>Ga0209573_1000138_pt1 | contig 191472 bp, 120 predicted proteins | sample TNRBio252014_DNA_FD_185870 | JGI IMG/M metagenome (GOLD analysis project Ga0209573, IMG submission 185870) | Wastewater treatment Type I Accumulibacter community from EBPR Bioreactor in Madison, WI, USA - TNR Reactor_6/25/2014_ DNA (SPAdes)... | ecosystem: Engineered > Bioreactor > EBPR >...
CAGTGCACCGGGAGTGAGTTCGCCCGGGTCGGTGCATTTCACCGGAACCTACAGTTCGATCTCTTGGAACACCACCGCCACCCAGGCGGGCCGCTATCGCTTTGGCATGTCCGTCCCGGCGGGAGGTTTGAATTGCCTTCCACCTCCGCCAACCCTTGACTTCGGAGACTGGAACGGCTCTGGCGTGGCCACCGCCACTACCAGCAGCACCGTCAACACCAACCTCCGCATCGGTGCTAGCGTCGACGCCGAAGCAAGCGTCACACCGAACGCCTCCGCCACTACAGATGACACCACAGGCGGTGATGACGAGGACGGCGTTGCCCTTCCCTCTTCGTTGACCCCGGGAGCCACGGTGACGATTCCCGTCGTGTTGTTCAACAACACGGGGGCCAATGCCTACCTCAATGCCTGGATCGATTTCAATAACGATGGCAGCTTTAATAACACGGTGGCCTCCGCCACGGGTTCGGGCGAGAAGTTGGAGGTGGAGCGTACCATCATTACGGGCTCTGGAATGCAGACGGTGAATGTTACTCTAGAGGTGCCCTCTGCGGCAGTGACGGGCAGCAGCCTGGGTGCACGGTTCAGGCTGACGTCAGTTAGTGCAGCCACCGCCCCCACAGGCGCTGTGGGCAGTGGTGAGGTGGAGGACTATACGGTGCGCGTTGAGACGACGATGCCGTGCTATGGTGTCGAATACAGCAATGCCCACTGGGAGGCAGCCACGGGTCTTGCCAGCCTTAAGGGGGACTTGTTCTCAGGCAGTGGGAATGTGAGTGTCACGGCCATAACGACGGGGGGGGCGGGTTCGATCTCCGGGAATGTCCTCATGCGCGGACAGGATGACTTGGGTACCCCCTCCGTTAGCCTGATCAACGCAGCCAACAGTCATTTTGGTGTCGATAGTCCAAATCAGGTGCGGTCGGCGGCGCATCGTTTCTCTGGTTCTGGCACATCGCGCATGACGCTGAACTTCTCCCAACCAGTGACCAATCCGGTGCTGCATTTTATGCCGCAGGTTACCACCCTTCCCGGTTTCACCGTTGATTTTGATGATCCGGTGGCATCGGTGGGTGCTGCGGGAACTTTCGGGGCGGTTGATCTCGCTAACGGGATTGTGCCTTTAGGAGCGGGCTCGGTGCATTTCTCCGGCACTTACACCTCCCTGAGTTGGACAGTCACCAGCAGCAACGCCACGGACTACTACATGTTCACCGTGTCAGCTCCGTCTGCGGCGTGGCAAAATGCGCAGTGGGCCGTCACAGGTTCTGGAGCAACCGTCAAAGCCGATTTGTTTGCTGGCGGGAACAATGTTGTCATGACAGCCGCAACCACTGGGGGCACAGGCTCGTTCAACACGGGTGGTAATACCCGAATCCAGGCACACGATGTCGAGAGTCCGCTCACAGTGTCATCGTTTCATTTCCCTGGGGGCTCTTCGCAATTCGTCCGGGCCTTGGGCCATCAGTTCGGTGGCTCGGGCAATTCCACCGTGACGCTGAATTTCAGCCGCCCGGTCGTCAACCCAGTGGTTCATTTCAAATCGAACATCGTGACAGGTTCCGGTTTCACAGTGGACTTCAATGCGCCTGTGGCCTCAGTGAGTGCGGGCAACACCTTTGGTTCGGTTGATCTGGCCAACGGGGTGGTGCCATTGGGCTCTGTTTCGACTCACCACTTGGGCGGCTCCGTGCATTTCAGCGGCGTGTTCAGCTCCCTTTCATGGACGGTAGCCAGCGGCACGGACACTTCTAATTCCTACCTCTTTACGGTGTCCGCACCAGACACGGTCCGACAGGAGGTGGATTGGGAGTGGCTTTCTGGAGTCACCAGCCTGAAGGGTGACGTCTTCACTGGCAGCGGCAATGCAACGGTGACTGCCGTGACAACTGGTGGGCTGGGCACGGTGGCAGGGAACGTTTATATGGAAGCCCAGGACTACATGGGGACGCCCACCGTTGTCAGCTCTTCCCCGGTTTCAAAGCACTTCGGCACAGACAGCCCACAACGCGTGCGGGTCGCTGCGCATCGCTTCTCTGGCGCAGGCACGTCACGCATGACACTGAGCTTTAGCCAACCTGTCACCAATCCGGTGCTGCATCTCCTGCCTCAAGCCACAGTCGTACCTGGCTTCACTCTGGATTTTGATGTTCCCATCGACTCAGCAAGCGTGGGGCATGCATTCCCTTCGGTGGACCTCGGCAATGGAATCATCGGACTGGGGACGACCAGCACCGCAACGGGCGGAGGATCCCTGCACTTTTCCGGCACCTACACCTCGCTGAGTTGGACCGTGACTAGCGTCAACGCTTCGGACTACTACATGTTCACCTTGTCCGCCCCATCGGCGGCTTGGAACAATGTCCAGTGGCCAACGTCAAGCTCCGCTAGTTCCATGAAAGGAGACCTATATGCGGGCTCGGGAAATGTGGTGATGACCGCCTCCACCTCGGGCGGAACTGGCACCTTCGACACTGGCGGCATATCCCGCATAGCGACCCAAGACTTTGAGGGGAGCCCCTCCATATTAAGCTCCTTCCATTTTGATTCAGCAACCGCGACTTCTGTGAAGACGCTTGGCCGCTTTACGCGTGCCTTGAACCACGTGTTTAGTGGTGTTGGAACCTCCACGGTTACGCTCAACTTCAGTCCCCCCGTGTTCAATCCGGTTCTGCATTTGAACCCTACCGTCGTCACAGGCGCAGGTTTCACTGTCGACCTAAATACTTCAGTGGCCTCGGTCAGCGCTGGCAATACCTTTGGTACAGTGGATCTGGCCAACGGAATCATTCCCTTGGGAACCTCTTCGACGAACGGTGCTGGCGGCTCCGTGCATCTGTCCGGCATGGTTAGCTCTGTTAGTTGGACAGTTGCAAGTGGAGCAGACACATCCAACCGATACCGCTTCAGTGTCAGCGCCCCTGCTAGCTCCAATGCGATCGATTGCTCTCTGCCACTAGACTATGGCGACTATGCCTTCGGTGGCTCCAGCACCGCTGCCAACGTGCCAGACTCAGCCATCCGCATTGGCTCTGCCGCCACCGATGCAGAGGTCGGCGGCTTGAGCAACTCCACAGCCACTTTAGACGACACTACCGGATCGGATGATGAGGACCTGACGATGCCGACCTTCACTGTAGGCAGTGCTACCACGCTGACAGTCCCGGTGACGATCACCAGCCCTATCTCCGCTGCCCGCCTGATGGTCTTTGTGGACTGGAATGGTGACGGCGATGTGACGGATACTTTTAGCTCAGGCACCGCTGATGATGAGACCCAACCCGTGCAGGCCGTGACCAGCAGCGGGAACCGCACCTTCAATCTGACGCCACCAGTGGGAACGGCACCTGGCACAAAGTACCTGCGCATCCGCTTCACGGAAGGCAGCACGGCCCCGGCCTTCAGCGGCGCTAGTGCGCTCAAGGGGGAGGTGGAGGATTATGCCATCACCGTCAACAACCCTAGCATCACGCTTGGGAATCTGGTCTTCCACGATGCCAATTCCAACGGCTACTTTGATTCGGGGGACGCAGGGCTGAATGGTGTGACGGTGCAGCTCTGGCAGGACCCAGATGGGGCGGGACCATCGCCGGAAGCCCTGATCTCAAGCACCGTCACTTCGGGTGGCGGGCTCTATAGTTTTTCCGCACCGCCTGGTGCAAACTATCGCCTCCGCATTCCTGTTCCGCCCGTGGGCTATACCTATGCGGCTCCTTCCTGGAGCGGTCCTGTCGATGATGGGGTGGACAATAACAGTGATGGCCAGCAGTCGGCGAATGGGGCGGAGACGTATTCCGCTCCCATCACCCTTGCCATCGGCACAGAGCCAGGGGTAAGCGGTTCCACGAACGTGGATAATACCAAAGACTTCGGGTTTAGGCCGGTGCCAGATCCAGTTCCCCTCATCGAGTGGCGTGCCCAAAACAGCAGTCCACCAATGCCTGACACGCCCTTCTTCAAGGAGTCCTGTATCACTTCCCCGTCCCTCCTCCAACCCTCCAGCGGGTCGAATGGACTGTCCATCGTCTTCTATTCCGGAAACGGTCCTATGAGGCCTGGAATTGGCTCGCTGGATGTCCTGAATCTCGCCACGGCATACGACAGTACCCTCGAAAGTACCCGCAGTAGCCTGACGCCGCGGACCAAAACGGTCTATTCCACAGTCTCGTTCGCCCCCGGCACGGATGGTGCGATCACGGGCTTTGCGGGTGACTTCTGCCCGAATTCGGGTGGACCGTCCAACGTTCGCGTGTTTCTGACTTGGCAGGATGTCGGGGGTGTTTGGCGGACCGCTTGGACGAACACGAACACACCTCCCATCGCGGTCTGGAGCAGCCTCGAGTTGCCCTTTGCCAATGGTGCTGCCTTGCCAACTGGTCCCGCGTTGGGCGGTCTGACCTTCCTGATGGAGGTCGTGGTCTGGGGGGGCAGCTCTGCGGTCCCCTGTTCGATGGACAATCTCATGCTGACGGGTAACTGCCTCGTGGTGGCTCCGACGACAGATTTTGGCGACTACGATGGCTTTACCACTGCGGTGCGTAACGCGACTAATACGAGCAATACTGGCATCAAACTGGGTGTCAACGCTGCTGATGCGGAGAACCTAGGAACCTTCAATGCCACGGCCACGGGCGATGACACGACTGGCACTGATGATGAAGACGGCATCACCCAAACCACCTTGCGGGCCAACCAAGCAGGCACGATCACCGTCAACCTCACTAACACCACGGGTGCTACGGCGTATTTGAATAGCTGGGTGGACTGGAACAAAAACAACCTCATCGACGCTGGAGAGCGGCTAGATACCGACTATGCAGTCGTGACAGGTACGGCGGCCTCGCCTCGCACCTACAGTGTGACGCCGCCCTCCAGCACTGCTACGGGAAGCGTGCCCTTCCGTGCCCGCATTAGCAGCATTGCGGCGGGCGGATTTGAGGGGCATAGCGGACTCGGGGAAATTGAAGACATCCTATTGGTTATCACGGCCCCGAATCGTGATTACGCTGACTGGAGTGGATCTGGAGCCGCTGCTGGAACAACCTACAGCACGCGAAACAACAACCTGCGTATGGGTGCTGCGGTGGACGCCGAACCGACTGTTGTGGCAAATGCGGCGGCGACAGCCGACGATACGACAGGGGTGGATGACGAAGACGGCGCGACGATGCCTTTGAGCATCATGCAGGGAGTCCTCACAACGATCCCTGTGAGCGTGACCAACGGAACGACCTCCGCAGGGTACCTTCATGCTTGGATCGATTTCAACAATGACGGCGCTTTCAATAACGCACTGGTGACTAGCGGTGGGGAAAGGCTTCAGGCTCCGCTCTCACTATTGGCGAGCAGCGGGACGGAGACGCAGGACCTGACCTTCACCGTGCCAGAGGGGGCGAGTGTGGGGACCAATCGCGGGGTGCGTTTACGCGTCACCAACAGCAGCGCTACCGCGCCTACGGGGGCATCTGGGACGGGGGAAGTAGAAGACTATGTTGTGACAATCGCACAAGGGACCGATTACGGAGACTTCAGCGGGTTTGGCAGTGCGGTCAGCAATGTGAACAGCACAATCAAGCTGGGTGCCAATGCGCCAGACGCCGAAGTCGCTGCGACGACCAATACCAGCGCGAACGGAGATGATACGACGGGGATCGATGACGAAGACGGCGTGACTCAAACGACATTGAGAGCTGGGCAGACCGGGACGATCACGGTGAACGTTTCCAATACGAGCGGGGCTGCGGCCTACTTGAACGTGTGGGTGGACTGGGACAAGGACGGCGGTGTGGATGCAGGCGAGCAAATCGCCACGAACACCGCTATTGCGACAGGGACGAGCAACAGCAACATCGCGCTGAGCGTGAACGTGCCATCGACGGTGGCGACCGGGACGATCCCCGCGCGGTTCCGGATCGGTAGCGTCAGTGGGGCTGGCTTTACTGGAGCGAGCGGGAGTGGCGAAGTGGAGGATCATCTCATCACGATCAGCGCACCGAACCTTGACTTCGGTGACTTTAGCGGCTTTCCGCAGGCGACGAGCGTGGCCAATACCGCGATCAAACTGGGGGCGAACGCAGCCGATGCGGAAGTGACGCTTACAGGCAATGCGAGTGCGAACGCGGATGATACGACTGGGATTGATGACGAAGACGGAGTGACACATTCGGCACTCAGAGCAAACCAGAGCGGGACCATCACCGTGAACGTCACGAATACCAGTGGAGCCACAGCCTACCTGAACGTGTGGGCGGATTGGGACAAGGACGGCGGTGTGGATGCAGGGGAGCAAATCGCCACGAACACCCCGGTCACGACGGGAACCAGCAACAGCAGCATCGCGCTAAACGTGACCCCGCCATTGACGGTAGCGATCGGGACGATCCCGCTGCGGGCACGAATCACAAATGTGCAGAACCCTGGGTTTGGCAACACGTTCCCCGGCACCTCTTTGGGGGAAGTGGAAGACCATCTGATCACGATCAGTGCACCGAACGCGGATTTTGGGGACTACACTGGCTTTGCGCAGGCGACCAATGTGGCCGATGCTGCGATCCGAATCGGGACCAACGCGACGGATGCAGAGGTGAGCTTGACTGGGAATACGGCCGCAGACGCTGATGATACGACAGGCGTGGACGACGAAGACATCACGATGCCCACCTTTGCCATCGGGACGGCGACGACGCTTTCTCTGCCTGTGACCCTTGCCAGCCCGATCACCAACGCCCGATTGAATGTGTTTGTGGATTGGAATGGCGATGGCGATGTGACGGACACCAATGAGACTCAGACGGCCCAGACCGTCACCAGCAGTGGCACCCGGACCTTTAGCCTGACGCCGCCTCTCGGCACCACCAGTGGGGTCAAATTCCTGCGTCTGCGGATTGCAGAGGGTAGCACGGCACCGACCTTTGCCGGTTCTTCGGGCTTGCGGGGGGAAGTGGAGGATTATGCCATCACCGTCGAAAGTCATTCCGGGACGGTTGTGTATTCGGAAGTGAAGGTCTTTAACCCGCCGTCGGGCGAGGACAGCCCTGGCGCAGTGCACCGTTGGTTCGACATCCGGTCCAGCACCACGGGGGTGCCGTGGCCCTCCGCGACAGACGCAATCGCCATCTGTGTGGATCCCGCGAACCCCTATTCTGAAGCGGGGACGCCCTACTTCATGATGGAGCCCGATCAACTCCCGGCCCTTGTTACTTATTACCCCGCATCGGCAGCTCAACGCACCCTGGCTTCTGCGCGCTTGCATTGGTTGGTGGACAATTACTGGACACAATGGGTCACCGGCCCAGCCGCGACTGCGACGACCTGGCTCTACATGCGTGAAATGATGCGTGAGATCGTGATGGATGCGGGAACCAGTTTCGACTTGGCTGCGGGGAATCATCAATTCCCGCTCGCCGATTTGATTGCCCTCGCCCCATCTGTGAATGCGGTAGCCAGCAGTTACCGTTCAACTGCCTACTTCATCTGTGGCGCGGATCCCGTATCTCCAGTCGTTCGTGACCAAAGTCTCGTCTTCGTGAGGGTGAATCCGCTGACCAACAATTTGGCCATTGGTAGCCAAGTCTGGAGAGATACGGACGATGATGGGATCGCTGATACGGGCGAGTCTGGCGTGGAGGGGGTAAAGGTCAGTCTTTACTACGACAAGGATGGCAACCCTGCGAATGGCAGAGAGTGGCGCATCGGATCGACCACAACGGACTCTAGTGGTCGCTATTGCTTTAACGGATTGCAGCCGGGCAACTACGAGGTCGTGGTTGAGGCGAGCAACTTTAGTTCAGGTAATCCGCTGGCCAGTATGGTTGCGGCCAGCAGCATCGTTGATTTGTTGGACAACCGACAGGATGGGGACAGCAATGGCATCCAGTCAGGTGGTCCTGGGACGGAGACCCGCAGCCCGGTGATCAATCTGGCCGTCGGTGCTGAGCCCATTGGGGCAACAGAATCGGGTGTGGGTGGGGATTTGGATGACCTGATGGATCCCGATGGGGACATGACCATCGATTTCGGGTTCTTCCCCAATCCGACCTTGGATTTTGGGGATTACCCGGCTTTCGCTATGGCTGCACAAGCGGCGTCTGCGGACTTAAAAATGGGCTTGGCAGCGACGGATCCAGAACCTGCCAACCCGGCGACGGGGAATGCGACGAACGATGATACGACAGGCACGGACGATGAGGACCTGATCGTTCCGACCGTCTTCTTGGGTGGATCCACCCAATTGATGGTGCCTGTTACGGCGAACGTGGCCGCTCTTTCCGGCGGAACGGCGCGGCTTCAGGTGTTTGTGGACTGGAATGGCGATGCCGTCTTGACCGGATCGGGTGAGACGCTGCCTGTGCAGACCGTGAGTGCTAGCGGCGCGTTCTACTTTACTCTAACGCCGCCTGCTGGGACGACGGTCGGGACGAAATACTTGCGCGTCCGGCTCACCGAGGGTGTCGCTGCGCCTGGGTTTGGTGGTTCGAGCGCTCTACTGGGAGAAGTGGAAGACTATGCCTTCACTGTCGCTGATCCGCTAACCACGGCAGCATGCTTTAAGCTGGTCGTCGGGAATTTGAACGCCAATTCCATTGCGCAATTTGACGGTGCGACGGGGGCCTACCTTGGCATCCTGGCCAGCGGCAGCCCGATTGTGAGTCCGAGCGATCTGCTGGCATTGCCAGATGGTAGTCTTTTGGCCACGATGAGTGGCGGTCAAAACAGCATCGAAAAATTCAATCCGCAGAATGGCAGCTATGCGGGCAATTTTGCGCCGTCAGGCTCCGGTGGTTTGGATGTGCCAGCGTCTTCGCTGATCAGCCCTGATGGCTATGTTTACGTGGCCAGTTTCTCCAGCAATTCGGTCATTCGCTACGACGCGGGGTCCGGCAGTTCTTTGGGAGCGTTTGTGGATGCGGCGGATGGTGTATCTGGTCCGTTGGGCATCGCGCTGGACACGTCCGGTAATTTGTATGTGGCCAATGGCAACTCGGGCGCGATCAAGAAGTACGACGGGGCAGGGGTGTTGCAGTCAACTCTCTACACTTATCCTGCTGGCCAGTTGCCGCGCGGGATGACTTTGGGAACGGACGGCAATCTTTATGTGATCGTGAATACCTTCACTCCCGGTGTCGGAGGCCGTATCGATAAGATCTCCCTACCAGCGGGCACACGCACCACTTTTCTGACCATGGATGCAGACTCCATGCCGGCGCAGGGAATCCTTTGGGGGCCAGATGGCAATCTCTATGTGAATGACTACCTGGAAAACGAGGTCCAGGTCTATTCTGCTACAGGGTCTGTCGTCCGCAGCATTTCAACTGGACTGGACGGTCCATGCGGCATCGCCATCGTCCCATGTCTTGAGTCTGATTTTGGCGATCTTCGGACGCCTTTTGCGACGACATTTGCCGCCAACGGTGCACGCCACTACATGGCGAATTCACTCCGCATGGGTGTGCGGGTTGACAAGGAGGCTGACGGTCAGCCGACTTCGGGTGCGGATGGGGATGATTCAGATAGCGATGGGGATGATGAGGACGGCGTGACCTTTGATGTTCTCACGATCGGCACGACCGCCACTGTGACGGTGAATGCCAGTGGGTCTGGTCGTGTGAACGCGTTCTTTGACTGGAATGGGGATGGGGACTTCTTCGATGCTGGTGAGTCGATTGCCCAACTCAACGTGGTGGCAGGGAATAACACGCTATCTGTGCCGGTGCCTTTAGGGGCTGTGACTGCTGCGCCGATCGGTGCGCGTTTCCGCATCAGTACTGCGGGCGGTTTGGGCTCCATCGGTGGGGCAGTGGATGGGGAGGTGGAAGACTATCTAGTGACAGCCGTGGTTCCCGCAAATCTCTCCCTGGGCAATCTGGTCTGGGCAGATACGGATAATGACGGTCTGAAGGATAGCAACGAATCGGGCCTCTCTGGGGTGACCGTGCAGCTCTGGCGCGCGGGGGCCAATGGTCTCTTGGAAAACGGTGCAGGTGATGATGTGCAAGTCGGTCCGAACAAAGTAACGGATCTCAACGGCAATTACCTCTTCTCCCACCTGTCTGTGGGCACCTACTACGTGCGCATCCCTGCGCCACCAGCGGCCTTTCCTCTGACCAGTGGTGTGCCGGATACTGGGGACAACGGGCAGGAGGGAGACAATAACGGCATCCAGCTCGGTGGCGAAGGTGCGTCCCTCCACAGCCCATTGATTGCCTTGTCCACAGGTGCGGAGCCTGCGAGTGGAGTGGACGGGGACGGCACGGATGGTGATCTGACCATTGACTTCGGTCTGGCGAGTGCGGACCCGTGCTACGCGACCAACCTGATCGATAACCCCAGCTTCGAATTCAATGGTGGGGCCAATGTGACGGGCTTGCCGTTTGCGGCGTTGAATTACGATGGAAGTGGGACGGCCTTTGGTGCCAATGTGAACTCGTTGCGATGGACATGGGATGTGAATCCATCTAGCCAACTGAACGACCCCATCCAACGTATGCGTGTGATTGCGGTGGGCTCAGGTGCAAAGGTGGGCTGGCTTGAAGGTCCGCGTGCTCATCACGGTAAGCGCTATCTGCTGCTGGAAGGGGAACTTTCCTGCGTCGAGGTGAAGGCAGCGGGCGGCGGCGGATGGAGCAGTGTGCTACAGCCTGGAAAGGCATATCAGTTCAGCGTCTGGGCGGATACTGCCAGTGCGGCAGCCGCCTCGTTCGAGCTCGATCTCAGCGCTAGCAGGGCCATATTCCAGATCGGTTCCAGCGCCACACCGATGCACTATTATAGCGCTACGCAGCAGCGCTGGGTGGGCAGCCCGGCGGCCTTTGCCAGTGCGGATTACAATGGCTGGAACGAAGCCACCGCCACCACTGCCCGACCAAACTGGCGCAAGTTCACGTACTCCTTCCGCATTTCCCCCACCGCCACGGCGGCAGAGATCAATTCTGCTGCGCTCATTCTGAGCGCAACCCCCGGTAGTGGTCCTGTCGCGATTGATGACATCATGCTCTGTGACTCGCTGCTTTCCTTGGGTAACCTCGTTTGGAACGACCTGGACAACGATGGCACGCGCGATTCGGGCGAGCCTGGCATCGGTGGAGTGCGTTTGGATGTGTGGAGTGCCGGAACCAATGGCACCATGGACAATACCCTGGGCGACGATGTGATGGTGGGTACGACCACCACGGCGGTCGATGGTCGCTGGATCTTCTCTGGACTAACCCCCGGTAGCTACTACGTGCGCATCCCCACGCCGCCTCCGGGATTGACTCTCAGCTCCGGTACGCCAGATCCTGCGGACAATGGTCAGGACAACGACAACAACGGTCTCCAACCCGGCGGTTTTGGGACGTCGGTCACCAGCCCTGTCATTGCGCTGGCGGCGGATACGGAGCCAGATGTTGCGGTGGATGGAGATGGTCGGAGCTCGGATGCCACAATCGATTTTGGCTTTACCCAGGCGGTGGATTGCGCCGTGCCAGGAACGTATTATGCTAGCCGTGATTCTGGGCAGCTCTACTCCGTGAATCTGGCCAGCGGTGCCACCACCCTCATTGGCTACATGACGACCAATGGTGCGTTCGCGGGTACTTCCAGCTATCGTGGGGACGTGGCCATTTTCCCGGATGGGCGAATGTTCACCGTCGGTTTTGATACGCCATCTACGACTTACACACTCTATTCGGTGGATCGGTCCAGTGCCCTCGCGACGGCTATCGCCACCGTGCCTGGGTTCATCTTCAGCGGACTTGAGGCGGGTCAGGACGGCTGGCTCTATGCTGTGTCTGCGGATGCGGCATTGCGGGCGATCTATCGGATCGATCCGGCAACCGGGGCGGTGACGGCATTGTTCAATACCCCTTACAGTTACGTTGGGGACATTGCGCAGTTCTCCCCCACTATCTTTTATGCTACGGCATGGGGAAATGTGTCCCCCATCAACGATGGCTCCTCCGCACACCTGATCCGTATCGATACGGACGCACAGACTGCGACTGACCTGGGTGCAGTCATCAGCGATGGTGGCTCGATCCCCGGCTTGGACTTTGACGCTACCGGTCGGTTGCTGGCTTGGTCCACGGCGTCTAAGGTTTACAACATCCAAAACTTCACCACCTCTGGTGCGGGCACTCTCTTGTGGTCTTCCGTGCCGAACAACATGTGGGGTGCTGCTTGGTTCAACGGGAACTGCCCTCCGTTTACGCTCGGGAATTTTGTGTTCACTGATTTGAACAACAATGGCAGATATGATAGCGCCACTGAAAGCGGCATTCCAGGTGTCACGGTGGAACTGTTGCGCGGCGATGGAACGGCCTTTGTGCCTGCCGTCACCACCACTGCCGACGCCACAGGCAAATATAACTTCTCCGTTCTGACCCCTGGTAGCTACCGCGTTCGGGTAATGCCCAATGCTACTTACGCCTTTGCCAGCAGCCAGGCGGGCACCGACAACGGCACGGACAACAATAACGATGGCTCGCAGCCCGGCGGCCCTGGCGCGTACAGCACCAGCTTCGCCTTTAACCTGAGCTACAGTGGCGAGCCCGGCACTACCGGCACGACTATGACGGAGAACACCATCGACTTTGGCTTCAAGGGGTACCCCAGCACAGACTTCGGTGACTACAATGGATTCGGTACTGCCTCCCAGATCGGTGATCCTGCCATCCGCATTGGGACCGTGGCGACCGATGCAGAAGCCTTTGATCCGTCCAATAGCAATGCCACGGGCGATGACCTCATCGGTGATGACGAAGATCTAGTGATGCCAACCGTCACCACGGGGATGCCGACGACACTGAGCATCCCCGTCACCGTCACGCCAGCTTCTCTCAGCGGCGGCACGGCGCGGCTGATTGTCTTCATTGATTGGAATGAAGATGGTCTTGTCGATGGACCGAGTGAAACCCTCGGGGTGCAGAGCGTGACGAGTAGCGGTACGAAAACCTTTACGCTGACGCCCCCTGATGGCACGACTCTGGGAACCAAGTATCTGCGGATCCGCTTCGCGGAAGGGACCGCTACGCCCACTTTTGGTGGTGCCTCGTCCCTAAAGGGCGAGGTGGAAGACTATGCGATCATGCTGGTCCCGACCGTGGGCGTGGGGAACGTGGTCTGGGTGGATACAAACAACGATGGCCTCCGCCAGCCGACTGAAAGCGGTGTGCCAAATCTGCGGATGGAGCTCTGGACCCGCGGATCTAATGGTGTGGCGGAAAATGGTGGTGGCGATGATGTGAAAGCCGCCCCCGACCAGTTCACCGACATCAACGGGGAGTACCGCTTCCAAGATCTCGTCGGGGGTAGCTACTACGTGCGCATCCCTGCACCGCCTGCGTTTTATCCTGCGACGACGACCCCCGTCGTTGGCTCTGATAACCAAGTGAACAACGATAACAATGGTATTCAAGTGGGCGGCTCTGGGGCTCCGATCACCAGTCCGGTTGTGGTCTTGACCCCTGGGGGCGAGCCTGGTACGGCAACGGACGGGGATGGTTCAAATAGTGACGCCACCGTTGATTTTGGCTTCGCAAATGGGGATCCCTGCTACGCGACGAACCTTTTTGACAACCCTAGCTTTGAATTTGATGGCCAGCCAAATGCGACCGGCCAATTGTCTCAATTGCTAGGTTACAATGGCTCAGGGACGGCCTTCGGTTCTAATGTCAACGCTTTGCAGTGGATCGGTGGAGTGAATGGCACCAGCGGTGTGGGTGAGCCGATTCAGCGGGTGCAGGTTCTGGCTGGGAATGCCGGTGCTAAGGTGTCTTGGGTGGAGAGCTTCCGTGCGCGGCATGGGCACCGCTATCTGGCCATGCAGGGCACGAATTCCTGTGTAAGCCTGAGAGCCGCTGGCGGCGGGCAGTGGAGCAGTGTTCTGCAAGCCGGTAAGGAATACGAGGTCTCTGTCTGGGCGGATACGGCGAGTGCAGCCGATGCGTCTCTGGTCTTTGATTTGGGCGCGAATGCGCAAATTATTCAGGTATTGGGGGGGCTGAATCCCGGGCGTTATCAGTTCTATACGGCCCCCCAAGGTGAAATGACTGGAACGCCGTCGCCGACCTTTGCTGCCACGGATTACCACGGATGGAACGAGAGTTCTGGGGGCACGACTAGCCCCAATTGGAGGCAGTACCGTTGGCGCTTCCGCATCATGCCGGGGATGACTGCGGCGCAGATTGATGCCTTTAGTTTTATCCTGAGTGGCGGCAATACCACGGCACCGATCGCTCTGGACTATGTTTACCTCTGCGAGGTTCCCCCGAGCGCGACTCTGGCGGTGGGGAATATGGTGTGGAATGACGTCGATAGCGATGGCCTGCGGGATGTCGGTGAAGTGGGGGTGGGCAATGTGAGTGTCTCGCTCTACACCAGCACGGATGCTATCGCAGGAAATGCGGATGATGTTTTGATGTCTAGCACCACTACTTCCCCACAGGGGCAGTATTACTTTGGTGGACTGACGCCTGGCAGCTACGCCTTGCGTGTCACGCCGACGGTGGCGCTGCCATCCACTGGCGGTGTCCCTGTGACGGCGGACAATGGAGTTGATAATGACAACAACGGTTCGCAGCCCGGTGGGGTAGGGACGACCCTCTTTAGCCCAGTATTCGCGTTGGGATACGGTCTTGAGAGCATGCTGGACGGGGACATTGATCCTGATACGGACCAGACTCAAGACTTTGGGCTCTTCAGTGGCATCCAACTGGGTGACCTCGTCTTTGCCGATGACAATAACAATGGTGCCCGTGATGCAGGCGAGATCGGACTTTCGGGAGTGAAGGTCGAGCTCCTCACGGGCTCGAATACCTTCGTCAGTTCCGTGACGACCGATAGCTCTGGGAGATATGGCTTTAAGCTCTACCAGCCAGGCACCTATCGTCTGCGAATCCCGGTTAGCGAAGTCACTGCGGGTGGTGCGCTGGCGGCTCGCCCGCTGGCCAGCACCGTCGCAGATCCGGCTGATAATGGGGAAGATAGTGATAGCAATGCACTCCAACCTGCCGGGGTCGGTACGGTGGTGACCAGTCCCCTCATCACTCTGACGGCTGGTGGCGAGCCCGGATCCACAGGGCTGACGAACACCGAAAATACGATCGACTTTGGCTTCCGTGCTTGTCCTACCCTCGTGATCAATCCCGGCACCATGGCGGCTGCGACGCAGTATGCATCCTATAGTGTGAACTTGAGCACGACTGGTGGCACCGGACCCTACACGTATGCGCTGACATCGGGCAGCCTGCCGGCAGGCATCACTTTGACTACCGCTGGCGTGCTAAGTGGCTCAGCCGGGGCTGCTGCGGCCCCTGGGAACTATCCGTTTTCCGTCCGGTCTATCGATAGTCTCGGATGTTCCGCAGTAATCAACTATACGCTGACGCTGCTCTGCCCGCCTCTTGCGATCAGTCCCTCCCTCTTGGGGGCCGGTACACAGTATAGCCTGTATTCGCAAGCTCTGAGTGTCAACGGTGGCACAGACCCCTACGTCTGGACGGCTGGTCCTGCGAGTTCTGCGGATCTAGCCTACATGTGGCCTGGGGAAGGTAGCCCATCTTCCGCGACTAATGTGGCCCATGGGAGCACCATTGGAACCGTGGGCTACGCAGCGGGCAAGGTCGGAAAGGCCTTCTCCTTTAACGGTGGTCCAAGTGCGGTCCGGCTTCCTGATAATATCTTCCCGTTCCCCACACAGACTCCGTTTTCCTTTGAGGTTTGGTTCAAAACCACTGCGGCGGGCGTGATTTTAGGCCAGCAGGGTGGGCAGGCGTTTGCCAGCCCCTCTGGATATGTGCCCAGCCTCTATGTTGGGTCTGATGGCAAACTGCGCGCAGAGCTTTTCTGGTCCGGCTCCGTGGCACCGATCACGACTGCGGGTAGCGTCACGGATGGCAACTTCCACCATGCGGTCATCACCTACAACGGCACGACTGAAACATTGTACTTGGACGGGGTGGCAGTCGGCAGCACGGCGATCACTCAGTCGAACTATAGCGCGAGCTATCAATACCAACTTGGTACTGGCTATACCTCGGGCTGGACTGCCGGCAATGGCGGCTGGTCTAACTTCAATGGCCTAATTGATGAGGCTGCTGTTTATGCACGCGCACTGACACCTGGGGAGATCTCCACCCGGTTTGCGGCAGTGAACTCCGGTGGTATGGGGCTCCCCACGGGGATTACGATCAACGCCAGCACTGGGCTGCTGAGCGGGACGCCAACGAGTGCTCCTGGCACCTACGCCTTCTCTGCCCGAGCGGCTGATCTGAATGGGTGCTCCGGCCTCCGAGACTATGTTTTGGTCATCGCTTGTCCGACCATCAACATCCCGCCTGCGACGCTGCCAGAAGGGGTGCAATATGCAGCCTATCCCCCCACCACCCTGACTGCTGCTGGCGGCACGGCTCCTTATCAGTGGAGCATTACGGGTGGCGCTCTGCCTGTTGGCATGAGCTTGAGTAACGGTGGCACTCTACAGGGGACGCCAAACAGTGCGCCGGGGACTTATACTTTTACCGTTCAGGCACGTGACGCGAACAACTGCGTGGGTTCCGCCAGCATGTCCATCGATCTCGCCTGCCCTGTCATTCAAGTTGTCACCTCGTCCGTTCCGGACGCAACGCAGTATGGTAGCTACGCTGCCCAAACACTCACTGCATTGGGTGGTTCATCGCCCTATTCCTGGGCGGTGAGCAGTGGCAATCTGCCGTCGGGAATGAGTCTTTCCACAGGAGGGGTACTGGGCGGCACACCGACTGGTGCCCCTGGCACCTATTCCTTTGAGGTAGAGGCAACCGACTTCAATGGTTGTAAGGGAACCAAGGCGCTAACGATCAAGGTGAAATGCCCCGTCATCGGCATCTCGCCGACGGCGCTGCCAAATGCCATGCAGTTTGCAAGTTACAGTCAATTGATGACTGCCTTTGGCGGAACTCCAAGCTACAGTTGGGATATCAGCAGTGGCGCGCTCCCGGCGGGTCTATCCATTTCAAGTGGGGGGGTGATTGCTGGGATTCCGACGGCCGTGCCTGGAACCTACAACTTCACCGTGCGTGCGAGTGATGCCAACGGATGCGTGGGCACGCGCGCGCTCAGTCTCGTGGTGGAATGTCCTCCGATCACTATTAGCCCGGCGGTTCTCCCGCCTGGAACTGCGACAGAACTCTATAGCCAGAACTTTACAGCGGCAGGTGGAACGGCACCTTATCAATGGTCGCTAGCTGCGGGAACGCTGCCAACAGGCATTACACTTTCAGCAAGCGGCCTCCTGGCTGGCACGCCGACGGTAACGGGTAGCTTCAACATCACCATCAGGGCGGTTGATGCCAACAACTGCGTCGCCCAACAGTCTTATGTGCTGGCGATCGACTGCCCGCCGATCAGCATCACTCCCACCTCGCTCCCGCAGGCCATTATTGGCACAGCGTACTCTCAGGAGTTGACGGCTACGGGGGGAGTCGGCTCCTACACTTGGTCCGTGACCAGTGGTGCGCTGCCCACAGGGATGTCTATCAGTAATGGTGGGGTAATTAATGGCACGCCGACGGGCGCTCCTGGCATCTACAACATTACGGTGCAAGCCCTTGATGAGAATGATTGCCCTGGGATCATCAACTATGCTTTGGATGTTGTTTGTCCGACGATCACCATAACGACTGGCAGTCTGCCAAACGGAACGGTGGGGCTTGCCTACAGCGAAAACTTGGCGGCTGAAGGTGGCACCAGCCCTTACACATGGCAAGTCGTGGGCGGAAGCTTGCCAGCGGGCATGGTCCTTACGCCGGGCGGGACGTTGAGTGGCACCCCAACGGTTGCGATAACGGCAACAGTGACGTTTGAGGCCCGCGATGCAAATAGTTGTGCGGGGACTCGTGATGTGTCCATTACCACGGTTTGCCCGACGCTGACAATCAACCCTGCTTCCTTGCCAAGTGCCTATGTGGGTGTTTCGTATTCGCAACCACTTAATACTGTGGGGGGCACTGGCCCCTACGAGTACACGCTTCAATCCGGCGCGTTGCCATCGGGTATCACTCTTTCCCCTGCGGGCGTCATAGCGGGGACGGCTTCCATTGCAGGTTCCTACACGTTCACGGTGGGCTCGAAAGATGTATATCTGTGCGCCACCACCCGCGCATACACATTGGAGGTGAAAGGCCTGGGTCTTGGGGATCTGGTCTGGAATGACCTGAACCAGGATGGCATCCGCGACGGGGGTGAACCCGGTATCGGGGGCGTGAGTCTTGAACTCTTCGCGACGACGGACGATACCATTGGCAACGGCGATGACGTCTCAAAGGGAACGCAGACGACGACAGGATCAGGCGCTTACCTCTTCACCGGACTGGTTCCTGGCAAGTATTACGTGAAAATGGCCGCGCCACCAGCGGCACAGCCATATAGCTCTGGCCCCCGAGTGAATTTGGACAACGGCGTCAACAATGACAACAACGGTATCCAGACTGGTGGCAAAGGTACGGCTGTGTTTAGCCCCATCGTTACTTTGGCGATTGGGAAGGAACCGGGCAATCTCTCGAGCGGTGGCGGTGATAGTGACATTAGCATCGACTTCGCCCTGCGTGCGGTGCCAAACCCCGTGAACAACCTTCTTGAATACGAATTGAATACCAGCACAGGTGGCCTGCCTGCGCCACCAAGTTTGAAGAGCGGTTGCATCGTGAACGCAGCCAAAATTCAGATCGAAGACGATATGAATGGCCTGGCGGATATCTCTGAGCCGACCTCAAACGGACCGATTCGTTCCGGCGCACTTAGCCGCCGCATGAGGGACTGGGATGCAACGTACGACAGCAGTTACGATAATGTGCGGACCAACCTCATCCAGTTGCCAGACAGCTTGTGGACGAGCATCAACATGGATGCGACAGCCGTTGGCACGATCAGTAACGTGTACTTTGATGTGAACCGGATTGGTTCGTCCTCCCCAGTTCAGGGTCGTGTATTCCTGACGTGGAAAGAAGGTGCGGCATTCAGGAGTGCGTGGACGAATACCTTCACCATCAACGCTACGGGTGCCTGGTATTCGGAGAATCTGGCCTTCACCAACTTCAATGGCGGTGCCACCGCCCTGCCGACCGGCGCGGGTCTTGCCGGTAAGGCCTTCCTCATGGAGATCTATCTTTGGGGTGGGGACGGCACTGGTTTTGTGGATATTGACAACATCATCCTCGAAGGGGCCGCCACCTGTGCGCCGCCGACGCTCTCCATCGGTGATTTTGTGTGGGCGGACTTGAACTGCAATGGTCTAAAGAACCCCCGTGAACCTGGGTTGCCCAATTTGCCGATGGAGCTGTGGTCCCCTGGTGCAGATAATCTGCCTTTCACTAGCGATGATACCCTGCTCGGCACTACCACCACGGATAGCAACGGCTACTACCTCTTCAGCAGCCTGACGGCAGGGAAGTACTTCGTTAAAATTCCCAATCCGCCTTCACAATGGCCTTTGGCTTCCCCTGCGGATACCAATGACAACGGAGAGGACAATGACAGCAATGGCATCCAGTCGGGTGGCCATGGGGCTGTGGTCCGCAGTCCAGTGATCGACCTCCAGTTGGGCAAAGAACCGGGGAATCTTGTGACTGGTTCCAATCAGGAAATGACCATTGACTTCGGCTTCTGTGGCTCTCTTTCCCTGGGCGACCTCGTCTTTGGAGATAGCGATGGCAACGGCCAGTTCGACGCTGGCGAAGTAGGCGTCTCTGGTGCGGAGGTGTTGCTATTCCAATCCACAAACACCGTCGTTGGCGATGGGGATGATTTGCAGATCGGCACGCCGCAGACAACTGGTGCCACTGGAGCTTATATGTTCGATGGTCTGAATCCTGGTCGATACTACGTCCGGGTGACTCCTCCGATCACTCATCCTCTTGTCAGTCCGGTCTCCAATAGTGCGGACGATGGGGTGGATAATGACAACAATGGTGTGACGCAGGCCAGCGCCGGGGCACCTGTCTATTCCTCCATGGTGACCCTCTCTGCATTGACGGAGCCGGGGAACTTGGTCGCCCCGTTCGGAACGAACACGGAGAACACGCTCGATATTGGGCTGCAACCCGTATTCGTGAGCGTGGGTAACTTAGTATTCAAGGATGGGAATAACAACACACGATATACGTTTGGAGAAGGTGTCGGAGGTGTGCGTGTGGAGTTGCTTGATCAAAATGGGGTATTCATCGCCTCCACCACCACTTCCACCGGCTTCCTCACCCGTGGCTTCTACCTTTTCGAGAACATCCTTCCGGGTGATTACTTCGTGCGTATCCCTGCCACTGAGTTTGCCACTGGAAAGCCGCTGGCGGGTACGGTATCCATCGTTCCTGAGAGCCCGCTGGATGACAGCAAGGATGACAACGTCAATGGAGGTGACAGTGGTGTCGATGACACCCAGCCGGAGATTAATGGAATCAGTAGCCCACTAATTGCCCTGCGTAATAACGCGGAAGCCACGGGTGAATCTGGGTTTTGGGGATCCGCAGATGATGCTGATGACAACAACGGCAACATGACGGTGGACTTTGGCTTTAAAACGGCACCCATCTCCGCCACGGGTTGTTACCACTTCAATGTCGCAGACCTTGACCATGACGTTGGGCACGTGCTATCCCAGATCACAGAATGGACGCCCGACCAGCCGTACGATTTTACGTATGATGCGGCGGTTGCTCACGTGGACAATCTTGATCTGATCTATGACGCGGCGCTGAATCGTCTCGTGTTTGATGCTAGCTTGAATCAGATTGGCAGCAGCAAGGTTGATGGCGTTTGGCTAACAGTTAGCACTGGGCCTGATTCGCGATCTGACGACCATGCCGTGCTCTACTTTGACGGCTTTAATCGTGCCAATCCGCAAATCACCATCTATCGCTACAACACGGTTGCGGGTGAAACCAGTTGGTCTGCACCAGCGCAGATCATGGTCAGTTCGGCGCCGGGTGGGGTAAACGCCTCGGATGTGATGATGAAGAAGGTGACAGAGGTCGGAAGCACAGTGCGATTCCAGTTCGTTGTGGATCTTTCCCGCGTCAACAACGCCGCCAACTGGAGCTCCTATGGCGTGGATGCAGGCACCTGGGAGGGCATGCTTTTTGGCACGAACGCAGGTATTGCAATCGATCTTGTTGATCTGAGTAGCGCCCCAACTTACGACGGCACTGGGAAGTTGACCAGTTTCACCCACACGGCAGCGAATGGCTCCTTCTTTACGGACCCAGCCGGTGCCCAAACCATCGTCACCGAAACTTGTCCTACCTCTCCATGGGTCAGCATTGGCAACTTGGTCTGGAGTGATACGAATAACAACGGAGCCAAGGATGCCTCCGAACTGGGGCTGCCGGGTGCGACGGTGCAACTCTTCAGCCCGGGTTCCGACAATGCCAGCGGTGGCAGTGGATCAGCAGCAGATTTGCAAGTCGGTACCGGTAGGGTTACGACAGGAACCGGGAGCTATCTCTTCAACAATCTGGTCCCCGGAAAGTACTTCGTTAAGGTAACACCGCCAGTGGGGTTCCCGTTAACGGGTGGCGTACCTGGCACCTTGGATAACCGTGTTGATAACGACAACAATGGCTCCCAACCCGGGGGACTAAACACGGCGTTGTTCAGCCCAGTCATCGACCTGCAATTGGGTGCGGAACCGACCACAGACGGGGACGATTCTAACAGTGATGCAACGGTGGACTTTGGCCTCTTCTCTGGCATCACCATTGGCAACTTGGTCTTCCATGATACGGCGAACAACGGTGTGCGTGACAGCGCTGCTGCTGATCCAGGCGTCAGCGGCGCAGCCGTCGCCCTCTTGACCCCTGGAGCGGATGGTGCCATTGGCGGCACTGGTCCAAATCAGGACACCGTTGTGGCGACGACCTCCACGAACGCTTCGGGTGCCTATAGCTTTACCGTCTATACTTCTGGCAACTATTTCGTCCGAGTCACCCCCCCATCGTCTCTGCCACTGGCAAGTACGGGCGCGGTTATCGCCGACAATGGCGTGGACAATGACAATAACGGCGTTCAGAGCGGGACCGCCGGCAGTGTCATCCATAGCATGGTCTTTAGTCTCGTCGCAGGCTCCGAACCCGGTTCTGCGGGCAGTGGCAATGCTGAAAACACGATCGACTTTGGCATCCGCCCGTGCCCGACCATTACGATCTCCAATACCACGCTGGGGGATGCCGTGCAGTATGCCGTGTACAGCCAGACGCTGACCGCTACGGGCGGTGTGAATCCCTACTTGTGGACGCTGACTTCCGGGTCACTGCCTGACGGCTTGACCCTGGCCCCGACGGGCGTCATTTCGGGCGTTCCGACGGGTCTGCCCGGCAATTACCCCATTACCGTCAAGGCGGTCGATAGTCTCGGGTGTAGTAGCACCAAATCCTTCACTCTGACCTTGCTCTGCCCGCCTATTGAGATCCAGCCAGTAACGCTCCCAGTTGGTGTGCAGTATGCAGGCTACTCGCAAGACCTCTTGGCTTCAGGTGGAACCGCTCCGTATGGATGGATTCTCGAGGCTGGCCCACTGCCACTGGGGCTGACGTTGACGACTGGCGGAACTCTAAGCGGTACGATCACGGGCGCTCCTGGAACCTACAATATAACTGTCCGGGTAACCGACGCAGCGGGTTGTACCGAGTCTCGGGACTATGGGCTCGTGGTCCAATGTCCAGCGCTCAGCATCGCACAAAACTCCCTTCCAGGTGTGATTCAGTACCAAGGCTACGACCAATTGCTGACGGCCAGCAATGGAACGGCACCCTACACCTGGTCGGCTACGGGTAGCCTCCCTGCGGGGCTGACGCTTGCCTCGAATGGGCGGATTAGCGGCACAGCTACCGGCGCGCCAGGGACGTACAATTTCACTGTCACTGCCACCGATGCGGTTGGCTGTTTCACCACGAAGTCACTTTCCATTCTGGTCAGTTGTCCGACCATTGGCATCACACCGACGTCGCTGCTCCCCGTAGTTCAGTATGAGCCCTTCACACCTGTGGACTTCGTCGCGTCGAATGGCACTGCTCCCTACAGTTGGACGATCGTTTCCGGTGCGCTGCCTGTGGGAATGAGCTTTGACAGTGCAGGGAGACTCTCCGGCACACCCACATCCCTCCCAGGAACTTTCAATTTCACCGTCCGCGCCCTGGATTCAGTGGGTTGTGCAGCGACTCGACCCCTCTCGCTCGTGGTTGAGTGTCCTCCGCTGGTCATATCGCCGCTCACACTGCCTGATGGAGAGCAACACGAACCATATAGTCAGCTACTCTCGGTCGTGGGTGGGACGGCACCGTATTCCTGGACTGTTTCATCGGGAACGCTGCCGAATGGTATCACTCTGTCTCCGAGCGGCGTCCTTTCCGGAACGCCAACGGTAATCGGCGCCTTCAATATCACTGTGCGCGTGGAGGATGTCGGTGGTTGCGTTGGAACGCAAAACTACACCCTGGCGATCTCCTGTCCGCCGATCACCATCACGCCTGCTGCTTTGCCTAACGCAGTCCAGTATTCGAGCTTTTCCCAGGTGCTCACCTCAAGTGGCGGCACCGCGCCTTACATTTGGTCTGTTTCTGCTGGGGCTCTGCCAGATGGAATCACCCTGTCGCCCGGCGGTGTGTTGTCTGGCGTGCCCACTGCTGCTCCAGGGGACTACACGTTCACCGTCCTTTCGACAGACGACTTTGGTTGCCCTGCGACGATTAGTTACACACTGACAGTGGTTTGCCCTGCCATCGACATCACGCCGCCAGCGTTACCAAACGGAGTCGTCGGGACAGCGTATTCACAGACGATCACTGCGAGTGGTGGCACGGCACCGTACCTATGGTCGTTGGAAAACGGCACGCTGCCGCCAGGGCTCGCGCTGTCGGGTGGTGGCGTTATCTCTGGTACGCCATCCGGGGAAACGACCGCCTCTTTTGTCGTCAGGGTGGTGGATAAAAATGGTTGTTCAAGCACCCGCAATTATACGCTGACGACTGCCTGCCCCAGCATCGCCATCTCGCCAAACATCCTGCCGAGCGCTTATCTCACGCTGAATTATGGTCAAGACCTCACCGCTCTGGGTGGCACCGCTCCCTACCAGTGGTCAATGATCAGTGGTGGCCTGCCTGCGGGGATGAGCCTGTCTGCTTCTGGGCGCATCTCCGGGATCCCCGCCGCCGTTGGCAACGCTGTCTTCACGGTGCAGGTGCAGGATGCCTACGGCTGTGTGGCGACGCGGGGCTATGTCCTTCAGGCCAAGGGAATGAGCTTGGGCAATGTGGTGTTTGATGACGCCAACTTCAATGGTGTGCAGGACCCAGGGGAACCTGGTGTGAAAGATGTTGTCGTTAGCCTTTTTGATCCCGGTGCTGATGGTCAGGTCGGTGGCAGCGGTGCCGACGCTGATTTCCTTGTGGATTCTCAAACGACTGGCGCGCTTGGCAACTGGAGCTTTGTGAACCGGCCTCCAGGGAAGTATTTTGTGCGCGTGACTCCGCCTGCTAATCTTGCGATTGCGGGTGGGAATCCCGTCAACCTAGACAATGGTATAGATAACGACAACAACGGGGTCTCACAGCCTGCCGGTCCGACGACTGCCATCTTTACACCAGTCGTTACACTCAGCCCTGGGACGGAGCCAACAGTGGACGATGGCGATACCGATACCGACCTGACGTTGGACATCGGGCTCTTCCCTGGGATGCACATTGGCAATCTTGTGTGGCAGGACACGAATGACAACGGGCTCCGCGATGCAGGCGAGCCGGGCATCCCTAATGTCACCGTCGAAGTTTGGAAGGCGGGTGCGGATGGAACCATCGGCGGCACCGACGATGTGAAATTGGGAACCACGCAAACGGCTGGCGATGGCTCATACGCCTTCCACTATTTGCCGAGCGGAAGATTCTATATCCGTATTCCTGTGGCACCCACGACCCATCCTCTGTCGAGCTCTGTCACGGATCTGGCGGATAATGGACAAGACAATGACGACAACGGCGTGCAATTGGCTGCGGGTTCGATTTACAGTCCGGTGGTCGTCTTAACTCCTGCCAATGAGCCGGGAACAGGTGGTGGCACCTATACAGACAACACCATTGATTTCGGTCTGCTCGGCACAGTGCCGCGGGTGTTTGTTACCGCTGCGCATGATGACGGGCTCCAGGTCTTTGAAGGCAATGGAAATTACTGCGGGCAGTTCCTCCATCCGTTTGGCACCAGCCACAGTCAGGGCAATGGGGATTGGGCGGATGTACCTTATGGCACCGACCTCGGCCCTGATGGAAACTGGTATGTCGCGCATTACGGGGCTAGCAATCTCCGCAAGATCACCCCAGGTGGGATTGATATGGGCGCGGTGTTGAATAACAGCGCCACTGGGATCAGTTGGCTGGACTGCTTTGTGATCGGGCCGGACGGGAACTTCTACGTCAACGACGTCAATGGCGGGCGCATCGTGCGTTTCCACGGGCCACTGAGCGCGACACCTGGTCAGCCCATGGGGGCGGCTAGCCCTTACACTTTCATCTCGCAGGCGGGAGTGAAGGACATCAATTTTGGCCCCGATGGCAATCTTTACCTCGTTGTGGAGAATGGAGTGCTGAGGGAGGTGCGCCGCTACAGCACCACGACGGGTGCCTTCCTGAATACCATCGTCGATGACATCACACTGGTAAACTTGGTCCCAGGTGGGCAGCCGATCGCACTCGTATCGGGTATCGATATCCATGGCGACAAGCTCTACGGCGTGAACCGCACAGATGGTGAGGTTTTCTCCATCGACCTAACCAATCCTGCTTCCCCGGGTGTCCCGGTTCTCCTAGCCGACATCGATAGTGCGGGCCACGGCACCGTCAATACCCGTGATGTGGAGGTGAACCCGACCACGGGTGAAATCTTTATCGCTGGGTACTCCTGGGCAAAGCCAGTGTTGGGCGGGAGCTACAACAGTGGTTCATTGGTCAAGGTCAACCCCGCCGGAGCACCCAATGGAACTGTCAATGTTTACGAGGTCCCGATCCCCACGCCGCCAGGGCCAAACAACGAAATCTGGCCCGGCGTTCGTGATGTGAATTTTGGGCCGTCTTCAATGGTCTGCACCGACACGGCGGCGATTGGTAGTCGAGTCTGGAATGACTTGGATGCTGATGGTTACATGGATGCCGGCGAACTCGGAATCCCAGGCGTGCGTGTGGAGCTCTGGCGTGACTCCGATGGCAACGCCGCCAACGGGGCAGAAAGTTTGATCGGCTGGACGTTCAGCGATGCCAATGGCTATTACTACTTCTCAGGCGAGCCCGCTGGCACCTACCAGATTCGCATTCCTTCGTCCAACTTTGCAGACGGCATGCCGCTGGCTCACACGGGCTTCTCGAGCCCTTACTCCACCAACTTGGACAATCAGGTGGATGGGGATGACAACGGTTTGCAACCTGCGGGTTCCAATTCTGAAGTTCGTAGTCCGCTGATCACGCTGACACCTGGTTCGGAGCCGATTGGCAATGCGGTTACCGGCACAGAGAACGGCCCTGGTGGGGATTTGGACGACTTCATCCCAGATGCGAATGGTGACATGACCGTGGACTTCGGGTTCACCGGTCCAGGAGAGATGGGCATCGGTAACCTTGTCTATTGTGATGAAAATGGGGACCGAAAATACACGTCCGGAGAGGGCCTAGATGGGATAACCCTTGAGTTGTATCACGACGGGGACGTTCCCGGTAACGATCAGGCGCTGATGACGACTACCACGTCGAATGGCGGCAAGTATCTCTTTGCTGGATTGTGGGAAGGTCATTACTTTGTGCACATTCCTGCGGCGCAGTTCCAGTCCTCCGGGCTCTTGCGTGGGAAGTACAGCCTCGTGGGACTCGGCTCTGGCGATGATGACTATGCACCCGGCAATACAGACGTCGCCGATGACGGGATCGACGCAGTGGATCCTGCAGTGACGGGCATTAGCAGCCGTCTCATCGTGCTGACGAAAAATAGCATGCCCACAGATGCCACCTATGAAACCGGTCTCGATGCCGATTCTGACAACGTAGGAGACGCAAATATTGATCTGACCATCGACTTTGGCCTCTTCCGTCCTGTGGGCGTTGGCAACCTGGTCTTCATGGATACAGACTCAAATGGTGCCTACAACGCGGGTGAAGGTGTCGATGGTGTCACGGTGGAACTTTACCAGGCTCTGAAAACGCCTGGGGTGGACCTTCCGGTCGAGACGACCGTCACCGCCAATGGGGGGCGCTACCTCTTTAGCTTCTTACGTCCGGGGAATTATTTGGTTCATATTCCCGCCGTGAACTTCTCGGTCGGCCATCCGCTGTATCAACGTGTGAGCGTGAACGAGGGGCTGGCGGGTGATGATAACGTCGGGGAAAATGGCTCCAACACCGACCTGCCAGAGGTAGAAGGCTCTACAAGTGGACTGATCAGCCTTTTTGCTGGGTTGTGCCCGACCAGCATCACTGGCGAAACTGGCTTTGAGGGCAGTTCTGACGATGCCAATGATGCCTCGGTTGACTTGACGGTGGACTTTGGCTTCCAGTCCCCTGTGGGTGTGGGTAACGTTGTGTTTATCGATGGCAACGCCAATGGGACCTATGATCCAGGTGAAGGCGTCAATGGAGTCCGTGTCGAGCTCTATCGGGGCTCGCAAACACCGGGCACGACCGTTCCATTGTTTGTCCAGACGACGGCCGATGGCGGTAAGTTCTTCTTCAATCGCCTACCATCGGGCTCCTACAGGCTTTATGTGCCGCCATCGGAGTTCCAGCCCGGCACCTTGTTGGCAGGGGCAGTCCCTGTGACTGGATCGGCCAGCGGCGATGATGATGCTGGGCAGAATGCGCTTCCTGAAACCAATCCTTCCGTTGCAGGGGTACAGACCAGTGCCATTACCTTGGGCGTTGATTCAGAACCCACGAACGCTAGTGGCGAGACAGGCTTCGCGAATACCGATGATGATTGGGACGATGACAACTTCGACCTGACCGTGGATTTGGGTTTTGAGCCCTCCGATCCGAATGCAGTGGGAATCGGTAACCTGGTCTTTAAGGACCTGAATGCCAATGGATCGTTTGATGTGGGCGAAGGCGTTGCGGGTGTGAAAGTGCAGCTCTTCTACTTCGGTGTGGATCCGCTCCTTTCCTCCCCGCTGGCAGAGACGACAACGTCTTCGGACGGCACCTACCTGTTTGCGAATCGTGCTGCGGATCTCTACTTCGTCTTCATTCCTCCTTCGGAATTTGGTGCTGGGAAACCACTGGAGGGATGGGCCTCTCTTCCAGGTGCTGGCGGTGATGACGGTGTGGATGACAACTTGGATGAAAACGGCATCGATGTCGCTTCCGCCTCGTTGGAAGGCATCCGTTCGGCGGATATTGACCTCTTCCCAGATTCAGAACCCGTTAATGAATTCGGCGAGGTCGGCGTGGCCACTTACATGGACAATGCTGACGACGATAATACAGACCTCACTGTGGACTTTGGCTTCTACCGCACTGTTTCCATCGGCAACTTGGTCTTCAACGACACCAACTACAACGGTCTTGCCGAGTTGGGTGAGGGTGTTGAGGGCGTTACCGTACAGCTCTATCACTGGGGCGATGTGCCGGGGATCGCTTCTCCAGTGGATTCGACCACCACGGATGATGAGGGTTACTACCTCTTTGCGGAAGTGGTTCCTGGCTCCTACATCGTTCATATTGCCGCAGATAATTTCCTGGCAGGCGGTGCCCTGGAGAATCGCATCAGCGTCACCTCCACTTCGACTGGTGATGATAACCAGGGGGAAGATGGCATCGATGAGGGCCAACCGCAGTTCTACGGGGTCTCCAGCGGTGAGGTAGCGGTGGCTCCAGACACTTGCCCGACGGGGACTTTGGAGGGCGGTCTCGGCGGTAGCAGTGACGATGAGGATGATGCCAATGCCGATTTGACCGTTGACTTCGGGTTCGTCGCCAAGGTCTGCGTGGGTAACCTCGTCTTTGACGATGCCAACAACGACGGGATCTTTGATCCGAACAACGAATACGGCATTGACTCCGTGATCGTGGAACTCTGGCAGCCCGCCGTTGGCACGTTCCAGCCGACAGAGCCGCTGGCGACGACGGTGACCACGGGAGGTGGTTTCTACAACTTCTGTGTGGCCCCTGGCAATTACTACATCCGCATCCCGGCCTCTGAATTCCAGAGCGGGGGTATGCTTGAGACGAAGCGGTCCTCCACGCCAAACGAAACTGCCGCCAATCCTACCACAGAAGGGGATGACGACCTTGGCGAAGACGGTATCGTTGATGGTTCCGCTGCGGTGAATGGGGTGAAGTCGCCCGTGTTTGCATTGCTGCCCGCTGCGGAACCGGTCACGGAGACAGGCGAGACCGGCTATTATTCCTTTGAGGATGACTCTACGGATGGGGACACGGATCTGACGGTTGACTTTGGTTTTGCACCGAAGCCCCTGAAGGTTGGAAACCTCGTTTACCGAGACCTCGTCGCCGATGGTGTGTTTGGCGCGGGGGATGCCGGTATTGCTGGCGTTCATGTGAAACTCTTCAACGTCGGGGACGATCCATCTTGGCCTGCGATCAGTGAGACGCTCACCGACGCAGCGGGTCGCTACGTGCTTGAGGCCTCCGCCCCGGGTTCCTACTACGTGCATGTTAGTGCCGATAACTTCCAAGCTGGCGCAGTGCTTGAGGGGGCTACCTCGGTGGCTGGCTTTGGTCTTGACGAAGGGCTGGACGATGGCGCAGACGAAAATGGGATTGATGCGATCGATCCTGCCGTTACCGGGATCTACTCCTACCCATTCGATCTTGCCTATGGCACAGAGCCTGTGACGGCGTCTGGAACTGAGACTGGCTTCGACGCCATTAGCGATAATGCGGCAGATGCGGATTCAGATCTGACGATTGACTTCGCGTTCGAGGGTGGCATCACCCCGCCCACGGTCTCCGTGGGTAACGTGGTCTTTGTGGATCAGAACTCCAATGGCTACTTTGACGAAGGTGAGGGCGTTGACGGTGTTTGGATGCTGCTTTACAGCCCAGGAAACGGTCCTTCAAACGGCAGCTACATGGGCAGCACCCTCACTAGCGGTGGCGGGCGTTACCTGTTCTCCGGCCTGCCGCCTGCGACTTACATCGTGCACGTTGCCGCAGATAACTTTAAGGCATCTGTCAGCATCAATGGTGGAACGCCAGGACCAGGACCGCTCTTTGGCATGGAGTCCCTGCCCGGTGCTGCGGCCCCCGGCAGCACTGACGATGACAATGCGGATGAAAACGGCATCGACGCCACCAACCCAGCTCAGGTCGGCATCAATTCCGAGCCAGTGGCGCTGTATGCTGGCACGCTGGCCACCGCAGCGATGGGAGAGACCGGCTTCCAGTCCACCAGCGACGACGCTGCGGATGCGGACAGCGACCTAACGGTCGATTTCGGCTTTAAGGCCGCTCCAGTCCAATACTTCACTATCGGCAACGTGGTGTTTGTGGATAGCATCAACAACGGCATCTACGACAACGGTGAAGGCGTCGGCAGTGTCACTGTGAAGCTCTTCCACTCTGGGGATGATCCGCTGACAGCCACTCCTGTGGCGACGACATCCACCTCCACAAGCGCTACGACACTGGGGCTGTATCAGTTCGATGGGATCCCCTCTGGAGACTACTTCGTGTTCATTGCGCCATCGAACTTCGCTCCCGGTGGACCATTGCACCACTACATCTCCCTGCTCGGTGCACAAGGCATCACCCCGTTCTCCAGCTCTGCTGGGGACGATGCCACCGGAGAAGATGGCATCGACGACCAAGCTCCCGAACTTAATGGTATTCGCTGCGCCAACTTCACACTCGCCGCCGGAGAGTGCCCGACTGGTGCTGCGGAGGCAGGTTTCCAGGGCACTCAGGATGATGCTGACGATGCTAATGGCCACCTCGCCATCGATTTCGGCTTTGTCCCGCGCCTCGGGCTCGGTAACCTTGTCTTCCTGGACAACAACACGGACGGGAAATACGCTGCCGGAACGGACGCACCGCTCGCCAACGTGCCGGTGGAGGCTGTCTTCGTCTTCGGCGGAAACGAATTTGTCATCGCTACCACGCAGACGGACGCCAGTGGCCTATTCCGGCTCTGGGTCGCCCCTAGCCGTACCTACTACTTGCGCATCGCGGCCTCGCAATTCGCGTCTGGCGGCCCCCTGAGTCTGTTGAGTCCGACCTCGCTCATTGCCAGCGGCAAGGACGACAATTCCAACCAGAATGCACTGGCCACGGCGAATCCGGCTTACACGGGTGTCTCGACGGCTGCCGCCGTTTACTATTTGGGGGCACAGCCAACAGACGCCAATGGCGAAGTTGGCGTTGCTGGCTCCGCAGACAATGCAGAGGATAGCAACGTGAACCTGACCTTGGACTTTGGTCTGAAGGCCAAAGGCCCCGGCATTGGTAACCTTGTGTTCAAGGACTTGAACGGCAACGGCTGGTTTGAAGAAGGCACGGATGAGCCGCTCGCTGGCGTCGTGGTGCAACTCTTCCCTGTGGGCTCAAACCCTGCTTCTGCAAGCCCCTCGGATACGGCGATCACTGCCACCAACGGCACCTATTTGCTAATGGCACCCGCTGCTGGCAATTACTACGTTCACATTCCGGCTGCGGAGTTTCAGGCTGGGGGGCACCTCAGCGGCTTCGTTCCTGCCTCAAATCCTGCGACGGGCAATGTGAAGGATGATAGCGGCGGCCCGAGTGCTCCGAATGGCGACCACAATGCTTTTGGATCCAATGCGGAGACCAACGGCATCTCCTCACTGGTTGTCGGACTGGCCTACACTGGGATGCCGACCAATGGAACGCAAGAGACTGGCTTTGCCAAGACAATGGATGATCTCATCGATGCGGCGGTGAATCTGACGATGGACTTCGGATTCGTCCAGACCGGGGCACCACTCGCGGGTCGTGTCCGCAATGACCTCAACGGAAACGGCAATCCGGCCGACCCAGATCCTGCGCTGGCAGGTGTGGTCGTCACGCTCTACCCAGACGTGAATGGCAATGGTGTGATCGATGTGGAAGACGCCCCGGCTCTCGCCTCAGACTCGACGGACAGCGGTGGTAACTACTTGTTCCCATTCGTTGCCGATGGCACTTACATTGTTGAGCAGTCCGTCGCTCCTGGCGGAGACGCTACCTGGGATACGGATGGTGGAGATTACACTTGCACCTGTGTGGTGATGAATAGCACCCCATGTCCCGGTGTGGACTTCCTCCAGTGCTTCGCCCCGAGCGGTTCCTTCTACGACTCTGCTACCGCGCAGATCATTCCTGGTGGCCATGTAAATATCAGCGGGCCGGGCACCATCACCGTCATGATGGATGGGGAGACTGGACAGTACTGCTACAGCAGTGACACGGACGGGGTTTACACACTTACCCTGACACCGCCAGCAGGTTACCTCATTGATACGGCGCGTCCTGCGGTCAGCACCGCCTTTGAATCGACCAGCGCGACCGGCACGGTTTCCATTGGGGCGGGAGAAGACGCTGCCAATCCTGGGTTCCTTGCCAGCGCCGCTGCCGAGGCAAATCCATGGCATACCCAGTTGCATCTGGTCCCTGGCATGGCGGTGCCGGTGAACAACAACATTCCGCTCATGCCTGCGGCGATCAATACCTTCACTCAGTGGCAGACCCGCAATGCCCTCGGCGGTGCCAATGCGGCCGCCGATGATGCGGATGGTGATGGTTTGGCAAACGTCCTCGAATACGCGCTCGGTCTGAAGGCAGACTCTGGCGTGGCGGGCGCGGGTCTCTTCCACCTCGAAAAACAAGTGGATGGTAGCGTGGATGCCGTCTTCGTCCGTCCGATCAGCGGTCACACAGATGTGAGCTATCGCCTGGAGGCGATCAATGATTTGGCGACCTCCCCACAGAGCTGGGAAGCGTTGGCCTTTGCACCCGCCGTTCAGCAGTCCAATGCGACTGGCCTTGAAACCGTCCGCTACGCGGGTGTCGATGGTGCTGCTCTCTTTGCGGGTCTCAATGAAGGCTTCCTCCGTCTGCGGGTCTCCTTGGATTCGGATCACAATGGCACGGCAGAGGCTACGGCAGTTACACCCGTGCATGCCTGGACGCGTCGTGAATTTGAAACAGGTCAGCAGACCTTCTCCATGTCGCTGCTGAATCAGGAAGTCTTTGCCGGTGCCGTCGCCGCTGTGGATGGCAATGCACTGACCTTCACCACGGGAGGCGATGACATCGCTGCCCAGTTCCAGCCTGGCACCAGCTACTTCCTTGAAGTCGTTAGTGGCAGCCGCGCGGGGCATCGCTTTGATGTCAGTGTGGGTGCCAGCACTGAGACTGCAGTGGCCCTGGATCTGAGCTCTGCCCGCAACACGATGGCCTCTGTGCCTGCGGATCTGGTCGGTGCGCGCGTGGTTGTCCGTCCGCATTGGACCTCTGCGACCGTCTTGCCGACAGATCTCTTCAAGTCCACGAATTCTCCGGCGCGGTCAGATCGCATGATGTTCTTCAATACCGCCAGCAACAGCTACTCCACCTTCTGGCTCTACGCTGGCAATGGCGGTGCGCTGTGGGCGCGCGAGGGCGATGCCTCGCTCACCTCCCACAATCAGCGTGTCTTTGCTCCGGGCGAAGGGGTGCTGGTCCACGTTCGTGGTGCAGCCGTCACGGCGGTTCACATCGGTCAGGTTCGCAGCAATCGCTTCATCCTGCCGCTGAGCGCTGGTACTCAATTGATTGGTGGTGGCTATCCCATGGCCCAATCTCCAGAGGACCGGGGCATGAACGCTGCGGGTAGCTTCACCGCTGGTCAGGAGCCCGCCTCCGCAGATCGTCTGCGACTTTGGGTTGGCGATGTGACGGTGGGCACCACTGGCTACGATAGCTTCTTCTTGAAGCTGAACGGTGCCAATGCCCAATGGGTGCGGGAGGGGGATGCGAATCCGTCCGATCAATCTCAGTCAAAACTCTTCACTCCCAATCGTGCCGCCTTTGTGGTTCGCCACGATGCCGCGCCGGATTACTCGGTTCCAGCTCCTTGGGCTCCTTGATCACTTGTTGACGGAGAACATCACATCCTTCTTCACCGCCCCATCGGCAAAGAGGATATTGACCTCGATGCCCTGGTAGCGGTGGAAGTTCTCTTTATCGCTAATGACCGGGATGCGCGTCGCGTCTCGGGTCGTTAGGAAGCTGAGGCTGGCGGCGTTTTGGTCATTCAGCACCGTATTCCAAAAGTAGCTGCACCCCGTCTTTTCAAAGAAGTGCCCGTGGTCCGCCCGGCAGTGAAAGACCTCTGGATTCGTCGCATACTCATCCAGCGTGTTGTCCAGCGCAGGCTCCTCAGAGTCCTTATCGTGGCGGGCTGAGACCAGCGTTGGGAAGTTGCCATGATGATCGCCAATGTAGAGTTGCAGCGCGCTGCCGAGCTCTCGCAAGTTGCCGGTGCAATGCATCGCATAAGCGCGTTGCAGCGCCTTTTGCACGAGGGCGTAGGAGATGCCAGCGATAACGGTGATGATGCTGATGGCGACCAGCAATTCTACCAGTGTATATCCTGTGCGCCCCCGCCTCATCAGAATCGCGCCCCCTGCAATCGCGCCTGCATGTCCTCCAGCACGGGTGCCAGATCCATCTTCGTGTCTGCGGATGCATCGCGGAAGTAGGACTCCAGCCCCTTATCGACCATCCGGTCAAAGGCCTCCTTGTCTTGCTCGCGCAGGCGTTGGCCTTCATCATCGTTACCGCGCCGCTGCGACATCTCGCGCCGCATCCGACTGACCATCTGCTTGCGCTGATCGGCATCCATGGCGTTCAGGCCCTTCATCACGTTCTCGAAGTGCTTCTCGATGGTCTGCTCGACAAAGTTCAGCTTCTCCTCATCGGTGAGCGTGGCAAAGAAGGCATCCAGTTGCTCCTGGCCATCATCGCGCATGATGTGCCGCTGCTGAAAGTCCAGCAGGTTCACATTGCGGATCACTTCTTCGATGTGCTTTTGGCGATCCGTTGTGGAGACACCAGCATTGTTGTACCAAGGTGTCGTCGCAACCAGTGCCAGCACCTTTTCTGGTGATGAAACCTTGTCCTCCGTCAGATGCATCACGCAAGCGACAGCACCCCACACCGCAATCGCGAGGAGCAGAAACTTCAGAGCTAGTGGGGAGCGCAGCATAGGTTCAGTGGGTGGGGATCTCTTTCGATTACTACGTCTGTCCGCGCCCGATCATTTGCGACCAAATCGACGGAAGAGGATGGAGGAGAATTCAGTGGCTTCTGGCACTTGAAGCAATCGCGTGACCAGGAAATAGCTCGCTCCTGCGAGGGTAACCGAGAGCATCAGCATCGCCACCCGCATCGCCAGCCCAAAATGGGCCCAGCCGGCCAGGATCGTGAACTTTGCTGCCACACACACACCGATCATGACGACGATGGCGATCGACAGTCTGAGCAGCGCCTGTGTCAGTGTCCGCGTCTCCAGGCCGCCTGCGAATTTTCTCATGCAAAGATACAGTGTTAGGAAATTCAGGGCTAGGCCAATCGCCGTTGCCCAGGCCAGCGCGGTGTGATCCCAGTGGAGAACAAACACCGTAATGCTGTTTAGAGTCAGGTTCAGCACGATGACACCCATGCTGACCATCATCGGGATGAAGCGACGATCAATGGTGTAGAAGGCGGGTTGGATGACCTTCACGCACGCATAAAAGACCAGACCAAAGGCATAAGCCTGCAGTGGCCCTGCGGTCTGCGCGACGTCTTGCGCGGTGAATTTCCCGTGCTCAAACAGCACCGAAAGAATCTCTGGCCCCATCACCGCTAGGCCGACTGCGGAGGGCAGGGTCAAGAACAAAACCAGTCGCAGCCCCTTTGCCAGCGCGCCCCGAAAGGCCGGCGTGATGCCCTCTGTGGCCAAGCGCGAAAGCATCGGCAGCGTCACCGTCGCGACCGCCACGCCAAAGAGTCCCAGTGGCAATTGCTGGAGACGCTGGGCATTGCCCAGCCACGCGGCAGCGGATTGTTTCCCCCAGGTGAAGGAGGCAAAGATCGAGTTCAGAAGCACATTGATCTGAGTGCCGCCCGCCGCGATGAGCGATGGCCACATCAGGCGCAGCACCTGCTTCACACCTTCGTCTTTCCAGCCAAAGTCCGGCGCAAAACGAAAGCCCACCTTGCGCAGCGATGGAATCTGAATCGCCAACTGCAAGACACCACCGATCAGTGTGCCGATGGCAAACCCAGTCAGGCCTTTTTCTGTCACCTTCCACGTGGCGCGGAAGTCTGGATCCACCAAATACGCCATGGCCAGTCCCCCGACGATGCAGCCTAAATTGAAGAAGGCAGAAGCGACTGCGGGGACAAAGAAGACGCGCTTCGAATTGAGCATCCCCATCACCAGTGCCGTGATGGAGACGATCGCGATGAAGGGATACATGATCTGCGCCAACCAGGTGCACAGAACCTTGGCAGGCTCATCCCAACCGGGGTTAAGCAGGCGGATGATCCACGGAGCTAATGCGACGCCCGCCACCGCGATCATGCTCATGAAACAGATCGCCAGGGTGATCATCTTGCGCCCCAGAATCCAGGCAGCCTCATCGTCCTCCTGCTTCATCTTGCGGGAGAAGGTCGTCACGAATGCCGTGGAAAGTGCCCCCTCCGCAAAGAGGTCGCGCAGCATGTTTGGCGTTGCGAAGGCCCGGTTAAAGATACCGGCAAAGGCAGAACCAAACATCCCATTCAGGAGCTGATCCCGCACCAGTCCCAGAAGGCGGCTGCAAAGAATGGCGATGGAGACGACGCCCGTGGACTTGGCTTGCGACGCCTGTGGCGCAGGAGGTTTTGCAGCAACTTCGGGTGCTGGATCAGATGCGTGATTCGACATAGGAGGTCTCAAATCCGGCTTTGGCAGGATTATTGAGGATGTATTCTGCAATGGCGCGTGCGGACTCCGGCCCCCGCACGATGGCATCGTAGCCCCGCGCCTGCCAGAAGTCGCCATCCCGGCCAAGAGCCTTGTTGAGGGCATGAGCCGTGTAGGACTTCCAGGCGTCCAGGATCTTTTCCAGGGTGTGCCCACCGTTGGGGGTCATGAGGATGTGAACGTGATTTGGCATCACAGCCCAGGCAGAAAGTTCGTAGCGATCTCCGTCAAAATGACGCAACGCATCTGCCACGATGCCTGCGATGGCGGGGTCTCTGAGGACACACTCGCCCGCACCCGCATCCAGCCACTCGTGCACTGGATCCGTGAACTGCTGCTGATACAAGGACCTCACCGTGCGAGACCAGGGCTGTGGGTAGGTCGCAAAGAAATCCTCGCGGTCACGCGTCCATTGCGCCAGCCGCTCCGGCGGTAGCGCATCGGCGAGGCAAAACGTGACGAAATACGGGACGCCAGACTGCCGCCAATGCGGCACATTGCGTTCGTCATTCAGCGTTTCTCCGCGCGCATCGAAGTACTTGAAGTGCAGGCCCACACCTTTGGCGTTCGCAGCAGGGTTGCCCTGACTGTTGGCCGCAGGGGACGCCTGTGCCACCTTCATGGAGGCACGCCGCAGCTTATCCATCATCGCGATGCCGACGCCGTGCTCATGCAGGGGCTCGGCGATGATTTCATCCACCCCAGCATTGTCTAGCTCCCGCAGGACGTAGAAGAAGCGCACGCCGGCCTCTGGCAGCTTGCCCTTGCCGGGGCTCAGGATCAGAATCTGCTCCCACTCCGTCAGGTCGGCATAGCCATCATCTGGATCACCGCGATAGCTCAGCAGCGCATACTTTTTCCCTGGCTCAGGGGTGAAGTCGGAGGGCTTCTCCAAAAGACGCAGCGGCGTGCGCGGTGCGTAATGACTGGCCAATTGCCCTGGTGCCTCACTCGCCTCATCGATCAGAGTGCGCTCGATGCGCTGCACACGGCCAAAGGGCTTCAAGTCATCCGGCGTGATCGGACCTGGGCGCACGATGGTGATCAGCGGCTTCTTATCACCCGCCTCCACCTTGATGATGGTCGATTCCAGTCCGTGTAGGGAGGCACCGCCGTCCAGAATCAACTCGATGCGGCCATCCAGCTCAGCCTGCACCGCTGGTGCCGAAGTCGGGCTGATGCTGCCAAAGCGATTCGCGCTCGGCGCTGCTAGCGGGCGACCGAGGCCTTGCGCCACTCTCTTGAAGACATTGTTGGAGCTGACCCGCACCGCCACCGTTGGCATCCCTGCGGTCACCAGATCGGGCACTTCAGGCTTCTTTGGCAGTAGCAAAGTCAGCGGGCCTGGCCAGAAGCGATCCGTCAGTTTTTGCACGACCGCTGCGATCTCTGGCGGCACATCGGCCACCATGGCGATGTCCTTTTTGTGCGGCAGATGCACGATCAGGGGATCAAATGTGGGTCGCTCCTTGACCTCAAAAATCTTCGCCACAGCGGCGGCGTTCAGCGCGTCTGCGGCAAGGCCATAGACGGTCTCTGTCGGCAGGGCCACCACCTCACCTCCGCGTAGCAGCCGCACTGCCTCATCCACCGCTTGGTGCAGTAAAGGTGGCAGATCGGTCGGGAGGATACGGGTTTCCATGAAGTCGTGAATTGGGGCAGGGTTGGGGGGCAATACGTCCGGTCTGGCGGCAGAAAGTCAATGGATCTCGCGATCCTTTCGCGGGCGCAGCTGGAACTCGTGCGCCTCGCGGTCGCTACGATTGCGGGCCTTGATCTTGTGGTCGCGCTTCGCTCGGCGCTCCAGCGTCATCTGGCGTTTGCGGCACAGCTTTCGCAGTTGTTCGATTTCATCTTCCAGCTTCAAAAAGCTCTCATAGCGCGCAAGGGAAAGCTCCTGCCGCTCCACCGCACCGCGCACGGCACAGCCCGTATCCGTGCCGTGTTTGCAATCGGCAAACTTGCACTGCAGGGACAGATCCTCCAGGTCGCGAAAACTATCGCGCAGGGTGGTCTCGTCCGTCCACATCTGCACTTCTTTGATACCTGGATTATCGATCAGGATGCCGCCCTTGGGCAGGATCATCAGCTCGCGCGCCGTCGTTGTGTGCCGCCCTTTGCCCGTGACCTCGTTCACCTCGCCCGTCCACTGATACTCATCGCCCAGCAGGCGATTGACCAAGGCAGACTTCCCCACTCCGCTCGATCCGATCAAGGTCAGAGTCACACCTCGCTTCAATAAGCTGCGCAGTGCCTTTAGCCCCGTACCCTTGATGACGCTGGTAATCATCACCTCTGCATCCGGGTTCAGCGCCTGGATCTGCTCTGCCGCCAGCTTGTTTTCTGCTGCGGTGAAAAGGTCCGACTTGTTCACCATCACCACGGGCCGCGCCCCACTGCGGTGGATCAGCGTGAAGTAACGCTCCATCCGGTGCAGGCTAAAGTCCGTGCCCGCGTCCGTCACCACCACCACCACATTCACATTGGCAGCGATCACTTGCTCCTCGGCGCTTTTTCCCGGCGTCTTCCGGGAAAAGCAGCTCTGCCTCTCCAGGCGAGCCCGGATCACCACATCATCATCGGTGATGTCCAGCGCTACCCAATCCCCGACAGCGGGTAGATCCGCGTCCGTCTTGGCATCATGATAGACCTTGCCACTCAGGATCGCCTCATACTCCTCGCCATCGCCGACCAGCGCACCATAAGAGATCTTATTGTCGCGCAACAGCCGCGCAGGTTCCCAGCCCAGCTCGCGATACGGCGCGAACTCAGCCTCGAAAGCGTCATTCCATCCCAGGTCCAAAAGGGTCATGCAGACCCCACCTATCGCCCGCCCCAGTGAAAAGCCAAGTGCCGTGTTTGGGACGGGTCAGGGAGGGATTAGGAAGGCAGGAAGTAGGAAACTAGGAAGGGCTGGATGACGGTAGTGAGACAGTATCGGCCCGCGAGGTAGGGCGCTGTGTCCTCACTGCGCCGGAGACTGGGAAGCAACAGGCCCGCCGCAGACGCAGAGCATTTCCTAGCCCTGACTCGTCGCCCATGGGGAACTCCGACGACCCGTCGGAACTTAAGGTCATCCGATGATCCGTCGAGCCCCCATGGAAACCCGCGCCTCACAACGGCGTCCAAAGACCGGAAGTAAAACGGGGCGGACGGGGCGATTCCAAGAGCGTTGGAGAAACCGATGATGGCCAAAAAGACTTAGATCAACAGCATCTCGGTCACCCAAAGCCGCCGTCCGACCAAATAGATTTTCAAACAAAGAGCGACTGACCGGGAACCAGTTACCAACTTGCCAGCGCCGCCTTGATACAGGTAAGCAACAACGCGGTGCTCAGCGATTTGCGCTGGGGTTACGATTCCATTGGCAATCGTGCGCTGGAGCATGATCTTTCCACCGACGTGCGCATCGCATTCAACCAATTCCCCAACCGACCACCTGGGAAGCGTCCGAGAGGTCTTGCTGCTGGACGGCCCCACCAACAATCCTACCACCGCCACGCTGGGCGCTCGCTCCGATTGTGACCTGCGGGGCATGCGCACGGTAATTGACGGTTGTAGCAGCGGAGATGCATGCGGTCGGGCACGTCTTTTATCGCCGTACCAACGGTGTCTGGCTCGTCGAGCATGTGCCCGCAGTCTTCGTTCGATTCAGCCAAACCGATTTGGTAAAAGATTGCGGGTAAAAGACAAAATTCGGTTCCCATCTTTTACCCCTCATCTTTTACCATCCGGGAGTAAAAAAGCAGCCATAATACAGTTGCGAACTGCTCCGGCGATGTTTTCTGGCACGGCAGCTTTTGCGATTCCTCTCACTCCAGAACCTGCAACGCAAAGCCTCCCTCCGGACCCGGTGTCTTTTGTGGGATCGAGCAGCCTCTGACTTTGACTTGCGGCAACTGTCTTGGTTGGAGAGCCGAGGAGTCGTCGGCGTTTCGGAACGAGGATGTCACTTCGGCTCTGGAGCAGATGCGGGCTGGGGGTGGAGGGAATGGCTGAGGTGGGTGGGGGTCAGGTCTTGGGTTTGTACGCGTTTCCCTAACCAGAGGCCAATGATGGAGGCGGTCACGGCGACGAAGCTGATGCGGTCGTAGTGAAGGAGTTGGCCGTTGGGTGCGGTGGTGACGATGAACCCGGCAAGGCTGGCTGCGATGCCAGCGGCGATGTCTCGGACGCAGGTGTTGAGGCTCATGAAGGCACCGCGTTGCGCGGGTGGGACGGCTAGGGAGGCGATGGCTTGGGCGGGGACAAAGCGGCCGCTGGCGAAGACAAAGAACAGTCCACCCAACACAAGAATTCCTGCAACGGGCAGGGGCGGCGCGTGGCTGATGGTCAGCACGACGCAGGCGGCCACGGCGATCATGATGGCAAGGATCCGTACCCGGCCATGACGATCTGCGAGCCTTCCGACGAGGGGAGAGGTGACGATGGTCAGGAGGCCGCCCACGAGGTAGATGAGGAAGAGCTTGGGCTCTGGCAAACCGAGGTTGTGGACCAGATAGGGAGACAGAAGCGGCACCATGATCATGTGACCGATGACCAGCATGAAAATGAAAATGAGGGCGCGGCCAGCGTTGGCATTTTTGAGCAGATCCATGAAGGCGGCGCTTCGAGTCGCAGCACTGGCCTCCAAGTGATCGCGCACGGGTGGCAGGATGCGCCAGAGCAGCAGCCAGATGAAAACACCGACGCCGCCCACGACGAAAAACGGTGCCTCCCAGCGGAAGCGCTGCGCCAAGTAAAGCCCCAACGGCACGCCCAGCGCTGCGGCCACGGAGAACGAGGTCATCACGATGCCCATACCCGCAGCCCGACGTGCAGGCGGCACGATATCGCTGATGATGGCCATGACCAATGCGCCTGAGACACCACCAAAAGCTCCGCAAAAGATGCGGGCATTGGTAAGTGCGACAGCGCTGTGGGAGAGCGCGCAGGCCAGCGTGCCGATGATGAAGCCGCTGTAGCAAAACAGCAGCAATTTCCGCCGATCAAAGCGATCAATGAAGGGTGCAGATAACAGGCCGATGAGACCGGCCGAGAACGTGTAGGCAGCGACCATGCCGCTGAACCGCTCTGGCCCGATGGCGAGTTCACGCATGAGCTGGGGACCCAGCGGCATCATGACCATGAAGTCCATGATGTGCGTGAACTGCACTGCGGCCAAGAGCAGCAGCAGTGTTCGTTCGGATGGGCGCGGGGCTTCAGACATCTACGCTGCGGGGAGCGCGGGATAGTCGGTGTAGCCCTTGGCATCCTGCGTGTAAAAGGTGCTGCCGTCTGGCTTTGAGAGCGGTGCGCCCACTGCAATGCGCTCCACCAGATCGGGATTGCTGATGTAGGGGGAGCCAAAGGCGACCGCTGCCAGTGTGCCTGCTTCCACCGCTTGCGTCGCCTCTTCGGCCGTGTAGCCCATGTTGCCGATGAGTGCTCCGGTAAAGGCAGCGCGGGCTGGGGTGATGACATCACCTTTTTGAACTCCAAAGAAGTCTGCACGCATGAGGTGCAGGTAGGCGATGCCACGGTCGCTGAGCTGCCCGGCGACGTAGGTGGTGAGGGCGACGGGATCGCTATCGATCATGTCGTTGTAACTATTCAGCGGGGAGATGCGCACGCCGACGCGATCTGCGCCCCAGACGCTGATGGCAGCATCGGTGACCTCCAGCAAGAGGCGCGCTCGGTTTTCGATGGAACCCCCATACGGACCGCTGCGCTGGTTGCTGCCATCGCGGAGAAATTCATCCAGCAGGTAGCCATTGGCTCCGTGGATTTCGACTCCGTCAAAACCGGCGGCCTTGGCGTTGGCGGCGGCTTTGCGGAAGCCTTCGACGATGCCCGGGAGCTCGTCATCGCGGAGTTCGCGCGGCGTCTCATAGGGTTTCTTGCCCTGCGGTGTGTGCGTTTCGTCGTTGCGGATTGGCAGTGGGCTTGGGGCGACGGGTTGGGCTCCATTGTTCAGCAGGGAATGGCAGGCGCGACCGCCGTGCCAGATTTGCAGGACGATCTGCCCGCCTTTGGAATGCACGGCGTCGGTCACCTTCTTCCAAGCCGCGATCTGGGCGTCGGAGTAGATGCCGGGCTCGCGTGCTCCGAAGGCGGAGTTGCCCTCAATGGCCATCGTTGCTTCCGCAATGATGAGGCCGGCGCTGGCGCGTTGGGAGTAATACTCGGCCATCAGATCGGTCGGCACGTGGCCAGCATCGGCGCGGCAGCGGGTCAGCGGGGCCATGAGGATGCGGTTCTTCAGATTGAGGGCACCAAGGGTGACTGGGGAATGGAGGGTGGACATGGGGAGGAGTGTGTTGGGGCAGGGGTTTGGGGAAGGTGGATCAACCGAGGTCATTCGTCAGCACGACGCGGTAGCGGGCTTTGCCGCTGCGGAGGTGGTCGAGAGCTTCGTTGGCCTGGGACATGGGGAAGCTCTCCGTTGTGGGCGCGATGCCGTGGCGAGCACTGAACTCCAGCATCAGGTCGGTCGTCGCTGGGCTGCCGAGCGGTGAACCGGAGACGGACTTCTGGCCGGAGATCATGGGAAACGCGGCAAGGCCGAGAGGCTCTAGCACGGCTCCGACGGTGTGGAGCCGACCTTTGGGCTTCAAAGCGCCGATGTAACTATTCCAGTCGAGGCCGACGTTGGTGGTATTGAGGATGAAGTCAAAGCTGCCTGCTGCTGCAGCGATTTCGGCGGTATCGCGAGAGTTCAGCGTGCGATGGGCACCGAGTTGCAGTGCTTCCTCGCGCTTGGAATCGCTGCTGGTAAAGGCGACGACTTCGCAGCCCCAGGCGCGGAGGAATTTGAGCGCCATGTGGCCGAGTCCACCGATGCCGATGACGCCGACGCGGTCGGTTGGCTGGACGCCGAATTGGACGATGGGGTTGAATACGGTGATGCCTCCGCAGAAAAGGGGGCCAGCGCTGGAGGCATCAAGCCCTTCTGGAATGGGGCTGACCCAGGTCCAGTTCGCACGCACACGACTGGCAAAACCACCGTGGCGTCCGACGATGGTGCCTTCAGCAGCGGCACAGAGGTTTTGATTTCCCGACAGGCACTGGGCACAGGCTCCGCAACTGCCGGAGTACCAACCCAGACCGACGCGATCACCGATTTTCAGACGTTTCGTGTGATCGCCCAGGGCGACGACGCGTCCGATGATCTCATGGCCGGGAACAAAGGGATAGGTGGCGATGCCCCAATCGTTGTCGAGCATGGAGAGATCGCTGTGGCAGATGCCGCAACTTTCGACGGCGATTTCAACCTGCTCTGACCCGAGCGGGCCGGGATCGTATTCAAAGGATTGTAGCTTCTGTTTGGCACCGAGTGCGGCGAGGGCGTGGATGGAATTGCTCATGGGTTCGGAATGGGGTTAGGCTTTGCCGCCAAAGCTGACGTGATCATCGAAATCGAGTGAGATCGAGAGACATGGGTCTTGTAGCTAGCTTTGAAGGTTGCGATTTAGGCAGTCAGGGCTGCTTCGAGAAAGGCCTTGCTGCGGACGCCGGTGATGGTCTGGACGGGTTGGCCATCTTTGAAGACGATCAGCGTCGGCACGGCGCGGATGTTGAATCGTGCGGCGAGCTCGGGATGGGCCTCGATATCGACGTTGGCGATGGTGGCGCGGCCTGTTTGTTCCTCGGCGATCTGATCGAGGATCGGGGCCAGCATTTTGCAGGGGCCACACCATTCTGCCCAGAAATCGACCAGCACAGGTTGGCTGGTGCCGGCAAGTGTTGAATCAAAGTTTTCGGAAGTGAGGGAGGGAGTTTTCATGGAATATGGATGGGTTTACGCGCGAAATAGACCGGTCGGTTTAGTTTTTTTAAAAAGTTTATTTGGCGTGGTCGGGGGACAGGGTGGCCTTCAAAAACGTGATCGCCTCCCGCAGCGGAGTGACATTGCGAGTGACGGTGGCGCGGTGCATGGCACCGGTCCACAGGTCAACGATCAATGGTGCGAGCAGGGCTGGCGGCAGGGTGGGCTTCATCACGCCTTTGGAGATGCCTTCTTGAATCAATTCTTCGTAAAGGGCGGTCCATTGCTGCACTCCCCGCGCGAGGACATCGCGCATCGGTTCGCTGAAGTCGGCGACCTCTGAAGACAGTTTCACCACCAGACAAGGGCATCTGCCGTGGTTTGCGAGGACATTGGCGACGTTGGATTCCAGGTAGGTGAGCAGCCTTTGCAGCGGATCGGGCTCCGGCGTTTGGGAGAGCAAGAGATTGCGTTTGTACTCCGTCGAACCGGCGACGTAGTGCTTGAGGAGTTCCACGCCGAACTGCTCCTTGGACTCAAAGTGGTGGTAAAAGGAGCCTTTGGGCACCTTCACCGCAGCCAGGATCTCGCTGAGGCCCACGGAATGAAAGCTCTTCTCGAGCATCAGCCCTTCGGCTGCTTCGAGAATGCGTTCTTTGGTGGTGCGATCACTCATGGCGGCCCAAAACTAGACCAAGTGGTCTAGTTTGTCAAATCGGCTCTCTTGACATCCCAATAGCCCACTCACTGCGTTGCAAATTTCGTCAGCAATCCGCGCCGACGTGTCATCGTCAGCATCCAGGCAAAGATGCTGCCGGCGATGACCATGAAGATGATATTGAGTCCGACTGCCCAGCCAAATTTTTCCCAACTGAAGACCCCGGTGCTGAGGACCTCCCTCATGCCTTCGAAGACGTGCGTGGGCGGCAGGGCCAGGGAGACGGTTTGCAGCCATTCTGGCTTGATGGCGCTTACTGGATAAAAGACGGCGACGAGGGGCTGGATAAAGAAGGGCACCGCCCAGGCGAGACTCTCCGCCGCCTGCCCCCAGCGCAGGATCAAAGCGGTGGAGATCATGCCCAGCGCCCAGCCGCTGACCATCAGGTTCATGAAGAAGGGCAGCAGGGTCCAGCCGAGCTTAAAGACATTGAAGGAGTAAAGCGCGAGCGCCATCATCGATAGCACAGCTACGGTGATGAGGATGCGCAAAAGACCAACGCCAAAGGTTGCGGCGAGGAATTCCGTGGTGCGCACGGGTGCGACGAAGACGTTGAGCAAGTTGCGCGTCCACACATCCTCCAGGAAGGAAATCGCCACCCCTTGCTGGGCGCGGAAGATGACATCCCACAGAATCATCGCACCCAGGAGGTAGGTGATGATGCGGGGGAAATCGCCGGTCGTGTTCTCCTGGATGAACATGGTGAGGTAGCCCCAGATGAGAAGCTCCACGACGGGCCAAAAGATCAGCTCCACCAGACGCATCGGAGAGCGGGTATAAAGGAAAAGGTGGCGCAGGATCAGCGCGCTGACGACTCGGAGACTCATGCTGACACTTCCTCGGTGGATTTTGCGGTGGCTTCATCGACGATCTCGCCATCGCGCGCGATTTTGATGAAGACATCTTCAAGCGAGGCTCCCTCAGAGCGCTCGACGATTTCTTTGGGCGTGCCTTCCATGACGATCTTGCCTTTGTGGAGAAAGATAACGCGGTCGCAGACCTCCTCGATGTCCTTCATGTTGTGGGAGGTGTAGAGGATGCCGCAATTCGAGTCACGCTGAACGCGGCGCACCACTTTGCGGACTTTGTCCGCGATGTCGGGGTCGAGGCTGGCCGTGGGCTCATCCAGCATGAGTAGCTCTGGCTTGTTCAGGAAGGCCTTGCAGAGGTTGACGCGGGTGCTTTCACCAGCGGAGAGTTGGCCTGTCACGCGCTTGCGCAGGTGGCTGATTTCCATCATCTCCAGCAGTTCATCGATGCGCTTGCGGGGCTCCCGCACGCCATAGATGCGGGCAAAGACGAGGAGATTTTGCCAGACCAAGAGATTGCCGGGCAGGGAAGTGTAAGCAGAGGAAAAATTCGCGCGTCGCAGGATGTCGATGCGATGTTTTTGCAGTTCCAGCCCAAAGGCGTAAAGCCCGCCGGAGGAAGGCAGGGTCAGGCCCAGCAGGCAGTTCATGGCGGTCGTTTTGCCAGCACCATTGGCACCGAGGAGGCCTAGCACTTCCCCGCGATGCAACTGAAAGCTGAAGGCATCCAGCGCCTTCACGCCATCGAACTCGCGAGTGAGGGCGCGGGCTTCGAGGATGACTTCGCGGGGATCGGGGGCGGACATGGGCCGCCAAGGGACAACGAATTGGGCTCAATTGCAACCCGCAGGATGCGGGGTCTGCGCTTTGGATGGGGCGCGTCTGTGTTGTCTGACTTCTGTAAGACAGAAAATTTGTTCAGAAAGATTGAGCTTTGGGCGACCCTCGGCTACTAAGGAGGCATGAAATCTTGGTATGTAAAAGGCAGTCTCCTGGTTGGTCTCTTAGTGGGAGGATCTTCACTTTTGACATTGCCCAGGCTTCAACGTGATCTCAGTGCCAGTGCGACCTCGTTGCTGAACGCGCCAGAACACACAGGTGCCTTTGCCGATGTCGCGGTGCGATTCAGTGGTCAGGAGGCCTATCTCACTGGCAAGACAGCCTCCGCAGCAGACAAAAAAGCGGCGGGAGATCTGGTCGCAAAGTCGGTGCGTGCCACATCAGGCTTTGGCCAAGGGCTGAATCCCGTGACGGCTGTGCACAATGAGATCGAGGTCGATGAATCCCTGGCGCAGAGCCGCCCCAAGAGCTGGCTCGTCGCGGCTCGTTATCCAGAAGGTGCTGTGATCGGCGGCGTGCTGAAGGATGAGGCACAGGTAAAGGCCGTCCTCGAAAAGCTGGCCGCCACCAACGCAGGACCGCAATGGACGGGGGCAGACCTGCGCACTGTGGCCGCCGCTCGGCCCATGCTGGATTGGGAGGGCACGCTAAAGAACGTCCCGCAAATCCCCGTCCCACCTGCCGGGGCGACTCGTAGCTCCCCAGATGCCGTGACGATGGCCGTCAGCGCTGGTGACGGACATTGGCAGGTTTTTCCCAAAGGAATTACCGATCAAGGCTTGATGGCTGCCATGCCCGCCTTGGGGCTGAGCTCCACTGAGATCGGCCGCGCGCTGAAGGCAGTCCGCACTTGGGAATTTAGCGCCCCACCGATACCAGCCCCGCCACCACCATCACCACCCGCTCAACCCGAAACGAAGACTCCCCCGACACCAGCGCCTGCCGCAGTGACGCCACCCGTGGCCGTGCCACCCGCACTTGCAATGAAGGAAGAGCCCGCCCCAGCCCCGGCATCACCACCTGCAACCGCGCGGCATGGCAAGGCCTATCTGGGCTGGGCGGTCAGTGGGACGGCAGTGAACGTCTTTGGGCGCGTTCCAGACGCGGTAGGGAAAGACGCCTGGCTCAAGGCCGCAGCGGCGGCTTTTCCAAACGTGAATTTGCAGACGCCGAATCTACGCATCGATCCAAGCCTGGAGCCGATCCCAGCCTCCACACCGCTAGCCTTCCCAGCGGATGCCGCTGCGATGGCGGCAGGCGCTGCTGCCAAGCAGGGTCTGGTCGGCCTGATGGTCCCCGGTGGAGATCACAAGAGCTATAAGGCAGATGTTTTTGATTCGGAGATCGCCCGCGACTTTGGCTCCGTGGAGTTTCGGGACAATGAACTTTCTGAGGCATTGGCAGGTTTTCGCAAGCAACTGGTCGAGGGGGGCGGGCTCCAGAGGGATGAGCCATACATCAGTCTGCTGAGCGATGGCACGACGCTGCAAGTGCGGGGCGAACTGGCCTCTGAAGGTGCGCGCGATCAGGTGATCGAGGCATTGAAGGCGCAGTATGGCGACAAGGTTCGCGTCAGTAGTGAAGTGACGGTAACCCCTTTGGTGACGGAGGCGGCGGACATGAAAGCCACGCTGGAGTCGCTGGGGAAATTTGATGCGACCAAGCCAGGCAGCGCCTCCGCCAAGGCCGGGCAGGCGGTCCGTGCAGGGTTGGTGCACGCCATTTACTTCCAGACCGGTTCGGACCGCTCCAAGGATCAAGAGCGCGCTCTGTATCAGATGCGTCGGCTCCTTTCATTGAACCCTGGTGCCAAGTTTCAAGTCGTCGGCCACACAGATAACGTCGGCGCAGCCGATCAAAATCAAAAGCTTAGCGGAGAGCGCGCCGAAAAGCTCGTCGCCTACCTCGCGGCTGCTGGCATTCCCAAGGAAAAACTCAGTGGACGCGGGGCCGGGCAGAATGAGCCCATCGCCGATAACGCGACTGAGGCAGGGCGCGCCCAGAATCGTCGCGTGGATGTCCTCTTCCAGCCCTGAAACCGCATTCCCTTTCTTTAACGATCCAACCCCAACACATTATGTTCGAAGGCTACCTCTACTTCATTATTGCAAACTTCTTTACCCTGGCAATCACGGCCCTCCTTTTTGGATGGTTGGGCTGGTGGCTGCGCTGCAAACTCTGCAAATGCGGTGCCAACCGTGACGAAGTTCAGGCCGCACGCGATAAGGCAGAGAAGCTAGAAGCCGAAGTCCGCGCAGCCCGCAGCGCAGCGGCGAATGCCGAGGCTCAGCTCGAGAGAAAAGCCAAGAGCAGCCCGGTGGACAATACGGAACTGATCGCCCTGCGCAAAGAATTGGATGCGGCCAAGACAGCGGCGGATAGCTTGCGGATCCAGGCTCAAAAGGCACGCGAATCCGCAGACAACGCCTCCGGCAAATTGGCGGACAGCAACAAGAAACAGCAGGAGCGCGTCTTTGCCGTGGAGAACGAACTTTCCAAAGCACGGGAAGAGATCGCCCGCCTCCGCTCTGCTGCGGAGAAGCCCGCCAGCGCCTCCCTTTCGGAGCTCCAGGCAGAACTTCAGCAGGCACGCCGCTCGCTCGCAACAGCCACCGCCTCCTTTGGCAATGCCCAACGTGAACGCGATGCCGCACGCGCAGAAGTGGAACGCATGCAGGAGCGCCTAGCCAAATCGGGTGTCGCTCCCCGCAAAACAAAAGTGGATCCCTTTGAAGCCATCGCTCAACTGCCCCTCTCAGAAGAGCCCAAGGTCGAGTTCCCGATGCCCAAGATCATTCGCGCCGCTGCTCCCTTGGGCCTAGTGAGCAGCCCCTCTGAAGGAGCTTCCGAACCACCCGATGAGCCCACGTCCGTTGCGGCATCGGCCCCTGCTTCAGTCGCCACGGAATCAAGAGTCACCTCGTCCACCGTCGATCCCGCCGCCGCCGCCGCAAAAGTGAAGGCCTTCGAAGAAGCCAAAGCCGCAAAGGTTGCTGCTGAAGCCGCACGTGCAGCGGAAGCTGCGAAAGCAGAAGCAGAAGTCAACGCAACCGCAGAAGCGAATGCTGCCGAAGAAGCTCGCGCTGCGGAAGCCGCGAAAGCAGAGGCCGAAGCCACGGCAGCCACAGAAGCGAAAGCTGCTGAAGAAGCCCGCGCTGCGGAAGCTGCGAAAGCAGAGGCCGAAGCCAAGGCAGTCGCAGAGGCGAAAGCAGCTGAAGAAGCCGGCGCTGCGGAAGCTGCGAAGGCTGAGGCCGAAGCTAATGCAGCCGCAGAAGCGAAAGCTGCCGAAGAAGCTCGTGCAGCGGAAGCCACGAAAGCAGAGGCCGAAGCCAAGGCAGTCGCAGAGGCGAAAGCAGCTGAAGAAGCCCGTGCAGTAGAAGCCGCGAAGGTAGAGGCAGAAGCCAAGGCAGCCGCAGAAGCTAATGCTGCTGAAGAAGCTCGCGCTGCGGAAGCCGCGAAAGCAGAGGCCGAAGCCAATGCAGCCGCAGAGGCGAAAGCAGCTGAAGAAGCCCGTGCAGCAGAAGCCGCGAAGGTAGAGGCAGAAGCCAAGGCAGCCGCAGAAGCGAAAGCTGCTGAAGAAGCCCGCGCTGCGGAAGCTGCGAAAGCAGAGGCCGAAGCCAAGGCAGTCGCAGAGGCGAAAGCTGCCGAAGAAGCCCGTGCAGCGGAAGCCGCAAAAGCGGAAGCAGACGCCAAGGCCGTGGATGAGGCAGCTAGTGCATCGGAGGCAGTGGCCGATGGGGCGGGTGCGGATTCGGATGCTGGTTCGATGAAGCCGCTGGGATTGATCGGCGCAGTTGCGGGTGCTGTGGCGGGCAGCTCCTCTGGGGAGGAGTCTCCCGATCTCTTGCCAGGGTTATCGCTGGGCGATACAGGACGGACCACACCGCTCAATTCCGGCGAGCGTATCCCTGAGGCCTCGGCCATTCTCGGCAAGCGTGTCGCGCAAGATGACCTCAAGATTGTCGAGGGCATTGGTCCAAAAATCGAAGGCCTCTTCAATGCTGAAGGCATCGCCAGCTGGCGGAAGCTTAGCGAGACCTCGGTCGAGCGGATGACGGAGATCCTGAAAGCTGGTGGCGAACGCTACGCTCTTGCCAACCCAGGCACCTGGGCTCAGCAGGCGGGTCTTGCTGCTAATGGTCTCTGGGCAGAGCTCAAGGAACTCCAAGATCGTCTCGACGGTGGGAAGTTGGCGGAGTAACGCCCCCGGTTGCCCCTGAACACATCACGTCTAGATGCTCTCCAGACGGAGCGGCGTGCGTCTCGCCGCCGCTCTTCCCACGCGAAGCCTCACTCTCTAGAGTGTTGCTTCGCGGGTGTGTGATGACGGCAGCGAGACGCATGCCGCTCCGGGCTCCGCATCAAGTGCCCCCACCACTCACTGCGCCCCCGCCGTCTCCTCCACGGAGGCGCAGGTGCAGACGAGGTGGCGGTCGCCATAGACGTTGTCGATGCGCCCCACGGGTGGCCAGTATTTGTTCTCGCGCACCCAGGGCAGGGGAAAGGCCGCCGTCTCGCGCGTGTAGGAGTGCCACCATTCAGAGCCGGCGACGACTGACGCGGTGTGTGGGGCATTCTTCAGCGGGTTGTCCTCTGGCGTGTGGATGCCTTTTTCTACCTGCTGGATTTCACCATGAATGCTGCGCATCGCCTCACAAAAGAGGTCCAGTTCAGCGCGGCCTTCACTTTCCGTGGGCTCTACCATCAGGGTTCCTGCCACAGGCCATGACATCGTCGGGGCGTGGTAGCCGTAGTCCATTAGGCGCTTTGCCACGTCTTCCACACTGACCGACTTAAAGCCGCGCAGGTCCAGGATGCACTCATGGGCGACGAATCCTTCGCGTCCCTGGTAAAGGGTGGGGAAACACGCGGCGAGCTTTTTGGCTACGTAGTTCGCGTTGAGGATGGCGACCTTTGTTGCCTCTTCCAATTGCGGGCCCATCATGGCGATGTACATCCAAGAGATCGTGCAAATGCTCGCGCTTCCCCACGGCGCGCCACAGACAGCGCCTTCCCGGCGGTTGACGGCCCAGGTGCGATGGCCTGGCAGGTGATTGCGCAAATGGGCGGCCACCGCGATGGGGCCGACTCCCGGCCCGCCGCCGCCATGGGGGATGCAGAAGGTTTTGTGCAGGTTGAGGTGGCACACATCAGCACCGATGCGACCCGGCGAGGTCAGGCCGACCTGGGCGTTCATATTAGCCCCATCCATGTAAACCTGCGCGCCGTGTTCATGGGTGAGCCGGGTGATATCGATGATGCTCTCTTCAAAGACGCCGTGAGTGGATGGGTAGGTGACCATCAGTGCGGCCACTTTGCCTGCATGTTGCTCGAACTTGGCACGCAGGTCATCCACTGAAATGTTGCCGTGATCATCGCAAGTGACGGGAACCACCTTGAAGCCGCACATCACCGCGCTGGCTGGGTTTGTGCCGTGGGCAGAGGTCGGGATCAAGCAGACATCGCGTGCGGTGTCTCCATTGGCTTCGTGATAGCGTTTGATGGCCAGGAGGCCTGCGTATTCGCCCTGGGAGCCCGCATTGGGTTGCAAAGAGACGGCATCAAATCCGGTGCATACGGCCAGCCATGCCTCGAGTTCGGCGAACATCGCGCGATAGCCTTCCGTCTGTTCGCTGGGCGCAAAAGGGTGCAGACCATTCACTTCTGGCCAGCTCAGCGGCATCATTTCTGCCGCAGCGTTCAGTTTCATCGTGCAGGAGCCCAGGGGGATCATGCTGCGATTCAGAGCGATGTCTTTTGACTCCAGTCGCGCCAGATAGCGCATCATTTCTGTCTCTGAGTGATAGCGATTGAAGACGGGCTGAGTCAGGAAATCAGAGTCGCGATGAAACATCGCGGAACAGTGCAGAGGCGCGGTCTCGTCCAGCAGTGGTGGATGCTCTGGATGCACGATGCCAAAGGCGGTGAGGATGCTCAGCAGCTCGTCTTCACGGACCCGTTCGTCCAGCGCGATGCAGACGTGAGTGTCATCGATACGCCGGAGATTGATGCCGAAGAGAAGTGCGCGTTTGAGGACCTCGTCAGCGTTCCTCACAGTGACCGTCACCGTATCAAAAAAATCATCGGCGACGATGTCCATCCCAGCCTGGAGGAACTCGCCCGCCAGCCATGTGGCGGCCCCATGGATCCGCCGTGCGATGGCGCGCAGGCCTTCGGGTCCATGATAGACTGCATACATGGAGGCCATCACGGCCAGCAGGACCTGGGCCGTGCAGATATTGCTGGTGGCCTTTTCCCGCCGGATGTGCTGCTCCCGCGTTTGCATGGAAAGGCGATAGCCGGGGCGTCCAGCGCTGTCGTGCGAGACACCGACCAAGCGGCCTGGCAGGCGTCTTTTCAGCGCATCCTTCACTGCCATGAAGGCGGCGTGGGGCCCGCCAAAGCCGAGCGGTACTCCGAATCGCTGGCTGTTGCCGATGCAGATATCGGCACCAAATTCCCCCGGTGGTCGCAGGATCGTCAACGCCAGAAGATCTGCTGCGACGATGAATAGCCCGCCCGCAGCATGCACGCGCTGCGCCAGTTCTTCGAAGTCATGCAAAATGCCGCGAGTGTCTGGGTACTGAACAAGCACTGCGGCGAGACCTTTGCTGCCATCGTGCTTCCACTGCGACGCATCGCCGATTTCGACGCGGACTCCCAGTGCACCCATGCGTGTCTGGATGACATCGAGCGTCTGCGGGTGGCAGTGGTCCGCCACAAAAACATGGGATGTCCCGCTCTGCTGCGCCACGGCCAGCGCCAGCGCCTCCGCGCACGCGGTGCCTTCGTCCAGGAGGGAGGCATTGGCCACATCGAGTGCGGTCAGGTCGGTGATCAGTGTCTGAAAGTTCAGCAGTGCCTCCAGCCGACCTTGCGCGATCTCTGCCTGATAGGGCGTGTAGGCCGTGTACCAGCCCGGATTTTCTAAAATGTTCCGCTGGATGACGGGTGGCGTGAAGGTGTCGTGATAACCGAGGCCGATGAAGGAGCGCAGCACTTTGTTCCGCTGCATCAATTGGCGCAGCCGACGCAGTGCCTGCTCCTCCGTCAAGGGGGAGGGGAGGTCAAGGGGCGTCCGCACGCGGATTGCCTCTGGCACCACCCGGTCGATGAGGTCATCCATCGATTGGCAACCGATGGCGTGCAGCATCTCCGTGCTGTCGGTGGCTGTGGGACCTAGGTGACGACGGGAGAAGGCAGCGTGGCCTGTGGACATGTGGTGTGGGAAGGAGGTGAGGCGGAAGGTCTAGGCAATGTGAGTCCGATAACCATCGGGCGACAGCAATACGTCTGCGGTGGTGGGGGCAGTGATCTTCATCTTGTAGATCCAGCCTTTGAGATAAGGATCGGTATTGATCAGACCTGGTTCATTGGTCAGAGCCTCGTTCACCTCGACGATCTCGCCACTGACGGGTGCGTAGATGTCACTCGCGGCTTTGACAGACTCGATGACCGCTACTTGATCTCCCGCCTGAACCTGCGCGCCGACCTTTGGTAGCTCGACAAAGACCACATCTGTCAGCTCAGCCTGAGCGTGGTCCGTGATGCCGACGGGTGCGGGGTCTTGCGTGGGGTCAATCCACTCGTGGGATTCGCGATAGCGCAGGTTGTCAGGTACGTTGCTCATGACTTTTGGTGTTGGTGGGATGCAAGACGCGACGGCGAAGGTTTCAACCGTTCTTTTTGGAATAAAAGGGCTTCTTCACCACCTCCGCAGGAAAGCGGCGACTGCGGACTTCGACCTCTAGCGCGGTGCCTGGGGTGCACAGATGCGCTGGCAAATACGCCATCGCGATCCCGCAGCCGAGGCTTGGGGATTGGGTTCCGCTGCATACCTCGCCGACGTTTTCGTCCCCTGAAAAGACGGGGTAATGCGGTCGTGGCGGCGGGCTGGCCGTCGTCATTCGTAGCGCGGTGAGTTTGTCAGGCAGGCCAGCGGCCTTTTGGGTCAAGAGCGCCTGGCGGCCGACGAACTCGGGCTTGTCCAGCTTCACGAAGAAGCCCAGACCGGCCTGGAGCGGCGTGCGTCCTGGCGAAAGGTCATTGCCATTCAGCGGGTAACCCATCTCGAGCCGCAAGGTATCGCGCGCGCCGAGCCCGCATGGCAGACCACCCTCCGCCTTTACTGCCGCTAAGATCTTGCGGAACCAGTCTTCGGCCTCGGTCGCCGGCATGAAGAACTCAAAGCCTTCTTCACCCGTGTACCCGGTGCCACATAGCCACATGAAGCCGAATGGCCCCGCTGCGACAAAGATCGTATTGCGCGGGGGGAAGGGGGCGGCGACTCCGAAAAGGTGTCGGCAAACGGCGGCGCTGCGCGGTCCCTGCACGGCGACGCCAGCGGTGGCGGCGCTTGCATTGGCCAGTTCCACATCCTCGTTGCCGTGCGCGAGTTTTTCCAGCTGCGCCCAGTCCTCCGCAATGCGCGAGGCATTGACTACGAGGAAGAACTCCCGTGGCGTGGTGCGGTAAACGATGAGGTCATCAATCACGCCACCATCGTCGTTGAGCAAAAGCGAGTACTGCCCTTGCCCCGGTTCCAGTAGAGAGCAATCATTTGTCAGTGCCTGATTGAGAAAGCTCTCCGCCGCAGTGCCGGACACGAGAATCTGCCCCATGTGGGAGATGTCAAAGACGCCGACGGTTTCGCGCACCGCCTTGTGTTCATCGACGATGCTAGAAAACTGCACCGGCATTTCCCAACCTGCGAAGGGGACCATCCGACCCCCAAGTTCCAGATGAACGTTGTGCAGCGGCGAACGTTGCAGGGGAGCCGAAGAGACAGGATCAGACATGCGTGATGGGGGAATAAACCAGCGTCACGGATGCTGACAGACCCGGCGTCCATGTCAAGGACGGGTGGGGTGTGGTGGAGGGGGCTTTTCGTGGTTGGGCTTGAGCGTTGGGGTGGTTGCGAGCGACGCCAGCAAGCTGGCTTCCCCAAAGCGGAAGCTGAGCTTCCGCACTCTAGAAGCGTGATGGTACCTCAGCGCTTCTAGAGTGCGAGAGCTTGCTCTCGCTTTGCGGTGGAGGGAAGCTTGCTTCCTGGGGTGGGGCGCAGGGCGTGGATCGCGGGAATGGGGAGCTTTTCGTGGTTGGGCTTGAGCGTTGGGGTGGTGGTGCGCGACGCCAGCAAGCTGGCTTTGCCAAAGCGGAAGCTGAGCTTCCGCACTCGAGAAGCGTTTTGGTACCGCAGGGCTTCTTGAGTGCGAGAGCTTGCTCTCGCTTTGCGGCGGAGGGAAGCTTGCTTCCTGGGGTGGGGCGCAGGGCGTGGATCGCGGTGGAGGGAGCTTTTCGTGGTTGGGCTTGAGCGCTGGGGTGATGGCGCGCGACGCCAGCAGAGCTGGCTTTGCCAAAGCGGCAGCAGGGCTTCCGCAGTCCAAAAGCGTGAGGGTACTGCAGCGCTTTTTGAGTGCGAGAGCTCGCTCTCGCTTTTTGGTGGAGGCGTTTTCCTGCTTCTTTCTGAGCTGATGGTTGCCTCCATGGGCCGCTTCTGGTATTTCCTGAGGGCATGATCTTGCCTCTTTGGTTATCCACTTGCTGTCTGTTGGTCGTCTCACTTATCGCTGCTTCCCCACAGGTTGCTGAGGCGCAGGGCGACTACAGCACGAACTTTGTGACGCACGGCCCTCTGCTCGGGAAACCGGAGGCGCATCGGATGCGGGTCTGGGCTCGCACTGAGCGGGCGGGGACGTTTGTGGTTAAGTATGGCACGACAGAGGCCTTGCTGGACCAGACGTCGGCCACGGCGACGACGTCGGTCGATCACGACTACACGGGATGGGTCTCGCTGGAGGAGCTCAAGGCGGCGACGACTTACCACTATCAGGTTTTTGTGAATGGACTGGCCTCTGGGCCGGCTGGGCGGTTCCGCACATTGCCCGATCCTGCGGACTTTCGGAATGCTGAGCACAACCCGCGGGGGCTCTTTAACTACCGATTCCAATTTGGCTCTTGCGCCAATCAGAATCCGAAAAATGGCATCGGGCCCAGTCTGCCCACCTTTGCGACGATGCAGCGTGAACTGCCCGATAAGGTCTTCTTTTCCATCATGAACGGCGACTTCATCTATGAAGAGCATCGCTCCATGCCGACGGCGGATTGGCTTGCGCAGGCAGGGATCGCCCCCGCACAGACACCTGCGGTGGTGGCGCTGGCACCTTCGATTGTGGGAGTCTGGCAGAACTACAAATCCTATCTTACGCGTGGGGTAAACCTCAGCACTTGGCAACGCAATATGCCCACGGTTTTTACCTTCGATGATCATGAGTTGGTCAATGATCTTCGGGGCGCAGGCACCATCGGCTTTCGGGAGCGACGTGCGGTCTTCCGTGATATCGGCATTCGTGCTTGGCAGGACTACCTCGGTTGGGCGAACCCGATGCAGGCCACGCAGGACATCCACTTTGGAAGGGCCAAACTCACCAAGGGGAGTGATGTGTTGGTGGATGAGCAGTCCGACTTCACCCAGATTGATCTGAAGCAGGCGGCAAACCTTCATGTCCATTGGGGCACGCAAACAGCGGGGGAGGATGATATCCGCCTAGACAGCGAACCTGGCGATCCGAACGCCGGCGTGTTTGGCATCACGGAGGTGATCGATGCCCATCGGCTGCGCATCACGCCAGCAGCCTATGCGGATGGGACGCCCTCGTATTCCATCGGACGTCGTTCGTATGGGAAGATGACTGTGGCAAATTGCGACTACTTCATCCTGGACTGCAAGACCCACCGCCAGATGCATGACCCAAAGAACCCCGCCAAACCAGGGCTGACACTGCTGGGACTGGAACAAAAGGCTTGGTTGCTGGAGGAGATGCGGCAGAGCCAGTCCGACTTCTTTTTTGTTGTCTCCTCCGTGAACTTCATGATCCCTCACACGGGCGCTGGTGGTCATGAGTTCACCGAAGGGAAGGACGAGGCCTGGACTTCGATGTTGGCAGAGCGCGAAGAACTGATCACAGCCTTCGATGCCTTGAACAAGCCCGTTTTTGTCCTGACGGCGGATTTGCATAACAGCTTCGCCATTCGCATCACGGACCGGGTCTGGGAGTTCGCTAGTGGTCCATTGAATTCCGTGAACCACGTGCCAGCCAATGACGAGAGCAATCGTCCCGCCACGGGCCTTTACAAGTCTGGGCCCCGGACCTGTGATATCCGCTGGTCCAGCTACATCCTGCCAGATCTGGAGCGCCCGCAGCGGCTCTACCCTTATTACTGCGTGGTGCAGATCAACAATGTTTTCAATATGCCGCAGGAGCTGGGTGGCACACGATGGGTCGCGTATCCACATCCGCAGGTGGTCTTTCAGTACTTCGATGGTCGCACTGGCGAGTTCCAGTATGCAGAGTCCATCAGCACCTCGCGGAACCCTTGAATGGATAAGGCGTAAGTTTGCCTAGCCTCTCGCAGTTTACATCCCCTCATGCGTTCCCTTTTTTGTCTCCTCCTCTCGATGGGCATGGCCGCCGCTTCGGACAAGCCCAATATGATCTTCATCCTCAGCGACGATGTCGCGCAAGGGGACTTGGGCTGTTATGGTCAAAAGCTCATTCAGACACCGAACCTTGACCGCATGGCGGCGGAGGGTGTGCGGTACACCCAGGCCTATTCGGGAACCAGCGTATGCGCGCCATCCCGATCAACCCTCATGACGGGGCTGCACACAGGGCATTGCCCGATTCGCGCCAATCGGGAGATCCAACCCGAAGGGCAGCTGCCACTGCCGGAGCGTACACAGACCGTCGCGCAACTGCTCAAGGGGGCGGGGTATGCCACCGCAGTGATGGGGAAGTGGGGCATGGGGATGTTTGACACCACGGGCAGCCCACTGAAAAAGGGGTTCGATCACTTCTTCGGCTACAACTGCCAACGCCATGCGCACAGCTACTTCCCCACCTATCTTTACAATGATGATCAACGCTTTGATCTGCCGGGAAACACGGGCAAGGGCGTGGGAAAGACCTATGCACAAAACTTGATTCAGGACGAGGTGATGCGCTGGGTGCGGGAAAAAAAGGACCAGCCTTTCTTTCTCTTCTACGCCATCACCCTGCCGCACGGCAATTTCGAGATTGATGACCAAGGGCTCTACAAGGATAAGCCGTGGACCGAGACGCAAAAGAATTACGCGGCAATGGTCACGAGGCTGGATAGCGATATCGGACGACTTTTACAAACGCTGAAGGACTGTGGCATTGATGATCGCACCCTCGTCATGACAGCGGGAGATAACGGCTCATCCTTTGATCCGAAATCAGAGTTCGGTCAGCTCTTTGATCAAGCCATGGGCGGCCGACTTCGCGGCTTCAAGCGTGGTATGTATGAGGGGGCGCTGCGCCAGGCTGCCATTGCACGCTGGCCTGGCGTGATCCCCGCTGGGACGGTGCGTGAGGAGCCCTGGGCCTTCTGGGACTTCCTGCCGACGGCGGTGGAATTGAGCGGACAAAAAATCCCAGATGGATTCCAGACCGATGGCAAGTCTTTGGTCTCCTTCTTGAAGGGAGGGGCGGCTCCGCAGCGCGATTATTTTTATTGGGAACTGCACGAGGGCACCTCCATCCAAGCCGTGCGATTTGCGGATTGGAAAGCCGTGCGAACGGCCCCCAATAAGCCGCTAGAGCTCTACGACCTCGCCTCTGATCTGGGTGAGACAAGGGATCTCGCCGCCGAAAAGCCGGACGTTGTCGCACAGGCTGAAAAGTTCATGAAGGCAGGGCGCAGCGAAGATCCGAACTGGCCCATGGTCGAGAGAAAGCCCAAGCAGAAGCAGGGGAAAACAAAAAACAACAAAGGAAAGAAGGCCGCCAAGACTGGCAATGCATGAGTCCAGACCCCATTGAAAAATTGCGCGCTGATGCCTGGCTGGGCGACGCCGTTCTGGAGCTTTATGTGCGCTCCATGATCCTTGATCAGAAAGGCAGCGTGGATGCGGCCATGAAGCAGCGCTTTACCTGCAACCAGTTTTTGAATTGCTTTGGCAATCCCACCAAGGTGGAGGCGGACATCGGGACCGTCTATCGCGACAGCGGGCTGGAGGCTGCGTTTGACCACATCCGCACCCGCCTACAGCCTTTGTTTGAGAAACAAGAAACCAACCGCAAACACGGCAAGAAATCCCAATCATGAAACAGACTCTCTTAACCTTCATCGCCTGCTGCGCACTTGCCGCCGGGGCGTCTGCCGCCGATAAACCGAATATCGTTTTGATCCTCGCAGATGATCTTGGCTGGGGAGACATCGGTTGCAACGGACAGAAAACACTGACCACCCCGAACATCGACCGCATGGCGGCAGAGGGTATGCGCTTTACCCGGCACTATGCGGGCTCCACCGTGTGTGCGCCCTCTCGCTGCGTGCTGATGACGGGGCTCCACACCGGTCACTGCCGCGTGCGTGGCAACGACAATTGGATCATTCCAGATGGCGATGTGACGGTGCCCAATCATTTGAAGAAGGCGGGCTATCGCACGGCGGGAATTGGTAAATATGGCCTGGGCAAGCCTTTGCCAGATGATGATCCCGCGCGGAAAGGCTTCGATTATTTCTTCGGCTACGTCAGCACCGGTCATGCGCACAATTTCTTCACGCCCTTCCTCATTCGCAATGGGCAGCAGGTCGCGCTGGAGGGGAACACCGTCATCCCTGGAACTCAAAATGGCGTGTGGCCAGGCACTGGCGTGGCACCTGTAGAGGGTCGCAAACACTGGGCTCCGCAGCTCTTTTCCGAAGATGTGCAGTCCTATCTCAAAGAGCGTGGCACCAAGAAGGACGGGCCATTCTTTCTCTACTATGCGCTGAACATTCCCCACGCTAACAATGAGGCACGCAAGGATTCGCCCCTTGGGCACGGCATGGAATCGCCAGACTATGGCGAGTTCAAATCACGCGACTGGCCGGATGCAGAGAAGGGCTTTGCGCAGTTCATCCGCTTTCTGGACAATGAAGTGGGCCGCGTCATGGACACACTGAAAGAGAACGGGATGGCGGAGAACACGATCGTGCTTTTTTCAAGCGACAACGGTCCCCACCAGGAGGGCGGGCATCTGTCAGACTACTTTGATTCCAATGGCCCGCTCAATGGGATCAAGCGCGATCTGACCGATGGGGGCATTCGCGTGCCCTTGATCGCTTGGAGCCCGGGGCGGATCGCGCCAGGCGTCGAAAGCAGACACGTCAGCGCCTTTCAAGATTTTCTCCCGACCGTTGCGGAGCTCAGTGGCACACCCCTGACCGCTGCAACGGATGGTCTCTCCTACGCGCCGACGCTCCTCGGTAGGACCGACGGGCAAAAGCAGCACTCGCACCTATACTGGGATTTTAATGAGCAGGGTGGCAAGCGTGCCGTCCTGAAATGGCCATGGAAGCTAATCCACCTGAATACCAACGCCAGCGGCAAGAACAAAGGCAAACCCAAGCCCCTCCAAAAACAGCTTTTTAACCTCGATACCGATGTGGGGGAGCAAACCAACCTCGCCGATCAGAACCCTGCCGTCGTCGCCGAACTCGAAGCCCTCATGAACAGCAGTTGGACAGAACCGGTGGTCCAGTAGGCCACTCAATCCCATGGCCAGAAGTGTGAGACAGACATTCGCTTCGCGGCTTCGCAGCTTGTCTGTCTGCATTTCATTCGCGCGACTAAGCTCGCGCGTGCAGACAGGAGTGTCTGCATCACGATCTCGCGCCGTCTCAGATATCCAGGCAACCGGAACTGCAACCTCCAGCAGGCGAGCGGAAGCTCCCAACTGCATAGCCCTCCAAGCCCTACGAGCTAACGCTCAGAGCCACGGTGCGCCGCAAATAGTGGCCTGCGGCTTTGGCCGGTCAAATCTTGCCCAGCAAAGTAGCTTCGCCCACACCGAACCGCGATCTACAGCAGGCGCGTGGAAGCTCCCAACCGCATAGATGATGCCAGTGATTCTCAGCGGAAAAAGATCGGGCCCGGCACGATCTTGACCGCGCCGCCACCCAGTGGATTGCCTTTGGTTTCCTCAATGGACTCCACCAAGTTGTCCTTGAAGCCGATGCTCAGGGTGCCGACCTCCACCTTCACATACACCACTGCCTGGACCAGCCTGCCATAGGGATCACGCCCTGTGGTGACCTGCGGCACCCTTTCATAGACAGCGTACTCCACCCGATCTTCACGGCCAGCGGCGGTGACTTTGCTCGATTTCCGGGTCGGCTTGCCCATGGATTCCGCCACCTCCTCCGTGGTCATCCCGAGCGCGACCTGATGCGCGGCGATCAACTCGTTCACTTGCCGCTGGCGCTCGTACATCTTTTTCAGGTTCGCGGCCATGTTTGGATCAGGGGAGATCACATCGGTTGGGCGCACCCAGCCGGAGACATCACCGTGGCGGGCCCGCCCACGGATGCGATAGGCCGTGTCGGAAAGGCCCACCAGCGTCACTACGGTGCCCGGTGCCATGCTGCCCAATGCCCGATCTAGGGTGGAGTGGGAATAAATGGGGGCCTCCTGGGCGATCTTCAGCCTCAGGGGCTGCTTCAGCATGTCTTCCACATCAATGGTTCCGGGTTCTGGTGCCAAGATGGAACTGCTACGCTTCTTCAGCAGTTGCCCGCTGGTGGGAAGGGTGGCCATGACAAGGAGAAGCAGCAAGGCCCGGCCAACGAAGGCGTGGTAAGTTTTCACGGCAGGAATGGGGTGTTGTCGGATTATACAGGTCTCCTTTGACGGTGGAAAGGAGCTTTTGTTCGACGGCGGGCGCATCCTGATTATTCATGAGGGCATGAGCAACGGCCCCTTATCCACCAAACTCTTTGAAACAGCCCTCAAATACATCCCCGGCGGCGTCAATAGCCCCGTGCGCGCCTTTCGCAACGTCGGCGGCCAGCCCTTCTTCGCCCGCCGTGCCAAGGGGGCCCGCGTCTGGGATGTCGATGGTCGGGATCTGATCGATTACGTGGGCACCTGGGGTCCTGCGATTCTTGGGCATGCGCCCGTGGCCGTTATCGAGGCCATCCACTCCGCCGCCAAGGAAGGCGTTAGCTTTGGGATCCCCAATCCGTATGAGGTCGAGATGGCACGCACGATCTGCGAGTGGGTCCCTTCCATCCAAAAGGTCCGCATGGTGAATAGCGGCACGGAGGCCACCATGTCCGCCATCCGATTGGCGCGCGGGTTTACGGGGCGTGACCTGATCGTGAAGTTTGAGGGCTGCTACCACGGCCACGTGGATTCCCTCCTCGTCGCAGCTGGCAGCGGGGCACTCACGCACGGACGCCCTGATAGCGCAGGCATTCCCGCAGCCTTTGCAGAAAAAACCGTCGTTGTCCCACTCAACGATGTACCTGCACTCGAGGCCCTTTTTGCGCAGCGGGGACAAGAAATCGCCGCCATCATTGTTGAGCCCTATCCGGCCAACGCTGGACTCATCCTACCGCAGCCCGGTTTTCTGCAATCGCTGCGGGACATCACGGCGAAGCATGGGTCGCTGCTCATTTTTGACGAGGTGATGACTGGATTCAGGCTCGCCAAAGGCGGCGTGCAGGAGCTGGAAGGCATCACGCCAGATCTCACCTGCCTTGGCAAAGTCATCGGCGGTGGCCTGCCTGTCGGTGCCTTTGGGGGACGCGCAGATGTGATGGACTTCCTGGCCCCGAATGGTCCCGTTTATCAAGCTGGTACGCTCTCGGGCAATCCAGTCGCGCTCGCCGCTGGCTTAGCGCAGCTCCGGGAGTTGGAGCGCCAATCCGGCTACACGCATTTAGAAAACCTTGGGCAGATGATGGAAGAGGCCGTGCTGGACATGCTCAAAAAGAAAGGTCTCGGCTGGCGATGGTATCGGCGCGGCAGCATGTTTTGCCTGTTCTTCACGGACACCGAGGTCAAAAACCTCACCGACGCCAAGACCGCAGATCTCGCCGCCTTTGCGAAGTACTTTCACCACTGTCTCGACAACGGCGTCTATTTTGCGCCTTCCCAGTTCGAGACTGGCTTCATCTCCATGGCCCACAGCCCCGATGACCTAGCCCGCACCGCCGAAGTCGCCGCCGCAGCGATCAGCGTAGCGGTAGGGTAAGGCTAGGCGGCGGTGGGCAAGGCAGGCAGCCAGTGTCGGCTGGCCTCACTGCACTTCAAACTTCTCCGCCAACCGATAGGTCCGTCCCTTCTTCGAGGCGTTGACAATGACCAGAAAGCCGTCCGTAGCCCATTTGGCGCATTGGTCGCGCCCCTGGCGTGGCGAGAGACCGAGGTAGGTGGCGAGTTCGTTCGAGGTAACGATGCGGTGCTTTGCGAACAGTCCGAGGGCCTGGCGTTGCAGCGGGCGAAGGTCGCGGAGCAGCGCGGCCTTGTCCTGGGGCGCGGACAGGCTGGATGCTTCGGCGCGGGCGGCCACCTTCGCGAAGGCGTCGGCCATGCCTTCGCAGAAGTATTGCACGAAGCCACTTATGTCTGCTTCGGCACGTCCGAGGTGATAGTTGTGGCTGGCACCGACGGCGAGCGCGTCGTAATAGCCGCGCAAGTTGCGGGCGTAGTACTCCTCCAGCGAATAGATGCCCTTGAGCCCGTAGCCGCAGCGATGCAGGATCAGCGTGGTCAGCAGTCGCGCGGTGCGGCCATTGCCATCGTAGTAAGGGTGGATCGTGGCAAACTGGTAATGGGCCAACGCGGCGATGACTGGCACGGGTAGGTCGCGGGACTCGATCTCGTCATTAACCCACGCCACCAGCTCTGCCATCAGCCCCGTGACAGCCTTTGCCTCTGGCGGCAGGTAAGTGATGGCACCGCTGGCGCTGTTGCGAATCACGTTCTGACCGTCGCGATAGGGCGTGGGGCGTTTTTTTCCATCGAAGGCCAGTCCGTGAATCGTCCGGATATCCTTTTCGGTGAGCTTCCGTTTGAAAGCAGCCAGCGCCTCAATTTCATCCGCCGCCTTGTAGTAGTTCTGCACCTCGCGCTCGTCCCTCTCTCGCCCTGGAAAGCCGCCACCGCCAGCAATGACCTCCTCCACCTGGGGCAGCGTGAGGCGATTCCCCTCGATCTGCGTTGAGTAGTGCGTCGTCAGCAGTCGTGCCGACTCCCGGAGAGATGCGATCATCTGGGGTGTGACCGGTAGTCGATCCACCGCCACGCGCGAAGCCTCAATGGCCATCAACGCCTTGGCTGAGGCCGACGTGATGTGGAAGTGAGGCAGGAAAGGCATGGCAGGCACAAGCTACCATCCGTCATTAAATCGTCAATAAACCGTCATTAAATCGGCATCAATGCGTCGTTAAACGAGGCAATGATCATGAGACCTGCCAACCTGTTGCGGAAGGCTATTTTCGTCACAAACAAGGCCGCAGCGTTTATCGCGCGCTGGGCATCAGGATACCGGGCGCGGACTCCCGGCGGAGGGGCAAAGATAAAATACATCAAACAGTCGCCATCTCGATGTTGGCCGAGCTGTCTCCCGAATCCGCTAGAGGTGTGGAGGAAATCGGGGGTAACCGTTTCCGAATGAAGGCGAGGGGCTTCAGCCGGATCAGGGGCTGGGGGTGGGTTGGGGCTTTTTTCGGGGCCAGATGTGCAGGGTGATGGCCACTGGTAGGCTGCAACCGGCTCCGAGGTGGAGGAGGATGATGACCTCCCGCCAGTCGTCATCGCCAGCGTAATAGAGACCCCAGGCGGTGAGGACCATGGTGAGCACACAGGCCGTGGTGAGCAGGCCGGACCTTCGGAGGATCTTGGTGCGCCATCCGATGGGCAGGTGGCTGCCGAAGATCATGCCAAAGCTAATGAGGGCCGTAAACGCACCCGCCCCATGGATCTTGGCTAGGGTGGGAATCCAGGGATGCTTCTCTGGGCCAAACTCACCCTCCACATCGCCCCAACGTCCGAGGTAAAACCAGACAAGGCCTGTGGCGAGGCTCACCAAGAGCGTGCAGGTGAAAAAGATTCGTGACCAGGTGGGAAATCGCAGCCCGATGCGCTTCATGATCGAATCAGACTGGATAGAGAACTTGCTCGCCCCGATGCGTGAGGAAAAGGGCGAAGCTATCCCGGGCCTTCAGGAGCGCGGTCCACAGGGCCTGCGGGGCGAGCAAGACGGCCTTGGTCATGGCGTCTGCCTCCATGCAGGTGGGGGCGAAGACGGAGACGCTGGTGTTGTTGGTGAGCGCTTTCCCGGTGACGGGATGGACGATGGGGCTGACACGGCTGATGCCGATGCGTTTGCGGGCATAGTAGGCAGCGCTGGTGGCTACGGCGGGGCGCAGCATGACTGTGGGTGGCAGCGTCGATTGGGGGGCGTTGGGGTTCCGGATGGCAACGGTTTGGGTCTGGCTCCCATGGACCCGGAGGTCGCCACCGGCATTGACGGTGGCTTGCTTGATGCCGCGGGTGGCTAAAAAGTCGATGGCTTTGTCCACAGCATACCCTTTGGCGATGCCGCCGAGGTCAATCTGCAAGGGGGCATGGAAGCGGACGTGGGAGTCTGGCAAGAGTTCGATGTGCTGCCATGCCCCGGCCTCCTGGAGCGGGGAAAAGGGTTTGTGCCGGGGCAGGTAGCCCCATTTGACGAGCTTGGGCGCGACGGTGATGTCAAAGGCACCCTCCGTTTCCTGGCTGAGCTTAATGGCTTCGGCGATGACCTGATGCGTCCATGGGTGGACGCGCAGTGGGGCAATGTGGGCACATTGGTTGAGCCGGGACACATCGCTTTCGGGATCATGAAAGCCCATCATCCGCTGGATGCTGCGAATGGTCTGAAAGGCCTTTCCCGCTTCTTGCTGGAGGGCCTTTTCGCTACCTCCGTCGAGGGTGAGCTCGACGAAGGTACCGAGTAGAGGTTGGCAGCGGCGGATCATCACCTGATTTACGCGGCGGGCTTTTCGCCAATGGCGTTCTGCGCGATGTAGTCTTCCACCAGCAGTAGGCCTTCTTCACCAGCGCGCTGGATGATGCGGACCATCTGCTCTGCGACGGAGACTTCCTCCACCTGCTCCGTGATGAACCATTGCAACATGTTGGCAGTGGCATGGTCCTTCGCTGCGAGCGCGAGGTCCATGAGCTGGTTGATGGAGTCGGTGACGGCGACTTCGCTTTCTAAGGCGAGTTTTGCGGCCTCTTCAGCATTGGCGAAGTCCCACGGGCTGGCGTTGATGGCCGGGATTCGGACACGCCCGCCAACATCAAGGATGAACTTCATGAAGCGATGGGCGTGTGCGCGTTCCTCGTTGGCCTGGGTGGAGTAAAATCCAGCGAGCCGTGGTAGGGACTCCGCCGCGAAGTAGCTGGCGATGGAGTCGTACTTCAGAGAGGCTGCAAATTCCATGCCGACTTGGGCATTGAGAGCGTCGATGATATTGGATGGCGTGGGCATAGGCAGTTAGGATTGGGCGTTTGAGAGGCGAAGTCGGACGTGGTTTGAGAGTCCGTTAGGATGCATACGTTCGCTGGCTGCATTTTGTTTTTCCGATGGCTTTCTGAGACTGAGTCTGCGCAGCTTGAGGCTGGCAAAGCGGGTGAATTGCTTTTCGACGGGCGTTGTCATGATCAGATGGGTGGGGGTTAGAGGTTCTTGAGCACGAGGTCGTGGGTGTGGAGGAGGCGGCGCACGCCGTCCGTGATGTGGACGCAGGAGAGGGTGGCACCTGAGATGTTCTTGATGTCCTCACTGACTTCCACGGGGTGGGAGACTGTCTTGCCGTGAAATTGGGCGCGCCATTTGGGGTACTTCACTTCGTCTCCGTAGGTCTCGCGGAAGGTGAGGATCTCCACACCCTTCACCGCGCCTGAGCTGGTTAGGCTCACGGCGATGTCGATGAACTCATGCTTGCCGATGACGTTGTCAAAGATGAGCCAACCGCCGTCTGACGCGCGGAAGACGCGCATGTCTGTGTCTCGCACGCGAACGCCGCTGGCCTTCTTGATGGCGGATTTTTGATCGCTGCTCAGTTGGAGGGGTACTTGTTTCAGGGATTTGCCAGGAAACAGCACCGCACCGGCTTGGGCTTCGGTCAAAAAGACATCTGCCCTGGCAAACCGGTTGCTGGCAAGAATGGCGGCGGTGGATGCTAGTTGAGTGATGAGACCTCGACGTTTCATGGTTGGGCTCCTCTATTTGCTGCCAGTGAACACTGGGTTTTTGCCGATGGCGGACATGTCCACCTTTTGGCCGGGCTTGTTAAATTCGTAGCCAAAGATGAAGCCGACATGCAGCTTTTCATGTTCGTCCCAGTTGCGACCTTGGTTGGAGGCAGCCGGGCCGTCCGCGCTCCAGCCCTTGACCTGCCATAGGGCACCCACGGTCAGCCACCAGTTCTTCTGGGAGTAATGGATGGCTGGGCCAACGTACAGGCCCCATTGGAATTGATCGCCCAGGCGGACATCGCCGAGGTCCCAGTTGGAGGTCTTGCCTTCGGTGACCTCGCCCTCGATCACGGGCGTCAGGAAGTCAGACTGGAAGCGGGTTTCAAAGCCAATGTAGAGATTGGGGCGGATGCGGTACGAGACACCCATGGCGACGTCTGGAGCCATTTCTTCCTCCAAAACGCCAGGGGAGCGGCGGCGCTCCAGCTCCCAGGCCCCGGAGAGGGACCAGACGAGGGTGTCATCAAGGAAGTTCTTCTGGATGAAGAGCCTGGGAATGTATGAATCCTGTTCGATCGATGCGCCATCCAAGCGGTAGGCGTAACGGTGATCGTAGGTGAAGCCGAGCGCTAGGCCCACAGGATTGGTGAAGGGGTTTAGCACATTGTATTTGAGGGTGGTCTGGAAGCCCCCAATCTGCATTTTGTCAAAACTGCCGCCTGGGCCTCCCTGGGTGTCCACCATGGGTGCCCATTCCACGTCGCTGTAATTGTGGTGAAAGCCGATGAGGGATACACCCAAGGTGAGACGGTCTGTGATGCCGTACTCAATTTCAGGACGCATGTCCATGAAGTAGTATTCGCCTGAATTTTTGCCGAGCCGCCAGATGGACTGGAGCTTCAATTCAGTGCTGCCTTGCGGACGTGTCTCTACCCCGCGGGTGTAAAGCCAGAGATTTTCGTCGGCCAGAACGGTGGAGGCGGTGCCAGCGAGGAGCAGGCCGAGGAGTGCGTGTGTTAGTTTCATGTTAGGGAAGGATCGCGGCGCTGCCGGAGGTAGCGGGTAAGCCGTGGCGCTAGCCAAAGATAAAGACCGGTGATCCACAGCACTAGCAGCAGCACGGCGCTGGGGAGGAAGAGCCAGAGCTTGGCGTGGTCGTGGAAAAAGGAGCCATCATGCATCGCCTCAATGAAGTCAGAGCGCCGGAACGCGGTGTGCAGGATCTGACCGCTGGCGGCGTCCAATTGCACTTCCCAGCCACTCTTTGCCCGTACCTTGATGATGCCGTGACCTGGCCTTACATCGAGGCGGTCAATGTCCTCCCAGGTGGTGATCCCGGCCTCAGTTGAGGTGGCGGCAGCGGCGAGAACGGTCGCAAAATCCAGGCTAGGGGTCGGGGAACTGCCTTCCATTGTGGGCGGCTGCACCCAGGGGAGCTGCTTTTTGAGTTGGAGAAGGAGACCCGTGACGATGACCACGAGGAGTGGCAGGGCCGTCAATATGGCGGCCCAAGAGTGGAATTTGCGATGGAGTCTGTTCCAGTTCAAACGAGTTTAATGCTACGGAGTCGCAATAGCATCTTGACGGGTGAGTAGTCAAGAGTTTATTGCGATCAAATCTCAGTCTCATGATGTTCCGATTTTGCCTCGTCCTCATTCTGTCAATCAGTCATCTCGATTCGGCCTTTGGGCAGACACCGGCTGATGATTCCAAGCCGGGCCGCCTCCAAACTGAGATCCCGGTGTTGGATGAGGTGATCGTAACGGCGTCCCGGACCCTGAAGCCGGCCTTTGAAACTCCTGCGGCGGTGGAGCAGTTCTCCCGGGATCGGCTGGAGCAGCGATTGGTGCGCACCGTGCCGGAAGCCCTGAAATCGGTGGCGGGAGTGGCTGTCCAAAAGACCTCCAATGGACAGGGCTCGCCAATCATCCGCGGCTTTACTGGCTACCGGACCCTGGCCCTGATCGATGGCATCCGCTACAATCACAGTGCCTACCGGGATGGCCCAAATGAGTACTTTTCCCTGATCGATCCTCAAGCACTGGACAGCCTGGAACTGGTGCAAGGCCCGGCCTCCGTGCTTTACGGGAGCGATGCGGTGGGAGGTGCGCTGAACCTTTTTACCCGCAGTGCTGACTATGAGGGGCTACAAGAAGGACAATTTTTTCAAAGTGGAGGCCTCTTTAGCCGATGGCATAGCTCTGAGCAGAGCCTGCAGGGCAGGGTGGACTATGATTTGGGCGTGGGGCAGGAGTGGGGCTTGCACATTGGGGGCACGTGGAAGGACTTCGGCGATGTGATCGCGGCGGAGCTGGGGGAACAACCCTACACTGGCTATGAACAGCGCAGCTACGATGTGCGTTTGGACGTACGTCTGGACGACCTGTGGACGCTGACCCTGGCCCATCAGGCCTTGTGGCAGGACGATAGCTGGCGCACCCACGCTACGATCTACGGTGATTCGTTTGCGGGCAGTGAGGTAGGCTCCGACTTTCGTCGCGTGACCGACTACCGCCGTAGCCTCAGCTATGCCAGAGTGCGTGGGGTGGATCTAAGCCCAACTGTTGATACCGCGCAGGTAACGGTTTCCTATCAGTCGCTCAGCGAGGACCTTGATCGACTCCGGTCGAACCGTGTGAATGAACTTTCCACGATGGAGATCGGCACGCTGGGTGTGGATGTGCAATTTACCTCCGAAATGCTGGGCGGAACCCTGACCTGGGGAGCCGACTACTACCATGATGAGGTTGACACCAGTCGCACGGATGATGGCCTGCGCAGGATCCAGGGACCCGTCGGGGACGACGCCAGCTATGATCTGGTGGGTGCCTATTTAGATCTCCAATCACCGCTGGGTGACCATGGAACGACGCTGTTCCTCGGCGGACGTTATACCTTTGCCCGAGCTGAAGTGGGACGCTATGAAGATCCCCTCAGCGAAACGGTGGCCTCATTGTCCGACTCGTGGCACAATGTGGTCGGCTCCCTCCGGCTCATGCAAGATCTCGATGACGAAGCTCGGTGGAAACTCTACGGCGGTGTGAGCCAGGCATTTCGCGCCCCCAATCTGGGTGACCTCAGCCGTCTGGGTGCCTCCCGCAGCGATGAGATCGAAAGTGCCGCCAGTGGACTGAAGCCAGAGCGGTTCACCACCTTCGAGCTGGGGCTCAAGCACCGAGGGGAAAAGGTCCGTATCAGCGCCACAGCGTTTCACACCGTTCTGCATGACTACATCACCAGCACACCCACCGGGCGAGTGATCGACGATCAACGGCAGGTCACCAAAAAGAATAGTGCTGGCGGATTCGTGCAGGGTGCTCACGGCGAGGTCGAGTGGGACCTTGCGCCGCACTGGACAGTCTTTGGAGGGTTGTCCTGGACCCAGGGCGAAGCGGACGCATTCTTGGGTAGCGATCTCCGCCGCGAACCTCTAAGCCGCATTCCTCCGCTGATGGGCTTTTATGGCCTGCGCTGGAGTAGCAATCAGGGGCGTGTCTGGGCCGAACTATCGGGCACAACCGCAGCGAAAGCGGATCGCCTCAACACCGCCGATTCGGGCGATAGCCAACGCATCCCACCCGACGGCACGCCCGGCTACACTTTGATCAATTTGCGTGTCGGCTGGCAGGTGACGGACGCGGTGACGCTCCATGTGGGATTGGACAACGCGCTAGATCAAGCGTATCGCGTCCATGGCTCCGGCAGCAATGAGCCGGGAATCGGAGCGACGCTGGGCGTCAAGGTCACGTTCTAGGCGAGGTGTAGTTTGGTATCTGATATCGCGAAGAAAGACAAAAGATATCGATAAGAGGCCTACGAGATGCAGGTGGAGACGGAGCCGCTGGCCAATAATTTGATAAAAGGTATCAAATAGTTGCCGAATTGCTCCGAGGGTGGTAAGCTTGGCGCATGAAGACTGACTCGAACGGGGGCAAATTGCCTGATTCTGGGGGCGATGGGGTGGTGACTGATCCTTTGATTGGGGTGAAGGCGCTCACGGGGGTTTATGTCGGGATCAACCGGAGATGTTGGGGGCGGAAGCGGATTCGGGGGGATGATGGGCGCTCGAATGTCTATCATGTGATGTCTCGCACCTGCGGTGGGGAGATCTTCTTTGATGAGACGGAGCGTGAGGCGTTGGTCTTGGTGATGCGGAAAATGGCTCGGTTCTGTGGGATCAAGATTTTGACATACTGCATCATGGGGAACCATTTCCATGCGCTGGTGAGGGTGCCGCACAAGGCAACTTGGCTGGAGGAACTCTTTGGGCCTCCTGGCGCTGCGGGTGCCGAGGAGAAGCTGTTTGAGCACATGCGATTGCTCTACAGCAAAGCGCATATTGCAGCGGTGAAGGAAGACTTTGCGAAGCTACGGAAGATGGGTGGTGAGATGGAGTTGCTGGTGCAGGAGCGGGTGAGCGCGATGAAGGAGCGCATGTGTGATCTCAGTGCCTGGGTGCAAGAGGTGAAGGTGCGGTTCAGCCGATGGTACAATCGGCGGCATTCCAGGCAGGGGACGCTGTGGATGGGAAAGTTTAAGAGCGTGCTGGTGGAGCGCAAATATTACGCAGGGAAGAGGGGCAACGAGCGAGAGCCGGATGTGGCACGGTTGATGGCGGCGTATATCGATCTGAATCCGGTGCGAGCAAAACTCGTTGAGGGCGCAGAAGATTGGCGCTGGAATGGTTGGTCTGCGGCCCTCGCCGGAGATAAGGAGGCGATTGCGGGGTTATGCGATGTGTTGCATTGCACGCCCAAGGACTGGCCGGCGTGGGCGAAAGTCGTTTATGAGGACATGGTCTCGGAGCGACGGTCGGACATGGCGAAGTTGGTTGAATCCACGCCAGGCGATGGCGTTGAGTCGCGCTCTCTGTTGGTGAAGATACCTGAGTTCAGTCGGAGTCTCGTGATTGGCGAAGTGAAGGATGCCATTGGGCGAAAAGCAGATGGGACAGGTTCGTCCGACGATGCGAGGCGACGAACGGTGCGTCGGGGGTCGGTCCTTGGCGTTGAGGTGGAGATCATCATGGGCAACGCTCCTCGGGTCTGACTTGCTGCCAGAAAGGCCCCTTCGCCGCCATCCGGGACCTCTGCCCTGAGAAGGCGGTTGAATCTGGGGTGATCCCGTCGCAAAGAAGCCTTCACTATGACGAAGGCTTCGCGTGAATTTTTGTTTGATCTGCTTTCCACTCCTAGCCCCACGGGCTTTGAGGTTCGGGGGCAGCGGAAGTGGGCGGCCTATGCCCGGAAGTTTGCGGATGCCGTGGAGAGTGATGCTTACGGTTCGGCTTGGGCGACGATCCGGGGCACGGCGACCGATGGTTCGAGATTGATGCTGGAGGCACACGCGGATGAGATTGGCTACATGGTGAAGCACATCTCCTCTGACGGTTTCATCTTTGTGGATCGGGTAGGGGGTTCTGATGTGGCGACCGCCCGAGGGCGGCGCGTCGATATTCTGGGCGACAAAGGAATCGTGCGGGGCATCATCGGAAACATCGCCATTCACATTCGGGATCGGGAAAACGAGAAGGTGCCAAAGGTTCATGAACTGTGGATCGATATCGGCGCGACCTCTGTGAAGCAGGTGGCTGCGGCGGGCATTCGGGTCGGACATCCGGCGGTGTATGCGGACTCCGTCGAGGAGATCGGCCGTGACAAAATCATGGGACGCGCCTTGGATAATCGCATTGGCGGCTACATCATTGCAGAGGTCATCGCTCGACTTGCGGCGAAAAAGAAGCGTGGCGTGGCGACCGTGCTGGGCGTCAATGCCGTGCAGGAGGAGATCGGTGGTCACGGGGCGAAAATGATCGCCCACCGTTTGCAGCCAGACATCGCGGTGGTGCTGGATGTGACCCATGCGACGGACACGCCTAGCGTCGATCACAAAAAGCATGGCCAGGTGAAGCTGGGCGGCGGGCCAAGCCTGACTCATGGAAGTGCGAATCATCCTCTGGTCGTGGAGCGCCTGATGAATGTGGCAGCGAAGCTAAAGATACCCATTCAACACGAGTCCTCCTCTCGCTTAACGGGCACGGATACCGATGTGATCTTTCACTCTGTGGGCGGTATCCCCAGTGCGTTGGTTTCACTGCCACTACGCTACATGCATTCAGTTGTGGAAATGGCGGACCTGAATGATGTGGAAAATGTCATCCGCTTGCTGACTGGTTTTGCTGAATCCGTGACGGCGACGGATCGCTTTTACGTGGAGATTTGATCCCATTGATGAATGACAAGTCCCGATTCGCCGCTGTTCCCATACGACGCAGCCTTGCTTGCGGGCGGCCGGTCGCGGCGTATGGGGCGGGACAAAGCGTTCCTTGATCACGGTGGTGAGCCCCTCTGGCGCAGGCAAATGGCGGTGCTGCGTGCGTGTGGGCCGATGCGTCTGCTCCTAGCAGCACGCGCGGATCAAGCCTGGGGCGATCTGGATTCAGATCTCGTTCGTGTCGATGACCCAGAAGGTGAAGACATCGGGCCAATCGGTGCAATCAGTCGTTGCCTTGCGCTGGCAAATCGTCCTTTGCTCGTGATGGCGGTGGATCTACCGCAGATGACGCCGGTTTTCTTGCGGCGACGGCTCTTGGCGGCGTCAGAATCCGACGGTTGTGGTGTGCTGCCCCGCGTCGGCGGAAAGTTTGAGCCTCTTTGTGCCCTTTATGTGCCGCAGATGTTGCCTCAAGTTCAGGCGGCAATTGCAGCAGGGAAGTATGCGCTCCAGCCGCTGGCGAGATCGTTTGTCGAGCATGGGCTTGCTTTGGAGATGGAGCTCACCGAGGGCGAGGTTCCGCTTTTCCATAACGCCAACACACCGGAGGATTGGACGGGATAGCGGTCAGTCTTCGCAGGCATGACCGCGCTTGATGGCGTTTTCTCCAAACCGCCGTTGCAGATCATGCATGGTCTTTTGCAGGGCCAGCCGCTTGCCCTTTTCCGCACGGGTAAAGAGATCACCCGCGATGACGCCTTCATGGATGTTGGAAAGGCGCACTGCGGCCAGTCGGACGGATGCACGCCCGTCCCAGGCACGATCCAGCAGACGCTCGATGAGCGGATAAAAATCCTCCGCGAGGCTGCTGGGCTCTGGGAGGCTCTCGGACCGCTCTGTGTCCTGCATCTTGTCGAGCCGAACGCGGACTGCGATGGTGCGTGCGCTTTTGTCGTCATCGACGACTTGGCGGATGAGATCATCAAGCAACGTCTTCATCGTACGCTCCAGTGCGCCACGGTCCGTGAGATTGACGTTGAAGGTCTCTTGATGACTGTAGCTGAGCGCCTCGCCACGTTCGACGACGAGAGGGCGTTCGTCGATACCGGCGGCGTATTGCTGGAGTCTGGGGGCGTAGTCACCGATGACGGAGGACAGTCTGGCCTGGCTGGCATCGCGCACTTGTTCGATGCGGTGGAAGCCTGCGCCTTTGAGCGAGCCCTCCGTGCGTCCGCCAACGCCTGGCAGCCACTTGACGTCGAGAGGGGCCAAAAAGTCAGCCTCTTGGCCTTGGGGCACGATGGCGAGTCCGCGCGGTTTTTTTAGCTTGGAGACAATCTGGCTGATCAACTTATTGGAGGCAACACCGAAGGAGACGGTAACCCGGAGGCGATGCTCGATGGTCTGCTGTAGCTGCCGTGCGACTTCCAGTGGATCTTGGGCGTTGCCGTCAGGGAGGCGGAAGTACCCTTCGTCGATACTAGTGCGCTCCACCCAGGGGGTGAGGTCTTCGATGAACTCAAACATCCTGCGGGAGAACCATTCGTAGCGATCAAAATGGGACCGCACGAGAATGAGGTTGGGCACCAGGCGCAGAGCGCTGGCGGTGGGCATGGGCGTGTAGATGCCGAGCTTGCGTGCCTCGTAGCTGGCGCTGGAGATAATGCCCCGGCGATTGCCGCCGACGGCCATTACCTTGCCCCTCAGTCGTGCGTCCGCCGCTTGCTCGCAAGAGGCGTAAAAGGCATCGGCATCAAGGTGGATGATCATGGGCAGCGCGGCCCACATCGTAGTGTCGGATTGCCGGGTAGCAAGCGGGCGCTGGCGAGTTTGATCAGCGGCTGGCGATGGCCTTTTTCCACTCCGGAGGTGCGTCTGGGAGAGTCTCTGCGAGGATGCGCTGGATGTTCTTTTTCTCGGAGGTGGTCAGATAGGCGTAGCGCCCCTCAGGATCGGTGCCGTCCAGGACCTTCCACAGGTTTTCGAGCACGGTTTGTTTTAAGGGCGGGGTGAGAGATTGGAAGGTCAGGGAATAGACCATGTAGCTGCAGCGGTATTTGAAGAGGCGATTGAGCAGTTGGAAGTCCTTCAGGGATCGGCCATCTGAGCTCGGTTTGGCGTTGCGGGCAAAGGCGGATTGGAAGGCGGGATCACCCTCGATTCCGCCTTCGGGAAGCACGGCTTCATCTTTAAAGAGCAGGGCATCGACTACGTCTTCAGCAGCGTGATCAATGATGCGCCGCGCCGTGCCAGTGGGCTGGTCTTCCACCTTTTCTCCCAGCTCCTTTTGCAGGCTGCGCTGCATGTACATCGCGCGGATGGAGGTTTGGTTCGCCTTGGTCAGGATGTTTTGGGTGGAGGTCTGATGCTCCAGCACCATCAAGGCGACGATGTCGCTCTGTTTGCGGGGGTAGGGGCTCAGGTCAAAGAACTTGCCGAGGTTGGTGATGTTGGCACCCGCATCAAAGTCGATGTCGCATTGGTCCCCCTTTTCGATGGCGGTGACGTTGCCGCGATGTAGGGAGGTGCCATGATGTCCGGTGACGTACCAGCCGCCCCAGCGGTCCTTGAAGGGGGTCGTCGTATCGACCACTGTGCTGCCCTGACTCATGATCGGGTGTCCCTCTGGGCCAGGGAAAACGGAGCGTACAAGGACACCCGGGACATCGGGAGAAAAGGGGCCACCATGGCAACTGAGGCAGCTTTGGTCTCGCTCAAAGTGCAGGGGCTTGGACTCTTCCACATACGGGTCCAGGAGATAGAAGATCGGGCCCAACACTGGATCGATGGTGGAGACCTCAATGGCACCCCCTAGGCAGTAGCCAATGTAGGCGTCATCACCGAAGTAAACCACACGGGGAGTTTGGGGGGTGATGCGATCATTCTGTTTGCTGGTTTTGGAAAAGACCATCACCTGTGACTCGGCCGGAATGTGGAACTCCTTCATCACGCCATGCAAGACGCTCCAGGCGTCTTGGCGGTCGATCTTCACCTTGCCCGTGAGCATCCGTTTCTCCAGCGCTTGGGCGGCATCATTGGGTGCGGTGTCGGAATACGAAATGGGAGCGTTCTCGTATTCGTTCTCTGCCAGCACCTGCCAAGGCATCGCCGCCAGTGCCAAGGTGGCGGAAAGAATCAGGAGTGGGGGATTGCTATTCATTGGATGCAGGGATTAGGATTTTAAAGATTCGTTTGCCCGCTGCGCCAGCGACGAGGTCACGGATCGTGTAACGGTCCAGTGCTGAGTAATAGGCCTCAACGGCTTCAGCCAGCACGCCTTTGAGGCGGCAATTGCCATTGATTGGGCAAGTATTGGTTTTTTGGTCAAAGCACTCCACAATCACGGGGCTATTTTCGGTGCGTCGCACCAAAAGACCCACGCGGATGTCTTCGGGCGGCATGCCCAATTCGATGCCGCCACCGCGTCCACGTCGGGTGTCGAGGTATCCCAGCTTGGACAAGAAGTTCACCACCTTCACGAGGTGATTGCGGGAGATATGGAAGGCCTCGGCAACGTCTTGGATGGAGAACGAACTGCCCTTGAGTGCCGCAAACATCAGCACCCGGAGGGAGTAATCGGAGAAGAGGCTCAGCTTCATAAGAGTGGCAGGCGGTGCCTGTCTGAGGATTAAAACGTCAGCGCTCAGTTAAACTTGCATCGAAAATGCAACTTTAAGTCCGCCGCGCTGCCTGCGTGACGAAAATGACGCACATATCCCGGCGCAGACCGGTGGAAGAGGCGCAATCTTTGAGTCGAACGATTCCTACTCGATGACCAATCCACCGGAGGCGGACCAACCCAACCTTGCCACTCGAATCCGCTCATTGCCAGCTATCGGCAGGACGGGGGCCACGCATCTCTACTATAAGATCCAGGCGGTGCATGCGGCCCAAGCGATGGACCGATCTGGATTGTATGGCTGGCTCGACGCCGTTTTGACTGCCAGCGGGGCCCGGTATGAAATTGATTGTCCAAAGGACTTCGTCTGCCCCGCTCAGGGACCGCTGATCATCGTCGCCAATCATCCATTTGGGCTCAAGGACCCACTGGTGCTCGGGCACTACTTTTCTAAAATGCGTCAGGACCTCCGCATCGTAGCGAATCCGTCCTTACGCTCCATCAGCGAACTGCGCGACTATCTGATCACCGCCGATGATTCGTCCATGGATGATGGATTCATCCCGGTAGAACCGACGGTCGCTCACCTCGAGGCTGGCGGCGCGGTGATGTTATTCCCCAGTGGTCAGGTGGCAAGATACCGCCCCGGTCAGGGAGTGCGGGAGGCCGCATGGTCGAAGCGCCTTGGCGAGTTGGTGCTGCGAACGGGAGCCAATGTGGTGCCCGTACACTTTTCTGGCAGCAACAGCGTCTTGTTTCACACAGCGCAACTTCTTCACCCAAAATTGGGCCCCAGTCTTTTGGTGCGCGAGTTCTTGACGGCAAAGAAGAAGCCTATCCCGATGAAGATCGGCCAGGTCATCACGGCAGCGCGCCTGAAGAAGTATGCAGACCCCGACGCGCTGACGCAGTACCTGCGATTGCACACGATGGTGTTGTCCCAGCGTGGGAGTACCAATCGCAAACCGCTGGCCACGGTGCCCAACACTCCTCCCGCAATGGTGGAGGATGCACCTGAGACGCTGCGGAGCGAGGTCGCTGAGCTGCGTGCGCGTGGCAATCGGCTTGTTGCGCAGGGGACTTTGGAGGTCTTTGCGGCAGCAGCCTGGGAGATTCCGGCGGGGCTGCGGGAGATCGGAAAGCTCCGAGAGATTACCTTTCGCGCGGTTGGGGAAGGCACGGGGAATGACATCGATCTCGACCCCTTTGATGCTTACTATGAGCATCTCTTTTTGTGGGATGAGGCGGCCGGAAAAATCGCGGGGGCCTATCGGCTCGGGCGGGCAGACCAGATTTTGAGGAAGTATGGGGCACGCGGACTTTACACGAATACCCTATTTCGCTTCCAGCAGCCCTTCTTGGACCACCTGCATGATGCTGTCGAAATGGGGCGCAGTTTCATCCGCCCGGAATATCAGCGTCAGCTTTCGGCTCTGCCGTTGTTGTGGCGCGGGATCGCTCAATGGATCGGTCGTCATCCACATTACACGAAACTGTTTGGTCCCGTTTCGATTTCGCAAGACTACGATCCGGTGTCCCGCCGGTTGATCGTGGAATACCTCACGAACAATCGCAGTGATGCCCAGTTGGCTGGGAGCGTGCGTCCTCGTAAACCCTTCAAGTGCAAAAACGCCCGCAGCCTGCTACGAGAGATCGTCTCCACAAGTCTCACGGACGCAGAGGACTGCTCAGCGGTCATCAGTTCTGTGGAAGCAGATGGCAAAGGTCTGCCTGTTCTGCTAAAGCACTATCTGAAGCTCAATGGCACCATCCTGAGCTTCAACGTGGACAAGAATTTCTCGTCCGTGTTGGATGGCCTCATTCTCGTCGATCTGCGCAAGACCGACCCGCGACTACTGACGAAGATGATGGGCAGCGACTTGCTGGCCGACTATCAGCGCCATCACGGATTGTCACCGCTTTAGCCGACGTGCAGCCAACCCCAAGGGCACACCGACGAGACAGGCGATGCTGAATGCTAGTAGCACATCGCTGGGGTAGTGGCGATTGTTTTGCAGGCGCGACCAGGCGACGCCGCCTGCGATAATCCCCATTGGGATGCCAACCGGTGGCACTGCGATCATGGCGGGCACTGCGGCACCGAATGCGGTGGCGGTATGTGCGCTGGGAAAGCTGTGGTAGGACGCATCAAGGCGCGGACCGTAGAAGCCCGGTGTCACCTTGTTGGAAGGCCGTGCTCTCCCCACGCTAAAGCGCAGGGCGTTTGCGGACAGGCCGGAGAGCAGTGTGCCACACACCGTCGCCAAAACCACGCTCCGGAAAAAGGGCGATCTACGTACGGCAGCAGTCAGTCCTAACAAAGTGAAAGCCAGGACATTGAAGCCCAAAAAATCTCCCCAGTAGCTCAGCCATCGCGCCCAGCCATCGATTTCTGTGAAGTGGATGGAGGTACGCGATACGCGGATCTGTTTCAGAAGGCTGACGTCCCAGGCCATCAAGATACCCACGATCAGGGCGACCAAAACGACGGCTACGGCGATGAGTCTTTGACGATGGCGAAAGGCAGTGGCACACAATTCGACCGCTTCTTGGCAGAGCTGACGGCAGCTAACTGCGAGGAAGTTCACGAGGCGCTGTGGCGGTGCGGCATCAGGGCTTGGGGCATCGCGGTGCGAGCGTTTTGAGGGTGCATTCGAAAGCATGGCGGAGCGATAGTGAAGGGTGGTTCGCGCCCAAGCTTGCGGTGAATGGCACCTGTGCCGAATGATTCGGACTGAAGATTTTGTCACCATGTGGTCCATGTGACGGAACTGAAACCACGTCTTGCTGGCGCAATCCATCTTCCCAGCGCAAAAGGCAAAATGGTAAGCGAACTCCAAGCACTGCGTCCAGACCGAGTCATGAAACGAGCCCACGACATGGTCTTCCGCCGTGTGCATGGATCCAACCTCATCTACAACGCGGCTTGGGAGGATCCCAGGCTCGATAGGCAGTTGATGAAGCTCGACTCGACGAGCCGCATCGTGATGATCACCAGTGCTGGCTGCAATGCCTTGGACTATTTGCTTGATGATCCGGCAGAGATCCATGCCATTGACGTGAACCATCGCCAAAATGCACTGCTGGAGCTAAAGAAGGCATTGATACAGCGCGGCAATTTTGATGACCTGTTTCAAATGTTTGGCATCGGGTCGCATCCACGTTATGAGGCCGTTTATCAATCCGTGAGAGACTCGCTGGATGAACTGGCGCAGACCTTTTGGGATCGCCGGATCAACTTCTTCAATCCTGAAAGTCTCAAGCGCTCCTTTTACTATCACGGCACCTCTGGGATCGCTGCCTGGATCATGGGCAATACGCTATTCAAGCTGCGTCCAAACATCCGTAATATCGCTGGCTGCCTTCTTGAGGCGCGGACACTGGACGAGCAGCGCACTGCCTATGCATTGATTGAAAAAGAGGTGTGGGGGAAGTTTGCCAACTGGCTAGTCCGACAGCCAGCATTGATGACGCTGTTGGGCGTTCCTCGCCCCCAGATTCGGCTGATCCAAGATTCCTACCCAGGCGGCTTGACGGGGTATGTGAAAGATAAGCTGCGCCATGTCATGACGGAGCTTCCCATTAGTGACAACTACTTCTGGCGGGTTTACATCACCGGTTCCTACACTCTCAATTGCTGCCCGAACTATTTGGTTGAGGCGAATCTGGCAACCTTGCAAGAACGGACTCCACGCCTGAAGACGCATAGCTGCACGGTCTCTGCATTTCTTCAGCAGAACCCTGGTGAATACTCGCACTACGTGCTGCTGGATCACCAGGATTGGTTGGCTTGGCATGATCCCGCAGCTCTGGCAGAGGAATGGGACCTCATTCTCGCCAATAGCCGCCCTGGCACGCGCATCTTGATGCGTTCTGCGGGAATGGATATGGACTTCATCCCGACGCATATACAGCCGCGCCTGAAGTGGGATATCGAGAAGACGCGCGAGCTTCATCAACTGGACCGAGTGGGCACGTATGGCAGCCTTCACTTTGCGGAGGTGATCGCATGACACAGGGGCAGGTGGCAGAGACTCCTGCTGCGCATCCGGTGCAGCAATACTACGCGCTGCATTCGCGCATTTACGACGCCACTCGGTGGAGCTTCCTCTTTGGCCGAGACGAAATCCTGCATCGGGTAAAGGCCATCATGACACCGTCGCGGATCCTTGAGGTCGGCTGTGGAACTGGCAGAAACCTAGCGAAGCTGCGGCGTCTGTTTCCCAAGGCGGCGCTGACCGGCGTTGATATGTCTTCCCACATGATCGAGATCGCACGTCGCCGACCCGAACTCCGCGAAGGTGGCGCAACATTGATCGAACGCTGCTACGATCAACCCGTGCACGGGGATGCAGCCGGCTATGATCTTGTCTTGTTTTCGTACGCTTTGTCCATGTTTAACCCCGGCTGGGCGACTGCGATTGCGAGCGCATCTGCGGATTTGGCCGAGGATGGATGCATCGCAGTCGTGGACTTTTGTGACTCGCGGTTCGCCTCGTTCAAACGCTGGATGCAGGTGAATCACGTGCGCATGGAAGGCCACCTCTGGCCGGTGCTAAAGGACAATTTCTCGCCGCTGGTCGATGATCGCTTCAATGCCTACGGAGGTGTGTGGAACTACGGGATCTTTATCGGGCGGAACGCCGGAGCGAATCCACCCTGAGCGACTCTTGCCTGTTATGACTGGAGCGGACTTCTCTCCCTACAAAATTGGGTTCATCGCCTGGATGGTGTTGCTGGTGATTGGTATCTTCTACTTTGGATTGAAGGCTTGGTTGGCGTCTGCGATGTGTCGGTGGAAAAGGGCCGAAGGACATGTGGTGGCCTCCGAAATGCGGCGTGGCTCGAAGATCACCTCGGACGGTAGTCGCCTCTACGATCCCGTTCTGAGTTACACTTATGAAGTGAGTGGCCAGGCGTACGTGAGCTCTGTCTTCCAACCTGGTGTCCCAAAGCAAGGAGATCACGCATTGGCTGCGTTCATCGGTCGGCATCGGCCGGGTTCTGCGGTGCAGGTGTTTTACGATCCCCGGTGTCCGACGAAGGCTTCGCTGCGTCTTCTGCCTTGGAAGGTGCCATTCTTCGGTGCTGCAGCCTGTTTGGCCTTGCTGATTCTGACTGCGGTGACAGTGGTAGCGGGATGACCGACTCTCTAAAGGACTGTTCGCGAGAAAGTCACTTCTGTGCCATCGCAGGATTCATTTCTGGTCATGCCTGGCTGCCGAGCGAGTGGCATCATCTGGGTTGGTTAGCCATCGCGGGCGGCCTGGCCTTGCGTTCAAGGGGTTGGAATCAGGGCTTGTCTGAGCTGCTGCGGCATCCAGGAGGCATCGCGGCAGCGGCGTTTTTGCTTTGGATGACGGCACGGTCCCTTTTGGGTGCGGTGCTGGGTGATGTGTTCCCCACGGCGGAGGTGGTGCGCGGGGTCGTTGGTCTGGCCTTGCTGATCCTGCTCTGTCTTCTGCTATGGGAAATTGGAAATGACGTTGGTTTGCTGAGGCGCATCGGTAGGACGAGCGGCCTGATTTGTGCGGGTGCAGCGCTGGGATCGGTGTTGATCTACTACGTCGTGCTCGACGGGCACCTGCCGGGCGAGAGACTTGCGAACGCGTTTGTGCATGGTGGGCAGAATCCCGTCTGTGCGGGATTGATCTTCGGCTTTCATGCGCTTTGGCTTAGCGCTCTGGTTGCGGACTCAACGGTTCGGAGGGATAGAGTCCTGCTCTGGTCGGCGGTAATCGTTTTGACTTCTGCGGCCTTTCTCACGGGGAGTCGTGGTCCGATGCTGGCGCTGCTCTGTGGGCACACGGTGCTGCTCGTCTGCCGAGGTTGGCATCGGGGCGGGATGGCGTTTACAGTCTTCGTTGTCATTGCGAGCAGTTACCTCATGGCGGCACCGCACTTCCCCTCTGTTGAGCATCAGTCGCCCATGGAATCAGTGCTCGGTCGTGCCGACAATGGTCGTTTCCAAATCTACGAAGCCGCATGGAAGGCAGTGTCTGAACGTGATGCGTTGATGGTTGGGCTAGGTGAATGGGGCAGTCGCGCGCTGTGGAGCCCCCATCTGCCGCCGGATCCATCGGGACTGATGCACCATTTGCACAGCGTCGTGGTTGCCACGTTGGCAGCGGGTGGTGTGATCGGCATCAGCTTGGCGGCAGTCCTTGTGTTCTTTGTCGGGAGAGCGGCCCTTCGTCGATGCCGCAGCCAGCCTATAATCTTGGCGCTATTGATTTATGGAGCGCTGGGCTTGAGCGTGGATGGTCAGACGTTGACCAGTCTGGCAAGTCTCCCAAGATTCGAGGGCCTGCTCTTTTGGGTGCCAGCCATCCTCGCCCTGCGGGCAGAAGGATCTTTGGTGGAGATAAGGGGATTCGAACCCCTGACCTTCTCATTGCGAACGAGACGCTCTACCAACTGAGCTATATCCCCAAAGATCACTGTTTAAAAAATAATGGCTGCGTGGACGGTGTCCAGTCCCATTTTGGAGGGTAGGCTGCCAAGCCTGCCGATGGACTGGGGCTTTCAGCCTGCAGTCTGCTGTGCTACGGCGACAAGAACTCGGCGATGGCTGTTTGCGTCTTGGGATCGGTGGATTGGGAGGTGAGTTTTTGGAGGATTTGGCGGAGGGATTGGGCCTCTGCGGAGAGGCTCGTTTTTAATGGGAGGATGCTGCGCAGAATGTCGAGGCGGCTGGGAACACCGGGATGGTTGGCGAGCTCCAGTGGGTATTGGTCGATGGCTTGCGCGGCGGCTTTGAGGGCGTTGGTGGTAAATTCTGCGCCGTCAGCTTGGAGGCGAATGTTGGCGATGATCTCCGCCTGCTTGGCCATGATCCAAGCGGGGCCGGGATCGTCTGGGAGTGTGAGTTCTGAGGTGCTGTGGGCATCTCTGAGGGCGCTGCGCGCATCTTCTGGGGTGCCGGGCATGGCGGCTAGGGTGAGTGCGCGCGCTGCGAGTGATTCGGCGCGTTCAGTGAGCCGACGTTCGGCGATTCTGACATCGACTTTACCAGTGCCGATCTTTCCGCTGCGCGTTTCGAGTGCCTTGCTGAAGGCGGTGACCGCTGCCGACCATGCGTCCATGTGATTGAATCGATGCGCCTGTTCATAGTGGATCAAGCCGTAGGTGTGGTGGATCGTGGCGCTGAACTCTGCTTCCTTTTCGGAGGGGACGCTCTCTGCAGCGATGCTGATCGCGTTTTGAGCTTCGTCGAATTGAGTCTGGTCGGTCGTGAGGAGTGCTAGACGCAGCAAGAAGCTGCCGCGCAACCACTGAGCGGCTGCGACTTCTGCGCGGTCCGGCTGCTCGATCAATTTGACGGCCTCTGTCGTGGCAGCGAGTCCAGCGTGAAGTTCTGCGGCGAGGTCCTCTGGGAAAAAGTTCGCGCGTGACCAGTGCCAGAGCGCTAGGTCCATCCAAAGGTCTCTCCGAAGTCTGGCCTGGGTGTTGTTGAGGGCGGCGATGGCCTGGTGGTAATGCGTGGCGGGATCGCCGAAATCGCCACGCCACTCTGCATCTGCAGCGCGGCGGTAGAGCCTTGCGATTTCTGCGGGTTGAAAGGGATTGGGCTGCTGGGTCGCGAGCCGGAGGTTGAGGGTGGCGGCGGGCTCTAGTGTCCCGCCGAGCAGCAGACCCTCTGCGCGGAAGGCCTGATCGCGGGCGTTCGCAGCGCGGCGGACGAGTCCTTTGACGCCTTCGCGGGAGATCTCGCTGCGCCAGGCGACCTCTTCTTGGATTTCCCAAAGATCGCGATCATTGATGCTGCGGCCCTGGCGTCTTTGTTCGATGCGCCAGATTTCTTCCTCCTGGAGGAGACGGCTGAGGCCGATGCCAGTTTCTCTTTTGGGGGAGGAAGAATACAGGACTGCCAGGGCGACCAGAAGCGCGACAAGGAGGAACAGCCCCACGGCCCATGCCCTGCCGATGGCGGGGTCACGGGGTGTTGGCTGGGCGGAGTTCACGGCGCGGAAGTTCCCCCTGGGCTTGGTGATCTGTAGATCGGAGTTTACTGCAACCGCTTGCCGACTTCGGCAGACAGGGCGCGATTATCGGCGCGGCCAGCTGCGCGTTCTTGCAGCACCTTCATCACGGATCCCATGTCTTTCTTGGAGGTGGCACCGACTTCGGCGATGACTGCTTCGACAAGGGCGGTGAGCTCTTCCGCGCTCATGCCTGCGGGGAGATATTTTTCGATGGCTGCGATTTCTGTCTTTAGGGCGTCGGAGCTATCGGCGCGGCCTGCTTGTTCGAATCCGGCGAGGGAGTCTTGGAGTTTTTTGAGCTCCTTACGGACCACGGCGATGGCTTCGGTTTCGTCTAGCTGGCCGTCAGCGCCGCCTTTTTCAATGGCTGCGTATTTGATCGCGGACTTGAGGTTGCGGGTGACATTCAGCGTGATGCTGTCTTTCGCCTTCATGGCGGTTTTCATGTCTTCGGTCAGGCGTTCGGCGATGGTGCTCATGGTTGGGAAAAAATAGGGTCCGTCAAGGTTGGCGGTGCGTTCCCGATTGTCCACCACTAACCGCAAGGTTATAGGACCTTTGTCTCGATGCTTCCTCCTCTCAATCAGCTCAAACTCCCCGACGTGTGGCAGCACCAGGCGGTGAACCTTTTGCGTGAGGGCTCTGACGTGGTGGTGAGCGCGCCGACGGGGGCCGGAAAGACCTACATCTTTGAGCTGCTGCATCAGTCTGGTCACTTGAAGGGACAGGCTGTTTATACGGTGCCGACGCGCGCTCTGGCCAACGATAAGTACGCGGAATGGAAGGAGGTGAAGTGGAATGTGGGCATCGCGACGGGGGATGTGTCTGAGAACGTCGATGCACCTGTGGTGGTGGCCACTTTGGAGACGCAGTTGGAGCGTCTCGTGCGTGGTGAAGGGCCTGCGCTGCTGGTCATTGATGAGTACCAAATGATCGCCGATGTGGCGCGCGGTAGTCACTACGAAGGGGCGATTGCGCTTGCGGGTGAGGAGACGCGACTGCTGCTGCTCAGCGGATCCGTGGCGAACCCGGAGGACATCGCGCAGTGGTTGCGACGGCTTGGCCGTCCTGCGCAGGTGGTGGAGACTAAAGAGCGACCAGTGCCGCTGGAGGAGGCACCGTTTGAGGCGTTGCCACAGCGGATGGGCAGGCAGTTCGACACGTATTGGCCGAAGTTTGTCGCGGCAGCATTGCTGGCCGATCTGGCTCCGTTGCTGATCTTTTCTCCCCGCCGTCGGGATGCGGAGTCCATCGCGCGCAAACTGGCGGCGGAGCTGCCTCCTGGCGAGCCGTTAGACCTGACGCAGGAGCAACGCGCGGTGTGTGGAAAGGATCTCTGCACGCTGCTGGAAAAGCGCGTGGCCTTTCACCACAGTGGCCTTTCTTATGCGGCACGCGCTGGGGTCATCGAGCCATTGGCAAAGGCGGGTCAGTTGCGTGTGATCGCGGCGACGATGGGACTGGCGGCGGGCATTAATTTCAGCGTGCGCAGTGTGCATGTGGCGGCGATGACTTTTCATGATGGACGTGCAGAACACCGACTCTCATCGGATGAACTGCTGCAGATGTATGGTCGTGCCGGTCGTCGTGGACTGGATGAAAAAGGTTGGGTCATCACGACGCGGCAGAGTCCTTCGCTGATGGATGCACGCGCGGCGAGGCTTTCGCGGGCGAGCGTGTTGGCGTGGCCGCTTTTTTTGCGAGTGATGAAGCATGCGGCGCTGACGGAGGAATGCCCGTTCACGGCGGCGGAACGTTTTGCGGAGCGGCTCTTTGCCAAGGTTCCACCGCCGCTTGGCCTGGAGTCGGCGGCACCGTCGGTTGCGATGGCCGAGGAGGGTCGCCCTGAGGGTAAGGCGCTTTTTGGGCTGGAGGCGATGGAACGCCAGATCCTGAATTCCGCAGGTGCATGGGAGCGTCGCATGGGGCGTCCCACGCAGCGCAAGCCTTTGCGCGAGGTTTGGGTGACGGAGGGCGAACGGCGAGGGATGGCACTTGGTGTGGCGTCTTTTGTTTCGCGATTCGCTCTGGGGTTGGGTCGTGTTTTCAAAATCCCAAGTGCCGATGGGGTGCGTTATGGGGTGGAGCTGCCGCTGGGAAAACTGGCTGAAGAGGGCTCCAATGATTTGCTGCCGACGAAGAGCCTGCGCAGACTGCTCTCTCTGCCCCGCAGACAACTGACGCTGTCGATGGATGAGTTGGAGAGTCGCTACGCTCACGTTCTGGCGGAGGCGATCTTGGGGCGGGTCGAGTCGGTGCTGGCGGAATCAGCACCACCGACGCTGCTGACGCACAGCGCGCGGGATGGTCTGCTGCATGCGCGCTTTGATCTCGGTGATGTGGAAGTGCAGGCGTATGAGGACTCGCTCCATGCGTTTTTGTTGGAGCCGCAAGAGCGCGTGGTCAGTGGCAGCGGTGATGTGGGGATCGAGATGTCCTCGCAATCGCGACGCGAGCCTCTGCCGGGCTCGCCGATTCACGCGTGGCGCACGCTGGGATTAATCGATGCGGCGGGTGTGCCGACTCGGCGGGGGGAGATTTTTTCCTTCTTCCAACATGGCGAAGGTCTTGCCGTCGCCGCTGCGCTGGAGGACGAAGGCTACCCCTTGGAAGAGCTGATCCAACATTGTGCGAACCTGCGCGCGGGATCGAAGTTTGAGCTGCCGTATGCGTGTGGATCGGAGCGGCTCTCTGCGGCGTGTCGTGCGGCGTACGGCTTTATCAATCACCACGGGTATTTGGAAAATGGGTTGCCGGTGGACTACGGAGAGGGCGCTGCGGAGTTGCTGGCGGCGCTGTTACATCCTGAATTGCCGGAGGTGCAAGAACTGCGTCGAGGTGTTGCCGAAGGCGATCTGTCGCGGGCGTATGTGGAGTGGCTGAGCCTGCTGCGCCACATCACGCATGCCCCTGCGCATCCGTGGCAGCGGTGGTTGGATTTTCAGGCCGCCGCGCGCGCTGCATTGAAGCAGCACGGGAAGGTGCTTCGGCACCTCTTCCATCTGGATCTTCCGCCGCTGACGAACAAACAACGCCACGGTAAGGTGCGGCATTTTTTCCTGAAAGGGTAAAGCGGGGACTGGGCGCTGGTGGTGTGATTGCGCAAACTGTGGACGATGCGGCGTATGTGGATGATGCGCCTCTTGCTGCTCTGCCTTGTCTTCGTTGTATCCGGTTTCGCGGATGAATCTCCGCTCGCCCTGACGCTCCAGTCACGCGCGCCATCGGGTCGTATCGCTCTTGCCAAGGAGCAGTGGTTGCCTTCGCGCACGGCCATCATCGTCTGCGATATGTGGGATCTGCATCATTGCAAAAACGCGGTGACCCGAGAAGGCGAGATGGCACCGCGCATGAACGACGTTCTTGAGAAGGCCCGCAGCCAGGGCGTGCTTATCATTCATGCGCCGAGCAGTTGCATGAAGGCCTATGAAGGCACGCCGGCGAGAGCACGCGCCAAGGCTGCGCCCGCTGCGGCGCGCCTGCCCAATCAAATTGGCGAATGGTGCAAACAGATCCCGGCGGAGGAACAGGCCGTTTATCCCTTGGATCAGACAGATGGCGGTGAGGATGATGACCCAGCGGAGCAAGCAGCCTGGGCCAAGGAGTTGGAATCCAAAGGACTGAATCCGCGTGCGCCATGGACTCGGCAGATTGATGTCCTGCGCATCGATCAGGAAAAGGATGCGATCACTGATAGCGGTGTGGAGGTCTGGAATCTGCTTGAGGACCGACGCATCGACAATGTCATTCTCATGGGCGTGCATCTGAATATGTGCGTTTCGGGTCGCCCCTTCGGCCTTCGGCAGATGGCCAAGAATGGCAAGCACGTCGTGCTGATGCGCGACATGACGGACACGATGTACAACCCGGCTCGCTGGCCCTTTGTCAGTCACGTTCGTGGCACGGAGCTTTTTGTGCAGCATGTCGAAAAACGCATCTGCCCCACGATCACCTCCGATCAACTCATCGGCGGGCAGTCATTCGCCTTTTCGGCTGCGACCGCAGGGAAGAAGCGCCTGCAAATCATCCTGCTGGGGGATAGCACCACTGAGGCGAAGTTTCCGAAACTTCTATCACCCGACGAGCCGCAGTTTGAGGACACCCTGCGCATCCTCTTAGCCTCCCAGGCGGATCTACCTCCATGCGATGTTTACAACGAAGGCGTCAGTGGCGAATACATCCGCCGACTGCTCGATACGCGCTACGATAAGGCCGTGAAGACCAAGCCGCAGGCGGATTACATCTTTATTCGTTACGGCATCAACGACATGGCCAAGCGCGAGAAATTCGATGCCAACTTCGCCAAGGACTTCCATGAGTTGCTGGAGCGGCTTCGCCAAGACCACCCGCAAGCGATGCTCATTCCCATGACCTGCATTCCCTTCGGCGCTGAAAGCAGCAGCACTAAAATCAACGGCCTCATCCAGCAAATCGCAGCCGATGAAAAGCTGCCACTCTTCGACATCTATCCACGCTACGCCGAGGAACTGAAGAAGGGTCCGAACATGCTCAACTACCGTCGTTACGCAGTTTCAAAGCTGCCAGAGAACCTCAAGGCTCTCGCCACGCCCTATGTCCTCCCAGGCGCGAACCCAGAGATTGCCGTGTTGGACAATCACCTCGACGGTCTCTTCGGCCATCTCCCCGGCTGGACCGGCGACCGCCACCCCAACCAAGCCGGTTACCACGTCATCGCAGACGAGACCGCGAAGTGGTTGGCCCCGGTGATTCGGTCGCGGAAGTAGTTGGGCCCCGCGCGCGTTCAGTGGCTGATCCAGACCGCGCTCAATCGCCCGCAGCCTGCTCGGAACGGTGTGTTTGGCCCGAGGGTCAGCCAGGGATGGGGAAGTTGGTGCATCGGGTTCAGAGAATCTGGGTGTTGGCGGTGCGACGGGCGGTGATCGGTACGGGGTCAAGCCAAGTCGGTAACGGATTTGCCATGGCTTTCAGAACCCCAGACTCCAGCACGGTGACCAGTCGGTGGGGCCGTGCGATTTCTGAGTTGTCGTAAATGCTCAATCGGTCGGCGACATCGAGCAGTCGGGCGAGATTGGCCAACGTGCGGGGGTAACGACCAAAAATGCGGTCATCGGGCACATCGTGTCCACCGCGTTCTACACGGTCTTGGACTCGCGCTTGGCTCAGCTCTGGCGAGGCAATGCCAATGAAATGCACATCCAAAAAATAGCCAAGTTCTCGGGCTGCGGCGAACTTCGTAACCTTGTCGCCGATGGGATCTGACAGGACGGTCTCCGTGATGAAGGAGCGGCCTTCACGTATCATTTCCTGGCGCCGCTCTTCCGCCATGGCTGCGGCGAGCTTAGATTTGGCTTGATCATCGGGACCGGATAGGTGCGAGGCGATCTGGTCAGCATTGATGAAGGGCAATCCGGCGGTGGAGAGGTGGCATTCGAAGAAGCTGCTTTTCCCCGCACCATTCGGGCCAGCGAGGACGACGAGCAGAAACTGGGGCGGGGAGTTACCTTTCAGGCGAATTGCGGAGAGTTACGTTTTCGGTTACGGCTGGGAACTCAGAAAATGGAGACGCCTTGGGGGGGAATGAGTCGGTTATTCTGCGGGCACGAACTTTCGTCCGACCAGCTTGCCTCGCACGCGGGAGCCGTCGGACTGGACTTGGAGGATGCCCTTGGGATCTTGTGGATCGGCTTCGTAACGTGATCCGCCCGCTGCGAGCAACTTCTCTGCGGTGGCCGCAAAGTGGGCACCGGTTTTTAAGTTTTCCAGAGCCTCCCAAACGGCTTTCCGGGATGCGAGATCGTCGATGGTATTCAGATCACCGCCGCTCCGCTTCAGTGTGGTGACCACGGAGACCGCAAGATGTGCCTCCGCTGCTCGCCCCAGTTTTGCCCAGTGCTCAACCTGGCCCGTGAGGGACCGATCCGTGTGAGCAGCCTCGCGGCGCGCTGCTTCAGCGAGTTCTTCTGAGATCTTGACGGCCAAGGCGGGCATGGGGTGAATAACAACCAAAAGTTGTAAAATGCAACTCAAAGTTGTTTGATCCGCCACGCCAGCTCCACGCCCATCCCCGTCGGTAGTGCTGTCACGGGGCCGGCGGGGGTTTCGAGGGGGGAGGTGTTGCTGGGGGCCTTTTCCATCTGGAAGCGTTGGGTTGAGGCGGGGAAGCGGTAGAAGGCGGGGCCGTTGAGGGAGAGGAAGTTTTCAAAGGCGGTGCGTCCTGCGGCGCTGGTGAGATCGACCCCGGCTTCTTCGAAGGACATGGCGTAGAGTTGGGGGGCGCAGCCTCCGGTGAAGCACCCGGCGGCGCAACCGCAGGCGGTGGCCTTGGTGGTGTGTGGGGCGCTATCGGTGCCGGCAAAGAAGCGGGTCTGGCCGGGGGCCGTGGCTGCTGCGCGGAGGGCTTCCCGGTCCTCCGCGAACTTGACGATGGGCAGGCAGTAAAGGTGGTATTTGAGCCCTTGGATCAGGTGGCCGAGGGTGTAAAGCAGGTGCTGCGGGGTAATGGTGGCACCGAGATCGCCTGGGGCGGATTTGACGAACTCTGCGGCGGTGCGGGTGGTGATGTGTTCGCAAACAATGCGCAGCCGCGGGTGGGTGGCGATCAGGCGGGGCATGCGCTCGGTGTAAAAGCGGGTCTCTGCATTGTGCGCGGAGTCGATGTAGTCGGGGCCGGTGAGTCCATGCTGCTCCCCGTGGATGCAGAGGACGATGTTGTGGTCCTCCATCGCGCGGAGGACATCGCTGCCGATGAGGTCGTCCATGGGCATGCCGTGCTCTGCGTTGGTGGTGCCGTGAGGCGGGTAGTATTTGCAGGCTTTCAGGAGGCCCGTGGTCGCACCCTCGGCAATCATGGCGGCGGTCGTGTCGCGGGTGAGGTAGAGGGGAACGATGAGCTGCTCAAAGGCATCCGCCCCAGCGGTAGAAAGCTCGGCACGATAGGACTCGATGGACCAGGCCGTGGGCGTGGCAGGTCCGGTGATGCGGGATACTGGGGGCTGAGTGTTTGGCATCGCGAGCGCCCCGGCGCAGCCCATGGAAAGGTGGGCCTGGATGTAGGCGGGCACGGCAGGGCCTTGGCGGAAGTGGGTGTGGAGGTCAAACCACTTGGGGAGGTCGAGGATCATCCGCTTTTGATAGCGCGGGTGGCGTCGATTGCTAGGGGAGGGATGCGATTTTTGCCCTTCCGCTGTAGTGGTTGGCGTAATTGACGGTATGAAGAAGTGGATCTGGCTGGGTGCAGGAGTTTTGGCAGTTGGATTTGGCGTGGCTGCGTGTGCAACTTCGCGGGCGGGCTACGCTACTGCGCCGTATAAGCTGTCTAGCGCGGACGGGGCGTTTGAGATTCGGGAGTATCCGGAAATTTCCATCGTTGCGACGGATCGGGGGCGGGACGGCGACAGCTTCATGAGACTCTTCCGCTACATTGATGGAGGTAACGAGACCAAGGAAAAAATATCGATGACCACCCCAGTCTTCATGGTTGATGGGAAGATGGCTTTTGTGATGCCAGAGAAACATCAGTCCAGTCCGCCCTCACCGACTTCGGCTCAGGTGAAACTTGACCGGATGAAGTCCCAAAGAGTGGCGGTGTATCGATACAGTGGGGCGAGGTCGGAGGAGAGCGAACCTGCAGCCCTGAAGGTGCTGCGGGCATGGATGGCGGAGAATCAGTGGGAGGAGGCGGGCAAGCCTTTTGCTGCCTATTACGACCCACCTTGGACGCCGGGTTTCCTGCGTCGGAATGAGGTTTTGATTCCGGTGAAGCCCGGGGCGTAAAGGCGGTGTCGCGTCGCCATTCGTCTTGCATGACCGGTGCGGCGGGATAGCCTGCGGGGATGAATCTCCGTCTTGCTTTAGTTTGTTTTGTGCTCGGTTCCCTGCCTGCCTGTTCTTCCGTCTATTACAAGGCGATGGAGGAAATCGGCTTTGAGAAGCGCGATCTGCTAAAGCGGGCGGTGAAGGCGAGCCGCAATGAGCAAAAGGAAGCCGGGGAGGAATTCCAGGATGCGCTGACGCAACTGAAGGCGATGACAAAGTTCGACGGCGGTGCGCTGGAGAAGGGCTATGATCGCTTCAAGGCGGAGTTTGATGATTGCGAGTCGCAGGCGCGAACGGTTCGGGCACGGATCAAGGAGATGGACAAGGTCGCGGCGGATCTCTTCCGCGAGTGGGAAGGGGAGATCACCCAATTTACCAATCCGTCTCTGGCTTCCGATAGCCGCCAGAAACTGGCGATGACGCGCAGCCGCTACGCGCAGGTATCTGCGGCTTTGCATTCGTCGGAGGCCAGCATGGAACCGGTGTTGGGGCAGTTTCGCGATCAGGTTCTGTATTTGAAGCACAACCTCAACGCCGCTGCGATCGGATCGCTGCGAGGCACGGCGGATTCAATCCAGGCGGATCTGGCGCGCCTGATGACGCAGATGAATGCGTCCATCGCTGAAGCGGATCGGTTTGTGCAGTCTCTCTAAGTACTAGAGATGTGAGGCGGGGATGCAGCTGGCGGATCTCCGCTGCATAGGCTCCGCGCCACCCACCGCCTCCGTCCACCGCGGGGGGGTGGGCCGCGCACAGTGCGGCCCTTCCATGAAAGTGTTTGGCAGGCCTGATTCTGGGCAAATTTCGCGGTTTTGGATCGCGAAATTGAGAATCTGCGCAGGGTTGAGAGCTGGTTTCATCCCTGTTTTCGCTATTTTCACAAGGTGGATTCAAATTTTTGATAATTTCCATTGCGTTGCGTCGCAATTGTGTGATAATTACACACGTTATTAGAAACACAGCGATGATTGCGACCATGAACACTCCCTCCCTCACCATGATGTCCACACTTCCTCTGCAGATCCTCATCCAGCGGCCTGCCGCTCCTCAGAAAAAAGACCAGATCGGTGCTGAGCCTGCAGAATCCCGCATCACCCGCCTTTACCGCTGGCGCTCCGACAATAAGATGACCTTTGAGCAGCGTCGGATCGAAGGCATGCGTCGCTCCGCAAAGGTCCGTGCGAATCTTGAGCGCATCCACCGGGAGTGCAAAGATCAGTGGCGCGCGACGGCCCTGAAGAATCCCAAACTCCGCGCGACGACGCAGCACATCGCAGCCAAGGAATGGGTGCTACAGGGGCCAGATGGCCGCGTCTGGCAGTTCCGCAATTTGAAGAAGTTCATCCGCGATAATCCAGCCCTTTTTGATGAGTCAGATGTGCAATGGAAAGACGTGCCAGGAAAGACGAACCAGGCTTGGTGCCGCGCCTTCCATGCGCTGTCCCGTCTGCGTCCGGGTTGCTCCAAGTTCCTGCCAGAGTGGAATGGCTGGAAGTGGCTGGGCCAGGTGATGCAGGCTGCCGCGTAAACGATTGTTAGGCTGTTGTGTCAAAGGGAGGGGGCTGCGGTTGCGCGGTACCCCTCCCTTTTTTTAACCGCTCAACGCTGCACTGCGGCGCTGGCTTGGGCGGCCAGTGCCCGCACTTCTGGCAGGGTGGCCATGCTTGTATCCCCCGGAGTGGTCATGGCGAGCGCACCGTGCGCTGCGCCGAGGTCGATGGCTGCCTGGGGGCAGTTTTCCTGGAGCAAGCCATAGATGAGACCTGCGACGAAACTATCGCCCGCGCCGATCCTGTCGAGGATGTCAAAGCGGGGGTAGTTTCGGCTGCGGAAGTAACTTCCTTTATGCCAGCAAAGGGATCCCCAGTCGTTCACGCTGGCGGTATGCACCCGGCGGAGGGTCGCGGCGATGGTGGACAAGTTGGGAAACTCCGCGAGAAGGCGCTCGATGGCGGGCCTGAGAGCGGCGTCTTCTGCGGCAAAGATATCGTCGCTGCCGTCAATGGGAGGTCCAGCGGTCGGCGGCGTGTCCGAAAGGACGCCGATCATGACATCAATGTAGGGGGCGAGCTGCCGATTCAGGGCCTGGGCACCCGTGAAGCCGCCACGCTCTTGCCAGAGGCTGGGGCGGTAGTTGAGGTCATAGCTGACGGTCAGTCCGTGCCTTTTCGCGGCTTGGCAGGCCTCGATTGTCAGGGCAGCGGTCGATTCAGAGAGCCCTGCAAAAATCCCTCCGGTGTGCAACCAGCGTGCCCCGGATTTTTGAAAAAGCCCGTCCCAATCGAAGTCGCCCGGCTTTAGCTGGGAGGCGGCGCTGTGCCCGCGATCGACGCTGCCCTTGGCCCCGCGCACCCCAAAGCCACGCTCGGTGAAGTTGATGGGGTTGCGAACGCGCTTCCCCATCCCGTCGTAGGGCACCCATTTGATCAGGGAGGTATCCACCCCGCCTTGGAGGATCAGGTCTTCCAGCAGGCGGCCGATTTCGTTATCTGCGAATCCGGTCAAAATGGCGGTGCGCAGGCCAAAACAGCGCCTGAGTCCACGGGCGACGTTGTATTCGCCGCCGCCCTCCCAGGCTGTGAAACTGCGGGAGGTGCGGATGCGGCCCTCTCCTGGATCCATGCGCAGAAGGACTTCGCCGAGAGAAAGGATATCGAAACGGGGGGAATGAGACATCCCTGGAAGCTATGGCGGGCAAATTTGCCTGCGCCACTGGTTTTCGGAGGGGCGAGGTGAGCGATGGCGGAGGGCAAAAGGAATTTTGGAACGCATAATATGGGCCAACGGGCCGATTTTTATTGGCGTGAACGCATCCTTTTGATAAAGAATGTGCGTATTTGAACGCAAATTACCTTTGTGTGACAAAATACAGGTTCCCCTCCCACCAACCTCGTGCCCGCTAATTCAATGAAGATCCTTCGCCGTAACCGGCAGCCAATCTCCCTCTTTTTAACCGCACTCATGTTGACCTGGCAGGTCGGCCAACCGCTCCGTGCAGCATCTCTTTATTGGGATACGGATTCCAGTGCAGGGGGCAACCTCATTGACGGCAGCAATTTAGGAGGCACGGGCACATGGGATACGACGACGGCAAATTGGTGGGACACCAGTGCGCTGGGCGCATGGCCAAATACTGCGGCTGATGTGGCGATCTTTTCGGGGCTGGTTCCGACTGATGTGCCGAATCTGAATACGGTTACCCTTGGGTCGGGACTGACGGCTAATAAACTGGTGTTCAATCGGAGTGGCTACACGCTGGCGGGAGCTGATCTGACTTTAGCTGGGGCGGGCGCAGGGATGTATGTGCAGTTGGGAGAGACCAATGAGATTTCGGCAGGACTGGCAGGAACGGATGGTCTGACGAAGACAGGTGGCGGCACGGTCCGTCTCAGCGGGACGAACACTTACACGGGGGCAACAACGATTTCGAACGGTTCACTGATCATCACCAATGAATCGCAATTGGGTGCTGACACGTCTGTGGTCACCGTCACGGGATTTAATCCAGTTCCGTCGTCCACCAACTTGCGCGGCTTTGGCGGCGGTGCGTTGGTGCTGGACGGGACAACTGCGGGATTCACTCTGTCCCGCGACCTTTCCCTCCAGGGGCAGGGGCCGCTCTCGGACCGGAGTGCAGCATTGGTGAGTGTTGGCAATAACACCCTATCCGGCCTGGTATCAACCGGGGTGGCCTATTCTGGCACTAACCTGAACACCCGGATTAGCTCGGCCAACGGCACGCTTACATTTTCTGACACGCTCAATGTTCTCGGAACGGCAGGGACAACGATCACGACCCTGGGTGGCACCAACCAAGGTGGCGTGCCCCTCTACAATCTGACTGGAGCGCTGACGGGTTCCGGTACGCTGGAAAAATCCGGCGCTGGCACCCTGTTCTTGAATCCATCCGACTCGTCGGGTTTTTCAGGTAACGTGCGGGTTGGAGCAAGCGCCACGGGGAACCAGAGCGAAGTTCGCATCACCTCGCCAAACGTTTTGGGTACCAGAACCGCTAGCACCACCAGCGGGGTCATCGATATGAACACGGGCGTACTTTCCGTCCTCATGGACACGCCGTCAGTGCAGTCGGGAGGAGTCAATGCGAACGTGTACGGGCGCGCAACCAGCACCTTCTTTGTCAATCACGGTGCCGCCAGCGATGTGGTGAATGGGGTCGTCAATTTCGGCAACTTCACCTATGAGGACGGCCAGACGTTCACCTTCAACTCCCGCAATGGCTACGGAGTTGCCTTCACGACTGCACCCGTCAATGGTGGCAATGGCGATACAGCTATGACGAACAACATGGGCGGGTTGCTCTCGTTCACAGGAAACTTCTGGAGCAATACTGAGAACACCGGGAGTCGCCTGATGTCCATTGGCGGTAATGGTAACACGCTCATTGATGGCAATATCCTCGCCACATCCGTAGCCTTCGATCACAACCTGACAAAATCTGGAGCTGGAGTGCTGACTGTCACAGGCACTGGATCTACGCTGGACGGTGCGGTCAGCGTTACTGGCGGTGCGCTGGCGATCCGGGATTTCCGTTCAGTGACAAACAATACCAACCCATCAACCTCGGCTCTGGTGGCACAGGAACCAGCCTGATCGTGGGACTGAATGGTTTTACGGCTTCGGCGGCAGGGCTGACGACGAGTAAGGTGATCAATCTTGCGGGCACGACGGGTGGTGCCACGATCTACGCCAATCAGACGGGAACCAGCCCTGTCATCTTGAATGCAAATTTCACTGCTACGGGGGGCACTTCCGCGAATGCGAAGACTCTGACACTGGGTGGAACCAACACTGCCGATAACATCATCAATGGCATCATCCCGAACAATGCAGCGGGTGGCACCGTGAATTTGGCGAAGGGCGGACCGGGCACGTGGGTTTTGGCTGGGGCCAATGCCTTTACGGGGACGGTTACGATCTCGAATGGCGTCCTGAAACTGAAGGCGAACGCCGCGACCTCCACGATCCTCGGTGGTAATGCCATTACCTTCAATGCCAGCAACGTCTATGCCGGGGGTAGATTGGAATTGGTCGGTCAAACAGGAACGAACAACGTGCAGACATTGGGCACATTGACCGTCACCCAGGGGGCCAACACGGTGAAGCTATCGCCCGGTGCGGGCGGCGGGACGGCGTCGATCGTGTTTGGCGGCATCTCAATCCCCGCCACTACTGCTGCGGGTGGGAGTGTGAATTTTGACGTGCCAGCTGGTTCCAATAGCATCACGCTGGGCGGCGCCACTCCAGGGAACATTTTGAGTACGGGCCTGTACTACAATGGAGCCGATTTTGCGTTCGTCGATGTTGGTGGCGTCCTGCGCGCTCCGAACTACGCGACCGATTCAGACTTTGCCACGACGACTACGGCGCTGACTTCCGCCAAGAGTAACGAGATCACGGGCGGCTTCAGCAATGGGGCGGTGACGATTGATTCCTTGAAGATTAGTGGAAGCCAGATTCTGGATACGACGGGCCTGCTGACGATCCGAACCGCCGGGACCGCTAACGGTACGGGGGGGATCCTTCAGACGGGGGGTAGCGGAGAGATTGCAGGGACTGGGGTTTCTACAGGTGGCTCTGGCAGCTTGCTGATCCGCGTTGATGAGAGCGGCGACAACCTGACGCTGAGCGCGCCAATCACATCCACCACGACAGGTGGCTTCACCAAATCAGGTCTGGGCACTTTGATTCTTTCTGCCGCTAATAACCAAACGGGCACTGTGACGATTAATGAGGGAACGGTGAAGCTCGATGGAGCGGGTCGATTGGCCGCCAGCAATGTGAGCGTCACAATGCGTCAGGGCGCAACGATTGACTTGAATGGCGTGACCCCATCCGGCACGACCAACTCCTGGAACAACAATGGTACGCTGACGAACACTAGCACCACTCCGGTAACCTTCACGGTTGGCGGCAGCAATGGCACGGGCACATCCTTCGGTACGTTCACAGAGGTGGCGGGCAAGGGCAAGATCTCCATTATCAAGAGCGGCTCGGGTGCGCAGAGCTGGTTGGGCACGAGTAATTATACCGGCTCCACTACTATTGGGTCCACAGGATCGGTGACGGTGGAAACCCTGGCGGATATCGGCGTCTCGAGCGGAATCGGAGCTGGCGACGTGACTGACAATGCGGGAAGTCTGATCTTTACTGGTTCAACGGGCGGTCTGATCTACGCGGGCAACTTGAGGAATGGTGAGCTTGTGCTCGGCAGTACATCGGCCACTACGGACCGACTCTTTACGATGTCTGGAACGGGCGCGACGATCTCCAGCACTCCTGGCACCAATCTCAACAACGCGATTGTGTGGAGCAATACTGGCGACATCGCCTATGGCGTCGTTGGTCCTCAGTTGCTGACCTTGTCTGGGACCTCGCAAGGGGAAAACGCCTTCAATCCGCGCCTCATCGACAGCGGCGGTGGGGTTAATATTACCAGCGTCACCAAGACTGGCACCGGGATCTGGAAATTGGGTGGGGTGGGTAATACCTATAGCGGTGCCACCACGATCACCCAGGGGATCTTATTCGCCGACGATGGCGTGGGGCTTTCTCCGAATTCAAACCTTGTTTTTGATGGCGGTACGCTGCAAAGCCAAGGCTCGTTCAATCGCGACATTGGCACAGGTGCAGGTCAGATGCGGTTTGCCGCGCCCGCGAGCAACACGGCCCAATTTTCTGGCGGGTTTCTCGGCGGCGATAGTAAGCTCACGGTGTCCTGGTCTGGAACTCCCGTTTGGGGGTCTACGTCCGGCTTCTTGGATACACGAAACGGCCTGATGCTCAATGGTTCGCAGGCGCGCGCCCAGGGTGCCACTGGCTCCACTGCGATGTCGGAAGTGGACATTGCAGGCGACTTCTCCCTTGGAACCGCAAATGGGGTTGGCCAAGGTCCGGGGCTCAGCATCACCCTTGCTCAGAACAGCTCTACTGTGACCGTAGCGTCAACGGCTAACCTTGCGGTCGGCCAAGCGATCACGGGCACCAATGTCCCGGTTGGCGCTTATATTGTTAGCGTTAACAGTGCGACTCAGTTCACGATGAGCGCCAACACCGCCAACTCCACTGGAATCGCAGGCACCTACCTAGACGGCCAAATTTACGCCAGCGCGCTCCGGTCGATCCGGGTCGATGACAATGGCAACTCTGGCGCGGATTTTGCGACGATTAGTGGGGTGATCTCCGGGAACGCAGGGACTGGAATCCGTAAGCTCGGCGGTGGATTGTTGACTCTGCGTGGGGCCAACACCTACAGTGGGGAAACCAATGTCTTTCAGGGCACGCTGGCGGTGACGTCTCTTGGCAACAGCTCTGGAACCGGTGGAACAAGTGTGGGGACGGAAGTGGGTGCCAATTTGGATAGCAGGGCAATCACGCTCGGCAATGGGGTCACGGGGGCGGGCATTTTGGACTACATCGGGCCGGGTGAAACCAGTGACCGCAAAATCCGGCTCAATACAACCACCGGTAGCACCCAGATTCACGCAGACGGTGCGGGTCCCTTAATCCTCACGAATGTTGCCAATGATATGGTTGCGGGGGCGAAGACACTTCTCCTCCGTGGCACAAACACTTCAGGAAACATGGTCACTAGCCAGCTTTCCGACAACGGTGGGACTCTGGGGGTCCAGGTCGATGGTGGTGCTACTTGGATCCTGACAAATAGCAGTAACAACTACACTGGCAATACCACTGCGGGTGCCGGGGCATTGGGTATCGGTAGCGATACGGCGCTGGGTTCTGGCGGCACGCTGGTCCTCAGCAATAGCAACGTGTTTGCCTACGGCGCGGATCGAGTCATCGCCAATCCAGTCCAGCACAACACTAACACGACCCAAGGTTTCATTGGCGATTACAGCCTGACCTTTACCAACGGGCTCACTGCAGCAGCCTCTGCCAACAACATTGGAACCAATAACAACATCGTTGCCGGAAAGGCGCTGACCTTCAATGGTTTGACTGCCAACAGTATGACGGCGAACCGGGCCTGGACGGTGGATGGCTCTGGTCTTACCATTGTTGACGGGAACATCATGACTTCCACGACATTTGGTCTCGTGCTGAGTAAGACGGGGAACGGCACCCTTCAACTGAACGGCACTGGATCGAATTTTAACCAGAACAATGCCGCACTGGATATCGACCGTGGCATCCTCAGGGCGGGTGCCAATAACGTCATTCCCTCGAGCGTGGGTTCGGGTGGCGTGACGCTGAGCCCCGAAATTGCCACAGGAGACACGGCCACTTTTGATCTGAATGGAACTTCGCAGACCATCACAGCTCTGACCGCTAGCACCGATGGTACAGCTATCATCGACAATACATCCGCCTCCGCAGCCTCCCTGCGTTTTGGTGCGAATGACACTGCAGTGAGTTTTGGCTCTGGAGCAGGAACTTACGCGATCCAAAACACCGGTGCAGGTGCGCTGGACATCATCAAACTTGGCAACACGACCGCAACGTTTGTGACCGGGATCACTCTCGGGCACAAGGGGATCACCGGTAGTGAAGGTGGCGGCGTGTTTAGCATCGCCTCCCCGGTGACTGCCACAACGGGGCTTCGCGCCATCCAGGGGTCCACGCTTGCGCTAAGCGGTGGGATCACCGCTCCAGGGCTGATCACCAGCATCGAAGTGGGGGCAGGTTCAACCCTCAGTCTTCTGGATGGTGCGGGCAGCAATATCAATGGTCTCACCACCCTGAATCTCGGCAATACCGGGACTGGCACGGCCACACTCAACCTGAATGTTGGAGATTCCGCCACCGATACCCTCACCCTACTTACCGGTGGTGCGCTCGGCCTCGGTAACTCCATCACATTCAACATGACCGATGCTGGCTTGAGCGGCAGCACCACCTACACCTTGCTCAGCGTCCCAGATGGAGGGCTGGCGGCATTTGGACTCGGCAATTTCATCCAAGGGGCTACGCCTGGCGGATTCACGAGCTTTACCTGGGATGTCCAGGACACTTACGTCAAGCTGACAACGGGTACGCTGATCACGGGTTCATCGTACTGGCGGGGACTGACGGACACGTCATGGAATGCCAACGTCAATAACTGGGCGACTGATCAGACGGGCGGGACCCCTTCTGCCTCCACGCCTGGCTCCGGCACGGATGTTCATTTCCAGTGGGACGCGCCGACGAACGCTGCGGTTGTGACAACGCTGGAGCAGAACTTCAAGATCAACTCATTGACCTTTGAGGACTCTACCGTTCTCGCTAATACCCCGACGTCCTTCACGATCAATCCCGGTGCCGTGGCGACCAATCGTCTTGAGATTGCGCCGCAAGCCGCCACCGACGGGATTAAGATTACCAACACGAATGCGACAGCAGTCACGATCAGTGGCCCTGTGAAGATTGGTGCCAACCAAACCTGGGGTGTCGCAAATTCCGGCTCTGTTTTGAGCTTGGGATCACTCTTCGGTGAGGCCGATGTGACGAAAAGCGGAGCGGGGAAGGTCACGCTGACAACAGCGGCAGATCCGACCTTCAATGCGGGCGTAACCGCTGACTTCACGATCAACGGCGGCACGCTTGAGATCCTCAGCAATGCGGCTCTTGGCAATACAATTAACGCCAACTTGGCCAATGTCACCGTCAACAGCACCGGTGCCTTCTATTACAACAACGCCACGGCAGGCACAGTGGCGAATCCCATCACCCTGGGCGGCGGCACTCTTTCTGGCGGTGGTGCCACGCAGACCTACAGCAGCGTGATCAATGTCACCGCCGGATCGTCAATCAACATGGCGGACTCCAACGGCAATACATCTGCAACCGCCCGCAGCATCACGTTATCAGGGGGACTCAGCGGCACGGGCGACCTCACCCTCACTGGGAACAACGCCGTTAGCGGTGGTAACCAGATCAGCGGAACGCTAACCTTGAATCAGGACAACAGTGCGTGGTCCGGCGATTGGAACATCCTGCGTGGAACGATCACCACCAACAACGTGAACGGCCTCGGCAGTGGTGACTTGATTACTTTTGAAAAGGGCAAAATTGCTTTCACGGGCACCGCTGGCACGCGCACGATCAGCCAAGACATCACCGTCGCCAGCGCCACCGAGACCTCCGTGGGTGAATTGAACTTTGCTACAGGCATCGCTGCCGATGTGATGGGCAAAGTGACTCTCGGCGGGGCAGGTGGTGCAGGGGAATTGCGGGTGTTTATGTCGAGTGACACAGCAACCGTGGCCCTGAAGGGTGGAGTCGAGCTGGTGAATGATGGCGGACTGGGATCCCAGAATGCCGCCACGCGTGTTTTGACAGTGGATTCCGTCATCTCTGAAACGGGTGGATCACACGCTCTCACGATCAATGACGCCGCATGGGGCGGCACTGGTGGGACCGTGGCCTTGAACATGGCCAATACCTATACGGGTGGCACCAATTTGGCTCGTGGGATCTTGCGCCTCGGTAACAAGGATGCCCTCAGTACGGGTGCACTCACGGTGACCGGAACCAGCACCCTACAGCCCGGCACTGATCTTTCGGGTGCTAATGCGTTGGCCAACAATGTCGTGCTCAAAGCAGGTTTAACGATAGCAGGGACTGCGAATCTCACGGTAGCTGGAACGACCACTCAGGACGGGGGAGACCGTACGCTGACGAATAGCCTCACGGGCGGCGCAAACTTATTGCTGAGTCAGGTGAATTTGGCGGAGGCGGGGTCTCTTGCGGCGCGTAACCTGACCATCGCCGGGGCAAGTGCTGGTACCACCACGATCTCGGTACTCGTCAACAACGATCAGAATAACACGCTCACAAACTCCCTCACTCCGGCCTCTCTGACGATCGGCACCATCGCCCTGTCGGAGTCATCGGGGACAGGTCGCACGGTGACCCTCGGCGGCGCTGGCAATACGTTGGTGAATGGGGTCATTGAAAACGTTGCAGGTGGCGGTGGCAGTGCCGGTGGGCTCAACAAGTCTGGGACTGGGGTGCTAACGCTCGAAGGCACCAACACTTTCACCGGCAACGTCAGCATCTCGGCGGGCACTTTGGAGTACAGCACCGTTTCTGATGGAGGCGGAGTCGCCAGCAACCTGGGCCAAGGCTTTGCCATCTCAATGGCTGGCGGTGTGCTGCGTTTCATCGGACCGACCGATCAATCCACGAATCGCCCAATCACGACAACCGGCAGTGCTACGCTGACCGCGAGCGGGACCAGTGGAGCCACAATCACTTATGCGGGCTCGATCACCCAGGCGGCCAACAACTCGCTGACATTGAACGGAGCGGGCGAAGGCTTCATTACTGGAGGCATCACTCAACCCGCAGGGGCGGCTTCTGCCGATATCACGGTTACGGCAGGGACCTGGACGATAGAGGACTCCAATGTTTCCATTGCGGATGACTTGCTTCTGAGCGCCGGATCAGCACTGACCCTGCAGAATCTGGTGCTTTCAGTGAATGATGACATCGTCAACACAGGCGGCACGCTGAACTTGAACACGACTGGGCTGTGGGCACCCACGAATCCGGCAGGAACCAGCGCTGGGCTCTACGCACGTGGTGGTGGCGTCATCAATCTCGGTGCCAATGATATCAACGGAGCCAATAACGCAAACGGAGCAGACTTCATCACTTTGGCTGACGGGACGACCTTGGGATCGGGGACTTTGGACACGAACGGTTATAGCCTTACCATTCCGCAGTTCAACGTCGGGGCTGTGGCTGACGGATTCGAGGGTTATGCGTTGGATAACGGAACGATCACGGTGACGGCCACCGCTGTTGATTGGAGCACTGGTATCCGCCTGTATCGTGGTGCGGTCGAGGCGAATCTGGCTGGTGTCGCCTCTATCTTGAAGCAGGGCTTGGGGGATGTGACGCTGTCTGGTGATAACAGCGGACTGACTGGAACGGTAGCCGCCACCCGTATGGATGCGGGTGGATTGATTCTTGATTTTAGCACCAGCAATACTCCCAAGGTCAGCACCGTCGCGGCGCTCGATATGCGCGGCGGCACCCTGACAATGAATGGGAGCACTGCTGCAGATTCGGTGCAGACCGTGACGGGGCTCGTTTTGAGTTCAGGTGGGGCAGGTTCTATCACCGTGAACGCGGGGGCTGGAAAGTCCGCCGTGCTGAACCTCAATGCAATTACCCGTGCCGTGAACTCCCAGGACGGAACGATGCGGTTTGTCCTGCCTACTGGAACACAAAGCACCACAAACGGGATCACCACGGACACCCTGAATACTGTCGGCACTGGTGCCAATGCGATCCTCGGTGGCTGGGCGACCGTCAACGATGGATCGGGTGTGTTCTTCGCGCGTAATGGGACAAATGCTGCCGATGGGAACATCGTCGCAGCAGCCACGACGCTGCAAGACGCAGTGGGCTCATGGGCGACGGGGGAAAACATCAGTGATTCAGCCGGGTTCTCTGGGACTCTGGCCTGCGCGAACATCAACAGCTTGCGATTCAACGCGGCCGCTGGTTCGGCCATGAACATCATGTCCGGCGGTGCGTTGGGAATCGGCAGCGGTGGTATTCTGGTCACCGACCAAGTGACCTCGGGTTCTCCAGGCATCTTTGGCGGCTTCCTATCGTCAGGCGCATTTGCCTCCAGTGTCCCAGAACTGATGATCACTCAGGACAGCAGCCAGACCTTTGAAATCAGCTCCAGCATCGTTGTAAACCATGCGGTCACGAAGGCGGGCACGGGTACACTGCGCCTGTCTGGCAGGAACTCCTACACGGGCACGACTGAGCTCCAAAATGGCATTTTGGAAGTCTCTGGTGGGAATGCGATCGCAGACACCGGGCTGGTTAGCCTGGCAGATGATCGTGCGGTGACCTTCCGCCTATTGAATAGTGAAAGCATCGGACGTTTGAGTGGTGGCTCTGCTGCCAGCGGCCTTGCCCACCTCGCTGTAGTTGAGATTGGCTCCAACACCCTAACCACGGACAACACTGCGGGATCAACCACCTTTGCTGGTACGATTACTGGCACGGGTAATCTGATCAAGAAGGGATCCAACAACCTTCAACTCACGGGTCTGAGCAGCGGCTTTACTGGCAATGTCGTCGTGGATGGAGGTCTGCTCTACATGTCGGGTCTGGGGCAGTTGAATGCTGCTAAGTTTACCGTCAATGCGAACGGGGCATTGCTCATCGATAACAATGGGACGACCCGCTCGGGCACTCGGATTCTTGATACCACGCCGATCACCCTTAACTCCGCGACGGGTTTCAACGGCAGCGGGACGCTGCCAATGGGGCTGTGGATTCGCACCGATCAAAACGCCACGACGAATGAAACCGTGGGCGTGTTGACCTTCAATTCTGGTGCCAACTATCTCTCAGGGGAAGCTAACGTCGCTTCTGGAGCGGCGGTCGCTCAGCTCATCGCGAACAACTTCGTGCGCCTCAATAACGCCACGATCGATGCCCGCGGTCGCGCGATGGGTGCCACCACAGGCAATCGCAACCAATTCCGAATTGGAGATGCGACCAATCAGACGGCATTCATCGCTACTCTTGTCGGGGGCGGTGGCGCCGCCGCAAGCAAGAATATCAGCATCGTTCCGTGGGCGATCGGTGAGACAGCGACCGCAAATCTGGGCAATACCAATATGGGCAACTCCCTGGTGACTTATGTCAGTGGCGCGGGGTTGCGTGCGCTGGATCTCGCTACGGAATACAGCACCTTCAGTGGGGCCACTGTTACGGACAACGTGCGTGAGGCTCTGAGTGGCCCTCTTTCCGTGGCTGCCGGTGTCAGTGGGATCACGACCATCAACGCTCTTGTCTTGAACAACGCCAGCGCCGCGGCAGCTGCCCATGCGGTTACCGGTGCAGGTGCGGGTGAGTCCCTGGCTATCACGAGTGGTGCCCTGCTATTTACAGGCAATACCGCCGCAGCTCCGGGTGCCTATGGCATCAATCTGGGCGGCTTTGACAGTGGTATCACCGTCGGTGGCACGAACGAGTACGTGATTCACGTCGTGAATCCGACTGCCGTGGCCGCCACCCCAGTGCTCACTGCTACCATCGACTCGCCCCTGACTTCTGCGGCAGACATTACCAAAGCAGGTCGGGGTACATTGGTGCTGACCGGAGTCAACACCGCTGGTGGCGGTGCTGCAAAGACGACAATCAACGAAGGTATCTTGGAAATTTCGGACCTGGATAACATCGGCGGGACAACGGGTGGTCTCGTGTTTGCGGGCGGCACGCTGCGTTTATCGGCTTCCTACTCTGGGGATGATCTGACACAGCGCACGTTGAACTTGCTCAGCGGTGGCGGCACGATTGATACGAACGGGATCAATCTGGTCCTCGCCAACAGCATTGGCTCCGGCATCGGCGGTTTTACGAAGACGGGTGCGGGAAATTTGACCCTTAATGGCGTCGCTGCCTACACTGGGAACACCGTCATCAGTGGCGGCACGCTGACTCTGGGTGTTTCTGGTGCCATCGGGACTGGCGCGCTGTCTATCACAAGTGGGGCCACTTTGGATATTGGTAGCAACTCGATCAACGTGGCCTCTCTTGCGACGGCTGGCGCTGGTTCGGCCATCTCCGGTAGTGGCACCATCACTTCTGGCAGCGGCTTCACTTTTGCTCATACAGGAGACACAGGTGTCCTCGCTGTCCTCGCTGGTAGCGGCGGAGTTTTGAAAACACAGACGAATGTGGTGACGCTCAGCGGGTTGAGCAGCTACACTGGCGCGACGGAAGTCCAGTCGGGCACGCTGTCATTCAACTCCATCTCCAATGTGGGTGGTGGTGCCAGTGCGCTGGGGAATCCCGCGACGGCGGATGCGGGCATGATCCGCATGGGCCTGACCACCGTGGCCACGACGCTGAACTATACCGGCGGCGGGCACAGCAGTGATCGAGTCGTCGCCATGCAGGGCACCACGGGTGCGGTGACGATTGATGCGGACGGCACTGGCGCTTTAGGGCTTGGTGGCGTTCACATGCTGATCGCCGGTAACAAAACGCTGACCCTGATGGGTTCCTCCGATCCGTCGTTGGCGAATACGATGGGGGAAATCAGTGAATGTGGACTGGGCGTGCTGACGGTGGTAAAAAGCGATCCAAGCACCTGGGTGCTGAACGCTACTAACGACTACACAGGCTCCACCAGTGTGAACAATGGCGTGCTGCGTGTCGCTGCGACGCAGACCATGACCGGGGCACTGAACTTCGGCAGTGCCAATACCATCACGACTGCCGGCACATTGGAGGTGAAGGAAGACGCCAGCTTTGGCAGCATGGTGGTCCAGACAAACTCCGCGACGAACACCAACCACTTGGTTGTCGATTCGGGGAAAACGCTCACGATCAACGGCAATGTCACTCTCGGCAGTGGGGCGGGGACTTCGACGACGCTCTTTGATGCGACGGGTGCTGGCACCTTTGCGGTCAACAACACCACCGCTAGTGGCGTGACCTTCCTGGTAGGCAACTCCAACTCCAACGTGACGACGGCAGACTTTAGCGGCCTCGCGACAATGTCAGTCGGTCTGAATCCGACCGCAGGTATCCTGCAGGTAAGCAGCACCAGTAGCACGAATCTTACCGGTTACGGCGTCCTGAAGCTGGCGATCGATAGCACCATCACTGCGGGAGCGCTGACCGTCGGGGGCGGTGGTTCCTACGGTGGGGGTGTCGGGCAAGTGAATCAGGTGCAATTAGGAACCGGAGACACGCTCTTGAATGTGGGTGCGATCAATATAGGCACCGGCAGTAGAGACCTGGGTTCGATCACTTTCCAAGGCGCGACGGGAACGCTCGAGGTGCGTGGCACGGACGGCACCAGCGCGGTTCCTTTCAATATGGGAACAGGCGCCGCAGTCACTGCTGTGGCTCTGAGTGGAAACCAGAACACCTTTGATGTGACAGGGCACGATGCTGATCTGAAGTTCTCGACCGTCAACATCGGAACGCAAAATCGTGGCGCGGATCTAGTCAACGTGTTTAGCTTTGACCAAGGTGTGCTCGATATCGGCACCCTCAACGCCTCAGCCAAAGGGGCCAATGGCTTCGCAACCACCACCACCATTAACATCGGTGGTGGCACTGTCACGACGGGTGGGTGGACGTTGGCCAGCACTTCCGGCGCTGGCAATGCTGTCGCAACGGCCAATCTAACGGGAGGTGACATCACCTTTTCGGGCGACATTGCCCGCGGGGCCGATTCGGCTGGCGGTGGCACTGCGACGGGGAACGTCAATCTCAGCGGGGCTAACCTCGACATGGGAGGCAACAACATTGGGAGCTCCGCCAATCAGATCAATTTTGCGGCCGAGTCCGGCAGCCTCTCCAACCTCGCAGAACTCAATGGTGGCGGCACTTTAACGAAGACAACTACTGGCACCCTCACGCTCGGCAATGGCAACGCCTTCATCGGTGGGGTGAATGTCGCAGGCGGCACCCTCCTGGCCAACAACACGACTGGTTCTGCCACCGGTTCGGGTCCGGTCAGTGTGGATGTGGGCGCGACTCTCGGAGGCGACGGCTTCATCGCCCCGGTCATTCACGAGAGCATCATCGTTGATGGTGACTTGATGGTCGGGATGGCGGGAGCAACGACCGGTGCCGATCTGGCACTCACGACCACAGGAACAGGTAGTACCATCCTCAACGGCAAAGTGGGCTTTGATATCTTCAGCGGCGATGGCGCAGGAGATAATACGGCGGTCCTCGGCGCGGCAGATTTGCTGGTGCTGAGCGGGCCGGTGACCTTGGGTGGCACCTTGGCAATCGGTGATCCAAATGCGCTCACCGCCTGGGTTGATGGTGACAAGTGGAAGCTCTTTGATTGGGCACTTTCTGGCGCGCCAACGGGGACGTTCACGAACCTGACCAGCACCGTTGGGAACTTCACGGATCTTCCCGACCTCAGCACCTACAGCTTGGCCTGGGATGTCAGTGATATCTACAATGGTGGCACGATCAGCATCGTGACGATACCAGAACCTAGCCGCATGATGCTGCTGCTCTTTGGCTTCATGGGCCTGGTGCTGCGCCGCCGCCGGAAGTAGAAAAATAGAGCTATTTAGAACCCTTGAGGCCTCGCGATGGAGTTCCGTCGCGAGGCCTTCTTGCTGATGCAAATAAAGGAACAGCGTATCCGAAATCCGATCATCGGCCCCTAATAAGCCAAAGGATTATCCCAATTGGCGCGGACGCTGATTTCTGAAACAATCGTGGCTTGTAAGGTTCTCGTCATTGCTTAGCGCCCCCGACCCAAACACTGGCGCTAGCGTGGCTGGAACCGTGCAACGGCTCCCACAAATCCACGCACTTGTGCTTCAGACCATGACCCTCCACGCAATCTCTTCAAACACTCCCCACCGCTCTCGCAGAGGCGTGTCCCTCTTTGCTGCCGCATCCCTTGCAAGTATCGGTTCGTTGCTTGGCGCTGATGCGACATGGACGGCGGGCAGCAGTACCGATCTCCTGTGGAGCACGGCTGGCAACTGGGATGTGGGCGTGCCGACTTTGGCGAGCGATGTGATCCTGCCAGATCCGATACCGAATCCAGGGTCTTTGGGCAATCCGAACGTCATCACGCTCGGGGCTGGTAGCTTGGCGAATTCGCTCTCCTTCTTTGCTCCATACACCTTGACCGGCGGGGATCTGACACTGGCATCAGGCTTGATTAGCGTGGGAATGGCGGGCCAGTCATTCATCGAATCAAAGCTAACCGGTCCATCGGGTCTGCTGAAACAGGGAGGCGGTGCCGTCTATCTGACGAATGTGGCAAATGACTACACGGGGACGGTGAACATTGAGGGTGGATCCGTGTTCATCAACAGTGCAGCAGCGCTGGGCGGCACGGGGGCAGTCAACGTCACCGGCGGAAATTCGACCCCTTCGAATATCTCCACGATTGGTTTCATGGGCGGTTCTTTGGTGTTGGATGGCTCCGCTGGCGGCTTTACCCTCGCGCGGGATCTCAATCTGGAAGGGCAGGGGCCCATCGGTTCGCGGGGTGCTGCGTTGTTCAGCATTGGTAACAACGAACTGTCTGGCCTCGTCACCACCGCCGTCAGCCCCCTCACACCGGTCACCTTCCTCAATACCCGCCTTCTTTCCAGCAATGGCACGCTTACTTTATCCGGCACCTTAACAGCGCAGGGAACGACAGGGACGACCGTCACCAGCCTGGGTGGCGTCAATACCGCAGGGGTCGCAAATTTTGACCTGACGGGCATCCTCACTGGAACGGGCACGCTGGAGAAGTCCGGCGCTGGGACCTTGTTCCTCAATACGTCAGACACCTCTGGGTTTTCAGGGCGTTTGCGGGTCAGCGGCTCGTCCACGGGTCAGCAAAGCAGCGTGCGCGTGAGTGGGCTGAACGATGGAGCGAACACGACCTCGATCTTCGGCACGGCGAACTCAGCTACCACTGGTGCTCCCATAGACATGAATGGTGGGGTTCTGGAGATCCGCACGGATTCCAGCCTGAGTTTCGGAAAGAATGTTTATCAACGTGCTTCTAGCACCATCTATGCGGGCCCGGCGGTGGGGGGAGCGGCGGTGAATGGCACGGTCTCCTTCGGCACCATGTCGTTTGAAGACAACATCTCCAACACCTTTAACAGCCGCAATGGCTATGGCGTGAGCTTAACGGCTGCGCCGGTCAATGGCGGGAATGCTAACTCCACTATCGCCAACAACCTCGGTGGCACGTTGAGCTTTACCGGGAACTTCTGGAGCAATGCTGACAATGGTGCCGGTCGCACCATGTCCATTGGTGGCAACGGAAACACCGTCATCAATGGCAACATCGTTGCTTCTGCCGTCGATTTTAATCACAACCTCACCAAGAGCGGCAGTGGTGCATTGACCGTCACTGGCACAGGATCCACGCTGGACGGCACCGTCAGCGTGACTGGTGGTTCACTCATCATCACCGATTTTCGTTCCATTGGAAACAACACCAGCAACATTTCCTTGGGGAACGCCACCACCACAGCGGGGAACTTGATCATCGGAACTGGCACGACGCCATCCTTGGCTGGCCTGATCACTAGCCGTCCGATCATTCTCAATGTCTCGACAGCCTCGAACTCGATTTACGCCAACCAGAACGGGGCGAATCCGGTCGTCTTGAATGGCGCTATCACGAAGCCGGTTGCTGGCAATGCTACGTTGATTCTGGGGGGCACGAATGAGGCGGACAACGTCATCAACGTCGGAATCCCAGCGTTAGGCAATGGTGGTATCGCGAAGCGGGGTGCAGGCACTTGGGTCCTGGCGGGTACCAATACTTATACAGGTGCCACCACGATCTCCAATGGGACTTTGAAGCTCCAGGCAAACGCGGCCGTCTCCACGATTTTGGCAGCAACCAATGACATCACCTTCTCCCAAGCCAATCAGGTATCTGGGGCCACACTCGAATTTGTCGGACAAGCTGGCGTCAACAACGTCCAGACCCTGGACGTGCTCTCCTCGAGCGATGGTGCGAATGCGATCAAACTCAGCCCAGGTGTCGGTGGCACCGCTTCGTTGGTCTTCACGAGTCGCGCCGTCAACGATGATGCATCTCTCAACATCATCGGATCGGATCCAACCAACAACAAGGTCACCATCAACACCGGCCTGACGGCTGGTGCATTGATTGACCGTGTTTATATGAACGGAAGCGAATTTGCAACCTCCACGGGTGGTGTGCTGCGTGTACCGATCTACGGCACCGATGCTGGGTTCGTGACTTCCTCGACAGCCCTGACCGCCACCGATACCAACGAGATCACCGGCAGTTTCTCCACAGCGGGCAGCATCACCATTGATGCTCTCAAGATCAATGGTGGGCATACGCTCACGCTCGATGGCTCAGACACCCTGACAATCCGCACGGGGGCGGTGAACACGGACGGCAGCATCCTCGCAACCGGTGGTAGCTCCACAATCGTCGGTGGCACTAGCCTCACGGTCGGTGGCACGGGTTCGCTCAGCATTCGGGTGAATGGATCGACGGACTCCCTGCAGATCGATTCCCTCATCACGGGCTTCTCTGGCGGCCTGACCAAGAGTGGCGATGGCACCCTGATCCTCACCGCCGCAAACACGCAGACCGGTGTGGTCTCAATCAATGAGGGAACCATCCAGCTTTCCGGTGCCGGCCAGTTGGCGGGAGACAATGTTGATCTTGCCATTCGCGAGACAGGTGTGCTAGACCTCAATGGAGTCACACCTGCGACCAATACGAATTCTTTCAACAACGCTGGGAGAGTAATCAACTCCAGCTCCACTCCGGCGACTTTGACCATCGGCAGCAACAACGGCACTGGCACTGCTTTCGGTACCGTGGAAGGCGCTATCAATCTGACGAAGCTCGGCAACGGCGTGATCAGTCTTTACAGCAACAGCACCTACACAGGCGTCACCAATATCGGCGGAACCGTCAACATCCGGGTGGATACTTTGGCGGACGGTGGGCTGCCTAGCGGCATTGGTGCCTCCTCTAGTGCTGCCTCCAACCTCGTCTTTAGTGGCGCAGGCGGCGGTATTCGCTACGACGGGAACATCCGCAATGGCGACTTAACTCTTGGCTCAAGATCGGCCACCACGGACCGCCTCTTCACCCTTGATGCCGCAGCGACAGGTGCCTCCATCGAAAGCGTCGTCGGCAACAACAACGCCCTTGTCTGGAGTAATAGTGGCTCGATTGTCAATAACACAACCGCAGATGCCACACTCACGCTCACTGGCAGCTCGGCGGGAGATAATACCTTCAATCCACAACTCGTGGATAGTTCGGCAGGTGGTGGTGTCACCTTGAGTGTCACCAAGGGCAGCACGGGCCAATGGAACCTGGGCAACAGCAATAACACGTACACCGGTTCAACCTCCGTTCAAAACGGCGTTTTGGCCCTGAACGACAATGGTGCGCTGCCCGCAAGCAGTCCCGTCGTCCTTGGAACTGCGGCCACTAACGGCATTCTCCAACTGTCTGGCACCTTTGCGCGTAATCTCACCACAACCCCTACCGCAGGCACTGGAACGGTGACTTGGGGTGGCACCACAGGCGGTGGGGGTTTTGCTGCGCACACGGCTCCGCTGACGGTTACTCTTAACGGTGGTGCGGGTCTCACCTGGGGCAGTGGCGGATTCGTGCCGACTGGGGCACCACTCGTTTTAAACTCCGGCAGCGCTCTCTCGGAGGTCACGTTCACCAACGCCGTCAATCTCGGCGGAAGTGCCCGGACCGTCACCGTCAACGACAACGGCAACACGGGTGCAGATTTTGCGACCATGAGTGGCGAGTTGAGCGGCACCGGAGGCGGGCTCACCAAGAATGGATCCGGCGTCTTGAAGCTTACCGCAGCCAACACCTATACGGGGCTCACTCAAGTCCAGGCCGGGACCCTGGTCGTCTCTTCCCTGGGCAGCAGCACTGGCGGCGGCTCCAGCAGCGTTGGGGCGGGCGGCGTCCCCATGAACGACGCCAATGCTATCCAACTGGGGAATGGCGGGAACAACTCAGCGATCCTTCAATACGTGGGGTCAGGGGAAACTAGTGACCGGAAAATTCGCTTCAACTCCACTACCGGCACATCCTCCACCAATCAAATTCATGCTGATGGGACGGGGCCGCTGATCCTGACAAATGTGACCAATGACTTGGGCGTCGGTGCCAAGTCGGTAGTGCTGCGTGGCACGAATACCCAGGGCAATATGATCACCAGCGTCCTCGCCGACAACGGCGGTGCCCTCTCTATCACGGTGGATGGCGGTGCTACCTGGATTTTGACCAATGCTGGCAATAGCTACACGGGAAACACCACTGCTGGCGCAGGATTGCTTGGAATCGGACATGATACCGCTATCGGAAGCGGCACCCTCGTCAACTCGAACGGCAACATCTTCGCTTATGGTGCTGATCGTACGATTGCCAACACGCTACAATTCAACAGCGCGACTTCCCACGGGTTTTTGGGTGACTACAGTCTCACGTTTACTAACCCTGTTGCTTTTAATGCATCCACGTCTAGTTCAAATTTCACCAACAACAGCATCACAGCTGGAAAGGCGCTGACCTTTGCGGGCGGCGTCAACGCTGATGCCCTCACTGCGACGCGTAATTGGCAATTTGATGGACCTGGGGAGACGGTCATCAACGGAAACTTCAATACCATCACGGCGTTTGGGGTGAATATCATCAAAACTGGCGATGGTATCCTCACCCTCGGCACCAGTGGGGCGACTTCTAACTGGAACCAGGCTGGCAACGCAGTGGATGTGGATCGCGGCACCTTGAAGTTCACCACGAACAATGCCATCCCTGCTATTTCCTCTGCCAACGGAGGTCTCACGATCTCGCCGGAGATTGCCACGACGGACACCGCCACAGTGGATCTGAATGGCACGAGCCAGACCCTCAACACTTTCACCGCCATTACCGATGGCACGGTCATCATCGATAACACCGCAGCCACCGCAGCAGCGCTGCGTTTCGGGGCGAATGATTCCGCAGTGGATTTCGGCTCCGGCATCGGCAATTACACGATCACTGACAGCGGCGCGGGTGCCCTCTCCATTGTCAAACTGGGCAACACCAGCACCACCTTCTCCGCCGGACTAACGCTCACCTACCAGGGCGCGACACGCGTCGAAGGGGGTGGGCTTACCATTGCCTCGCCACTCAATGGCACCACTGCCTTGGAGGTCGTCAATAGCGGCAGCACCCTTGCGCTGACGGGTGGGCTCACCACGCCAACAGTCATCACCCGCATCGTGGCAGAAGGGGATACTACCCTGAACTTGCTCGATGGTGCTGGTAGCCACTTCACGAGCCTGACCAATTTACAGCTTGGGTCCACGGGTGGCAGCATGACCACCCTAGGTCTCAATGTGGGGGACCTGACCACCGCTGGTGACAACCTCAACACGGATCTCTTTAACTTGCTCACTGGGGGCACGCTTGGCCTGTTCTCAGGGAATCAGATTACCCTCAATCTCACAGACGCAGGCCTCAATGCGAACCAAACTTATGACCTCATCACCGTGGTGGATGGTGGCCTCACGGCGGGTGTTCTCGGTAGCTCGGATTGGATTCTGGGGGCAACCCCAGGCGGCTTTACCACCATTACCCTGAACAAGACAGATACGGGCATCTCCCTCACCACAGGCACTCTCATCACGGGGGCCTCCTACTGGAACGGCACGTCCAATACCACCTGGAATGTGGGGGCTTCCAATTGGTCAACGGATAAAGCAGGCACCATCGTCGCAGGGTCGATTCCTGGCCAAGGGACAGACGTTATCTTCCAGTCGAACCTCGCCACATCTGGTGCGGTCGTCACCACCCTGGAGCAGAACTTCAAAATCAACAGTCTCACCTTTGAGTCGGGCACGTCCACTCCCACCTCCATCAATATCGATCCAGGGGCGGTCAGCACCAACCGTCTTGAGATCGCTCCGCAGAATGCCACCGATGGCATTGCCATCACTGCTGGTGGCCCAAGCGTCGTGAACATCACCGCACCACTGAAGATCGGTGCGAATCAGACTTGGAATATCGCGGACTCCGCCACCACGCTCACTCTCGGCGGGGGCCTCCTTGGAACGGCGGATGTGACCAAAATCGGTGTCGGCAAAGTCATTCTTTCGGCAGCGGCCGATCCGACGTTTAACGGCGCTGCGACTTCCGACCTCACGATCAATGCTGGCACGGTAGAGATAAACAACGCCACTTCCCTTGGCAGCAACGCCAATAGCAACGCGGCCAACGTCATCATCAACGGTGGTGCCTTCTATTACAACGGTGCGACGGCGACGGTGAACAATAACCTCACCCTCGCTGGTGGCACGCTCTCGGCTGGTGGTGCCAATCAGACCTACAATGGCACGGTGACCGTTAGCGGCAATTCGTTCATCAATATGGCTGATTCCAATGGGCCAGGTACCAATGCCGCCCGCAGTATTACCCTTTCTGGTGTGGTGAGCGGATCTGGGAATCTGACCGTGAGTAGCGACTCGACCACGCTGACAGGTGGCAATCCAGAGAGCGGGAGTTTGGTCATCAACAACGCTGCCAGCACCTGGAGCGGCGACCTTACGCTCACCAGCGGGACGGTGGACATCTCAGCTGTGGCCAGTGCGACGGTCCTGCCTGGCGACATCACTTTCGATGGCTTTGGGCGGCTCATCGTCCGTGGTTTGAACGGCCAGATCATCAACCGTGCAGACACGCTCACCTTTACCGCCGGAACTATTGGCGAGTATCTCCTCGACAATAGCAGCTCTCCATTGGCCGCTGATTTTGTCGTCAACCAGAATGGTCAAGTCAACCTTGGTTCAGGTGGCACGGGTGCGAGTGCGCGCTTCACAGTAAATGACGCGGCCTCTGTGTTCAACATTGCAGGGGCTGTCGTTCTTGGCGGAAACAGCAGCATCTCGGTGGATGGCGGCGATGCTGACTCTTTTGTCACCATATCAGGCATTATCTCCGATGGGGGTTCCGGCTACTCTCTTGCCATCAACGACGATGCCGGGGGCTGGGGAGCGAGCAACGACATCATCCGGCTCACTGGTGCCAATACCTTCACCGGAGATATTTCCCTGGCTGAGGGGATCCTGGAATTCGACACCGTCACGAACATCAGCGGTGGGGCTAGCGCCTTGGGGAATGGAACAGCGATTTCCATGGCGGGCGGCACCCTTCGTTTCGTCGGCTCCAGCCCCCAGTCCACGGATCGTCCAATCACCACCACTGCATCGGCGACTCTTTCAGCGAACGGTTTCACGCCAGCGGACGCCATCGTTTTCAATGGCCCCATTACCCAAGCGACGAACAACTCACTAACGCTGGGTGGGGCGGCTGGTCGGGTCGGCACCATCAATGGTGCAATCACCCAAGTTGGGGATGCGGCTGACCTCGCCGTCAATGGCGGCACCTGGAATATCGGAACGGCTACCTCGCGAATCGGCGATGACGCCACCGTGACTGGCGCTGACACGATCCTGAATCTTGTCAGTGGCATTCTCCAGGTTCGCGATGACTTCACCGTAACTACGGGGGCTAACTTGAACCTCAGTGCGACGGGTGTTCTCTCCTTTAATATTGCGACTCTGAGCGCGGATGCCTCCCTGCGGGCGGTCAGCGGGGGGACGATCACCATCGATGCACTCAATGCGGTGGACCCAACCCAGTTTGACGCACTTCGCATCGGCACCGATGCCGCTGGTATCGGCACCCTGGTGCTCAACGCCAATCAGACCGTCTCCGATTTCATTCTGGGCAACCGAACGCTGGAAAATGAAGGTCTCGTCAATGGCTCAGGCACCCTGACTGTGGCCGCAAATCTTGACCTCTACGAAGGCACCATGAATGCCAATCTGGCTAGCACCGGTTCCACAGCGTTTGAAAAGATCGGTCCAGAGATCGTCACGCTGAAGGGCGATAACAGTGGCCTAGCCTCCACAGGTGACACGACGGTTCATGAAGGAACGCTGATCTTGGACTATACCGCTCAGAACAATGCGAAGATCAGCGCCACCGAGCCGCTCGACATGCGCGGCGGTAACCTCATTTTGAATGGCAACGATAGCGCGGCGACGTCCCAGGCAGTGGCCGGATTCCTCCTCAACACCACTGGCGGCAACAACTCGATCACGCTGAACAAGGGCACCGGTGGCAACGACATTCTCTTGACTCTCGGCAACATCACCCGTGCCAACAGCGGTCAGGATGCCACGATTCGGTTCAACCTGCCCGCCGGAGCACAGACCGCGACCAACGGCATTACGACGAGCAGCCCCAACAGTCTCTTTGGGACCCTGGGCACAACAGCTGCCGCTACCGCCGATGCCGCTTACGCGACGGTGAACGACGGCACGGGTACCTTCTTCGCCACCAAGGCGACTCCGGGAGTCGGCGTGGATAACATCGTCGCACTCGTCTCCAGTGCAAAAAATGACGTTACCACTTGGGCGGCGGGGGATCACATCACGGATGAATCGACTGGCTTCACGGGCGTCGTATCGGCTGGGAACATCAATAGCTTGCGCTTTGACACTGCGGGTGGTGCTGATGTGAACGTGACTAGCGGCACCTTACTCATTCGCAGCGGTGGGATCCTCGTGACGGATCAGGTGACGCTGGGTTCTCCTGGGATCCTGGGGGGCACTCTGGTCTCGGACGTGACGGAACTCATCGTTCATCAGGACAGCGCACAGACGTTTGAGATTTCCTCGTTCATGGGTGCCCAGCAAGGGATCACCAAGACCGGCACCGGCACTCTGCTGCTGTCTGGTAATAGCAATTACAATCAAGAGACGGAACTGCATGACGGCACGCTCCAAGTCACTGGCGGTAACGCCATCAGCGATATCTCACTCGTCACGCTCGCGTCCAACCGAAACAGCACCTTGGAATTGTTGGCGAATGAGACCATTGGTCGCCTACAGGGCGGCAAACGCGCTGGAGTCACCGGCAGCGAATATGGCATGGTGGCCATTGGGTCCAATACGCTGCGGATTCTCAATACCTCCAGCACGACTTACGGCGGTCTCTTCTCTGGGACTGGCACCATCGTCAAGGATAGCTCTGCGGACCTGAATTTGCAGAACATCAGCACTGGCTTTAACGGTTCCATCATCGTTGATAGCGGTACTTTCCGGTTGTCGAACGCAGCGAGCATTGCGGCCTCTGATATCACCGTTAACAAGGGTGGCTCGCTTTACCTGGACATGTCCAGCACCACGCGATCAACGACGCGCATCCTGGACACCACCCCCATCACACTGAATTCCGCAGACGGTAACTTTGCCTCGCAGACAGTGGTCCGCGGTCTGGCCATCTACAATGACCAGGATGGCACAGCGGATGAGACGGTGGGTGTGGTCAACGTCAATAGCGGTGCCAGCTATGTCGGGATGGGCACTGCTGGAACCAATGACGACTCAGACATCATTGCCAACAACATCGTGCGCTTCAACAACGCGACCTTGAATGTCCGGGGCACCGCCCTGGGAAGCACAGCCGCTCGGAACAACCAGTTCCGGATCGTGACGGCCAATGACGCGCCTTTCATTGCCGCCAATCTCGTCGGCGGCGGTGGTGCAGCTGCTACGAAGAACATCAGTATCGTTCCCTGGGCGATTGGCGAAAGCTTCACCGGTAACCTTGCGGCCGGAAACATGGGCAACTCGCTGGTCACCTACCTCAGTGGTGCTGGTTTCCGCCCGCTCGATTTTGCGACCGAATACGATACCATCGCCCTCGCCGCAGCGACCAGCAATGCCCGCGAATCCCTCGGCGCTGACCTGACGGGCATCGTTGGTACTACAGTCAATGCGTTGGTCTTGGACAATGCTAATACCGCAACCGTTAACGTCACTGGGGCCGGTGCTGGCAATGCGCTGGCCGTTACCAGTGGCGCGATGCTCTTCACTGTCTCCAGTCCTGCGGCGAACACCGCCTTTAGCACCAACCTCGGCGGGTTCGACGATGGTATCACGGTAGGTGGCACCAATGAATACGTCTTTAGCGTGGTGAACCCCAATACCAGCACCGACCTTACTGGGGGCTCCACTGCTCTCGGTTCCACTCGCGTCACTGTCGCGAGCACCACGGGCTTGGCACCGGGGATGGCGGTCTTCGGGCAGGGCATTCCGGTGGGAGCCACGGTCGTCGCAATCAACAGTGCGACGACGTTTGAGATCAGTCTGCCTGCGGACTTTGGCTTCAGCAGTCAGACTTACCGTTACTCAGACAACAGCAACCTGACCGCTACGGTCAGTTCCCCACTGACTTCCGCAGGCGATATTACCAAGTCTGGGCGCGGTGCGCTTGTCCTCACGGGGACCAACACCGCGGGTGGGGGACCGAACAAGACCACGATCAACGAGGGCATCCTCGAAATTAGTGGTCTCGCCAACATCGGTGGCGCGACGGGAGACCTTGTCTTTGCTGGCGGTACCCTGCGCCTTGGGGCAGGGCTGACGGATGATATCTCCAGCCGTACGATTTCCATCCTTCAGGGTGGTGCGACGATTGATACAAACGGAGTGGATCTCGCCCTCGCCAATAGCGTCGGCTCAGGCATCGGCGGCCTCACCAAAACGGGTGCGGGCAACCTCACCCTCAACGCTGCCGCCACCTACCTTGGCGACACCACGGTGCTCGTGGGCACTCTGACTGTCGGTGCGAACAATGCCATCGGCAGCGGCGATCTCCTCATCGGTGCTGGTGCCACGGTGGACATCGGTGCGAACAACATCGCCATCGGCCAGTTGAAAACCTTTGGTACGACTGCCCCGATCCTCTCGGGCACTGGGACGATCACCGCTTCCAATGGCTACTACTTCACCCACAGGACTGGTGCCGTCGTGACGGTGGATGCCGTATTGGCGGGATCGGGTGGGGTGTTTAAGACCGAAGGCGGGGAAGTCGCCCTGAACGGGGCCAACACCTACGCGGGCGCCACGGAGATCCAAAACGGAACTCTCACTTTTAGCAGCATCGCTAACGTGGGCGGTGGTGCCAGCGCCCTCGGCGCGCCCACCACGGTGGAGGAAGGAACGATCCAAACCGGTCTCGGCGGGAATGACCCTGTCCTGAGCTACACCGGTACCGGTCACAGCACGGATCGTATCATTCAAATGAATGGATCTGCCGGTGGTAACCTCACCATCAATGGCAATGGCACCGGAGCCCTCGCTCTTGGCACCATCCAAACATCCATCAGTGGTGATCGGACGCTGACTCTGCGCGGCACATCTGATCCCGCATTGGTGAACAGCGTGGCTGAGATCAAAGAGATCGGCAGCGCGCTCACGCTTAACAAGGCGGATGCAAACACCTGGATGATCAACGGTGCTAGCACCTACACAGGCGCGACGAATGTGGACAATGGCACGCTGATGATTGGAGCCTCTGATGTGCTGCCATCGACGACGACGGTTCGTCTCGGCACGGGCGCAACGGCGGGCACGTTGGACACGAACGGCTTTAACCAGACCATCGGAAGCCTGCTAGTCCAGACCAATTCGGACACCGTCACCAACCAGATCATCGTCGATTCGGGGAACACCCTCAGCATCAACGGCGCTGTCTCCATCGGAGCGGCTGTGGAGGACGGCAACACCAATTTGAACGCTCTGGGTGGCGGTGCCATCATCGTCAATAGCGGCAACAGCAATTTCATCGTCGGCACCTCCACGGCTGCTGCCAACAGTCGTGTTGATGTGGACTTCAGTGGATTGAGCAGCTTCACGGCGAACCTTGGCACCGGATTCTTCCGAATCGGGGATCCCAACACCGACACGGAGGACAATCCGTCCACCATGAAGCTTGCGGTGGATAACACGATCACGGCGGCACAGATCCGGATCGGAGATGGTTCCGGTGGCGGAGTGCCGACGACGCATACGCTGACCTTGGGCAGCGGCACAAACCTTCTGAATACTGATGCCTTGAACATCGGATCCGCTGGTGCCACGATTCGTTCCGGCGGGGCGATCATTTTTGATCCAGGTGACACCACGGGGACCCTGACCGTTCGTGCGGCAGATGGCACCAGTCCGACCGTGATCAATCTGATCAATACCACCGGCAGCACTGCGGGGAGTATGGAATCCGTCTTGAACACTGCGGGTCATTCGGCAGACATTCTGGCGTCCACCTTGACCATGGCTTCCCGCAGCGGGAACTCCGGGGCAGCCAGCGCGACACTGACCTTCGATCAGGGCACGCTGGATGTGGCCACGTTCAATATGGCGAGCCGCACTGGCACAGGCACCGGTGACGCCACGGCCACAGTCAACATCGGCGGCGGGACTACCACCATCGATAGCCTGAATATGGCGGTGAATACCAGCAGCGGCGGCACGGTGACGGCGGACTTTAATGTGACCGATGGTGATGTCACAATCGGTGCTGGCAGTGGCACTGCGATCAATATGGCCAATGCTGGGACCGGACGAAGCGTGGTCTCAAACATCGCGATGGAAGGCGGTAACGTCACTGTCACAGGCAACATCATCCGCAGCGGTGGGGCTGGTAGCGAGACTGCTACGGTCACTCTCGATGGGTCAATCCTCGACATGAGTGGCAATAGCATCGGCAGCACGGCGGCACCTATCAACATGCAGGCGAGCTCCGGCACACTGACGAATTTGGCGCAGCTCAACGACGGTGGTACGCTGACCAAGGATACGGTCGGCACCCTCACACTCGGCAATGGCAACGCCTTCACTGGTGGGGTGAATGTCGCAGGCGGCACCCTCCTGGCCAACAACACGACTGGTTCTGCCACCGGTTCGGGTCCGGTCAGTGTGGATGTGGGCGCGACTCTGGGAGGCGATGGCTTCATCGCCCCGGCCATTCACGAGAGTATCATCGTTGATGGTGACTTGATGGTCGGGATGGCGGGAGCAACGACCGGTGCCGATCTGGTACTCACGACCACAGGAACAGGTAGTGCCATCCTCAACGGCAAAGTGGGCTTTGATATCTTCAGTGGCGATGGTGCAGGAGATAATACGGCGGTCCTCGGAGCGGCAGATTTGCTGGTGCTGAGCGGTCCAGTGACCTTGGGCGGCACCTTGGCAATCGGTGATCCAAATGCGCTCACCGCCTGGGCTGATGGTGACAAGTGGAAGCTCTTTGATTGGGCACTTTCTGGCGCGCCAACGGGTACGTTCACGAACCTGACCAGCACGGTTGGGAACTTCACGGATCTTCCCGACCTCAGCACCTACAGCTTGGCCTGGGATGTCAGTGATATTTACAATGGTGGCACGATCAGCATCACGACCATCCCAGAACCAGGTCGCATGATGCTGCTGTTCTTCGGTCTCATGGGGCTGGTCCTGCGCCGCCGCCGGAAGTAACTTCTATTCGGCATGGGGGCATGATTGCGCTAGGGTGCGCACATGCCCCCACCGCCTACTACCCGTACCGGACTCGCCCGCGCGATGTCCAAGCTTGGCTTCTGCTCCCGCAGTCGTGCCACGGAGCTGATCCGCATGGGGAAGGTGAGCGTGAATCGTACCGTGCGGAAGAACCCCGAATTCCCCGTGATCATGGGGCGGGATATCATCATCATGGATGACGTCAGCATCAATCAGGCGGCGCAGATTTACGTGATGCTAAACAAGCCGGCGGGCCTAGTCACCACCACATCGGATGAGCATGGGCGAGACACCGTGTATGCCTGTTTTGAAGGGGCAAAGTTTCCGCATCTGCCGCCCGTGGGCCGCCTCGATAAGGCCAGCGAGGGCCTCTTACTCCTTTCCAATGACAATGTCTGGTCCGACTTCATTACCAATCCAGAAACCCACTTGGATAAGACCTACCACGTGCAGGTGGATGGCCTCGTCGATACCGCCTTCCTCACACGGCTGCGGCTGGGGATCAAAGAATCTGGCGAGCATCTTTCTGCCAAAATGGTGAAGATCCTGCGCAGTGGGGAAAAGAATACTTGGTTGGAATTCACGCTCGACGAGGGGCGCAACCGCCATATCCGCCGCTTGCTGGCTGCCTTTGATATTGAAGTGCTTCGGCTGATCCGCGTCGCGATTGGTGACCTCACGCTGGGTCAGTTGCCCAAAGGGAAATGGCGGGAGCTAAGTCGGGCAGAGGTTAAGGCCTTGCGTCCGCAGTGAGGCCTAGTTTTGCCTCTTCTGCGGTGCCAGGGGCATCTTGAAGACCGCAGGAAAGTATTGGATGAGGGATTCTGCTAAAGCGGCCACAAAGGCCCGCTGGTTGTCAGGCGTGTCTCGTACACCCTTCCATGGGCACTCCAGTTGAATGGCGCTGATCGTCCCCCCATCGCGTGATCCGTGGGCCTGCACATCGTAGGCACCGGAGAAATAGTCCGCCCCGGGTGTCGGTGCCGGTTTGGTGGGGCTGGGGACGCAAAGGATGGAGCGGGCTTCAAGGAGCGAGCCCAAACTATTCGGACCACGCACGAGGGCAGACAGGTTCCTACCGCTGCGGGTGATGAGCTCCCGGATGGAGGATTTCTCTCCATTGAGGGCATCTCCGTCCAGAGCGGTGTTGCTTAGCTCGAGCTGTCGCGCCGTCAGCAGATACCCCAGTTCTACGCGTTGGTCCTCGTGGCGATGCCCGTGGATATCCAAGAAGAGCCCGCAACCCTGCTCGCGTGTCACCGTTTCGCAGGCGGTGTTACAGGCCTTGTGAAATTCATTCCATGCGGCCTCAGCTCCTGGATTTCCCTGGGCGGCCTCTTTGATCTCTCGATTGCAATCTACCTTTGTGCGGTGGAGACGGCAGAGAATGACGTGGGGTCGATGCCCCGTTTTGACTTCCAGCGCAGCGGCCAGTGCCAGGACGATCTCGGCGGTGTAGGTGTCCTGCGCCACCCGACCAAAGCTCCGATTGGGTAGTTCCCCCGGCCTCAAGGTCCCCCCATGTGGGGCCGCCAGCACCAGAGGCAGGGTGCCAGCTTGGTGCTCGATGAACGGTTGCTCCGCGCAGGCAATGCCTGTCCCGGTGGCGAGGATCAGTGGCAGGAGGAGACGATGCATGTGCCCGAAATAACGGTAGATCGGGGCAAAAAATAGCGCCTTTGGAGAGGACGGGCTCTCCAAAGACGCCAAAATCTCGCTACAGGTGGATCAGGAGTTGTAGGCGCTTTCGCCGTGTTCTGCTAGATCCAGACCTTCTCGTTCCTGCGGCTCGTTGACGCGCAGACCGATCGTTTTGCGGATCAAAACCAGCAGCACCACACTGACGACGCCGGATAGAATGATCGTGTAAAGTGCCGCGAGGGACTGCGTCACCAATTGCTGGCCGATGCTGAAATCTGCCAGTCCGCCGGCGAAACCCTTGGTCCCAAACACGGCCAACAAGATGGTGCCGACAAAGCCGCCGACGCCGTGTACGCCAAAGACGTCCAGCGAGTCATCGTATCGGAACTTCTGCTTCAACTTCGCGCAGGCTGCCCAGCACAGGAGGGCAGAGGTCGCGCCGATGGCCAAGGCACCCGCAGGACCGACCACCCCAGACGCAGGCGTGATGGCGGCTAGGCCAGCGATGGAGCCGGTGGCGATCCCCAGCACGCTGGGCTTGCCGTTTTTCATCCATTCGATCCCCATCCACACCACCGAGGCGGTGCAGGCGGAGAGGTGGGTGACGGTCATCGTCATCGCGGCAGCTCCGTTTGCGTGCAATTGACTCCCGCCATTGAATCCGAACCAGCCAACCCAGAGCATTGCTGCCCCGGTGACGGTCAGCACAAGGTTGTGCGGCACAAAGGGCGTGTGGGGGAATCCCCTGCGCGGCCCGACCATGATGCAGGCCACGAGCGCGGCGACCCCAGCCGTGATGTGCACCACGATTCCGCCTGCCAAATCCTGCACGCCTGTGAGCCCCAAAAAGGCCCCCGCTTTATGCCACACCCCGTAACAGCAGGGGGCATAGACCAGCAGGCTCCAAAGGACGCTGAAGACCAGGATGGCACTGAATTTCATGCGCTCCGCAAACGCCCCGATGAACAGACCTGGGGTGATGAGGAAGAACATCATTTGGTAGGAGAAGTGCAGGACCTTCGGGATCTGTGGGCAGTCTGGCCGCGTGGCGTCCGCCGTCAGGCCGTTCATGAAGAGCTCGCTCAATCCGCCGATGAAGCCATTGCCATCAGAGAAGCTGAGCGAGTATCCGCAGACGAGCCAGACCAGGCTCATCACGCAGGTCAGCGCAAAGCACTGCATGAAGATGGAAAGGACATTGCGTGAGTTGACCAGCCCTGCGTAAAACAGCGCTAGGCCTGGAATCATCATGAAGAGGACCAGGGCCGTGGAGACGAGCATCCAGGCGGTATCGCCTGCATCAATTGTGGAGGGACCGTCCGCTGCATGGGCGGACGACGTAGATAGCAACAAAAACGCCGGCAGCGCAAAGCGCCACCCGCGCAACAAAGTGCGGATCATGGTTGGTTGGTGTGTGAGTTGTAGGTTGGTTGGTGGGCGTTCTGAGAAGTGGTTGGACCCAGAAAGCTCGCCATTTTGTAAGCAGAATTTATGCCAGTCCAGCACAAAAATCCGCGCAGCAGCTCCAGTCCTCCCGCTGCCCACACGGTGGGTCAATTGCCGAGTGGGGCTTAGCTCTTGCGGGCCACGTAAACGAAGGCCGGAGGCATATTGCCCCAGACCACGCGGGTCGTCTCCACCCCTGGCAGGCGGTCGTGCAGCAGTGCCCGAAAGCGCCTGCCAGCCGGTAGCTGATGCAGGCCCCAATACGCAAAGGTCGCGAACCGTCCCCCAGGGGCCAGCCGCGGCAGCACATGGTCCAGGATAGCCTCCTGCAGGCTTTCCGGAAATGCGGTCCAGGGTAACCCGCTGATGATCACATCGACGGATTCTCCCGCGCTCAGGACGGTGTCAAAGCTGAATTCCTGTGCTGCGCCCAGCTCAAATCGCATCTTCGGAAATCGCTGCCGCAATTGATTCACAAATGGCTCGCAGAGCTCAATGCCAAGATATTGCGCCACTGCGGGCATCACGTCTGCGATGCCCTGAGTCAGTGCCCCCGTGCCGGGGCCGAGCTCCAATACCCTTTCGGCACGCCAGACCTCCGCAGATTCCATCATCCGCGCGGCCAAAGCGGGCGAAGAGGGCGCAATCGCCCCGACCGTCTTCCAGTTACGGAAAAACTCGCTGAGAAACGTTAGGGCGGACATTAGGCGCGGACTATGCTATGAAATCAGGACAGGGAAATCAAAAAAAGCGACGGATCTGCGGCATGAGTCGTTTGTGTCAAAGGGTCCATGCATCGAACATTGCGAAGATCCCACTGTCGAATACGTTTAACCAAAGTCATGTCACGCCCTATTGCCATCATAACCCTTGGTCTGGCGCTCGTGCTTCTGCCTTCGTGCGGCTCCACGACGTACAAGATAACGCTCAAAGATGGGCGGGAGTTTCTTGCGGAGGGAGAGCCCGAATACCAGTCCAAGACCGGCTACTACCGCTACCGGACCTTCCAGGATCGCGATGCCCTGCTGCGAGCGGATGAGGTGCTGTTGATCGAGGAAGGCGACTGATGCCCGCCGCAGAAACCGCACCGAAACTCATCCTCGCCTCTCAGTCCCCCCGTCGGGTGGAGCTGCTACAGCAGGCTGGATTCACATTCCACATCCAGGTGCCAGATACCGACGAGGCGCATGATGCAGCGCTCAGCCCGGCAGATTTGACCCTGGAAAATGCCCGCCGCAAGGCGCTCCGCATCGCTGCCGAAAGTCCTGGGGATCTCGTGCTCGGCGCAGACACGCTGGTCTATATCGATGGGGAGCCACTCGCAAAACCGGCGGATATGGGGGAGGCACGAGCCATGCTGCGCCGCCTCTCTGGGCGCTGGCATGAGGTCTGCACGGGGGTCGCGCTTGTCCGGGGGCCAGACCACGTTTTGGAAGAAATACCCATCATCACTCGGGTGCTTTTCAAGCCCCTCGATGAGGCGGCCATCACGGCCTACCATCAGTGCTGCAATCCCCTCGATAAAGCTGGCGGTTATGGCATCCAGGATGCGTCAGACATCATCCTTGATCAGATCGAAGGGTCTTGGTCCAACGTCGTCGGACTGCCCATCGAACGCGTCTGCGTCGCCCTGGCCAGTCACGGCATCTTGCCGCTCTCCAGCTCCGTGTAAGTCTCCGCAAAGGCCGCAGCAAGCGCGGCCCATTCCTCTGCCGAGGTGTCCCAGCCAGCGCTGATTCGCACCACACGGCGCAGTTCCTCGGGCGAGGCCCCTAGCGCGGAAACAATCACCGAAGATCCCTCCCGACCTGAGGAGCAGGCGGACCCGGTGGAGATGGAAAAACCACGTCTCGAAAGTCGGGTCAGCCACTTCAGGTTCGAGTGCGCTGGGAGCGCCATCAGGCTCGTATTCCACAGCCGTGCAGCGCCTTCACTGATGATCTTGAGGGCGGGAAAAATAGACTTCATCGTGCTCTCAAACTCATCGCGCAATCGTGCCTGCACCGCTGCTGCGGTAGGGGCCTGCGCACAGGCCTCCTCCAGCGCGCAAACCATCGCCTCAATGCCAGGATAGTTTTCAGTGCCAGCTCGCTGGCCATTCTCCTGCGGCCCACCGTGCAGCAGGCATAGCTTTTCGTCGGGATCGGAGAGGACCAGGAAGCCCGTGCCCTTTGGGCCGCCGAACTTATGGCCGCTACCCGTCACATAATCGCAGGCACCCAAGCCCTGCGACGGCAGTTTGCCAATCCACTGTGTCGCATCCGTGTGGAAGGGGACCCCGCATCTGCGGCATAGCGCCGCGATTTCCTGCCAGGGTTGGAGGACGCCGCTCTCATTACTAACACTGATCACAGAAACAATTCCCACATCGCCGAAGGCAATCGCTCGCCGCAGTTCATCGATCACCACCACGCCATCGGCATCCACTGGCAGCTCCTGGCAACGAGTTGCGCCCCACGACTTCAATATCGGCTCACGAACGCTGGGATGCTCAATGCTAGAGATCAATGCGCGTCGATTCTCGTTCACCGCACGGCGGGCGAGGCCGGCTTGCAGCATGTTGTTTGCCTCCGTCGCCCCAGCGGTGAAGACAATGCGCTCAGCCTCGCAGCCCAAAAGATCCGCTAGGCGTTCGCGGGCCGCGTCGAGGTGCTGGGCCGTCATGCCTGCGGCGTGATAGAGGCTCGAAGGATTCTGCCAATGATTCGATGACGCATTCAGCCAGGCCGCACGTGCGACCTCGCGCAGCGGCGTCGTAGCGTTCCAATCAAAGTATCCCTGGCTACCTTTGATCATCTTAGCTGCGCGGTTGGAATCTCCAGGCCAACGGTGCATGCAGAGCCATCGCCATGATGGCCGCGACGAAAAGGGCCGCGCAGATCGCTGGGTCCTCACCACTCATCCGCATGATCAGCCCCAGAACCGCAGCGGATTCGCTGAGGGCAAAGCAGACGATATTCCCCGTCAGAAACCTGACCTTTTGCTTCTCATCATGCCAGGAGGCGCGACCATCGGAGAAGGGTGCCAGCATGAACATCCTGACCAAAAAACTGGCCATGATGTTGACGCCACCCACCACCATCAGTGGCACCGCTAGACTGCTGCCGGTGGGCTTTTCCGTAGGTGTCGCCGCGTCTGCGATGAAGATGTAGAGGATCGTGCTGGCAAGCAGTGCCAGCCAAATCATGAAGACCGTCTTGGCAATGGGTGGGGGTGGGCGTGTTTCCATGGTGGGGGCGGTGTTGAGTTAGGTGAGACGAACGCGTTGCGGATGGGTGTAGAGATTCATCGACTGGCCACGCAGGAAGCCCGTCAACGTCTGGCCCCCTTCTTCGGCAAATTGCACGGCCAGACTGCTGGGGGCAGAGATCGCCGCGATCAAGGCAATGCCGCCCGCCAGTGCCTTTTGCATGATCTCAAAAGAAACCCGCCCACTGACCATCAGCACACAGTGGTCGAGCGGTAGCAAATCCTCCTGCAATGCCCAGCCGAGCACCTTATCCAGCGCATTGTGTCTGCCGACGTCTTCGCGCAGGACCAGCAGATTGCCCTCCAAATCAAACAGCGCGCTGGCATGGAGTCCGCCTGTCTTTGAAAACGTCGCCTGCGCCGCGCGCAGCTTATCGGGCAGGCTGGCCAGCACCCTTGCATCGATTTGCCAGTCTGCGGTGACGGGCGGGAACTGCTGGAACACGGACTCGATACTGGACTTCCCGCAGATCCCGCAGCTGGAGGCGCTGAAGACGTGTCGGGTCAAAGACTCCCACTGCACCACCGCACCCCCCAGCAGCACATCCACCACATTGCCACGGGCGTCTTCGGTCGTGTTCGGACACTGCGTGATTTCCAGGATGTCGCGACGCTTTTGCACCACCCCTTCGGTGATCAAAAATCCCGCCACCAGTTCCTCATCATGCCCAGGGGTGCGCATCACGACGGCCACAGCCCGGCCTTCGACGCGAATCTCCAGCGGTTCTTCCCGCGCCACATCGTCCAGCGTCTTGACCACCGTGCCGTCATCAAGTCGCACACGTTGGATGGGGAGGGGGCTGATCGTCGGGTCTGACATGGCTGGCTCTACGGGATCGTTGCGACCGCTTTTTCGCTCGCCTTCACCACACCCTCGACATAACGCGGTTCGGCGATGAGGTTGACCATCTTTTCAAAGTGGTCGCGACCGCGCACGATCTCGATCTCCACCCGCATAAAGCAGATAGGGATGTCTGTTTTTGGCATCTCCGGCAGGCGCACGAAGTCCTTTTCCGTCGTCACGATGTAATGCAGATCCCGGCGCAGGCAGCGATCCACGAACTGCACGATCTCCCGCTCGGAGAAGCGGTGATGATCGGCAAACCGTTGCGTCGCCTCCACCTTGGCCCCGAGTTTGCGCAGGCCATTTTCAAAGCTCTCCGGCACCGCGATGCCAGAAAACGCCCCCACATACTTACCCCGCAGTTCCTCCAGCGGGATGCGCTGCCGGGTGTGGATGTCCTCCAGGTACAACGGCTTGTGACGGCACTCGATGATGTCTGCGACGCGGTTGTGCCTGCGGATTTGCTCAATGACGGCGTCATTGTCTCCGTCAGATTTTGTCAAAAAGATGAAGCTAGCGCGACGCAGGTTTTCAGGCGGCTCACGCAGTGTCCCGCGCGGCAGCATGAACCCAGTGCCAAAAGGTGCGGTGCGGTCCACCAGCACCACATCATGGCGGCGCTTCAGCTTGATGTATTGCAGGCCGTCATCCAGCACCAGCACATCTGCGCCAAAGTGCTTCACCGCATACGCGCCAGCCTTGACGCGGTCTTTGTCCACCACCACAGGCACGCCAGGGCAGTTCGTCGCCAGCATCCACGGCTCGTCACCGGCCACGTGGGAGTCCAGCAGGATGTCATCACCATCGGAGACGACGCGTGGGGGCAGGGGCTCTGGTTTTTTTGCCAGGCCCACCTTCGCGCCGATGCGCCGCAGCAGGGGGATCTTTACCTGGCGCTTGCTCTTGTAACCCCGGCTCAGGATCGCGACGCGGCGCCCCTTTTCCCTCAGGGCCTTGGCCAAAAGCTCCACCACCGGCGTCTTGCCAGTGCCGCCGACCGTGAGGTTGCCAATGCTCACGACTGGCACGCCCAGTTGGTGATCGTGGATGTAGCGCTCGCGGAAGAGGTGCAGCCGCAACTTCACAGCACCCAGATAAATCCACGACAAACCCCGGAAAATCGCCCGCAAACCCGTGGCACGCACCCCCCGCCGATGGTGAATGATCACATCGATGATAAAGTTCTCCAAGTCCTCCAGGGTATCCTTCACAGCCTCCATCCCTAGCGCAAAGCCAGGCATCACCAAAGCAGAAAAGCACGGAGGACTCCAAAACGGGACCGATGCCAGGCGCGGGAAAGTTCGGCTGCTCTGCGACGTTCACCCCACTGCCATGCAGCGCCTATTCCTCACTCTCATCGCACTGATCACTCTCGCCCCTGTCGCCCAGGCGGCTGGGGCAAAGCGCCCTAACATCCTTTTCATCTTTAGCGATGACCAGAACTTCAAGACGGTATCGTGTTATCCCGATCATCTGCCTGGTGTCAATACGCCGAACATCGACGCGCTTGCCAAGACGGGCATCCGCTTTTCCTATGCCTACATGGGCTCGTGGTGCATGCCCTCACGCGCCAGCTTGCTCACCGGACATCATCCGCATGGGATTGAGTCCATGACGATGGAGGGCACCTACCCCGGCAGCAAGTATGATCCCGAGGTCTGCCAGTTTTGGCCCAAGGTCATGCGCCAGCAAGGCTACTTCACAGCGCAGATCGGGAAATGGCACACCGGCACTGACTCAGGCTGGGGCCGTGATTGGGATCACCAGATCGTCTGGAATCGCCCGCTGCATCCAGAGAATTCCGGTGCCTACTATGCGGATCAGATCATCACCGAAGACGGGGTGGAGCGTCAGGTCGATGGCTACTCCACCGACAATTACTCCCAGTGGGCCGCAGACTTCATCAAAGGCAAAAAGCGCGATCCAGAAAAGCCGTGGTACCTTTGGCTCTGCTACGGTGCCATCCATGGACCCACCACGCCGGCGGATCGCCACAAAGGCAAACACAAGAAGGATGAGGTGGTCATCCCCGCAGATATTTTTGGACCCCGCCCTGGCAAGCCCGACTATCTGGACAAAACCCAGGCATGGAACAAGGGACCCGATGGACAACCTGTCGCCGGAAAGGGCGGCGAGGCCGCTGGCAAAGGTAGTGGCAAGGGCAAGTCCTTCGCAGACTTTGTACATCAGTCCAACGATTGTGTGGAGGCCCTGGATGAAGGCATCGGTGCCGTGATGACGGCGCTCCGGGAGAGCGGACAGCTTGACAATACGCTCGTCATCTTCACGGCTGACCAAGGCTTTGGCATGGGGGAACATGGCTTCCGCATGAAGCTCGGGCCCTGGGACGCGACCTATCGCTCCCCAATGGTCGTTTCGATGCCCAGCCGCTTTCCCCAGGGCAAAGTTTGTGGCAGGCCCGTGCACGGCGTTGATGTCGTCAGCACCATTCTCGCCACTGCGCAGATCAAGGAGCCGTGGGCGATGCACGGCCACGATCTGACGCCGCTCTTGCAAGACCCTGAAAGCGCCGCCTGGCCTCACCTCTGCCTCTACGAACACACCGGCCGCAGCTACGGCGGCGAGGTCGGCACGATGTTAAAGCAAGATCCAGATGGAGCCGTCCACAGCAACGTTCCCTGGTACTTTGCCGTGAATGACGGACGCTGGAAGTACATCCGCTATCTCAAAAAGGGCGAGACGGAGGAGCTCTACGACCTTCAAGCAGACCCGGAAGAGCTCACCAACCTCGCAAACGACTCTGCCCAAAAAGAAAACCTGGAGCGCCTCCGCGCCGCAGCCGTAGCCGAACTGCGCCGCACCGGTGCCAGCTACGTCGATGAACTGCCGCCCTCAAAGCAGATGAGGCCATAGCCCATCCATAGGCGTGAGAGTGCCGACGACTCGTCGGCGTTCCGAACGAGCAGGGGTGGCTCTGTTTTTTCCCTGGTCGGGAGTGTGGGTTCCTGGTAGCTTGTGGGGAGATTTGGGAGGAAATGAATCATGATTGAACTCGAAGTTTATGCCAAAGGCCTGCGTCATGGGGATTCGGTGTTGCAACTGCGCAACCAGATGGATGTGATCCCGCGGGTCCGTTACAAGATCGATGCGAACCACGATCTGGTCTATTTTGAGATCGATGATCCGCAGGAGGTTTCGCTGGCGCAATTGGATGAGGTCTTTACGGGGATCGGTCTGCAACCACGCTTTGTGGGGCAGATCCCGGAGTCAATGCGGCTGACGGATCAGACGACGCGGCTCTTGTGATCAATCGGCATGCACGATGACGGTCGTGCGCTGGGTCTCGCCCGTCGCGGCGGAGCGTGCGGTCAGGGTGTGCTGCCCTGGGACCAAATGGGCGATGGGCTGGCTGGCGTCGATTTCGATTTGAAGGGTCGGGCAGGTCCAGGTGATTTCGCCTGCGCCACGGGCTTCGAGGAGCAGGCGGCGCCCCCCGCCGGGCAGATCTGGATCCAGCCGGACGACGGTGCCGGAGATGGGATGGGTGATTTGTAGTCGCGGTGTGGCGTCTCGGGTTCGGGTGGTCACTAGATCTCCTAACCAGTTGTCGCGACTGCGCAGCCAGGCGCTGTATTCGGCACCCAGGAGGGCGCGGCCTTGGGCATCGTAGTCTGCGGCGGTGGCGGCGGGGGGGAGCTTTGCAGCAAGAAAAAGTTCGTCGCGGCTGAGGCGGGCGGGGGGCGATTGGGCGGTGAGCCGTTTGCCGTGGCGGGGATCGATGCGTGCGTGGGAGATCCCGGCGGGCTCTGCATACCAGCTTGTGCCGAGGCGATCGTGGAGGTGCTGCATGACATCGCGAAAGATCGGTGCCGCGCCGGTGACGCCGGAGACATCCTGCATGGGGCTATTGTCAAAATTTCCCGCCCAGACACCGACGGTGAATTCGGGGGTAAAGCCGACCGTCCAGTTATCCCGGTAGGAGGAACTGGTGCCGGTTTTGACGGCGACGGGGAAGGGCAAACGCAGCACGGAGTTTTGGCCAAAGGTCAGGAGGCGCGCTTGATTGTCGTGAAGGATATCTGCGATGAGGTAGCTGGCGGCTTCATCAAAAAGTCGCGGGTCTGCGGTGGTCTGCGGTCGTGGGGTCAAGGTCCAGCTTTTGAAAAGGCCCAGTCGGGCTAGGCAGGCATACGCGTTTGTGAGTTCGAGCAATCGGACGGGTGCATTGCCGATGGTGAGACCGAGGCCGTAGTGGTCTGCCTCCTCCGTCAGGGTGGTGAGACCGAGGCTGCGGAGCGTGTCGAGGAGGCGTTGGGGGCCGCCGTTTTGTTCCAGGACGCGCACGGCGGAGATGTTGAGGGAGTTACCTAAAGCCACGCGGAGTGTGACGGGGCCGTAGAGGTGGTGATCGTAGTTTTCGGGGCGGTAGATGCCGGTGGTGGTTTGGAATTCGACCGGCAAATCTGGGATGATGGAGGCGGGCGTCAGGCCGCGCTGGAGGGCCAGGAGGTAGGTGAAGGGCTTGATGGCAGAGCCGGGCGAGTGCGGGGCCCAGGCACCATTGATCTGGCCGCCCTCTGCGGAGAAAAAATCGCGGGATCCGGCGAGTGCCCGCACCTCCCCGCTGGCATTGTCCAAGACCACGGCGGCTGCCTGGGTGACATGACGTTCCTTGAGTCCTGCCAACCGGTTGCGCACGATTTCTTCCACCTGCTTTTGGAGGGTGGCATCGATGGTGGTTTGGAGGATGGCCGGGGGGGATTGGTCTTTTTCCTGACGGGATCGCAAGAGGTCCACGGCATGGGGTGCCGCAAAGCCGCCGTTGAACCGTTGCAGCACGATGGGCTGATCCCGGGCGATGCTGGCCTCCTGCGGGGTCAGCCAGCCGAGGTCCTGCATCGTTTGCAAAATGCGGCGTTGGCGCGGCAGAACGGCATCGAGATCGCGGAAGGGATTCATCCTGCCGGGTGCTTGGGGCAGCGCGGCCAGTAGGGCGCACTCGGCCGGGGTGAGGTCGCTGAGCGGTTTATCAAAATAGCCGGCGGCTGCGGCGGTGCAGCCGGTGAGCAGGTTCCCAAAGGGAGCGCGATTCAGCCAGGCGGAGATCACGTCATCGTGCGACCAGGTCATGCCCAGGTGACGCGCCTGCAGGACCTCTAAGATTTTCGTGCCCAAGGTGCGGGGGCGGCGTGGATGGGTGGAGATTTTGATCAGTTGCTGATGCAGGGTGGAGGCACCGGAGACGACACGGCCGGAGTTTGCATTGTCACGGAAGGCCCGCGCCACGGCCCACAGATCCACCCCGGCGTGATCGTAAAAGCGCCGGTCTTCTGCGGCTAGGACGGCCTGCCAGAGCGCCTTTGGCATCTCGTTCAGGGCAGCGCCATCGCGCCGCCGAGTGCCATCTGCTGCCAGGAGATGGCGCAGCGCGGTGCCATCGCGCGCAAGGAATCGGGTGGAGGGTTCTGCGGTGGTCAGTAGATCTGGCGGCAGGGGAACCAGCCACGGGAGCCCCCACCAACCGAACGCTGCCAGGCCTGCCAAGATCAGCAGGCTACGCCACCACCAGCGAAAGCGTCGGTTGAATAAAAAGCTCATTCCGCCCACAGCATGACACGTCCCGTATTTCTTTGCCACTCCAGACCCATCGATAAAGTTAGCTGCCGGGGAACGTAGGTTTTGGCGTATGTCCTCAATCTTTGAATCTCCCTCAGTTGTCCGCTGCGCCGGCCCGATCTCACGGCGGGGTTTTATGCAGGTCGGGTTGACGGGTTTTGCCTCGCTGGGATTGCCTGGCCTGCTGCGGTTGCGGGCAGAGAATGCGTCGAAGCCCAAGAGCGAGCGCACAGCGGTCATCATGGTGTGGCTTCCAGGTGGTCAGTCTCATGTGGATACGTATGATCCCAAGCCGGAGATCGGCAGCGAGTATCGTGGACCTTTCAAGACCATCCGCACCAAGGTGCCAGGCACGGTCTTCACGGAACTCTTGCCGATGAATGCCAAGATCGCAGACAAATTCACAGTGCTGCGTTCCATGCACCAGTCTGCGGGGGGACATCCTGCGGGGACGATGCAGATGTTTTCTGGCGACTCTGATACCCGGGACAAGCCCAAGCCTCGGCTGCCCGACTGGATGGCGGTGGCGAACTACCTGCGCTCAAAGTCAGGTGGGCGGACGAACCCTCTGCCAAACTACATCGGCGTGCCAGCGGCATCTCCGGAATACTCCAGCCCTGCTTACCTTGGGGATGCTTACGCGCCCTTTGCCGTCAGTGACGATCCCAATCGGCCCACCTTTCAGGTGCCCAATATCGGTCTGGCGGACGAGTCCGAGACGCGTCGCCTGAGTGATCGTGTGGCCCTGCGCAAGAGCCTGGATAAAATGGAGCGTGCCTTTGATCGCGAAGGGGAGCTGGGCGCGCTGGATGAATTTGAAGGGCAGGCCGTGACCCTGCTGACCAATCCACAGACGCGGGATGCCTTTGATTTGAGCAAGGAAGACGCAGCCACACGTGATCGGTATGGCCGCAATCGCTGGGGCCAGCAGTTGCTTTTGGCGCGACGGCTCGTGGAGGCTGGCGTGGAGATCGTGACCAGCAGCCTCAGTGGCCCTCTTTGCGGTCGCGTCAATAACTGGGATGATCACGCGGTGAACCAACACCAATTTGAGGCCCTGCGCTTCCGGATGCCCACGTATGATCGCGCCGTATCGGCCTTGATCGAGGACATTTACGCGCGGGGACTCGGCAAGCGGGTGCTGGTCGTGGTGACGGGTGAATTTGGACGGACGCCCAAGATCAGTTTTGATCGGAGCACGGGTGCAGGCGATGCCAGCGCCCCTGCGGGCACCTTGCAGCCAGGTCGGGATCATTGGCCGCGTGCGTTCACCAATATCTGGGCGGGTGGTGGCATCCAGACCGGTGGCGTTATCGGTGCGACGGATAAGCGTGGCGAGGACGTGATCGAGCGGCCTTGTGGCCCTGGCGATTTCTTGGCGACGATCTACCATCACCTGGGCATCGATGCGGGGAAGGTGACGATCCAGGACTTCAACGGGCGGCCTGTGCCGATCGTTGATCATGGTCGGCCAATCCCTGAATTGATCGCGTGAGGAAGCGGAAGACCCTGCCATGAATCATCCTCTCGTCTCCTATCCCCAACTGCCAGATACGCCGACTTCGCATCTGCCCTTCAGCCCGTGTGTAGTGGTGGGGGATCTGATCTTTGTCTCCGGCCAAGCGTCCGTGGATCTGGAGGGTAAGATCATCAGCGACTCGTTTGAAGGCGAATTCCGCCGATCCATCGAAAATGTGCAGCGCGTGTTGGAGGCCGCCGGCAGTGATCTGGCGCATGTGGTGCAGACGCGCAATTTTGTGCGGGATGCGGAGGACTTACCGCTCTACAATCAGCTCTATCGGGAGTACTTCCCCTCGCCCTGCCCGGCGCGGACGACCATCACGAACTGTCTGCCACCGACGCTCCGCTACGAGGTAGAAGTGGTCGCAGTCCGGCGCGCCTAGCCTAGCTTAGCCATCGTCGCTGGGCAGCACATCCACGGCGACTTGCAGGCGCTGTTCACCGGCACCCAGTGTCACGCCACGCAAGGGGCTGACGTCGCTAAAATCGCGGCCCCAGGCGGCGGTGATGTGGCGCTCCGTGGGCAGTACATCGTTGGTGGGATCTGCGTCTAGCCAGCCGAGTTTATCACCGCACCAGGCGGCCACCCAGGCGTGGGAGGCATCCGCGCCGACGAGTCGGGGCTTTCCTGGCGGCGGTCGGGTTTCCAGATAGCCGCTGACGTATCGCGCAGGCAGTCCGATGGAGCGCAGGCAGGCGATCATGACTTGGGCGAAGTCCTGGCAAACACCGCGCCGCTGCTCCATCACCTTCGTAATCGGCGTGGCCAGATCTGTGGCGGTCGGGTCAAAGACGAACTCCGTGTGGATGCGGTGATTCAGCGATATGACGGCCTCCGCGATGGGTCGCCCTGGCGGGAAGGACGGCATGGCGTAGTCCGCAAAAATTGGCGCTGTCTGGATAAGGGCGGAGGCGAAGCGAAACTCCGCCGGGCTGTAGTCCATGCCCAAGATGTCCGTGATGAAGCGGTCGCGGATCGTCTCCCATGCCGGGGTTTGGGCGGGATCAAAGGCGGGCGGTGGTCGGATATCGACGAGGCTGCGGGCGATGACTTCCAACTGCTGGTGGGCACCTTCGACCTCAAAGTACACCGAGTGATTGCCAAAGTAATCCGTGCGCAGTGATCGCTCGATGGGCTCGGGGCGGATGAGGAGCTCATGCCATGGGCACTCCTGATTGGCCAGCGGGCGCGGCAGCAACCGGGCCAGGTAGTGGGACACCGTGACCGGGCTATCGTAAGTGTAAGTGGTGCGATGGATGATGTGGTAGCGCATGGTCAGCGGACTTTGCGTACGGCGTGGCTAAAGTAGTTCTCCGTCAATGTGCCAGACAGCGACTCCAGCTTTTCGACGACGGTGGTGCAGAGCGGGGGGAGCGCCTCCACCGCCAGGTGCTGGGCCGCAGCCCAGGCGGGAAGATTGGGGCTCCGGACCAGGGCGAGGATCTCCTCCATGCGGCTGACTTGGCTGGTCTCGCTGCCGCGATGGGGATCGACGGGGAGTTCGGAAAGTCGCTCTACCAGCCGCTCCACCTGATAAGCGACGGAACGCGGGTTGGAGGGGTCTTGAAAAAGGAGGTAGGCGGTCTGCACCAGTTGTGGCCGCGCAAAGTGCAGTCGGCGATAGGTCATGGTGCTATCACAAATCTCCAGCAGCGGGCTCAGCACGGATTCATCCTGCTTACCTGCGGCGATGGCGGCGGCCTTGATCAGGGGGGTGGTAAAGATGGCGCGCTCCAGTCGGCGGCCGATCTCCAAGAAGCGCCAGCCGTGGCCATGCGTCATGTTTTCGATCTGCATCCCGCTAAAGGCGGCCAGATCGAGGATCAGGGTATCCAGCCCGATGAGTGCCTGGGAGACCTTGAGGGGAGGCGGGGTCGGCGCGGCATCGCTTTCAATCTTATTGAACAAGCGCCACGTGTCATCAGAGAGGCGGTCACGCGCTGCGGCGGCATTGTAGCGCACGGAACTGACAAGCTGCCGCACGCCGTTCTCCGACTTGGGATCATTGATCAGGGCGTGGATGGTGGGGCGAATTTCTGCCGGTGGCAGACCGACGGGGAGGAGGTGCGCCTCCTCCATCAGAGTCAGGCAGCTCTGGAGCTCCCGCGTCTGGCTCTCTGTCACCTCCCCACTGACCCGCTGGAGCATGGTGCGCAGGAGGCGGATGGTCTGCTCAAGCCGTTCCGCATACCGTCCCAACCAGAAGAGGTGATCTGCCACGCGGCTGGGCACGGCGCTGGGTGGGCGCGCCGGGTGGATGATGATGGGCTGGCTTTGGGAGGGCGGGCGGACGGGGATGGGGCCGTCTGACAGGACCCAGGTGTCCTTACTGATCCCGCCGGATCGCATGGTGACGACTCTGCCATCCGCATGGGGGCTGACACGGCTGAGACCGCCCGGCATCATGGTGTAGGAGCCGCCATGATGAAGTCCAAATGTGCGCCACACGAGCGATCTCGGTTCGAGGCGGTCCCCAGTCCAGGTGGGCGTGGTCGATAGCCGCAGCATCTCCTGCGCCACCCAGCGGTGCGGCGCTGCCTTCAGCCGATCCAGCGCCGCCTTGCGGGCGTTTTCATCGATCTTTCCGAGGAAAATCGGATCGCGTGCACCGCGCACAAAGGCCTCCTTCAGCACCCACTTTTGCGGATCAGAAAGGACCATGTTCAGTTGCTTCTGCTGGCCGCACCACCAGGTCGGGACACAGGGGAGCCGCAGTTGTTCCCCCAGCAAATGGCGGCAGAGGCCGGGCAGAAAGGGGTGCAGTGCGGGTGTCTCCACCAGTCCCGTGCCCAGTCCATTGCATAGGGCGACACCGCCACTGCGCCAGGCCTCGATCAGCCCAGGGATGCCCTGGCTGGCGTCCGCGTGCATTTCCAGCGGGTCGCACTGCACATCATCGAGACGCCGCAACACCACATCCACCCGCCGCAGGCCTTCCAAAGTTTTCAGATGAACGCGACGATCCCTGACCGTGAGATCCGCACCCATCACGAGCGGGAAGCCCAGATAACGGGCTTTGAAGGCGTGCTCAAAATACGTCTCGTCACGCGGCCCTGGTGTCAGCATCACGATCGTCGGCGCAGCGCGTCGGCCTGGGGCCAGGGAGCGGAAGGTTTCGCGCTCCACATCAAAGTACGCCGCCAGCCGCTGCACGCGGGAGGCATTGAACTCCTCTGGAAAGACGTTCGAAAGAATGATGCGGTTTTCCAGCGCATAGCCTTGGCCGCCAGGCACCTGGGTGCGATCCGCCAGCACGCGCCAGGCACCGTCTTCCGTGCGCACAAGGTCGCAACCCGTCACGTGGAGGAAGCGCCCACCGGGCGGTGCCAGTCCCGCGAGAGGGCGCAGAAAGCCGGGGTTGGCGTGCACCAGTGCGGATGGCAGCCAGCCCTCCTTGATGATCCGCTGCGGACCGTAAAGATCCCGCAGGATGGTATCCAGCAGGCGCGCCCGTTGGTCGATGCCCTGCGCCACCTGCTCCGCCTCGGTCGCCGCGACGATGTGGGGGATCAGGTCCAGCGACCAGGGGCGGCTGGTGCCGATGGCGTCGTCAAAGATGTTGTACGTCACGCCATGATCATGCAGCAGGTGCTGCGCGGTCTTGTGGCGGGCCTGGATGTCCTGGGCATTGCATTGCGCCAGCAGATCGCCAAACACCCGCCATGGGGCCCGCAGCTCCCCGCTGGGCAGCATCATCTCGTCATGGATGCCGGGCAGGGGGCGGTAGTTTTGCAGCAGGGCGGATGCGGCCACATCCCCCCCGCGCCCGGTCGCCGTGGGCGGGGCTGGATTTGGGGCGGTGGCGTTTTGCATGCGAGGCTTCTTACTCAAACGAGTCGGTCCTCCTTCTTGCCTTGGGTTAGGCTTTGCGCAAGTCCAGTGTCAGCGGGAATTCCGCATTCGCAGGGGTGGGTGCCACCTTTAGCGGTCCCGGCGTGTGTCCGTTGGGGAAAAAGCGCGCCAGACGGCGGCTCTCTGCCTCATACGAGTTCACCGGGAAGGCCACATGACTGCGCCCACCTGGGTGGGACACATGGTAGGTGCACCCGCCCAGGCTGCGGCCATTCCAAGTATCCACCAGATCGAAGACCAGCGGCGAATGCACGCCAATGGTTGGCTGGAGGCAGTTCGGCGGCTGCCACGCGCGGTAGCGCACCCCGGCAACAAACTCGCCACGCACGCCCGTCGGATGCAGCGGCACTTTGACGCCATTGCAGGCTAAAATGAAGCGCCCATCGGTCAGTCCCCTGGCCCGCACCTGCACACGCTCCAGAGAGCTATCGACAAATCGCACCGTGCCGCCGCCAGCGCCTTCTTCTCCCAGCACATGCCAGGGTTCCAGGGCGGAGCGCACCTCCACCTCGATGCCGCGCTGCACGATCTGCCCGATGGCGGGGAAGCGGAATTCGAGATGCGGCTCAAACCACTCCAACTTCAGCGGGTAGCCCGCCTCCGTCATCTCTGCCAGCGCATCTTCCAAGTCCTGCCGCACAAAGTGGGGCAGCATGAAGCGATCATGCAGCGATGTACCCCAGCGGATCAGATCATGCTGGTAGGGCTCCTTCCAGAAGCGGGCGATGGCCGCGCGCAGCAGCAGGTGCTGGGCTAGGCTCATCTCCGCATGGGGCGGCATCTCAAAGGATCGCAACTCCAGCAGACCCAGCCGCCCCGTGCTGCTGTCGGGGGAAAAGAGCTTATCGATGCAGAACTCCGTGCGGTGCGTATTGCCGGTCGAATCCACCAAAAGATTGCGGAAGATCCGATCCACCAACCAGGGTGGGACATCCGTGTGATCTGGGATTTGATTGAAGGCCAGCTCCAACTCATGCAACTGATCTTGGCGCGCCTCATCCACCCGCGGATGCTGACTGGTCGGCCCGATGAAGAGCCCACTGAACAGGTAGCTGAGCGAGGGGTGATTGTGCCAGAACGCCAGCAAGGATCGCAGTAAATGCGGCCGACGGAGGAGGGGGGAGTCGGATGGCTTCTCACCACCGATCACGATGTGATTGCCCCCGCCCGTACCGGTGTGGCGGCCATCCAGCATGAACTTCTCCGTCCCCAGCCGTGCTAGGCGCGCCTCGGTGTAGAGCGTCTTCGTCACCGTGACCAGCTCCTTCCAACTGCGGGAAGGCTGCAGGTTCACCTCGATCACGCCTGGGTCAGGGGTGATCTTCAGCACCTGAATGCGCGGGTCATACGGCGGTGGGGTGCCCTCAATGATGATCGGCATTTCCAGCGCTGCCGCCGTGTCTTCCAGTGCCGCGATCAGGTCCAGGAAGTCTTCGGTATGCTCCACAGGCGGCAAAAACACATGGACACGACCCTGGCGCGCCTCCACACACAGGGCGGTGCGCACGATCCAGGAGGCAGACTGCCCCAACTTTGGTTCAGCCTCCGGCGATGGAGCGGGTGCCGTCAAAGGACGGGACAAGGGCACGCCCTGACCCGCCTGCATCCCCTCTTTCAGGACGGAGGAGGAAAGGAAACGATCTGGGATCTCCCGCAGCCAATCCGCCACCGCCTGTAGGTAGTGCTGGCGGCTCTCCGGGCGCTCTGGCAGGGGGCCCCAATCCGTGAGCGGATCCGGTGGGTGCACCCAGGGGAAGTCCTCCTCGCTCACCCAAGGGGTGGAGTCCAAGGGCAGTCGGAAGCCCATTGGCGAGTCCCCTGGAACCAAGTACATGCGCTCATCCCGCAGGAACCACGACCCACTGCGCCAGCGCAATTCCCCAGCCACCCACTCCCGCTTCAGTGGCAGGGCGTAGCCGATCACCTTATCCAGACCCCGATTAAAGATGCGCGCCAGTCGCTCGCGATCCTCAGCGTTCTTCAAATTCGAATCAAAGGGATCCACGTTGATGGGCAGCCGGCGCTCCTTCCACAGGTAATAAAACGCATCCTCAAAGGCAGGCACCAGATGCTGGGAATCGACGCTCAAGGCAGCCGCCAGCGCCAGGCCAAACCGACGCGCATCCGCCTCCGTGTAACCCAGGTTTTTCGATTCATCCGCGACCAGGGCCATGTTTTTCCAGATCGGCACGCCATCCTTACGCCAGTAGCAGGCCAGCGCCCAGCGGGGCAGGGACTCGCCCGGATACCACTTCCCCTGACCAAAAAACAGCAACCCACCGGGGGCGAATTTTTTCTGCAATCGATGCATCAGGTCCCCGGAGAGCAGGCGCTTCGTCGGACCGACGGCCGCCGTATTCCATTCCTCGCCATCCATGTCATCGATGGAGACAAAGGTCGGCTCTCCCCCCATGGTCAGGCGGGCGTCGTTGGCCTCCAGGTCCTCATCCACCTGATGACCCAGTGCCTCCATCTCCGCCCACTGCTCTTCCGTGTAGGGGAGCGTCACGCGCGGTGTCTCCAGCACACGCGTCACCTTCATGTCGAATTCAAAGCTCACCTCGCACTTATCCAGGGCACCCGTGATGGGGGCGGCCCCTTGCGGGTCCGGCGTGCAGGCCAGCGGCAGATGCCCCTCGCCAGCCATCAGCCCAGAGGTCGGGTCCAGCCCGATCCAGCCCGCGCCCGGCAGATACACCTCGGTCCAGGCATGCAGATCCGTAAAGTCCACCTCCGTGCCGGAAGGCCCGTCCAGGCTCTTCACATCAGGCTTCAATTGAATCAGGTAGCCACTCACAAAACGGGAGGCCAGACCAAAGTGGCGCAACACCTGGCAGAGCAGCCAGGCAGAGTCGCGGCACGATCCGCTACCCAGTTCCAGCGTCTCCTCCGGTGTCTGCACCCCAGGATCCAATCGCACCAGGTAGCGGATGTCGTCGCAGATCATCTGATTCAACTCCACCAAAAAATCGATCGTGCGCAGACGGCCATCGCCTTCTACCTCCGCGACCAGCGTCCCCGCCTCCGGCAGGATCCCGTGGCGATGCACATCCGTCGCCACCTCCGAATGGGGCGTATGCGCATGGGCCACACCGGGGCGCGCGCCCAGCAGGCCCTCCCGCAGGCCACGCACGTAGTCGCGCATCGCTGGCGTTAGCGGCAGCTTGCGTTGGAAGGGCTCCAGCTCATGCGCCAGCGCCGGGTCATAGCGGAAGGGGAAGTGCTCCCCCTGCGGCTCCAGGAAAAAGTCGAAGGGATTGTAAACCGACATCTCCGCCACCAGCTCCACCTCCACACAGAACTCCTTCGTCTTGTTTGGGAAGACCAGCCGCGCCATGTAATTGGACTGCGGGTCCTGCTGCCAGTTGATGAAGTGGTCCTCTGGCGTCACGCGCAGGGTATAGCTCTGCACCGGAGTCCGGCAGTGCGGGGCCGGGCGCAGCCTCACCACATGGGGTCCAAGATTGATGGCGCGATCATACTTATACCGGGTGACGTGGCGGAGGGCGACTTGGATGGACATGGAATAGCGGCACCAACGGGCAGTGGCTGGCGCACGTTTCATTAGAGATAGCATTCCCTGTGCCAGCTTTTGGAACGTCGCTGCACTGGCTTGGGTGGGGGAGTGGGGGAGTGCGGAGTGGGGGAGTAAAAAGTGCTAAGTGCTGGGCGTGGGGCGAATCGTCCGGTTGGTGCGGCGGTGTTTGAGCGTGTGGCATCGTGGGAAGCTGGACGGTTTGAGAGGGCGGGTTGCTTGATTCTTCTGATCCGTGCTGTCCGTGTGATTCGTGGTATTCCCTCTTCTGCGGTCTTCGATTTCTTGACCACGGATGGCACGGATGGACACGGATGCCTGCCGTCGCTTGCCTGCTCCAAATCAGCCCCTTTTTCCGGTGCTCCCGGACTTCCCTGTTGCCAGGACCTTCGCCGTTGTGAGATATAGGGCCATGCTTTTGCGCTAGGGCGCAGAATAGGGAAACTGTTCAGACCAGAAACACAGCGTATGAGAACTCGCCACATAGCGTGCATTGTCCTGCTGATAGCAGCATTGATGTGGCTTATGTGGCCAGTGCCACATCAGGGAATCCAGTTAGCTCGCCCAAATGCTGTCGCATCCATTCCGGACAGCGAGCCTGCGAAGCCTAGTGCCACGCCCTCTCCTGTGGATACGAATCGATCAGACACGATTCACTCTAAGTTCGGCGGTGGCATTACACTTCGATTTGGCGAATCCTGCATTTTCTCCTATCTCAACGATTCGCCTGGCAAGGCGACCATAGTGAAGATCTCCCCTGAACTTGATGAGCAAGGGCTGATTCGAACAGCCATGAAGATTGTGGAGACCTCCGATCAGGCTCCGAACTCAGAGCTGCGTTCGGAACTGCTTCCCGATATCTTTGACGTCCAACGCCTTTCGACGTTGGCCCCATCCGACACTCCTCGTCTTGAAGCGGAGTTTGCCCAGGATCATGCCAAGGTCATCTCATACCCAACGACGGTATCTAAGCCGGGTGATCCGGTTTCACTCCGATCATTAGTTCACCTCAAGGATGGGACGCCTGTGGCGGGGTTTAGTATGACTGTGACCATCGACAGAGTTGAGGACGGGTTTCAGCTGAACACAGGCATCGATCTCTACCGCCAGAGACGGGAAAACGATGAACAACCCGAGTAACCCAAAGAGTCCGTCCCCCTCCAAGTGAGCATTCAGACGCGGCGCTAGAGGCGTGGCTTGTGCTGCCGAAACGACGTGAAGGCCGACAAGGTAGGGCGCTGTGTCTCACAGCGCCAGCGATTGAGAAGCGAAAGGCCCGCCACAGAGGCAGCGCCAGGCACAGTCCTGCTTCGTCTCTTTCTCCTCTCAATCTCCGGCTCACTGGGGACAGTTCGCCCTACCTTGCCCGTCTCCACTCCTTCGATCCTATCATTTCGGCGACGCCCCTGCATCCCGTCCCCCGCGCCACCGTTGCCGACCCCGATCGCGCCGTTATCGTCCCTGGCGGCACCGTCGGCGGTATCCGTCCCGCCGTCACCGTACCCAGCGGCAGCGCTACCGTTAACGGTCGGACCGTTAATGTCCCCCACGCCACCGTTGCCTCCCCCGGTCGGACCGTTAACGTCCCCCATGCCGCCGTTACTGTCCCCGGTCGTTCCGTTGCCGTCCCCCATGCCACCGTTACGTCCCCCGTCGGACCGTTGGCGTCCCCGGTGGAACCGTTAGGGTCCTCCGTCGGACCGTTAGCGTGCCCTGGGGAACTGGTGACGGCACCCATCGCCGGTCGGGTTGATTGCCGAACCTGTTACCCAGCCGAATCCAAATCGAGGCGAGTGCCATCCAGAGGTAAACATGGGGCAATTCTTCGGCCTTCCTTCTCCTGCCAAGCATCACAGACTCTCGGGATTGCTTGTGATCTGCCTCCCTCTGGTCGGCGAGATTGCCGTTGATCTAGACGAGTAGCAGCGCTCCGCCTGAGCGCGCAGGGATTTGAGTTGAATGGAGCGGCTGAATGACGACAATGTGGCCAGATTTGATTTCATCGGACTCCAGGATCGTCTGCCTGCGGCCTCAATGAACCCTTCGCATGGGACTCAGCTTCGGCTGTACTCCATGCAGCTTCCGCGATCCTCAACCATGTCGCCATCACCCCGCTCCCAGAGCTTCGATAAGGTACGCGTAGAGGCTTCGTGCACCACGACGGATGCAGCCAACGGCTCGAATGGCACCTGTCGTGTCATCGACGGTTGCCAGCGCCTCCCGCCGCTAACCTTCAGGTTGCTTTCAGCAGGCCAAGCGCCGTCGCGTGGTGCGGGACGTTAGGCGCTTCGCTCGTATGTTTGAACGACTTAAATCACTATTCCGAAAGCGGCTTCCCAGTCCGTCTGACGACAGGGACCGCCGCCTCCACGCTGATGTTGCCGCTCATGGCTGTCACGTTATCAAGGTTCTCCGCAGCGATTCTAGACCCGCATTCGCTTACTCGATTGGTCTCTACCACAACTTCGCGCATCCGGAGATTCTTGTGGTCGGCCTCGATCTCGACCTCATGCATCGTCTCATAAACGATATGCGAGACCAAATCCGCTTAGGAACGCAGTTCCGCGCAGGGTCACGCTCATCCGTGATTCTCACCGGTCTAGACTGCGAGTTCCGCTCTGTGGCACTATCCAATTATCGTGACCTTTTCGGCTGCGCTCGCTGGTTCTATGGCGGAGACCACTTCCCAGCCATCCAGTGCGTCTGGCCAGACCGCCAGGGCCATTTCCCGGGTTCGGCAGACTTCGATCCAACGTTTTGCGATCTGGAACCTACTTATGAACGAAGCGGCTAAACGAATAAGGCCATCATTTGGCGACAGCGCCAGTGATAGAGGTGGCTGGGCGATTCCAGGCTGCGCCGAGGTGGGTGCTTCTGTGGGGATGCGGGGGAGTCTTTGCTTAACCTTTCCTGGCTTCGCTGCCAGACCTGGCGGAAGGCATCCGAACCAACGCGAATGAAGAGGAATGAGACGCGAATGACCGCAAAGCCGATGGCTCCACCTTGTCTCACTGGTGGTCATTCGTGGGATCTGCTTTGGTGCGGTGCTGGTTTATGCTGAGCGGGCGTGGTCGCTCTGTCTGGACTGATTTGGTGGCTGATTCAGTGCATGGCGGTTCCCTGGGGTGCGTGCGGACTGGAGTGAACAATGGGACGTGATCCATTCAGTGAGGCCATGCGTTGGGAATCACGGCGGCGGGAGGTGTGCTGCTCCGGGTGCGAGGCCTGCGGCGATGGAGCGATCTTTTTGCGGGGAAAGAACTCGTGCCGTTTTGCGAATCCGTCGCGCCTGTGACGTTTATTCTGGATGATCATTGGTAAACCATCCTTTCGCAGGCAGTGGATCGCGCTCTTCGGCGTCGCGTCTTTGGCTGGTGGGGCGATGGCTTTTGAAAAGGACATCCTGCCCATCCTCCAGGACCGCTGTCTGACCTGTCATTCCACCGAGAAGCAGGAGGGTGATCTGGATCTGGAGCGCTTTACCAGCCTCGCGGAAGTGAAAAAGCAGCCCATGATCTGGGAAGGGGTGCTGGAGCAGATTCAGCTTGGCGAGATGCCGCCAAAGAAGGAGCCTCAATTGACTCCGGCACAAAAGAGCGCCCTGACGCAGTGGGTGCAGGGGACGCTGGACGCGGTGGCCTATGCCAATGCGGGGGATCCAGGGCCGGTCGTTTTGCGGCGGTTATCCAACATGGAGTACACCTACACGATCCGGGATCTGACCGGGGTGGCCTCGCTAGATCCAGCGCGGGAGTTTCCCGTTGATGGGGCGGCGGGGGAGGGTTTCACCAATGCGGGTGCTGCGCTGGTCATGTCGCCAGCGCTGCTGAACAAGTACCTCGATGCGGCCAAAGACATCGCCAGTCATGCCGTGCTGACACCGCAGGGGATGCACTTTTCCGCAGGGATATCATCGCGGGACTGGACGGACGAAACCCTGGCAAAGATCCGCCAGATCTACCAGCGCTATACGGAGTCTGTAGGCACGGAGGACCTGCAAGTGGCGGGGGCAAAAGTAAAAGTGGCGGCAGATGGGAGGCTGCCTTTGGGCAGATATCTGGAGGCGCTCCAGGGGCGAGGCAGTGCCGAGGGCTTGAGCCCCCAATACCTTGACACGCTACGCGCAGCCCTGACGAAGCCAGAGCCCTCCCTCTTGATGAAAGGCCTCCAGGAAAAATTCCGTGCGGGTGAGCTGACGCCTGCGGACATCGAACCCTGGCAGCGGTTTCTGTGGCGATTTGCCAGCGTCGGACACATCGGTAAAGCCAATGGCCCAAAGGCCTGGCAGGAGCCTGTGACACCCATCGTATCGAGCCATGAAATGCGGATCACGCTGGATACAGGTCGGGACACCAAGATCTACCTGACCACTACCGAGGCAGGGGATGGGGCGGGTGGTGACGAGGTGATCTGGGAAAATCCGCGTCTCGTGGCGAGGGGTCGGCCCGACCTGCCGATCCATGATCTGCCGGCGTTGATCGAGCATCTCCAGGCAGAACGTGCCAGAGTCATCGCCACGACCGAGCAATGCCTCAACGCCCTCGCGGCGGGCAAAGACGATGCCGATCCCAAATTGCTGACCGCCTGGGCGCAATACTTGGGCTTTGGGACGACGAGGCTGGAACCGCTGCTTTTCAAACAAATGCACAGCACGCCAGACTACCGTTTCATCCAAGGTTGGCAGGGTGATCAGGCCCTCAGCGTCCTCGCCAACTCGTCTGATAATGCGGTGCGAATCCCGGGTCTGATGAAGCCGCACAGCATCGCCACCCATCCATCGCCCACTCAGGCATCGGTCATCGCCTGGCGCAGCCCGGTGACGGGCCTCCTGCGTATCCAGGGTGACATCGCCGATGCGCATCCAGAGTGTGGCAACGGGGTGACTTGGGCGCTCGAACTGCGTCGTGGGACGACGAGTGAGGTGCTGGCCCGTGGGGACATCCGCAGTGGAGAGCCGGTGTCGATTGGGCCTTTTGAAGACGTGCGCATTTCCAAAGGCCAAGTCATCGCCATCGTGATAAATCCAAAGGACGGCAATCATACCTGCGACCTGACGGCCGTTTACCTCAGCCTCAGTGATGGGAAGACGACTTGGGATCTTGCCAAAGACGTCTCGCCCAACATCCTCGCAGGGAATCCCCATGGAGCCTGGCACTTCCTCAGCCAACCTGCCACGCTTGAGGTCGGCCCAAATCTGCCGGGGCCGATCGCAGCCTGGCGCAGGGCTCCATCCCCAGAGTTGGCGGCGCAGGTGCGGGAGTTTTTGGAGAAGGATCTGCCGCTCAATAGCCCGCTGCTGGCCTCTGCCCTCTCCAAGCGGCCTGACCACTCCCTCAAGTCCGATGTCAAGACTCAGGCACCTTCGGTCATCGAATTCGAAGTGCCCTCTGCGCTAGCTCGTGACGCAGAGTTTGTCGTCACCGGCAGATTGGCATCGCCCAACGGCAGTGTGCAAATGGAAGCGCGGACCACTGCGCCCGATACGCTGACGGAGCTGACCGCAGGCAAGGCGGTAAGTTCCCAAACCAACGGACGATGGACAGATAACAACCTCCGCACGGGATACTCCGTGCCATTCATCGCCAATGGCCGCAGTGAGGCCCGCCATCGACTGGAGGCTGCCTTTCATGAGTTCCGCCAGCTCTTCCCTATCGCGCTCTGTTACTCGAAAATCGTGCCGGTGGATGAGGTGGTGACGCTGACACTCTTTCATCGCGAGGATGACCACCTCAAGCGACTGATGCTGGATGAGGCGGAAGGCGCGGAACTGGATCGCCTCTGGGAGGAACTGCGCTTTGTCAGCGAGTGGCCCTTGAAGCAAGTGGATGTCTTTGATCAGCTCTTCCAATTCGCTACGCAGGACGCAAAACCCAGCGCCTTTGAACCCATGCGCATCCCCATCAAACGGGACGCGGCAAACTTTAGAGACGAGGTCATCGCCGCGCAGCCCCGGCAGGTCCAGGCCGTGCTCGACTTCGCCTCGCAGGCCTGGCGTCGTCCACTGACCAGCGCGGAGGAGGCCGCCCTCCGCGAGCTCTACCAAAAGCTCCGCCAGCAAGAACTTCCCCATGCGATGGCCGTGCGGATGTTGATCGCGCGGGTTCTGATTGCGCCCGCGTTTCTCTATCGTGGGGAACATCCCGCGCCCGGCCCCAAGGCCTCCGCTGTGAATGATTGGGAGCTGGCGACGCGGCTGAGTTATTTCTTATGGGCTTCGGCGCCTGATGCCGAACTGCGCACCAGCGCAGCGGCGGGGACGCTCCGGCAATCATTGGCTGCCCAAGCGCGGCGGATGCTAAAGAGCGAAAAGGTCCGCCGTCTCGCAACGGAGTTTGGCTGCCAGTGGCTGCATGTGCGTGATGTCGCAACGCTGGATGAAAAGAGCGCGCGGCACTTCCCCACCTTCATCGATTTGCGTGCCGACATGCAGGAGGAGGTCACGCGCTTTTTCATCGACCTCTGCCAGAATGATCGGAGCGTCCTTTCGCTACTCGATGCAGATTACAGCTTCGTGAATGCGCCCCTGGCTGGCCACTACGGATTCACTGCGGATGGGCCGGACTGGCAGCGCATGGATGGGCTGCGCCAAAAAGGTCGCGGCGGTATCCTGGGCTTTGCGGCGACTCTTGCCAAACAATCCGGGGCCTCCCGCAATAGCGCGATCCTGCGCGGCACCTGGATCAGTGAAGTGGTCCTGGGTGACAAACTGCCCATCCCTCCCAAAGGCGTGCCTGTTTTGCCCGAAGAACCACCGCAGGACCTCACGGAGCGACAGCTCATCGAGCGCCACAGCAGCGATGAGCGCTGCGCCAGTTGCCATCGACGGATCGACCCCTACGGCTTTGCATTGGAAGGCTTTGATGCCATTGGCCGCACCCGAAAGGCGGACACCCAAACGACGCTCCCCGATGGCACCCAAGTCAACGGCATGGGGGATCTGCGTGACTACATCCTGAATCAACGACGCGATGATTTCCTGCGTCAGTTCAGCCGCAAACTCCTCGGGTACGCCCTGGGCCGCAGCGTGCAACTCTCCGACAAACCGCTGATCGATGCCATGGTGAAAAGCGATCATCGCATCGGGAGCATGATCGAATTGATCGTGCAAAGCCCGCAGTTCCGCGAGGTGCGCGGCAGAGATTTTGGGGTGGACTAAGTTGACTAAGCTTGAGGTTGGAACTACTCTCCATGCGTCATGACCACGATTACTACCCACGAAGCTAAGACCCATCTCTCCCGGTATCTCGCGGAGGTAGAGAATGGAAAGGAGTTCATCATCGCACGCGGTAAATCGGCTGTGGCCATGTTGGTGCCGATCAAGGTGCCAAAACAAAAGCCGCGTCCGAAGGTGGGGGAAACGCTTGACCCACCTTGGGAGCTTCCGGATTCAGCCTTTGCACCACTGACTGAGGACGAACTCAAAGAATGGGGCCTATGACCATCCTCCTCGACACATGCACGTTCCTCTGGCTTGCGCTGCCACAGGGCAAGTTGTCTGAAGAAGCGAAGAGACTGATCGACCTGCCATCGACAACTCTTTTTCTGAGTGATGTGAGCTTGTGGGAGATTTGCCTGAAGCACTCTACGGGAAAGCTGTCGCTGCCCGGGGAGCCTCGCCAATGGATGCCGTCTCGGATGGAGTTCTTCCAGGTCCAGTCGCTGAGCTTACAGCAGGATGCCATCTTTCGAAGTGGCGAACTGCCGAGAGTTCACCCCGACCCATTTGATCGCCTCTTGGCCGCACAAGCGATCGAAGCGGGCATGACGATACTCTCTCCTGACTCGCCGCTTTCCGCCCTCGGCGCGTCGAGAGTTTGGTGAGACATCCTCCGTACAATCTTTTCATGAGCACCCACCGCTTTTCACGCCGATCCTTCCTTCGCGGGACAGGAGTCAGTATGGCGTTGCCCTGGCTGGAGTCTTTCAACGTCTGGGGGGATGAACCACGACGGGACAAACCCGCCAGCGAAGCCCCCGTTCGGCTCTGTGTGACCTTCTCCGGCAATGGCTTCCATTCCAAAGAATGGTGGGCAAAGGGCGAGGGCAAAGCAATGGAACTGGGTAAGGTGCTGGCTCCCTTGAACGAGTTCCGGGAGAGGATGCTCTTCGTGCGCGGACTCTATCACGAGGAGGCACGGAAGGGAAACATCCACAGCTCGCAGACGGGTAATCTGCTATCGGGTGCGCCGATTGCATCGGGGGGCGAGATCCGGTCAGGGACAAGTTTTGATCAGGTGTTGGCACAAAGTTACGGACGCTCGACCAAAGTGCCGAGCCTAGTTCTCGGCTGCGAGCGATCCAATCCATCGGTGCATAAGAACTACTCGATGCTTTACAGTTCCCACATCTCATGGTCATCCCCGACGACCCCGACACCGCTGGAGCTGTATCCAGCGCTGGCGTTTGATCGCCTTTTCAAAGACGAGGTGGCCCCAGGGGACAAGAGCGTCCTAGATGCCGTGATGGCCGATGCACAAGACTTGCGGCGCGGCATCAGTGCGAATGACCAACGCAAGCTGGATGAGTATCTCGACAGCGTTCGTGATGTGGAAAAGCGCATCGAAAACGCAGGCAAGCGCGGCGAACTGCAAGGCTGGCGGCCAACGCTGGACAAACCGAACATCAAGCGGCCTGCCGAAGGGATTCCGCAGGACATTGGGGAGCACATGAGAATCATGTGCGATCTCCTGGTGCTGGGATTCCAGACAGATACGACACGCATCACCACCTTGAAGCTCAACAACGACCACAGTGCCCTGCGGTTCCCGAATCTACCCAGCGTGCAGCAGGTCGGGCATGGCATCGATTACATGATCCATCACCTCCTATCGCACAGCGATGGTGATGACTGGCTGGCGGTGAATCAGTTTTTCGTGGAACATCTGGCCTACATCGCCCGCAAGCTGGATGGCATCCAAGAGGGGGCGCGCACCCTGCTGGACAATACCATGATGCTCCACTGCTCCAGCATGATGGCCGGGGCCAAACACGACAACGATCAACTGCCCGTCATCGTCGTCGGCGGCGCAAGCGGTCGAATCAAAGGTGGACGAGTCCTGGACTACAAAGACAAACCCGAACGTCAACTCTGCCGCCTCTTCCTGTCGATGATGGACAAAATGGACGCACACCCCAAGACCTTCGGCGATGCGAGGCTGATGCTGGAGGAGGTGTGAGCACGGGCCGATGCGGATCCCACGATGGCGGGTGATGGATGCGGCGACTCTCTGTCGTATTCAAGGCGGCCAACTGCCAAAGGCATCCACTCCCCTATTGCCAAAAGGACGCACTTGTGGCAGCATGTAATTCAATGCTTAAACCATAAGGATACACCATGCAGATTCACATTGAGGACATCCACCCGCTGACCGACTTCCAGAGGAATGCCAAGGCGCATTTAACTCGGGTCAACAAAACTGGGCGGCCGGAAGTGCTCACCGTCAACGGCAAGGCAGAAGCCGTACTGATGGGCAAGCGCGCGTACGAAACGATGGTGGGAGCGATGGAGGAGCTGGCAACTCTGAAATCGATTCAACGTGGGCTTGAAGAAATGAAGCTCGGAAAGACGAGGAGTGCTGCGAAGGTGCATGCCAAGCTCCGTCAGCTATGAGCGGCTATGTCGTCGAATATACTTCGGGGGCTGAAAGGGAGATCATCGAATCTTATCTCTGGATCAAGGAGCGTGCGCCTCGATCCGCAGAGAAATGGCGTGAGGAACTGATTGGCAAGGTGGAATCGCTGGCCGATAATCCGTTGCGGCATTCGGTTGCTCCAGAGAGCGGGAAGTTCACGCAGGAGATCAGGTTGATCCTGTTCAGGAAGCGCCGAAGCCAGTTCCGAATTTATTACACCATCGAAGGAAGGCGTGTGGTTATGCTCACCGTCCGGCGGTCGGCGCTGAAGCCTTTGGAAGAAGGCGGGCTTGCTGGGTAGCTGACCGCAACGTTGCGGCGCGGGGATCGTTTTTTCCGTCGATGAATCACAGTGAAACCACCCTACCGCTACTGATTTAGTCGGCATACAGGGATGAGCCATGGTAGAAGATCGAGCTTGTTCGAAAACCCGGTCCTGAACGTATTGAATCGATGATTCTGTTTTTGCGTCTTTTTGTCATCGGGCTCTGCCTGGCCGCCGCTGCCGAGGCTGCTGTGGTCAGGGTTGAGGTTCTCGGAACGTCGGACCTGGGGAAGACGGGTTATGAGCAGATCGTTGGGCGGTTGCACTTTGAGATTGATCCGTCTTTGCCTTGCAATGCGGTCATTGCGGATGTGGCTTTGGCACCGGTGAATGCAGCGGGCAAGGTGGCCTTTTCCTCGGACCTGCGCCTTCTCCGGCCCAAAGATCCAGCACGCAGCAATGGTGCGGCCTGGGTAGAGATCCCGAATCGTGGGGGCAAGGCTGGCGTGAATGAGTGGGTCGCGAAGAACGGATTCACGATTCTGAATGTGGGCTGGGAATTCGATGTGCCCGTGGCTAAGGACAAACTGCGTATCGACGTTCCTGTGGCGCGCAATGCGGATGGCAGCGCGATCCGTGGGGTGGTGAGTATGACATTCACTCCCGACAAACCGGGCGATGAACAACCCTTAACGGATCTGGAGGGCTATCCGGCGGTCGATTTGGAGGGGCCGGAGAGTCGGCTGATCGTTCGCCATCGCATGGGTTTCCCAGGTGGTGTGGAGGTGCCGCGTGAGAAGTGGAGTCTGAATGGCAGTCGCATCCATCTTGACGGTGGTTTTGAGGTTGGGAAGACCTATGAGGTGTTCTATCTGGCGGAGGGTCCACCCGTGGCAGGGCTGGGCTATGCAGCGATCCGTGATGCGGCGGCTTGGCTAAAAAATGGCGCGGATTCGCTGGCACCGGTGCGGCATGCGTATGCGTTTGGCTCTTCCCAGTGTGGGCGCTTTTTGCGGGACTTCATGTATTTGGGATTCAATGCGGATGAACAGGAGCGTCCAGTGTTGGATGGCGTCATTGCCCATGTGGCAGGCGCGGGGCGGTTGGTGCTCAATGAACGCTGGTCAAAGCCCCGCAGCGTGGCGGGCTTCTACACTGCTTCGTATCCGTTTGCCGATACCGCCCAGGAAGACCCGATCAGCGGTCACAAGGAGGGCCTGTTGGCTAACCCCCGCGTGAAGCATCCTGCCAAGGTCTTCTACTTCAATACAGCTGCTGAGTACTGGGGCGCGGGTCGTGTCGCGGCGTTGACCCACACGGATCCTTCTGGAACAAAAGACATCGCTTTTCCTGAGAATGTGCGGTCCTACTTCTTTGCAGGAACACAGCATGGACCGGCGGCCTTCCCTCCGACCTCGCTCGTGGAGGGTGCACCCATGGCGAATCCTGTCAGTGCCAGTGCGGTGTTGCTGAATCTGCGGATGGCAATGCATCGCTGGGTCACGGAAAACATTGAGCCACCTGCCAGTGTCTATCCGAAAATCGGCGATGGCACTTTGGTCCCGGTTGCCAAAGTGTCATTCCCCAATGTCCCAGGCATGTCTGCACCGAACGCTGTGTCTGCGGGTGTACGGGTGCGCAATCCGCAGTGGCCGGACGGTGCGGGCATGGGTGTCGAGCTGCCTTTGCTAGTGCCGGCGGTCGATGCGGATGGCAATGATATGGCGGGCATCCGCATGCCCGATGTTGCGGTGCCGCTGGGCACGGCCACAGGCTGGGTTTTTCGGCCAACGTCTATGGGGTCGCCCCATGAACTGGTGCTGCTGCGTGGTGCCTGGATCCCTTTTGCGATCACGCCCGCGCAACGCATCGCTGCGAAAGATCCACGCCCATCCATTGAGGAGCGCTATGCATCGAAGGAAGTCTATCTGGAGCGAGTCACGGAAGTTTTGCAGAAGTTGATTGCCCAGCGGTTCCTCACTGCGGAGGATCGTGCCGCCCAACTGAAACAAGCCAGCGAGCGCTGGGATTGGGTGATGCAAAAGTCTGTGCAGTGAACCATCCAAACGGAACATCATGATCTCTAGCCCCACTCTCCGCTTCTTCCTTCTCACCCTAATTTTTGTTTATCCAAGAACTGCCGTGTTGGGCGCTGATCCTTATGAAAAGGTGCTCTTTGTTGGCAACAGCATCACGCTTCACGGCCCGAAGGCAGACATCGATTGGTCTGGCAACTGGGGCATGGCGGCCAGTGCGGAGTCGAAAGACTACGTCCACTTAGTGACGAAGGCGCTGTCGGAGAGGTCGGGCCGACAACCTCAGGTCTTGGTGAAAAACGTCGCTGATTTTGAGCGGGCATACGTCGGTTACGACATGGCGGCCAAGCTGAAGGTCGCGGTCGATTTTAAGGCGGATTTGATCATCCTTGCCATTGGTGAAAACGTGCCTGCTTTGAAGGCACCGGAGGATCTGGCGGGGCTGCAAAAGAGTGTCACCGATTTGCTGCGGACACTGGCGGGTGATGGTCATCCCACGGTTCTGGTGCGCAGTTGTTTTTGGGCGAATGCAGCTAAAGACGATGTGCTGCGCCGGGCTTGCGCGGAGGTTGGCGGCATTTATGTGGACATTAGCCAGTTGAGCAAGGACGAGGCGAATTTTGGCCGGGCGGAGAGGCCGTTCAAGCACGCGGGTGTCGCCAATCATCCTGGCGACAAGGGCATGGCGGCAATGGCGGCGGCCCTGATCAAGGCATTGCCGCAGTAGCGCTTTGCAACACGCAGTGAGGGAGGGGCGTTTGGTTTTACCATGACCACCCGATCTCTCTCGTCTTGTCTTCTTCTGGCAGTTACGTCTTTGCATGCTCAGAGCTCCCTTCAAAAGAAGGATGTGACGCTGGTGGTGCCAAAGAATCTAAAGACGAAGTTGGCACCCGGATACACGATCCCCGTTGTTGATATCAGCGGGGACCAGTCAAGACAGGTGATCGTGGATCGTGAAAAGGGCCAGTACTTGGGGCACCCAACGACGGTCTTGCTGGAGGATAACCAGACGATGTTGACGGTGTATCCGAAGGGCCATGGGCGTGGCTCTATCGTTTACAAGCGCAGCAACGATGCGGGTCTGACGTGGAGCGACCGTCTGCCGACTCCGAAGTCCTGGGAGACCTCCCTGGAGGTGCCGACACTGCATCGTGTGATCGATGCGGCAGGGAAGAAGCGGATCATCATGTTCAGTGGGTTGTACCCGATCCGCATGGCGGTGACGGAGGACGACGGTGCGTCTTGGAGCGATCTCAAGCCCATCGGGAATTTTGGTGGCGTGGTGACGATGAGCACGGTGATTCCTTTGCAGACAGCGGGTCAGTATTTAGCCTTCTTCCACGACGATGGGCGCTTCATTCGCGGCGGTGATGTGGAGAAGTATCGGATCAAGAGCCCGCATGTGCCGGACTACTCGTCGCCTACGGCCAAGCCCTGGCGTTTTTGGGTTTATACCACGCTTTCCAAAGACGGTGGTCTGACATGGAGCGCCCCCGTGCCGATCGCAATGCTGCCAGACGCGAACTTGTGCGAGCCCGGCGTGCTGCGCTCGCCAGATGGAAAGCAGATCGCGGTGCTGCTGCGGGAGAACAGCAGGAAGTTCAATTCGTTTGTCATTTTCTCCGACGACGAGGGGCTGACCTGGACGGAGCCCAAGGAACTGCCTGCCGCGCTGACTGGAGATCGCCACGTGGCGAAATATGCGCCTGATGGGCGCTTGTTCATCAGCTTCCGCGATACGACGCATGTCAGTGGGACAAAGGGAGATTGGGTCGGCTGGGTCGGGAAGTATGAGGACATCGTCAACGGTACGGAAGGTCAGTATCGGGTGCGCATCATGGACAACACGAAAGGCGCAGACTGCACCTATCCCGGTGTGGAGGTGCTGCCAGATGGTACCTTCGTCACGACGACTTACGGCCACTGGACGTTGGGCGAAGAGGCCTACGTCGTGAGTGTGCGTTTCAAGCTGGCGGAGCTGGACGCACTGCTGCCAAAGGAGTGATCCGCCGCCGACTAGTGCTTGTGCATCCCGGGAGCGGGAGGTGGCCTTGTTTTGGGCTTGGGAATCGCGTCTGGAATGCGCTGCGCCAGGGGGATGCCCAGCTTTGTTTCCAGGTTCTTGAGTCCGATGATCACGCCGGGCACATTCATCCCGTGATCGTAAGCCTCCTTTAAGAGATCATAGCCACGCCGCCAGGAATCGGCATCGTCTGCTTCCGCGAACTTGTAGCCAGCCTGCCGCTTGAACATCTCTGCGCGGGAACCCGGTGGCGAAAACTTCGCAGCTCGCACATAGGCCGCCGCCGAGCCCTTGAGATCGCCGACTCGTTGGGCGAGGACATCGCCCATGCGGCCCCAGAGTCGGGAGTTGTCGGGGTTGAATTCGATCCCGGCCTTCAGGATATCCACGCCGCGTTGGATGTGGGCTTTGAAGAGTTCCTCCCTCATGCCAGGAGGTCGGAATTGATCGCGCTGATAGTAAGAGGCGGCATTGTAGGCCATGTGCCAGGAGGCTTCGTCCCAATACGAAGCATCGCGCGGTTGCAGGCGTGTGGTCCAGGTGAAGAAGGTGTCCACCTTTCCCCACTCGACATTCTCAAAGGCTCCGTAGGCCTGCATGTACGTGATGCTGGCGACGAGTGCGCGCAGGCCTCCGAGTGCGGCGGTGAAACCCGCCTGCCCCAGGTTCTCCATCATCCCCAGATCCATTGGCGTGTAGCGCAGTTTCATCTCGCGCAGCGCCGCCGTTCCACGCTGCTCCACTGGCAGTTTGGCGATGCCAAACAGCAGGATGACGGCGATGGCTTGCAGCTTCCTTTTGTTCATGGCAACTCAGAGTTCCTTCTCCACAAACAACAAGTGCGCGACCACGAGGTAGGCGCTGACATACATCACCGCAGTTCCGAGAAGCCAGCCGAGTGCCTCCATCGGCACGGACTGCCCGGCGATGATGTTATCCGTGATGTCAAACATGCCGAGATCTGGGACCAAAATCGACAGGACGAGCGCGGCGATTTTTTGTCCGGTGACGGAAAGGTGGGGCTGAAAGAAGAACTCCCGGGCCAACTCCTGACCGTGACCGATGATGACCAGAAAGAAGGAGATGACGATGGTGTAAAGCGTGCTGCTGGAGAAGCAGGAGATCAGCAGCGCCATCGCGGCGATGACGGAGGCCTTGAGGAAGACGGCCAGCACGCCCGCATGGACGCTCCACGTCAGGCCGTGCGTCTGCACCAGCGCCTGAAGCGCGGCGACCTCCTCGGGGCCGTCCATGTGATTGGCCTTGAGGGAGGCCATCTCGCTGGCCATGACCATGTTTTCCCGGAGGTAGAGGATGCCGCTGAAGATGGCATCCATGAGGACTAGTCCAATGCCGATCAGGGTGATGACGCCGATGTATTTGCCCAGCAAGTATTGATGCCTGGGCACCGGCTTGGAGAGGATGGTGTAGAGTGTGCGATCCTCCAGATCCCGAGGCAAGAGGATAGCGGTGGAGACGATGGCGATGACCATGCTGAAGAGCTGGAGGGCACCAAACGACCCGCCTTTGAGGAGGTTCAATTGCTGCTCCGCATTCTGCACGGGGAAGGCAAAACCAAACGCGACGGCGATCACACAGAACACACCGATGAAGGCTAGGACCTTCATTCGCAGGAGCTGCGTGAGGGTCGCTGAGGCGAGCGTCCAGATGCGGGAGAGCCCGTTTCCTCGCGGGCTTGGCTGGGCGGAGTTACTCATGCGGATTTTTTATCTGAGGCAGGGTTTTCTTCGGTCGCCTCCAGGAAGAGGCGTTCCAGTGTCGTGCGGGGCTGGCCGATGTGACTGAGGGTGGCCCCTTCTTGGGCGACCAGTGCGCGCAGCTTTTCCAGCATTGCGGGCGTGGCGTTTTCTAGCACTAGCTCAGTCTGATTTTCCACGGCGATGAGTTCATCCAGCCGTCCCTCTCGCACCATCACACCGTGGGCCATGATGCCGACACGATCACAGACCTCCTGCATCTGTTCGAGCAAATGGGAGGTGACTAGGACGGTCAGTCCGCGCTCTTTAAACGAGAGAATCAGGTCCCGGATCTTGCGCGATCCCGCTGGATCGACGCCAGCAGTGGGCTCATCCAAGACGACTAATCGGGGATCGTGGATCAAGGCCTGCGCCAGCCCGAGCCGCTGCAACATGCCTTTGGAATAGCCTGCGACACGACGATCCGCAGCACTTTCCAGATCGGTAAGGGCCAGCATCTGGCTAGTGCGATCCTTCAGCGCCGCGCCGGTTAGGCCGCAGAGGCGACCGTAGAACTGCAGGGTCTCTTCCCCCGTCAGGTGCTTGTAAAAGTAGGGGTTCTCTGGCAGGAAGCCCACCGCTTGGCGGCTCTCCACTTCGCGGCTGTCGCAGCCAAAGATGCTGGTCGCGCCTTTCGTGGGTGCTAGCAGGCCCAGGACCACTTTCATGGTGGTGGATTTGCCCGATCCATTCGGACCGATCAGGCCATAGACCTCCCCCTCTTTGACAGTCAGGGATAGATCCTTGACCGCTACAAAAGGTGCCCGCCCAATGTGCCCACGGAAGACCTTGGTGAGGTTGGAGACGGTGACGGCATCTGCGGACATAGGGAACGGGTGGCTGGCTAGTTGATTGAATAGCGATTTTGACGCACGGAGTCAATCCATGACTAGCGGATGATGCTAAATCCGATCACCCGCGCATCAGCAGGCACAGAGACCGTTTGCGTGTCTTTGATCAGGGAACCGAGCGAGCTATTCTGGATGTCTTCCAGGAAGGCCTCTAGCTCGTCGGGATCAGCTGACTGTGCCCAAAGTTCCACCCGACCGTCGGGCAGATTCTTCACCCAGCCGGCGATATCAAAGCCACTGGCGATCTGTTTGGTGGAAAAGCGAAAGCCGACGCCTTGCACGCGGCCGGTGTAAAAGAGATGGCGGGCTGTCATTGGGCGGAATTGAGAACGTTGGTGGCCTCCAGGGCAAACTCCATGCTGCCCGCATCAATCAGCAGGACGCCGCGTCCATCCCGATTGCGGGTGAGGCGGATGGTGCGTCCCGGCGGGGCTAGCTCCAGCTCGCCGGTGGCGCTGGGCTTGGCGTCTTCGAGTTCGTAGCGCTGCATCAGCACCGCCGTCATGGCTTTGAAAAAGGCCGTGGCGCTGGCGTCATCCACCCAGACCGTCTGCCACGCGGCGTGGTCACGCTTTCCGGCGGAAGGCCAAGCGAGCAGACGGTCCCCACGCCAACCGCGTGCGCCTTCTGCGGCTGCGGCATCTTCGTTAAACATCCGCAGCGCCGTCACGGTGGCGAACCAGCCCAGCGTGTCGTCCCAGTAGGCCTGCTTACCTGCGACGTCGGTCGTGGAAAGGATGACTGGCAGCAATAGGGCACGTTGATCGCCCAGATAGAGGCCGGTATCGATGACCTCCAGCGTGCTGCCCGGCGGGCGGCGGTAGCAGGCATTGACCTGGGTAAACTGTCCCGCTGCATGCAATGACTGTGCAAACTCAAAGCCTTGGTTGAAGGGAAACAAGGCCAGTTGGCGGAGAAAATGGGGCATCGGCACCTGATTCAACGGGTGATCGGGATCGTCGATTGGGATCTCGTCTGTAGGTGGGCCTATGCCACGCTGGAGGTCATTGAGGAATCGCGTCAGCGCCGCATCGCCACCGATCAAGGCTTCGCGCGCTAGCCGTGCATCCAGGGAGAGCCTTGATTTTTCCGAGTCCGGGGGCAGCAGGCTGGGGCCGTATTCACGCATCAACTGACCCAGCGCGATGGCGAGGGCCTCTGTGTTTGGGGGAATCGTGCCGGGGGGTGAGGTGGAGGCATCGACGGTAAAAAGGGTCTCCGCCGTAGCATCATACCAGCCCCCGATTTGCCTCGCCATCAGGGCTGCGCGTAACGTTAGGGGATCGACGCGCTCAGGGATCCAGCCCAGCGCATGCAGCGCCCTGCCAAAGCGCTCGGGTTCATCGCCGGGCCATTCTTGGCGCAGCCACGCCAGAATCTTTTTTTCCACTTCCACCAGTGGCAACGGAACGGTGGTCATCGGCAGGGCCTGGAGTCCCCGCAACTTCATCATATCTAGACCGAGGCCGACGAAGTCCGGGATCGTATCCTCCCCAGGGAGGCCCGGCCTTTGGCCTTTGGCCCCCAACATGCCCAGACGGTTGATGAGCTCTGCATTCTCATCCTGAAGCGCCCGCACCTGGCCCTGGAGGTACTCCACCTGCCCCTCAAGCCGGGTGATCTGATCCATCAATGCCCGACTGTCCTGCCCCGCTGCAGCGGTCGGTTGGCCTGGGGGAAACAGAGAGGTCAGCAGCGTCGGCTCCTGCGCTGGTGCACTGGGGGTCGGCACTTCCACCACGGGCGGGGCCGTCGCTGCCGGGGCGCCGCCTCTTCTCGACAGCACGACGCCCGCGACACTTCCCAGTGCGAGGAGCAGAAACAGCAAGATGGCAGGTTTTCCCATGGAACGGGAAGCTATAGCGCGGAGCGGGACTTTTGCCAGCAAGGACAGGAGGAAAGTCAGCAGGCAGCGCAGGGTCGCGCTTCTAGTGATGCGCAGCCCTAGCGCTTGGCACGACGCAGGGGGCCGCTGCATGACCGCTCAAGAGGCTTCCTGCCGGGCATCACGGAAACCTGCTCAACTGTAGCCCGATTCCCATTCGTAGCAGTGCAGCAAGAAGAACTGGGCTTTCGTGGATGCCAGATAGGCCTCCATCGCGTCCACATTGTCCGCGAATACCACCAAATCTCGTCGGTCCAGGATGGCGATATCATCCCGATAATCGGCTGCCATTTTCCGATCCACCTCATGCACCCGCCCTGTTTCGCGGACCTTGTGAAAGCTGACGGACACAGGAACCTCCCCGAGCACCCGGTAGGAACCCTGATACCACTCAATGGCGATGAGATTGACGGAGAAAGACATAAGGCTTTATGCGGTAGCGGAAATTTAGACTCGGGAAGGAGAGGCCAAGTCAGACTGAGGTGAAGTCGGGCAAGGATGAAACGCGCAGAGTTGCGCAAGTGTTCGTTCTTTCCAAGCAGTATTTGGCCGGTTGAAAACCGCCCTTCCTTGGGGTCGCCAACTCTGGTGGTTGGGGTGCGGGGCGGCGGGCACTGCTGGCTGCGTTCTGTTCGCAGCTTTCGTTTACAAGGCTGGATTTTGTTGTTCACTTGCGGCCCATGCCTGTCCCGACTTCGCCAGCGCTTCGCATCCAAGACATCACCTTCCGCCGTGGGCGTCCTATTTTGCAGGGGGTCACGTGGACGGTGGAGCGTGGGCAGCACTGGTGCATTTTGGGGCCGAATGGTTGTGGGAAGACTTCGCTGATTAACGTCATCACGGGCTATGAGATGGCTACTTCTGGCTCCATCGAAATTGGTGATAGCCGTTTTGGCAATGCCGATTGGCGCGAGGTGCGGAAGCGCGTCGGTCTGGTTACCAATACGCTGACGACCTACCTCGAACCGGGTGAACCGGTCCTGGATGCGGTGGTGAGTGGTCGCGAGGCGATGATCAATCTGGTGGGAGCTCCGAACCCGGTGTGGGTAAAGGAGGCGCGGCATCTGCTGGAGGAGGTGGGCTGTGGCTATTTGGTCGGCGGTGTCTGGGGGCCGTTATCGCAGGGGGAGAAACAGAAAATTCTGATCTGTCGCGCATTGATGGCGCGCTATGATGTCTTGATCCTGGACGAACCGTGTGCGGGTCTGGATCCGGTGGCGCGCGAGCGTTTTTTGCGCTGGGTGCAGGAACTGAGCGTCCGGCCGAATGCCCCTTCGATGATTTTGGTTACCCATCATGTGGAGGAGATTTTACCCTGCATCAGTCATGTGCTCTTGATGCGTGATGGTAAGGCCCATGCGGCGGGGCCGCGTGATGAGGTGCTGAATGATGCTGCCCTGTCCCACATCTACGGCGCGCCTGTCAGGCTCGGCACGGAGAGTGGGCGCTACTTTTTGAGATTGATCCAGCCATGAATACACAACGAAAAGGCATCCTCGCAGGCGGGAACTTCATCATGGATCATGTGAAGATCATTGATGGGTATCCAGAGGAAAACATGCTGGCAACGATCTTGCGGGAGACGTCCAGTAACGGTGGTGGCCCCTACAATGTGCTGAAGGATCTGGCCGCGATGCAGGTGGGGTATCCACTGGAGGCAGTTGGCCTCGTGGGGGCAGATCCGAACGGCGATTGGATCCTGCGGGACTGCCGCGCTGCCGGGATCGATACCGCGCAACTGCACCAGACGGATCGTGCCCCGACCTCCTACACGGATGCGATGACGGTCGCTTCTACAGGCCGTCGCACGTTTTTTCATCAGCGCGGGGCGAACGCCTTGCTGGGGGAGGCGGACTTTGATTTCTCAAGGACCAATGCGAGGATATTCCACTTGGGTTACCTGATGCTGCTGGATGAAATGGATCGCGAGGTGGCTGTCGGCGGCACCATTGCGGCGCGAGTGCTGGCGGCGGCGCAAAAAGCGGGTCTGCAGACCAGCGTCGATATTGTCAGCACGGAGAACGGTCGCTTTCGGGAGATCGCGGAGGCGGCGCTGCCTTACACGGATCATTTGATCATCAATGAGATCGAGGCGGGGAAGGTGGCTGGAATGGACCTGCGTGGGGTGACTGACGTGCGTGTCATTTCCAGGGCGGCACTGGCCTTGATGGAGCGTGGGGTGAGGCAGCAGGTGATCATCCATTTTGAACGGGGGGCGGTGGTTGCAGGGAGGGATGCCTCCGTCGTGGTGCAGGGTTCGCTGGAACTGCCACAGGATTTTATCGTGGGGGCGACGGGTGCCGGGGATGCATTTGCGGCGGGTTGCCTGCACGGCATTCATGAGGGCTGGAGCACGGAGAGCACGCTGGAACTGGCTGTCTGCACGGCGGCGTCTTGCCTGCGTGATGCGACGCCTTCGATGGGCTTGCAGAGCGTCGCGGGTTGTCTGGAGTACGCGGCGCGTTATGCGACGCGGAATCTCCGGTGATGGGGGCGCAGTCTGCGCTACTTCTTGATTTTCGGCGCACCGATGCCGTATTCATCCAGCACCTTCCTTGCGGCGTCGTATTGATCTGGGCGCACAAACAGCATGGCATAGTAGTTGCCGCTGCGCGAGATGAAGGCGGGTTCCATGCCCTTTGCGACCTCGGAGTTTACCTTCTCCTCCATCTCATTTTCGCCGTAGATGATCCACCAGGAGAATCCCTGAAACACGATTTTGTCGGTATAAATGCCGCGCCATTTGTCCCGACCTGTGTGGTATTCAAAGAAGATTAATTGCTGCTTTTGGGCACGCTTCTGTTCGTTCAGTTTTTTCAATTCAGGCTCGGTGACCCAGTCGGTGGCGCTGCCATCCCGCAGCCTGCCCTTCGCTGCCTCAATCTTTGAAATTGAAGAAACCTTTACGCCGTCCTTCGCCTGTGGCGTGGAGATAGCTGTGAGGATAAGACTAGCGCACAACAACCAAGGCAGATGAGAGTGTTTCATGGCTGGACGAGAGACTAGCAAAGTTTCCGCGCCTTTGTCACGCGCTGAATCGACAAGGCAAAAGATTCTCGTCTCGACCCGGCTCTAGGCCGTCGGTGCAGTCGGGCTACCGGCCAGCACCAGGGCATTTTCCACAATGGCGCGGCTGGCTTCGGATTCGTCTTGGATGACGAGGGTGGCACCGAGTCGCTTTAGGCGATCTACGTCGGAGGCGAACCGGGCCCGAACCATGACGGGCACGTCGGGTCGAATCATGCGGATCAATTCGATGCCGTGCAAAACGACGGGGGCACTGGGGAAGGTGAAGGCGACGAGGCGTGCGCTCTCCAGCTTGGCAAGTGCCCAGGTCTCCTCGTGGCCTGCGTCTGCAAACAAGACGGGCTGGTGCTGCTTGCGAAGGGTGCGGACTGTGTCTGCGTTTAGCTCGATGATCAGTGTGGGCACCCCGGCATTGAGGAGTGCTTTGTTGAGTCTCTCGCCAACGGGGCCGTGGCCGCAGATGATGGCGTGGTGGGCGAGGGCATCGTGGCGCTGGCGCGAAGTGGCATCCACAGGGTTGCTCGGTTGCTTCTTGCCCAGGCCCAATTTTTCAAGAATCCGCGAAAGGGGTTCCGCTAGCCGCATGGCACCAGGGAGGATGCCCATGGAAAGGGCGACGCTGGCCAGCAGGGTCTGCTGCACGGCGGTGCTCCAGGCCAGTGCGGGCGCGGCCTTTTGCAGGAGCACCAGGGAGAACTCCCCCGCGCTGGCCAGCCCCAGCCCTGCGAGCAGAGTCTGCCGCACGGCGAGGCCCAGACCGCGGGCGATGAGGGTGACGATGACGGCCTTCCCCAGCATCAATCCCAGAGTCAAAATTAAAATGGCTGTCCAATGCTGACTGGCGGTCTTTAGGTCGATCATCAGACCGACGGAGACAAAGAAGAGCGTGAGGAAGAGATCCTTCAGCGGCATCACATCGGCCAAGATGCGGTGCTTGTAGATCGATTCACTGACGGCCAGTCCTGCCACAAAGGCACCCAAGGCCATGCCCAAGCCCAGCAGCCCACCGGCAAAGGCGAGCCCGACGCAGCAGCCAAAGACGGTGAGGGTAAAGAGCTCTCGGTTCCTTGTGCGGGTGACGGAATGCAGCAGCCAGGGGAAGACTCGTGCCCCGAGCACCCAAGACAGCGCCCCAAACAGCAGGCCTCGTCCGATGAGTGAGGCGAGGCCGCTCCACAACTTTGTGCCGGCGACTTCCGCCTGCCCGAGAACGAGGGGGAGGAAGAGCAGGAAGACAATGATGAACAGATCCTGAAAAATCGCCACCGCCAGCGCAAAGCGCGCGCCCGGACTGGCGGCGAGTCCGAGGTCCTGGAAGGACTTTACGCTCACGGCCGTGGAACTCATCGCCATGGCGACCGCGATCAAAACGATGGTCTGCCAAGAGGCCCCCGTGAAGTGCCAGGCGAGCGCGGCAGCACCGATGCCGCAGATCCCCATCTGCAATCCACCGCCAAGAAATGCCTGCCGCCGCAAGTAGCGCAGCTCCCCCAGGGAGAATTCTAGACCCAGGGTGAACATCAGTAGCATGACGCCGAATTCCGACATCTGCGCGACGGCGAGCTCAGTGGTGCCCGTTCCCACGCGATCCATGATGCCGCTGTTTGCGATGGCGACCCCACACAAAAAGTAGCCTGCCAACAAAGACTGCTGGAGCCGCAGCAGGATCAATGACACCAGCACCACGCCGATGAGCATGATGGCCAGCAGCGCGAAGACGGGGGGAACCCCTGCGTCACTCGCGGCGATGGGAAGGTGGTGGAGGGCTAGGGACATCATGCGTTTTTGAGGCGGAGACTATTCCCCCGCAGAGAGTGTGCCGACAACCCCGAATCCGACGAAGCGGCAGTTCTTGGGTTGACCGCGGACACCAGTGCAGGCACCTCCTGCAAACCCAGGCTTGCGGGTGGAGGCTGGCCGCCTAGGCTGGCAGGGTGATTCAGATCGTTTTCAATGAAATCAGTGCCGGGGAGCTCTCCCGTCTGCCGACCCAAATTCAGTTTCAACTGCTGGAGGCCCTTGATATCGGGCCGAAAGATATGGAAGAAGGGGCGCTGGAGAAGCGCTTCGGCCTGCTGTTGCGGGAGGGAAAGAAGCTCTTCCGCTGTCGTGCCGGGGACTACCGCGTGTATTTTTCCGCAGCGGAAAATACGGTATGCATCCATCGGGTGCTGCATCGCAACAGCCTCCAAGATTTTCTTTACCGCAGCAATCTGCCTGGTAGTGGCGAAGACGAGGCGCTGAGCGAGTCAAAGCACTTCTGGCAGTTGATCGATGAGGGCGCGAAGACGCTGAAGGCGATCTGAACGTTGACCCCTGTCCATTACTGCTGATCCATGCTTTCTCTCGAAACCTTGCTCAATGACGAGGCGCTGCGCCGCGCTGAATTCCCGGTGATTGATCCGGGCCTATTCCTGGCCCATGCCGGGGTGACGATCCTGCCGCAACGCGTGGCAAAAACGATGCAGGACTATCTGCAATACTCCTGCCAGGCGATGCAGGAATACCCCGAGGCCTGGCGTGCGGTGAATGAGACCCGCGTCGTGGCGGCTCGGTTGATCGGGGCGCAGGCTTCTGAAATCGCACTCCTTGGCCCGACCTCGGTGGGGCTGAGCTTGGTCGCAGCCGGGCTGGACTGGGAGGTGGGGGACGAGGTCGTCTGCTACGCAGAAGATTACCCGGCCAATGTCTATCCCTGGCGTGATCTGGAGCGTAAAGGAGTGGTGGTGCGCAGTGTGCAGCCGCCCTCGCCTGGGGCCATCACCCTGGATGTGGTGCAGCAGGCCTTGACGCCCAAGACGCGTCTCGTGGCGCTGGCGTCCTGCCATTATTTGACGGGGATCCGAATTGATGTGGATGCCATCGGGCAGATGCTGCACGAGCGCGGGATTCTTTTTTGTTTGGATGCGATCCAGACCTTGGGGGCCTTTGAGACACGGGTCGATCATGTGGACTTCCTGTCTGCCGATTCCCATAAGTGGATGCTGGGACCGATGAGTGCTGGGATCTTTTATGTGAAGGAAGCGCTCCAAGAAAAATTGCGGCCGATGCTGCTAGGATCCTGGAATGTGCAATCCCCGAAGTTCGTCGCACAACCTGAGATCGCTTTTGAAGGCGGTGGCCGCCGGTATGAGCCAGGGGCGCTGAATATTTGCGGCATCTTGGGCATGAAGGCGGGGCTGGATCTCATCGCGGAGATCGGTCTGCCCGCTATCAGCGCGCAGTTGCTGCGGCTGCGCAGGCACCTGCTGGATCAGGTGCGGGAAAACGCACCGGATCTGATGCCAGTAGGTCCGATGAATGAGTCCACTGCCTCGGGCATCGTCTCCTTTGTGCGGGCACCCGATTCCGGCATCAATATGGACGCACTGCATGAGTCGCTGACAAAGCAGGGCATCATCGCCTCCCTGCGGCACAACCGTGCGGACGAGCCCCACCTGCGGTTCAGCCCCCATTTTTATAACACCGAGGCAGAGATGGACCGCGTGGGTGCCGCATTGGCTGTGGCCGTGGGCGGGTAAATGGGTGCCGCTTGGCCTACCTCAACTGTGACGCCGTAGCATCAGCAGAAGTGCGCACCACTCGTGTTCACATACAGTGTGTAAAGGCTCTGGCTGGCGGTGATGAAGAGGCGGTTCCGCTTTGGACCGCCAAAGCACAGGTTACTGCCTGTTTCTGGGAGTTTGATGAAGCCGATGCGCAGACCTTCAGGATTAAAGACGTGGACGCCATCAAAGCCATCCCCCACCCAACCGGCGCTGGCCCAGATATTGCCATCGACATCGCAGCGCACTCCGTCTGAGCCGCCCTTGCCTTTGGTATCTGCGAGGGCTCCCTTCATGACGGCAAGCTCCTTGCCACCGCTGAGGCTAGCCCCATCTCCCACATCATAGACTCGGATGTTCTTTGGGGCACCCGTATCGACGACATAGAGCTTCTTGTAGTCGGGTGAAAAGCAGAGGCCGTTGGGCTTCTCCAAGTCGTCCGTGACTTTTTCGACCTTGCCGGTGGTATCGATGCGATAGACCGCCTCTTTGAGGAGGAGATCGCCCTTGTTGCCTTCATAGTCCCCCATGCTGCCGTAGCCGGGATCGGTGAACCAGATCGCACCATCGGGATGTACGACAGCGTCGTTGGGGGCGTTGAACGGCTTGCCCTCAAACTTGTCTGCAAGGACGGTGACACTGCCGTTGAGTTCGTAGCGCACAACGCGGCGGGTGGCGTGCTCGCACGAGATCTGGCGGCCATTGAGGTCAAAGGTGTTGCCATTGCTGTTGTTCGCATTGTTCCGCATCGTCGAAACGTGGCCGTCCTCAGGCAGATAGCGCAGTTGGGAGTTGTTCGGAATATCGCTCCAGACCAGATAGTTGCCGCTCCCGTTCCAAGTGGGGCCCTCCGCCCAGAGCATGCCAGTGTGCAGCCGACGGATCGGGGCATTGCCCTGAATGTAGTTGGCGAACGATGGGTCAAGCGCGATCACGTCCGGATCAGGGTAACGCTCTGGCGCTGCGCCTGGTCCAAAATCGCGCCCCAATAGAGGGGCTGCGGTGCTTGCGGCGAGGGTGGCGATGAATCGGCGGCGGCTGGACGTGGTCATGGGTGTTAGGAGTGGGGGGAGGAGAGGAGCGTTTCTGGCGGCACTGCGGCTTTTTGGGGCCGCCCGTCCGCGCCAGGCAAACGAACCAACGATGCTGGTATGGAGCAAAAAACGCCGCCAGAGCGGTCAGTTTAGCGCTGGAAAAAGGCATTGTGAGGGAAGGCACCGGGAAGGACAAGCCAGAACTAATTCACTGCACATAATTAAAATTGTCACAAATTTTGTGCCAGGCGCTAAAAACAACTGGACAGAGCATTAATTATTAAGCAGCCTAAACCAGTTCGGCCCAATTTGTGAAAAGGGGCGGTATAGGTTGTTTGAACACCGAAAATACCACCAAAAAATCTAAAATCTAGATTTGCTAAAGAAGCAGCTTTCATTTATTTCATAATTGCTAACTACTTTGATGTCTAAAATAAATTAATCCCCCAAGCCCCTCCTGAAACACTCAGCCCTCCTTTTATCATGGAAAATTCGGTCGCTCTAACGCCGCTAGAATTTTTGTTCCGGCCCCATTTGGCTGGAACTGCTGAGTTGCGGTCATCTTCCCCAAGCTGGTGGGAGCGCGCGTTGGGCTGGTTTCAGGCGGGCAGTTGGCCCTGGTTCGGTGATGTGGAGGCAGAAGAGGCGTTTATGCCCTGGGTCCGCTCCTCGCTGGGGGTGCGTCATAGCGAAGAAGATAACGGTGGTTCTGGTAGCAGCGGCGGTGGGCTGGGCGGTGCTGGAGATCGCGGAGGCGACCCCTTTCACCACGTGCCAGTGATGCTGGAGGAAGTGCTCGAGTGGCTACAGCCAGCGGAAGGTCAGATCGGGCTGGATGGAACGCTGGGTGGCGGGGGACATGCGGAGGCGATGCTGCGCCGTGGTGCGCGCGTGGTGGCGATGGATCAGGATCCTGCCGCCTTGAAGCACGCGAGAGAACGACTAAAGCCCTACGGCGACCGTTTTGTGGCCCTGCGCGGCAACTTCCGTCGGTTCCCACAGATCTTGAGCGAGGCTGGGATCTCTGGCGTGGACACGATCATGGTCGATCTGGGCATCTCTAGCCATCACGTCGATTCGGCCGCTCGTGGCTTTTCCTTCATGAAAGAGGGCCCGCTGGACATGCGGATGGATCCAGATATTGCCGTCAGTGCAGCCGACTTGCTTGCGACGTCGGATGCGGAGGAATTGGCGAAGATCTTCCGTGATTTTGGGGATGAACCCGCCGCGTGGAAGATCGCCTGTGCAATCGTAAAAGCACGCAGCATGGCACCGCTGCGGACGACGACGGACTTGACGCGGGTAGTGGAATCCGTGGTGCCGAGATTCGGCAAACGGCACCCTGCGACCAAGGTCTTCCAGGCCTTGCGGGTCTATATCAACGACGAAATCGGTGCCTTGAGGGAGTTCCTTGAGGCCGCGCCACGTTGGCTAAAGCCGGGGGGGCGTCTGCTAACCATCACTTTTCAAAGTCAGGAAGATCGCTGCGTGAAACAGGCATTCCAGCACTTCGCCGCGCCCACTTTTGATAGGCCTGAATGGCCAAGTCCCAAAGTGAATCCAGACCATCTGCTGCGCATTCTGACGCGCAAACCTATCGAGCCAACTGAGGAAGAAATCAGAAGAAACCCGCGCGCGCGGTCAGCCAAACTGCGCGTCGCAGAACGCCTACCTGTCCATGCCTCGTCCTAAACGCAGAAGACAACAATACACGAACCGCCTCGGGCTGCCTGCCCTCACGGCGGTTCTGGTGGTGGCTGCCTCCGTGTCAATGGTGGCCATCGGGCTCGTACTCAGCCGCAACCGCGTCCATGCACTGGCAGAACAGCAGCGTCAGGTGGAGCAGCAGATCAGCCTCCTCGATCAAGAGATCCGCCAACTGAACAAGCGCATCGATACGCAACTGACACGTGATCTGGTCATCCCTCGGCTGGCTGCGGCAGGCACGCGCCTCCAGCTCATCGACGAAGAGTCGCTGATTCAAATTCCCAAGCTGCCCACCGCCCCTGTAGCCACCGCCGTTCCGGTGCCTCCTGCTGCGCCATCACTCGCTCAAAACGCGCCCTGATACTTTCGCTCCTCACGCCATGACCACCTTGCCGAATCAACAACTGCTGCGCCGCGACAGGCCGATCTGTCGCCGCATCCAGGTGGTGACGTGCCTTTTGCTCAGCGCGTTTTGTGTGATTTCCTGGCGTCTTTCGGTCTTGCACATTCGGGATAGCGCCAAGTATGCAGAGGCCGCCGCTAAGAAGTTTCAGCGCGTCGTTCAGCTTCCCGCCCAGCGGGGTTCCATCCGAGATCGTCGTGGGGAACATCTTGCACTGGATGAAGAGGTCTTCATTTTGTACACCGACCGTGTGCATCTGCGGGAGATGGTCACCATTCGCCGCAATCTCGCCAAAGTCCTGCACAAGCCCGTCGCGGAGCTGGTTTCATCCATTTCTCCAGCAGACACGCTGAAGATGTATCACCAGCACATCGTCGATAAGTTGGCTGCGGAGTTAGGTATGAAGCAGGAAGACTTCCGTGCTGCGCTGCTAAGTCCGCTGCCGGAGAACATCATCGTGCAGGAAATGCCTGCGGATGAAGGAGCTCGGGTGAAGGAGATCCTCAAGAATGAACACATCATCGGCGTCTATCTCCGGCCTGATGTGAAGCGCCGCTATCCAGCGCGCAATCGCCTGACTTTGCTGTTAGGAGATGTGAATGGCGAGCACAAAGGAACCTGGGGCGTTGAGCGACTGTCGGACGGTCAGCTCCAAGGAACCACGGGCAGCCAGACCATTGAGCGTGATCGCGCAGGCCGTGAATTGCCGCTGTATCGCGGGGAGACGATTCTGCCACGAGATGGGTCAGACATGTATCTGACCATCGACATGAATCTCCAAGATACGGTTGAAGAAATCCTCGAAGCAGCAGTGAAGCACTACCGCCCTGTGCGCGCCATGATCGTCGTTGTGGAGCCTGCCACCGGGTCCATTTTGGCCATGGCCGCCCGACCCCATTTTGATCGAGACACGAAGACCGGGATGCAGCGGAATCTGATCATCTCTGACCCAATCGAGCCAGGATCGATCTTCAAAATCGTTCCGCTAACGGCTGCTCTGGACTTGGGCGTCGTGACACCCCGTGACCGGATCGATTGCGAGCAGATGTACTACACTGACCCGGTCCTCAAAGTGAAGTTGAGCGACGATGAACCGCTTGGCACCCAGACCGTCACGGGTGTCTTGGCACACTCCAGCAACATCGGGACCTACAAGATCTTCCAAAAAGTCGGACAGACATCATTCCTGGGCTATGTGGATGCCTTTGGATTCGGCCAAAGGACAGGCCTTGGTCTGACGGGCGAGCACGCTGGTAGCGTCAATCATTCCAACTGGAGCAATCCAACCCACTCCCGCTTCCCAATCGGTTACGAAGTCGGTGCCACGGCCTTGCAACTGACAATGGCCTATGCAGCAATCGCCAATGGTGGCGTATTGATGCGGCCACGCCTGATCGACCGCATCGTTGACTGTGAAGGCGTCTTGCAGGTGCCTGCACCAGTCCCCGTCCGTCAGGTCTGTAGCCCTGAGACGGCAGACCAGATCCGAGAAATGCTGGGCGAAGTGATCCTTAATGGCACCGGAAAACAGGCTGCAATCGCAGGCGTTACTGCGGGTGGAAAGACCGGCACGGCCCGCCGCTATGACGAGACCAAGGACAACGGCCCAGGTAAGCCCAAAGGCGGCTACATGGACGGTCAGTACGTGACGTCCTTTGCAGGCTTTGCACCGCTGGAGGCACCCAAGGTGGCTTGCCTCGTGGTGCTGGACAATCCGCAGCTCGATTCAGGAGAGCCCATCCGCGCAGCACGCACTGCGGCCCCCATTTTTGCCGAGGTGGTGCGTGAAGCACTCGACCACCTCGCCGTGCGTCCCCCACCCAACCTCGCCGCGCAAGGAGGTGCGGCACGATGAAACTTCGCGATCTTATATCCCCCCTCGATCACCCTGTCGTTAGCGGCAGTCTTGACACCGAAGTCACGGCCTTGGCCTACGACTCCCGCAAAGCCGGCCCCGGCGTGGCGTTCGTCGCCCTGCGCGGCACCACAGTGGATGGCCATCATTTCATCCAGTCAGCCATCAATGCTGGTGCAGCCTGCATCATCGCGGAGCAGGCACCCGCAGCGGATTGCAACGTGCCCTGGGTCCATGTGAAGCAGTCCCGCATCGCACTGGCCAAAATGGCGGCGGTGATGTTTGGATCGCCTGCGACAAAGCTCGCACTGGCGGGCGTCACTGGCACCAATGGGAAGTCCACCATTGTTTCTCTGGTGCGTCATCTCCTCAACACCGCCCAACGCCGCTGCGGGTTGATCGGGACGATCAATTACGACCTCGGCGGGGACGAAGTGCCCGCCACCCACACCACGCCAGAATCGCTGGAGATCCAGCAACTGCTCGCACAGATGGTTGACAATGGCTGCCGTGCCTGCGCGATGGAGGTCTCATCCCACGCCCTGCATCAGCATCGGGTGGAGGGGCTGCAATTCAGTGCGGCTGCGTTCACTCAACTGACGCAGGATCACCTGGATTATCATGGAACGATGGATGCCTACTTTGAGGCAAAGGCCCTTCTTTTCCAGAACATGGCAGATGCTGGCACAGGGCAGATGGTCATCAATGGAGACGATGCCTGGGGCAGGAAGCTCATCATGCGCTTCGAAAATACAGGGCGGATCACGCGCTACGGCTTTGGTGTGCACAACGACTTTCGCGCCGTGAACGTGCGGTATGAACTCAATGGCACCACCTTTGAACTTGAGGCCCGTGGCCGCACCTTCTTGGTGCGCCTTCCTTTGATCGGAGACTTCAATGTCTATAATGCGCTGGCCGCGCTGGGCATCGCACACGGGATGGGGCTGAACCTTCGCGAAAGCGTGACGAGTCTCCAGCGCGCACCCCAGGTGCCAGGGCGTCTGGAGCGCGTTACGGAGCGCGGCAGCTACCATGTCTTTGTCGATTACGCCCACACGCCGGACGCTCTCGACAACGTTTTGCGGACACTGCGTGGACTGCGCCCAAACCGCATCATCACTGTGTTCGGCTGTGGTGGAGATCGTGACCGTACCAAGCGGCCAAAGATGGCCGCAGCCGCTGCTGCTGGCAGTGAAATCTGCGTGATCACCTCCGACAATCCGCGCAATGAAGATCCGCAGCGTATCATTCAGGATGCACGCGCGGGCTTCCCTCGGGGCTCGAAGTATGCGGAGATCGTGGATCGTAAAGAAGCGATCCGCGCGGCGCTGGAAGGGGCTCGTCCGGGCGATATCGTGCTGATTGCAGGCAAGGGCCATGAAACCTATCAGGAGGTTAGAGGGGTGCGCAGCCCGTTCGATGATCGCAAGATCGCCCGGAACCTGATTCACCAAATCAAAGAAAGAGAAAGGGAGGCTCTCGAAGACGAACAGTGAAGTCATTGCCCATCCAACTTCTCGCTGAGTTTGCTGCCGCCACCGTGCGTGGCGGGGATGCTGGTCGCGTCGTGACGCGGGTCCAGACCGATTCGCGCGCTGTGTCGGATGGGGACGTCTTCGTCGCTTTGCGGGGGCCGCGATTTGACGCCCATGATTTCGTGCCAGCCGTGGCTGCGGCGGGGGCCGCTGCGATTGTCGTGAGTCACTGGGACAGTGCCTGGGAAGGACTGCCCTGCGCTTTCATCGTGACCTCCGATACGACCGTGGCGCTACAGAGCATGGCTGCCAAGTACCGCGCTTGGCATGCACCACTGGTGATCGGGCTGACGGGTAGCAACGGTAAGACCAGCACCAAAGACCTGGCGGCTGCCGTCATGAGCCCGATGTGCCAGACGACCGCGACGCTGGGAAATTTGAACAATGAACTTGGCGTGCCCATCACTCTGCTGAGCCTCAACGAAGGGGATGCCTGCGCGGTGGTTGAGATGGGCATGAATCATCCTGGCGAAATCAAGACGCTGGTAGATATCGCCAGGCCGGATGCCGCGATTATCACCAATGTGGGCATCGCGCACATTGAAAACATGGGGTCTCAAGATGCCATCGCTTGGGAAAAAGGCACCCTGGCAGCGAACGTGCGTCCTGGGGGAGTGGTCGTTTTGAATTCAGGAGACCGATACACACCTGTGATTTCACGGCATTGCCAAGCAGAGGTTTTTACAGCCGGGATCGGCGCTGGTGATGTGTCTGCACACGGTCTGCGCGCTGACACGGGTGGCACCCATTTTGTTTTGGATTTTCATGGCCAGCGCGAGGCGGTTTACCTGCCAGTTTTGGGAGAGCACATGGTGGCCAACGCCGCGCTGGCGGCCTGCATGGCGTGGCGGCAGGGCGTGCAGCCCGGCGTGATCGCGGATGCGCTACGCCACGCAAAACTCAGCAAGGGGCGGCTGGAGCCCAAGAACATCCGTGGTGTCTTGTTCATCGATGATTCGTACAACGCCAATCCAGACAGTATGATCGCCGGACTGCGCACGCTTGCCTCCAGCGCGACGGAGGGGCGTCGCATTGCGGTGCTAGGCCGCATGGGGGAACTCGGGCACATGGCGGAAATGGGCCATGCCCAGGTGGGTGAGCTTGCTGCCACACTGCCATTGGACGCTATCTACTCCGTGGGCGGTAGCGAGGCAGAACTGATCACGCAGGCGGTCGCCCGCACGGGGACTGCGGCGGAGTCAGGACACTTTGAGACGCATGAGGCCTGCGCGGCCCATCTGCGGGACTGGTTAAGGGCAGGGGACGTGGTGCTGCTAAAGGGCAGTCGCGCCGCTGCGATGGAAAAAGTGCTCACCCTTTTTGAAGCGTCATGATGTATTGGTTGTACGAATTCCGGGATTACTTGGCTCTGCACGATCTCCTCGGCGGGGAAGATGGACTGCTGTTTAAGGCGCTGAACATCTTCAAGTACCACACCTTCCGCGCTGGCGGTGCGGCACTCACGGCCTTTGTCATTTCCTTGATGTTTGGGGATCGCCTGATTCGCAAGCTGATCTCCCTGAAGATTGGCCAACCGATCCGCACGGCGGACGAGGTGCATAAGCTTTTTGAACTTCACGGCAAAAAGGCGGGCACACCCACCATGGGCGGCATCTTGATCGTTGGTGCCGTGGTGTTTTCAACCTTGCTTTGGGCAAAATGGGATAACCCGATGGTCTGGATCGTCTTGCTCGCGACGGTGGGGTTGGGGGCTCTTGGCTTCTGGGATGATTACCTGAAGATCAGCAAAAAGAACAGCAAAGGCGTCAGCGCGCGCATGAAGCTTTCATGGCAGATCGGTGTGGCCGCGATCGCGGGTGCGCTTTTTGCGTATGCGGTGCCAGCGGATGGTGGCGAGACCTTGCGGGCGCTGCACCTGCCGTTTTTCAAAGACGCCGTGATCTCGGATATGGGCATCTTTTCTGTGGCATTCTTTGCCCTGGTGATTGTTGGGGCCTCTAACGCAGTGAATTTGACGGATGGTCTGGACGGGTTGGCGACCGGTTGTTCCCTGACGACGGCGCTGGCCTATGCTGGCTTTGCCTACATCTGCGGGAATGCTCGCTACTCTGGCTACCTGGATGTGCCATACCATAGTCTTGCGGCAGAGTTGCCCATCGTGGCGCTAGCTCTTGCGGGTGCGTGTCTTGGCTTTCTTTGGTTCAATGCCCACCCTGCCAAGATGTTCATGGGGGACACGGGATCACTTGCGCTCGGTGGGTGCATCGCGTCACTCGCGATTGGGTGTAAACAGGAGATCGTGCTTGTGATCGTCGGCGGAGTCTTTGTCATGGAGGCGCTGAGCGTCATCCTCCAGGTGGCGAGCTTTAAGCTGCGCGGGAAACGCATTTTCCGCATGTCGCCCATTCACCACCACTTCGAGTTGGGGGGATGGCATGAAAATCAGGTCATCGTCCGCTTCTGGGTTCTGTCGTTGCTGTTCGCATTGCTGGGCCTGGCTGTCCTCAAAATCCGTTAAGTCACCGTTATGGCACTCTTCTCAGGTCAACACTTTGCCATTCTGGGCGCTGGTCGCAGCGGCCTCGGTGCTGCGCGTCTAGCGCGCATGAATGGGGCGGAGGTGACCGTCTTTGATGAAGGTGATCCCCAAAAACTAGGTGCTGCGATTGCTAAGCTGGATGCTGAAAACTTCCATTCGGTGGTGGGCGACGAAGCAAAAGCGTTGGAAGTGGGGAGCGGTGATTTCCAGCTCGTAATCGTCAGCCCAGGCATCGACGAGTCGTGGCCGCTGCCGCAAAAATTCATTCAGGCAGGGGTGCCCCTGGTGGGCGAGACGGAGTTCGCCTTCACCCTCAATGCGACGCCTCTTGTGGCGATCACGGGCACGAACGGAAAAAGCACCTGCACGGAGCTCATCGCGCATCTTTTCAACTCTTGCGGCAGACGCTCTGTCCCCTGCGGCAATCATGGTGTTTCGCTGAGCGAGATCACCGCATCTGGCGAGGTCTTTGACGTTCTCGCATTGGAGGTCAGTTCCTTCCAATTGGAGACCATTCGCACCTTCCGTGCTGGGGTGAACATTTGGCTCAACTTTGCGGCAGATCATCTGGATCGCTACCCGGATGAAGCTGCCTACTTCACCGCCAAGCAACGTCTTTTCATGAATGCGACTGCGGATGACATCGCCATCGTCCGTGCTGGTGAAAGCGTGAATACCGGGGCTGCGCGGCGCATCACGTTTTCTGCCTTTGGTGCGGAGGCGGATTACCGATTTGTTGATGGGTCGTTTTTCCATCACACGCAGTGCCTGGGCACTGCGGAAGGCATTCGCCTGCGTGGCCGACATAACATGGAGAACATCCTCGCAGCGATCATTGCGGGTAATGCCCACGGATTGGGTTTTGAAGAAATGCTCAACGCCATCGCCAGTTACGAGCCGCCTGCGCACCGCTGTGAACTCGTGCGTCGCTGGGAGGGTAGGGAATTTATCAACGACTCCAAGGCGACGAATCTGCATGCGCTGGAGGCTTGCATTGCCTCCCTGGACGGTCCGATCATTTTGATCGCTGGCGGTAAGGAGAAGGGGCTCGATTACACCGCCTTGCGGGCCAGCATCCAGGATCATGTTAAAGGCTTGGTTTGCATTGGCGAAATCGGGCCCGCCTTGGCAGAGACGTTTGGCGATCTCGTGCCCTGCAGCATCGCTGCTTCGCTGGAAGGCGCAGTGGACGCCGCCGCCGCACTCTCCACCGCTGGGGACTCCATTGTCCTTTCTCCCGGCACTTCCTCTTTTGACATGTTTACCGGTTACGCCCAGCGCGGGGAGGTCTATCGCCGCGCGGTGATGGCGCTCCGTTAATCACAAATCCACTCTCTCTCAAAACGCAAAACACCACACCCCAGCACACCATGAAACCGGAACCTACAGATAAGAAAAAGAAGAAAAAGACGGACCTCCTCCGCAACCTCCTCGGTGCTGAAAAGCACCGCCACCAAGTCGCCACCATCACTGAAGAGGGCGAGTGGAATCAACACGAACCCAACGGCGGCATGGCCCGTGTGTTTGTGGTGATGCTCCTGCTGCATGTCTTTTTGATTGGCGGCATTATCCTTTATGATTTCATCGGCACGGATGAAGGTGCCTCCCAGACGACCCACAGTGTGGTCAGCAGCGCCCCAGTCGCTACGAACAGTGTTGCCCCGCTCACCAGTTCCGTCAATGTCACCCCGGCCCCTGTGGGTGATTGGGAGACGTACGAGGTGAAGTCTGGTGACTCCCTCCCGAACATCGCCGCCAAACTCGGAGTCGATGAGGCCGAACTCATCCGCCTGAATCAACTGGATGGCAATGTGTCGCTCCAGCCGCATAGCTGGCTGCGTGTGCCGAACAAAAAGATCGCTGAACCTGCGAAGATGGCCACCATCGCCGCAATGCCAGCTCTGACTGCCCCCGTGGCAGAAACCGCCCCAGCAGCAGATGCCACACCTGCGTCAGCGCCAGCCGGATTCACGCCAATGGACACCACCCTGCCGGATGTGACAGCGCTCTCAGCGACACCAGATACGGCCGACAAAACGCCTGCTGTGGTGCCGCCTGTGGTGACTCCGGTGGCCATCGAAACACCGCCTGCTGCCCCCCCTGCGCCAAAGCCAGCGGTTGCAGAGACGCCAGTGCCAAAAGCAACGCCCGTCGCGCCTAAGCCAACGCCAGTGCCGCCCCCAAGCGTCGCTGCCCGCAAGGCAGAAAGCACCCCACCGGCAGCGCCTGTCAAGAAGCCGACACCAGCTCCTTCGACGACAAAAGCTCGCTCCCACACCGTGTCAAAGGGTGACACCCTCTACTCCATGGCCCGCACCTACGGGGTCAGCGTCAGCGCGATCCAAAAGGCGAATGGCATCAAAGACCCCACCACCGTGCGTGAGGGTGCCAAACTCGTCATTCCTGCCCAGTAAGGTGACCTTTGTCGTCACTGTTAAGCCCACCGTGAACTAGTTCCATCCTATGGCACGCCGAAGCTCCTTTTTCCTTTTGTTGTCCGTAACCCTGCTGGTGATTCTGGGGTTCACCATGCTGGCGAGTACGTGTTACTTCATGGAAAAGGGCGGCGGTGAAGGCTACTTCAATCTGCGCAAACAGGCGTTTTGGTTTGGGGTCAGTCTCATCGCGATGCTCGGGCTAGCTTGGACGGACTACAACCATTGGGCCAAGTATTGGAAGTATGCGTTTGGTGGCGGCTTGCTGGTTTTGCTACTCTGCCTGATTCCAGGGATCGGCGTGGAAGTCAATGGCTCACGCCGATGGATGGGGGCCAGTCTTGGTGGGATTGATCTCCGCGTACAGCCATCCGAATTTGCGAAAATTCTGCTGCTGGTCGCGCTCAGCGCCTGGTACGGAATGCCCGAAGTCGATCCCCGCAGCACGAGGAAAGGCTTCTTGATTCCCGCAGGCATGTTGGCGGCCTTTGTCCTGAGTATTGGGATGGAGGAAGATCTTGGCAACGGGTCTCTGACCGCGCTGCTGGGGATTAGCATCATGTTTGTGGCGGGGGTGCGGCTGCGTTGGCTGGTGCTTATGGGTACCAGCGCGCTCTCACTTCTGGCGGCGGGGATTGCCTACTTTCCGAATCGTTTTGAGCGCGTCTGGATCCTCTCGGATCTTGAGAAGTACAAAGATGGCCTTGGCCTCCAGCAGTGGATCTCTCTTCTCGCTTTCGGTTCCGGCGGAATTGAAGGGCGGCATTTGGGGGAGGGCCGAATGAAGCTCAGCTACCTGCCTGAAGCCCACACAGACTTCATCTTCCCTATGGTGGGGGAGGAATTGGGGTTGTGGGGCACGGCGGGTACGGTGCTGCTTTTTGCGCTGATCGTGGCTGCCGGGATGTGCATCGCGGCCTATGCTCCGAATCGTTATGGAAAGTTGTTGGGCTTTGGCCTGACGACCCTTTTGGGCTGCGAGGCCCTGCTAAATATGGGCGTCACTACGGCATTGCTCCCGAATAAGGGGCTGCCCTTGCCCTTTGTCAGCTATGGCGGATCGAGTTTGCTTGCCGCCTTCATTGCCGTAGGTATTCTGGTCAATATCCACCGACAGGGTGTGCACATTACGCGGGGTCAACTCCCGGTGATCCGGCGCAATAGTCGTTGGACACCCCAGATCTGACCTTCCGTGAAACCATCCAAATCCAATCCCATCCATGTCCTCATCGCCTGCGGAGGAACGGGGGGGCACCTTTATCCCGGCATCGCCGTCGCAGAGGTTCTCAAAGCCAAAGGCCATGACGTGACCTTGCTGATCAGCGAGAAAAAGATCGATTCACTCGCGGCATCCGCGCACAAAGATCTGCGTTTTGAGCAGATGCCCTTCGTGGCCATGCCGCGCTTGTGGTCACCAAAGATGTTTGGCTTCCTGCGGGCATTATGGGCGGGGCGGAATCGCTGCCGACAGATCATCCGCGACCATAAAATCGACGTGGTTCTGGGTATGGGTGGCTTCACTTCCTTTGCGCCGCTGTGGGCGGGTCGGGCGGAAAAGTGCTGCACCCTCATTCATGAGTCCAATGCCATTCCGGGTAAGGCCAACAAGCTCAATGCCCGGTACAGTGACGTGGTCCTTTGCGGTCTCGATGCCTGCCGTCAACACTTCCCCAAGCACCCTGACGTTCGCACCATTGGCACGCCAGTGCGATCCGTCATGCGGACTGCTGGCAAGGAGGACCCGCGTGAGTTTTTCAAACTCGCCAAAGACAAAAAGACGTTGCTGATCATGGGCGGAAGCCAAGGCGCGCGCGGTGTGAATCGTGTGGTTGGCATGGCGCTAGACCAGTTTGAAAAGATTGGGATTCAGGTGCTGCACATTGCGGGCCCGACCGATTACGAAGAGGTGCGCGATGTTTATGCGAAGCACCCCATGCTCCCACAACATGTGGCTGCCTTTTGCCATCGCATGGATCTCGCCTACCGCGCAGCGGACCTGGCCATTGCCCGGTCTGGTGCGTCTTCTTTGGCCGAACTCGGCCTGTTTGGGACGCCTGCCTTGTTGGTCCCTTACCCTTTTGCAGCAGAGGATCACCAGACGAAGAACGCAGAAATTTATGACCAAGCGGGTGCTGCGAAGATGATCCGTGAGTCTGAGATCAATGCGACCAATCTGACGGATATCGTGTGTGATCTGCTCATCACCAACCCAGGGAAGGCTGAGGCCATGGGTAAAGCCGCACGCAAAATGGCTGTGCCAGATGCAGCGGAGCGTATCGCGAAGTTGCTGGTCGAAAAAGTGGCTGAGGCAGGTCGTTGATCGGCCGACTTGGGGCGGCTTTACCCGAGCCCCTCTACCTTCCACCCGTCGCGATAGCTGCGCTGTAGTTGCGGATTGAGTTCAGGGCGGTTGGTGATTGTTCCCGCTTCAGCATCCCAACTCACCCAGTCGCCCGGGTTACGCTCCGCGATGACTCCCAGGAGGACGGCTTCCGTCAACGGACAACCGTAGCTCACCAAATCAGTGGAGGCCTTCTTTCCAGCCATCGCCGCGTCCACCCAGTCTTTGTAATGGTCTGCAGGCGGCACTTTTGGAAATGCGAAGTCTTTGAACTTTTCATCCGGCAGTAACCACGGCCGTTGCTGGTGGAGTTTGAAGATGCTGCCGGTCTCTCCGATAAAGCAGATGCCGCTGCGTGCCTCACGGGTAAGTGCCGCAGGCTGGATGACCTTGGTCGTATCGAATGGATAGCCGCCGTCTGACCAAGTCATCTTCACCACCCCATCTGAGGTGAAAGGTGTGGCCGGGAATTCGTATTCGAGTTGGCGTTTGCTGGCGTACAGTGGGCCACTGCTTCCCTCATCGATGCAGCGGACGCGATTCGGTGTGGTTAAGCCCAGGCAGGTATAGACGACGTCGAAGTAGTGGCAGCCCATGTCACCCATCATGCCAACGCCAAAGTCCGTCCAGGCGCGCCACATCTTTGGGTGGTAAGCTTGATCGAGAAAAGGCACTGGCTCTGCCACTCCGAGCCATAGGTCCCAGTTCAGATTCGCGGGGATCGTGTCTGCCTCTGCCTTGCGCACAGTCACCTTGGGCCACCAAGTCGCAGGTTTGTTCTCCCAACAGATGACTTCCTTCACCTTGCCGATTGCACCATTGCGGATGAGTTCAGCCGTCATGCGGGCTTCGATGCCTGAGTGGCCTTGGGTGCCCATCTGCGTCGTGGTGCCCGCATTGGCGGCCTCTCTTTTGAGGGCGCGCACTTCAGAGATGTGGTGGGTCAGTGGCTTCTGAAGATAGACATGCTTCTTGGCACGCAAGGCGGTGATGGCCTGAATGGCGTGCATGTGGTCTGGGGTGCCGATGGTCACGCCATCGACTTCGTCTCCAAGTTTGGATAGAAGTTCCCGAAAGTCTGCAAAACGTCTGGCGTCCGCGAACTCTTTGCCCGCCTGCGCCAGCGTGGCTGAGTCCACATCACAGAGCCCGATGAGTTTAACCGAGGGGTGCTGGGCGACGCTGTGCATCGTCCGACCGCCCATACCGCCGACGCCGATGGAGGCGACCTGGAAGTTTGAATTGGGGGAACGGGCGCTGAGGATTGCGGGGGCAGACAAGGTAGCTGCCAAACCTTGGCGGATAAAGGTGCGGCGTTGAATCATGGTCTGATTAGAACGAGGTGGAGTCGGCCAATCTGGCTGCTTCGAAGCCGAGCCAAAGAAAAAGCCCTGCGGGATTTTGTCCCACAGGGCTTTTCTTGCACAAGCGGAGATGAACTCCGCCTGCGTGAGGTCCAGCGAAATCTGGACCTGCCGGTTACTTCTTCTTAGCGGCCTTCTTGGCAGCCTTCTTGGCTGGAGCCTTTTTAGCTGGGGCCTTCTTGGCCGGAGCTTTCTTGGCTGGAGCCTTGGCGGCTTTCTTGGCGGCCTTCTTCGCAGGAGCCTTTGCAGGGGCTTTCTTTGCAGGTGCCTTCTTGGCGGCTTTCTTTGCAGCTTTCTTAGCCATGGTGTTTGTCCTCGTTGTTTTGTTGGTTGCTGTGTTTGGTTTTGCCGAAGAAGCAGGCCGCTTGTTGGAAGCGGTGCTGTTTCCACGGACACTCGTCGCAGCCGCAGGGGCGGCTGCTCGCTTCTCCTCGATCGCTGCCTGCGCTGCGGCGAGGCGGGCGACGGGGACGCGGAAAGGACTGCAGCTCACATACGTGAGGCCTGCGTTGTGGCAGAACTTCACGGAGTCTGGATCACCACCGTGTTCACCGCAGATGCCCAGCTTGATATCTGGGTTTGTCCGACGGCCACGTTCGATGGCGATGTTTACGAGCTGACCAACACCGGTTGCATCCAGCGTGGCAAAGGGGTTCTTCTTGAAGATTTCGTTCTCCGTGTATGGCACGAGGAAATTGCCCATGTCATCACGGCTGATGCCGAGAGTCGTCTGGGTGAGGTCATTGGTGCCGAACGAGAAGAACTGCGCGGTCTGCGCAATCTCGTCTGCAGTCAATGCTCCACGCGGCACTTCAATCATAGTGCCTACCAGGTAATCGAGCTTAACTTTTTGCTCGGACATAACTTGTTTCGCTACCTTGTGCACGATTTCTGTCTGCAGGTCGAGTTCTTTTTTGAATCCGACGAGAGGAATCATCACTTCAGGTTTCACTTTGATCTTTTTCTTCGCCACGATAGCGGCAGCTTCAAAGATCGCGCGGGCCTGCATCTCAGTGATCTCTGGGTAGGCGACACCGAGACGGCAGCCGCGATGGCCGAGCATCGGGTTGAACTCATGCAACGCTGCAACACGTGCCTGAATTTTTGCGACGCTGACGCCAATCTTCTTGGAGAGATCTTTCTGCTGCTCTTCCGTGTGAGGAAGGAATTCGTGAAGCGGAGGATCGAGCAGACGAATCGTTGCGGGCAGACCCTTGAGGGATTCGAAGATGCCTGTGAAGTCTTCGCGCTGATATGGCAGCAGCTTGTTGAGAGCGGCTTTGCGGTCGTCAAGGTTGTCGGCCAGGATCATCTCACGCATGGCGTCGATGCGGTCGCCTTCAAAGAACATGTGCTCCGTGCGGCAGAGACCGATACCCGTGGCACCAAAAGCGATGGCGTTCTGGGTCTGCTCTGGATTATCCGCATTGGTGCGGACCTGCATGCGTGTTGCCTTGCTGCACCACTTCATCAACTGCTGGAAGCTCTTAAACTTCTCTGTCTGCTGCGCAACGGTGTCGTTGTTGATCATGCCAGTGATGATCTCGGAAGGGGCGGTTTTGATTTCGCCACCATAGACGGTACCCGTGGTGCCATCGATGGAGAGGTAGTCGCCTTCTTTGAACTTCTGACCAGCGACGGTCACCGTCTTCTTGTCATAATCGATCTGAAGGGCGGATGCACCGCAGATGCAGACTTTACCCATCTGACGTGCGACGAGAGCCGCGTGGGAGGAAACACCGCCTTTGGCAGTCAGAATCCCTTCAGCAGCGATCATGCCGCGAAGATCTTCTGGGCTGGTCTCATTGCGGACGAGGAGAACTTTTTCACCCTTGGCTTCCGCAGCAGCGGCGCGATCTGCATTGAGGTAGATCTTGCCGGAGGCAGCGCCAGGACCCGCAGGGAGACCGGTCGCCAGAGCCTTGGCGTTCTTCACTTCATTGAGATCAAAGATCGGGGCCAGGAGTTGGTCTAGCTGATCTGCTGGGTTGCGCATGATGGCGGTTTCCCAGTCGATGAGCTTTTCCTTCACCATGTCCATGGAGAACTTCAGCGCGGCAGCAGCGGTGCGCTTGCCGTTACGAGTCTGTAGCATGAACAACTTGCCAGCTTGAATCGTGAACTCCACGTCCTGCACATCTTTGAAGTGTTTCTCCAAGATGGCGCGAACTTTCATCAGTTCCGCGAATGCCTTCGGCATTTCTGCCTGAAGCTGGGAGACTGGCTCTGGGGTGCGGACACCGGCGACGACGTCTTCGCCCTGGGCGTTGATGAGGAACTCGCCGTAGAACTCGTTGATGCCGTTGGCTGGGTTACGGGTGAAGGCCACGCCGGAACCGGAATCATTGCCCGTGTTACCATAGACCATCGCCTGAACGTTCACAGCAGTGCCCCACTCAGCTGGGATGTTGTACTTGCGGCGATAAACGACCGCGCGGTCATTCATCCAGGAGCCAAACACGGCACCAGCGGCACCGCGGAGTTGGTCCCAAGGATTTTCTGGGAAGCTGTGACCAGTGCGGTCCTTCACCAGTGCCTTGAAGAGGCGCACCAGTTCCTGCTGGTCGGCTGCAGTCAGGTCGCTATCAACGATGTCCTTGCCGTAGGTCTTGTGTTTGAATTCTTCGATGACGGTCTCGAATGGCTCATGATCTTCACCTTCGCGCTTTTGCACACCCAGCACGACGTCACCATACATTTGCACGAAGCGGCGGTAGCAGTCCCAAGCAAAGCGTTCGTTGTTCGTCGCCTTCACCAGGGATTGGACGGTCTTGTCGTTCAAGCCGAGGTTGAGGATCGTGTCCATCATGCCTGGCATGGAGTCACGGGCACCGGAGCGAACGGCGACGAGCAGGGGCATGCCCTTGTCATCACCGAATTTGCACCCCATGATTTTTTCCATGGCGATGACGCCTGCTTCCATCTGACGCTGAAGGTCAGCGGGATAGCTGCGGCCGTTTGCATAATAATAGGTACAGACCTCCGTGGTGATCGTGAACCCTGGAGGGACTGGGAGACCAATGCGGCTCATTTCTGCAAGGTTGGCGCCTTTGCCACCGAGCAGTGCCTTCATTGAACCATCACCATCTGCCTTGCCGGCACCCCATGAGTAAACGTACTTCACTTTCTTTGATGCGCTCTGGGATGCGCCCGCCTTGGATGCTTTCTTTGCCATAGAGATTTTCGGCCTTGGTTGTGTGGCCGATTGATTGAGGATGTATCAGTATTTCGAGTTTGTTGTTGGTGCGGTACTGCTGACCGGACTTATAGACCGCAAATATAAGACGCAAGCACAAACTGACAATCAAAACTTCTAGCTCGCTGTCAGCAGCATCTCAAATCCTCGGCTCAACGTGTCCGTCTTCAACGTCGCGATGATTACTCATCCTCTCCATGATGCAAATTGAATCTTCGGCCCCGGTCCCGCCCTGCATGAGGATTGAAAGCCCGCGTGAGACAATGATGACTGGTGTTGACGCGACCCGGTGAACTCTGTTATTCTGCGAAACAAATAACGCCCATTGGGTTTGCGCGAGTATCGAGCGAGCGTCGCCCAGCGTTGTCAATATCATCAACTCACCCGCTCCACCCATGAATACCCATAGCAAACCCAGACAACATACCAAGCCCCGACGCGGCTTCACTTTGATTGAGATCCTCGTGGTCATCAGCATCATCGCCATCCTCGCCTCCCTGGCCTTCCCAGTGGCGCAATCTGTGATGCAGCGCGCCTACAAGGTTCGGGCCCAAGCCATGGTGATGGGCATCAAAACCGCCATCGGCAATTACCAGACCGATTACAATAAGTTCCCTCTGGCAGGCGGGACCAGCGAGTCGCCCATTCTCACGGACGATACCAGTGACCTGACCTCAATCCTCATCGGGCAGAACCAGGGTAACCTCAATCCGAAGGAGATCCGCTTCCTCGACGCGCCGATCGGCAAAAATAATCGCGGAGGTCTGATCAGCACTGGGGCTTCTTGGTCATTGGTCGATAGCTGGGCCAACCCCTACAGTGTCATTATGGATGCGAATTACGACAACGTGATCGATAACCCAGACCTCTCCAATGAGGACCAAAATATTTCCTCTGGTGCACCTCCCCAGCTTCCGACGCAGGTGGCCGTTTACTGCGATGGCCAGGATGCCACCCAAGGCACCCGGGACGACATTGTCTCCTGGAGATAAGGCATAACCCTGACACCAATCCATCCAGCGCGTCATCGCCCACCAGCGTGACGCGCTTTTTTTTTAGCTCCATATGTAGAACGAATCCGCTGGTGGCGATTCTGATGGGGATCCCCGTTGGAGACTTTAACCCCAAAGAGATTCGATTCCTCGACGCGCCAATCGGGAAGAACAGTCGCGCCGGCCTGATCGACACCGGCGGGGGCAAATGGTCGCTGCATGACAGTTGGGGCAATCCTTATCAAGTGATCATGGACATTGATGCCAACAACGTCATCCCCAACCCCGACGTCAAAAACAGTGATCCAAAAATCCGTTCTGAAGCGCCACCTGAACTCCCCACGCAGGTGATGGTTTACAGTGCGGGACCAGATGGCGTCTTCCTGACCAAAGATGATATCGTGTCCTGGCGGTGATGGTCGCGCAGCAGCGATTGTGAGACTTTGGGCTCCAAGGAGAAGGTCCTGCCAAGGACCTCAGTGAATGGGTGCGGATGGAGAAGCACACAAACAAAGCGCTAGCACTCAAAAAGCGCTGTGGTACCGACACGCTTCTAGAGTGCGGAAGCTCAGCTTCCGCTTTGGGAAAGCCAGCTCTGCTGGCGTCGCACACCACCACCCCAGCGCTGGAGCCCAACCACGAGAAGCTCCCCATTCCCGCGATCCACGCCCAGCTCCCCACCCCAGGAAGCAAGCTTCCCTCCACCGCAAAGCGAGAGCAAGCTCTCGCACTCTGTTCGCATATGAAAACATGAAACCAACAAGTGAAAGTCTAAGTCTTCGAGGTCGATGCTCCTCGATGGTAGTCGAGTGTAACTGCACGGCTGTGAAGTCGTGTGGAGAGAAACACGAGACGAAAGAT
>Ga0209573_1000139_pt1 | contig 191222 bp, 178 predicted proteins | sample TNRBio252014_DNA_FD_185870 | JGI IMG/M metagenome (GOLD analysis project Ga0209573, IMG submission 185870) | Wastewater treatment Type I Accumulibacter community from EBPR Bioreactor in Madison, WI, USA - TNR Reactor_6/25/2014_ DNA (SPAdes)... | ecosystem: Engineered > Bioreactor > EBPR >...
TCGATCGAACAAAATGCCGCTACACCGACGAGAACGGACAGATTCAAAACCCCAGCCTCCCCGACTGTCCCCAAGCCGTCAGTGCGGTCAAAGCGATTGCTATCGCCGCCAGTCAAGGCCAGAAGATTTACACCATTACCCAGAAGAACGCCGCCCTCGCTCTGCCCAAGCTCTCCTTAAGTCGCGGTGTGGCCGGAGAAATCCAGAATGCCATCGCCGCCGGGAAGGAAGTCACCGTCCATGAGAAGGCCATCAATGCCTATGGCTTCAGTGGGTTCGGTTACATTATCATTGACCCAGAGACCGGGGTCGGGGGGTATCTCATTGAGGGGAAGGGGAGTGGGGCAATTTTGATTGCGGCTGGTATGTTACTCCTTCATCTAGCCATTGCTGTAGGTGTCTTTTTGGCAGTGGGAGCGCCCCTAGGTGGGCTTGCCGTAATCGGTGCATTTTATACAGTGGCATTAATTGCGTTTGCTGGAGTTATGTTGATTCTTGCAGGCCTTTCCCTATTTAGTGGAGATTTAAGAGCGTGCTCTAATTACATGACTGCTGCAGTCTCTGTTTTCATTACATTAGGCACCCTAATTTTTTTTGCAGCTAGCCTTATAGGTGGAATTATAGCTGGAATACTTCTTGGTGTATCAGGTAATGATTTAACTGGACAGACCTGTCGATGAATTTTATAAAATACCTTTTTTTTGAAATAAAAATTGATCCAGCTTTCTTTCCTATATCAATAGCATTTTTTTGTATGGTATTAGGACGGTTATTAATAATGATTTTTAGAGGATATATTACACCACTTGATATTGATGCTATCTTTGTCTATATCGCTTTCTATTCTTTTTCAATTCTATTATTAATAATCAAGTATATTTTAAAAAAATTTACCAGAAAAAATAACACACAATAAACAATAAAAGATCAGACTATCAAAAGATTCTCTTGTAGTTTTTATAGGTTTTATTTTGTCATTTTAGCTGATAATTTTTACTTTCGGATGGACGCCACCCAAGCCACCCTCCAACAGGCCCAAGCCGCCCCCGAAGACCAACGCCTCACGATCCTCAAAGACCTGACCGGAGACCATCTCACCGGCGATCTCCTGACAGCAACGATCTGGGGCTACTTTGCCAATAATCTCTTCCTCGCCCGACTGGCCCAACCCCAAGCCCAGATGATCGACCAACCCGGCCTCTCCTATGGACTGTTCCATCTGGCCGTCAAACCCAACAAGCTCTACGGCATCGTCACCACCGGGGTTACCTTCCAAGGACTCAACCTGGATGTCGGCCACATGCGCTACCTTCGCTGGAGCAAAACCCACGACCAACAAGCCTGGATCGCCTACAACCGGATGCGCGGCCAACAAGCCAGCGCCTTGGAACACGCCACCCCGGAAGCCTTCTGGATCGACCGCAAACAATGCCGCTACACCGACGAGACCGGCACCCTCCAAAACCCCAGTCTCCCCGACTGTCCCCAAGCGGTGAGCGCCGTCAAAGCCCTAGCCATCGCCGCCAGTCAAGGCCAGAAGATTTACACGATTACCCAGAAGAATGCCGCCCTGGCCCTGCCGAAGCTCTCCTTAAGTCGTGGTGTGGCTGAAGAAATCCAAAATGCCATCGCCGCCGGGAAGGAAGTCACCGTCCATGAAAAAGCGATCAACGCCTATGGCTTCAGCGGGTTTGGGTACATCATCATCGACCCAGACACCGGCGTGGGTGGGTATCTCATTGAGGGGAAGGGGAGTGGGGGATATATTAGTTATGTATATGGCCTAATTTTGGGCTTATTTATTACTACTTTTTTCGTATCTTTATTCGCTAGCGATGGTTCAGCTACACTTATTTTCTCTTCCTTTTTTATAGCATTTGGCATGGCATTAGTAGGTTATGGTCTACTTATAAGTTTATTACCAGGAGCATTTGATAAATTTTGCTTTGCGGCTGGCCTTTTAGCCGGGCTATCTCCGTTAGCGATTTCAGTAACAGGGACAAAATTTATAATGAAAGATATTGTTAGTATGGTACTAGTCTCTATTGGAGTATCTGAGGCGATTTACGACTTTACTGGGAGTAAGAAGTCTTGTATGGGTTACTAACCATGTTAACAAGTTTTATAGTATTATTAATTTGGGTGGCACTTATTGTTTTTGGCCTTATAAGAAAAAATTACTTTATTTGTTTATTCAGCACAATGCTTGTTTTGAATTTTTTCTCTGGTTTAGAGAAAGATATAAATACTAATTGGGGTTATTTACTTATTGTTCAAATCTTTCTTTTTATCTGCTATATAGCTCTAGAAATATTTAGCCCTCCAAAAAAATGAGTTTATGCGCAGCATCTCCAGCGACCCCCCGACCCCAGCGGATCTCGCGCCCACGCTGGACGCCCCCCAGACCGCCACCATCCGCCAACAAGCCGCAGCGTTAGGCCACAACCCCCACACGCTCTATCAATGGGCACACGACCAGATTTATTTCTTCCCCAGCTACGGCAGCGTCCAAGGGGCAGCAGACACGCTGGACAAGAAAAGCGGCAATGCCTTTGACACCGCCAGTCTTTTGATTGCGCTGCTGCGCAGTGCCGGGATCCCGGCGCGTTACGTGTATGGCACCGTCGAGCTGCCGGTGGCAGCGGTGCAAAACTGAGTGGGTGGAGTCGAAACCCCCGACGCCGCCCTAGCCCTACCCAAGCTCTCCTTAAGTCGCGGCGTGGCTGAAGAAATCCAAAACGCCATTGCCGCCGGGAAGGAAGTCACCGTGCATGAAAAGGCCATCAACGCCTATGGCTTCAGTGGCTTTGGTTACACGATCATTGACCCAGAGACGGGCGTCGGGGGGTATTTGATTGAGGGGAAGGGGAGTGCTCATGTAGCGCCGCCCAACGGCACCGAAACAGCGCCATGCCACTCGGTGGGAACTGTGGCGCTGCCGTGCCTAGAGTTAGAATCAGCATTCCAACAGCTATGACTAAGGGCTGACTTTCCTATGGCTCGCGTGCAAACCGGTCTTGAAATCCTCATCCACGAATGTCCTGAAAAAATACGCGGCGCGCGTATCGGTGTGGTATGCCATCCGGCCAGCGTGGACGCGGAATTGCGCCACGCGCTGGATGGCCTGCAAGCGGCTGGGGCGCGCATCGCCGCCATCTTCGGCCCGGAGCACGGGGCGCGCGGCGAAGCACAGGACATGGAGGGGGTGGAAGATGTGGCGCTGGATGCTCGGTTGGGAGTACCGGTACACAGTTTGTACGGCAGCACCTTCGCCAGCTTGACGCCGCGCCAGGAACAGTTGGCCGGTCTGGATGCCCTGGTGATTGACTTGCAAGATGTGGGCGCGCGCTATTACACCTTCGTCTGGACCATGGCGTTGTGCATGGCGGCGGCGGGCCAGGCGGGCGTGCGGGTCCTGGTATGCGACCGGCCTAACCCAATCGGCGGCTTGGCCACCGAGGGCAATCTCATCAAGCCCGGCTTCGAGTCCTTTGTGGGTTTGCACCCCGTACCTAACCGGCATGGCTTGACCCCCGGTGAAATCGCGCGCTATGTCCAGCAGCAGCGCGGTGTTGCTTGCGAGCTGGAGGTCATCGCGCTGCGGGGCTGGCAGCGCACGATGTTTTTTGAGGAGACCGGCTTGCCATGGATCTATCCCTCGCCCAACATGCCCACGGTCGATACCGCGCTGGTGTACCCCGGATTATGCTTGCTAGAGGCGACGGAGCTGTCTGAGGGACGCGGGACCTGTCGGCCGTTTGAAGTGGTGGGCGCGCCAGGTATTGATCCCGAAGCGCTGGCCGCCGCGCTATCACGCTACGCGCTCCCCGGCTGCCGCTTTCGGCCGCTGTTCTTCCGGCCCCAGTTTCAGAAGCACGCGGGCAAGACCTGCGGCGGGGTGCAGATTCATATCACGGACCGCCACCACTTTGATGCCTACATAGTGGGCGTCGCCTTGTTGCAGAGCGTGCAGCGCGTGGCCCCGGAGGCGTTCGGCTGGCGCGCCAAGCCCTACGAGTTCGTGGCGGATATTCCAGCTATCGACCTGTTGGCTGGCGATGCGCAGTTGCGACTAGCGTTGGAAGCGGAGGCGGATTTGGCCGGTCTGCGCAATGCGTGGGCGCAAGAGCGGCTGGCGTTTGAACCCCTACGGCAGGAATGCCTGCTGTACTGAAGCCCAGGCGTCCTAGAAACTGGCTTTGGCCCGTGCCAGCACCGCGCCCAAAATGATCGCGCCGCCCAGCAGCGCGAGTGGTCCCGGAGTTTCACCCAGCAGCAAAAACACCCACAAGGGATTCAGCACCGGCTCAATCATCGGCAGCAGAATGGCCTCCACGGCGCGAACCTGGCGCAGCGCCCAGGCATAGAGCACATAGGGCAATCCCAGTTGCACCACACCCAGCAACAGCAAACCGACCCAACCAGCGGCATCAGGCATGGACTGAAACATGAACGGCAGACCCACCAGAGCGGCTAGCAGATTGCCCAGCACCAACCCCGAAATAGCCGATTCTTCACGATGGCGGCGCAGAAACAAAGTCAGCCAGCCAAAGCAAAAGCCGCTCAATAACGCGACCGCGTTGCCCAGATAGCCGTTGAAATCCAGTTGATCGCCAAAGAACAGCAGCATCCCGAACAAGATGGCCGCCAGGCTAAGCCAGTCATTACGGTGCGTCGACTCACCCAAAAACCACGGGCTGAACAAGGCGACATAGAGGGGGGCAGTGTATTGGAGCAGGATGGCGCTGGCGGCGGTGGTGAGTTTGTTAGCGATCACAAATAACACCACGGTGCCCGCATAGGTCACCGCCACGCCGATTTGCTCGAACGAGCCAGTGAATTTTAGTTCCTTACGAAACAACAAGCCTATCACCAGCGCGCCGATTAGGCTGCGCATCCCGGCAATCGCCACCGGATGCCAATGGACCCATTTAATCAACACGCCGCCCAGGCTCCACAGCACGGCCGCCGCGAGCAGCATCCCCACCGCCCGGCCATGCTGGACCTCGGCCGTAACCGCGCCCGCGCCGGGAATCACGAACCGCCGCCCAGATACGCCTCGCGGACTTCGGGGTTAGCCAGCAACGCCTCGGCGCGATCTTCCAGCACGATCCGGCCCACTTCCATGACATAGCCGCGATGGGCCAGTTTCAGAGCGGCGCGGGCGTTTTGCTCCACCAGCACGATAGTCACGCCAGCCTCATTGACTTCCCACAGCGTTTGGAAAATGGCCTTGACCAGCAGCGGAGCCAGGCCCAGGCTGGGTTCATCCAAGAGCAGGATGCGCGGATTCGCCATCAGGGCCCGACCGATAGCCAGCATTTGTTGCTCGCCGCCGCTGAGGGTCCCGGCGAGCTGCTCACGGCGTTGCGCCAGAATCGGAAACAGCTCGTAAATCCAGCGCGCGGTTTCCGCGATTTTCGCTGTATCCGCACGCGTGAAGGCCCCGAGATTGAGATTTTCCCGCACGGTGAGCGCGCCGAAAATGCGTCGGCCTTCTGGGGCCTGTGCGATACCCATGCGCACCAGGCGATGGGCGGGTAACTGATGAATCGGGCGGGATTCATAACGGATTTCGCCGCTGGCCGGTCGCAGCAACCCGCTGATAGCGTGTAGCGTGGTGGTTTTACCCGCGCCGTTCGCGCCCAGCAGAGTTACGATCTCGCCCTGGCTGATGTGGAGATTGATGCCATGCAACGCCTCAACATTGCCGTAACAGACCCGTAGATTTTCGATTTCAAGCAGCATGAGCAGTCCCTCCTACAACAAGGTCGATTGTGTCACGGCGAGCGGCCCGCCGCCCGAAACGCTCAATCCGTCCCCAGCAACGCTTGCTCCTCAGCAGAGGTTTCCTGTTCGCGCTGCTGTAAAGCCCACATTTGGGCGTAGAGCCCACCTTGTTGCAGCAATTCACGGTGAGAGCCCTGCTCGCGCACCCGGCCATGATCCAGGACCAAAATTTGATCGGCGTCCACGATGGTGGACAGGCGATGGGCGATCACCAGTGTGGTGTGCTCAGCGGCCACCGCGCGCAAGGCCTGTAAAATGGCCTGCTCAGAGCGACTGTCCAGGGCCGAGGTGGCCTCATCGAAAATCAGAATGCGCGGTCGTTTAAGGATAGCGCGCGCGATGGCGACCCGCTGTTTCTCGCCGCCTGACAATTTCAGGCCACGTTCGCCGACCACCGTATCGTAACCCGCAGGCAGCGCGGCGATGAAATCCTGTAACTGCGCTAAGTGGACCGCAGCGGCGATCTCCGTACGGCTGGCGTCAGGGCGCGCATATGCCAGGTTGTAATACAGGGTGTCGTTGAAGAGCACTGTGTCCTGTGGCACGATGCCAATCGCGGCGCGCAGACTGTGCTGCGTGATCGCGCGAATGTCCTGTCCATCCACCAGAATGCGCCCGCCCGTCACCTCGTAAAACCGGAACAACAGGCGCGCCAGCGTCGATTTGCCGGCACCGCTGGCACCCACCACCGCCAGCTTGCGCCCCGGCGGTATGGTGAAACTCACGTCGAACAAGATGGGTCGGTCTGGCTGATAGGCGAAATCGACCCGCTCAAAACGCAGCTCACCGTGCGTCACACTGAGTTCCCCGGCGGTCGGCGCATCCTGAATTTCCGGTGTGCGCGCGAACAGGCGCACCAGGTCATCCATGTCGGCCAGCGCATACTTGATTTGCCGGTAGACGATGCCTAGAAAATTGAGCGGAATGAATAATTGCAACAACAGGGCATTGACCAGTACCAGATCACCCAGGGTCAGGTCACCGGCCGCCACCTGGGCGGCGGCGACCGCCATCATCACCGTCACGCCGATGGCGATGATGGCACCTTGTCCGAAGTTCAACACGGACATGGAGGTTTGGCTCAACACGGCACTGTTTTCCCAAGCCGCCAGTGTGGCGTCGCAGCGGCGCAGCTCCCACTCCTCATTACCAAAGTATTTGACGGTTTCGTAATTGATGAGGCTTTCAATCGCCTCATTGCCAGCTTGAGATTCCAGCCGATTCATGGCATGGCGATGCTCCATCCGCCAATTGGTGATCGCCAAGGTGAAGATAACGTAGACCGCGACGCTAGCAACGATAATCAGGGTAAAAATCGGTGGATAGCGGCCCAGCAGCAGAGCCGCCGCCAACAGGAATTCGACCAGCACCGGTAGGATACTGAAAGCCAGGTAATTCAATAAGGTGCTCAGGCTGCGCGCACCGCGCTCCAGATCGCGGCTGATAGCCCCGGTCTTGCGCTCCAGATGAAACCGCAGCGATAGCGCGTGCAGATGCGCCAGCGTGCGCAGCGTTAAGCGTCGCATCGCCCGATATCGAACTCGGGCAAACAGCACATCGCGCAGTTCGCTAAACAGGCTGCTACTCAGCTTCAGCGCGCCATAGGCCAGCAGCAGGGCCAGCGGCAACGCCAAAGTCGCCTGGCGATGGACATCCAGGCGATCCACAATCTGTTTCAGCACCAGCGGCACGCCGATATTGGCGACCTTGGCCAGCACCAGCACGCCAAGCGCCAGCAATACGCGGCTGCGATATTCCCAGAAATAGGGCCACAAGGCGCGGAGGTTCGCGCCGACGCGGTGCTGGCGATGCGGGGATTCGGTATAGCGGAGGTCAGGACGCATCAGGAGCGCGTAAAAATGAAGGGCCACCCCGGAGGATGGCCCTTGCATTATGGAAGGGCGAGAGCCAATAGATCAGTTGGGCGCGGCGGGCGCAGCCACCGCAGCCTTTCCTTGATCCTTGCTAAGCTGCTCGACATGACTGTCAAAGGTTGCCGATGCGGGTTTAGCCGGGGCCGATGGGGGAGCTACCGCAGACAGTGGGGGCGCTGGGATCGGGGCGGTCGCCAGAGGTTTGCCGGAGACCCCTGCTGGAACCGCATGAAGCGGAGCGGGGGGAACTGCCGCAGCGGTTGGCTTTGCCGGGACTGGAGCGGCCGCTGGAGCCTCAGTAACTGGCTGTGGGGCAACTAGAGGGGCTGCTGGAACGGACGCTGTAATCGGGGCAGTGGCGGAGACCCCCGCTGGAACCGCATGAAGCGGAGCGGGGGGAATCGGGGCGGTGGCGGGTTGGACTGGGGTCGGCACCACCGCAGCGGGAGCAGTTGGCGCTGGTGCGGAAGCAGCATCTGGGGCAGGAGTGGCCCCCGTCTTGAGGCCCGTTTCATTCAGCATGTAGGTGATGGCATCCTTCAGGTTCGCCTCTGTTAAGGAAGGATTCCCACCCTTGGCCGGCATGGCGCGCAGGCCGGTGACCGCATGAGTCACCAGGGTATCCAGACCCTGTGCCAGGCGCGGTTCCCACTGCTCTTTAGCGCCCACCTTGGGCGCGCCGGTCACGCCGGTGGCGTGGCAAGCCGCGCAAACCTTGTCGTAGACTTGCTGGCCCGACAATTTCAACTCGGTGCCAGGGGCTTTGGGTACGGCGAAAGCGACTTGGGCGACTGGTTTGATGCGTTCCAGCACGGCGGCTTGTTTACGCGCGCCATCATCAGGAGCGATTTTGCCAACGACACCCACCAAAGCAGCCACCATGAAGAGCACGGTGACGAGCAACGCCAGCGCCGAAATCAGGGCGACAAACGTGGTGACAAAGGATTTATCCGCGACTTGCGAGCTCACACTTCACCTCACTGAACGCATTATGAACCTGCTCATTCCCAGCGGCGTCATTATGGCCTCCCCAGCTCGATCCAGATGCTTCTCCCTGGGCTTGGGGCGGCCAAGGGTTGGCCAGTGGCGCTATGGGTAGGAAGGTTTTGGTTTGGATTTGTTATCGGGTCAGTTTTATCAAACTAAACATATTAATTATAGCGTTATTTGCCGGGGCCTGAAAACCGCTCGCACAATGACGTGCCGTGGGATGGTGAGAGGAGAGGCAGCCGGGCGGCGTTGCAGCTATTGGGGCGGATCAACGTCATGAGGCTGTAAGGACGCATGACTGGATTGGACGTCAAGGGGCAGTCTGGATATAATGCGCTTTCCCTTCCCCCATGCGCCCGTAGCTCAGTTGGATAGAGCGTTGGCCTCCGGAGCCAAAGGTCGTGAGTTCGAGTCTCGCCGGGCGCGCCAGTTTAGGCAATCCGTATCTGTAATGGAGTAGCGGCTTCCGGCCGCGCTCCGTCCCCCATGCCCATTCGGAATGCGCCATGGAACTGACCGCTCTAACTGCCATTTCCCCCATTGATGGTCGCTATGCCGACAAGACGGCTGAACTGCGGCCCCTGTTCAGCGAGTATGGCCTGATTCGTTACCGGGTAGAAGTTGAGGTGCGCTGGTTGCAAGCCTTGGCTTGCCATCCCGACATCCCCGAAGTTCCGGCACTGAGCGCGCGCGCTATGGACGTTCTGGATGGTCTCATTACCCAGTTCACCTTGGCCGATGCCCAGCGCGTCAAGGCCATTGAGCGTGTGACCAACCACGATGTGAAGGCGGTGGAGTATCTGCTCAAGGAAAAGATCGCGGGCGACGCCGAACTGGAAGCCGTTAGTGAATTCATCCACTTTGCCTGCACCTCCGAAGACATTAACAACCTGGCCTATGCGTTGCTGCTGCGCGCCGGGCGCGATCAGGTGTTATTGCCGCAACTGGATGCCCTGGTCACAGCCCTGACCCAGTTAGCCCACCGCCATGCCGATCAGCCGCTGCTGGCGCGCACCCATGGCCAGCCCGCCTCGCCCACCACCCTGGGCAAGGAGATGGCTAACGTGGCTTACCGGTTGGGTCGGCAGCGGGCGCAACTGGCCACGGTCCCCTTGCTGGGCAAGATCAATGGCGCGGTGGGTAATTACAACGCCCATCTGGTCGCCTATCCGGAGCTGGATTGGCAGGATTTCAGTCGCCGCTTCGTCACCGAGCAACTGGGGCTGAGCTGGAATCCGTACACCACCCAAATCGAACCGCATGACTACTTGGCTGAATTTTTCCATGCGCTGCTGCGCGCCAATACTGTGTTGCTGGATTTCTGTCGTGACGTGTGGGGTTATATCGCCCTGGGGGCGTTCCGGCAAAAGACCGTGGCCGGTGAAATCGGCTCTTCCACCATGCCCCACAAGGTCAACCCGATTGATTTTGAAAACGCCGAAGGCAATCTGGGCGTCGCCAATGCGCTGCTGGATCATCTGGCCGCCAAGTTGCCGCTCTCGCGCTGGCAGCGGGATCTGACGGATTCCACGGTGCTGCGGACTTTGGGCGTTGGCTTAGCCCATGCGCTGGTTGCTTATCAGTCCTGCCTGAAAGGCATCGACAAGCTGGAGGTCGATGCGGCGGCGCTGGCGGCTGAGCTGGATGCCAATTGGGAGGTGCTGGCTGAACCGATTCAGACCGTGATGCGGCGTTATGGCATTGAACAGCCCTACGAACAGCTCAAGGCGCTCACGCGCGGGCGGCGGATCGACCGCGAAACCCTGCGCGCCTTCATCGCCGATCTGGCGCTTCCCGACGAGGCGAAACAGCGGTTGCTGGCGCTCACGCCAGCGGCTTATACCGGCAACGCCGCCGCTCAGGCGCGCAAACTAGGCCCCGACCTTTCTGAACGAGGATGACGGCGATGGCGGACGATGAGCAAAACGCGACGATGGCGCTCGACGGCCTGGAGGACAGCCGGCGCGCCTGGCTGGATCTGCTGGATGGAATGCGGCGCACCCTTCTGCTCTATACGCCGCTGGTGCGATCCGAGCTGTACAACGACGCCGACCTGCTCGCCGCCATTCGACAGCGCGTGGTGAACCAGCCCAAGCTGCGCTTTCAACTGCTATTGCCGCCGGCGCGAGGGTGGCGCGGCGACTGTCCAGGACTGGTGCGGCTGAGCGAACGGTTGACCACCAGCCTGATCCTGCGCACTCCCAATCGGGATGAAACGCCGGATCGCCCCGAACTGGGGCAAGCCTTCGCCATCGTCGACGAGCGGCTGCTGTTGCGGTTCAGCGATCCGCTGCGCTTGATCGGCGCTTACGAAACGCGGTCCAGCGAACGGCTGAAGGAGTTGCTGGAACTGTTTCGGCGGCTTTGGGATCGCGCCCATCCCGATCCCGACCTGCAGCGCCTGGGTATTTAACGGCGCGCCTCGCGCCAGAGTTCCAGGAGTCGCGCGCGGTTCAACTCCAGCCATTGCAGGGCGATGATCGGGGCGGCGGAATTGATGCGGCCCGCGCGCAAGTGACCCAGCGCTTCCTCGCGCGAGACGACGGAGATGCGGATATCCTCGTGCTCGGTGGCGACTCCGCCCACGCCAGGCGTGACGGTCGAGGCGTCCACCCGGCCGCAGAACAGGCTGATGCTTTCCGACGTGCCGCCCGGACTGACCAGATAATGGCAAATCGGAGCCAGGTCCAAGAGCTCGCAACCGGCTTCTTCCCAGGTTTCCCGCCGGGCGACGCTCGCGGTGGTTTCCCCCGGATGGTCGATGATGCCGGCGACGATTTCCAACAGCCAGGGACCGCCGGGGAACGTCAGAGCGCCGATGCGGAATTGCTCCAACAAGACCACTTGGTCGCGGTCGGGGTCGTAGAGCAGCACCGCCACCGCATGGCCGCGCTCCAGGCACTCGCGCGCCATTTCCCCGCTCCAGCCGCCCGCGAACAATTCGTGGCGCAACCGATAGCGCTCCAGGCGGAAAAAGCCACTGTAGGCAATCGTCTTGTCGAGAATTTCAAAGCGATGGTTCATGATGCGTTCCGGATCGGTGGCAAATAATGCGCGAATGGCGGGTGGATGGTGGTTTTCATCAGCGAGCATACAGGGAGTCGGGCCATGAGAGCACCTGGGTTATCGGCTAAATACGGCGTGGGGCTGTGGCTGGTCGCGGCGGTGTTGTCGCTTGGGGCGTGCTCGCGCGACGCCGGCTCGCCCGAGGCGCAAATCCGCGCGCTGATCGCGCAGGCTCAGGCCGCCGCCGAGGCGCGCGACGTCGGCGGGGTGCGGGCGGTGATCGCCGACGACTACAGCGACGGGCAGGGCAATGACCGCAAGGCGGTGGAAAACCTGATCCGCATCCATATCCTGCGCAATCAATCCATTCATCTGTTTATCCGCGTCGGCGAGATCACCGTGACGCCGCCCGATCGCGCCAAAGCGCGAGTGGCGGCGGCGATGGCTGGGAAGGCGGTGGCCAGCGCCGGAGAACTGACGGGTTTAAACGCCGATCTGTATCGCTTCGATTTGGACCTGGTCCGAACTGGCGGACAGTGGCGGATCCAACGCGCGGCTTGGGAACCCGCGCGGCTGGATGATTTCTTATAGTTGCATCAAGGTGATGATCAAGAAATGAGCGACGCCAGCGACTCACCGAGTTGCTGGCGTTCATCGAGTCGGCCCAACTGGGTGCTGGAAACAGAGGACAGTGCATGAGCTTCGATCGAGTCAACAGATTGTTCTTGGCGCTGGGGTTGGTGGTTCTGCCACTGCAAGCAAGCATCGGTGAAGACGATCCGGACCTGGGATCGCCGCGCGCGGCGGTGTTCGATAGCGACATCGGCCCCGGAAATGGCGCTTATATCACCAATGATGCCGCGGCGACCGCGCAGCCCGTTCCCGATCCGGTCTTGATCACCGGTTACGTCAACCAGCCGGGCAGCGGCCCGGAAAGCCGTTCGCGCGCCGTTGGCGACGTGGTGGATGTCTATCGGGTTTTGCTGCGGGCGGGCGACCGGATCACCTTGAGCATGGCCGGCGATGGCGTTCAGGATGATCTGGACCTGGGTTTGGCCGATTTGGACGGCAACCTGCTCGATGCCTCGGCGGGTCCGTTTCGAGAGGAGACGCTGACGGCCAAGACCGCTGGCGATGCGCTGGTGCTGGTGGGAGCCAGTCGGGGAGCCTCCAGTTACGAATTGAGCATCGGCGCGCCACAAGGGCCAGTCGCCCAATCCATGCGTCTGAGCGATCCCTTCGTGGCGGGCGAGGTGATCGTCAATTTTCATCAGGAACCGACGGGATCGCCAAACGGATTGCGGGTTCAGGCTCAGGCGGCGGGCGCGTTCGCGGATCGTCAGAATGAGAGCCAGCAGCGCAACGTCTTGGTCAGGTTCGAGGATTTGAAGGCGGCGTCAGGGGAGCGAACGCCAGCCGCCGCCGCACCGGCGGCATTTCCGGGCGGATTTGCGCCGGTCGAGCCGAACCCACGCGCCAAGCTGGACACGATGTATCGAGTCAAGGAGTTGAGCCGGAATCCAGACGTGCGCTTGGCCGGACTCAACTACATCCGCCAGATTCAATTCGCTCCCAACGATCCTTATTATCCGTTTCAGTGGCATTACCCGCTGATCAATCTGCCGCAAGCCTGGGATGTGACGACCGGGGCGAACAGTATCGTGGCGGTGATCGATACCGGCGTCGCGACCAGTCATCCCGATCTGCAAGGGCAGCTGGTGGCGGGGTATGACTTCATTCGCGATCCGGCCAGCGCCAATGACGGCGACGGCATCGACCCCAATCCCGACGATCCCGGCGACCGTTTTAATGACGACGGCAGCAGTTCCTTCCACGGCACCCATGTCACCGGAACCGTGGCGGCGGCCACCAACAACGGCGTTGGGGTGGCCGGCGTGGCTTTCAGCGCCAAGGTGATGCCGCTGCGGGCGCTCGGGGTCGGCGGCGGCACCGACTACGATATCGAACAGGCGATCCGTTACGCCGCCGGCTTGCCCAACGATTCGGGCACGGTGCCGCCGCGCCGCGCCGATGTGATCAACATGAGCCTCGGCGGCACCTTTATTTCAGCGGTTTCCCAGGCGGTGTACGATCAGGCCCGCGCCGCCGGCGTGATCATCGTTTCGGCGGCGGGCAATCAGGGCACCGGCCAGCTCAATTATCCGGCGGCGCTGCCCGGCGTCATCGCGGTCGCGGGAGTGGATCTCAACAGGGCGCGAGCCTATTACTCCAACTTCGGCTCCTGGGTCGATGTGGCCGCACCGGGTGGCGACGATACGCAGGATCTCAACAACGATGGCCGTAAGGATGGCGTGTGGAGCACCGCCACTTCGAATCGCGGCGGCGCGGTCGTCAACGATTATTCGCTCAACAAAGGCACCTCCATGGCGACCCCGCACATCGCTGGCGTGATCGCGCTGATGAGGGCGGTCAATCCCGGTTTGACTCCCCAGCGCTTCGATGAACTGCTGACCAGCGGCGCGCTGACCGACGATCTGGGCGCGCCGGGCAAGGACGACTTGTTCGGCTACGGCTTGATCAATGCCAAAAAGGCGGTTGACGCGGCGCGCGGCAATTCAATCACCGGTTCGTATCAAACCATCAACCCCGCATCGTCGAATTTTGGCATCAATGTGGGAACCCTGGCGCCCAGCCTATGAGGTATCGACAGGGCATGGCGGCGTTGTGGTTGGCGTTGGCCGGCTGCGCGCAAACGACGGGTGACGCCATGGAAAACACGACAGCGCCCATCCGCGTGTTGGCCAGTCAGGATCAGTGTGGCGGTCTGAATCACCCGGCGGCGCGCTGGATCGCGAGCGCGAGCGAATGGCGACAATTACATGCCCAGGTCAACAACCAATGGATGAATCCACCGCCGCCGCCAGCGGTGGATTTTTCCCGCGACGGCGTGTTGGTGGTGGCCATGGGCCAGCGCTCCAGCGGGGGTTACGGTTTGACGCTGGCGGAACCCAGCGCCTCGGTGCGCGACGGCGTGCTGACCGTGCGAGTGGACTGGCGCGAAGCGGCGCCCGGCCGCTACCAAACCCAGGCTCTGACCAATCCTTGCCTGCTGCTGAAGTTGCCAGCCGTGGAGTTCACCCGGATTCAGGTGGTCGATCAAGCGGGTCGGGTGCGCTTGGAAGGGTCGCGCTGAGGCGTCGCGCCTGGGGATCCTGCCGGTAAAACGCGCGGAGTTGCCGGTAGACCTCGGGATAGGTTTCAGCGAGCTCCGCCGGCAGGGTGAAGAAGACCTCGCTGGCGACGGCGAAGAACTCGGCGGGGCTGTCGGCGGCATAGGGGTCCAGCGCCGTTGGCTCGCGGCGATCGACGGCCTGACAGAAGTGGTCGTAAGCGCTGGTGAAGGCGTGTGTCCAGTCCGGGGTCGCCATGCCGCGATGCAGGGGCGGCAGGCCATTGACCGCACCATTGAGCATATCCAGCTTGTGCGCCATTTCGTGAATCACCACGTTCAGGCCAGGCTGGTTGCGGGTTTCCACCAGATCCGCCCACGATAGCACCACTGGACCGCGTTCCCAGGCTTCCCCGATCAAGGGCCGATGGACGCTGTGCACCAGGCCATTGGCGTCGGTGTATTGGTGATGAGCGAGAAACCCCTCTGGATACAGGATGACCTCCCGCCATTCCTGATAGTAATCCAAGCCCAAATGCAGAATCGGCAGGCAGGCCTGCGCGGCGATCAGCGGACCCATGTCGGGCGTCAGTTTTAGGCCACCTGCGGCTTCCAAGGTCTTTTCTGACAAAAACAGGGTGGCCAGATCCCGCAACCGCTCCAGCTCCTCCACGCTCAAACTCTGGAGCACGGGTAGGCGGGCAACGGTTGTTTGCCAGGACTGTTCCGCCAGGCGCGCACGCTGCAACCGGCGGCGGCGATGCCAGCTTTTTAGCAGCCCAAACATGGCGGGGCGGGGGGGGCGCGATCACGCCAAAAATGGCTCAATCGGAGTCCTTGCGTTGTTGGGCTGCGGCCGCCCGGCTCCGCTCCAGATAGCGATCCGACCAGCGCGCCAGGGCGTAAATAGGGTAGCCAATCACCATCACGGCCAGCAGGATGAAGAGGATCAAAGCAACTGCCTTGGGCAAGCGTCCCCACCATTCGGTGACCAAATACACCAAACCCCACAGCAATAGGGCCGTGATGCCAAGTGAAACTAGAAGGGCCAGAATGTCGTCGCGGTGCATGACAGGGTATAGGTTGGGTAGGCAGCAGAAAAACCAAGGCTGTTAGTAGCGTAGGGATGGCTTGCGCCGTCCGCTGCGGTTAGCCGATGTTATCGGGCTGCTTTGCAACCGCCAGGCTGGCCGCCGCATCAAGCGCATCAGCGGTCGTGGTGACCAGGTGCTCAACTCGCAACTTGCGACGCCATTCCTTGAGCAGGGCTTCATCGGTTTTTTGCCAGATGCACAGTATCACCTGGGCTTGTGGCGCGCGGCGCTTCACCTGGCGCGAGAAGGCGCGCAAATGCAGGGTGCTAAGCGGCTCAATGAAGGAAAGACAGATCAGCGCCACGCCTTTCGCGGCCTCTGGTGACGCTTGGCTGCTCTCCCGAAGTGGCAAGGCCCGCGCCGCCAGCCCGTGCCAGGTGAGCACCTGCTGCAACATCTTAGCCGCTACGCCGTCCAGCGGGTGACTGCCATACAGAATGGCAATCGGCGGTTCGCCGCGCCAGCTCTCGCGCAAATCGTCCTGAGTAAAGACACGCTTTTCGATCGCACGGTCGGCGCGAATCGTATCCAATGCGGCTTCCGTTTCCGCCGTCACCTGGCGACCGCGTCGGCGCGCTGGCGGCTTGACGTTGTCCAGTTCGCCGACCAGCGCTTCCGATGAGGCAACGAGTGTGGCTAGTCGATCATTAGCCACCGAGCCGCGCACGATATCCAGATGAGCGCGGCGGATGGCTTCCAGCGCGATCTCGTCATAGTAGGTCGAGAGGCTGCGTCCTTTGAGGAATTGCCGCGCCTGCATTTCGGCTTCGCGCGGATCGCCCGCTAGCATCCGCTGATAAAAGATTTCGTGTGCTTGCAAGGCCGGGCGATCGCCCAACAGAATATCGAGAAATTGTAAGCGCGGAATATGGCGGCCGACGACGACCAGGCAGATGGTGAGCGGAGTCGACAGCACCAGACCGATCGGTCCCCAGACGAAAGCCCAGGTCATCGCCGCGACCACAATGGCAACTGGCGACAGGCCGGAGGTGCGGCCGTAAAGCATCGGCTCGATGATGTTGCTGCTCACCGGTTCGACGATGGCGAACAGCCCAGCCGTCCACAGAAAGGTTCCCCAACCGGGATCAGTGGCAAAGGCCACGAACAGCGGTGGGATGAGTCCGACCAAGCCCAGATAAGGTACAAAATTGAGCAAACCATAAATGATCCCCCAGAGGAAGGGACTGGGCAGGCCGATCAGCCACAGTCCGGTGCCTACAATGAGGCCCAAAGTGATGTTGACGGCCAGTTGCATCAGCAGTTGGCGGCCGACCCGGAATCCGGCGTCGTCGAACGCCGCCGTGGTTTGCTGAATATCTTCCTCACCGGCCAATCGAATCAGGCGATTGCGCAAATCCTCGCGTTGCGCCAGCATAAAAGCCGCAAGCAACAGCACGACCAGCAAGGAGGCCACAGGCTGCAAGACCGGTCCCAAATAGTGGGCGATTGCAGCGAAACCATGTAACTTATCGTCGATGCGCACGGTTTGGACACTGGGCGCGCCTGTCACCTCCTGGCTCTTGCCGGCGATTTTTTCCAGATCGGTCATCGCCCGCGCCAATGAATCGGCGGCTTCACCGAACACATTGGCCCCCGCCATTTTTTGAGTCAGGCCAGAAATTTTTTGGTGGATAGTCGATTCGTAAGAGGGAATATCGTCGACCAGAGCACTTACTTGCTGATAGGTCACGTAAGCGATCCCAACGATGACGGTCAGCGCCAGTAGAATGGCACCCAGCACCGCCAAACCGCGCCCCAGCCTAATGCGTTCCAACCAGACGACGATCGGGGTCAGCGCAAAGCTCAACAACACGCCAAGCGCCAGGTAGACGATCACATCCTTGCCGAAGATGAGGATGGCGGCGACTCCCAGCACTAGCGCTACACTGGCCATAGCATTAAATAATGGGACGGCTTGGCGCAGCAGCCGGTTGGTGATGACGTCCACGGCTCTTTCTCCTGGGCTTTGTTAGCGCGGTTAAACGACTGGGTGATCCCTTAAGGCTGGCTCACGCGGCTGGTTTTAAGCAGCGCATCGATCTGCTCCAAGAGCTTGGCGAAATCGATGGGCTTCGGATGATAGTCGTTGCAACCCGCTTGCAGGGTCTTTTCTCGGTCGCCCGCCATGGCGTGCGCGGTCAAGGCGATAATCGGTATTTTCTGGGTTTGCGGATCCGCTTTGAGGGCGCGCGCTGCGGTCCAGCCATCCATGACCGGCAGGTTCATATCTAAGAGAATGATGTCGGGAGCAGTGGCCTTGGCGCTGTTGACCCCCTGCTCACCGTCGTGGGCCAGGACCACTGTATGGCCTCGCCGTTCTAGGCGACGTGATAGGAAGTCCCAGATTTGCTCGCTGTCCTCAACGAGGAGAATTTTCGCCATGCGTGAAAACTCCGATGATTTTTAGGAAGGGGTCTTGGCCTGCTCCGCGAAGCGGCGGAGATCGGCCACCAGATCAGCGAGCGGCATCGAACCTTTCTGCACGATACCCGATGTTGCATTGGCCAGGCTGCGCACCTTGCCGGACTGAACATCCTCGGCGGTCATCACCACCAAGGGCAAAGCGTCGAATGCGGGATTGTTACGCACCTCGCGGATAAAAGCATAGCCGTCCATTTCGGGCATGAGCAAATCGACCAGAACCAAATCTGGCCGATCCTCGGCGAGGGCGCGCAGCGCCTCGATCCCGTTCAGCGCCATGCGGCAGTTCCAACCGTCTCGGTGCAACATCTCCATCAAGCGCTCGTTGGCGGCTTGGTCATCATCGACGATCAGCACCTGTTGTCCAGCGCTGGATATGGCGAGATCCTGCAGGGCGTCGGCCAGATCGTTGCGACGCACTGGCTTCCGCAAATAACCGGTGGCCCCCAAGGTATAGGCAAAGTTTTTGTCATCGAGCACCGTTTGCATAATCACCGGAATAGCCTGGGTGGCTGGATTTTCGCGGATCGCCCGCAGTACATGCCAGCCATCGAGTCCCGGCATCATCACATCCAGCAGCACCGCTAGCGGTTTATTAGCCTGGATAGCTTTGAGCGCTTCATCGCCGCTGGTTGCAATAGTGACAGGAAAGCCCTCGCGCTCTAGATGACGGATGAGCAACTCACGCGCCGCCGGGTCGTCATCGACCACGAGTACACTTGGCGGCTGGCGCTTTATCTGGTGCGCGCCCTCGGATTTTTCTGCTGGCATCACCGCGTTGCCCATTTCGGCATGCACCACTTTCTTCTCGTAGCGGGTGGGGATCGTGACCGTGAACGTGGTGCCTTGGCCTTCCACGCTCGTGACCTCAATCCGACCTCCGAGCATTTTGGATAGAGCGCGGGTCAACGCCAGCCCCAGGCCCGTGCCGCCATACTTGCGTGTGGTGGTCTCATCGGCTTGTGCGAAACGCTTGAACAGATTGGCGAGTTGTTCTTGCGACATGCCGATACCGGTATCTTGGACAGTGAAGCGGGTGTGCGGCGTGCCCTCTTCTTCGATGGGGGCGGCATGGACCGTAATCGTGCCCGCAGTCGTGAATTTGGCGGCATTGCTGATCAGGTTGAGCAAAATCTGCTTGATCTTCAGATCGTCGGTCACCATCAGCGTATCTGGCGCATCGGCGGTAAGCGTGAGTGTGTTGTTGTTCTTGGTGATCAAGCTGCCGGTTGCGGCTTCCAGCTCTGCCAACATGGAGCCTAGGGTGAACTCAATGGCGTGCACATCCATTTTTTGCGCCTCGATCTTGGAGAGATCGAGCACGTCGTTAATCAGCCCCAGTAGATGGCGGGCATTGGCGTTGATCTTTTGCAGATCGGCCAAAATGGATTCCTGGCCAGGCTCCTGTAAGTCTTCCTCAATCAACTCGCAATAACCCAGTACGGCAGTTAGCGGCGTGCGTAGTTCGTGGCTCATATTGGCGATAAAAGTGGATTTGGCGCGGTTGGCGGCTTCAGCCGCATCGCGCGCTATTTCTAGCTCCACCGTCGTTTCATGCTGGCGTGTCACATCGTTTAACACCACACCGACGCCTGGACTTTCCGTACCGGCTTCGGTCACCAGCGTCACCGGAAACACGTCGGCCTTGATATATTTTTTCTTGTCATTGATCGTGACTTCGAGCGTTTCATCTGTGTCGGCGTTCTGAAAGCGAAAACGCTCGGCCAGGGCTTTGTGGATGCGTGGTAGCAGGTGGCCTTCCAGCTGTGCCGCCGCAGTGAGTAGCGCTTGACCCGCGCGCATCGTACCCTTTTCCGTCACCATTTTGGCGAAGGCCGGGTTGGCCTGGTTGATCTGCACATGCTTATCCAGCAGCGCTAACCCAATCGGTGCGCGCTCGATGACATCAACCAGTAACGACCGGGCACGCATTGAGGTGCGTCTGGCCTTGAACGCCAAGTAAACAAAGGTGCCGACGACCAGCGTCAAGGCGATTAGGGAATTGATCGCAACCGGAATATAGGCATGATCGATGCGGTCACTGATGGCTACGCGCTCTTTCTGCGACCATACGGCTATGGTCTTGAGGTCGTTGCGAATCTTATCCATCGCTATTTTGCCAGCGCGGGATTTCACCAAGGTTTGCGCTTCCTCGAAGGAACGCTTGCGAGCAGCGATCACCGTCTCACCGAATTCCAAGATCTTCTGACCTATTGCGATCATTCGATCTGGAATTGCAGCGTCCAGGCCAGCGTCGGCCGCCGCATTTTTCAATGCCGTAACATACTGATCGAGTTCCGTCCTGGCTTGGAGGTAAGGTTCTAGAAAATCCTCACCGGCCACGTTGATGTAACCGCGATAGCTGGTTTCCACATCTTTTAATGCGGACAGATAACGTTCGCTTGCCACTTCCACTGTATTTAGCGCAGAGGCTTGTAATTGCGCAGAAAACAACGCATGAAGGCTCCACGCGATGCTAGAGAGTGACAGCACGGTAAGCCCTAGTAGCAGATAGCGGGTTATCGGCGAAGCGATAGCGCGGTTAATCATGCCGCGTCCTTTTCCAGCGGTTTCATTCTCATCGCCCACAAACCTCTTGGTCAGTATTCGTTGCGCGCTGGCTATGCCAGCGAGTGCAGGGGCTGTCCGATGCGTCCTGGGTATCGAGAACCCTCAGACTGCGCTGAATGGACGCAATGGATTTAATGATACTCGGATACTCGATATTGACTACTTAAGTACTTTATCAAAAGTTCAACCAGCCCTAAATTCTATAAGTATTTGAAAGTATTGGGTTAGAATACCAGACAACTTTGGATCCCCTACTTAGGTGCGCCCAAGGCCAGAACGACCTGCCGCTTTGCAGTGCTCCTTAATGATCGGTCACAGAGAGCAAAATAGCCCGCAGCGCGCGCGCTGCATTCGACGAGGTATGGCCGGTATGGCGCACAACGCCTAATGTCCGTTCTAGGCGCAATTCGGCAACGGGCAATTCCACGAGTTCCCCATCCAGCATAGTGCGCGGCAGCACGCTCCAACCTAAGCCGACCGCGACCATCATCTTGATAGTTTCCAAATAGTTCGTGGCGAATGCCACGGCGAGGCTGATACCCAAACGGCTCAATGCTTCCTCGAAAATGCGCCGGGTAAAGGTGGCTTCGCTCGGCAGGATGGCGGAATGCTCAGCCAGTTGCTGTGGAGTCACGACAGGCCAGCGCGCCAGTGGATGGTTCCGCGCTGCCACCAGCACCAGCGGATCGTTCCATAGCGGCAGCATTTCCAGTGGCGGTTCAACGGTCGGCGGCAAGGTGACAATCGCCAATTCCGCTTCGCCGCGCAGCATCATCGCGCAAGCGACCTCCGAATCCATGAACCGCATATCGAGACGCACTTGCGGATACTGGGCGGTGAAGGTTCGCAGCACCGGTGGGAGACGGTGCAATCCAATATGATGACTGGTGGCCAGCGTCAAGGTGCCAGTAACGATCCCGGATAGATTGCGTAGCGCTCGACGGCTGTCGTCCACTTCGGCCAGAATCCGCCGCGCCCGTGGTAGCAGCACTGCGCCTGCTTCTGTCAGCCGTGCTGTCCGGCCCAGCCGATCGAACAAGTGGACTTGCAAAGTCTCCTCTAGCGTAGCCACCCGCTTACTCACTGCCGGCTGCGTCAAATGCAGTCTCGCAGCGGCCAAGGAAAAGGAGCCGCTGTCAACAATGGTCACGAAGGCGTGCAGACTGGCGATGTCCATGGATGAGTGCTTTTTTCCTCTGGTAGAAATTCCTTTATTTTATGAGATCAATAAAAAATATGAATTTGTTTTATCAATACCGGCGTTTTAAGCTAGGCAACATCTTGATGAGGAGCGAAACAATGGCCGGTAAGACGCTTTACGACAAGCTGTGGGATACCCATGTGGTGCGCGCCGATCCCGACGGGACGACGCTTTTATATATCGACCGTCATCTGGTGCACGAAGTCACTTCGCCGCAGGCATTCGAGGGACTGAAGCTCACTGGTCGGCAACCGTGGCGGCGCGAGTCGATGGTAGCGATGGCCGATCACAATACCCCGACCGATCCCGGTTTCACCACCATCGCCGATCCGGTGTCCCGGCTGCAAGTGGAAACGCTGGACGCCAATGCCCGTGATCTCAAATTGCGCTATTTCCCGATTGGCGATCAGCGGCGCGGCATCGTCCATGTGGTCGGCCCGGAACAGGGCGCGACCTTGCCCGGCATGACCATCGTCTGTGGCGATTCGCACACCTCCACCCACGGCGCATTCGCGGCGCTGGCTTTCGGCATCGGCACCTCCGAGGTCGAGCATGTCATGGCGACCCAATGCCTGATTCAGAAAAAAGCCAAGTCGATGCTGGTGCGGGTCGATGGCCAACTGGGGCCGGGCGTAACCGCCAAGGACATCATTCTGGCGATCATCGGCAAGATCGGCACGGCGGGCGGTACCGGCTATGCCATTGAATTTGGTGGTGCGGCGATTCAGGCGTTGAGCATGGAAGGCCGGATGACCATCTGCAACATGGCGATTGAAGCGGGCGCACGCGCCGGGATGGTGGCGGCGGACGACAAGACCATTGAGTACGTCAAAGGTCGGCCATCTGCCCCGCAAGGCGCGTTGTGGGAGCGGGCGGCGGCGGCGTGGCGGGAGTTGCACAGCGACGCCGATGCGAGCTTCGATCAGGTGGTGACGCTGGACGCGGCCGCGATTCAGCCGCAAGTGACCTGGGGCACCTCGCCGGAAATGGTGACGTCGGTCGATGGCGCGGTGCCCGACCCCAGTCGCGAAGCCGATCCGGTCAAGCGGCAAAGCATGGAGCAGGCGTTGCGGTACATGGGCTTACAGCCGAATACCCCAATGACTCAGATCAAACTGGATCGAGTGTTCATCGGTTCCTGCACCAATGGCCGGATCGAGGATTTACGGGCAGCGGCGGCGGTCATCAAGGGCCGTAAGGTGGCGTCGAGCTTGAAACAAGCCTTGGTCGTGCCGGGTTCCGGGCTGGTGAAGCAGCAGGCCGAAGCGGAAGGACTGGACCGGATTTTCACGGCTGCCGGTTTCGAGTGGCGCGAGCAGGGCTGTTCGATGTGTCTGGCGATGAACGCCGACCGGCTGCTGGCGGGCGAGCATTGCGCCTCGACCTCGAACCGCAATTTCGAGGGTCGGCAAGGCGTCGGTGGTCGCACCCATCTGGTCAGTCCGGCGATGGCGGCGGCGGCGGCTCTGGCCGGTCATTTCGTCGATGTTCGTCGCTTTTAGGAGATGTTTCCCATGCGTCCGCAATTGGTGATTGGCAACAAAAATTATTCCTCATGGTCGCTACGGCCGTGGCTGGCGGCGCGTCATGCCGGGATCGATTTCGAGGAAATCCGGGTTTCGTTGTTTACGCCCGAAGGCAACGAGCAAATCCAGCGTTATTCGCCGTCGCTCAGGGTGCCGGTCTGGCGCGAGGATGATTTCGTGGTCTGGGATTCACTGGCGATTTGCGAGTATCTGGCCGAGCGCACCCCATCGTTGTGGCCGTCCGATTCGGCCGCCCGCGCTATCGCCCGCTCGGCTAGCGCGGAGATGCACTCCGGTTTCACCCCGCTGCGCGGTGGAATGCCGATGAATGCTCGCGCCCGTGGCCGTTCGGTGGAGATCACCCCGGAAGTTGCCGCCGACATCAACCGAATCGAGGCGATGTGGCTGGACTGTCGCAGCCGCTTCGGCGCGGGCGGCCCGTGGTTGTTCGGTCAATTCTCCATCGCCGACGCCATGTTTGCGCCGGTGGTGTTGCGCTTTGTGCCGTATGGCGTGACCCGGCCTGGCGTACTGAATGAATATGTCGCTACCTGGATGGCCGACCCACACTTGCAAGCGTGGATGGCCGCCGCCGAACAAGAATCCGAAGTCATCGAATCCGACGAAGTGGGCCTTTGAGACCCGACCGGGAGTTTTAGCTATGAAAGCCTTTACGCAGTTGGATGGGTTGGTGGTTGCCGTAGATCGGGCCAATGTCGATACCGATGCGATCATCCCCAAGCAGTTTTTGAAATCGATCAAGCGCACCGGCTTCGGTGATTTCCTGTTCGATGAATGGCGCTATCACGATCACGGCGAACCGGGCATGGATTGTGCCAATCGGCCGCGCCGCGCCGAGTTCGCGCTGAATCAGCCGCGCTATCAGGGTGCCACGATTCTGCTGGGCCGGGAGAATTTCGGCTGTGGCTCCTCGCGTGAGCACGCGGTCTGGGCGCTAGAGGAATACGGCATCCGCTGCCTGATTGCGCCGAGTTTTGCCGATATTTTCTTTTCCAACAGCTTCAAATCCGGCTTGCTGCCGATTCCGCTGGCCGCAGAAATTGTGGATCGCCTGTTCCGCGAGGTGGAAGCCACGCCCGGTTATCGGTTGCGGGTGGATTTGGCGGCACAAACCGTCACCACGCCGGGTGGAGAGACCTGCCGCTTTGAAGTCGATCCGTTCCGCAAGGAATGCCTGCTGAACGGCTGGGACGACATCGGCCTGACCTTGCGCCATGCCGATGAAATTCGCGCTTACGAAACCCGGCGGCAGCAGGATACGCCGTGGTTGTTCGCTTGATCGCCCGCTAGAGGAAAGCCGATGACTCACAAGGTGTTAGTGCTTCCTGGCGATGGCATCGGCCCGGAAATCGTCACCGAAGGCGCGAAAATCCTGCAATGTCTGCAACAGGAATACGGGCTAGACATCGCGCTGGACTACGGCCTGCTGGGCGGTTGTGCGGTGGATGCGCTGGGTGCGCCGTATCCTGACGAAACCCGCCAGAAAGCGCGTGCAGCCGACGCCATTTTATTGGGCGCGGTCGGCGGGCCGCAGTGGGACAAGCTGGAGCGGCCCTTGCGCCCGGAACGCGGCCTGCTGGCCATTCGCGCCGATTTGGAGCTATTCGCCAATCTGCGTCCGGCGCTGCTGTATCCACAACTGGCTGCCGCGTCTTCGCTTAAGCCGGAGTTGGTGGCCGGGCTGGATGTTTTGATCGTGCGCGAGTTGAACGGCGACATTTATTTCGGCCAGCCACGCGGTATCCGTACTCTGGAAAGCGGCGAGCGGGAAGGCTTCAACACCATGTTGTACCGTGAATCGGAAATCGAGCGCATCGCACGGGCGGCGTTCGAGGCGGCCCGCAAGCGTCACCGCAAGGTCTGCTCGGTGGACAAGGCTAACGTGCTGGAAACCTCCGAACTGTGGCGGGAGGTAGTCGAGCGGGCGGCGCGAGCTTATCCCGATGTGGCGTTGTCTCATCAGTATGTGGATAACGCCGCGATGCAACTGGTGCGAGCGCCGAAGCAGTTTGACGTGATCGTCACCGGCAATTTATTCGGCGATATTCTCTCCGACTGCGCCGCGATGCTGACCGGCTCCATCGGCATGTTGCCCTCGGCCTCGCTGGACGCCAAGGGCAAAGGGCTGTATGAGCCGATTCACGGTTCTGCGCCGGACATCGCGGGCAAGGGCGCGGCCAATCCGCTGGCGACCATTTTGTCAGCGGCGATGCTGCTGCGCTATAGCCTGAACGAGCCGGAACACGCCGCACGGATTGAACAGGCCGTCGGTCGGGTGCTGGATCAGGGTTTGCGGACGCTGGATATTATGGCGGAAGGCATGACGCCGGTGGGTACGCAGGCGATGGGGGATGCCGTGGTGGCAGCGATGGTGGGGGATTAAATGTCATATAAATTCTGCATTTTAACTGTGCCACGCTACGACTGCGTTAAGTGTCTATAGCGAAACTATCCATTATTTAGCAAACGAGTGTTGTGTAACATGAATAGCAAGAATCAAAGCATTGTAGTTCAAGATGTTGAAATCCATCTCCTTTCACAAAATGAGGAAGATTACATCAGCCTGACAGACATGGCGCAAGCTTTTGAGGGCGCAGAACAGCTTATCAAAAACTGGTTGCAAAATAAAAATACTATTGATTTTCTTGGGGTTTGGGAACGACTTAATAATCCGAATTTTAATTTGGTGGAATTCCACCAAATTAAAATTGATGCAGGGCTTAACAGTTTTGTTATGTCTGCTAAAAAATGGGTACTGCGCGTAAATGGTATAGGCTTGGTTGCTAAGGCAGGACGCTACGGTGGTACCTTTGCTCACAAAGACATCGCGTTCGAGTTCGGCTCCTGGCTAAGTCCTGAATTTAAGCTCTATCTTATCAAGGAATTTCAACGTCTTAAGGAACAGGAGATACAAGCTGACAAGCTGGAATGGAATATTAGAAGGTCGCTGACAAAGTCTCAGTACCGTATCCATACAGATGCTATTAGAGAGCATCTTATTCCTCCAAGAATTTCAAAATCAAAAGAAGGATTTATATACGCTTCAGAAGCCGACGTTCTCAACATGGCATTATTTGGAAAAACTGCCAAAATATGGCGAGAAGAAAATCCAAATAAAGAAGGCAATATCAGAGATTATGCGTCGGTGGCGCAATTAGTGGTTCTTGCAAGTTTAGAAAGTCAGAATGCTTTACTCATTGAACAACAGAAGGCTCAAAACGAGCGGTTATCTATTCTCAACAAGCTAGCGATAAAACAAATGCGGTCTCTTATAGATAACCCAGCTATTAAGCGACTCAGCGATAAGCCTTTATTAGATGATTAATTAACATGACTGACCCTGACCGGCCCATAGCCGACCTCGCTACGCAGAGTGGCTAAAGCTGATTATTTGATGCCTTGATTTTTTGGTGATTTGGTAAAGGAATTATATATTATGAGTGAAATTGAAGAACTACAGAAACGTATTAGCAATTTACCCCCTGAAGATTTCTCAAAACTCCGAGAATGGTTTATCGGGATTAAAAACCAGCTTTGGGATCAGTAGATAAGCGCTGATTTTAGGGCTGGTAAATTTAACAAGCTTATTGAAATAGCAAAACCTAAAAGGTGCGTACATGATTGATCGCATTACAGCTAATCCCAATATACTCGGTGGAAAACCGATTATAAAAGGAACTCGGTTATCGGTAGAGTTTATATTAGAACTATTAGCTTCTGGCATGTCTGAGGAGGAGATTCTCGAAGAATATCGTCACCTGACCAGTGATGATATTCACGCCTGTCTCAGATATGCTGCTCATTCTTGTCGGAATGAAATCTATGTAGAATTTGAGTCTACTTCAGCATGAAGCTGATCCAAGCCCGCCTTCTAACAGATGAAAATATCTCACTAAAAGTCGTCGAATATCTCCGCCAAATAGGGTTAGATATTCTTGATACGAAGGAGCAGCAATGGTATGGAACTGAAGATGACGAGTTAATCAATAGAGCCTATCGAGAACAAAGATTTATCCTCACCCATGATTCAGATTTCGGAACATTAGTTATTAATCAAGGAAAGCCATGTTACGGGATTCTCTATCTGCGACTAAGGAGCTTGAAGTCCACTAACGTGATTCACGTCTGTGAAAGGCTGTTTCATAAAGATATTGAAATCCATCCTTATACTATTTGGGTGATTGAAGACACGCGGGTACGCATTCGCTATCTTATGAAAAATGAACAATAGGCATTCAAAATAGATGGAGGTATTTTGGAAGCAACAAGGCTAAAAACTGTGACTGATTTGCTGCACTCAGCCGAAGAGCGGATTGAGCTAATCAACGGCGAGATCATCAAGCGCCCGATGGCGCGTTCCGAGCACGCGCTGATCCAGTCGAATATTGCTGATGAGGTTGCGTTATTCAAGCGCAAAGATGGCCTGGGCGGATGGTGGATTATGACCGAGATCAGCGTCAAATATAATGAACACCAATGTCCTTGCCATGATCTTGCAGGGTGGAGAAAGGAACGTGTACCGCATAGACCGACGGGAATCATGAATGTGATACCCGATTGGGTTTGCGAAATTACCTCGCCCAATCACGAAAGAAAAGATTTATTTCACAATTTCATATTATTGCAACGTAACAAGGTTGCTTATTACTGGGTGATTTCCCCAGAAGATAAGACGCTGATTGCTTATGAATTAGATAATGAAAAATATCATGTGACTTATTCTATCGAATATGGGGCCGAATTAACCATTAAAAAAGCAAGAATACCGCCATTTGCAGAAACCGAGATTGATCTACAGTATATTTTTGGCGATGACCGATAAAAGGCTAAGGTGGTTTTTTCAAAAATCTCCACATTCCAGTGATTGAATTGAGGACAGCGTTATGATGCGAGTCGGTTTGGTGGGTTGGCGCGGCATGGTGGGTTCCGTGCTGATGGATCGGATGCTGGCGGAAAATGATTTCGCCCAGATTGATCCGGTATTTTTCACCACCTCCAACGTCGGCGGCCGTGGCCCGGCCATTGGCAAAGACACGCCCGCGCTGAAGGATGCCAAATCCATAGCCGACTTGCAGGCGCTGGATACCATCATCACCTGTCAGGGCGGCGATTACAGCAACGAGATTTATCCGCAGTTGCGGGCGGCAGGCTGGAAGGGTTACTGGATTGATGCCGCTTCGGCGCTGCGGATGAAGGACGATGCGGTCATCATTCTCGATCCGGTCAACCGCAACGTGATCGACGAGGCGCTGGCGCGGGGGGCGAAGGATTACATCGGCGGCAACTGCACGGTCAGCCTGATGCTGATGGGCCTAGGCGGGCTGTTCGCGCACGGGCTGGTGGAATGGATGAGCGCCATGACCTATCAGGCGGCATCCGGCGCGGGCGCGCAGAACATGCGCGAACTGATCCAGCAGATGGGCGTCATTCACGGTTCGGTGGTCAATCGATTGGGCGAACCGGCCTCGGCGATTCTGGAAATCGACCGCACGGTAGCGGATACCATCCGCTCCAGCGCCTTGCCGACCGCGCATTTCGGCGCACCGCTAGCCGGTAGCCTGATTCCGTGGATCGATAAGCAGTTGGAGAACGGTCAGAGCAAGGAAGAATGGAAAGGCCAGGCCGAAACCAACAAGATTCTGGGCCGCTCCGAGCAACCGATTCCCATTGATGGCATTTGTGTCCGTATCGGCGCGATGCGCTGTCACAGTCAGGCGCTGACCATCAAGCTGACCAAGGATGCGCCTCTGGATGAGGTGGTGGATATCATCGGCACGGCGAACGATTGGGTTAAGGTCGTCCCGAACGAGCGGGAACTCTCCATCCGCGAACTGACGCCCGCCGCTGTCACCGGCACGTTGGGCGTACCCGTCGGGCGGCTGCGCAAGCTCAATATGGGGACAACTTATCTCGGCGCGTTCACCTGCGGCGACCAGCTGTTGTGGGGGGCGGCGGAACCGTTGCGGCGGATGTTGCGGATTTTGTTGGAGTAATAAAGCATTCAGGACAATGCAGGGCAGCCGAGCACGACTGGGTCCATCACATCGAAATCGCGGAAATCCAGATTAGGGAGTATCTTTAACGAGAAGCTTGAAACCGCCGTGTGCTTGGCGGTGCTTTCAGGCGGAGCGGTCGCCAGCTCGGTTTTGCTGGCGGCGGTGTCCAACCTAATCCCGCCGGTACAACTAGACTTTCGGCGACGGAATGGAGATAGGTCCATGCTGACCAGGAGATTACTCCGAGTACTTTTATGGGTAGGGCTTGCGGTGCCATCGTGCGCCTTTGCCTTGGGGGTCGGTCAACTTGAAGTGCGTTCGGCGCTTAATCAGCTATTTGCGGCCGAACTACCCTTGGTGGTCAACAATCCCGCCGAGGTGATGGGCTTGACCGTGCGAGTGCCACGCCAGGAAGATTTTGATCGGCTAGGGATCGAGCGCCAGGAATTTTTCTCGAAATTGCGGTTTGCGGTGGAGTCTCCGCCGGGCGGTCGAAGTGTGGTCAGGGTGACCTCGCTCGAACCGATGCGCGACCCTAACTTTCACCTGTTAGTAGAATTGGTTTGGCCGCGTGGCCGCTTGATTCGTGAATTTCCAGTTCAGCTAGATCCCGAACTGTACGCAAATCGTAGACCGCCGCCACCGCCGCCACCGGCGGTCATGCTGCCACCACCCATTGCCAAGGCGCCCAGCGCAGAAAAGCCGACCGCTCCGCCACCGCCAGCGTTGCCAGCGGCCCCGCCGGTCAGCTTTGAAGGGGCCTCTGCCTATGGGCCAGTCGCTCGCGGTGAAACCTTGGCCGCCATTGCTCGGCGGGTTCGTCCCTCATCCACGATCAGCCTGCCAAAAATGATGGCGATCCTGGTGGCAGGTAACCCAGCCGCGTTCGGCAACGGGAATCCCAACCTCTTGCGCTCTGGTGTTACGCTGAAGGTGCCTACGGCGCAGGCCTTGGGGGTGCAAGGCGTGTCACCGCCGACAGAGACCATAGCCGTGGCACCGATTGCGGCCACCGCTCCCGCAGCGGTTGCCCCGCCCACGCTGGAATCCACCGCACCGGCGGCGCTTACCGCAACTGGCGTCCAGCCCCCAGCCCCGGCGGTGCCCGCGCCGGTGACCACGCCACCCGCTCAGGCGGATGTACAGCCCCCAACGACTGCCCAGCCGCCGGAGGCCGTCACACCGCCCGTGGCGACGACACCAGCGCCCGCTGGTTTGCCACAGGAAATCGTGCCGCAGGCCATAGCGCCTGTAGCGGAAGGCACAGGCACCGCTGGCCAGGCCGGTTCTGCGGTAGTCCAGCCTCCGGTCGCGTCTAGCGCGCCGACAGCGCAGACTCCATCCGCGACCGAGACGGCCGCGCCATCGCAAGCGAGCGCTGCGCCTCCAACGCAGTCCGTGCCTTCGGCGGCAGCGACTCCAGTGGCTCCGCCTCCGGCGGGTGCTGCGCCCGCAACTCCCTTGCAAGAAGCAGAAGCTAGTTGGATGAGCAATCCAATCATCTGGTTGGCGCTAGGTCTGATTGCTTTGGCGATTGCCGCCCTGGTGTTGTGGCCGTTGTTGCGCCGTCCGGTGCGCAGCAAGTCGGCGACGATAGCGGAGCCCAACGTCTTCGCGCCTCCTGAAAGCGCAACGCAGGATACTCAGCCTCCGCCTGCCACCAACATCGACACGCAGGCGCGCGATTTTCGTGCTGAGCGTTTGGAAGCAAGCGCTGGTATTGGCGCGGCGGCGGCAGCCGCTTGGGCGGCGTCAAATCCCCCTTCAGAGAGAACACAAACGCCTAAGCCGATTAAGGAGCTGCTCAAGGATTTTGAGGGCGAACCGAGTAGTGAGCGCTTAGCGCCGATGATGTCGCAAGGCCGGGAATTGTTGCTTGAAACAGCGCCGACCTCCAAGCCTGCGGAGGTGCGTCGGCCTCTGGATGCGTTTACAGAGCCGGCGACCGAATCGTTCATTAAGCCGGATTTGGCCTCGACGCCGCCGCCTCAGACGGAATTTCCTTCTGAGCTGCGCCTGGATGGCCTGGACTTTGATCTGAACGAGCTGGGTTTGGACAAATCCACCCGGTCCCGGACCTCCGACCGCCCGCCGCTGGAGATGAAGCCAGCCACGCCGGGCGGAGTCAAGAGACCGGTTAATTCGCCGTTGCTGGACTTAAGTATTTCCGAACCGGCCACCGAGCCGCCATCCCTTGGGGTTGTTGATTCGGGTGCAAAGCCGGGCCTTAAGTTCGAATTTTCCGATGTGACTCAGACGTTGGAGAAGCAAAGCTCAGGCCAGGATGTGCTCCGGCTGGATGAGGATTTACAGAGTCTGGGCGGCGGTGTGGCCGTGCTTGATGCTGATAAAACGGCGAGCGGCGGCATGTCCCAGGGTATCGGCATGGATGTAACCGACTATGTGGAAACCAAGCTGGATCTCGCCTCGGCCTATCTGGATATGGGCGACAAAGTCGGCGCGCGCGGCCTGTTGGAGGAGGTGTTGCGGGAAGGTGATGCCGCCCAGAAGGAGCGGGCGGAGCAGTTGCTTAAGAAATTAAGCTGATTGTTGATCCGGTTGGAGTGATCAAAAAGCCCCTCTTGGAGGGGCTTTTTGATTCTGATGAAGTTGCGGCGGTTTAACGGATCCGGCCTGTAGTGACTGGGTCAGCCAACGCCACCGCCCGATCCGCCGCGCCTCGTTGCGCGAAGCGGGCCACAGTGCCGGCGGGTAGCCAGACCAGGGTGCCGGCGGGCAGGCTGATCTGGCCGCTTTGAGCCGCTGCATTCCAAGCCCGATTGAGGTTGGTCAGTTCCCAGGAGTTTAGGCCGTAATAACTGGCCAGCGTGGGGGCGTCCACCGTTTGCCGCAGCCGCACCCGATCCAGATTGAGCGGCGCTTCATAACGAACGCCCTCCGGGAAAAAGTGCTGGGAGTTACGGGCGATGTCGCGGGCCGCTAGAAACTCAGCATAGAAATTACGCGAGGCAAACCCAAAGCCCGGCCCGGCGTAATAGCGAGTGATAGCGATAAAATCGTTACCATGCGCGGCCTGGGCGCGCTTCATCCCGCCCACGCCGTGATTATAGGAGGTAAGGGCGAGCGGCCAGCTTCGCAACTGGTTATAAGCGCTACCCAGATAGCGCGCCGCGCCTTGGGCCGAGGCCACTGGATCACGCCGCTCATCCACCGCCGCGTTGAGCATGCCGAAATGACGCGCGGTGCCAGGCATGAATTGCCACATGCCCACCGCGCCCGCCGCAGAGGCGGCGTGATTCTGAAAGGAGGACTCGACATGGGGGAGATAGGCTAAATCTTCGGGTAGACCCGCCTCCCGAAACACGTTGCGAAATGCGGCGTCATAGCGACCGCTGATTTCCAGCCCGCGCTTGAAGCGTTCGCGCATCCCGCGCTGACTGCGCAGGCGCTCACTGGCTCCAGCGATGGCACCAGGACCGCCGCTGCTTGCCCGAATCCGGTCCGCCAGTTTTTGTTCGGCTGGCGTGAGCGGCGCATTAAATGCCGCCTTGGCTTCCACCTGGCTCAGCAGGGTTTTCAGCTGCTCCTGATGCTCCTTAACGAAATCTTTTTGCTCTGGTGTTTGGTTTTCGCCGATTTCACCGGGTAGCGTGAGGACGGCGTACACCAGATCCAGGTAACGATGGTCATGCAGCGCCACGCGATTGCGGCCCCAGTTCGAGTAGACGTCGCGCCAGAATGCAACCTGCGGTTGCAAGCCTGGCGGTGCCGGGAATAGAGCATCGCCGCTGGTAGTGGATGACGGCTTGACCGGCGCTACGGGTTGGCTGGCGCAGGCGGCTAGCAGCAGCAGGGTCAACGCCATCAAGAATCCGCGTGGTTGTAGATGCATCGATGCTTACCTCCTTCAAAGTACCTAGGAATCAAATCGTAAAGCGAATCAGTGCGCAAAGGCGAACGGCAACCTGACCCCACTTATGGCGGCAGGAGGCCAGAGAAATTTAGGTTCCAGCCACCATCAGCGCCCGGCGCTCCCAAAAGCTGCAATGCCTGGCGTAATGCCTGTGGGGTGGCGTCACGCGCTTTGATCTGTCCGGTGATTTGGTAGCGGCCATCTGGTGCCAGTTTCAGGACCCCTTCCAGCGCGAGTGGCCCTCCTTGATCCTTGAACGCGCCTTGGATGCCCTCTGGCTGGGTGGGCGTCAATTGCAGGCTCAAAGCGCCCAAATGCAACGGCTGGCCCAGCGTGATACGTGCATCTCGCAAGGTGATGACGCCACGGGCGCTGCGCGGCCGTCCCGCCGCGTTGCACACCATTTCCTCAAGCGCAAACTCCACTAGGCCTTGCAACGGTGGATTGGGATAGCCAGCCAGCGCGCCCAATTGAGCCAGCGGTAGCTGACCGCGCACCGCGCGCCAGCGTATGTGGCGGCTTGCATTCACCGCAATCTGCCCGTTGAGCGCCACAGCGGGATCGATTGTCTGCCAGTGGAACTCAAGCCATCCGCTCAGTAGCGCCAGCACTTGCCAGCGCCAATCCAGTTGCGCCACGCGAACACCGCGCCAGCGCACCTCCCGCGCCGAACCTTCGGTCACTGTGCCTATTGCGTCCTGAACGCTGAAGCCCTGCGCTTGTGTGGCGAGCCGGTCGGTCAGCAGGGTGGCGGGAGCGCGTAGCGCTAGGAACAGCCCAAAAGCCAGCAATCCCAACAGCGCATAACCAAGCAGGCGTTTCATGGGGGAGCGCCTTGCACGATAAGACGCGCATTCACCAGACCCGCTGCTGCGCCGCGTTCCACGCTGAGTGTGGTGATGACGATGCGGTGATCGCGTTCCAGCGCGCCCAGCCAGGGCGCGAGCGCATCAAACCCAACGCCATCAAATTGGACACCGAGACGGTCGTCGCCTTGCGGCGTGACGCGCTTGAGCGCGGCACCCAGGCCTGCCGCACGGGCGGTCTGATCGACCAGAGTCAGCAGGGAACGGCCATCCGGTGGCGCTGAAGTGGTCTTTGCTTTTCCTAGTTGCCGGATCTCCTCCGCCATGCGGCGCATGGCTTCCAGCTCGGCGCGCTGTGCAGCGACGCTTTCACGCAAGCGGCGATGGTTGGCCTGCATGGGCTGCCAAAGTAGGGCGTAGATCAGCAACGCCAGGGAAAGCAGCGCGCCGCCAGTTACCAGCAGGCGTTCACGGGCATTCAGGCTTTCCCACCAGGGCTTCACGACGGGGTCCTTTGCAGGGTGATCTTGCTTTCAACCTGGCCCTCACGCTGGGTAGCGCGCATGTCTACGCGCAATCGGGTCCGTTGCTTTAGTTTTTGCTGCAATTGATCCAGCGTCGCCGGACTACCGCCCGCTAGATTTAATTCCAGTTGGCCGTCGCGATAACTGAAACTGCGCAAGCTGATGTCCTTGAAATCGGCGAGCGGCTGGCTTCCTTGATAAAGCAATTCCAAGAATGGGCTGCCTCTGGGCGCGCTAGGGCGCAGTTCGCGCCAGCGGGTTTCAAGCTGCACGCGGGGATTGACGATCCGGGTCGCGCCGGGTACCGCGTCTTTGTAGACCTCCTCCATGGTAGTGCGTAGCGTGGCTTGTGCGCGGCGCAGGCTCCAGTTTTCCTGCGCCAGGACAAACCCCTGTACCAAAAGCCACGCGCCCGCTAGAGCAGCCGCAGCGCGCCAGGGTCGTAGCCATGGCCCCCATTGCGCTTGGGGTCCATAAGGGCCTTGCAGCAGATTGATGGGCGCGGTGGGTAGTCCAGCGCTGGCGAACACCCGCAGCGCTTCCAGCGCGCTGTCTTCGATGTGCGGCTCTAAACCGATGATAGCGGGTGGTGGGCCGCCCCAGACGCGCAGGCGTTGTGGCATGGCATCGCCAGCCCCAGCAATCGCTTGTTGCAACAGCAGATCTAAGGTATTGGGTTCGATGGCGAAGCCTTCCCAGCGGCCTGTGCGCACCACGGCCCGCTGGCTCTCCAATACAATGCTCCAATCGCCAGGCTGCCAGGGCAGCAGCAAGGGTTCCGGGACGACAGCGTTCGGGGTGAATCCGGCCTGCGCGCAGGCATCCAACCAACCGCGCAGCAGGTCGCGGTGAATGACCGCCACCGGTAGGCTGTTGCCATCCGGCGCGGCGGCTGGCGCGAAGTGTAAGGCTTCAAGGTCGTCGGCGACCTGATCTTCCAGGGCATACGGCACGGCGCGCGCCCAGGTGGATCGCTTGCGGCTGGGCAGCGGTAGCCGGTGCAGGGTTAGCGCCTCGCCGGGCGCGACGAGCCACAGTCGCGCTTCCCCGGCCAGGCCGGCGAGCGCAGTCAGCGCACCGCGCTGCGGCGCACCGTTGGCGAGCAGCCACTCAGCCTGGTCGGCTGCAAGCAGGCGAAAAAAACCAATGGGGGCTGGCACGGGGGGTCGTTAATCCAGAGAGCCGAAAGCGCGCCGCAGAACACGAACACCGTTGGCGTCGCGGTACAGCATACTGTATAGCATTGCGCGGCCATCGCCCACCCGCGCTTCGGCTTGCAGGAGAAAATACTGGCTGTTGACGCTGAGCAGGGCCTTGATTGGCGCTTCCACGGTGGTGAGCTTGGCCGCATTGAGAAACGCATCCACGCTTTGATAGCCGTCTCCTGGTCGCTCCTGTAACAGGTGGCTTACATCGGCCAGTTTTGGCCCATCCTTACCCAACGCCGCCAATACCGGGGCTGGCGCGGTATTGACGTTGACCGGTGTGCCGGGCGGAAGGGCGCGCACCACGGGTTGCAATTGGGCGAAAGCCTCCCGATCCACCCCCTTGACCAGACGCAGCTCGGAGACGCTGACGAAAGGGCGGTTGGCCGCCAGATAAGCGGGATTCAACACCGCATAATCACTGTCTTCAGCCCCGTCAGGAAACCGAGGCTCGGCGTCAGGATCGATCCAGTCGGCGATGGCCAGCGCCAGCTCTGGTGGCAGCGCAAGGCTTTCCAGCAGGCGTTGCAAGACGCTGAGCTGGGCAGGTTCTAGGGCCGCTTTAGCCGTGGTCGCGACGGTTGGCGCGGGTGTTTTTTGGGTTTCGTTTGCAGGCTTTGGGTCGCTCGGCCGCGCGTCTGGCTTGGCGGCGGGGTGCACGGGCGCGCCGGGCGCTGGTCGCCACAGATTGTTGAGATTAAAGCCGCCTTGCAGGTCGCTGAGACGAGCGGTGAGTGTCCCTCCTGCCACCGGCAGGATGGGGGGTAGCAAGGCCCAGGCTTCGTTCGGGTGATCGATGTCGTTTTTTTGTCGGTCGCGCGTCAGGATGATGATAGCCATCTGTTCAGCGCCCAGCGTGTATAACCGGGCCTGCTGTTGGTGCAGAAACACCGCGCTGCGCCGGATAGCCAGTTGTTGTAGGCTGGCGAGGCTGACGGCGGCGACGCTGGCCAGAAACACAATCAATAACACGGTGATGAGCGCGACACCCCGTTGCCTGTGCAGTCGGCTGCCACCATTGGCTTGACCAGAAACCAGCGCCAGGGTGTTAATCGGGCAGGAGCAGTAGTCGGGTGATTTCACTCCAGTCCTCCAAAGTCAGGCCGATTTCCACCGCACGCGGCAAGCGGTCGGGATTGGGTGACGGCCCTTCCGTGAGGGGAGAGGGCGGTGGCCAGTCGTCGCGCCAGTCTTTCTGATCCAGAAAGCGTATTTTGAAGGCTTGCACCTTCTCCAGCAGCAAGGTCTCGCGTGGCTCGCTTAAACCGCCACGGTCGAGGATCGGCCAATGCAGTCGCCATAATCGACCATCCCGCAGCCGATACGCCACGCGCTGCAAGCTGGCGCGCGGCTGGGCCAGGGGGTTGTCCCAGCCGGCGCGGGTCAGTGTCAGGCGGTCTGCGGTGAGCGCGCCGCCAAGCAGGGCAGGCTGTGGCTCGCCATACTCATCGCGAATACCGCGCTCTACGGCTTGCGCGAGGTCCTGCTCCAGCCGATAGACCGCCAGTTGCACCGCAGCCAGCCGTCGGCTTTGCTCTTCGACAGCGGCGCGGGTATACCAGACCGCGCGCAGGCCGCTGTAGGCGGCGACGGCCATAATGGAGAACACGGCCAGCGCCACCAGCAACTCCAGCAAGGTAAAACCGCGACTGGCTGGGGTCATGGCGGCGGCTGGGATAGCGCGGGCGGGGTGGGCGACGGCTGCTGCGCGGGTGAAGGGTTGGCGGTTGCATCGGTGGGTTTTTCCGGCAGCGCGCCCTTGAAGGCAATCAGCGTGCTCAGTTCCGGCCCACCCACGTCGGCGCGCACCGCCAGTTCAAGGCGCCGCAAGTCTGGCAATTCGGTGGTGTGAAATTGCGCTTCCCAGCGCCAGACACGGCCTGCTAGTTCAGTGACGCCCGTGCGCGCGCCTTCCTCCGGCCAGGGTTCCGTTTCCAGCAGCAGCACGTTGATCTGGTTGAGCGCCACCCAGCTAGCAAAGGTGCGATCCCGCAAGGCGGCGACAGTGGTGATGCTTTGGGTGACGGCGCTGATGATGGCACCCATGGCAATAGCCAGCACCGCCAGCGCGACCAGCACTTCCAGCAACGTAAAGCCAGAGACTCGCTTCACCGAGCAATTTCGCTTAGCGTCAGGCGGCCCAGCCCATCGCCAGCCACTCGCTGCTGCGGCTCGTTGGCGGAATCCGCCTCGCTCAGGCTGAACACGGCGACAAACGCCGTGGTTTCGCCGCTATTTAGCAGCAACACCTGCGGCAACGACTCTGTGGCTTCCTTCAGGTCGACTAGCCGATCCTCGACCCACAGCTTTAGCTCTATCCCATCCGGCAGCGTGCGGCGGGTCAGGCTATTGGCGGCGGCGACCGGCTCCCAGCGGCCTTTCGGCCCTAGACTCAGGATGGCATAACCGGCGCGGTCGAACTGGATCGCGCGCAAATCGCCGCTTAGCAGAGCTTCCTGTTGCTGCAACTCCACGAGCGCGGCGAGACGGCGCGCTTCCTCCGCCAGCCGTTCGTGCGAGCCGCTGCCTGCCGCCAGCAAGGCGAAACTGCTCAGGATGCCGACCAGCACCAGCACCACCAGGATTTCCAGCAGGGTGAAGCCGCGTGACGACGCGCGTATTGCAAAAGGCCAAGCCGTGCGGGATTTCGGCGATGCGCTCAATCGTCTAGATTCCAGTTGCCCAGATCGGCGTCCGCGCCCTCACCACCTGGCTGACCATCAGCGCCTAAGGTATAAATGTCGAGATCGCCATGCTGGCCGGGACTCAGATAATGATAAGGCTGACCCCAAGGATCCTTGGGCAACCTGTCCAGATAACCGCCCTCTTGCCAATGCGGGGCATCGGCGGGCTTTTGCACCAGCGCTTCCAGGCCTTGTTCGGTGTTCGGATAGCGGAAGTTGTGCAGGCGATACAGGTCTAGCTGATTCTTGAGGACCCGAATATCCTGCTTAGCCTTGACAGCGCGCGCTTTGTCCGGGTTGTCCATAATGCGTGGCACCACTACAGCGGCCAAGATGCTTAAGATAACGACTACCACCATGACTTCAATCAAGGTGAAGCCGTGGTCATGCGCACGGCGGCGTAGCAAAGGAAAGGGCATAGTGATCTCCAGAAGCCGGTTGCGAAGGACCGGGTCAGGCGCGACCCAGCCGGTACAGCGCGATTTCGCCCAGCAGGTTGGGCCATAACTTCGGCCCCAGCTGGGGCCGATGGCTATGATCGAGTACCGCGCGTTGCAGAATATCGATGCCTTTGGCGTGGCACAGTTGCTCAAAGTCGCGCAGCGTAAAGAGGTGAATGTTTGGGGTGTCGTACCACTGGTAAGGCAGGGTTTTACCGACTGGCATTCGCCCACGTAACGCAATTTGCGCGCGGAAACGCCAGAAGCCGAAATTAGGGAAAGTGACGATCCCCTGTCGGCCCACCCGCAACATTTCATCCAGCAACGCCTCAGTTTGCCGCACCGCTTGCAGGGTCTGGGTCATGATGACGTAATCAAAACTGGCGTCGCAAAAGTCGGCTAAACCCGCTTCTAGATCGGCGTGGAGGACATTCACACCGGCCTCAATACACCGCAGCATGTTGGCATCATCAATTTCCAGGCCGTAGCCGCTGACCCGGCGATGATCGCGCAGATAGGCCAGCAGCGCGCCATCGCCGCAGCCGAGATCGAGCACGCGCGCGCCAGGACGGATCCAGTCGCTGATCAATTCCAGTTCAGGCCGCATCGGCGCGCACCTCGCGGGCGACCCGCGCCAAATAGCCACGCAACACCGCATGATAAAGAGGAATCGGCATTAAAAAGGCGTCATGGCCGAATTCGGAAGGAATTTCGGCGTAGCTGGCGGCGCAGCCAGCCCGCACTAGAGCCCGGACGATTTCACGCGACCGGGTCGGCGCAAAACGCCAATCACTGGTGAAGGCCACCACCAGAAATCCAGCCTTGGCTCGGTGAAAAGCTGCCGCCAGGTCACCGTCAAAATCGGCGGCCGGGTCGAAATAATCGAGCGTTTTGGTGATGAGTAAGTAGGTATTGGCATCGAAGCGATCCACGAAGGCATGACCTTGGTGGCGCAGATAGCTTTCCACCTGAAACTCAATGTCAAAGTTGAAGTTGAAATTCATTTTGCCTTCGCGCAGCTCGCGGCCGAACTTGGCGCGCATCCCTTCATCAGACAGATAGGTGATATGGCCAAGCATCCGGGCCAGCATCAGCCCGCGCCGGGGTACCACGCCAAAGTCGTAGTAGTGGCCGTGGTGAAAATCGGGATCGGACAGAATGGCCTGCCGGGCCACCTCATTGAAGGCAATATTCTGGGCCGAGAGCCGCGGGGCGGCAGCGATGATGAGGGCATGTCGTACCCGATCCGGGAAGGTAATGGCCCATTGCATGGCCTGCATCCCGCCCAGACTGCCGCCGATCACCGCTGCCCACTGCGCAACCCCCAAATGATCGGCCAGCCAGGCCTGGCTGCGCACCCAATCCTTGACCGTGACGATAGGAAAATCCGGGCCAAAGGGCTTGCGATTATCAGGGTTGATGGCGGTCGGGCCGGTCGATCCCTTGCAGCCGCCCAGATTGTTGCAGCAGACCACAAAAAACGCGCAGGTGTCGATGGGTTTACCAGGGCCGATGCAGTTGTCCCACCAGCCGGGTTTGGTGGGGGAGTCTTCCGCATGATACCCGGCGACGTGATGGTCGCCTGACAGGGCGTGGCAGATCAACACCGCGTTGTTACGCTGCGTGTTGAGTTCGCCATACGTTTCGTAAACGATGTCGTATTCCGCCAGTATCCGGCCACAATCCAGCGCCAGCGGCTCGGCGCAATGGACAGTCTGGGGCAAGACCAGACCCACGGAATCCGGAGGATAGAGAGACGGCATGGCTTCCTGACCGACGTGGTGATAGCGCAAGGGTGGGGCTTTAACAAAGGGTGTCAGTCTAATCGGCGCTGGGGTAGACGGCAACAGGCGCTACGCGGGATATGAGTCTTAATTATTGATTTTAATATATTTTTAAGGTATAAGTCTAGCGGTGAATCGGTTTCTATCCCCAGCGGCCCTGATAGCCGGGCAGAGCTCGTTTCCAAGGCGCGCCGATCAAGAGCCAGCCTGAATTATGCCTCTCAAATTTTGGAGGCTGGTCCACTGGGGATTGGGGGATCAATACCCAGTGGAAAGCGTTGGGGTGCAACGATGCGCAAGCGTTTGGTCCGGCCGGTTTCGCCAGAAAGCAAGCTGACTTGGCTTTTCGGCACGCCAAACAAAGTCGCCAGAAATTCCCGCAGATGGGCATTGGCCTGACCGTCCATCGGTGGCGCGGCGATACGGATGCGGAAGTGGTCGGCCACCAAGCCGTCCCATTGATCGCGGCCAGCGCGCGGCCGCGCCTGTACCTGCACAATCAAGTCCGGGCCGTCCCAGCGATAGCCAGCGCGCATCAGCGTGCTAGCCCACGCCAGCAAACAGGCGGAGCAAGTCTTGCATCAGCAGGCTGACGAAAATCAGTGCCACCACCACCAGCATCGGCGATAGATCGATGCCGGAAATAGGTGGCAGCCAGCGCTGGACTGGTTTGAGTAGTGGGGCGGTCAATTGGGCCAGGATCCGTCCGATGGGGTGGTAAGGAGCAGCGTTGACCCAGCTCAGCACCGCCTGAATAATAATGCCCCATAAATAGATATTAATCAGCAGCTTGAGCAGCTCCAGTACAGCGCGCAACAGCAAAACGCCAATGCTCGCTGGTTGATCGAGAATCTGGGCGATCAGGAATACTTCTACCAGTTGTAAGCACAGCGCTAACACCACCGCCGCTAAATCCAGTCCCCGATAACCCGGCACGATGCGGCGCAACGGCAACAGCAGGGGATTGGTGATCCGCACCAAAAATTGCACCAGAGGGTTGTAGAAGTCGGCGCGCACCCATTGCAGCAGAAAGCGCAAGACCACCGCCAGCAGATAAAACCCGAAAACGGTCTGAATCAAAAAAATCGTGGCGGTCATGACTGGCCTCCCAATAAATCACCCAATTCCTGAGCACGTTGGCGGGCAGCGTCCAAGGCACGAGCCAGTAACGATTCCAATCCGCCATCCCGCAACGTCGCCACCGCGCGCTCGGTGGTACCGCCCGGCGAGGTAACGCGCGCACGCAACGCCGCTGGGCTTTCCGCGCTTTCCAGCGCCATTTTGGCCGCACCAAATGCGGTCTGTAAGGTCAGCAGTCGCGCGGTAGCCGCATCGAGTCCCTGGGCCACGCCCGCCTGCTCCAGTGCTTCCATCAGCAAAAAGAAGTAAGCCGGGCCGCTACCGGATAGCGCGGTGACCGTATCTAGCAGGCGCTCGTCTTCGACCCAAACGGTCATGCCGACCGCGCGCAACAACGATTCAGCTTGTTGCCGCTGCCGATCAGAGACGAAGGGATTGGCGAACAGTGCGCTGGCGGCACTGCCTACCAGCGCTGGGGTATTGGGCATGGTGCGCACCAAAGCCAGTGAGCCACCGCCCAGCCAAGTCCGCAAATCCGGCTCACGCACGCCCGCAGCGATGGAAATCACCAGCGGTTGGCGCGCTTGAATCAGCGGGGCGAGTCGGCGGGCGACCTGGGGCAACACCTGCGGTTTGACTGCCAACACCAGGGTATCCACTTGAGCGGCGATTTCGGTGTTGTCGGCGCTGACCTGGAGCTGGAACTGGCTACGCAAAAAGTCGCGCTGGTCGGGATTGGGTTCCGCCACCCAAAGATGGCGCGGATCGCTACCGCCAGCGATCAAGCCACCGATCAGGCTGCGCGCCATATTGCCGCCGCCGATAAACCCAATGGAACTCTCTAACATCTACGCCTCATCTGTTGGCAATGAGTGATGGGATGGGAAAATGCGCGGAATACCAGTCGGAATCACCGTGTTTTCGCGCGTCTTTACGGTTTGCCGCTGAGGTGCTTTGTGATCTGTTCGCTGATGCTGGCGAGTCGCTGATCTTGTTGGTATGCCTGATAAACTTGCTGTTTATGTTGGCCGTCCAGCTGTTGGTAAAGTGTATAGGAACCGGGTAAACGCTCGCGCAACGTTCGTTCGAACCCCGCTGGCTCTAGTCCGGCTTCCAGCCGATCTTGCCCAGTAACGGACGGCGTGGCGGATGGTGTGGCGCTTAGCGGCGGGTTGAGGATCAAGGTCGTCGCCTGCTGCTTCGCCTCGTTTTCAATAGTGCGCAGAAATTCCTGATCCGCGCCGAACAACAGTGGGGCAGCCAGCAACAACAGGCTAAAGAGCCCGCCGCGCCAGATGGGGGTAAAGCGAGATGAGGTCGGCGGCGTTATGGTAATCATGGCAGTGATGGCCTTCCCGATAGGGGCGTGATGCGGCCGGATAAGATGCGCGAGATGCGTGCGCATTGGTTTGGGGGTGTGGTACCAGTCATAATTTAGCAGCGTGGCCCGAACAAGGCGGAACCGATGCGCACCAGCGTCGCGCCCTCAGCGATCGCCGCTTCCAGATCGTCGGACATGCCCATGGAGAGGGTATCCAGGGCCATTCCAGTGGCGTTAAGCTGGGCTTGCAACTGGCGCAACTGGGCAAAGGGGCGGCGCTGCATGGCAAAATCAGCCGTTGGTGCCGGAATCGCCATCAGGCCACGCAGGCGCAAGCCAGGCAGCTGGGCGATGGCGGCGGCGATAGCGACCGCCTGCGTTGCATCACAACCGCGCTTGGCGGGTTCCTGGTCGATGTTGACTTGTAGGCAGACGTTCAGCGGGGGCAGGAACGCGGGTCGTTGCGCGCTCAGCCGCTCGGCGATTTTCAGCCGATCCACGCTATGCGCCCAGGCGAAACGTTCGGCGATGGCGCGGGTTTTATTGGTCTGGATCGGCCCGATAAAATGCCATTCCAGCTCTAAAGCAGCCAATGCAGCCATTTTCGCCAGACTTTCTTGCAGATAGTTTTCGCCAAAACTGTGTTGGCCGGCGGTCGCCAGCGTGGCGATAGCCGCCGCCGGTTGGGTTTTGCTGACCGCCAGCAATTGTGTGGTACCTGACGGGCGCTGGAAGTGCAATTCAGCGGTGCGGATGCGATTCCACACGGTCTGGAGGCGGTCAGCGAAATCCATGGTCACGGCTGAAGGTCTTTTGCAACAGGTCTTGGCAGTGCTGGGCGCGGCCAGGAGGTGCGCCGATGGCTATATACTACTTGGAAATTCGATGCGGTGGCGCGGTCTCGTCAGAGGACCGTTCTTCTAACATAAAGCATTTACTGGAACCCTCGCTATGACTCTTGACGAACTGTTGACTTTTTCTGTGCAAAATAATGCTTCAGATTTGCATTTATCCGCTGGGTTGCCCCCCATGATCCGCGTGGACGGCGATATGCGTCGCATCAATGTCCCAGCGCTGGAGCATAAGCAAGTACATGCCCTGATTTATGACATCATGAACGACAAGCAGCGTAAGGATTATGACGAATTTTTAGAGTGCGACTTTTCGTTCGAGATTCCCAAACTCGCCCGGTTTCGCGTCAACGCTTTCAATCAAAATCGGGGTGCGGCGGGTGTGTTACGCACCATTCCCTCCAAAATTCTGACGCTGGAAGACCTCGCTTGCCCACCGGTCTTTAAGGAGCTGATTGATATTCCACGCGGCTTGATTCTCGTCACCGGCCCCACCGGCTCCGGCAAATCCACCACCCTGGCAGCGATGATCGATCATATCAACAAAAATGAATACGGCCATATCCTTACCATTGAGGATCCGATTGAGTTTGTCCACCAGAGCCAACGCTGCTTGGTCAATCAACGTGAGGTGCACCGCGATACCTTGGGATTTAACGAGGCGCTGCGTTCGGCGCTGCGCGAAGATCCCGACATCATCCTGGTCGGTGAAATGCGCGATCAGGAAACCATACGCCTGGCCTTAACTGCGTCTGAAACTGGCCATTTGGTGTTCGGCACTCTGCATACCAGCTCGGCTCCCAAGACCATTGACCGTATCATTGACGTGTTTCCCGCCGGCGAGAAGCCCATGGTGCGCTCCATGCTGTCTGAGTCGTTGCGCGCGGTGATTTCCCAAGCCTTGCTCAAGAAAAAAGGCGGCGGTCGCATGGCAGTCCATGAAATCATGGTGGGCATTCCCGCTATCCGCAATCTGATCCGTGAAGATAAGGTGGCGCAAATGTATTCATCCATTCAAACTGGCGCGGCATTTGGAATGCAAACGCTTGACCAGGCGCTGTTGACCGCAGCCCAAAAAGGCTTCGTCACCCGTGAGGAAGCCATGACTTACGCACAGAATAAAGCCTCGTTTAGAGTTTCTTGAGGCGACTGAAGCCAAGCCAAGCCTTGTCATCGAGCTGAAAAGCTTCGCCTTGGTCCCTCTGATGGCGTGCTGCGCATTCCGGGTTTTTTACCCTCAATTTCCTATTGCTGGCGCTATGTTATCGATTTCGCTGAAAAGCTCTCTTGTTGTTCTGCTTGGTTTGGCGGCAATGGGCATGACCCCGTCGCGCGGGCTGGCCCAGGCTTCGGTTCCAGCCAGCACCGCCACGTCAACGCTGGCGTATATCAGTGATACGGTTGATATTCCGCTACGCGCCGGGGCATCCAACCGGCATAAGATCATCGGCGTGGCGCGCACCGGCGCTCCGGTGACGGTGCTCAAGGTCGATGCGGCCAAGGCTTACACTCACATTCGCACCGCTACGGGTGCGAGTGGCTGGTTGCCTAGCGTGCAACTCACCGCGTTGCCCAGCAGTCAGGAGCAACTGGCCGCGACCCGGCAGGAACTGGAGCAGTTGAAGGCGCAGTACTTTGGTCTACAGCAGCATATAGATGGGGTGGTCAACAACTCCAACCCGGAAACGACCGGTTATCCCCGGCTTTACGAGGAAGCGCTGCGCCTGCGGCAGCAACTGGCGCAGTACCGCAAAGTGGCGGCCGATACCGTGGCCATTGATGAGCGCAACAAGGATTTACAGGAACGGGTGGTAACGCTAGAGCGGGAGTTGCAGATAGTCCAACAGGAAAATCAGATGCTGCGTAACGCCAGTGATAATATGAAGCTCTTGATTGGATTGCTTATTCTGGGAGTGGGTTCGCTGGTTGCGGTGCTGACGCCGCGCATCCGCGAGCAGAAGCGGGCGCAATGGAGCCAGTTGTAGGCTGAGCCAGTGCTGGCGCTGCCGGTGCTATTTCAAGAGCAGGAGCAAGTTTCTGGCTATTGGGAAGAGGGCAACGCGGCGGGTGGCTCCAGAGCGACCGGTGTCAGCTGGACTGCGCTTTGATCGAAAGTGGCCCACAACTCGGCAAAGGTGGCACCGACCACCGGGTGGCGCTGGTCGCCGGCGATTTCTGCCAATGGCTTTAATACAAAAGCGTAGTGCAGAATTTTTTTGCGGGGAATCTGCAGCCCCGGCTCGCGCAGTACCAGATCAGCGTACAACAGCAAATCCAGATCCAGCGCTCGCGGTCCTGGCGTCGGCTTATCGTTGCGATGGCGATAGGCCCGCTCCAGCTCGCGCAAGAGGGAGACGACGTTGCGAACCAGCAAATGGGTCTGGAATCCTACGACGAGGTTGAAAAAATCATCCCCGTTGAAACCCACTGCCGGATTGGCGTAGATAGTGGAGACGGTTAATGGGCCGAATTGTTGGTCGAGCGCGGCCAAGCCAGCGCGAATATGGCGTTCTGGCGCAATGTTGCTGCCGATGCCAACATAAACGCGCGCCATAGCGCTCAAGCAGCATCCGAATTGCGGCGTTCGATGGTGATACCGACCTCACGGGCGGCACCGATGGCTGCGGGTTTGCGCAGGGTCAGGCGTAGCCAGGGAAGCTGAAATTCCTGCAGCAGCAATTCGGCCAGGCGCTCGCCCAAAGTTTCCAGCAGTTGGCAATTGCTAACGGCGGTGAATTCGATGATGCGTTGCGCCACGGCCTGATAATTCACGGTATCATCCAAACAGTCAGTGGCTGCCGCTGGGCGCAGGTCGGCCCCAAGCTCAAGGTCGATGAGCAGCGGGCGTAGGGCCTGGCGTTCCTGGGGATAGACGCCAATGCAGGTTTCGACACACAGGTCGCGAATAAAAATGAGGTCCATGCCGGGATTCCAAACCATGCGCTATCTTAGCCTAAAAGCCGTGTCGCCATCCTGTATTACCGCTGGTCAGCTTCGTTGGCGTTTTTAACTGAGGTCGCACCCTATGGCTCTTGCCATGTTGTTCGTTATTCTGGCTTATTTGGCTGGTTCCATCTCCACCGCGATTCTGGTATGTCGGGCGCTGGGCCTGCCCGATCCGCGCGCCGAAGGTTCGCGCAATCCAGGCGCGACCAATGTGCTGCGCTTTGGCGGCAAGAAAGCTGCTGCCCTGACCCTGGCAGGCGATTTAGCCAAGGGGTTGCTGCCGGTCCTGCTGGCGCGCTGGGCTGGCGTGGGGGAAACCGGCTTGGCCCTTACCGCGCTGGCGGCTTTTTGGGGGCATCTGTATCCGCTGTTTTTTGGCTTTGTGGGCGGCAAGGGTGTGGCGACCGCATTCGGCGGCCTGCTGGGGTTTTCTTGGCCGACCGCCCTGGCAGCGGTGGCGGTATGGTTGTTTATGGCCTTCGTGGTGCGGATTTCTTCGCTGGCGGCGCTGACTGCCGCTGCGCTCACGCCGCTGTTTGCCTGGTGGTTCGGGTTACGCGGCGTGGCTTTCATCGCTGTGCTGATGATGGTCGGCTGGATGATCTGGCGACACCGCTCCAATATCCAAAAGCTGTTATCCGGCGCTGAGGATAAAATCGGCACCGATCGGCCAGAGGCTTGAAGGCCGAGATCAACGGCGACTGTGGTGTTGAGCCATACACTCGCAGCCTTAGCCTGGCGATCCGGGCGCATGGCGCGTAGTAAAATCCTTTATAATCCCTAGGCAGAATTTTTTGCCTGCTTTGTGCTTCTAATACGGTACAGGATAATCAAGGTTGTGAATAAGAAATCGAGTTTTAACCGCGAAGACTTGTTAGCGTGTGCGCGCGGTGAATTATTTGGCCCCGGCAATGCCCAGTTGCCGCTGCCGAACATGCTGATGGTGGATCGTATCGTTCACATTGGTTCGGAAGGTGGCCAGTATGGCAAGGGGGAAATTGTCGCGGAGCTGGATATTCACCCTGATCTCTGGTTTTTTACCTGCCATTTTATTGGCGATCCGGTCATGCCCGGTTGTTTGGGGTTGGACGCCATGTGGCAACTGGTGGGATTTTTCCTAGGGTGGATGGGTGGCCAGGGCCGAGGTCGGGCGCTGGGCTGTGGTGAAGTGAAATTTACCGGCCAGGTGCGCCCGCAAGCCCACAAACTGACCTATCACATTCAAATGAAACGGGTCATCCTGCGCAAGCTGGTGATGGGCATCGCCGACGCCAACTTAGAGGTCGATGGCCGAACCATTTATACAGGTAAGGATTTGCGCGTCGGCTTGTTCACGTCAACCGACGGCTTTTGAGGATAGCGACCATGAGACGGGTGGTGATTACCGGTATCGGTATTGTGTCCAGTATTGGCAACAATTGTGGCGAGGTACTGGAATCGCTGCGGCAGGGTCGCAGCGGCTTAGAGTATGCGGAAGACTATAAGGAAATGGGCCTGCGCTCCCATGTCCGCGGCCCGCTGCGGGTGGATCTGGCGGCGCAGATTGACCGCAAGATCTTACGGTTTATGGGTGATGCCGCTGCTTTTAACTATATCGCCATGCGCGAGGCGATTGCCGATGCCCAGTTACCGGAAGAGCTGGTCTCCAACCCACGCAGCGGCTTGGTGACCGGCACCGGCGGCGGCAGCCCGCAGAACATGGTCGACGCCGCCGATCTGCTGCGCAACAAGGGTTTGAAACGAGTCGGACCATACATGGTGCCGCGCACCATGAGCAGCACCACAACCGCCTGTTTGGCGACACCGTTCAAGATTAAGGGTGTCAATTACAGCATCGGCTCGGCCTGCGCCACTGGCGCGCACTGCATCGGCCACGGCGCAGAGTTGATTCAATGGGATAAGCAGGACATCGTATTCGCTGGCGGTGGCGAGGAAGTGCACTGGAGCTTGACCCATCTATTCGATGCCATGGGTGCGCTGTCCACCAAATACAACGAGACGCCGCAGACCGCCTCCCGCACCTATGATGCGCATCGCGATGGCTTTGTGATTTCCGGTGGCGGCGGCATCGTGGTGCTGGAAGAGCTGGAACACGCCCAGCGGCGTGGGGCGCGCATCTACGCCGAGCTGATTGGGTACGGGGCGACCTCGGACGGCTACGATATGGTGCAGCCCTCCGGCGAGGGCGCGTTGCGCTGTATGCAGCAGGCCTTGGCCGGTATCAAGGAACCGGTGGATTACATCAACACCCACGGCACCAGCACCCCGGTGGGCGATATCCGCGAACTGGAAGCGCTACGCACCATGTTTGGTGAGCGGATTCCGCCGCTCAGTTCCACCAAGCCACTGACGGGTCACGCCTTAGGTGCGGCGGGCGTTCATGAGGCGATCTACTCGATCCTGATGATGGAGCATCGCTTTATCGCCGCTTCGGCCAATATTGAGACCTTGGATCCGGCGGCGGAAGGTTTTCCCATCGTCCGAGAACGGGTGGATCACGCGGACATCAAGGTCGTAATGTCCAACAGCTTTGGCTTCGGCGGCACCAACGCCACTCTGGTGTTGCGGCGCTTTGCAGCTTGAATGCAAAGGGGTTGATGGAGGCCGCCCGCAAGGCGGCCTTGTTGTTTGCCTGGGAGAGATGGGGATGGCTAGTTTTCCGTTGCTTGCGTTGATCGTTGCTTTGTATTCCTTGTTTGCTTTGCTGGCCCCAGGGTGGCTGGAAGCAGTGCATTTTGAATTGCCTCTGCTGTCTGGCGTCCCACTACCGTTTCAAGGCGGCGATCTGTTGCTGGTGCTCGGCCTGATTTTGCTCTGTGTGGAAGTGTACCGCGCCACCAGTAGTTCCACGGGTGCGATTTTGAATCATGTCTTATCGCTGGTCGTGTTTGTCATCGCCTTGATTGAGCTGTTGGTGATGCCGCGCATGGCTAATATGACCTTTTTCCTGATTGTATTGATGACGCTGAGTGATGTTGTTGCCGGGTTCACTGTCACTATCTCGTCTTCCCGGCGGGATTGGCAACGGCCATGATCGCCCTCAACCTGGGGCCGTTTGCAACGGCTGGAATGCTGGCGTCCTGATGGCCGCTTCCGAATTTTCGCTGATCGACCGCTATTTCGCCGCGCAAGGGCTGCATCGTGCTGATGTGGTGTTGGGTATTGGCGATGATGGCGCGTTGCTCCAGCCATCCAACGGTCAGCAACTCGTGGTGACTATGGATACGCTGGTCGCGGATGTGCATTTTTTCGCCGCCGCCGACGCGGCGGGTATCGGCCACAAGGCGCTGGCGGTAAACCTAAGCGATCTGGCGGCCATGGGAGCGATGCCAGCTTGGGTGACGCTCGCGCTGACTCTGCCCAAGGCCGATGAATCCTGGCTGGAGCAGTTCTGCCAGGGCCTATTCGCACTGGCGGCCCGTTATCAGGTGCAACTGGTTGGCGGCGATACCACGCATGGCTCAACCACGGTCATTACCATACACGCCCAGGGTTTTGCGCCGGTGGGGGCGGCTTTGCGCCGCGACGGCGCACGCCCAGGCGATGGTATCTATGTGACCGGAGCGCTGGGCGACGCCGGCCTGGCGTTGGCAGCGGTCTTGGGCAAAGTCCAGGTGGCTGCTAAGGAGCGGGCGGTGATCCAGCGGCGGCTGGAATGGCCGGAACCGCGCATTGCTCAGGGGTTGGCGCTGCGTGGCATCGCCAGCGCCGCTATCGATATCTCTGACGGGCTGGCCCAGGATCTGGGCCATATTCTGGAACGCAGTCAGTGTGGGGCCGTGGTGGCGGTGGATGATTTACCAGTATCACCGGCCCTGGCGGCCAGCGTGGAACGGGACGCCGCACTGGCTTTAGCGCTGGCGGGCGGCGATGACTATGAACTGTGTTTTACCGCACCTCCGGCTCAAAGCGAGCGGCTGCAGGCGGTGGCGGCGGCGTGGGATTGCCGCTGTACCCGCATCGGCACCATCACCGTGGAACCGGGGTTAGCGCTGCGCCGTGCCGATGGTTCCCGGTTTTGCCTGGAGCACTCTGGTTACGATCATTTTGGTTGAGAGCTTATTGTGATTGCACAACTCCGCAACATCGCCATCATCGCCCATGTGGATCACGGCAAGACCACGCTGGTGGATAAACTGCTGCAACAGTCCGGCACCCTAAGCGAGCGGGGCGCGCCCGTGGAGCGGGTGATGGACTCTAATGCCCTGGAGCGCGAGCGCGGCATTACCATTCTGGCCAAGAATACCGCCCTGTACTGGCGCGACTATCACATCAATATCGTGGATACGCCGGGCCATGCCGATTTTGGCGGTGAGGTCGAACGGGTGCTCTCCATGGTGGATTCCGTGCTACTGCTGGTGGATGCCGTGGACGGCCCGATGCCGCAAACTCGCTTCGTCACCCAGAAAGCCTTCGCCATGGGCTTTAAGCCGATTGTGGTCATCAACAAGGTGGACCGACCGGGCGCGCGGCCGCACTGGGTGTTGGATCGCACCTTCGATCTGTTTGACCGCTTGGGCGCGACCGATGAGCAACTGGACTTCCCGGTGATCTACGCCTCGGCGCTGCACGGTTACGCCGGGCTGGAGGACAGCGTGCGGGAAGGCGACATGACGCCGTTGTTCGAGACCATTATCCGTCATGTGCGCCCTCCAGACGTCGATCCTGATGGGCCGTTTCAGCTTCAGGTCAGCTCGCTGGATTACAGCAGTTATGTCGGCGTGATCGGCATTGGCCGCATCCGCCGGGGCAAGATCAAGACCAATACCCCAGTTGCCATCCTGAACCGTGATGGTCAGCGCCGCTCAGGCCGTATTCTGCAAATCCTCGGTTTTCAGGGTCTGGAGCGGATCGAATTTCCCGAAGCGTCCGCTGGCGACATCATCGCCTTCACCGGGGTGGACGGCCTGGGCATTTCCGACGTGCTGTGCGATCCCAACGCGGTCGAGGCGCTGCCGCCGCTCAAGGTGGATGAGCCGACCATGAGCATGACCTTCCAGGTCAACACCTCGCCCTTCGCCGGCCGTGAGGGTAAGTATGTCACCAGCCGTCAACTGCGCGAGCGGCTGTACCGGGAGCTGATTCACAACGTGGCGCTGCGCATCGAAGACAGCGAGGACCCGGACAAATTCAAAGTGTCGGGTCGGGGCGAACTGCATCTGTCGATCTTGATTGAAAACATGCGCCGCGAGGGCTACGAGCTGGCGGTATCGCGCCCGGAAGTGATCGTGCGGGTTTTCGACAATGAACCGTGCGAGCCTTACGAACAGTTGACCGTCGATGTCGAGGAGCAGCACCAGGGCGCGATCATGGAAAAGCTCGGCGAGCGGCGCGGCGAGCTGCTCGACATGCAACCCGACGGCAAGGGCCGGGTCCGGCTGGACTATTTGATTCCGGCGCGCGGCCTGATCGGTTTTCAGACCGAGTTTTTAACCACCACGTCCGGAACCGGCTTGATTTACCATGTATTTGACCGCTACGGACCACTGAAAAAAGGTGCGATTGGCGCGCGGGTGAATGGCGTATTGATTGCCAATGCGACCGGTAAAGTGCTGGCTTATGCGCTATTTAACTTGCAGGAACGGGGGCGGATGATGGTTGCGCCCGGCGATGAGGCTTATGAAGGCATGATCGTCGGCATCCATTCCCGCGAAAATGATCTAGTGGTCAATCCGCTCAAGGCCAAGCAGCTTACCAATATTCGCGCCGCCGGCTCGGACGAAAACATTCTGCTGACTCCGCCGGTGCGGCTGAGCTTAGAGCAGGCGCTGGAGTTCATCGACGACGATGAGCTGGTGGAAGTGACGCCAAAATCGATCCGCCTGCGCAAAAAACTGTTGCTGGAACATGAGCGTAAGCGCGCCGCCCGCCAGGAGAGTAGTTGAGAGATTGCTGTTTTTTTATGACATAGCGAGTTTGTGCAGAGGTGCCGCAGGATGGGCTGTATTTCGCTCTTTTTAGCCATGATGTTAAAGTAACCGAAGCCGCTTCAACTCGACTATCCCCGCAGCGGGAATCGTGACGCGGCGCAAGAGAAACCCTGGGAGATACAGAAGATGTCAGAACAAAAACTCGGTAATCCGGCGGTGGTGGGTTTGGCCGGCTTCGGCCTGACGACGATCGTGTTGCAATTTCACAATGTCGGTTGGATGCCCAGCATCGGGCCGGTCGTGTGGCTAGGTTTGATTTTCGGCGGCGCCGCGCAATTGATTGCCGGCCTGCAAGAACAAAAAACCGGCAACAATTTCGGCTACTGCGCGTTCACCTCTTATGGCGCGTTCTGGATTGCCCTCGCCCTGATGTTGCTGGGCAACAAGTTTGATTTGTTCAAGGCCGGCACCGAGGATGTGGGTTGGTTCCTGGTGGCCTGGACGCTGTTTACGGTCATTCTCTGGGTCGGCTCGCTGCGCATTCACGGTGCGATGGCGTTCACCTTCACCACGTTGCTGATCGGCTTTATTCTGCTGGATCTGGCGCATTTTGGTTATCCCGGCTTGACTGTGGTGGCCGGCTACGAACTCATGGTCTGCGCGCTGGCGGCTTGGTACATGATGGCGCGCATCATTCTCAACGAAATTTATGGTCGGGAAGTGTTGCCTGCGGGTAAACCCTGGGTTGCCTAAATCGCCCGCTCCTTCGTAGACGCCATTGCCTGATTTGAGAGGATTGCAAGATGCAGAAAACAATACTCGGTTTTGCCACCTTGGCGCTGGTCGGTCTCGCGCCGCATGTGGCGCTGACCCAGGAAACCACGTCTAACGCCACGCCTGACGAAGTAGTCGTTAAGGTGAATGAAGCGGTGCAGTATCTGAAGTCCAAGGGCTTAGCGGGCTTTTCGGATTTCAACAACAACAAGGATGCGCGCTGGGTGTGGAAAGACACTTATGTGTTCGTTTATAGCTGCCGGGATAACGTGATGATCGCCCATCCGTTGCGGCCGGATATGGTGGGCAGGCCCATCCTGCAAATGAAGGACGACAAGGATCATTTGCTGTTCCAGGATATGTGCAAGGCGGGGGCGAACACGGATGGCGGCTGGGTGGAATACTGGTGGCCAAAGCCAGGCGAAGCCAAGTCTTCCCGCAAGATTTCCTATGTGCATAGCGCCGAAGTCTCGTTCAAACCGGATATTCAAGTTGGTGCCGGGATTTACGATGACAAGATGAGCGTTGAGGAACTGAATAAGTCAATCGCCCAGGCCAAGCAGCCGAAGAAAGACGCGCCCTGAACGCTGTCAGTTAGCCCGACGGGAAGCCGCGAAACCGCCCCCAAATGGGGGCGGTTTTTTTATTTGGGCGCTGCTTTCGGGATGACGTTGGTGTCGGGACGGTAGCGAACCTCGTCATGGGGTCGATCCTTGGGCGGCTGGTCGGTGATTTGCAAGCGGCCCTGCCCGTCGCGCCAGCGATAGAGCGGCCGGGTCTGATCCGCTAGCCCCGGCAGCCAGCCGCGCGCCCAGACCGGCAGGATTTGCGGTCGGGTCTGAGCGTAATACCACAGGCCGCCGAGCGCGCCGAAGATAGCGATCAGCCACAGCGCCGCGCGGCCGGCTTGCCCGCGCGCCATGACCGTCCACCGAGTGCACTGTCGAGAGGGTCGCATGGTCGCTCTCGCTTCCTTTAGGCCCACTCGCCGCGCAGCGCCATCACGCGCTCGCGCAGGGCGGTGGACGTGGCTTGTCGCGGCGGCACCGGTTCGCCCACCACCAACTCGACGCGGGACCAGAACCGGCGCGGCCAGTGGCTCATGGCCTTGCCGCGCTGGCGGCTGAAGAAACTGCCCCACAGTCCGCGCAGCGCCATCGGCACCACCGGAACCGGCGTGCGCTGGAGAATGCGCTCGATACCGGCCTTGAACGGCCCAATTTCGCCATCCGCCGTCAACCGGCCTTCCGGGAAAATGCCGACTACTTCGCCCTCGGCCAAATAGTCGGCCACCCGGTCGTAGGCGCGTTCGAGGATCTCCGGGTTTTCCCGCGCCGAGGCGATGGGCACCGCCCCGGCGGTGCGGAACACGAAATTCAGGATCGGCATTTTGAAGATATGATGGTCCATCACGAAGCGGATCGGCCGCCGGCAACAGCCGCTCACCACCAGAGCGTCCATCAAGCTGACGTGGTTGCACACCACCAGCGCCGGCCCTTGATCGGGAATATGCTCCAAGCCGCACGTCCGCAGTCGGTAGACGATGTTCACCAAAATCCACACGATAAAGCGCATCAGGAATTCGGGAACCAGGGTGAAAATGTAAAGGGCCACCACCGCGTTGAAAACCGCCATGAGCAGCAATAACTGCGGGATGCTGAAACCTTGACCGAGTAGGGCAACGGCAAGCAACGCTGCCGCCACCATAAAGGCAGCATTGAGGATGTTATTGCCAGCGATGACCCGCGACAGATGCGTGGGCGCGCTGCGTTGCTGCACCAGAGCGTACAGCGGCACGATGTAGATGCCGCCGAATACCCCGATCAGCAGGATATCTAGAATTAACCGCCAGCTCCCAGGTTGCGCCAGAAAGGCCCAGAAACCCACCAATTCGCTCCCTGTCGGCAGTGGCGTGGGGGTGGCGAAAAAAAGGTCAATGCCGAACAGCGTAAGGCCGATGGCACCGAACGGCACCAGACCCAGTTCCACCATCCGCCCGGACAGCCGCTCACACAGCAGCGAGCCGATCCCGATTCCGACGGCGAACAAGGTAAGCAGCAAGGTCACCACCGCTTCACTGCCGCCCAGATTGAGCTTGGTAAAACCCGTGAGTTGCGTGAGATAGACGCTGCCTAAAAACCAGAACCAGGAAATGCCGAGAATAGATTGGAAAACGCTAAAGTTCTGGTGGGTGAATTTGAGGATGCGCCAGGTTTCGCTGACCGGATTCCAGTTGATTTGCAGATCCGGCGCGGCAGGCGGGGCCGGCGGAATACCCCAACTGCTCAGATAGCCCAGCACTGCCAACACCAGGACCGCGCCCGCCACCCAATAGGTGCCGCCTTGCTGGGCGATCAGAATGCCGCCGAGCAGGGTGCCTAACAGAATGGCCATATTGGTGGCCATCTCAATCCAGGCGTTACCGCCCACCAGTTCTTCCGAGCGCAGGTGCTGCGGTAGGATGCTGTACTTGGCCGGTCCGAACAGGGTGGATTGCGCGCCCATCAGGAACAGCAGCGCAATCAATAACGTGGTGTTGCCGGTCACAAATCCAAACGCCGCGCCACTCATGATGACGATTTCCAACAATTTGACCCAACGGATATAGCGCGATTTTTCGTACTTTTCAGCCAGTTGCCCCGCAGTCGCTGAAAACAGGAAAAAGGGCAGCACAAACAAGGCAGCACTGAGGTTGGTCAATTGAATGACGCGTGCAGGATCGTTGGCCGCTACTTGAAAGGCAATCAGGATTATGAGGGCGTTTTTGAACACGTTATCGTTGAACGCGCCCAGGAATTGGGTGATAAAAAATGGCAGAAAGCGCCGCTCCTTCAACAACGTGAATTCGTTATCGTGGGCCATCCGGAAAAATGCTCCATAGCGAATTGGGAGATTCTGGGCAAGTGTAAACTATCGTCTGAATAAACGACCCAAACTGATGGTTGCTAAACGTAATGACTGCGTTGAGAGTTCATGCTGAATAGGCGCAGGACATAACCATCTAATAGCCACTGGGGTTTTCGTGGTGGGATAACCAAAAACCATGGACTTAAAATAAACGATGCAGAGTGCATCCCATGCGCAGCTCATGACCATCAAGAGGATCTAACCCGGGATCAAACCTTTCACCCTACCCAATCTGAGGAATTCTCATGTTGATTCGAGTCGGTTATGACCTCATTTTTGAACACCCCGGGCCAACACCCATCATCACCATGCTATACCCGCATCCCTCGCGGGCGGCTTCGGTTCGCCGGGGCGATCACCTGCTGGTCGAACCCGCCGTGTTGGTCAAGGAATACATCGATGTCTACGGCAATCGTTGCGGCCGCTTACTTGCTCCATCCGGCCCCATGCGCTTTTGGAACGACGCGGTCATCGAGGACGGCGGGCAACTGGACGAACAGAATCCGTCGGCTCTACAACATGAAATTCACGATCTGCCCGATGAGACCCTGACTTTTCTCATGCCGAGCCGCTATTGCGAGGTTGATCTGATGGTGAATCTCGCCTGGCAGCTCTTCGGTCATGGCCCGACCGGCTGGGCGCGGGTGCAAGCCATTTGCGACTTCACCCATAACCATCTTCGCTTCGATTATTCTCAGGCGCGCAGAACGCGCACCGCCCACGAAGCGTATCAGGAAGGAGTGGGTGTCTGTCGGGATTTCACGCATGTAGCGATCACGCTCTGCCGCTGCATGAATATCCCAGCCCGGTATTGCACCGGCTATCTCGGTGACATCGGCGTGCCGGCCGCGCCGGATCCGATGGATTTCAGCGCTTGGTTTGAAGCGTATCTCGGCGGGCGCTGGTATACCTTTGATCCGCGCCACAACACCCCGCGGATTGGCCGGATCCTGATGGCCTATGGCCACGACGCTGCCGATGTGGCGTTGTTGACCTCATTCGGTCCCAGTCAGCTCAATCGCTTCACGGTCTGGACTGATGAAGTGGGGGAGGATGCGCTATAACCGCCCGTTGTCGCTGGACTCATTGGGTGGGCCGAAACGCTTCAGGGGATGGCGACGTATTGGTGTGGTGCGGCGAGCCGCTGTCCATCAAACAGGACCTCTTCGCCTGCTAGGCTGAGCCTACCCTCGGCGAACCAGCGAATAACTTGCGGATACAGGCGATGCTCCTGCTCCAGCACCCGCGCCGCCAAGGTATCGGCGTCATCGTGGGGTAGCACCGGCACTCGCGCTTGCGCAATCACCGGCCCCCCGTCTAGTTCGGCGGTGACGAAGTGGATGCTGGCTCCATGTTCGGTTTCGCTAGCGGCGATGGCCCGTTCGTGGGTGTGCAAACCGCGAAACTTTGGCAGCAAAGAGGGATGAATATTCAGCAGTCGGCCTCGGTAATGGTCGGTAAAGCCAGCCGTCAGCACCCGCATGAAGCCCGCCAGCGCCACCAAATTGGGTTGATAGCGGTCAATCAGCGCGATCAGGGCCGCCTCAAAGGCGGGTCGATCCACAAAGTTTTTATGATCTAGCTCCAGCGCCGGCACGTCGGCTTGGCGCGCCCGCTCCAAACCGTATACGCCGGGCCGGTTGCTGATGACGGCGGCGACATCGACGGGAAGTTCTCCACTCGCGGCCTGATCGAGAATCGCTTGCAGGTTGCTGCCGCGCCCGGAAATCAACACCACCAGACGGATTTTTCGCCCCGCACTCACGCTTGAAACTCCACGAACGGTGCACCGTCACTGGCGGCGATGTGACCTAGCGGCCAAACGGTCTCGCCGACTTCCTGCAGCAACCGTTGCGCCCGCTCCGCATCCGCCGCCGCGACGCACACCACCAGCCCAACGCCGCAATTAAAGGTGCGGCGCATTTCCGCCTCAGCCACGCCGCCGTGTTGTTGCAGCCACTGGAAAATCGTCGGCTGTGGCCAACCGACGGCATCGATGACCGCTTTCGTATTCGTCGGCAGCACCCGTGGAATATTTTCGGTCAGGCCACCGCCGGTGATGTGAGCAATGGCGTGGATTTCCACCTGCTCCAGGAGCTGCAAAATCGGCTTGACGTAGATGCGGGTTGGGGTCAATAGCGTCGCGCCGAGCGTACTATCGGCGAAGGGTTCATCCAGTCGCGCGCCGCTGACCGCCAGAATCTTGCGAATCAGCGAGTAGCCGTTGGAATGCGGTCCGGAAGAGGCGAGGGCGAGCAAGATGTCGCCAGGCGCGACGCGGGAGCCGTCGATGATGCACGCCTTCTCGACTACACCGACGCAGAAGCCGGCCAGATCGTAATCACCCGCCTGATACAATCCCGGCATTTCGGCGGTTTCGCCGCCGACGAGCGCGGCCCCGGCCTGGGCGCAGCCATCGGCGATGCCCTGGATGACCGCCGCCGCCACATCCACGTCCAAGTGACCAGTGGCATAATAGTCCAGGAAAAACAATGGCTCGGCCCCAACCACCAGCACATCGTTGACACACATCGCCACCAGGTCAACGCCGATGGTTTGGTGCTGACCCAGTTCCAGCGCCAGTTTAAGTTTGGTGCCGACGCCATCAGTGCCAGACACCAATACCGGCTGGCGGTAGCGATCCAGCGGCAGCTCAAACAGCGCGCCGAAGCCGCCGAGTCCGCCTAATACGCCGGGCCGCCGGGTGCGACGGGCATGGGGCTTGATATGCTCCACCAGCCGATTGCCGGCGTCAATATCTACCCCAGCATCGCGGTAGCTGAGTGTGGGGCGTTGCGGATGCGGGTCGTTCATGGAGGAGCCGCCTTGCGGTGAGTGGCGAGAGAGGGAAGGTATCAGAGCGCAAAAAAGTAGCGTGTCAGATGGAAAAAGATCGGAGCTGCGAAACTCACCGAATCCATCCGGTCCATCATGCCGCCATGGCCTTCGATCATCGTACCCCAATCTTTCGCGCCTACGCTCCGTTTGACGGCGGACAGCACCAGGCCGCCGAGAAAGCCCATTAACACCGTAACGAACGCGATGCCCGCCGCCTGTAACGGGGTGAAAGGGGTGATCCACCACATGCCCGCGCCAACGAGCGTTGCCCCAAGCGCGCCCCCAACAAAACCCTCGACTGTCTTCGCCGGACTCACGACCGGGGCAATTTTTGTTTTGCCCAACAGCTTGCCAAAGATGTATTGGAGTACGTCGCTCGCCTGAACCACAAGCAGGAAATAGAACAGCAGCAGCGCGTTTTGCCCGGCATAGCCGGGGATAGCGAGCAGCAACAAAGCGGGAACATGGCTGACGCAATAGATGGTGACCATGATGCCCCATTGGATTTTTGCGCAGCGCTCCAAAAAATTCTCGATGTCCTCGGCGAGCACCGATAAAGAGGGGAGCAGAAGAAACCCGTAGACGGGGATAAAGATCGTGAACAGCGCGTACCACTCAATGGCGATCAGGTAGTACTGGGCGGGGATCAGAATAAAAAAGGCTAACGACAGCGCGCGATGGTCACCGGGGCGGGTCGGGTTCAGGGTAATAAATTCTCGCAGGGTAAAAAATGACACAAAGGCAAACAGGACGAGAGTGGCGATTTTGCCCAGAAAGAACGCGATGGCGAATATCAGCACCATGATCCACCAGGCTCGAACGCGCGCGTTCAAGTTCTCGATCACGACCCGCTGTGTCTCATGCTTGACTCGATGATCGAGCAGCCAACCGACCAGCGAGGCGAGGATCAGGATCGCGGTAATGCCACCCATCAACCAGAAAAATTTGTCTTGTGCGGTCATGCCAGCTTCACCACCGCCTCGCGGGCGCGTTCGAGAAATGCCGTTTTATCTTCATGGGCGATGCGTTTGAGGGCTGCCCCAAAGCGAACCGTGCAGATCAAGGGTACGGGGAAAAAGGTTCCCTTGGGCATACATCGATGCAGATTCTCCAGGTAAACCGGCACCAGTTCCACCTTGGGGAAGCGCGTGGCGAGGTGGAATAGCCCGGCCCTGAAGGGAGCGGGCAAGGTTTGCGCGCTGCGCGTCCCCTCGGGAAAAAGAATCAAAGAATCACCGTGTTCCAAGGCTTCGATCAAGGGGCGCAATGGATCGACGCTGGGGTCGGTGCACGCTCTTTCAATGAAAACCGCATTGAATCCTTTCAGAGCGACATAGCGGCGGATCGGGTCTTTATTCCAATAATCCGCAGCCGCCACCGGCCGAGTTCTGACGCGCAAATGGGGCGCTAAGGCGGACCAGAGTGCCAAGGTGTCGATATGGCTCGTATGGTTGGCGAAGTAAATGCGTTGAACTTGAGAGGGTTTGGAGCCCATCCAGCGCGGCGACGCCCCAATCAATAGCCGCACCAGGCCGATCAACAGGTGGGAAAGCCACATGGAATCAGACCAGGTTCCGTCGCAGTTGCACAACGATCGCCCGTGCTCGGGTCACACAAGTCGCCAGGGAGCCCAACGCGATGACCGCAGCGGCGACGGTCAGGGCATATTGCGTTCCGATCAACGCCTGTTCGATGGCCCCAAGGACACAAGCACCCGTCATGACCGCCATGCGCTGTGCTTTAGCCATCGGGCCTCGAAAGTCTTGCGCCAAGCCCAGCGAACCGCCGAAAACGCGCACATAGGCTGTCGCTATGGCGGCCAGAGCGCCCAGCCAGCCCAAAAAGGGCAGGTGGATGGCGTAGCCTAGCCCCACAATCAGCATGGAGTCGGCGATGCGATCGGGAAACTCGTTATAAAGCGGCCCCAGCAGCGATTTTTTGCCCCACTCTAGCGCGATCATGCCGTCGAGCAGGTTGCAGAGCAGTCTGGCTTGAACGGCGACCGCGCATCCGAGTAGTCCCGCAGGAACGGAATACCCTACGAGAAGCACGGTTCCGATGGCGGCGAAAAAGACGCTGGCAACCGAAATCTGATCGGGCGAAACGCGGGTCCGCGCTAAAAATGCGGCCGTCTGTTGCGCCCATCGGCTCGATCGCGCCTTGATCGGGCGTCGGTTGGGGATTTCTTCGCGCATCGTCTACCCACTCCAGTCCGGCTGGTTTGCTTTCCAGATAATAAGCTTTATCTTAGCGTGCCTCTTATAAACCAGGAAATCGCCGTGATCGCTGAGTCTGACTCCAGTCTGGCTGGTTTGCTTTCCCGATAATAAGTTTTATCTTAGCGTGCCTTTTATAAACCAGGAAATCGCCGTGATCGCTGAGTCTTATCATCCGCAAGTGATTGAAGCGGAAGCACAACGCTATTGGGATGAGCAACGCGCCTTCGTTGTCTGCGAGGAACCGGGGCGCGAAAAATTCTACTGTCTGTCGATGTTCCCGTATCCCAGTGGCCGTTTGCACATGGGCCACGTCCGCAACTACACCATCAGCGATGTGATTGCCCGCTACCAGCGGATGTTGGGCAAAAACGTGTTGCAGCCGATGGGTTGGGACGCCTTCGGCCTGCCGGCGGAAAACGCGGCGATGGCCGGCGGCGTGGCCCCGGCGCAATGGACCCACGACAACATCGCCTACATGAAGAAACAGCTCCAGTTGCTGGGGTTCGCCGTGGATTGGACGCGCGAAGTGGCGACCTGTACGCCGGACTATTACCGCTGGAATCAATGGCTGTTCCTGCGGATGCTGGAGCAGGGCATTGTCTATCTGAAGACTGGCGTGGTGAACTGGGATCCGGTCGATCAAACCGTGCTGGCCAACGAGCAGGTGATCGACGGGCGCGGCTGGCGCACTGGCGCGCTGGTCGAAAAGCGCGAGATCCCAATGTATTACCTGGCGATCACCCGTTACGCCGAAGAATTGTTGAGCGAACTCGACCAGTTACCCGGCTGGCCGGAGCAGGTCAAGCTGATGCAGAAAAACTGGATCGGCAAAAGTCATGGCGTGCGGATCGGCTTTCCCTATCAATTTCAGGAGGGCGAATCCGGCATTCTCTGGGTGTTCACCACCCGCGCCGACACGTTAATGGGCGCGACCTACGTCGCGGTGGCCGCCGAACACCCGCTGGCGTTGCATGCCGCGAAGGACAATCCCGCACTGGCCGCGTTTATCGAAGAATGCCGACGCGGCGGCGTCACTGAGGCCGAATTGGCGACGCAGGACAAAAAGGGTCTGCCCACTGGGCTGACCGTCACTCATCCCCTCAGCGGCGAGCCGCTCCCGCTATGGGTCGCCAACTACGTGCTGATGGGCTACGGCGAGGGCGCAGTGATGGCCGTGCCTGCCCACGACGAACGCGATTTTGCCTTTGCGCACCAGTTCACTTTACCCATCAAACCAGTGATTCGCACCAGCGCTGGCGATGAGACACCCGCGCCGTGGCAAGACGCCTATGCCGATCACGGCGTTTGCATCCATTCTGGCCACTACGACGGCCTCGCCTTTGAGCAGGCGGTGGACGCCATTGCCACCGATCTGCGCGCCAAGGGCCTGGGCGAGAAGCAAGTGACCTGGCGCTTGCGGGATTGGGGTGTCTCGCGTCAACGCTATTGGGGCACGCCGATCCCGATCATCCACTGCGCGTCTTGTGGTGCGACGCCGGTGCCGGAAGCAGAGCTGCCGGTGGTGTTGCCAGATCATCTGGTGCCAGACGGTTCCGGCAATCCGCTCAACAAGTATCCCGAATTCCTGAATTGTGCCTGTCCAAAGTGTGGCCGACCCGCGCGGCGGGAGACCGATACCATGGACACCTTCGTGGATTCGTCTTGGTACTTCTTCCGTTATTGCACGCCGGGTGCAACGACCATGGTCGATGCGCGGGCCGATTACTGGATGCCGGTGGATCAGTACATCGGCGGCATCGAGCACGCCATTCTCCACCTGCTGTATTCTCGTTTCTGGACCAAGGTGATGCGCGATCTGGGGTTGACGACGGTGAGCGAACCGTTCGCCCAGTTGCTGACCCAGGGTATGGTGGGCGCGCCGACTTTTTATCGGGAAGAGGCGGATGGTCGCAAGCAATGGATCAACCCGGCCGAGGTGGCGATCCAAACTGATGATAAGGGTCGGCCAGTCGCCGCGACCTTGCGGCGGGATGGCCAACCGGTGACGATTGGGGCCGTCGAAAAGATGGCTAAATCCAAGAATAACGGGGTTGATCCCCAAGTGCTGATCGACCAGTATGGAGCGGATACCGCCCGATTGTTCACCATGTTCGCCGCACCGCCCGAGCAAGGTCTGGAATGGTCGGATTCCGGGGTGGCGGGCGCGTATCGGTTTTTACGGCGGTTATGGCTGTATGCCGCCGAGCAGCAAGATGCGCTCCGCACCACTGGCCCGCTTGATGCCACCGCCTTGACGGAGCCGCTGCGCGCGATCCGCCGCGAAGTCCACGAGGCCTTGCGCCAGGCGTTATTTGACTTCGGTCGCCACCAGTTCAATACAGTGGTTTCCGGCGGCATGAAAATCCTAAATGCTTTGCATCGGATCGAGACGAGCGCGGACCCCCAAGCCGCCGCTGCGCAGCGGGAGGGCTTGAGCATTCTGCTTCGGCTGTTATCGCCGATTGTGCCGCACATCACCCATACCCTATGGCGTGAGCTGGACTATGGCAGCGATGTGCTCAACGCTACCTGGCCGGAACCGGACCCGGCAGCTCTGGCGCGTTCGTCGGTGACCTTGGTGGTGCAGGTGAATGGCAAATTGCGCGGGCAGATCGAGGTGGCGGCGGACGCGGATCGAACCGCTATCGAACAGGCTGCTCAGGCCGAGCCGAACGTGCAACGCTTTCTTGAGGGGCGGCCGATCCGCAAAATGGTGGTGGTGCCCGGTAAACTGGTCAATGTGGTGTGCTGAGGCGGCGAAGATGAATGTCTTTTCCCGTGGAAGCGGACCTGACCGGCGCGTGGTGAAGGGTTGGCTGCTGCGCTGGGGGTCAGGGTTGGCTCTGCTCTGGTTGGCCGGTTGCGGGTTTCAGTTGCGCGGTCAGGCACAACTGCCGCCGGAATTGGCGGTGACCTACGTGCAAAGCCAGCGGGGCATTGGGTTGCCGCCGGGGCCGCTGAGTCGCAGATTGGTCTTGCTGCTGGCTGGCAACGGCGTCACTGTGACCCGCGATCCAGCGCAGGCGACCGCCACCATCACCTTGCTGCACGAAGACTACGGTCGGCGCGCGGTGGCGGCCGACCGCTTCGATCTCAAGCGGGAATACCAGCTCGCTTATAGCGCCGCCTATCAGGTCGCGCTGACTAACGGCAAGGTCCTGATCGCCGGAGAAACCCTCACCGTCCAGCGCGCCTTGCTATTCGACGAGAATCGGGTGCTGGGCTTTGAAGCGGCCCAGGATTCGATCATCGACAGCATGGCCGATGATCTGGCCTGGCAAATCGTGCGACGCTTGCAGGCGGTCAAGCCTTGAGGTTGCGCCCCGATCAATTGCCCGCGCACTTGCGCCAGACGCTAGCGTCGCTCTATCTAGTTTTTGGTGAGGAACCGCTACAGGCGCGGGACGCGGCAGACGCCGTTCGCGCCGCCGCTCGAGAGCGGGGATGTCAGGAACGGGAATGTCTGACAGTGGAGGCCGGTTTCGACTGGGGAGGATTGCGACAGCACGCGGCTAGCCGGTCGTTATTCACCACGCGCCGCCTGTTGGAGCTGCGCCTGGGCAACAGTAAGCCAGGTGACGCCGGTGCGAAAGCCTTGGCCGAGTACGCAGCCCGGCCCGCTGCTGATGCGGTGCTGCTGCTGACTGCGGGCAAGCTGGATGGGCAGACGCAGAAAAGCCGTTGGTTCGCCGCGCTGGAGGGGGCGGGCATTGTGGTGCAGGCATCGCCGGTGGAGGCTGGGCAGTGGCGCGGCTGGATCGAACGGCGGCTGCGCAGTTGTGGTCTCAATCCTACCGCAGACGCAGTAAAACTGCTTGCTGAACGGGTAGAAGGCAACCTGCTCGCCGCCGAGCAGGAGATCGAACGTTTGGCGCTGCTGGTCACGGACCGGGAATTGACGGCGGCGGTGGTGCGGACGGCGGTGGGCGACAGCGCCCGCTACAGTATCTACGAATGGGTAGATGCCGCTCTGTTGGCGCGGCCAGAGCGGGTGACGCGCATTCTGGACAATCTGCGCCGGGAAGGCGTGGAGCCTGTGCTGGTGAACTGGGCGTTGCAGCAAGAAGTGCGGCGGCTGGCGATGCTGGCTTTCGCCCGCAGTCGGCAACAATCTCTGGAAGCCGTGCTGGCCGAGCTGAAGGTCTGGGAGAAGCGCAAGGCGCTATTGCGGCAGACACTGCAACGCCTGAGCCTGGAGAATTGTCGCGTGCTACTGCGCGCCTGCGCCGACACCGATCAGGTGATTAAGGGAGTAGTGGCCGGTTCGGCTTGGGATGCGCTGTTAACGAACGGCTTGCGACTGGCGGGGTTGGAGTGGTTACCCGATGAAATGGCAACGCGCAGGAGAGTCCAATGATGAATACGACGGTTGCCGTAGCAGGACAGGCTGAGACTTCGATTGAGCGCTACATGACCGATGTCGGCCAGCGCGCCCGCGCGGCGTCCCGCATCGTCGGCCGCGCCGAAACGCGGCTTAAAGACGCTGCCTTGTTGGCTATCGCTGCCGCCTTGGAAGCGGCGCAAACAGCGCTCAACGCCGCTAATAGCCTGGATCTGGAGGCCGGTCGCGCTTCCGGTTTGGAATCGGCGTTGCTGGATCGGCTGGAGCTGAGCGCCAAGGGCGTGCGTGCCATGGCGCAGGGCTTGCGGGAAGTCGCAGCCCAGCCCGATCCCATCGGCGCTATTACCGATCTGAACTATCGGCCATCGGGCATCCAGGTTGGACGAATGCGGGTGCCGCTGGGCGTTATTGGCATCATCTACGAATCGCGGCCGAACGTGACCGCCGATGCCGCCGCTCTGTGCCTGAAAGCGGGCAATGCTGCCATCCTGCGCGGCGGCTCCGAGGCGCTCCACTCCAATCGCGCCATTGCCGCCTGCATCCAGCAGGGCCTGGCCGCTGCCGGGCTGCCGGCCGATGCGGTGCAGGTGATCGACACCGCCGACCGCGCGGCCGTGGGCGCATTGATCCGCATGGCCGAATACGTGGACGTGATCGTGCCGCGCGGCGGCAAGGGCCTGATCGAGCGGATCAGCCGCGAGGCGCGCGTGCCGGTCATCAAGCATCTGGATGGCGTCTGCCATGTGTATATCGATGACCGCGCCGACATCGACAAGGCGGTGACTGTGGCCTACAACGCTAAAACCCAGCGTTACGGCACCTGCAACACCATGGAAACCCTGCTAGTGGCCGAGGGTATCGCCGAGCGAGTACTGCCGATGCTGGGACGGATGTATCAGGAGGCGGGGGTGGAATTGCGTGGCTGTGACCGCGTCCGCGATCTCATAGCTGGGGTCAAGGTCGCCACCGAGGAGGATTGGGCCGCCGAATATCTCGCGCCCATCCTAGCGGTGCGGGTGGTAGCGGATCTGGACGCAGCGATGGAGCATATCGCCCGCTATGGTTCCGCCCACACCGACACCATCATGACCGAGGACTACAGCCGGGCGCGGCGCTTTTTGCGCGAGGTAGACTCCAGTTCCGTGATGGTGAACGCCTCCACCCGCTTTGCCGATGGCGGTGAATACGGGCTGGGGGCGGAAGTGGGCATCAGCACCGACAAGCTGCACGCGCGGGGGCCGGTCGGAGTGGAAGGTTTAACCACCCAAAAATTTGTGGTGCTAGGCGATGGCCATATTCGCCAGTAGACCGGCCGCCTGCCAGGCGGCGCGGATTGCCGCACCTCCCGGCCCAGGATGCGGCTAATGGCCAGTTCATCCAGCGCGATTGGGATTCTGGGCGGCACCTTTGACCCGATTCACTACGGCCATTTGCGCCCGGCCCTGGAAGTGCAAGAGGCGCTGGCCTTGGCGGAAATTCGCTTTGTGCCCTGTCGGATTCCAGCGCATCGCGGCCCACCCGCCATTACTGCCGAGCAACGACTCGAATTGGTGCGGCTAGCGACGGCTGGGCAGCCAGGTTTTGTGGTGGACGACCGGGAATTGCACCGGCCGGGAACCTCCTACATGGTGGACACGCTCAGCGCGCTGCGCGCGGAGTTCGCTAACGCGCCCCTGTGCTTGCTCGTCGGCGGCGACGCCTTCCGCGAACTGCCGACCTGGCATCGCTGGCAAGAATTGGCGCGGCTGGCGCACCTGGTGGTGATGCAGCGGCCTGGCGCGTCACTGGATCTACCGCCGACGCTGAACGCCTTCATCGCGCCGCGCCTGGCGCGGGATGTCGCCGCGCTGCATCGCAGCCCTGCCGGCAGCGTCCTGTTCCAGCCGGTCACGCAATTGGCCATTTCCGCGACCCGAATCCGCGCCTTGCTGGCGAGCGGACAAGCGGCGCGCTACCTATTGCCAGACGCTGTGCTGGTCGCTATTCACGAGCGGGCGTGGTATCAGACGCCATCAGCCATTGCGCCCGCAATCTAACCCAGCAAGGAGAATGAACTGAATACCCTGTCTCTGGATGCGTTGCGAAAAATAGTCGTCGAGGCCCTGGACGGGTTAAAGGCGCAGGACCTGACCGTGTTGGATGTGCGCAGTATCGCTAGCTTTACCGACCTCATGGTGATTGCCAGCGGAACGTCCACCCGCCATGTCAACGCTATGGCCGACAAAGTGATCGAACAATGCCGGGCGGCCGGAGTGCGACCCTTGGGGGTCGAAGGCCAACAGGAAGCGGAGTGGGTGCTGGTCGATTTGGGCGATATCGTGGTGCATGTCATGCTGCCACAGACCCGCGACTTTTATAGTCTGGAAAAGCTGTGGGCGACGGGGCCGCGTGCTTTGGCCCAGCGCGCGCCAGCACACTGATACCCTAACCCTAAGGCGGCGATGAAAATTCACTTGCTGGCAGTCGGGGCGCGAATGCCGGAGTGGGTCAAGCGGGCCTATGCCGAGTATGCGGTTCGCTTGCCGCGCGAATGTGGCTTGCAGTTGCTGGAAATCCCGACCGGGCCGCGCAGCGCCCGCGCCGATGTGGCGCGCGCGGTGCGCGTGGAAGGCGAACGCTTGCTGGCGGCGGCCCCGCCCGGCTCCCGGCTGCTGGCCCTGGATGAACAGGGTCTACAGTGGAGCACCGCCGAATTGGCGGAACGCTTGGCCGACTGGCTGCGGGAAGGCCGGGATGTCAGCCTGTTAATTGGCGGACCGGACGGACTGGCCGCCGCCTGTCGCGAGCGCGCCGAACGGCTGTGGTCCTTATCGCGCTTGACCCTGCCGCATCCGCTAGTGCGGGTGGTGGTCGCCGAGCAACTCTACCGGGCCTGGAGTCTGTTGCATCATCACCCCTATCACCGCGCCTGATTATGCCAACGCCCTGTCTTTATTTAGCCTCCGCCTCTCCACGGCGGCGCGCGCTGTTACGCCAAATCGGTGTCGCCCATCGCCAGCTGGCGGTGGCCGTGGATGAAACGCCACTGGCTGATGAGCCACCCCAAGCCTATGTGGCGCGGCTGGCGCTGGCCAAGGCACGGGCCGGTTATCAGCGACTGGGTCGGCGGCGCGCGCTACCGGTGCTGGGGGCGGATACGGCGGTCGTCGTAGACGGTACGATTCTGGGTAAGCCGTGTCGGCGCGAGGAGGGGCTGGCGATGCTTAAGCAGCTCTCTGGGCGTACCCATCAGGTATTCAGCGCGGTGGCGCTGACCACAATGGCGCGCGCCGCCGTGAAAATCCAGGAAAGCCAGGTGCGTTTTCGCGTGCTGACGCCAGTGGAATGCGCGGCCTATTGGGACAGTGGCGAGCCATTGGATAAAGCCGGCGGTTATGCCATTCAGGGTCGGGCGGCGCTGTTCATCACCGAACTGTGCGGCAGCTATTCTGGGGTGATGGGACTGCCATTGTGGGAAACCGCCGAGCTATTGCGCGAGTTCGGCATTGTCCTGTGGCCTGCCTGTGTGACGGCGACGGAGTAAACGCTCATGGCAACGCGCGCTGAAGGCGGCACCGGGGACGAGATTCTCATTAACGTGACGCCTCGTGAAACCCGGGTTGCGGTGGTCGAGAACGGTGTCTTGCAAGAAATCTTGATGGAGCGAGCCGGCAAGCGCGGCCTGGTCGGCAACATCTATAAAGGCCGGGTGGCGCGCGTCTTGCCAGGCATGGAGGCGGCGTTTGTCGATATTGGCCTGGAACGGGCAGCGTTTCTGCATGTTTCCGATATCCGTCTGGAAGCGGCTCCGGCCAACGGTGGGTCCGGCGAGCGCGCTGCGCCGGCGATTACCGATCTGACCCGTGAGGGTCAGGAACTGGTGGTGCAAGTCATCAAGGATCCGATTGGCACCAAAGGTGGCCGTTTGACCACTCATATCACCTTGCCGTCGCGGTTTCTGGTGTTTCTGGCCGATGCCGATGTCGCCGGCGTTTCGGTCAAGATTGACGGTGAGCGCGAGCGCCAGCGCCTTAAGGAACTCATCAACGACTTTCGCGCGGAATTTGGCGGTGGTTATATCGTCCGCACTGCGGCGGAAGGCGCGCAACCGGAGGCGCTGCGGGCGGATATGCAATTTCTGCAACGCCTGTGGCAATCGATTCGGGAGCGGATTCAGGCTGTCTCTGGCATCGGCCCGCTGTATGAGGATTTGCCGTTGGTGTTGCGTGTGCTGCGCGATTTCATCGGGGACAGCGTCGAGAAAGTGCGCATTGATTCGCGCGAAACCTGCCAGCGGATGCTGGAGTTCGCTGAAAAACTGGTGCCAGAAATGGTGCCGCGTTTGGAGCACTATCCGGGCGAGCGGCCAATTTTTGAGTTGTACGGCGTAGAGGAAGAAATCCAGCGCGCGCTGGGCAAGAAGGTCCCCTTAAAATCGGGCGGCTATCTGGTGATCGACCAGACCGAGGCGATGACCACCATTGATGTCAACACCGGTGCTTACGTCGGGCATCGCAATCTGGAAGAGACCATTTTTAAGACCAACCTGGAGGCCGCCGCCGCGATCGCACGCCAACTGCGGTTGCGCAATCTAGGTGGAATCATCATCCTCGACTTTATCGACATGGTGAGCCAGGACCACCGGCAGGCTGTGTTGCGGGCGCTGGAGAAACATCTGGAGAAGGATCGCGCCAAAAGTCATATCTCGCAGGTCTCGCCGCTGGGCCTGGTGGAGATGACCCGCAAACGCACCCGCGAGAGCCTGGAGCAAATCCTGTGCGAACCCTGCCCGCTATGCGATGGACGCGGCTCCATCAAGACCGCCGAAACGGTGTGCTATGAGATCTTCCGCGAGTTATTGCGAGAAGCCCGCCAGTATTCGCCGCGGCAGTTCGTCGTGTTGGCCTCACCGGATCTGGTGGATGCCATGCTGGATCAGGAATCCAACAGCGTAGCGCAGCTGGAAGCCTTTATTGGCATCCCCATCAAGTTTCAGGCGGAAGCGCTGTACACCCGTGAACAATATGATGTGGTGTTGATGTGAGCCTTGCCACATCCCCCGTTGCGCCTGCTTCTGGGCGGGAGCCGCAGCGCGATTCCACGCCCAACCGGGGGGCGGGTGGTTGGTTCCGGCCGCGCGGCCCGCTGCGCCGCATGCTGCGTTGGAGCCGGTGGCTGGGGCTGGCCTTACTGTGTCTCGTCTTATTGGCTGCTGGTTTCAGCCAATGGTGGCTGCTGCCCCGGATAAACGACCACCGGGAGACGCTGGCGGCAGCGGTGGGTGATTATTTGCATACGCCGGTGCAGATTGCAGCAGTTAGCGCCACCCATGAGGACGGGCGCTTAATGCTGCGCTTGCAGGGCGTGAGTTTGCGCGATCCCCAAGGCGAGGCGGTGTTGGCCCATTTCGAGCGGGCGACAGCCAGCCTGGATTTATGGCGGTCGCTGCAAGAGTGGCGCCCGATCTTCGGCCCAGTGCGGCTCGAAGGCGTGAACCTAACCTTGGAGCCGGGCGATGACGGGATGCCTCGGCTGCGAGCGGATGCCGGCGCCGCCAGTGACGCGGCCTCACTGCCGGAAATCGCCCATTGGCTGTTTGAGGTGGGTCGGCTGGATCTACTTGGAGATCGCCTGACCGTGCGCTTACCGGATGGTCGCAGCGTGCAGCTCCGACAGCCTTATTTTCAGGCGCGACCGTCGGCTACCGGTCAACAAGTGGCATTTAGCGCCGTATTGCCAGCTGAACTCGGCGACCACATCGAGCTGCGCATCGATCGGGTGGGTGCCGGGGCTGACGTTTGGCAAGGTACATTCTCCGCGCGGGCTGAGCGATTGAATCCGGCGGGTTGGCCGTTGCCGCTGTCCTTTGCTACTGGGACGATGGGCCTGGAGCTGCGGGGTGAATGGCGCGATTGGCAGCCGATCCGCATTGAGGGTCAGTTGCAATGGTTGCAGGCGACATTGGCGCAGCCACAGCGCTTGACTGGGTTGCAGCGTTGGCTTGCTCGTCATGCTGATAATGGGGTGACTCTTTCCGGCGAACACCGGGAAACCGGCTGGCAGTGGCGTGGCGATGCCCGATTCGGCGATGCCAAGGGCCGCATCCTGGCTCGCCCGAGTTTTGAGTTCACCCAGAGTGGCGAGCAGTGGCGGGGTCATGTGCGTCATCTGCGCGCCCAGGATCTGGCGGCTGGATTGTCGCCCTGGTTGGACGATGCGGCTCGCGAGTGGCTAACGCTGCTGGATCCCGTAGGCGATATTCCGGAAGTCACGCTTCAGGTGAATCCAGCGACTGCGGCTTACGCCGTGACTGCGCAATTGCGCGCGGTGGCGTTTCAGCCAGCCCGTGGCCTGCCCGGACTAGGGCCTTTGCACGGCGTCCTGGAATGGGCACCGGATCGGGGCCGGATGGCGCTCGACAGTCGCAAGGTGCGCGTGGAGACCGCTGGCCTGCTGCGCGCGCCCATTACTTTGGACACCCTGGCTGGCACCGTAAGCTGGGTCAGCGCTGCCGCTGGCGTGCGCTTGGACAGTAGCGGATTGGAGCTGGCCAACGCCGATCTCAACGCCCGGGTCTGGGGGCGCGTCACGGTGCCTACCACCGGTACGCCGCTCTTGGATTTGCAGTGCCGCTATCATGATGTGGCGGTCAGTGCCGCGCCGCGCTATTTGCCGGTCGCCGTGATCCCAGCGGAAGGCATCGCCTGGTTGGACCAAGCCTTGGTCGGTGGCCGGGTCGTGGCCGGGGAGGGCGTTTTACGCGGTCCGGCTGCGGCATTCCCCTTTGACCGGGATGAAGGTCTGTTTGAAACCCGCTTTCAGGTCGAGGATGCGACCCTGGATTACGCGCCCGGTTGGCCACGGTTGGAAGCAGCGCGGGGTGTGGTCCAGTTTCGCAATCGCGGCCTGCAGGTCGCTATTGAGTCAGGTCGCCTGCTCGACGCGGCGGTGGCCCACATCGCGGCGCAAATCGACGATCTCGATGCCGTGGTGGTTCAGGTGCAGGGTCGCGCCCAGGGTCCGGCTGCGAGTCTATGGCGCGCGCTCCAAGACAGCCCGATCCGCGCTGATCTCGGCGACAACTGGCCAGCGCTGAGGCTCAACGGCGACAGCGCGCTGGCTCTGGAACTCACGATTCCCATTGATGAGCGTCCGCTCCAGGCGCGGGGACAGGTGGAGTTTATGGGCAACCAACTGACGCTGCCAGCCTGGGAACTAGCATTCGACCAATTGCGCGGTGTGGTGCACTTCACCGAGGTCGGCCTAGACGCCAAAAATCTGCAAACTCGCTGGCGTGGTGAAGTCATCCGGCTGGATCTGGATTTGGTCGGGCGCGCGGGGCAGCGCGATTTGCGGGTGCGGTTACGCGGGCGTTCGGATCCGCGCGTCCTGGCGGGCCAAGCTGAGGCGCAAGCCTGGGAGCCGTATGTGAGCGGCAAGAGCCTGTGGGACGCGGTATTGACTGTACCCACGACCCGGCGCAAGGGGCAGGATGCTATTTCCTGGTTTAACTTGACGCTGCGTTCTGATTTGCGTGGCCTGGCAGTCCGCCTCCCTGCGCCGTTGGGCAAGAGCGCTGCCGATGCCCGTCCCCTCAAAATCGTGCTCCATCCGCAGAGACGGGATGTTCTAGGGGTGCTGATCGACTACGATGATGGAGTGCGGGCGGCGCTGGAGCTGAGCGATGTGGCGCGCGCGCCCCGACTGGCGCGGGGTGAGTTACGAATCAATACGGGAGCGGCCAAGCTGCCGAAAACACCCGGCTTAACGGTGGTAGCCGATGTGCCGCGTTGGGAGTGGAATACCCTGAACCGTTCTGCGCCCAACTCCACGGTCACGGACTGGAGCCGTGTGCAGCGGCTAGACGCCCGGATTGGCCAACTGATTTTAGGCAGCCAGGTCATTCCTAAGGTGGTACTGAGCGCCACCCGGCGGGAGCAAGAGCTTCAAATCACCTTGGAAGGGGCGAATCTGGCTGGGCGCGTGACCTTGCCCACGCAACCCAGCCCGCAACAGCCGATCAACGCCGCCTTGCAACGACTCTATTTCAGCGCGTTGCCAGACGCTGCGCCAAGTCCTCAGCCCAGCAACACCCTAAATCCGCGCCAGCTACCGCCCTTGGTGTTGAGCGTTGCGGATTTGCGCTGGGATGGGATGGAGCTGGGCCGCCTGCGGGCGGTGGCACTGCCGCAAGATGGCGGGATGCGCTTGGCGGAATTCACGTTGGATTCTGAACGACAACGGGTTGACGCCATCGGTGATTGGCGCTGGAGCGAGCAAAGTGGGCATGCCTCTCATCTGCATGCGGTGGTGCGCAGTCCGGCGTTGGGCGAAACCCTGGCGGCGCTGGGCTATGCCAGGGTGGGTATCGCCCGCGGTGCCACCGAAGCCGAACTAATGGCTGACTGGCCAGATGCATGGCCGGAATTGGCATTAGATCGGCTGGAAGGGACGCTGAAAATCCAGGTGGGGCCGGGTCAATTGCTGGATGTGGAGCCGGGCATGGGTCGAATGATGGGCTTGTTGAACATGCAAACCCTGCTGCGCCGCTTTACCCTGGATTTCAGTGACTTGTTTCAGAAAGGCATGAGTTTCGACCAGATCAGCGGCGAATTCATCTTCCAAAAGGGACGGGCCCAAACCGATAACCTGACGATTGAGGGTCCCGCCGCGCGCATCGAAATTAAGGGCCAGACCGATTTACGGAAGCGTGTCTATGATCAGCGGATTACGGTGATTCCCATGCTAGGCGGTGCGTTGCCAGTGGCGGGAACCCTGCTGGGGGGGCCAGTGGCGGGCGCGGCGGCGCTGGTGGCCGAACGGTTGTTGCAACAAGGGATTCAGCACGCTACCCGTTATGATTACCGTTTGCAGGGTTCTTGGGATCAACCGGTGCTGGAAGCGTGGCGTGAAACGCCCACGCCCGCTGAATCCAAGGGTTTTGCCAGCGACAACCACCCAAAGTGAGCGTTAGTTATGACGATCCTGGCAGCGATACAAATGGTTTCCGGTGCCGACCTGGGCCAGAATCTGGCCAGCGCCGCTGCGCTGTTGGCGCAGGCTGCTGACCAGGGCGCGCAATTGGCGGTTTTACCGGAAAATTTCGCTTTGCTGGGCCAGCGGGAGAGCGACAAGCTGGCGTTGCGGGAAACCGAGGGCGCGGGACCGTTGCAAGATTTTCTGGCCGAACAGGCTGCCCGCCATCGCTTCTGGCTGGTGGGCGGCACCATCCCGTTGCGCGCTGCGGGCGACGAGCAGCGGGTACGCGCCAGTTGCCTGGTGTTCGATGCACAAGGTCGGCGGGTCGCCCGCTATGACAAGATCCATCTCTTTGATGTCCAGGTGGTAGGTGGCGCGGAGCGTTATGAAGAGTCCGCCACCATTGCGCCGGGTGATCGCAGCGTCGTGGTCGATACGCCCTGGGGCCGACTGGGATTGGCGATCTGCTACGACCTGCGCTTCCCGGAGCAATTCCGCGCGCTGGTGACGCAGGGCATGGAAATTCTGGCGCTACCAGCGGCTTTCACCGCCGTGACCGGCAAGGCGCACTGGGAAACCCTGTTGCGGGCGCGCGCCATCGAAAATCAATGCTATGTCATTGCCGCAGCGCAGGGCGGCGTTCATCCCAACGGCCGGGAAACCTACGGCGATAGCCTGGTGGCGGATCCCTGGGGCGAAATTGTGCAGCGTTGGCCGCACGGGCCGGGGTTGGCGCTGGCTCGTTTTGATCGAGAGCGACTGGCAACTATCCGGCGGCAATTTCCGGTGCTGGCGCATCGGGTGCCGTGCGCGCATTGAGCCAGGGACAGGCCCTCTACTTCAATCTCTGGGTACTGAGTGCGGCAATTTGTCGCATTCTCGTTTTGTTCTCCACGATTTAGCATGATTGGACGATGCGAAGCATCTGCTGCTGCGCCGCCTACCTTGCTTGATCTTTGAGGAGAACTCTGCATGACCGATCAGCCTTTGTCTTTGTTCATTCGGAATGCTTCAGCTCTTGGCGTCGCCCTGACCTTACTGGTTGGTTGCGGCGGCGGCGGTGATGATGATGATGGCCCAAGTCAGCGTCGCGCCGTTCTTCAGTTTCAAGGGCAGGTGAACGGCCAAGCATTCACCTGCGGAACCACCTACAACAATGTAGGTCTTGGCCAGCCAGGCGCTTACCAAGTGACGGACTGGCGTTTTTACGTTCATGATGTGGCGCTGGTAAAAGCCGACGGCAGTCGGCAGACCCTCACTCTGGATCAAGATGGCGTCTGGCAACATCAGAATGTCGCCTTACTGGATCTGCGGCGGGACTGCGGTAGCGGTGCGCTACCGACCAATTCGGCGGTTGTGGGGACCGTAGCAGATGCGGACTACACCGGTATCTGTTTCAAAGTCGGTGTGCCTTACGCGCTCAACCATGTCAACGATGCCACAGCGCCTTCACCGCTGAACAGTTCGGGAATGCTGTGGAGCTGGCGCAGCGGGCGCAAATTCATCCGCATTGACGGCATGGGTGATCCAACCAATGCCAAACAAGCCTTCCATATCCACTTGGGTAGTACGCAATGCCCCGGCTCGGATCCCAATGCCCCGCCCACGGCCGCATGCGGCTATCCGAATATCGCTGAGTTTTGCTTGAATAATTTTGACGTGGATCGCGACCAACTGGTCATGGACATCGGTCATGCCCTGGAAGGCTCCAATGTCGCCGTTAATACGCCCAATACCGCTGCGGGCTGCATGTCGGGTAACTCCGATCCTGAGTGTATTCCCATCATGCCGCGTCTGTATTTGGATTTTACCTACGTCGCTGGTGCGGGGGCGGCACCAGAATCCTATGCCAAGGTTGTTCCGCAACGGCTGTTCAGTGTTCTTAAGCCATGAAACCGGGGTTGGTTCGCGCGCTCATCTTGAGCGCGCTGCTGGCGGTGGGCGGATGTGGAGGCGGAGACGGCGGAGCAGACGATACCGCACCGCCCGTCACGCCCTCAGGCTATCAATGGCAACTGCCCAAGGGGTTTCCCACGCCCAAGGAAGCGTCCGACAACCCATTGACTGAGGCCAAGATTGAGCTGGGCCGCCACCTTTTTTACGACTTGCGAATGTCGGTCAATCAAACCATGGCGTGCGCATCCTGCCATCTACCGGATCGCGCCTTCACGGATGGTCGGCCGACCTCTATCGGAGCCACCGGCGAGGACCACCCGCGCAACGCCATGAGTTTGAGCAACGTGGTCTACAACGCCACCTTCAACTGGGCTAATCCCGGACTCACCACGCTGCACGCGCAAGCCTTGGTGCCTATTTTCGGCGAATTCCCCCTGGAATTAGGCTGGAGCGACCACGAAACCGAGATTCTGGATCGCTTTCGTCAGGATGTGATCTATCAAAAACTGTTCGCGGAGGCGTATCCAGGCGCAGCAGAGCCAGTCAGCGCGGACCGCGTGACCAAGGCCCTGGCGGCTTTCGAGTCGATTCTGATTTCGGGCAATTCCCCCTACGATCAAGCCACATTCCAAGGTAATCCCAACGCGATGAGCGTCTCTGCGCGGCGTGGCCAGGAGTTGTTCTTTTCCGAACGGATGGAATGTTTCCACTGCCACGGTGGTTTTAATTTCAGCCAGTCGGTAAACCATGCAGGGACTACGCTCGCGCAAGCCGAGTTTCATAATAACGGTCTCTACAACATTGGCGGCACGGGCGACTATCCGTTAAACAATCGCGGTTTGTGGGAATTTACCCAACGACCTGCCCATATGGGACGGTTCCGCGCCCCGACGTTGCGCAATGTCGAATTAACCGGACCCTACATGCACGATGGCTCCATCGCTACGCTGGAAGGCGTGATTGAACACTATGCGCGCGGTGGACGCATCATCCAAGAAGGGCCTCTGGCGGGCGACGGCGCTAAAAGTCCATATAAGAGCGAATTGATCGTGGGTTTCTCGCTCACGGCCCAGGAAAAACAGGATGTCATCGCCTTTCTCCATAGCCTGACCGACTGGGCATTCATCTGCGATCCACGTTTTATCGATCCCTTTGGTAACTTTCCCCGGCATGTCCGCTGCAATTGATCGTCTGGAGGTCATGGCTTATGCGCAAATTTTTCCAATATCGCCATTCTCTGCATCACAATCGCTGCCGTCGGCCTGCGCTGTACTACTGGCTTGCGGGAGCCGCTTTGGTACTGACGCTGGGCATGCCGATGCTCAATAACCCTTTTTATGCGCCAGCTTACGCCCATCACGGTGGCGGTGGCGGTGGCGGTGGCGGTAGTGGTGGCAGTGGAGGTAAAGGTGATGGGATCAAATTCGGCAAGCCGGCAAGCACCGTGCGACTGGGTTCCGCTGACGGGCAGGCGAAGGGTGGACGTGGCTTGGAGGGCTTGAAGCCATGAAGCTGCGGTCAGGCAAGCCACTGGTGTTGATGGCGATTTCGAGTTTTGTGGGCGGTTGCGCGCTGCCAGCAAAAATTGAAACGACTGTCGGTTATGGCGCTGCTGCTTACGCTCCCAGCACGCAAGATTGGCGACTGCGCTGGAAAGCAGCCGATTCCCAACGGGCGCGACAGCACGCGCTGGCGGATTGCGCTGCCGCCGACTGTCGGGTGGTTTTGGAGTTTGGGCCTGGCGAATGTGGCACCTTAGCTCTAAACCCACAGGGCGGAGTCGGGGCAGGGCGAGGCGCTACGCCGGCCGCCGCCGAAACTGCCGCTCTTGATGAGTGCCGCCGCGTCGGAGCGGGTTGCCGGGTTGCTCAGGCTGAATGTAATGAGTAAACCACGACCATCCTACAACTCGCCACGCCCCTTCAAGCATTTTCTTGTATGCCTGAAGCGGTTTTCCTTTTGGGCCGCTGTGGGGTTATTGACCGGCTTGCCTGTGCTGGTCAGCGGCCACGGCTACCAATTAGGAAATATTAAAATTATCCATCCCTGGGCTATGCCTGCGGCGGCTTCGATCCCCGCCGGTGCGAGCGGCATGGGCTTTATGGTATTGCGCAACACCGGCCCTAAAGCGGATAAATTACTTTCAGCATCCACAATAATTACCAAAAAAGTCGAATTGCACCGCTACCTTAAAGATGCTCAGCCGGTCATGCGGCAAACCGAGGCAATGGACATCCCCGCCGGCGCGGAAGTTCGCTTGGAACCTGGCAGAGCGCATTTGATGCTAATCGGTTTGGAAAAGCCGCTGACCGAGGGAGATCGTTTTCCCATCACCCTGCGATTCGAGCGCGCCGGAAAAATCACTGTAGATATGTTTGTGCAAGTGCAGCCCAGGGAAGCGGTCTACTAAGTTTCAGTCAGCCGATTACGCCCACGATTTGCAGCTTTGGTTCCCCCACGCCTCTCGCCAAGCCTGCTGCAATTTCTTGAGCTATTGGTCGGTGCTGTGATCGTTGGCGTGGTCAGGCAAAGTAAGCGTCGGCTTGGCCGGGTAGGCAGATCGAGAGAGGAAGAGTAGCCAACGATGGATGCTCTCTTTGGGTCTGTCAAGACGCTTACAACCGACGCTAAACGCAGTCTTCCCGCTTGCGCAGCACAAACCAAAACCGTCCTGCTTCGGCCCGCGTCTCCAACAGCGCATGGCCCACTTGCTGGCTGAAGACTGCAAAATCCCGCACCGACTCCGGGTCGGTGGCGACCACGCACAAGGTCTGGCCGCCGCGCAGGCTGGCCAACGCTTTCTTGGTCTTGAGAATCGGCAGGGGACACGCCAAACCACAGGTGTCCAATTCGGCGTCAATGACGGTCATGGGTGCAAGCCGGTTTAAAATGTGCGCGTTATTGCAGCGGGTAACCGTGACGGCTCAGGTCATTTAGCCCACCCCGGTTTTCGACATGCTGGTAGCCCATCTGCCGCAACGTCTGTTCGGCGATGCCAGAGCGGCGGCCCGTGCGACAATACAGCACAATATGGGTATTCCGATCAGGCGTGAGGGTGGCGATGCGCTCGGCGATGGTTTCGTAGGGAATGTTAATCGCTGCGCGCGCATGTCCAGCTTGGTATTCGGCGGCGGTGCGCACATCGATCAGCAGCGGCCGGGCGGGTGTGGCCTGTTCGGCAAGGACCGGAAGCGCCACGAGCAGCAACGCTAGCAAAGCGGCGGGTTTGTTCACGGAACGTTCTCCTAAATAATGCAAGGCATCGCAGCCTGTAGCAACCTTATAGCGGAGAGAGGACGGATGGCTCAACCCGCTATTTTTTGTGGCTTTGCAAAAAATGGCCGCCGACCAGGGAACGGGTCGCACCTTCTCGGTATCTATCCTAGGACTAAATCGTATTGGGCAAAATCATTGGAACGCGTATGTCCCACCGCCTGTCGCTGCTCATCCTGACCTTGACACTCACCCTGACGCCGGTGCTTTTCTGCCCTGCCACAGCGCAAGGCCTGCAACTGCCAGATATGGGCGATCCCGCGCAAGCTGCGGTCGGTCCTGACGAGGAGCGGCGCTTGGGAATGGAGATTATGGGTCGGTTGCGGGCGCGCGGCCTGATCATGGACGATGTCCAGCTTAACGAATATCTCTACTCCCTTGGGCAACGCATCGCCAATCAGGCCGATCAAGGGAGCGCACCGTTCACTTTTTTCATGGTGCGCGATGTCGGCATCAACGCATTTGCCTTGCCGAATCGTTTGGTCGGCATCAATGCCGGGTTGCTGCTGGCGACCGAACGCGAAGATGAGTTGGCTGGGGTGTTGGCGCACGAAATTGCCCATGTGACGCAACAACACATCGTGCGCGCTATCGCCGACATGAAGCGGATGGCCTTGCCGATGGCAGCGGCTATGGTCGCCGGGGCCGCACTGGCGGCGGCCAGTAAAGAGGCGGGGCAGGCGGCTATGGTCAGCGCAGCCGCCGCCAGCGCCCAGCATCTAATCAGTTTCACCCGCGCCAATGAGCAGGAAGCTGATCGCGTCGGCATGCAATTGCTGGCGCGCTCCGGGTTTGATGCCAGGGGCATGACCGACTTTTTCGCCAAATTGGAGCGCTGGTCGGGAAGCGATGCACGCAACCAAATTCCCGAGATGTTGCGGACCCACCCGCGCCCGGAAAGTCGCGCCGCTGATACCCAGGATCGCATTCAGACGCCAGCCGTGCGCCACCGCGCGCCCCGCGACCGCACGGCCTATGAATTGGCCAAGGCGCGGGCGCGAGTCCTAGTGACCGATGACCACACCACGCTGATCCGCAATCTGGAAACCACGCTGGCTAAAGGTGGCTACGGCAATGAAGTCGCTGAGCGTTACGCCTATGCCCTAGCGCTGCGTCAGGCCGGTCGGTACGCCGCCGCCCAGCAGCAGGTGTTACGCCTCCTGCAAAACGATCCTGACCGCTTGGCGTTTCGGCTAGAGGCTGCCGAACTGGCGCTGGCTGCGGGCGATCGGCCTGGCGGTTGGCAACAGTTCGAGGCGGCCCGTCAGCTCTATCCTGATGATTTTACTTTGGCCATGCACTATGGCCGCGCCCTGGCTACTCAGGGGGATCCGCACCAGGCCATGCGCCTGTTGCAGCCGCAGGTGCGGCGGCGACCGCAAGATGCCGCACTCCAGGGCTATTATGCGCAAGCGGCGCAACGGGCCGGCGATCTGACAGCGACCTACGCCACCCGTGCTGAGACTTATTATCTGAATGGCGAGCTATTGGCTGCCATGGAACAGTTGGAGCAAGGGCTGCGCAACTCTAGTCTGTCTCCCGATCAAGAAGCGCAATTGCGCGCGCGACTCAAGCAGATTAGGGCTGAAGCTATCGCCCAGGATTTACCAGTTCCCAAGCGTGACGCGCCGTAAGTAGCCTAGCGTGACGGACGCCGAGCGCTATACTCAGGATTCCTCATCCCATTGGAGGTAGCCGACCATGACCGAGCCCCGCGAAACGGGCTTTGACATTGCACTATTGCTCCAGCAAGCGCGCACCTATCTGGCCTTCGGCGAGCAAATTCAGCCCTTCAGCGAACGCTTGCAGCAGAGTATGGAGCAGGGTGGGGACTGGGGTGAGGCTTTGCGGCAGCATTTCGAGCCACTGAAAGCAGCGCTGGCCGAAGCCGCCGAAAATCCTGGCGGCCATCCCGACCTGGCCCGCTTATGGACGGTCACGCTGGATACCTGGCAACAGACCGCCGCCTCCTTGGGCATTCCCGCCACCCTGGCTGCACCAGTAGGCACTGATGAGGCCGCATGGCGAGATTATCAGCACGTTCAGGGCGATTATCTGGTGCTACTGCGCCAAGCAGCCCGCGACGCGCTGGATCTGATGGAGCAACGGCTGGGCGAACGCGCGGCGGCGGGCGCGCCGGTGGAGACGCTGCGCGAGTTGTACAATCTGTGGGTGGAATGCAATGAAGAAACCTATGGCCGGATGTTACGCGGCGCGGACTATGGTGCCTTGAATGGACGCCTGCTCAATGCGCTATTAAGTTGTTATCGTCCTGGAGGCGTTCCCGCATGATTGGCCCCACTCCCGCCCAGATGAACGAAGAGCTGCGCCTGTTTCAGGTGCGCCTGGCCGAAGGCGCGCGCACCCTGCAAGGTCTTGGCCCTATTGAGACCGGCGTTCTGCCCCGCGATGCGGTGTACCAGGAGGACAAGCTCACCCTGTTTCGCTATCAGCCCCGGGTGGCGACGCCGCACCCAGTGCCTTTGCTGATTGTCTATGCGCTGGTCAACCGGCCTTATATGATGGATTTGCAGGAAGACCGCTCGTTGATTCGGGGGCTGCTGGACGCGGGTCTGGATGTTTACTTGATTGACTGGGGTTATCCCGATGCCGACGACCGCCATCTGACCTTGGCGGATTACGTCTTGCGCTATATCGATCACTGTGTGGAGACACTGCGCGCACGTCATGCGCAGGAAGCGATTAATTTATTGGGCGTCTGTCAGGGCGGTGCGCTGAGCTTGTGCTACACCGCCTTGCATCCGGCCAAAATCCGCAATTTGGTGACCATGGTGACGCCGGTCGATTTTCACACCCCCGATAATTTGCTGACTCATCTGGTGCGGCATGTGAACATCGATTTATTAGTCGATACCTTCGGCAATCTGCCGGGCCAGTTGCTGAATTTTACTTTTCTCTCGCTCAGCCCCTTCCGGTTGGCTGGCCAGAAGTACGTGGATCTGGTCGATATTTTCGATGACGCCCAGGCGCTGAAGAACTTTCTGCGCATGGAAAAATGGATTTTCGACAGCCCAGATCAGGCCGGTGAAGCCTTTCGCCAGTTTGCCAAAGATTTCTTTCAGCAGAATAAACTGATCAAGGGTGCCGTGCAGATTGGCGAGCGGCGTGTTGATTTGAGCGACATCGTCATGCCGGTGCTGAACGTGTACGCCAGCCAAGATCATCTGGTGCCGCCAGCGGCATCCAAAGCGCTGGCCAGCTATTGCGGCAGCCGGGATTACTCGGAACTGTCCTTTAAGGGCGGACACATCGGGATTTACGTCAGCAGCCGGGCCCAGCGCGAGGTGCCGCCGGCGATTTCGGCCTGGTTACTGGCGCGTTAGCGCAGGGAAAGCGGATAGCGTTAAAAATAGCGGGAATAACAAGAAGCTGCGGCTTCGGCCTAAGGCGGCGGATCCTTACGTCCTTTCCGCTCTTTTTCGGGCTTGGCGCGTGCGGCGGATTTACGCAATGGGGCCGGTTGTTGCAAAAGCTCGTCTGGTAAGGAGGATGGATCAGGCGGATTTCCACCACTGTTCAGCAGCGGAGGAAAGGGTTTTTGCAGGCGTTCGTTGACGCTCTTCCACAACGTCAAATTATGCTCCACCAGCTCGGTAATCATGGTGAGCGGGTTCTTGCCCATCAAGCTGCGCATCTGTTCACGGAACAGGTGTTGTTGATCGACGAAAGCTTGTAGGCTTTTTTCCAGATAATTGCCCATCATGCCCTGTAGCGTATCGCCATAGAAGCGGATGATGTGAGCCAGGACGTCGGTGGTGAAAATCGGCGTACCTTGCTCTTCCTGCTCGCTGATGATTTGCAGCAAGATTCCGCGGGTGATATCCGTGTTGGTGCGCGCGTCGATCACATGGAATTCAGCGCGCTCCAGCACCAGTTGCTTGACGTCTTCCAAGGTGATGTAGCTGCTGACCGCCGTATCGTACAGCCGACGATTCGGATACTTTTTAATGACGCGCGATTCACTCATGGCAGATTCATAAAAGGCGACGCGGCGCTGTCCAACGAGGGGCAACGCCGCGGATTTAAGCCTTAACGGTAGTAGAGGCCGCCGTTGACTGTAATATCTTCACCGGTGATGAAGCCAGCGTCGTCTGCCGCCAAGAACGCCACCGTACGGGCGATTTCGGAAGGCTCGCCTAGACGGCCCGCCGGGATAGTGGCAATGATCTTTTGCAGCACATCCTCACGGATGGCCCGCACCATTTCGGTGCCGATATAGCCCGGCGAAATGGAATTGACCGTCACGCCCTTCTTGATGCATTCCTGCGCCAGGGCCTTGTTAAAGCCATAGATCGCGGCTTTGGTGGCCGAATAGTTGCTCTGGCCCGCCTGGCCCTTGAGGCCGTTGACCGAAGAGATATTCACGATTCGGCCCCAACCGCGTGCGGTCATGCCCTCGTAAACTTGCTTGGTCATGTTGAAGACGCTGTACAGATTGGTCTTGAGGACCTGATCCCATTGTTCGGGGGTCATCTTGTGGAACATAGCGTCGCGGGTGATGCCGGCATTGTTGACCAGAATCTCGATTGGGCCAACTTCGGCTTCGATCTTTTTGCATACCTCGGCGCAGGATTCAAAGCTGGTGACATCCGCCAGATACACCGGGATATCCAGACCTTCCGCCTTGCGCTCGGCCTTCCATTTGTCTACGACATCCTGCTTCAAGCCATTGAAGTCCACCGCGACGGCGCGCCGACCTTGCTCGCTCAACGCTTTGCACATGGCTGTGCCCAGACCGCCGATACCACCGGTGACGACTGCGACTTTGGACATGCTGATCCCTCCTCGGGTTTGTTGTGGGTCAATCAAGAGACGGTTTTAAGTTTTAAGACGATTTTTGCGGCCTGCTAGTTACGCTCAACCGCTAGGGCGACACCTTGACCGCCGCCGATGCACAGCGTCGCTAGACCTTTCTTCGCATCACGCCGGACCATTTCGTGCAGCAGAGTGACCAGGATGCGGCAACCGGAAGCGCCAATCGGATGGCCCAAGGCGATAGCGCCGCCATTGACGTTAACCTTGCTGAGTTCCCAACCCATTTCGCGGTTGACCGAAATCGCCTGAGAGGCAAAAGCCTCGTTGGATTCGATGAGATCCAGCTGGTCTACGGTCCAACCGGCTTTTTGCAGACACGCGCGTGAAGCGGGAATGGGGCCTGTGCCCATAATTTTTGGGTCTACGCCTGCTTTGGCGTAAGCGGCAATGCGCGCTATGGGTTGCAGACCGAGGTCGCGGGCTGTGCTGGCAGCCATTACCAACACAGCGGCGGCACCATCGTTGATGCCGGAAGCGTTGCCAGCGGTCACGGTGCCGTCCTGCTTGAAGGCGGGCCGTAGCTTGGCCAACGCGGCGGCGGTCGTGCCAGCGCGGGGGAATTCATCGGTGGCAAACAGCAGTGGATTGCCTTTACGCTGGGGAATTTCGATCGGCGTGATCTCTTCCATGAATTTTCCGGCCTCAATCGCGGCAATGGCCTTGGTTTGCGAGGCTGCGGCAAATGCGTCCTGCTCCTCGCGGGGAATAGCCCACTGAGTGGCGATATTCTCGGCGGTGATGCCCATGTGGTAGTGATTGATGGCGCAATGCAGCCCCTCATTCAGCATAGAGTCCACTAGGCGGGCGTCGCCCATGGTGACGCCACGCCGCGAACCCAGCAGCAAATGAGGTGACAGACTCATGTTTTCCTGGCCGCCGGCAATGACGATACGGTTATCACCATCGCGGATGGATTGATAAGCCAGATGTACGGCTTTCAAGCCGCTGCCGCAGACCTTGTTGATATTCAGACACGGCACCTCAATCGGCAGGCCGGCGTTGAGCGCGGCGGTGCGGGCGGGATTCTGACCCGTACCCGCAGTTAGCACCTGACCCAGAATCACCTCATCAATCTGTTCGGGCCGGACTCCGGATTTTTGCAACAGGTCTTGCATCACCTTGGCTCCCAGGACATTCGCCGGAATAGCGGCAAGGGAACCCATGAAATTGCCTATCGCGGTTCTGGCAGCGGCGACAATAACCACGTCTTCCATCGTGTGACCTCCGGGAGCCTAGGAGTATCGGTATATCGCGCTGGCAAGTCCCTGACGTGAGTGGCTGGTATCGACGGGGATGCCGCAGGAAGGCCAGGGGTGTGGCGAGAGCTCGCGCGAAACTTACAGCTTATTTTAAGCGCAGCATATTGACCGCTACCCCCTGCCTTGTCAACCGATTCGGCGGTGCAGCATCAGGCAAGATCGCGCTTTTTCGCTGATTTCCGCTCACCGGATGCGCTGTGGAAGCGTCTGTTTTAGCGCGAACCGCGTTTAAGGGGATGGACTCCCCGCTGAGGAAGCCTTTAGCTCGAAATACAGTAACAGGGTGCTTTGCCAAGTCTTGCAGTTGTCGTCGCTCACCATAAAAAAGCGCTGATCTCGATAATGGGTCAAACCCTCAAAATTATCCAACAGCCAGCCTTGGGTACTATCGAAAGTGACGACATCGGTAACTTGCAACAGCTGCATTCCCGGCGTCGACAATGCTTCCGTACGGCGTAGGCTGATGATGAGCGGGTGCAGAGGGTTAACAAAAGCGCGCTCCAGCAGCAACAGGCTGCCATCTGCTAGCGCTTCCATGGCCACCAGCGCGCTGCCGGGGGCGCTGCCCAGCGGATACTGCCAAAAGCGGCCATCCATCGCAAAGAGGCGCAGCAGGCCTTTTGGGTCAGCACGCAAGGGGACCTCGGTTCCCAGCACCATACCCCAGCGCGGGGTCAGGGCGATGGCCTCCAGTCCTTGATTGCTATGCCGATAATTTCTGGCTGTGCTCAGCACAGTGGGCAAGGTTTCTTCGCCTCGCCATACACCTTTTGGGCTGTAACGCGCCACGCGCGGCTTTCCTTCAAATGAAATCAGGAGTTCGGTGGTGGAGGGCGCGCGCGGGTCCGGGCGCAGCGTCAGACCCTCGGCATCACGGAAGGCCGCTCCGAGCACCGCGCCGCTGGCGTCGCGCAAGGGATAAGCGGCCAGCGCCTGCATTCCATTGAGATACCCTTGGGCATTGAATTCCGGGCGCAAATGGAACAGCGCGCCCCGGTCGGAAACGGCGTAGAGCAGGCCTGCGCCTTCGTCCCAGGCTAAGCCGGACAAGCCGCACAAGCGCACGCCGTTCAGGGTAGCGTCGGCCAATCGAAGCGCGCCGAGCAGGCGGATTCCACCATAGGCATCGCCAGGGTGGCCTGACTGGTCATGCAGCGTGATCGGGGTTGCCGTAAAAGGCTGGGCGGCGCAGCCGCTGACTGGTAGCCCTAACAGCAGGGTGAGCAGCCAGAGCAAGCAGGATGTCGGCATAGGGGAAAGCGTCTCAAAAAGCTTTGCTTGGCGGCGGGAGCGCAGGGATTTTGGACCGCGAGCGCTTGCTAGCCGACAACTCGGCGCAGTGCGCAGCGACGCGGGACCGGCATGTTACCATTTACCCATAAAATTAACGTCGAAAGGTAACCGCATGAGCATACCGGTCTGGCAACCGGCGATTGAGTTCATGGAACGGGAGGCGCTGGAGCGCTTGCAGCTGACGAATCTGCGCAAGACGGTAGGCTGGGCGCTGCAAACGCCCTTCTATCGCCAACGACTCGCCGAGGTTGGGCTGACCCGCCCGGAAGAGCTGCGCAGCCTGCGTGATGTGCGCCATTTGCCCTACACCACCAAGGACGATTTGCGCGCGGCTTATCCCGATGGCTTATTGGCGGTGGATCCTGAACAGGCGGTGCGCCTGCACACCTCCAGCGGCACGACCGGAACACCCACCGTGATTTATCACACCCGGCGCGATCTCGCTCACTGGACCGAGCTGGTGGCCCGCTGCATTGTCGCCGCCGGAGCCACCGCGCGCGATGTGTTTCAAAATATGACCCACTACGGCTTGTTTACCGGCGGGTTGGGCCTGCATTACGGCGCGGAGCGGGTGGGGATGCTGGTGATTCCGGCCAGCTCCGGCAACAGCGGTCGCCAGGTGCAACTCATGCGCAATTTCCAGACCACTGTGGTGCATGCGACCCCCAGCTATCTACTGCATCTACACACCGTGCTCTCCAGCGAGGGAGTGCGGGCGGAACCATTGCGCTTGCGCAAGGCTTTTATTGGCGCGGAACCGCATTCTGAGGAAACGCGCCGCAAGATCGAAGCCCTATTTGGGATCAAGGCCTATAACTCCTATGGCCTAAGCGAGATGAATGGTCCTGGGGTGGCTTTCGAGTGTGTGCAGCAGACCGGCTTGCATGTGTGGGAAGACGCCTATCTGCTGGAAGTGATCGATCCCCAGTCGCTGCAACCCCGGCCCGAAGGCGAAACCGGCGAAATCGTCATGACCACTCTGCAACGCCAGGCCACGCCTCTGCTGCGGTATCGGACCCGCGATCTTTCCCATCTGGTAACGGGTTACTGTCCGTGCGGACGCAGTCATCGGCGGTTGGCGCGGATCAAGGGTCGCAGCGATGACTTGTTGATTGTCAACGGTGTCAATGTCTTCCCATCGCAGATTGAGGAAGTGTTGATGAAAACGCCGGAGATCGGCGTCAACTATGTCATCCAACTGGAAAAGCGCGGCTCGCTGGATCGGCTGGTGGTCAAGACGGAGATTGATGCTAAATCGCTCATGGGCGAAGCACGCGCTGTGGAGGCCTTGCGTGAGCGGATTGCCGAGGCCTTGCGCGCGGCTATTTTGGTCAAGACGACCGTCGAGTTGTGCGAACCGGGCAGCCTGCCGGTGTCAGAAGGCAAGGCCCAGCGTGTGATGGATTTGCGGCCCGCGTTCTGAATGGGTAAGGGGAGTGATGACGAAGGCACAACGGAGCGCATTTGTAGCGTGTTGAGCAATCAAGGCCGAATCTCAATCGGAGTACCGTCGGGAGTGACACGCCAGATTTCTTCGATCTCGCTGTTAGTCACAGCGATACACCCCGCTGTCCAATCCCGCCGTAGGTGGAGTGGCCCCAGCGCGTCCAGGCCATTGGGCAGGCCATGAATCATGATGCTGCCGCCCGCCGAGCGTTTTTGCCGGGCGGCGAGCGCCAGATCCTTGGCGTTGGGATAGGAAATGTGTAAGGCGCGGTGATAAGTGCTGTTTTTCTTGCGCGAATCGATCCGGTAGTGGCCTTCTGGGGTTTTATTATCGCCCTCAAACTGCTTAGGGCCTTCCGGTTGTCGGCCCAGAGAAATTTCATAAGTTTTCAGCGGCTTGTTGTTATGAAACAGCGTGAGTCGGCGGGCCTTCTTTTCGATCAATAGGCGATTGGCGACACTATTGGGCGGCAGGGACGGACCCAACATGTCGGGTAGCGGCCGCGATGGGCGTTCCAGGGGCGCGCGCTGCTTGGGAATGCGCGCGACCGACGGCGTGGGCGCTGGCTGAGGCGCGGTGGTTGCCGCGTCTCCAGAAGAGGGCGGCATTGGCAAGGAGCGGTAGAGCGCCACGCCGCCGACGATCAGCAGCGCGACAAAGACGAGAGAGAAACCGGTTTTGAAATTCATGGGCGCTTGCACCGGTGAGTGTCCGCCAGGCGCAAGCCACACGACTTTAACACTAGCTGGAGAGGATTCACGACCACATCAAGCCGCGCCAATCCAGATGCGCCTCGATAGCGTCCGCCAGCCGATTGATGCCTTCTTCGCGCAACTGCCGATAATCGGACGTTTCCCGCACCGCCAATCCCGCCCAGCCCAGCAGCGCATCACGGGCGGCGGCGGTATCGAACAAGCCATGTAAATAGACTCCCAGGATCCGGCCATCATCCGAGCACGCCCCATCGGAGCGACCATCGCGCAAGCGCACAGCAGGGTGATCGAGAGCTGGCCCGGTGCTGATGCCCGCGTGAATTTCGTAACCGGCCACGAGCGCAGCGGTGTGCGTCAGCTCGCCTTCTACCCGCCGTAATTGCTTTTCTGGCCACAGCGTAGTTTCAAAATCCAGCAAGCCAAGGCCGGGACTACTTCCTGGCTCCCCTTCCAAGCCCGTAGGATCGTGCACCCAGCGCCCCAGCATCTGGAATCCGCCACAAATGCCAATCAGCCTGCCGCCGTAGCGTAAATGACGTTGAATGGCCGCATCCCAACCCTGTTCGCGCAGCCGTTGCAGATCACCGCGCGTGCTTTTGCTGCCGGGCAGGATGATGAGATCGCCCGGCGGCAGCGATTCGCCCGGTCGCACCCAGCGCACCTCGACTTGGGGATGCAGCCGCAGGGCATCCAGATCGGTATGGTTGCTGATGCGGGCCAGCACCGGCACGACGACTCGCAGGCGCTCGGCGTCTTTCGCGATGTCGAGCGCGCGCGGCAGCGCATCCTCGGCTTCCAAATGCAAGCCGGGTAGATACGGCAGTACGCCCAATACCGGCTTGCCGGTCTCCCGCCTCAGCCAGTCCAGACCCGGCGTGAGCAAGCTAACATCACCCCGGAAGCGGTTAATGATGAATCCGGTAATCCGCGCCTGCTCGCTAGGCGATAGCAGCGCCAGCGTGCCGTACAAATGGGCGAAGACGCCACCCCGATCAATGTCGCCGACCAACCACACCGGACAGTCCACCGCCTCGGCGAAACCCATGTTGGCGATGTCCTTGTCACGCAAGTTGATTTCCGCCGGGCTGCCCGCGCCTTCCACCAGCACGACCTCATAGGCGGCGCGTAGTCGCTCATAAGATTCCAGCACCGCTCGCAGCGCCGTCGGTTTGTAATCGTGATAGCGGCGCGCGTCCATGTTGGCTAGCGCGCGGCCGTGGATAATCACTTGTGCGCCAATATCGGTATTGGGTTTGAGCAGCACCGGATTCATATCCGTGTGCGGCTCCAGAAAGGCCGCTTGGGCTTGCACCGCTTGCGCGCGGCCGATTTCGCCGCCATCCACGGTCACGGCGCTGTTCAGGGCCATGTTTTGGGGCTTAAAGGGAACCACCCGCACTCCGCGTCGCGCCAGCAATCGGCATAAACCAGCGACCATCGCGCTTTTGCCGGCATCGGAGGTCGTGCCTTGAATCATCAATGTTCTGGTGTGCATAGCGGGATTTTGGCGGAAACGGAGCGTTTTTGGCTACACTAGCGCCCTGATTCTTGTCAGGCGTCGTCATGCACTTGCGAATGCGAAGTTATTCTGCTTTCTGGCCCCGCTGCCGCGATCGGGCGCGGCGCGCGGCATGGTGACCTCCTGGTTGTTGTGCCTGGGCGCGGTGGCGCTGGACACAGTCTTAGGGGAGCCGCGCCGTTGGCATCCGTTGGTGGGGTTTGGCGCGCTGGCGCGACGGGTGGAGGCGCTGGCTTATGGGCCGCCTGAGCTGAGTTTCGCGGCGCGGCGCGCGCGCGGCGTTGGGGCAGTGTTGGCTCTGCTGGCACCGCTGACCGTCTTTGCTGGGCTGCTGGAACGTCTGCCCTATCTGGGTGTTGTGGCGGCGCTGGGTTTGCTTTATCTCGCCCTGGGCGCGCGTAGCCTTGTGGAACACGCCCAGGCGGTGGCGGCGGCGCTGCAAGTCGGCGATCTGCCGCTGGCCCGCGCGCGCGTGGCGCTGATCGTCAGCCGCGACACGGACGATCTTGATGAAGAGCAGATCAGCCGGGCTACGGTGGAATCGGTGCTGGAAAACGGTTCGGACGCCATTTTTGGCGCGCTGTGCTGGTTTGTATTGGCCGGTGCGGCGGGGGCGGTGGTGCATCGGCTGGCGAATACCCTAGACGCGCTCTGGGGCTATCGCACGCCGCGTTACCAGGCCTTTGGCTGGGCTGCGGCGCGGCTGGACGATGGCTTGAACTGGCTGCCTGCCCGCCTTACAGCCTTGAGCTATAGCGCGGTCGGGTCCCATCCAGCGGCGGCGTGGCGTTGTTGGCAAGCGCAGGGGCTGGTTTGGAAAAGCCCAAATGCCGGTTCCGTGATGGCGGCGGGTGCAGGTGCGCTGGGCCTGGCGCTGGGGGGGCCGGCGCGCTATCACGGGGAATGGCAAGCGCGCCCAGCGCTGGGCGCGGGTTTGGCACCGCGCGCCGAAGATATTGGCCGCGCGGTGGCCTTGGTGCGGCGCGCCTTAGGGCTGTGGCTGGCCGTGATCGTGCTGGGAGGCTGGCTCCTTGCTTGAGCATGGCGGCGGATTGCGGGCTGCGGCGGCGCGTTACCGTCTGGCCCCAAGCGACTGGCTCGATTTATCCACCGGTATCAATCCGCAAGGATGGCCAGTACCGGCGCTACCGCCGCAAGTCTGGCAGCGCTTACCAGAAGCGGATGATGGTCTGGAACGGGCGGCGGCGGCTTATTACGGAACCGCCCATGTGCTGCCGGTCGCCGGCTCCCAAGCCGCGATCCAGGCATTGCCATGGTTGCGGGACCGAGGCCGGGTCGGCGTCTTCAGTCCAAGCTATGCTGAACATGCCCATGCCTGGCGGCGGGCTGGCTATCAGGTGGAGTTATGCGCCGATGCACCGGCCCCGGCGCTGCTGGATCGCTTAGATGTCTTGGTCGTGGTCAATCCCAATAACCCGACCGGACGACGTTTCTCGCCGGCGATTTTATTAGACTGGCGGGCGCATCTGGCGGCGGGCGGCGGCTGGCTGGTGGTGGACGAAGCCTTCATGGACGCCACCCCCGCAGAAAGCGTGGCCAATCAGGTCGGTCTTCCGGGTTTGATTGTGTTGCGCTCGCTGGGCAAATTCTTTGGCTTGGCCGGTGCACGGGTCGGCTTTGTGTTGGCGGAAACCGTATTGGTGGAAAAAATGGCGGAGCACCTAGGGCCTTGGACCGTGACCGGTCCTGGCCGGTGGATAGCGAGCCAGGCCCTGACCGATTCGGCCTGGTCCCAGCAGGCCCGGAGCGGATTGGCGCGCGCCAGTCGGCGGTTGGCGGATTTGCTGAATCGGCAAGGGTTAACGGTCGCCGGTGGTACCGCGTTATTTCAATGGACGCTCACAGCGGATGCCGAGTTTTGGCAGGATGCCCTGGCGCGGCGTGGTATTCTGGTTCGGCGTTTTACGGACCCGCCAGGCTTGCGCTTTGGGTTGCCTGGCGCAGAACCGGCCTGGCAGCGATTGGAGCACGCTCTGGCTGCGGTCCGGGCCGAACAACTTTGTTAAACCCTCCCACTCCCTCCCCAGCGGCAGACTCCAACCCATGAAAGTCATAGCGGAACCGGTGTCAGCGCCGGTCGGCGAGGTGTATCTGGTAGGTGCTGGCCCCGGCGATCCAGAATTACTCACCCTCAAGGCATTGCGGCTCATGCGGCAGGCCGATGTCGTCGTGTATGACCGCCTGGTCAGCGCGGCGGTACTGGAACTGTTGGAACCACGCACGGAACGCATCTTCGCAGGCAAGGAACCAGACCATCACGCGCTCCCGCAGGATGACATCAATCGGCTGCTGGTGGATTTAGCGTTGCGAGGGCAACGGGTCTTGCGGCTCAAGGGCGGTGATCCCTTCATCTTTGGGCGGGGTGGCGAGGAAATTGAAACGCTAATGGCGGCGGGTGTTCCATTCCAAGTGGTGCCGGGCGTGACCGCTGCCGCTGGGTGCGCCGCTTATGCCGGGATTCCGCTCACTCACCGCGATTATGCGCAAGCCTGTGTCTTCGTGACCGGCCATCTTAAGGAGGGCGCGCTGGAGTTGAACTGGCCAATGCTGGCGCAACCAGGCCAGACCGTGGTGTTCTATATGGGCCTGAAGAGCGTTGGCCATATCTGCGCCAAGTTGTGTGCGCATGGCCTCAGCCAGACAATGCCGGTGGCGCTGGTGGAGCAGGGCACCACCCCGCAACAGCGGGTGTTTTGCGCCACGCTAGAAACCTTGCCAACAGTTCTGTACGGCGCGGGCCTGCTCTCACCGGCCTTGTTGATTGTCGGCGAGGTGGTAAAGCTGCATCCACAGCTATCCTGGTTTCAGCCGATAACCGAGGCCCGCACCCAGGCAAATCTGCCTTAACGATGGCGAATGAAGCCCTCCGGAGTGGGGGAGATGCCAATGGGTTTGGGATTAAAAGGGGGAATGGGTGGTTTGGCCGGGGGCCGATCTGGAGGCTGAGGAGGGCTGGGGTGGCGGCATTCTGGCCACGGCGTACACGGTGGCCATGGCTGCGGTGGATAGGGTCGGGGATAGGGGCGCGAATGCCAATAGGGATGGGGATAGGGATAGGGTTGGGGCAATGGATAGGCAAGGAACTGGGTTTCCTGCTCCTCGTCTTTTTCTTTCTGCTCTTGCTGCTGCTGCAATTGCTGGCTCAGCAACTCGTTTTGTAGTTGCTGATTCGCCTGTTGCAGATTACGGATGGCCTGTTCTTGCCGGGCTTGTTCTATCGTCTGACGTTCGCGGGCCATCTGTTCGGATAAGGCTTTGATCCGTGCGATTTCAACGGCTGGATCTACACTGGTGGTCGGCGTAGACGGGATGTTGAGACTTTGCGCTTGATCTGTATCTGCTGGTTTTTTCTGGCCATAATGCACTTGGCCGCTGGCATCGGTCCATTTGTAGACTTGGGCGCTGGCGGTGGAGGAAGCCACCGCCGAAAGGATCAGCGCAAGAATGGCGAAGGAAAGCCGCTGGTAGTTCATAACTGGCTCGCAGGTCGAGAGATTACACTACCGACTAGCACCGATTTCTTTGGGATTGAATGGCGGAATGGGTTTTGGCTGCCATTCTGGGCGTGGGGGTTCAGGGATCGTAGTTTGCGCCTGGAGCGGTGGGGGTGACGGCGGACGGTAGCTATAGCGATGTTCCTCCTCTGTGTGATGTTCCCGCTTCCGCTCCAATTCCTGTTTCATGCGCTCCAATTCCTGTGTCGCTCCCTCCAATGCCTGTGCCGCTTCTTGTTGCTTGGCCAAGGATTGCTGTTGGGACATGTATTCCTGTTGCTGTTGGATGCGGTTTAAATCTTGACGATGCAGCTCTTGCATGGCGCGGGCATGAGCGAGGCGTTCTTCAGCCATCTGGTTTGCTTGTGTGTTAAGGCGCTGGGTTAGATTAGTGGTGTTGGGTGCATCGGTCGCACTGGTTGCGTTGGAGGTGGATTGCGGCACAGGAACCGTTTGCGCCTGAGTGACATCGGGTGGTTTGACCTGGCTGTAAAAGGTCTTTCCCTTGGCGTCGGTCCACTTGTAGACCTGGGGTTTTTGCACCGGAGTCGTCTCCCTGAGGGAGTCGGCATCGGTTGGAACTGTGGTGGATGTCGCCGCTGGAGGGGGCGCTTCTGCTTTAGATGAAGGGTTGCAATTGCAGTTGCAATTGCAACCGGGGGGGTCGGCATCGGTTGGAGCTGTGGTGGATGTCGCCGCTGGAGGGGGCGCTTCTGCTTTAGATGAAGGGTTGCAATTGCAGTTGCAATTGCAACCGGGGGGCGTTTGGGTGGCGGATGGAGCATCTGGTGACAATTTTTCCGCACTAGCGTGCGCCAGCGGAAATAAAACAATCAGCACGATGGGTATTAAATGATTGAAATTAAACATACATTATCCATCCCTCAGAGGGAGTTGACGCAGGATAGCCCTTGCGGAAAGGTAGCCGCCAGCAACAGAAGAAGTAAGATGATTGCAAGGGCGGCTGGTGGCTAAAGTTCATCGCCATCTTTTCAAATCGTATGAATGATGAATGAGGTCTCTGTGGATATTTTGCTGATTCTCAAGGCGCTGATATTGGGTTTAGTGGAAGCCGCGTCCGAATTTTTGCCCATCTCTAGTACAGGCCACCTCATTATTATAGGGGATTTTCTGTCCTTTACTGGCTCACGAGCCGAAGCGTTTGAAGTTTTTATTCAACTGGGAGCGATTCTTGCGGTGGTTTGGATTTACCGCAAGCGCTTATTTGATGTGGTAGTGAACTTACAGTCTGATCCCAAGGCCCAGCGCTTAACGCTGCATCTGGTAATTGCCTTTATACCAGCTGCGCTTTTGGGTTTTTTTCTGCATGGAGCCATTACCCGTTATCTATTTAATCCCATCACTGTGGCTTTGGCGCTGGTATTAGGCGGCATGGCGATCTTGGTGATTGAGCGTTATGCGCCAGCAAATCGCGTTCCGGCTGTGGACGAGATGGGCTGGCGCGATGCGGTCTGGATTGGGATCGCCCAAAGTGTGGCGCTGGTTCCAGGGGTATCACGGTCAGGGGCGACCATTATGGGCGGCATGTTGACCGGCATGTCGCGGTTCGCTGCCACTGAGTTTTCGTTTTTTCTGGCGATTCCCACCATGTTCGCTGCCACCTTTTATAGCCTGTATAAGGAATGGCCCAACTTGAGCGTGGCGGATGTGCCGATGTTCACGGTTGGGTTCGTGGCAGCGTTTCTGGGGGGCTTGGCGGTGGTGCGCTTTCTGCTAGCGTATGTCAGCCAGCATAATTTTGTACCGTTTGCCTGGTATCGCATCGTCTTTGGCGGTTTGTTGCTGGCTTACTTCCAAGTCCATCCTTGGGCTGGGGGCGGGTAATCAGGTACTGGATGGGACCAGCTCGATCAGCGGCGATGGCATTCTCAGGCGGGTGCGACCGGCTCCAGCCGCCGCCGAAAGGCAGCGTAATACAGCACCGGAATGAAGATCAGCGTCAGCAGCGTGGAGACCATGATGCCGAAGATCAGCGAGATGGCCAGCCCCCGGAAAATGGGATCATCCAGAATGAACAACGCGCCCAGCATCGCCGCCAGCGCGGTCAGCAGAATCGGCTTGGCCCGCACTGCGCTGGAGCGGATCACCGCTTCCTGAAACGGCACCCCGCTGGCAACTTCCAGATTGATGAAATCCACCAGCAGGATCGAATTGCGGACGATGATGCCGGCCAGTGCGATCATGCCGATCATGGAGGTCGCGGTGAATTGGGCGTGCAGCAGGGCATGACCCGGCATCACGCCGATGATGGTCAGCGGAATCGGGGCCATGATGATCAGCGGGATGAGATAGGAACGAAACTGCGCCACCACCAGCAGATAAATCAGGATCATCCCCACGCCGTAGGCGATGCCCATATCGCGGAAGGTTTCGTAGGTGATTTGCCACTCACCATCCCATTTCAGGCTGTAGCGATAGGGATTGTCCGGCTGGCGGATAAAGAATTGCGCCAGCTTGCCACCGTTGATGTCGCGCTGTTGCAAGTGGCCGAAAATCTCAAACATGCCATACAGCGGACTATCCAGCTTGCCGGCCATATCGCCGAATACGAACACCACCGGCAATAAATCTTTGTGATAAATGGCGTTTTCCCGCTGGCTGGTTTCGAGGTTGACCACCTCCGACAGGGGCGTCAACTGACCACTCTGACTACGGGTCTTCAGCGCCAGCACCGAAGCCGCAGCAGCCTGATCGGCAACCGGCAAGCGCAGCCGCAGCGGGATCGGGTATTTAGCGCTTTCGGAATGCAGGTAGCTGACATCCTCGCCGCGTAGAGCGGCATTGATATCGGCGGCGACCGCCTGCTGTGAAACGCCCAGCAACGCGGCCTTGACCCGATCCACATGGACGATGAGCCGTTCGGACGGCGCTTCCACCGTATCGTCCACATCCACAATGTCCGGCGTGGCCTTGAACAAAGCGCCCACCTGCTGGGCAACGGCAATCTGACCGGGATAATCCAGGCCGTAGACTTCCGCGACCAGCGGCGACATTACCGGCGGGCCGGGCGGCACTTCAACGACTTTCACATTGGCGTTGTAGAGTTGGCCAATCGCTGCCAAAGGCCCGCGCACGGCCAGCGCGATCTCGTGACTCTTGCGGTGACGGTGTTTCTTGTCCACCAGGTTGACTTGAATATCGCCGACATTGGCCCCGGCCCGCAGATAGTATTGCCGCACCAGACCGTTGAAATTGATCGGGGCAGCCGTACCGGCATAGACCTGATAATCGGTCACTTCCTCGACCGTGCCGAGATAACGACCGAGTTCACCCAACACCCGTGCGGTCTGTTCCAAAGTGGTGCCTTCCGGCATATCCACAATGACTTGAAATTCCGACTTGTTGTCGAACGGCAGCATTTTCAACACCACCAGTTGGAAATACGCCAGACTGACCGAAGCGGCAATCAACAGCAGGACACCGCCGCCGAGCAGCCAGCGCAGCGGCTTCCCTTGCCGTCCGCGCAGAAACGGCCCGACCACTCGCCGAAACAGCCGATGGGAAAAATCCTCCTGCGCATGGCTCCCCTCGCCCTCCGGGAGAGGGGTCGGGGGAGAGGGTGCAGTATTCCCCTCGCCCTCCGCGCCAGATGAGGGAGTTGCGCGATGCTTCTCCACCACCCGCCGCAACACCTTATAGGTCAGCCACGGCGTGAACACGAAGGCCACGGCCAGCGAAATCAACATCCCCATGCTGGAGTTGATCGGGATGGGACTCATGTACGGCCCCATCAAGCCAGAGACAAACGCCATCGGCAGCAGCGCGGCAATCACGGTAAAGGTGGCCAGAATGGTGGGGCCGCCCACCTCATCCACCGCCAGCGGGATAGACTCCACCAGGGTATGGCCGCCCAAATGAAGATGGCGATGAATGTTTTCCACCACCACGATGGCGTCATCCACCAAAATACCGATGGAAAAAATCAGCGCAAACAGCGACACCCGATTGAGGGTAAATCCCCACGCCCACGAAGCGAACAAGGTAATGGTCAGGGTCAGAATCACCGCCGCGCCGACGATGAACGCCTCGCGCCAACCCAGCGCCAACCACACCAGCCCGATCACCAACGCGGTGGCGAAAATCAGCTTGGTGATCAGCGTCATCGCCTTATCATTGGCGGTGACGCCGTAGTTGCGGGTCACGGTCATATTGACGCCTTCCGGGATGAACGTGCCCTTAAGCTGTTCGACCCGCTCCAGAATCTGCTCGGCGATGACGACCGCGTTCTCGCCGGGTTTCTTGGCGATGGCCAGCGTCACGGCGGGAAATTCGCCCTTGACCGCAATGCCGCTGGTCGCCGCCGCCGGGCCGGTGCCCAGCCAGACATAACGTGCGGGCTGATCCGGTTGCGGTTTAATCTCGGCGACATCCGCCAGATAAACCGGTGCGCCCTGATGCAAACCCACCACCAGACTACTGACGTCCGCCGGGTCTACCAAAAAACTCCCGGCCTGCACCGGAATTTCGCGGTTATCGCCGACCAGCGCCCCCGCGTCGCTGGAGGCATTGGCCGCTTGCAGGGAGCGGCGCAAGTCCGCCAGGGACAGACCGTAACCCGCCAGCCGGGCCGGATCGAACAAGACTTGCACCACCCGATCCGGGGCGCCGATGGTGTATAAATCGCGGGTGCCGGAGACCCGCTTCAATTCGGTTTCCAGCGTATGCGCGACCCGCGCCAGATCGTCCGCGCCGCGCTGCGGGTCTTGCGTCCACAAGGTCAAGCTGAGAATGGGTACATCATCAATGCCCTTGGGTTTGACGATGGGCGCACTCACGCCAAGATTGGTGGGTAGCCAGTCGGCGTTGGAATAAAGCTTGTTGTAAAGCCGGACGATAGCGTCGGTGCGCGGCTCGCCAACTTTGAATTGCACGGTCAACACCGCCATACCGGGCCGCGAGACCGAATAAACATGCTCGACGCCTTCGATTTCTGCCAGCATCTGCTCGGCGGGACTACTGACCAACCGCTCCACCTCCCGCGCCGTCGCACCGGGAAAGGCGATGAAGACATTGGCAAAGGTGACGTTGATCTGCGGCTCTTCCTCACGCGGCGTCACCAGCACCGCAAACACGCCCATCAGCAGACCGACCAACGCCAGCAGCGGCGTCATCTCACTGAGCAGGAATTTTTTGGCAACGGCCCCGGACAGGCCAAGAGAGGGTTCAGTGGCGGCGCTCATTTCCCGGCTCCGCCACCCGTTGCGCTTTGTTCCTTTAGATACACACCGGCCTGGATGGGGTCCAGCGCCACCGGCTCACCGGCATCCAGCCCGGCCAGAATCTCCACTGTTTCCGCATCCATCCGGCCGGGGCGCACCTGCCGCAGGCGCGGCTTGCCGTCACGCACCACATACACGCCGCTGACCTCCCCCCGTTGCACCAGCGCTTGACGCGGCACGGTCAAGCCGCTGGCTTCCCCAACCTGAAACGCGGCTTTGACGAACATGCCGGGATAGAACCCTTCGGTCTTTCTGGGCAGGGAGACCCGCACCTTGAACACATTGCTCTGCGGATCGGCATAGGGGAAAAAGGTTAATTTTTCGGCGGCGATGCCTTTGCCACCATTCGGAGGTAACACCCGCGCCTGTTTGTATTTGCGCACCGGCACGATCAGGCGCTGTGGCACATTGGCCACCACCCGCAATTCATCCAGCGAGAAGCCGGTCATCAACGGCTTGCCGGGTTGCACGGTTTCACCCAGCTGGACATGCCGTTGCAGCACGATACCGCTGTAAGGCGCGTTGATGGTGGTATAGCCCAGCGATTCCTTGGCCTGGGAAACGCCCGCCTGCGCCGCTTCCAGTCGCGCCTTGGCGGCATCGAAACCGGCAGTAGCGGCATCCATCGTCGCCTTGGCAACCACCTTCTTTTCGTAAACGCCGCGAATGCGATTGTATTCAGCTTCCGCTTCCAGGAAGCGGGCCTGCGCTTCGCGCAAACCCGCCTGCGCCTGTTCCAAGCCGGCGCGCTGCTCGATATTGCGGATGCGGATGATCGGTGCACCTTGCGGCACGTAGTCGTTGACATCGACCATAATCGTTTCGACGCGCCCGGCCGTTTGCGCGGACACCGTGCTCTGGTTCACCGCCTCAACGACGCCATCAAGAACCTGCTCGTCGGGCAGGGTTTGCCTTTTCGCTTCAGCGACGGGAAAAGGCAGTTCAGCGGCAACCAGCCAGCCCGGTAGGGCGACCAGCAGACCCCACGATAAAAGCAGGCGTATCCACATGGGCATGGCGAACTTCCCCTGATCCTATGGATCGGCTTGTATATTAGTAAATTCTAATATTTACAAGACCACCATACAAGAGCATACAAGAAGAGGCCACACGGATGTCCACCGGGGTTTGAGTGCGCCGCTGAAGTAAGCGGTGCGAACGTGGTAGGCTATCTTGAGGCTAAAAGCGCGCTTGCGATTGCGCTGATTTGAAGGCCGGGAACGGAATTGCACCGGTGAAGTCCCCAGGATGGGAGGCTGTCTTGTGCTGGGAGGCGGGAAACAAGCCTCTTATGCATCCTATTCACTTGCGTAGATGATGATGAAAAAGACCTTTTTGTTTTTCTTGATGCTCTTTATGGGACTTCATGCCACCGGGCTGCAAGCCAGTCCGAAAGATTGTCAGACCCTTTTGGCCAATCCCGGCTTTGAGGAAGACATCGCCAATGTAGGCAATCCCGATGGTTGGCAACTGGGTAAAAACGCGCAAGTAGAAGTGCAAAATAACCGTGGTAGTGAGGGTAGCCGCGCTTTATTCATCCAAGATGGCTATGCTGTTGTACAGCAAAATCTACAGGTTGATTCATTAGCTGGCCTTGAACTACAACTAAAGCTCGATGCAGAGGCCGCCAGCCCTGGCGCAGTTTTTGGCGTTCGGATAGGTTTTTTTACTCAGAATAATCAATGGCAAGACTTGCCTCTCTTCTGGAATAAAGCCTTAAGCAATAGCTATCAGTCTTATACAGCCAAGCGCCTCCTTCCAGCAGACGCAAAAGCCGGAAGACTGTGGCTTGCCATTTACCGCTCTGATGGCAAGGGCGCTTTTCTTTTGGATAATGTATGCCTCACCATCGGCGCACGCTTGCCAGAAGAGGTAGCTCGCCGCGTTGTAGCGCTCAAACGCGATACCTCTTATTTTCTCAACCGCCTTAGCAAGTCCGTAAAGCTGTTGAGTGGAGACCAACAAGCTGCGTGGCGTATAGAAGGCCAAACTATCCTTCAAAAAGCTGAAGCTCAGCAAGCAGCACTGCTCAGTAATCTGCAATCCCAAGAACAAAGAATTGTAGCGCTGAATGCTGATCTCTTCGCTAGACTCTCTAAGGGAGAAAAAATTTTCCTAAATTGGGCGCAACCCTACGAGCCACTAGCGCCTGATGCGCTGCCAGCAGTTTCTACTTCCAGCACCTTCAAGCCAAAGATCCTGGCATTGCGCGGCGAGCACCGCGCATTTGGGCTGGATATTGGCAATACCAGAAAAGAAGAGCAGGAAGTTGCTATCAAGGTCCAAGGTTTACCGCCACAATGTCGCATTTTATGGCGGCGTCAAATCTTTACTGAGAATTGGTATGGGAAAGGCAAGAGCCTGATTGCGGATCCATTGACGCAGTTAGCGACCCAAGATGGGCAAGCCATGCTGAAGCTAGCCCCTGGTGAGATGGCGCGACTACTTGCGGATATCACAGTAGAGCAAGATGCGCCCGCAGGCACCTATCTATTGATGCTGTCCTTCTTAGAAGCTGGAAAAATAATCAAAACCCGTGCATTAACGCTACAGATCTCGCCAAAGCCAGCGCCGACTTCAGGCATGGCGCATTATGAGTTTGGCTATATAGCGGGAAGTCCAATAAGCAACAGTACAGCAGAGGCGGTGCAAGACCTGGTTGATCATGGTGTAACCGACATTGAATGGGCGTTCATGCCCAAATCGGTTTTTGACGAACTGGGTAATTTACTACGTGCTAACTACACCCTCTATGACCGTCTCGCTAAGGCTTTTGCCTCCTCCTCGATCCGCTTAAATGTATTTTGGCAACCACACTATGCTGTTTTTAAGACGGAGAAAGGGGATGCTCTTCCCATCCTATCAGAGCCTTGGAAGAATGCTTTTAAGCAGAGTTTCAATGCGTGGCTTCAGCGCGCCGCCGAACACGGTATCAGCGCCGACCGCATGACCGTCCTCATCAAAGATGAAATTCATTCAAAATCACAAGCCAATGCGCCGGATGAAAAGATTGAAGAGTATGTCGAAATAAGCAAATTTTTCAAAGCAGAGTTTCCACAGATCAAAAATTACTTGACCCTGACTTTTTATGCCTATCCCGCTGATGTCAAGGCTGTGCTTCCCTATGTGGATGTGATGCTACCGCATCTTCCACAACCGCCTAAGCTACTACGAAATGCGCCAAACCCAAACTATAATCCACGCACGGCTTTTTCCGAAGAAATCTATCCCATGCTAGGCTCCAGGCCCTATTTGCAGCTATGGAGTTATCATGTGGCATCCGGCCGTAGCGGTGATCTTGCGGCTCCTTGGAGTCGCGCCTATCCATTAATGGCCGCTGCTACTGGACACACCGGCATTGCGTACTGGGCCTATAACGCATTTAACGGACGTAGTACTTGGGATGATACCGATGGTAAGTTGTTGGATTACAATTTCGTTTACGATGGTAAAGAGAATCATCCGCTAAATCTGCAATGGAATGTTGCCAAGGAGGCCATCGTCCCATCCTTGCGCTGGGAAGCAACGCGCGCTGGGTTGCAAGACGCTAAAATCATTATCCAATTGCAAAACTTGCTGAAGGGCGCTCGCATTCCCAGCACGCAACGCGCCAGGATTAACCGCGTTTTACAGCAAGTGCAAAAACTTCAGGGTCCGGGTTATACCATCCCTCCTGAAACTTCCTATGCTTTCCTGGAATCCTTATCCACCCAGTTGCGTACAGCTTTCAACAGTATTGAGTCCACCGAGTAAAAATGTGTAGTCATTGATTGTGGGGGACAGCCTTCATGTAGTCTATAAGACTGCGCCCTAAGCCTTTATTCGGGGTAGGAGATGCTTTCCAGGTCTCACAGCCCTGTCTTAAGCTCCTGGCCATCCAGAGCTAACCTGATTCCAGAACCAGAGCAACGCATTGAGAGAACATGGTTCAGCGACCCTTACGAGTCTTATTTACCCGCGGCCTCTCCACGGTGCGCGCCGCTATTGACCTGATTCATCAGGAGATGGCACCCGGTGAGTTTTACCTGGGCGCGAGCTATCCCACTGAACAGACCCCATTGCGACGGGTGGCGGATGCATTTGTGCTGGAGCCGACCAATGCCACGCCAGGCCAATATATCGATTGGTTACTGGCTTTGTGTCGGGAACGGGAATTTGCCATGGTCTGGCCGCAAAGCCGTTGGTCGCTGCTACTGGACCAACAAGCCCGGTTTACCGCTGCTGGCGTGCAGCTGCTACTACCGTGCCCAGATAGCCCGACCTTGGGAGATATTCAGGATAAAGCCCGCGCGAATGCCCGTCTGGCCGCTGCTGCCGACGTGGCGCTGCCCGAAACGCTTTCCATGGTGACGAGCACGGAATTTAGCGCAGCGGTGGCCTTTCTGGAGGAGAGTGGACGGCGTGCGTGCGTAAAGCCAGTACAGTCCATTTACGGGCTGGGGTTTCGCTTGATTGATGATAGAAAATCACCGCTGGAGCGGTTTCTCGCCAACGATTGTTTTGCGATCAGCGCCGCTGAATTTCGGCGGTTACTCGATCTGGCGGAGAATACTCGCCCTTTTCTGGTCATGGAATATCTGGCGGGTGACGAGCGCTCGATTGACTGTCTAGCCTGGCAGGGGCGGTTGCTGCGCGCGGTGGTGCGCCGCAAACCGGCGGATTCCCACTGGCGCTGGCAGCTCATCGAAACAGATTCTGTAGCCTGGACGATCGCCGCCCACGCCGTGGCCGCCTTTCAACTGCATGGTCTCGTGAATGTGCAGACCCGGGAACGGATTGATGCAGACGGTCGGCGTGAGCAATGCTTTTTGGAGGTGAATCCGCGCATGTCTGGCGGTATTTACCTATCTTGTCAGGCTGGGCTGAATTTACCGTACTGGATGTTGCGGTTGGCCTGCGGGACCGTGGCGGAACAGGAGATTCCGTGGCCGGCGACCGGAGTAAAAGTCGCTAAGATCGAACAGGCGGTGGAGCTGTAGCCCGGCATGGCTTGGCTCTGGGTGTAATGGACGACCCCGCTAGGGCGCAGGCTCCCCGGCGGGAAAACGATCCATCCGGCGCAGCGCCGGAAAGCGCCACATCCAGGTGACGGTCACTAGCAGGGTGGCGACCCCGCCGAGCACGACGGCGGGAACCAGGCCAAACCAAGCCGCCGTGATGCCAGATTCGAATTCTCCCAGCTCATTGGAAGCGCCGATAAACACGGCATTGACAGCGCTAACCCGGCCGCGAATTGCGTCCGGCGTTTCCAGTTGTACCAGCAAATGCCGCACATAAACGCTGATCATGTCGCTGGCCCCGAGCACCCACAGCGCAAACAGTGACAGCCAGAAGCTTTCCGATAGCCCAAACACAATTGTCGCCATTCCAAACAGAGCCACGCCGCCGAACATCCAATAGCCGACCCGGCTCGACATCGGTTTGAAGGCCAGCAAAATGGAAATGGCTGCCGCGCCCAAACCCGGCGCGGTGCGCAGCAGCCCCAAGCCTTGCGGGCCGACCTGTAATACATCGCTCGCGTAAACGGGTAACAGCGCGGTTGCGCCGCCGAAGAGCACCGCGAATAAATCCAGTGAAATCGCGCCGAGCACCACGGGCCGTGACCAAACGAAACGCAAGCCTTCCAGCAGCGTGTTCCAGTTTGGGGTTTCCTTGCGCACCACGGGCCGTTCCATGCGCGTCAGCGCCATCAACAACAGCGCCAGAAAGAACAGCGTTGCCGCCGCCCCGTACACCACAGCCGGACCAAACAGATACAGCAGACCACCCATGGTTGGGCCTACAATCACCGCGACATGAAACGTCGAGGAACTGATTGCCACCGCGTTACCGAAATTCTGCACCGGCACCAAATTCATCAAAATCGCCTGGCTGGTTGGCATCCGAAACGCGCGGGCCGCGCCGAAGAGAATCAGCGCTGTAAATACCGGCCACAGCGACGCATAGCCTCCGACAGTAAACAGCAATAAACTCAGCGCGCAGCTCAGCTCAACCCCATGGCACACGATGATGATGACGCGGCGGTTGAAATGGTCGGCGGCCTGACCGGCAACCAGCACCAGGAGGATAAAAGGCGCGAACTGCGCTAGCCCAATCAAACCCAGAGCCAAGGTATTACCGGTGATGGCGTAGACTTGCCAACCCACCGCCACGTTTTGCATTTGCACGGCGATGGTGCCGAGCAGGCGGGCGGAGAGGTAGCAAGCAAAATTGCGCTGGCGCAGTGCGCTGAAATCCTTGGCGGGCGGGGAGGGCATCGGGGCGTGGTTAGGCGAGCCGCATACTCGGATCCAAGCCCACATGTGTATTGTGCAGCAGCGTATCCGTCACCCCATACTGCTCCCGATAAGCCTGCATCTTGTCCAGCTCACGCCCATATTCCGGGCGCCCAGCCAGATAAGCCACCAGATCATCCAGATTCACGATGCTGGTCACGGCGATGCCATGGGCGCGCTCAACTTCCTGCACCGCCGACAGCGCGCCCTGGCCGCGCTCTTGCCGATCTAGGGCAATCAACACGCCCGCCGGCGTGGCTTCATGCTGGCTTAACAGAGCCATCGTTTCGCGGATAGCGGTGCCGGCGGTGATGACATCGTCCACGATCAAGGTCCGCCCCCGCAACGGTGCGCCGACGATCATTCCCCCCTCGCCGTGATCCTTGGGTTCCTTGCGGTTAAAGCACCAGGGAATGTCGCGGTCATAGTGTTCCGCCAGAGCAACGGCCAGCGTCGTCACCAGGGGAATACCTTTGTAGGCTGGACCAAATAAAACATCGAACGTTAACCCGGCATCTGTGATGGCGGAAGCGTAATAGCGCCCCAAGCGCGCCAAGGCCGCACCACTGGCGAATAAGCCCGCATTGAAAAAATATGGGCTGATGCGCCCAGATTTGAGCTGAAATTCGCCAAAGCGCAGTACGTCACGGCGGATGGCGAAGTCGAGAAAGTCTCGCTGATAGTCCCGCATGGTGTCCAATTCCGGGTTGAGGTGGGCGAATACCGGTATCATAGCGCGCTTGACGACTCTACTAGTGGAGCATCAGAGATTCATGCGGGTCATCACGCTCAACGTTAACGGCATGCGGTCCGCTGCCTGCAAGGGGTTATTCTCCTGGTTGCGGCAAGAACAGGCGGATGTGATTTGCTTGCAGGAAACCCGCGCTCAAAGCCAGTATTTGCCACCCGATCCGTATCACCCGCCCGGCTATCACTGTACTTACCATGATGCCAGGCGCAAAGGATATAGCGGAGTCGCGCTCTACGCCCGGCGCGCGCCGGATGAAGTCAGTGCGGGTTTGGGCTGGCCGGAATGCGATGCGGAAGGCCGCTGGCTGGAAGCGCGCTTCGGATCACTCAGCGTGGTTTCGCTGTACTTACCATCTGGTTCCTCCAGTCCCGAACGCCAGTCGGTGAAATTCGACTTTCTGCGGCGGCTGGTTGAACCGCTACACGCGTTGCGCGCCAGTGGCCGCGACGTGATCCTCTGCGGTGATTGGAACATCGCGCACCGGGAAATCGATCTAAAAAACTGGCGGGCTAATCGCAATCACTCCGGTTTTCTGCCCGAAGAACGCGCGTGGATGGATGAATTGTTCGGACCGCTCGGCTGGGTGGATGCGTTCCGCGTCGTCGATCCCCAGCCCGGTCGATACACCTGGTGGTCGAATCGCGGTCAGGCGCGCGCCAACAACGTCGGCTGGCGGATCGACTATCAGATCGTCACGCCCGGCCTGGCGGAGAAAGTCCGCGCCGCCGCCATTTGCCGCGAACCGCGTTTTTCCGATCATGCGCCCCTGACCATGGACTACGACTATGCCTTCTGACGCTGCCCGACGCTCCGGCGGGGACATCCTGCGGATTTTCGTGAGCGGTCGGATGCTGACCGCGCTACTGATGGGTTTTTCCTCCGGCCTGCCGCTGCTGCTGGCGACCGGCTCGGTGTTGCAAGCGTGGCTCAAGGAAGCCGGGGTCGATCTCGGCACCATCGGGTTGTTCGCGCTGGTCGGATTGCCCTATACGCTGAAATTTCTGTGGGCACCGCTGCTGGATCGCTTCGCTCCGCTCACTGGCCTGGGCCGCCGACGCGGCTGGCTGCTGTTGATCCAACTGGCGCTGATGGCGGCCATCGTCGGTTTGGGCTTTGTCGATCCCAACCGGAGCCTGCCCTTAGTGACCTTGGCGGCGTTCCTGGTGGCGTTCTTTTCCGCCTCGCAGGACATCGTCATTGATGCCTATCGGCGCGAGTCGCTGGCCGATGACGAACAGGGTTTAGGCGCGTCGCTCTATGTCAACGGTTATCGCGTCGGTTTATTACTGGCTTCTGGCGGTGGTCTGATTTTGGCCGATTTCATCCCTTATTCCGCCGTATATTGGGTGATGGCGGCGGCCATGCTGCCCGGTTTGCTCACCACCGTGTTTTGCGTCGAGCCAGCGGTGGCGGTCGGCACGCCGCGCACCTTGCGCGAGGCGGTGGTCGAGCCATTCATCGAATACTTCTCACGCCAAGACGCGGTGCTGATTTTATTATTCGTGTTGCTGTACAAGGTCGGTGAGATGATGGCCAATCAGATGACGACGCCGTTTTATCTGGAGCTTGGTTTCAGCAAAACCGAAATCGGCACCATCGTCAAACTGTTCGGTTTCTGGGCGACAGTCATCGGCGGCCTGATCGGCGGGGTGTTGATGTTGCGGCTAGGTCAATATCGCGCATTGTGGTTGTTCGGCGTTTTGCAAGCCATCGGTCTGATCGGTTTTGTCATTCTGGCGCGGCTGGGCCACAGCTTGCCAGGGCTGGCGCTGGCGATCACTAGCGAAAATCTGTTCAGCGGCATGGCGACCACGGCTTATGTCGCGTTCATGGCGACGCTGACCAACAAAAAATTCACCGCCACGCAATATGCCTTGCTCAGTAGTTTGATGGGCATTCCGCGCGTGGTGTTGACGACACCGACTGGTTATCTCGCCGAGTGGTTGGGCTGGGAAGGCTTCTTTTTGTTCTGCATGGCGGCCACGGTGCCGGGGCTGTGGTTGCTGACCCGGTTTCGGCATTGGATGGAGGCGGACCATGCCGCAAAGACGCCACCCGCCGTCGTTAACACCGATAAAGACTAGCTAGCTCAGTGGCAAGCGCGCAAGCATCACCCCGGCATCCTCTGGGCACACCGCGATGCTGAATCCCATGGCGCGGCATAGGGCTAGCATCGGTTCGTTTTCCCGCAGGATTTCCCCAAACAGCTCACGGAAGCCGCGCACGCGGGCGTAGCGGATCAACCGACGGATTAACAGGCTGCCCAGCCCGATGCCGGTGGCCACCCGCAGCAGCACGATGGCGAATTCCACCCGTTCGCTGTCGTTATGATCCCGCATCAGCCGCGCTACCCCACAGGGTTCCAGCGGCTGCTTGGGACGCTGCCGGAACACGACCAGCGCCATATCCCGATCGTAGTCGATCTGCGTCAGCCGGGCTGCTTCTTCATGAGTGAGTTCCTTGACCGCGTGCATGAAGCGCATCCGCACTTCCTCGGTCGATAACTGTTTAAAGGACTCGATAAAGGCGGGTTCGTCTTCAGCTCGCACGGGTCGAATGAGCAGGGTCGATCCATCCGGCAGAGATATGGTTTCCTCCAATACCTGTGGATAGGGTCGAATCGCCAGTCGTTCATGCGTTGCGGATTCTGTCGCGGCGAGGCGGATGTACGCGGCTTCCACTTCCGCTCTAACGGCGCTGACCACTATGCGACGCAGCTCCAGTTCGGCGATTTCGCCTAAATCCACGATCAATCGTGAAACCTGGACCAGTAGCTCCAGGATATGGTCCAGGACGCCGGGCGTGATGGCCTCGGCCTCGCTTAGCAGGCGATAAAGCGATGTATGCCGAAGCGCCTGATGCGCTAAGGCCAGATTAAGCGGCGGCAAGAGAGCGACGGCGGTAGCGAACCCGATACTGGCCGGTTCGGCTGGCTTCAGCAGCAAAACGAGACCGAAGGGCGCATCCTCGACTACGCGGACGCTCCATTGCATCCCTGCTGAGTGGCCACCTTGAAGCTGCGGCGCGGACGCTGACATCGTTGCGTTGATCTGATAGGCGTGTAGCAAAGCGACGATTTCAGTCGGCTCCAGCACGTCGCGCCCTGCCGCCAATGCCCCCGCCACGAGGTGACGGGCGGTGGTCCGCTCGGCGGAAGAAGGTTCTGGCAACACAGCGGGCATCGCCATCAAACCGATGCGATTTTGCTGGAGACGCCAGCTGTGCATGAAGGCGCGCACAGCATCCTCTGGCGTCTCGTAGCGTGGAATGGCTTGTTCGCCTAATCGCTGCTGAACGACGGAGCTGTGGTCCCCAGCGAACCCGGCTGCAACCACTGCGGGCCGCATTTCGCCTTGCGCGCGCCACTGTCGGACTGCTTCCGCCATCCCGGTAGCGATGGCTTCGGTCGAGGTTCGCGCGGTCGGCGCGTGCAGCACCAACAGGCCGTTTGTATCGCGTTCTCGTAGCAGCAGGTTCACGGCAGTTGCGTAACGCTCCGTATCAGCGTCAGTACCCAGATTGAGCGGATTTTCAGGTAGTCCGTCATCGGGCAAGAGGTGGCGGAGCGCATGGGTAGTTTCTGCGCCGAATCGGCTGAGGCGGCCGTTTTCCACCAATAAGGCATCGACCGCTAGCAAGCCAAGGCAGCGGCTATTACTGATCACGGCCAACTGGTCGCCGTGCATTGATCCATTGCGTGCCAGTAGCGCGGCGGTTGCGAACAAGTCGCGCAGCGACGGGAGTCGCAATACGCCAGCTCGGCGCAAAGCGGCGTCATAAATGGCGTCGCGCTGATTGGACGCTGTGTCACCACCCCGGCCCACCCGCAGTGCCAGCACCGGCTTGATGCGAGCGAGCGCCCGCGCTGCTGATAGAAACGGACGAGCCTGTTCGACATGCTCCAGGATTAACAAGACGACCTGGGCAACGGCGGCATCGATCAGTCCATCCAAAAACTCGGGAAGATGCAGGTCGGCCTGCTGGCCCAAGGCGACGATGTGGGAGAAACCAAGGCCTTGGGCGTTGGCCCAGCCGATCAGTGGTCCTATGAGCGCCTGGGATTGTGAGATGAGCGCCAGAGCACCCGGCGCAGGTGTTTGCGGCGCAGCAAGCAGGTTGAGGCCGACCTGCGGCGCGCTCAATCCCGCGCCTGGACCGAGCACCCGCACGCCGTAATCCTGGATAGCTGCTCGCAAAGCCTGCTGAAAAACCGCTGTTTGATGGTTGCGGGACGAAGGATCAGGCGTGGCGATCACTACGACTTTGACGTCGCGCCGACCGGCTTCGATCAGCAGCTTGGGAACCGTGGGCGCGGGCGTGGCGATGATCGCCAGCTCCGGCGTGCTCGGTAAATCGGCGAGGCGTCGGTACGCTGGCCGACTGCCGATTTGGCGATGGCGGCGGTTAACCCAGTACAGCGGACCGCTAAAACCGCCTGTCACCAGCCTTCGGGCCAGCACCTCCCCCAACGAACCAGGACGCTCGCTCGCTCCGATCAAGGCCACGGAGGCGGGATCGAATAAATATTGCAACTGGCGGCTGGACATCGCTCTAACTCCTCTGCGCCGCTGTATCAGCGCTGGCTATCGCGTCGGCGCGGGGTCAGCGTTTTGCGCTGGCGGCAATGTCAAGGATATGGCCGCACGTCGGCGATTTTGCCACCGTCGCCGCTGAAGTTGCCACTCGCTACCGGCGCGGTATCCCACGCATTCCGCTGGCCTTGCAACGTGTCAAAATCCCCATTATCACCGCCATCAACGGCCCAGTGATCGGCGCGGGCTTCGGTTTGGCCAAGATGGCCGAATCCGCATCGCTTCCACCCGAGCTACCTTTGGCGAGATATTTCTCAATCTCGGCGTCATCCCCAGTAGCGGTGGCGCATGGTTTCTGCAACGGTTGAGCGGTTATCAGCGGGCGTTTGAACTGACCGTGAGCGGATGGCTGGTCGACGTCAGCGAGGCTAAAAGTCTCGGCATCGTGCTAGAAGTGGTCGAACCTGACCACTTGTTGTCCCGTGTTGGAGAGTTGGCCGCGCGTTTCGCCACGCAACCGCCAAAGGCGCTGCGGCTGACCAAGCGCTTGATGAAGGTGGCTCAGCGCTTAGAATTGCCGGATTTTCTTGATCTGTGCGTGGTCTCACAGAGTTTGTGCCACAACGACCCCGCACATTTAGATAGAGGCCGTGCAGCGCTTGCTACCCAACGCCTAACCGACGCCGAAGACTCTACAACTTGTTATAGTGAACCCGTAGGGTAATTTCCAATGGCTTGCTCTATCAGCCCCCTAAAATTTGGCTGGGATAGCTCCTTAATATATATCACTTAAGATATACTTGTCTGATGGTAGTGCATTCGATGGCTTGCTCCGTCTTGCTTTCCTTATCTTGTTGCCGCCGCTACAATGCCGACCCTTGTCAGCCTGTCCGAGGGAGGTCAGTTGTTCAATTTATCTCCCAGCGGAAGCGTTGCTTACTGGTTTGCCGTCTTTAGCAAGCCGCGTCGGGAGGCGGAGGCGGTTGAACAACTGGAGCGTCAGGGTTTTACGGTTTTTCTGCCACGACTGCGCGTCCGGCGGCGCTGGCGTGGACAATGGCGTCTGGTGGTCGAGCCGCTGTTTCCGCGCTACCTGTTTCTGCGGGCGATCCCCGGCCTGGATGATCTGCGGCCTGTGCGCTCGACTCGAGGCGTGGTCGGCTTCGTGCGCTTTGGCGGTGAGCCGCGCCCGGCTCCTGACACGCTGATCACTGAGCTGCAACGAGCCTGCGCGGTGGGTGATGGGTTGCTGGAGCTATCCGATTCCCTGGTGCCGGGGAGCCGTGTGCGGATTCTTGAAGGGCCGTTTGCTGGCTATGAAGCGGAGCTGTTAAGCCAGGATGGCCACCAGCGAGCGCAGGTGTTGCTGACGCTGCTAGGCCAGAACCACGCCGTGCGGATGCCGGTAGATTGGCTGCTGCAAGTAAGTTAGTTGAATGTGTTGAGTTGAGGTTTTTGCCTTAAAGCCCCCTAGTGCGATCCGATGCGAGAGCCGTCTGGCGACCTTGCAGGGCGGTAGCGTGCCTGGGTTTCCCTATAGCCCGCTGTGATTGTTGAATTGACGCGCTTGAAAACCCACCTTGCTCAATTGGAAGCCGAGAGCATCCACATCATTCGCGAAGTGGCCGCCGAGTTTGAAAAGCCGGTAATGTTGTACTCCATCGGCAAGGATTCCTCGGTGATGCTGCACTTGGCGTTGAAGGCGTTTTATCCTGGCAAGCTCCCATTTCCCCTGCTGCATGTGGATACAACCTGGAAATTCCGGGAGATGATCCGCTTTCGCGACGAGTACATACAGCGCTTGGGTCTGGAGTTGCTGGTGTATATCAATGAGGACGGCTTGCGCCAGGGGATCAGCCCTTTTAGCCATGGTTCGCGCGTTCACACCGATGTGATGAAGACCCAGGCTCTAAAACAGGCCCTGGATCAATACGGATTCGATGCGGCGTTCGGCGGCGCGCGGCGAGATGAGGAGCGCTCGCGGGCCAAGGAGCGGGTATATTCCTTCCGTGATCGCAATCATCGCTGGGATCCCAAAAACCAGCGCCCGGAATTATGGAACCTATATAACGGTCGCGTGCGTAAGGGCGAGAGCATCCGCGTTTTTCCCCTTTCCAACTGGACGGAGCTGGATGTTTGGCAATACATTCACCTGGAGCGCATTCCCATCGTACCCTTGTACCTGGCCGCTGAACGGCTGGTAGTGGAACGGGATGGCACCTTGATTATGGTGGACGACGCACGGATGCCGCTAGAACCTGACGAAGTGCCGCGGCTGGAATGGGTGCGTTTTCGCACCCTAGGCTGTTATCCGCTCACGGGCGCGATCCGTTCGCGGGCTGCCACGCTGCCGGCCATCATTCAAGAGATGCTGCTGGCCCGCCATTCTGAGCGCCAGGGCCGCTTGATCGATCACGACGCCGCCGGGTCGATGGAAGAAAAAAAACGTCAGGGGTATTTTTAAATGTCGCACGCTTCCCCGCTGATTGAGACCGACATTGAGGCGTATCTAGCCAGTCATGAGCATAAGGATCTACTGCGCTTTATCACCTGCGGCAGTGTAGACGATGGCAAGAGCACCCTGATTGGCCGCTTGCTCTATGACACGCAACTGGTCTATGAGGATCAGCTAGCCGCTGTGCGCCGCGACACGACGAAATATGGCACGACCGGCGAAGAGATGGACCTGGCGCTGCTAGTGGACGGCTTGCAGGCGGAGCGGGAGCAAGGCATCACCATTGATGTCGCTTACCGTTATTTTTCCACTGAAAAGCGCAAATTTATCATCGCCGACACGCCCGGCCATGAGCAGTACACCCGCAATATGGCGACCGGGGCTTCGACCGCCCAACTGGCGGTGCTGCTGGTGGACGCCCGCAAGGGCGTGCAAACCCAGACCCGTCGCCACAGCTTTATCGTGTCCTTGGTGGGGATTCGACATCTCGTGCTGGCCATCAACAAGATGGATCTGGTGAATTTCGATCCCCTGGTATTTAGGCGTATCCGCGAAGATTACTTGGAATTTGCAGCCCAGCTGGGCAAGCGAGAGATTCATTGCATTCCGGTGTCCGCGTTGCGCGGTGACAATATCGCCATGCCATCCGCCGCCATGCCCTGGTACGACGGACCGACCTTGTTGCAATTACTGGAGCAGGTGGAGGTAGCCGGTATCTCCCAGACGGGAGATTTTCGCTTTCCGGTACAATATGTTAATCGACCAAGTCCAGATTTTCGGGGTTTTTGTGGCACCATCGCCGCCGGTGTGGTACGCCCGAATGATGAGGTGGTGGCGCTGCCGTCGGGGCGGCGGAGCCGGATCGCAGCGGTCTTAGGACCTCAGGGGCCACTGGCGGAAGGGGTAGCCGGTCAGGCGGCGACCTTGACGCTGCGCGATGAAATGGATGTCAGTCGCGGCGATGTGCTGGTGCATCCATCCCAATTACCTGCGGTGGCGGATGCCTTTGACGCCCGTGTGGTCTGGATGGCGGATGAGCCGCTGTTGCCCGGGCGGCAGTACGATATCAAGCTTGGTGCCCGCTTGATTCCGGCCACACCGCTGGCGCTGCATCATCGCATTGATGTCAATACGCTGGAGCACCAGCGCGCCGAGGAATTAGGGCTTAACGAAATCGGCTATTGTCGGGTGGCCTTGAATCAGCCCGTTCCGTTCGATCCTTATGAAGTGTGCCCAGCTATGGGCGCGTTCATTTTTATTGATCGCCTGAGCAACGTCACGGTAGGGGCGGGGATGATCGTGCGGCCAGCAACGCAGCCTTTGGTGGACAAGGCGCGCAATGTGGTGTGGCATGATCACAAGGTCACCCGAACCCAGCGGGCCAATCAAAAGGGGCAGCGACCGTGCGTGATTTGGCTCACGGGTTTATCAGGCGCAGGCAAGTCCACCCTGGCCAATGCTCTGGAACAGCGTTTGCTGCAACGCGGTTACCATAGCTATTTGTTGGATGGCGATAATATCCGCCATGGTCTGAACCAGGATTTGGGTTTTTCCCAGGCGGATCGCATCGAGAACATTCGCCGGGTGGGCGAGGTGGCGGCATTGCTAGTCGATGCGGGTTTGATCGTCATCACCGCGTTCATTTCACCATTCCGGGCTGATCGGGCCTTGGTTCGCGCGCTGGCGCCGGAAGGGGAGTTTGTGGAGGTATACGTCAGCGCCTCGCTAGAAACCTGTGAGGGCCGTGACCCGAAGGGGTTGTATGCCAAGGCGCGCGCGGGAGTCATTCATGATTTCACCGGTATTGACTCGCCTTATGAACCGCCGGAACGGCCGGAGTTAGTTTTGGATACTGAGCAGGATTCGGTAGACGTTAATGTCAATCGGATGTTGAATTATTTAGTGGAAAGGCGGGTTTTGCGGGGTGCGTGAGCTTGGCAAGGGTTATGGATACATAAAGCCTCATGAGGATAAATTGTGCTGCTATATGCTAAAAAATTCATTAAAGACTTCCTGGACAGGGGAGGTTTGTCTGGTCTTTGTTTGGAGGATCAACAGCTTATAAAGCGTATCCGCCTAGAGAAGTTAACCTATTTATCAAATCGAAGGCTCCGAAGCTTAGCAAACACATGCCGATCACTAGAAGAATTTAATTTACCAGGAGTCTTTATCGAAGCTGGCTGTGCGCTTGGAGGGTCGTCTATTTTAATTTCCTCGGTTAAAACAAAAGAGAGAAATTTTTTTGTTTATGATGTTTTTGGGATGATTCCACCACCAACAGAAGAAGATACACAAGATGTTCATGAGCGTTATCAAATAATAGCGGCAGGTAAATCCCAAGGTATTGGGGGAAACAAGTATTATGGATATGAAGAGGATCTATATGAAATCGTTAAATTAAACTTAAAAAGATTTACAATAGAACCTGAGAAAGAAAATATATTTCTCATAAAAGGCCTTATTCAGGATACATTAGAAATTGATTGGCCTGTTGCATTTGCACATATTGATGTGGATTGGTACGATCCTGTGAAAATTTGTCTAGAAAGAATTTTTCCAAATTTGGTAGCAGGAGGCAGTATCATCCTTGATGATTATCATGATTGGGGAGGATGCCGGAAAGCGACAGATGATTATTTGCAGAAAATTGCTGGACAGTTTGTTCTAGATGATTCTGCAGGTTCAATGAAGATTACAAAAAAATAAAAAATCTTTTTCCTTAAAAGATTTTTAATTAATTTTTGCGGAGGCACATGAAGCTGATAATTACGCTTAGCTTTAAATTGGCAAAATTGTGAAACCATTAAATCCGTAGAATTCACTGTTTTGACGGGATTATTGACCCCTTTAGCTACCCCTTTAAGGCTTAGTGAGTAAATTAATGTTGTTTTTTATCATATCTTGTAAAAAGTCATTTTTATATATCGGCGAAGAACCTCATCATGAGTAATAAGCGCAAAATTTATAATAATACACTTGTTTATCTTATTGGAGATCTAGGATCCAAAATAGTTGCGATATTTTTGTTTCCTTTTTATTCCTTTTTCTTAACAAAGGACCAGATGGGTATTTATGATTTAATGCTAGTTGTCATTAACATATCTTTACCAGTTATTACGTTACAGCTTTCACAAGCAGTGTATCGTTGGTTAATTGGCGCTAATGATTCCTTTCTTGAAAGGGCGAAGATTATAACAAACGGATTTCTTGCAATTGGATTTCTTTGGTTAGCCGCTTTACTGTTTATATTTATTTTGGGTTATTTATATGATATTGAATATTCTTTATATTATTTTTTTATTCTATCTCTAAACATCTGTTTTGTTTTATTGCAGCAGATTGCGAGAGGTTTCAAGTTATTAAAGGTTTATGCTTATGCAGGGATAATAAATGCTTTTTTTGCTTTTTTTCTTAGTCTGTATTTTTTATGGAACTTAAATTATGGGGTAACTGGCGTTTTTTTATCTATCATTTTCTCTATGGGTATTGCTATTATATATTTAGTATATAAAACTAAATTTTATTTGTTTTTGAAGGCGGATTTATTTTTAATAAATGATATAAAAGAGCTGGTCTCTTATTCATTTCCCTTGGTTTTAAATAATATTGGTTGGTGGTTAATAAATTTTTCAAATAAATTTATCATATTATTTTTCATTGGTATAGAAGCTAATGGTATATATGCTGTTTCTTCTAAAATACCTTCGATAGTTAATCTTCTAGGCTCTGTCTTTATTCTTGCATGGCAAGATTTTATGATAGAAAGCAAAGACTCAAAAGAGAATGTCCTTTTTATTCAAAGATTATTTGAAAAATATGTAAATTTTCTTTTTGCTGTAGCGATTTCTATAATTCCTGGGTCTTTTTTTGTTGCTTTGATTCTTGTTGATAGGGTGTTTTTTGAGTCATGGATTTATATGCCAATTTTATCCATGGCTTCTGTTTTTTCCTTGTTTTCTGCTTATGTTGGCGCTATCTATCTTAGAGAGAAAATGACTAAGAAAATATTTAGTACTAGCCTAATAGGTGGACTAGTGAGCATTGTTTCTTCTTTTCTGTTGATTGATTCTTTGGGACTGTATGGGCCTGCTATAGGGGTGCTTTTAGGATTTTCTTCTGTTTTTTTTACAAGGGTCTTTTATATAAGGGAGGTTATTGATTTAAAGATTAATTATTTACGCATGCTCCTTTGGTTTTTATTGTCTGTTGTAGTTTTTTTCATGATGATTATCTTTGATAATCTTTATATTAGATCTTATTTGATGTTATTTTCTATAACGGTTTTCCTGATCGTTAATTACAGGCTTTACTTGAATTTTAAAGAGTAATGTCTATGAAATATGCATTGCTGGATCATAACCATTCTTCCTTGAGCAAGGTTAATTATGGAGACCATATACAGAGCTTAGCTGCGGAACAATTCTTGCCAAAAGTAGATTACTACATTGAGCGAGATAGATTAAATTTCTTTTCTGGCGATTATGCAAAAATAATAATGAATGGTTGGTTTACTCATGAACCTAATAATTGGCCTCCTTGTTCAAAATTAGTTCCTCTGTTTATATCTTTTCATTTGACGCCTAATATTGCAGATGCGTTTTTGAGTAATAGAAATAATCTAAGTTACTTGAAGGAATACGCACCTATTGGATGCAGAGATTATTCTACTCTAGATATTATGAGGAGGTATGGAATAGAATCTTATTTTAGTGGATGTTTAACGCTGACTTTAGATATTAAATATAGGAAAGAGGAAAAGACAGATCAAGTCTATTTTGTTGATATACTATATAGGTATGATAAGGATTATTTATATAATTTAGGACTAAAGAAAATTCTATTTAATCAAATGAAATTGAATAGACCTTTTAAAAATATTGCTTCTCTAAAGAAAAGGATACTTATTGATAAGTTGATCCCCAAGGAAATTCAAAATCAGGCTTGTTATATTACGCACCTTTGTGAAAATTCAATATCTGGCATAGATAAATATGCACTAGCAAGAAGGTCTCTCGATTTGTATGCTAAAGCTAAACTTGTGCTAACTTCGCGTATTCACTGTGCTTTACCATGTCTAGCCTTGGGGACTCCTGTCTTTTTTTTACTTGATGGATTAGAGGGAAAAATCGGTAATCTTTCGAGATACAAGGGTCTTTTGGAACATTTGAACTTATTAACGCTAACATCAGAAAAGGAAATAAAAAAAACTTTTGGGCATAGCATGAATGTGTTTCATCCTTATGATATTGATTGGGATAATCCACCTAAAAACCCAGATTCTTTTAATGTGATTAGCAGTGAATTAAAAAAAAATTGCTATCTTTTTGTGGAAGATAAATATCGTAAGTAGCTAGGAGTTGAGATATGTTGTCAGATAGTCTCTATCTCCAGGTAGAGCATTCAATTTCGATCCCTTTGAGGCAGATCAGCGCGTGAGATTTGCGTCCATTACCTCTTAGCAATTGCCACGGGATGATTGGATTGCGGTCTATCCCTACAATATTGCCAAATTCTCCCGTCCATAGCCATTCCGCCATACGCTCAACGTCGAGTACCACACCTCTGGGGTCTCGCCGCCACCCCCATTAGCCACTTGCCCTGATTTGGTTCCACTAAAAATCTATCGCTTGCTTATATTGTTTAACCCTCGGTGCTCTCAGCTCCCCCTTTTTTAAGTAGCGCTTCGAAAAGAACAGCCTGCTTAACTGAGCGTTATATGCGGCATTTTCATCTACTCTTGGGCATTTTATTTTGCCTGACCTTTTATTCATGGGAATTTTTAAATTCTAAATGTACTATTATTATTTTTTCTCCTTAGTATTAACTGGTGGATTGCTTTTTTCAAAAGATAAGATTATTTTTATTCTTTATCTTGGCTGTATTTATTTTCTATGGGTATTGCCAGATACAGGATTTGATTATGGTGCTTATAAGCTGACTTATGATAATGCTTACTTTAAAGAACAATTTCCATGGTTTGCATCTAGAACATATCTTACTTCTGAGCCATTGTATATCTGGTATACATCAGCAATTGGGGTTATTTTTCCTTTTGATTTTAGATTCTTCTTGCAGTTTAATTTTACTTTATGTGGTTTAATTCTCTTTTCATCATCTTGGTCCATAAAAAGGAATAGTGCAGTCTTTTTCTGGGTCGCTTTTTTACCAGTTGTCATTCCAACAGTTTTCTACTTTTCTCCTCGGTCTTCTATATCTTTTTTTCTCATTTTGGCGGGGTTTTCAAGTATTGTTCAGGATAGAAGAATAATAGGTTACTTATTATGTTTTTTAGGTATATCTATTCATTCCCAATATATACCTGTTACATTTTTTTTAATTATTATTTCACTTCTGGATGATGGAAAAAGGTTTTTTAGTTCTCAAAAAAGTCGAAACACTTATTATAAAATAAATGTGTTTCTGTTCTTATCTTTGTTTTTCATTTCTATGCTTTTTGCAGGCAGCTTGGTAAGCTATTTTTCCGCAGTACTAGATGTTTTACCAAGTGGACAAGTGGCTAGTAATAAGCTTCACTATATAGAGGAGGCTGCTGAGGGTTATAGGATAACTTCGGTTTTGTCAATTATCATCTTTCCTTTTCTTATGTACAAAATTAAGTCAGAAAAAGAAAAAAATAATGCTTTGACTGTCATTTTTAAAAAACAAAAACATGATATAAAGTTTTTAAATTATTTATTCTTGATTATAATATTCGGCGCATTGCTGAATATTATATTTTTTAATACTCCGCATGTTGCAGGAAGGCTAAGTCGATTTTCTGATTACCTTGGGATTGGATTAGTTGTTCCAAGCTATTTCATCTATTTTTATGGAAGAAATAGTGCCATTTTAGTACTTTTTTTGTTTGCATTAATGGCCCCAATCTTATATCCAACTTTATATGTGGCCGCTTGATTTTTTTGAGTCAAATGGATAATCGAAAAAAATTGATTTCGCTATTTGTTCCAACGCTTGGTGGCGGTGGTGCAGAACGAATTATGCTTGAATTGGCTAAAGGGTTTTCTGCTCATTCCTTTGCGGTTGATCTAATATTAGTTCAAGCAAAAGGTCCGTATCTTAAAGAAGTTCCAGCAACAGTGCGAATTATTAATCTCAAAAGCTCTAGGGTATTATTTAGCTTTACTAATCTATTTTTTTATCTTAGGCGAGAAAAACCTTATGCATTAATTTCAGCACTTGATCACGCTAATGTAATTTCTCTTTTGGCTGGTAAGTTATCAGGGCTGGCAATAAGGTTGGTGGTAACTGAGCATAATACTGTCTCTAACGCTTATGCTGAATCAAAAGATTTGCGTGCACGATGGATATTAAGATTTATGTGTTGGCTGTATCCATGGGCTAAGTCTATAGTCGCAGTTTCTCAGGGTGTTGCAGAAGATCTTGCAGCTACAATTGGGTTAGCTCCAAATCGGATTACTGTTATCTATAATCCAGTAATATCTTCTAGATTGGCGCATGCAATGAATTCGCCTGTAAAGCACACCTGGTTTTCCTTAGGACAGCCTCCAGTTATTTTGGGTGTTGGAAGGCTAACTCCACAAAAAGATTTTTCTACGTTGATTCATGCTTTCGCTCAATTAAAGAAGACACATTTAGCACGTTTAATGATTTTAGGAGAAGGCGAAGAACGTAAAATCTTGGAACAGCTAATACATAAGCTAAATCTTGAAAATGATGTGAGTTTGCCTGGTTTTGTGAGTAATCCTCATTTTTATATGAAGCATTCAGCTCTTTTTGTGCTTTCCTCTCGATGGGAAGGCTTGCCTACGGTTTTAATCGAGGCGATGGCGGCAGGATCTCCTATTGTAGCAACTGATTGCCCGAGTGGCCCAGCAGAAATTTTGGAAAATGGACGATGGGGTCGTTTAGTCCCCGTCAGAGATATTAATGCGCTGGCTATAGCTATGGCACAAACATTAGATGAAATTACGCATCCTGATGTAGCTGCACGAGCAGCTGATTTTAGTGTTGACCAGGCAGTAGGTAAGTATTTAGAAATTTTGGACTTGAAATAACTTGATCTTCACTTAATGTTGCATTCTTTACTCTTTATTCCTTGTAGATTTTAGCTGAGCTCTGATAGTATTTTTAGGAATCATTACTATGTTGAAGCAGGCAATAATTTTAGCGGGTGGTAGAGGGACACGACTCCGTCCTTATACAACCGTTCTACCTAAACCACTAATGCCTATTGGGCCTTTTCCAATTATCGAGGTCATTGTCCGACAGTTGGTGTACTTTGGATTCAAAAAAATTACAATGGCAGTTAATTATCAGGCTGACTTAATTAAGGCATTTTTTGGTGATGGTGAGAGGTGGAATGTTTCAATAGACTATTCTTTGGAGTTAAAGCCGTTGGGAACTATTGGCCCGTTACATTTGGTTTCTAACTTGCCTGAGCACTTTCTAGTTATGAATGGTGATATTTTAACTGATCTTAATTATGCCGATTTTTATGAAGACCATATTAGTCACAATAGTCTCTTTACTATATCTTCTTATTGTCGCCAGCAGGTGATTGATTATGGTGTTTTGGAGGTAGATGAACGACTAACCCTGGTAGGGTTTCGTGAAAAGCCAAAAGTAGATTATGAGGTTAGCATGGGTGTGTATATGGCGAGCCGCCATATTTTAGATTTTGTACCTGAGGATCAGTCTTATGGATTTGACCAGCTTATGCTTGATTTAATTGAAGCTGGAAAAAAAATAAGAGTAAAAAAATTTGATGGTTATTGGCTTGATATTGGGCGGCCGGACGATTATATAAAAGCGATTGAAGAGTTTGATTTGCTCAAAACGAGATTTATTCATGACTAAAATTTTAGTTACAGGCGCAACAGGATTTATAGGGACACACTTAGTCACCCAACTTCACTCAAGGCAATATGAGGTATTTCAGCTAAGCAGTAAATTGGGGCATATCGCTGATTCTATGGTTTGGAAAATTTTTCCAGATGCTGAAGTTGTTGTCCACTTAGCGGCAAAAACGTTTGTACCAGATAGTTGGATCAATCCGCTTAGTTTTTTTAATACAAATTTTGAGGGTACAGTCCAAAGTTTAGAATATTGTAGACAAAATAACGCTAGGTTAGTATTTTTAAGCTCTTATTTATACGGCGTTCCTAATGCTGTTCCTATTTCGGAATCAGCCGACCTTAAGCCAAATAATCCTTATGCGTTATCCAAGAAATTGGCTGAGGATACCTGCCAATTTTATTCTTCTTTCTATAACATAGATGTTACTATTCTGAGGCTCTTTAATATTTATGGTCCAAGGCAAGATAATCGATTTTTGATTCCTTCCATAATAAATCAAGTTCTCTATAAAGAATCTGTACAAGTTAAGGATTTATATCCTAGGCGTGATTATGTCTATATAGATGATTTAGTAAATTCTATTTTATATGCGATTGAAAGTCCGCAGCGTTTTGATATCTTTAATATTGGCTCAGGAATCAGTTACTCTGTAGCAGAGGTTATTAGTCTTATACAGCAATTAGCGGGGACTAATCTTCCGGTATATTCTGAAGCTGAGCGGCGTGCTCAGGAGGTAATGGATACTAAAGCTAATATCGATCATATTTATGAGGTATTAAACTGGAAACCTAAGTGGTCTTTACAAGAAGGGTTAAGCACAGTACTGAAAGAATACCAATAATGACTAAAAATTATATATTAGTTGGGGCAAATCCCGCTGAAATGTTAAAAACCCAGCATCGTGGCGGAGTTTTATCATTATCGATTGGGCTATTGGATTATGCTAAAAAGAAAGGGTATTGTATTGAGATTATTGATACATTTTTTGACACTTTTGCCTTAAAAGGGCACTCTTACTTATCTCTAATTAAACGAATCCCTCGTGGATTTAGCCGGATCATTCAATTAATCAAAATGCTATTTTCTTTTAAATATTCTGGGGTAATTATATTTTCTGGTTCAGGGTTTAGTTTTTATGAAAGAATATTTTTGTCGGCCATCTGTAGTCTGTTTAGGGTTCCTGTTGTTTTTTTTATCGTTAGTGGAAATTTTTTTGATATATTAAAAGCGAAGACGGCTAAAAAAAAATGGGTCAGTTTTCTATTGAGCATTCCTAATTATATTGCGGTAAGTGGTGCTCAATGGTTCAAATTGCTTGAGGATTTAAATGTAAGATCGAAGAAGATTATCTTAATCCACTATTGGCTTAAATCTTCATTTCCTATTGCTCATAAACCGAAGAAAAAAGCTGTTGAAAAAATAATTCATTTTGTATTTGTAGGTTGGATTATAAAGGAAAAGGGAATATATGAAATTATTTATGCTATAGAAAAATTAATAGAAAAGCATCACTTTAGGTTTACCTTTATTGGTAGTGGAACTCTATTAAGCGATCTTCGAAACAAAATATCTAAATCAAATTGGGGAAATTCTGTTTCTGCTCTGGGTTGGGTTACCGATGATGAATCTAGTAAAATAATAGCATCCGGAGACGTATTTGTGCTTCCGAGCTATGCAGAAGGATTTCCTATCTCTTTAATTGAGGCCCTGTCTTTAGGATTGCCCGCTATTTGCACTAATGTGGGTGGAATATCGGACTCATTGCAAAGCGGGATGAATGGCTATCTAATACCGCCTCGGCAGGTTGAGCCTCTTATTGAGGCGATGGAGCATTACCTTCAAGATCCTTCATTAATTGATAGGCATTCAAAAGCAGCATTGCAAATTTTTAGAAAAAACCATAGCCAAGATGAAAATTGTAAATTAATTTTTCAAGCTTTAGAGAAAAGGTAATTTTTATAAATAGGTGATCCAAAGTTATCTGGTATTTTGATCCAATAATTTCAAGTACTTAAAGACTTTATGGCTGGTTGAACTTTTGATAAAGTACTTATCTATACAGAATTAATTAATTTTTGATGGGTTATTTACAAAGATTAGGATTATTTAATCTGTCCTTTTTATAGAAGGATTTCGATGCTCATTGACCTTATCGCAGGTGCGCGGCCTAATTTTATGAAGATCGCGCCGATTATTCGAGCTTTAGAAGCTCGCTCTGTAGCCGGTGGCTTTCTACGCTATCGCCTTGTGCATACAGGCCAACATTACGATGTGCGATTGTCGGGTGATTTTTTTACCCAACTTGGGTTGCCAAATCCTGATGTGAATTTAGAGGTCGGCTCTGGGACCCAAGCCGAGCAGACAGCTGCAATCATGATTGGCTATGAGCGATTACTATTGGAGAAACGCCCTAACCTCTGTCTGGTAGTCGGCGATGTGACATCTACCATGGCGTGCGCGATCACAGCCCAAAAACTCTGTATTCCCGTTGCCCATGTAGAGGGTGGAATTCGCTCTGGGGATTGGACGATGCCAGAAGAGATCAACCGGATGGTCACGGATGCTATTAGCCAATGGTTTTTTACCACCAGTGAGGTAGCTAATTCGAATTTGCGCCATGCCGGAGTTGATGATGAACGAATATTCTTCGTCGGCAACACCATGATTGACACTTTATTGGCGAATCTGGCGCGATTGCAACCACCATCGTTCTGGAACGAGCTACAGTTACAGCCAAAAAGCTATTTTGTGCTGACCTTACACCGACCCGCGAATGTGGACCAGACCAGCGCTTTCTCTGCGCTATTGAATGCGAGTACTGCGGGTGCCTGCGGCTGGCCGGTCGTTTTTCCAGTCCATCCCCGCACTGCTAAAACCCTACATGCGCTGACGCAATGGCCAAGCAACTTACATCCGGTAGATCCGCAGCCTTATTTGGAATTTAATTATTTAGTCCGTCATGCTAAGGGAGTAATCACTGATTCTGGTGGTATCACTGAAGAGACGACCGTAATGGGTGTGCCGTGTTTGACTCTACGTGATAGCACGGAGAGGCCTGAGACTGTCACCATTGGCACCAATGAACTCATTGGCACCAATCCAGCTTATTTAGCGCCTGCATTGGCGCGGCTGATGGCGGGCCAATGGAAAAAAGGTGGGATTCCTGAGCGTTGGGATGGCAAAGCAGCCGAACGTATTGTTGCAACGCTTGAGCGCTTAATGGCAGCTGCATGAAGCAAATCCTCCAGAATATGCAAAACGGGGCTACGCTGCTTATCGAGGCACCAAGCCCAACTGTGGGTTTAGGCCAGTTACTCATTGCAACGACTTGTTCCTTGATATCAGCTGGCACTGAACGAATGCTTGTTGATTTTGGTAAATCGGGGTGGCTGGCGAAAGCGCAGCAACAACCCGAAAAAGTCAAGATGGTGTTGGATAAAATTAAAACCGATGGACTTTTCACTACGATTGACGCAGTGCGCGCCAAGCTTGGCCAGCCTATTCCTCTGGGTTATTGCAATGTGGGTGTTGTGATTGACGTGGGGCAGGAAGTTGAAGATTTCAAGGTCGGCGACCGGGTTGCATCGAACGGACCTCATGCCGATGTCGTGCGCGTCCCCAAAAATTTGTGCGCAAAGATCCCGGAAAGTGTGGACGACGAATCCGCCACCTTTACGGTACTGGCCGCCATTAGCCTCCAAGGCTTGCGATTGGCCCAACCCGCTCTGGGCGAAGCCTTCGTAGTTATCGGAGCCGGCCTTATTGGCTTGACTACGGTACAGTTGCTTCGGGCTCAAGGATGTCGAGTATTGGCCATTGATTTCGATGCCGCCAAGCTGGAATTAGCCGCACAGTTTGGCGCGGAAATTTGTAATCCTGCTCAAGGTGAGGATCCGGTGGCGGCGGGTATGGCGTTCAGTCATGGCTATGGTGTGGATGGGGTGCTGATCACAGCGTCTACTCAGTCATCTGATCCAATCTCGCAAGCAGCGCGCATGTCACGGCAACGGGGCCGGATCATTCTGGTGGGGGTTGTGGGTTTGGAGCTTAACCGGTCTGAGTTTTATCAGAAGGAGCTGAGTTTTCAGGTGTCCTGCTCTTATGGTCCCGGGCGCTATGATTTGAATTATGAAGAAAAAGGGTACGATTATCCTTTTGGTTTAGTACGTTGGACGGAAAAGCGTAATTTCTCCACGGTGCTCGATCTTCTTGCGGCTGGAAGCCTGGATTTCAAGCCACTCATTAGTCATCGATTTGTTTTTGAAGACGCCCCGGCGGCTTATCGGTTGCTATCCGAAGACAAAACTGCTTTGGGTATTATTCTGCAGTATCCTCTAGCGGCGACCGAGCAAAAACTGAAACGCTCCATACCTTTAGTGGCGACGGAACCGCAGCGCAATGCTGCCTCGCCGATTTGTGGATTTATCGGAGCGGGTAACTACGCCTCGCGCGTTCTGATCCCTGCCTTCAAGGCGGCTGGAGCGCAATTGGATACCATTGTGACATCTGGCGGAGTAAGCGGGGTAGTGCATGGCAAAGCCGCCGGCTTCGTCCGAGCTACTACGGATATTAATGCGGCATTGACTGATTCTTCTATTAATACCATTGTTATTGCTACTCGTCACGATAATCATGCTTCTTTAGTCGTGAAATTTCTCACGGCGGGCAAACATGTATTCGTCGAAAAGCCGCTGTGTATAACTATGGAGCAATTAGCAGAAATCGATGCGGTTGCTAATCCGCCTATATCGTCTACAGCACGGCCTTTACCTTTGCTCATGGTGGGGTTTAATCGGCGATTTGCGCCCCAAGTCCAGAAGATGAAAGCACTGCTAGCCAGTGTACCGGAACCTAAATCTTTTATTATGACAATGAATGCTGGGGCTATTCCACCAGATCACTGGACTCAGGATATTGCAGTGGGCGGTGGCCGTATCATCGGCGAAGCATGTCATCACATTGATTTAATGCGCTTTTTGTCTGGGAGCGCTATTATTTCGGTGCAGAGTCGTCGGATGGGAGAGGCACCAGGAGTTGCCGTGACGGAAGACAAAGCGGCTATCCTCTTAGGGTTCGCTGATGGCTCCTTCGGGACGATTCATTATCTGGCTAATGGCTCAGCCAGCTTTCCCAAAGAGCGCATTGAGGTTTTTACCGCTGGCCGGGTATTGCAATTAGATAACTTTCGTAAGTTGAAAGGTTACGGCTGGCCAGGATTCACGCAGATGTACTCATGGCGGCAGGATAAGGGCCAAAATTCTTGTGCAGCCGCCTTTCTTAAGGCAATTACTAACGCAAGTGATGCACCGATACCACTAGTAGAAATGCTTGAAGTCGCACGCGCTAGTATTGAAGTGGCTCAGCAGTTGAGAGTGCAGTATTAAACTATTCCCTTATAATATATCACTTTAATATCTGGAAAAGATCAAGTGGATCTTCGTAGTAATAATTTTGACTTGTTAAGGTTATTAGCAGCAACGCAAGTTTTAGTCGTGCATGGTATCGACCATCTGTACCCTGATTGGATCTTTTTAAAGTATGTGCTTTCCTTTTTTCCTGGGGTACCGATATTTTTTGTGATTAGTGGATTTCTGATTTCAGCTTCTTACGAGAGAAACCCTAATCTATGGCAATATGCTCAAAATAGAATATTAAGGATATTTCCAGCGCTATGGGTTTGTCTTACGGTTTCTATTTTTTTGGCAATGGTAGTAGGTAGAGTTCATTTTCCTATTGATAAAACAATTCCCTGGCTAATAGCACAAGCAACATTTTTTCAGTTTTATAATCCTGATTTTCTACGCTCTTTTGGAGTTGGCGTCTTAAATGGTAGTTTATGGACAATCACTATTGAGCTGCAGTTTTATTTCACCTTGCCGATTATTTATCTTCTTCTAAGAGGAGCTAGGGATAATATAAAATTCTTGGTGACATTAGCGATTTTTGCCATATTTAATCTGCTAGTAATTTCCATGCGATCTACTGATATCATAGTTGATAAGGGATCTCTTACTCTTTATAAATTACTTGGTGTGTTCCTTCCCACCTATCTTTATTTATTCTTAATTGGTATTTTCTTGCAGCGCAATTATACTAAATTAGCTCCTTTTCTTGAGGGTAAAGCATTTGTTTTTTGGCTGCCTTTATACATTTTCTTTGCATTTATTGCGTTATTGCTTGGATTTTCAAAATCTGGAAATTATTTACACCCATTACTCGCAACTTTTTTGGGACTTACAACGATATCACTCGCAGTTACTATGCCTAATTTATCAAAAAAATTACTCAAAAATAATGATATTTCTTATGGAGTTTATATTTATCATATGCCAATCATTAACGTGCTTAATCATTTGGGTTTGAACGAAAAATATGCTATTTTCCTTACATTCATTTTGACTTATTTCATTGCTTTTACTTCCTGGAAATTTGTAGAAAAACCAGCATTAAGTTTGAAGAAAAACCCTCTGCACCCGACTATTATAAATTAAGTTACAGCGTTGCTAATAGAGCTGTATTTAGGAAGAATTTATGGAACTAACTGCATGGTATCTTTACATCTAGGATAAACGATTTTCTCCATGCGTTTACTCACTAAGCTAAGAACTGCTATGACGTTAGGTTTACCCAATCTATGGCGTGTCGCAGCCTATAGATTAGGCATCAAGTTAGGAATTAGTAAGGTTCAGCGCCTTCAATCTCAAATCGCCGATGGGCCATTTTTTTCTCCTTTTTTATCGTATCAGAATGCCATCTGCCTTCCCGCCTCTCAACTATGGATTGCACATCACAGCTATTTTGGCCAGCATCATATTATAGATTCGAAAATCCCCTGTTGGCATTTTAATCCGTTTAACGGGGCTTCTGTTAATCAGCCTATGCGCTTCTGGTGGCAGATTCCCGATTTCGATAATACTCTTGGCGATATTAAAACTGTTTGGGAAGCCTCGCGGTTCGATTGGGTTCTTACTTTTACACAGCATGCCTTGAACGGCCAACCGAGAGCCATCGAGCGTTTGAACTTGTGGTTGAGTGACTGGGTGCGATGCAACCGACCCTATTATGGCCCTAACTGGAAGTGTGGACAGGAAGCCTCTATCAGAGTTATGCATCTAGCAATAGCGGCCCTGCTGTTAAAGCAGCATCTTCACTCATTGCCACCTTTAAAAGCCCTGATTAAAGCGCATCTATTGCGAATTGCGCCAACTATCTATTATGCGATTGCGCAAGATAACAATCATGGGACATCTGAAGCAGCCGCGCTTTTTATCGGAGGTAGTTGGTTGACAGCCCTGGGTGAGGTACAGGGTCACCAGTGGTCAGAGTGTGGTCGCCAATGGCTAGAAAACCGAGCTAGCCGACTCATTGAAGAAGATGGTAGTTTCAGTCAGTATTCGGTAACCTATCATCGTTTGATGTTAGATACGTATAGTATGGTAGAGTACTGGCGACGATCTCTTAGTTTGCCGTTATTTTCTTCAGGTTTGTATTCTCGCCTAAAGAGTGCAGCAGACTGGCTTTATCAAATAACCCAGGTGGAAACTGGTGATGCTCCTAATTTAGGGGCTAATGATGGTGCACACCTGTTGCCTCTTGGGGATTTTGATTATCGGGACTTCCGTCCGTCGGTGCAGTTGGCAATAGCGCTATTTTGTGATCGCTGTGCTTATGCAGGTTATGGAAGCTGGAATCTACCGTTACTTTGGCTTGGACTCCCAGTTCCAATGCAAAGCGCTACACTCCCGAGTTCAAGGCACCTTCCACAAGGTGGTTACAGTATATTGAGAAGGAAGCATGCTTTTTTATTATTTCGCTTTCCTAGGTTTCGGTTTCGTCCTAGTCATGCTGATGCATTACATGTGGATTTATGGATACTTGGCAAGAACTTGTTGAGAGATGGTGGAACGTATAGCTATAGCAAAGATGATGCGCTGCACTGGTATTTTTCAGGAACCTCAAGCCACAACACTGTACAGTTTGATGGTCGCGAACAAATGCCGCGATTGAGCCGCTTTTTATTTGGTGATTGGCTTCAAACTACGACTATTTTGCCAGTGAATGAATCTGATACGATTACCAAACTAGCAGCGGCCTATACTGACTACCAGGGTGCTTCACATTACCGAAAATTAGCTCTTTCTGAGAGTAATCTCTACGTAGAAGATAAGGTGACTGGTTTTTCCCAAAATGCTGTTTTGCGCTGGCGTTTATCGCCCGGTAATTGGCGTATTGAATCGCATACTGTAACAAATGGTATTGAGAAAATTGTTGTTCATGCTACTGTGCCTATTGTCCGTTATGAATTAATGGATGGTTGGGAATCTCGCTACTACTACCAAAAAAATGCACTGCCTGTTTTAGAAATTGAAATACAAAAACCAGGTATTATCTTTTCTGAATTTTGGTGGAAAAATGATTGAAAAAATTAAATATTTATTTATAAAAAAAATATATGCAGATCATAACAATGCACCTGCAGTAAAGAAAACTATAAATGAGCTTCTTGCTCGTTTATCTTCTGATTCCATTGGGTTAAATATTGGTTCGGGTCAAACTAAGATTGATTATCGCATTAAAAATTTAGAAATTGAACCTGGAGAGGGTATAGATTATGTAGGGTCTGTAGAGAAAATTCCATGCCAGGATAATTATTTTGACCTCGTGATAACGCAAGAGGTCTTAGAGCATGTGCAATGCCCCGTATCGGCTATAAAAGAAATTCATAGGGTTCTAAAAATTGGCGGGTTTGCTTACATTCAAATTCCTTTTGTGATAGGTTATCATCCATGCCCAGAAGATTACTGGAGATTTACGCATACAGGAGTTTATGAGTTAGTGCAATCGGCTAGCTTTAAAATTATTAAAACGGGTTTCTCAGTAGGGCCTGCTGTTGGGTTTTATAGGATTCTTGTGGAGTTTTTGGCAATTTTATCATCGGTTTTTTACTGGCGTATTTATAAAGTAGCCAAGTTAATATTTTCTATTATTTGCTACCCAATTAAATGGTTAGACCCGATATTAGTTAGAAATAAAGAAGCAAAAAGAATAGCTGGTGGACATTACATTGTTTGTCAAAAAACATAATTTATTCTATAGAAAACTGAAGAATTTATATGGCTATCTCTATGCAAGTATTATACTTCCATCAGCATTTTAATTCGCCAAAAGGAGTGGTGGGAATCCGTTCTTATCAGATGGCTAAAGCGCTGATTAGAAAAGGCCACAGTGTTAAAATAGTATGTGGTAGCTATGATGGAGGCGTTACAGGTCTAACCGATCCATTTATAAATGGATGTCGTCGTGGTATGGTTAATGGTATCGAAGTGATTGAATTTGATTTGCCATACTCTAATAATGATAGCTTTTTTAAGCGAACTCTACTTTTTCTAAAATTCTCATTACGAAGTATTAAATTGGCATTTACTGAAAGATATGACCTATTGTTTGCGACATCCACACCGCTTACGGCGGGTATACCTGGGATCTTTGCGCATTGGCTTCGTAACAAGCCCTTTGTTTTTGAAGTGCGTGACTTATGGCCAGAGCTACCTAAAGCGATGGGTGTCATTCGTAGCCCTATAATTTTAAGGTTAATGTCTTTTTTAGAATGGCTGACCTATTATTCGGCTGATAAGTTGATTGGTCTTTCACCTGGTATCGTGGACGGTATTGCCAAGCGTGGTGTGCCTTGTGAAAGAATTGCTCTAATACCTAACGGTTGTGATTTAGAGATTTTTGATACGCCTTCTGAACCTTGGCGTCCTAAAGAAGTTGATTCAGGAGATTTAATGGCTGTGTTTACGGGTGCTCATGGAGTTGCTAATGGGCTTGATGTAGTCCTAGACACTGCTTTAGAGCTAAAACGACATAAGCGGAATGACATCAAGCTAGTATTAATAGGTAAAGGAAAATTAAAAGATTCTTTAAAAAGTCGGGCTCAAGTTGAGCAGTTAGATAATGTGATTTTTCATGACCCAGTGAGTAAAGAAAAACTATCCGGTTTATTAGCTGCGGCTGATTTAGGTATGCAAATCCTAGCAAATGTCCCAGCATTTTATTATGGCACATCACCAAATAAGTTTTTTGATTATATTGCCGCTGGGTTGCCAGTATTAAATAATTACCCTGGTTGGTTAGCTGAAATAATTGTAAAATTTCAATGCGGCTATGTAGTACCACCCGATAACCCTGCTGCTTTTGCAGCGACATTGATCCAAGCTGCTGACCATCGTTCTGAATTGGTTTTGATGGGGCAACATGCTCGTGAGTTAGCGCGGCTAGAATATAGTAGGGATTTATTAGCAGATCGTTTTGTGGCCTGGTTGGAGGGGGCTTATTAGAAAAGTTTTATCTTTGCGTGGGGCAAACCTAGCTTGCCTGGTAAGTACTTAATCGTAAGTTATCCGTTGTTCAGACATAGTATTTTTAATGAGTTAGCGCCGACAAATCGGCTGAATTTCTGATGGATTACTTATTCGGATTTTTTTAGTTAAGTTACCTTATGAACAGGCTAGCCGAAACCTCGATCAGATAAGCATCTGACCGAGGTTTCAGGTAGTTTTTTGTTTTTAATTCTTTGAAATTATTGAACTTAAATAGCAGGTAACTTTAGGGCACTAATAATGAATTACTCAGTACATAGAATAAAAATTTTACGTGAAATTGCCATGCCATTATTAAAGTGGTTTGGAAAGGATATTGAAATCGTACACCCCTGGATAAAAGAAGCCAAAGTTTTTCTACATTCCTTTAAGCATAAAGGTTATTGGTATCATGGTGTTAATCGTGAAATAAGAACAATGAAGTTATTTAGGGTGCTTATCAAGGAGGGGTTTAGGGTCACTGAGGTTGGTGGACATATAGGATTTATTAGCATGTATTTTTCTTGGCTTGTGGGAGAAAAAGGTAAGGTTATTATTTTCGAGCCTGGTTCAAATAATTTACCTTATATTAGAAAAAACACAAATTCTTTAAGTGATAGACCCGGGTTTAGCAAAATAGAATTAATAGAAAAAGCAGTGGGTGATAAAGATGGAGAATCAATTCTCTATGAGGAATCATTAACTGGTCAAAACAATTCTTTAGTAAAAAATTTTAAGGGATTGGAGCATAATATCAATTTTTCTTATGTTAAAAGTGAGATTAAAGAACAGCCTGTTTCTATTGTATCTTTAGATTCTTTTTTTCTAAAAGAAGGCACGGTAGATTTTATTAAAATTGATGTCGAAGGTTTCGAGTTTAACGTGCTGATGGGTGCTCTTAAAACCATTCAGATAAACTTACCGATTATGATGGTAGAAGTTCAAGCAAATCAGCAAGAGATCTTTGAAATTCTTAAAATGATTAACTATTCTCTATTCAACGAATATCGTCAAGAATTGGTACGCGCTGAAGATATGAAAGGTAATGTATTTTGCCTGCATACTGCAAAGCATCGAGAAATTATTTTAGAAAAATTTAGGGCTATTTGATTCATGTCGAATATTTTGCTTACCTATGGTTGGGTTAGGTCTTCTTATGCTGTTCTGCGCAATTTAGCGGCGCATAATATTCCAGTTTATGTGTCTGACAGCCATCATCGCGGGATGGGGCAATCATCAAAACTAAAGAAAAAGTTTGAATTGTACCCATCACATTATAGAAACGAAGAATTATTCATTCAACGAATCGGTGAGATTTGTGATAAAAATTCAATAGATTTGATTTTTCCTTCCCACAATGAAACCGAAATACTTGCCCGCCATCGTGATGTGTTTTCAGCTCGATTGACTGCCTTGTTGCCGAAGGCCGAGCATTGTTTTCTTTTTAATAATAAATCACTGGCATATGATTATGCCCAGTCTTTAGAAATACCTGTTCCATTGCGGATTGATTATGATAACACTAATCAATTAGCTCAGAAAATAGGCGATCTCGGTCTTAAAAAGACAGTTGTCAAGTTACGGACGGGCAATAGCGCTAAGGGGGTTTTTTATGCAGAAACCCCCTCAGAATCGCAGCGGATTGTTTCACATTTGATTGAAAAATACGATCTGTTGGGTGATCGTTATCCTCAAGTAGAGGAATACGTGAGTGGCGAAGGATGGGGAAACTCAGTTCTCTATTGGCATGGTCATAGAGTTGCTTCTTTTACGCATCGTAGGTTAAGGGAAAAAATTAGCACAGGTGGTACGAGCACCCTTCGCGAATCCGCGCAGAACCCGCTTGTTGAGGCGGCGGCAAAGCGTATTTTTGATGCGATCGGTTGGCATGGACTTGCGATGTGTGAATTTAAAGTGTGTAGCCAAACCGGTAAATTCTGGTTTATTGAAGTCAATCCAAGGTTATGGGGTTCTTTGCCGCTCGCGGTCAGTGCCGGAGTTGAATTTCCTTATCTAGCTTGGCTATGCGCCACCGAAGGGCCGCAGGCCGCTATGGATTATCATTCTAAAAGTAGTGTCCGTTATCCCTGGAAATCGCGCTGGCTGCTGGGCGATATTACGGTCGCTGCCAGAGAATTACTTTCTGGGAAATTGCTCCATTCAGCAGAAATTATTTTAGGAGCGAAAGCTGACTATTCTGATGATTTTTTTTGGGATGATCCTTCAGTTTTTTTAGGGGAGCTTGCCTTTTATCTCAAGAATTCCTTGCTGAATCTTAGCCTGAATCCATCAGAAAAAGGCATGATCGGATGAACAATGATAGGATAAATTGTGTGCTGATTGACTTTGATGGGACACTTACCATACAGGATACAACCTATTACTTGATAATGGCTTTGCTTTGGAAGCGTCCGTGGCTGATTTTTAAAGTATTTGGATATCTTGCCCTGATCGCTTGGTTTCGTTCCGGCGAGCCGCTCCAAGAATCAAAAAACGCCTGCATTCATGTGCTGTTACAGGGCCTTACAATTGATAAACTGACTATTGCTCTTGACGATTTTGATCGGTCCGTCCAAAAATTACTACGTCCGCAATTGCTGGATTTGATCAGAGAAAAAGTGATAAACGGCTATATCGTTCTGGTGGTGACCGCCTCTCCCGATTTTGCTGTCCGTAGGGTGCTCCAAGAGTTTCCAGTGACGGTTGTCGGCACACCCTTCTTGATGAAGGAGAAGTCTGAGCTTGGCGAAATGACTCAATTGCCCTGTTATGGCGAAAACAAACCAAAATGGATCGCGCGGTGGGCCGCTTCCAATAGCTGTGAAGTTCGCTATCAAGAAGCATGGTCGGATTCGGAGTCCGATTTGCCCATGATGCTGCTTGCTGAGCGTCGATATTGGATTTGTAATGAAAAAAACCGTGCTGCGTTGCAACGGCTCGATAGTGGCGGCGAATTTTTAAGCTTTGGATAAAAGCTTGTGTGCTTAAACCATTTTGCGTGTTAAACCAGTTTACTTGGCTTTAATTTTTATTTTTCTTATCATAAAAGGCGGTAGCGTATCCCAAGTGGCCGATTCGAATAAGCAGTTTGATGATGTGATTGCCGTCATTCACTCGATCCACGGTAAAAGTCCAATTCCCCTGCATCGGCCTGTGTTCGAGGGGCGCGAGAAGCAATATCTCAGTGACTGCATCGACTCCAATTTCGTTTCCTCGGTGGGTGCAAAGGTTACCGAGTTCGAGCAGCAGATCGCAGCTTTCACCGGTATCCGGTACGCTGTGGCTACGGTCAACGGCACAGCAGCCTTGCATGTCGCCCTGCAACTAGCGGGCGTGGAATACGGTGACGAGGTTATCACCCAGGCCCTGACCTTCATCGCGACCTGCAACGCGATTCGTTATTGCGGAGCACATCCTGTATTCGTCGATGTGGATCGGGAGACTTTGGGCCTGAGTGCGGATGTCCTGCAACGGTTTCTCACCCAAAATGTGGCCGTCAGTCAAGGCCAAGCCTTCAACAAAGCCACTGGGCGACGGCTGAGGGCCTGTGTGCCTATGCATACCTTTGGCCATCCCTGCCGGATTGAGAAAATTGTAGCGCTCTGCGCCGAGTATCGTATTCCAGTAGTGGAAGATGCGGCGGAATCGCTGGGCAGTTACGTCGGAAGCTATCATACCGGTCGTTTCGGTCGCTTGGCAGCGCTTAGCTTTAATGGCAATAAAGTCATCACGACCGGCGGCGGCGGAATGATTTTGACTGATGATGAAACCCTGGCTAAGAGGGCTAAACACCTGACAACCACGGCTAAAGTTCCGCATCCCTATGAATTTGCTCATGACGAAACTGGCTACAATTATCGCCTGCCCAACCTCAATGCGGCGCTGGGTTGTGCGCAAATGGAGCGATTGCCGGAGATGCTCAAAATTAAAGCCAAAATAGCTGCGCGTTATGCCGAATTCTTTGCGGAAACGAATATTACTTTTGTGAAAGCTCCAGAAGGCTGCACCAGTAATTATTGGCTTAATGCCATTTTGTTAGATTCACCCGCTGAACGGGATGCTTTCCTTCGATACAGTAATGAGCAAGGGGTGATGACCCGCCCCATCTGGCGCTTGATGCACCGCTTGCCCATGTATGCTGACTGCCAACATGATGCTCTGGAAAACTCCATCTGGTTGGAGGAGCGGGTGGTCAACATTCCCTCTAGCGTTCCCGATGGCGCTTTGAAGAGCCTAGCACAATGAATATTCTGCATCTCATAGGGCGCGACCAGCCCTTATTTGACGGCGATCTGGCCCGCCATGAGGCTGAGTTGGCGGAGTGCGTAGCGACGGGCCGTTTCCTGGTGATCGGTGGCGCGGGTTCCATCGGCCAGGCCGTGGCGCGCGAGATCTTCAAACGCCGCCCGCGCATTTTGCATGTCGTAGACATCAGCGAAAATAATATGGTGGAACTGGTGCGCGATATTCGCAGCACACTGGGCTACATCGACGGCGATTTCCGCACCTTTGCCATTGATTGCGGCTCTCCCGCCTTTCGGGCGTTGTTGCGCTGGAGCGGCGGGTACGACTATGTATTCAATCTCTCCGCCCTTAAACATGTGCGGAGCGAAAAAGACCCCTTTACCTTGATGCGGATGATCGACGTTAACATCCTCAATACGATCAGCACCATCGAACAGGCTCAGGCGAGAGGGGCGCGCAAGTATTTTTGTGTTTCCACCGATAAAGCAGCTAACCCGGCCAACATGATGGGAGCCAGCAAGCGGATTATGGAAATGTTCCTAATGCGGGCCAGTCTAGAGCTGCCGATCTCAACGGCGCGTTTTGCGAACGTTGCCTTTTCCGATGGCAGCCTACTGCACGGTTTCAATCAGCGTTTTGCCAAACAACAGCCGATTGCCGCCCCTAACGATGTCCGGCGCTATTTCGTCACCCCTCAAGAATCCGGCGAATTGTGTCTGATGTCTTGCTTGTTGGGTGAGAACCGCGATATTTTCTTCCCAAAACTCAGCGAGAAATTGCACCTCATCACCTTCGCCGAGATTGCGGTGCAGTACCTGAAGGTGCTGGGTTATGATGCCTATCCATGCGCGAGCGAGGAGGAGGCGCGCGCCAGCATCAAAGAGTGTATCGCCCGTAAGCAATGGCCTTGCTACTTTTTTTCCAGCGACACTACCGGAGAAAAGGATTTTGAGGAGTTTTATACGGGCCAGGAAACCTTGGATATGGCGCGATTTGCGAGCATTGGCGTTATTAAGCATCAACCGGTATTTGACAGTGGGCAGCTTGATGATTTTCTCAACCGTGTTGCCGTGCTGAAGGAGCACGATGTCTGGGAGCGGCAGGATGTGGTTTCTCTCTTTCATGCCATGCTGCCCGATTTCGGGCACAAGGAAACCGGTAAATATCTTGATGATAAGATGTGATAATTGCCAATCAGCTAAAGATATAGCCCATCCTGGGAACCTATGATGATTCGTTTCATGGATATTTTGTTATCCACTCTGTTTATTTCTTGGGTATTGCCGCTGTGGCTTATCGTGATTCCCCTCTTGCTTGTTACGGGAGAAAGGGAGGTCTTTTATCGCCAGCCGCGTGTGGGTAGGAATGGCAAGCTCTTTAATATCCTTAAGTTCGCCACCATGCTCAAGAACAGCCCCAATTTGGGCACGGGGGAATTGACGGTGCATAACGATCCACGGGTATTACCAGTTGGCCGTTTTTTACGCAAAAGCAAGATCAACGAGTTACCACAGCTTCTTAATGTTTTTAAGGGTGATATGAGCATTGCGGGGCCCAGGCCGCAGACGCCACGCTGTTTTGCCGCATTCCCGGAAAACGCGCAAAGTGAAATTGCTAAAATCCGCCCTGGCCTGTCTGGCATCGGCTCGATTATTTTTCGCGGTGAAGAGAAAATGCTGCAAAATATTGCTGACCCTATCTCTTTTTATGATGAAGTTATCATGCCGTATAAGGGCGAGATCGAGAAGTGGCATGTGCAAAACTATACGATAAAAAACTATTTTCTTGTAATTATTGTAACTATTTGGGTTATTTTATTTCCAAAAAGCAAAGTGGCTTGGAAGGCTTTCAAGGGATTGCCGCCACCGCCTGCAGAGTTGGTTAGCTATTTTTAGGGCTTTGATTCATAGTTTTTTAGCACCGATTCTCTGTATCTTTTTTGATTATTTAATGTTATTCGCCTTAATGAAATCTCCTTAACTACTCCTTGCACAAGGCGTAAACCGTAAAACCATGGTAAAAAAAATGGATTATGAAAATTATATTTAATACGCATATAATGGATTCCAGGGAATAAATATCGAAAAATCCAGTAAATAAACATCTTTTTTGAGGGCAAACTACGGAAAGCCAGCCAATTGTAATTCCACCTCTCTTTCTCAGAACTCACTTGGAATCGATATTCTATATCGCCGGGAAGTTTAGTGCCAAAAAGAGACTTTGCTATCTGTAAGCCATCAAGGCATGGGCCACATATCTTACGCTCCTCCGCAACTTGAGCTATTTGTTGCCATTGTGCATCCGAACAGCCTGTGGCAAGCAGGTGAATATCGTAAGTCCAAATCAACCGATCAGCGTTTCCCGACCACAGGTTGGTGATTCGATGAATGCAGGCCAGTAGCAATGCAAGTGTTGGGGCAAGACCGTAGGCGTGTGGTCCAAGGGACGGAATCGGCACCGCAGTCGCGGCTAGCTCAGAAAAGGTGAATCGCTCGGCAAACAGTGCAGAGTTGCTTAGCCGCCAATGCACATCCAGGAAATTATTCAGTCCTCTAGGGCTGGTTTTATAACAGCCGATCTCATAGCATACTAAGTTGTCGGGTATGGTATGGCTTGGCTGGTACTCAAGAGATCGAAGTGAATCTAAGGCTTGCTCGGCCTCTTGGCGGCAAGATAAGAGAAGATCAGTATCACAGCGGCTACGCAGATGTGGCTCAGGATAGAGGCTATAGGCTAGCGCCGCGCCTTTGAGTATTAGAACGGGCAGATTTTGTTGGGCCAAAGCAGTAAGCACCTTCCGTAGTTCTTCCGCTCGCACCATCTCTAATCCCACTTCCGAATAGACTGCTTGAGTCAACGCTGTACGCAGCGTTGTTGAGCAAAGATTCCAAGCTGATGTACGACGCAAATAGTATTGGCAAAGCGCCAACACACCTTCAGTCTTTGCGGTGGCCAGCAGCTTGGCTTCGTCCGGTATAGCCCCAGGCTCTTCACCGCACAGCAGCCGCGCTAGCCAAGTTTTGATCGGATCAGGAGAGGATTGAGATCGCATTTTGCCCACCTTTCGGTGTTGGCGCATAGGTAGCTTTTCCAGAGTGCATGGTAGCGTTAGACCGCAGCACACCGAGGTGCAAGCGCAGTATTCCTCAGTAGCTCATGATTGTACTAGAGTCTATGTGAGATGGATGCTATGGAAACTTTAGTCATCTCATGTTAAACTAAAAATATGTTATTTTTTTGAATCGAAAATCTTTATTTTATGACATTTCTAAGGGGCAAGAGACTAATATTGTGGAACAGATTTTCACCAGTCTTGCCCCCTTGCTGCTGGCTTTCGGCCTGTCTACAGGCCTCATCGCCCTGTTAATTCGTCCAGCTCAAGGCTGGGGCTGGGTAGATCGACCGACCACGCGCAAACATCACCAAGCTCCGGTACCCCTGGTGGGCGGAGTGGCCATGTGCGCAGCCTATGGCCTCAGCTTAGGGTTGCTACCAACCCAGCCTAAGGCCTACCCAATTTTACTGATTGGTTTGGTGCTATTAACCGCAGTGGGTCTGTATGACGACCTGCGCGCTGTTCGGCCTTCGATCCGTTTCTTATTCCAGATTGGAGCTGTGTTGCTGATGGCGCTGGGCGGTAAGATCGTGCTGGGTAATCTGGGCGACTTGTTTGGTTTGGGTACGGTCACCTTGGCGGGAACGGTCGCTTTTCTGTTTACCCTATTCAGCGTAGTCGGCGTCATCAATGCGTTTAATATGAGCGATGGCCTTGACGGCTTGGCCGGTGGCCTGGCGCTCATCGCGACGGGGTGGCTTATTGTCTTAATTCAGATGACCCCCGGTTCCTCAATGGCAGGAGACCGTGGGGCCTTGCTGTGTTTGTTCGCTGTGACTGCTGGGTTTCTCTGTTTCAATCTGCGTCACCCCTGGCGCCAGCGCGCGAGCGTGTTTATGGGAGACGCTGGTAGTACCATGCTCGGTTTCGCCCTGGCCTGGTTTCTTGTCCATCTTTCCCAAGGACCGGAGGCCGTGATGACGCCGATGACGGCAGTCTGGATTCTGGCGCTGCCGCTGATGGATACAGTCGCCGTGGCGATTCGGCGGATCCGCGCTGGCCATAGCCCGTTTGCTCCCGACCGCCAGCATTTGCATCACTTAGCGCTGAGTCGAGGTTTGACCGATGGACAAGCCACGGCTTTGTTGCTCGTGGCGGCGCTGATGACTGGAGCGGTGGGCGTTGTTGCCTATCGTTTTAGTGTGCCTGAGTACCTACAATTTTATGTTTTTCTCCTCCTCTTTAGCCTGTATTACTGGGTTACGACCTGCGTTTGGGAAGAGCGATGGATTGCGGTAGTACCGCTGAATCCTGGAACCGTCGAACGGCAGGAACCACCTCCCCAAACCGCAAGCTCAACGTCTTCGCCTCTGCAGAATCAAGCTCTCCCCAGTAAAAATGACCCGTAGGTTTAGCGGGTGCTACGGCTGATGGCAAACGGGGCAAACGCCTGACACACTGGCATCACTTCCAGCGTGTTGATGTTAACGTGGGCCGGTCGACTCACCGCCCAGTACACAAGGTCGGCGATATCCTCTGGCCGCAATGGCTGGGTTCCCTCGTAGATTTTCAGCGCCTTGTCGTTTTCCCCCTTGAAGCGCACCAGTGAAAACTCACTTTCCGCCAAGCCCGGCTCAATATTGGTTACCCGCACCCGACTACCCAACAGATCAGCGCGCAGGTTCAACGAGAACTGCCGGACAAAAGCCTTGGTGGCACCGTAAACATTGCCACCCGGGTAGGGATAGTTGCCGGCCACCGAACCGATATTGACGATGTGGCCGCGATCGCGGGCGACCATGCCGGGCAGAATGGCACGGGTGCAGTACAGCAAACCCTTGATGTTGGTGTCCACCATGCGTTGCCAATCGTCCATGACGCACTGTGGCGCGGGTTCCAACCCCAGCGCTAGACCCGCATTGTTGACCAACACATCAATCTCGGCAAATTCACTGGGGAGTGTGGACACCGCCGCATTGACCGCCGCTTCGTCGCGCACATCCAGCGGGATGGCATGAATCGGGACCTTTGCGGCCAACTCGACACGCAACTGTTCCAGGCGCTCTTGACGGCGGCCACAAACAATCAAGCGCCAGCCCTGAACGGCGAACCAGCGGGCGCAGGCTGCGCCAAAGCCGGAAGTCGCTCCGGTGATAAAGGCTATTTGAGGCATAGACATTCTCGCTGCATGAATTTAATGATGGGGGATTATGCCGCAAGCCGCCGCAGGGATGGAGTCGTATCAGCTGGGCGCGGCGCTGCTGGACGCTGTCGCGCCCTTCCGCTAGGGTAGGAGCCTTCTTGCAACCTGACCGCGCCTGTCTGCCTGTATGAATGCGATTACCTATGACGCCGCCGCCATTGAAGTTCTGAGCGGCTTGGATCCGGTCCGCAAACGACCGGGCATGTATACCGATACCACGCGGCCCAATCACCTGGCACAGGAAGTCATTGACAATAGCGTCGATGAGGCCATCGCCGGTTATGCCCACGCGGTCACCGTGATTCTCTATGCGGATGGTTCGCTGTCCGTCGAAGATGATGGCCGCGGAATGCCAGTCGATTTGCATCCCGAAGAGGGGATTCCAGGCGTCGAGCTGATCCTGACTCGACTGCACGCCGGCGGCAAGTTTTCCGACCAGAATTACCGTTTTTCGGGCGGCCTGCACGGCGTTGGGGTGTCGGTGGTGAATGCGCTATCCAGCCATCTGGAAGTGTGGGTGAAGCGCAACGGCAAAGAATACAACATGGCCTTCGCCAGTGGGGACAAGGTATCGGATCTTGAGGAGATCGGCCCAGCGTCACGGCGCGTGACCGGCACCACCTTGCGGTTCTGGCCTGATCCCCGTTATTTTGATTCGCCCCGGTTCTCTGTGAACCGGCTTAAGCATGTCCTGCGCGCCAAGGCAGTGCTGTGTCCGGGATTGAAAGTTGCCTTCACCGACGAGGCGTCCGGCGAGTGCAGCGTCTGGCATTACGAGGACGGCTTTACCGATTATCTGAAAGAAGCATTGGGCCAGAATGCGCTGTTGCCCGATCCGCCGTTTGTGGGGCACCTCACTGGTCCACGCGAGGCCGTCGATTGGGCGCTGACGTGGCTGCCGGAGGGCGGCGAGCCGGTGGCGGAGAGCTACGTGAATCTGATTCCTACACCGCAAGGCGGCACCCATGTCAACGGCTTACGCGGCGGGTTGACCGATGCGGTGCGCGAGTTTTGTGAATTTCGCAATCTGGCACCGCGTGGGTTACGGATCGCGCCAGAGGATGTGTGGGAGGGCTGCTGCTATGTGCTCTCGGTAAAAATGCAAGACCCGCAGTTTTCCGGCCAGACCAAGGAACGGTTGTCCTCGCGGGAATGTGCGGTTTTTGTAGCAGGCGTCGTCAAGGATACGCTCAGTCTGTGGCTGAACCAGCATCCCGAAATCGGCGAGCGCATTGCGCAACTGGCGCTGGCGAATGCGCAGAAGCGCTTGCGCGCTGGCCGCAAAGTGGTGCGCAAGCAGGTGACCAGCGGTCCGGCGTTGCCCGGCAAGCTCACCGATTGCGCTGCCCAGGATTTGGCGCGCACCGAACTCTTTCTGGTGGAGGGCGACTCCGCTGGCGGCTCTGCCAAACAGGCCCGCAACCGCGAATTTCAGGCGGTGATGCCGTTGCGTGGCAAGATTCTCAATACCTGGGAAGTGGATTCCGCCGAGGTGCTGGCGTCGCAAGAAGTGCATGATATTGCCGTGGCCATCGGTGTCGACCCCGGATCCCAGGAGTTGACCGGATTGCGCTATGGCAAAATCTGCATTCTGGCCGATGCCGATTCCGATGGTTTACATATCGCGACCTTGTTATGTGCGTTGTTCGTGCGCCACTTTCGGCCATTGGTGGAAGTCGGCCACATCTACGTTGCCATGCCGCCGCTGTTTCGGGTCGATGTCGGCAAGGACGTGTTCTATGCTCTGGATGAGGCTGAGAAACAAGGGATTCTCGACCGGATCGCCGCCGAGAAAAAAAAAGGCAAGGTCAACGTTACCCGCTTTAAAGGCCTTGGCGAAATGAATCCGCTGCAATTGCGTGAGACCACCATGGATCCGGCCACGCGACGCTTGGTGCAACTGACGCTGGAGACCGGTGACGATACTGGCAGTGTCATGGATTTGCTGCTGGCTAAGAAGCGGGCGGGGGATCGCAAGAATTGGCTGGAGGAAAAAGGAAATCTGGCGGAAGTGTGAAAAGGTTTTTTAGGCTGCGCCTTGTTCCCCGCGAGATCAGCGTCTAAAGTTGGAGGACGCCATTGTTGATGATGGCGCGTTCCAAACTACAAACCAATGATCCCAAAGGAAGTTGAAGATGAACAAAACCGTATTGTTAAGCGTGTCTGCACTGTGTGCGATGGGTTTGTCCGCTGGAGCCTGGGCCGCCGACTTTGGCACCGCTGCTGAAGCCAAGGCGATGGCGGAAAAAGCCGCCGCTGCTGTCAAAGCCGACAAGGCCGGTGCCCTGGCCATGTTTAACAAAGGCGAAGGCGGGTTCAAGGAGAAAGATTTGTACGTCTTTTGCGGTGGTCCCGATGGCAATTTCTCTGCGCACCCATCGCTGGTGGGAAAAAGTATGAAGGATCTCAAGGATAAAGCCGGCAAGGCGATTGGCGAGGAATTTTACAAATCCGCCCAAGAAGGCAAGCTGGCCGAAGTGAATTACCAATGGACGCGTCCGGGTGAAGAAAAGCTATCCGAAAAAGTGAGCTATGTCACCAAAGTGGGCGATCAGATTTGCGGCGTCGGTTACTACAAGCCGTAAACTCGCGCTCGATCGTTGTAATTTATTGAATCTAAGCCGAACTTCATTCGAAGTTCGGCGTTTTTCATCCGATTCCGTAGCTCTCGCCAGCTTTTCCGGTCCGCATCATCGTCCTTCGGACATTCTCAGCTATACTGCTTCGGCTTCCATCAGTCCGCCTCACGCTACCTCCCCAGGGGGATTCGGTGATCTATTCTCTCGGCGACCGCAGGGTCGAATTCCACGGTGCAGACTGGTTTATTGCGGATAATGCCACCGTCATCGGTTCAGTGGTGCTCAAGCAAAACGCCAGCATCTGGTTTAATGCGGTGGTGCGCGGTGACAACGACCTGATCACCATCGGTGAAAATTCCAACATTCAAGATGGCTCGATCCTACACACGGATCCCGGCATTCTGCTCACCATCGGCCGCGACGTTACCGTCGGCCACCTGGCCATGCTGCATGGCTGCACGATTGGCGATGGCAGCCTGATCGGCATCAAAAGCCTGATTATGAACCGTGCGGTCATCGGCCAGGGCTGTCTGATCGGGGCTAATAGCCTGATTCCAGAAGGCAAGGTGATCCCGGATGGCTCTCTGGTGATGGGGTCGCCAGGCAAGATCGTCCGCAGCTTGTCGGCGCAGGAAATCGAGCGCCTGCGCCAGACCGCCGGTCGCTATGTAGAGAATTTCAAGCGTTTCCAGCGCGAGCTGCGGCGACAGGGCTAAGCGATGACGGCGTCCTTACTGGAACAGCGCTTGGAATTGGCCGTGCGGCAGGTGGGTTCGATCATCCTTGGTAAGGAAGCAGCGATTCGCTTAGCGCTTGCTTGCCTGTTAGCGCGGGGCCATTTGTTGATCGAAGATTTGCCTGGCATGGGTAAGACGACCCTGGCGCATGCGCTGGCGCGCAGTTTGGGCTTGCAGTATCAGCGTATCCAGTTCACCAGCGATCTGTTGCCTGCGGACATTCTTGGCGCGGCGGTGTATGAGCGCCAGCGTGAAACCTTTGTCTTTCACCCAGGGCCGGTTTTTGCCCAGTTGATTCTGGCCGATGAGATCAACCGCGCCACGCCCAAGACCCAGAGCGCCTTGCTGGAAGCCATGGAAGAGGGGCAGGTGACGGTCGAGGGTGAAACCCGGCCCTTGCCAGAACCCTTCTTCGTCATCGCCACCCAGAATCCGGCTTATCAAATCGGTACCTTTCCTCTGCCTGAATCGCAACTAGACCGTTTTCTGATGCGCATTGAGCTAGGCTACCCTGATGCCCAGGCCGAGCGCGCCTTGCTGGAAGGCGAGGATCGCCGCGAAATATTGGCGCGCCTGCCTGCCTGTTTGACGCCCGCTCAGTTGCACGAGGCCCAGGCGCGCGTGGCGGGTGTCCATGCCGCGCCGCCTCTGCTGGACTATATGCAGGATTTGCTGAATTTTTCGCGGCAATCCAGCCTGTTTCGCGGCGGTTTGTCGCCTCGGGCGGGATTAGGCTTACTGCGTGCGGCGCGGGCTTGGGCGCTGTTGCATCGTCGTGGCCATGTCCTGCCGGAAGACGTACAAGCCGTCTTGCCGCCGGTGGTCGGGCACCGTTTGCATCCTGGTGAAGCCCATCTGGAGCAATCAGCGGCCGATCTGGTGGAGCAGCTGCGCGCCAGCGTGGTTCTGCCAGCCTGAACTCAGACGGCATGCGCGCTTTGCGGCGGCGCTTTGCGGATTGGGTGCTGCGCGGCCAACAGCCCGCTCGTCAACCGGTCCGGTTGGAGCGTCGCCGCATTTACATTTTGCCCACTGGCCAGGGTTACGCCTTCGCTCTGCTGCTCTTTGTGCTGTTTCTGTGGTCGATCAACTACAGCAACAGCATGGGTTTCGCCTTCACCTTCCTGCTGGCGGCGGTCGCCTTAAACAGTATGTGGCAGGCGCACGATAACCTGTTGGGCGTGCTGATTCATCCTGGTAAAGCCGAACCGGTGTTCGCTGGTCAGGAGGCGCGTTTCGCCTTTCGTTTGGAAAACCGGGAGCCGCGCCCGCGCTATGGGTTGGCCTTACAATGGCGCGAGCAGCCGCCTTGCTATGTCAGCTTGCCCGCCAGTGGCGCGGTGACCGCCACCCTCAGCCTACCGACTGAGCGGCGTGGCTGGCTGCGGCCAGGTCGGATTCGGGTATCAACCCACTACCCGCTGGGTTTGCTGCGCGCCTGGAGCTGGGTTGAGTTTGAGCACAGCGTTTTGGTGTACCCGCAACCGCAGGGTCGACGGCTCTTGCCCGCCTCGTTACCGAGCGCGACGGGCAGCGGCGTGGGCGAGCAGGGGTTGGGCAGCGAGGATTACGCCGGTTTTCGGCTCTACGCGCCTGGCGACTCGCCGCGGCGGATCGCCTGGAAAGCTGCCACCCGCGGCGGACCCCTGCTAGTCAAGCAATTTACCGATCAGGCGCGCCCGGAACTCTGGCTGGACTGGCGCTTGTTGGGGATTGATAACCTGGAACCTCGCCTGGCCCAGCTCTGTCGGTGGGTGTTGCAAGCCGAAGCGAAAGGCTGCTCCTACGGTCTGTGGCTTCCCGGCGCGCGGATTCCCCCCAGCCAGGGCGATCTCCATCGTCGCCATTGTCTGGAGGCGCTGGCCCTATTTCGCTACCCTGAGGATCAAGCCCGACCCCATGTTGCTGCCGTGGAACCGCAAAAAAACCCCAAGTCACCGACCGCCTAAACCACCCACTGAGGCTCTAACCACCCAGGCTGTCGTCTGGCTACTTGCAGCGCTGGCGCTGGCGGTAGCACCGCAGATCTGGAATCTGTCGGTTTGGCTGACAGTTTTTTTTATGGCGGTCGCTGCCTGGCGCTGGTGGATCGCGGTCGGGAACCGAAAGTTGCCGCCGCGTTGGCTGGTGCTGGGAATGGTGATGTTGGTCGGGGTTGGCGTTATCGCCGATCATCGTACCTTGTTCGGTCGCGACGCTGGCGTGGCGCTGCTCACGGCCATGACGGCCTGCAAGCTGCTGGAATCCTACACGCTGCGCGATGGCGTGGTACTAAGCTTTTTAGGCTATCTGCTGGTGATGAGCAATCTGCTCTATAGCCAGGAGATCCCTCTGATGGCTTGGTTATTGGCAGTGATTGTGGTGCTGCTGGCGGCGCAGATCTTGATTCACCCCCAGCACGATGGCTTGCAAAGGCTGGCACCGCTACGGCTGACTGCTCGGATGGTGGCGCTCGCCATTCCGGTCATGCTGATTTTGTTTGTGCTGTTTCCGCGCATTCCCGGGCCGTTGTGGGGCTTGCCTCGGGACGCCCATAAAGGCCGCACCGGCTTGTCCGAAGAAATGATGCCGGGCACGGTTAGCCAACTGAGCAAGTCTGACGAAGTAGCGTTCCGGGTGCGCTTTGCCGAGCCGCCGCCGCCGCCGAGCGCCTTGTACTGGCGTGGGCCAGTGCTGTGGAACTTCGATGGCTGGCGCTGGACCGGCGGCAGTTGGCCCAATAGCGAGCCTGCGCCGTTAACGCCGGAAGGAGCGCCGGTCGATTACACCGTCATTTTGGAGCCAAGCAATCGGCTTTGGCTGCTGGCGCTGGATTTACCGGCTAGCTTGCCGCCGCAGGCCACCATGACCAACGCCTTTCAGGTGCTGCGCCGCCAGCCGGTGAACGAGGTGTATCGTTACGCGATGCGCTCTTATCTACGCTATCGGACTGGCGAGATGAGCGTTAGGGAACGGCAGTCCGCGCTGCGCCTGCCGTCGAGCGGCAATCCCCGCGCCCGCGCTCTGGCACTGGAATGGAGTCAGCGCGAAGTGCGGCCCGCAGCGCGAGTGAATGCGGCGCTGGCGCTGTTTCGGGAGCAAGCCTTTTATTACACCCTCAATCCGCCGTTGCTGGGTCGGGACAGCGTGGATGAATTCCTGTTTCGTACCCGCCAGGGTTTTTGCGAGCATTACGCCAGTGCGTTTGTATTTCTGATGCGGGCCGCCGGGGTGCCGGCGCGGGTCGTCACCGGTTATCAGGGCGGGGAACGCAATACGCTCGGTGATTACCTCATTGTGCGCCAGTCTGATGCCCATGCCTGGGCGGAGGTGTGGTTGCAAGACCGGGGTTGGGTGCGCGTAGATCCGACGGCGGCGGTTGCGCCGAGCCGGATTCAGGAGGGACTCTATGCCGCTATACCAGAGGAGGCGGCCTTGGCGTTTCTGACCCGGCGCGGTGGGGAGAATGCCTGGCTGAATCAGTGGGTGATGAGCTGGGATGCGTTGAACAATGCCTGGAATGAGTGGGTGCTGGCCTACGGCCCCGACCGGCAGCGGGAGTTTCTGTCTAGCTTGGGGTTCGGGTCAATGGATTGGGGCCGTATGACGATCGCGATGAGTATCGGCCTGAGCGGCCTGGGATTGCTGTATGGCGGCTGGCGCTGGCGCAGACGGCGGTTGCGGGATCCGGTAGCGCGCGTCTGGGGCCAATTCTGCGCCCGCTTGGCCCGTCAGGGATTCCCGCGCAGCCCTCAGGAAGGGCCGCTGGCTTACGCCGCGCGCGTCGCTGTCCAGCGCCCCGAGTGGGCGGAGCCGGTATGGGCGGTGGCGCGTCTCTATGCAGACTTGCGCTATGGCCCTATTGCGTTACCAGGTGATGTACGGCAGCTGCAACGCTTGGTATGGCGGTTTCGGGTGGGCCGTAGTGCGCGGAATGTGCAAAATATTTCTTATTAAGCTGCTGATTTTTTTATTTTTATCTCAAAGCCACAGTGACTCCTACCAGTAGGTTCAAACTGCACTATTGCGGTCGTTGAAGTAGGGGGTATGGCCTGGCGATCGAGATTTGTTAGCTTTCTGATGCATTTCCGGTGCGCACGGTCCCCCGCATATTGCCAAAAAGACTATCGGTATTATAAGCTCTCCTAAGTATCTTTAAGTTTACGAGTGATTATTGCTTTAAGCATCGTGTGGCGCATCCTGCGCCTCTTGGCCTGAGGCGGGTTGCCTAAAGTGTGAGGGTGTATTTTATGAATATCCATCGAGTTGTATTTATTAAAATGAGCAGTGTTGCTTTTTTATGCGCCTACCTAGGTGGGCCAGCCTATGGCGCTGAATTAAATGAACCCATTTCTCCTTTACCCTTAAAGGTTGACTTAAATCTAGATAAAGTGAGCCTCGGAGATCGCTTGTTTCATGATAAGCAGTTATCCAGTGATAAGACCATTTCTTGTGCTTCCTGCCATGATATAAAGAAAGGCGGGGCTGATCATTTACCCCTATCTAAGGGTGTTGGAGACAAGTTTGGCCCCATCAACGCCCCTACGGTATTGAATAGTAGTTTCAATTTCCGTCAATTTTGGGATGGGCGTGCCGCTACCCTAGAAGAGCAAATAGAGGGGCCTATACATGCTCAGTTTGAGATGAACAGTCAGTGGGATCTTATCATTTCTAGGTTAAAAACTGATCCATATTATACAGAATCATTTAACAAAATTTATTACAATGGTATTCAAGTTGTTAATATCAAAGATGCGATCGCAGTATATGAACGATCGCTCATTACACCATCGCGTTTTGACAATTATTTGCGAGGAGATAAAAATGCTATAAATCAAGATGAAATCAAAGGTTACGAGCTATTTAAAAAATATGGCTGTGTTGCTTGCCATCAAGGCAAAAATGTCGGCGGTAATATGTATCAACTCTTTGGAGTAATGGGTAATTATTTTAAAGATAGAGGGAATATCAGCGTCGTGGACTATGGAGTTTATAATTTCACGCAGGATGAACGCGATCGCCACAAATTTAAGGTACCTAGTTTGCGTAATATTGCAATGACAGCCCCTTATTTTCACGACGGTTCAGCACAAACGCTACAGGATGCGGTAAAAGTCATGGCTAAATATCAGCTAGGACGAAAAGTGCCGGAGAGCGACATAGAGCTTATTGTCAAATTTCTGCATAGCCTTTCAGGCGAAATCCCCACTCAAAAATAAGGATAACAACAATGAAGTTACGCTCTACTGCTATAAATTTAATTATCGGTATTGGCCTGGCCGGTGTACTGGGGTTTTTGTACTTCAAGGTTCAATCGATCAACTTAGATGAACACCAACAAATTATCGATACGCTACGGCGAACCTCAGCGGTGAATTACCGTTGGGATCAAGATGTCTTGCAAACCAAGCTGAATATAAGCACCCACTATGATGCGGTCACCAATCCATTATCTGATCTGTCTTCCTTAAAAAACCAATTACTTTCTAAGACTGAAACTTTCCTTAATCAAAGCGATCAATTAAAAGGATCCATCGATAAATATATAGAATTAATGAGAGAAAAGGATCGTTTGGTTGAGGATTTCAAAGGCCAGAACGCGATTCTTCATAATTCTCTACATTATATATCAACTGCTGTTCAAGATTTGACATCTGAAATCAGTGTAGAACTTGATCGCTTATCAAAACCTGATGCCGCCTTGATAAAATTGCGTAATGAATCACAGAGTTTGTTAACGAATTTATTGGAATATAATCAACTGGCTCAGCAGGAGTTGGTTCCAAATTTAGAAAAAACTATTACTAGCTTAAACCAGCAGAGGGATAAACTTAGTAATAACATTTCAAGTAGTCTTCAGGTCGTTCTTAATCATGCTTCCGTAATTCTAAAAAGAAAGCCGGAGGTGGATCAACTAATGGCTGCAATTGTCAATCTGCCTGTCTCAAGGCAAATTGACCAAATCGAGCAAGATTACACCAAAGTATACGATAAACGTCTGAGCGAAAAAGATCGTTACTTTTCGCTATTAGTTGTTTACGCTGGTTTGTTACTCTTATTGATTGCATATATTGGCTATCGGTTGCGCAAGAGCTATCGGCAACTGGGTGAGCTCAACAAGCAGTTGAAGGTTGCCAATGAAACCCTGGAAGAGCGAGTCGTCCAACGAACCGAAGAACTATCGAAAGCGTATGTTGAACTCAAGCAGTCACAAGCCCAATTAGTCCAATCTGAAAAGATGGCGTCCCTTGGGCAAATGGTGGCCGGTGTAGCGCATGAAATCAATACACCGCTCGCTTATTGCCATAGCAATGTTGAGGTTGTTAGGGAGCAACTGCCTGAGATTAACCTGCTATTTAAAGAGTTTGGAAAAATTCCGAATCTACTTGACGCTGCAGCAACTGAACAAGAGGGTTTGAAAGAGCAATGGGCTACTATGAATGCTCTTTTTGCTTCCATCGAACAAGAAGGCATACTTGAAGAAATGGAAGTATTGTTGGATGGTAGCTTATCGGGCTTGGACCAAATCAGTGAGATGGTGAAGAGTCTGAAAGATTTTAGCCGTTTAGACCAGCGTAGAGTTGAGAATTCAAATCTTAACAAGAATTTGGATAGCGTTCTAATAATTGCTAATAATGTCTTGAAAGGCAAGGTTGAAGTCATCAAGCATTATGGTGATATACCGCTTGTGAGCTGTTCACCTTCACAGCTTAACCAAGTATTTCTCAATCTCATTGTTAATGCGGCTCAAGCTATTGAAAACCGCGGGATCATTACCATAGAGACCCTCGCTGAAGGTGATTTGGTCCAAGTGGTGGTTAAAGACAATGGTAAAGGTATTCCTGAAGATGTGCTGCCACGCATCTTTGACCCATTCTTCACTACCAAAGAAATAGGCAAAGGCACAGGTTTAGGGCTGAGCATTGCCTACAAAATTGTGGAACAGCATGGAGGCACCATCAAGGCTGAATCAGAAATTAATAAAGGTACCCGATTTACGGTATCCATTCCTATTGGCAGTCCGACCAGTTCTCAGGTTTATGAGATCGCTGCTTAATCAGGGCATAACCCATGGACAAGAAAGAAAAGATATTGTGTGTCGACGATGAAAAACAAATCGTTATTTCACTGCGCGCTTTGCTCCGCTCAAAATACGAAGTGTTGACAGCGACGAGTGGGGAAGAGGCGCTTGGCATTTTGCGCGCTGACCCTACTATCAGGGTGATCATCAGCGATCAACGCATGCCCAAAATGCTGGGTGCTGAGGTGTTGCGAGAAGCCAGGAATATATCACCCAGTACCATGCGGCTCCTGTTAACCGGCTACTCGGATCTACAAGCCACGATCGATTCTATCAATGAAGGGGAAGTATTCCGCTTTATTAACAAACCGTGGATCAACCAAGAACTCCGGATGATCGTCGATTTGGCGGTAGAGGTGGCCATCGAAACCGAGCAAGCTATCGTTAATTTCGGTGATGAAATAGAAGCCGAACCGCTGCAACACCGTAGTAATGTTAACCAAAACGATTTCAAACTTACCGAAGTTGCTCAGAAGGTTGCTTCGGAAACCAATCTGAAGCTTAAAGGCCCTGGTGTATTGGTTGTAGATGATGAGGAAGAGACGGCTTCAGAGCTCCAGGGCATACTGCACGATACCGTTTTGATTTATCGTGCGCGCACCATTAGTGATGCAATCGAAATACTAGGCGATAAAGAAATCGCCGTTATTATTTCTGAAACCATCGTCCACAATGAGGATGCCACGGAGTTCATTAAGCTTTTAAAGCAACACTATCCTTCAATCATCACGATTATTTTGACTAAAAATCATGGCATAGATAGTATTATTAGTTTGATTAACCAAGGTCAAGTTTACCGTTACTCTTATAAACCAGTTAACCAAAATCAACTAGAGCTTTACATCAAGTCCGCATTGAGTCGCTACGCCTTGAGTGTACAGAAGCCTGAATTACTAAAACGGCATCAGGTAGAGGAAGTCAAGGAGGTCAAAAATCCCTCTTTAATGGGTAAGCTGGTCGGTCGTTTAAAGTCACTGCGGATGCGATTAGGCTTTGCCAGCTAAAGCTCAATAAGCGTGGATGACTTCACTAGCCAAGCAGACGCTCAAGTCAATGCAGACTCCCAAGACCACTTTTCTTAAGGATTACACAGCGCCTGCTTACCGCATTCCGACCGTGGATCTGCGGTTTGAACTAGGCGAAGACGCAGCCATCGTCACCTCCCAGATGCATCTGGTGCGCACCGCCGCTGCGCCGGTGGACGCGCCGCTGCGGCTGGATGGACGGTCTTTGGAACTACTGGCTTTGGATCTGGATGGAGCGCCACTCACGCCGGAGTGTTATCAGATTGCTGGCGATCAGCTAATCTTGCCGACACCGCCTGCGGAATTTGATCTGCGGGTCGTGACCCGTATCCGGCCGCAGGACAACGCCGCTTTGGAGGGGCTGTACCAATCCAGCGGCAATTTTTGCACTCAATGCGAAGCGCAAGGCTTTCGGCGCATCACCTGGTTTCTCGACCGGCCCGATGTCATGTCGGTATTTACCACCACCCTGGTCGCCGATCAGACCCGCTATCCGGTATTGCTCTCCAATGGCAATCCGGTCGCCGCCGGTGTCTTTGATGATGGACGCCATTGGGCATCCTGGCATGATCCGTTTCCTAAGCCCTGTTATTTGTTTGCCCTGGTAGCGGGTCGGTTGCAAGCGCTGGAAGACCAATTCACCACCCGTTCCGGGCGGCAAGTCACGCTGCGCATTTATGTTGAGCCGACGCATATCGATCAGTGTGGGCACGCCATGGCGTCGCTCAAGCAAGCCATGATCTGGGACGAGCACACCTTTGGTCTGGAATACGATCTCGATCTCTATCAGATCGTGGCAGTCAGCGATTTCAACATGGGCGCGATGGAGAACAAGGGCCTAAACGTTTTTAACACGAAATACGTGCTGGCTAAACCAGACACTGCGACCGATGCGGATTATCAAGGTATTCGCAGCGTGATCGGTCACGAATATTTCCACAACTGGACCGGTAATCGGGTGACCTGCCGCGACTGGTTTCAGCTCAGCCTCAAGGAAGGGCTGACCGTTTATCGCGATCAGGAATTCTCCTCCGATCTGGGTTCGCGCGGCGTCAAGCGCATTGATGATGTGCGCCTGTTGCGCAGTAGCCAGTTTCCCCAGGACGCTGGGCCGATGGCGCACCCAGTGCGACCAGAGTCCTATATCGAGATCAATAACTTCTACACGGTCACCGTCTACAACAAGGGTGCGGAAGTAATCCGTATGTTACAGATCCTGTTGGGTCGGGACGGATTCCGGCGCGGCATGGATCTATATTTCCAGCGCCATGATGGCCAAGCGGTCACCTGCGATGATTTTGTGGCGGCAATGGCCGACGCGAATGGCGCGGATCTCAACCAGTTCAAACGCTGGTATCACCAGGCGGGCACGCCAGAATTGACCGTCAGCGAGGCCTATGATGCCACCCGCCAAATCTATACCCTGAGCGTGCGGCAGTCCTGCCCACCGACGCCGGGCCAGCCACGCAAAGAGCCCTTTCATATTCCGCTGGCCGTGAGTCTGCTGGATGCAACGGGTCAGGAGCTGCCGCTGCAACTAGCGGAAGAACAGGAACCTGTGGGCACGAATCGGGTGTTGGAGCTGCGCGAGCCAGAGCAGGTCTTCCACTTTGTCAAGGTGCCGACGCGACCGGTGCCGTCGTTATTGCGCGGCTTTTCCGCCCCGGTCAAGCTCAACAGCGCCGAGAGCGACGCCGATTTACAATTTCGCCTCGCCCACGACCGCGATGATTTCAACCGCTGGGATGCTGGCCAAACGCTGGTGACCCGCGTGATGTTAGCGCTGGTTCAGGAACGGCAGCCGCCGCAGTCCTGGGTCTTGCCCGAAGCGTGCAGCGTCGCTTTGGGTCGGGTGCTGGTTTCGGATGCGGATCCGGCTTTAGTGGCGCAGCTCTGGATGCTGCCCAGTGAAACCTGGCTGGCTGAACAAATGGCGGTAGTGGATGTAGACGGCATTCACGCTGTGCGCCGCTTTGTGCAGCGCACTCTTGCGGAGCGTCTCCGGCAACCCTTGCGCTCAACCTACGGCCTGTGGCGCGATCAGGAGCGGACCTACCGCAATGCTACCGTCGCTATGGGTCGGCGGACACTCAAAAATGTGTGCCTGGACTACCTGATGCGCCTAGACGATGCCGAAGCGCGCGCTTTGTGTTTGCAGCAGTTTTATGCGGCTGACAATATGACAGACCAGCTAGGCGCTTTGGCACCGCTAGTCAACAGTGCCGCCCCAGAGCGGGCTGAAGCGCTGGCGGCCTTTTATGAGCGCTGGCACCATGAAGCGTTGGTGGTGGACAAGTGGCTCAGCTTGCAAGCTACGTCCCATCGGCCCGATACGCTGGCCGTCGTACGGGAACTGATGAACCATCCTGCATTCACGCTGCGCAACCCGAACAAAGTGCGAGCGCTGATCGGTGCGTTTGTCCAGGCTAACCCGGTGCATTTTCACGCGGTTGACGGCAGCGGCTATACTTTTTTAGCGGAGCGTATTCTGGAGCTGGATCTCTTCAATGCTCAAATCGCGGCGCGGCTGATGGCAGCGTTCAGCCCTTGGCGTCATTACGACGTTTTGCGCCAGCAAGGGATGCGGGATCAGCTCGAACGCATTTTAGCTGCGCCGGGCTTGTCGGCTGATGTGTACGAGGTCGCTGTGAAGAGCCTGGATCGTGCACCAGAATCCGCATGACGTGCTGCACTGCAAAATTTTAGTTGACTCTCGCGATGGCAGGATGCAGAATGCGCGAAACGATGTTGCAGTGCACAATCACCCTTAACCTGGTTTGCATGAGGAGAGTTTTTCATGGCTAACAACCCCTTCAATCCGTTTGCCAACATGGATTTCAGCAAGTTTGACTTGGGCAAGTTCGATATGACCAAAATGCTGGGCGATGTCAAAATCCCCGGCTTTGACATGCAGGCGGTCATGGATGCCCAGCGTAAGAATATCGAAGCGCTGACTGCCGCCAATCAGGCAGCTGTGCAAGGCGTGCAGGCCGTCGCGCAGCGTCAGGCTGAAATTCTCAGCCAGTCGTTGAGTGAAGTCTCCGCCGTCGCCCAGCAGCTGGCCAGCGCGGGCAGCAATCCGCAAGAGCTGACCACCAAGCAGGCTGAATTAGTGCGCAAGGCGTTTGAGCAGGCCCTGGCCAATGCGCGTGAGCTGGCGGAGATGGTGAGCAAGTCCAATACAGAGGCGTTTGCCATCATCAACAAGCGCGTCACGGAAAGCTTGCAGGAGCTGAAGGCGCTGGTCGCTAAATAATTAAGGGGATGGGGGTTCGCGCCCCCAAGCGCGGACAGGCTAGCCGTGAAATCGTCACGGCGGTCTGTCCGCTCGTTTTTTTATGGGGCGCCCCTGTTTTTATGGGGTGCTCCTGCTGCCGAAGCTGTAACTTCAGCTAGAATATAAAGCCGATCAGCACACCACCATCACGATGAGAGGAATGACGCATGGCTGAGCAAAAGACCCCCGAAGCCAAATTGCCGGAAGTGAAAATGCCTGATCCGGCGGAAATGGCGCAACTTTTTTCCCACATCGCTGAGAAAAGTCAGGTAATCGTCAAGGAATTTCTGAACCGGCAGAAAACGGACGGCACCTTCGATCTGCAGGACAAGATGAGCCTGGGCAAATCATTCATGGAATTGACCCAGAAGATGTTGGCGGACCCCGCCAAGCTGGCCCAGGCGCAGATGGCGCTGTGGCAGAACTACATGGATCTATGGCAGAAGGCTGTGCCCGCGCTCTTTAGTGGCCAACCCCTGGAAACGGTGGTGAAGGAGCCTAAGGGCGACAAACGATTCAAACATGATGACTGGCAGGACAATGTCTTGTTCTCTTACATCAAGCAATCGTATCTGCTGACTGCCAACTGGATTCAGGACACGGTGGCTGATGTCGAAGGCTTTGATGAAAAGACTAAGAAGAAGCTGCAATTTTATACCCGGCAGTTTGTGGATGGGCTCGCGCCGAGCAATTTTGCCACCACCAATCCAGAAGTGGTGCGCGCTACGATCGAGTCCGGTGGCCAGAATCTGATCAATGGCCTGAAGAACATGCTCGACGATCTGGAGCGCGGCAAGGGCAAGCTCAATATCCGCATGACCGATATGAACGCCTTCGAACTGGGCAAGAACGTCGCCACGACGCCCGGCAAGGTGGTCTATCAAAACGAGATGATGCAGCTTCTGCAGTACGATGCCGCCACGCCGGAGGTCTTCAAGAAGCCTCTTTTGATTTTCCCTCCGTGGATCAACAAGTTCTATATCATGGACCTGCGGCCCAAGAACTCGCTGATCAAATGGGCGGTGGATCAGGGTTTCACCGTATTCCTCATGTCCTGGGTGAATCCGGACGAGAGAATGGCCGAAAAGGCTTTCGACGATTATCTGAAGGATGGTCCGCTGGCGGCGTTGGATGCGATCGAGCAGGCGACTGGCGAATCCGAAGTCAATGCCCTGGGTTATTGCCTAGGCGGCACCTTGCTGGCGATCACCAACGCCTACCTGGCGGCTAAGGGTACGCCGCGTATTTTGTCCGGCACGCACTTGACCACCATGCTGGATTTTGCAGATCCCGGCGAGCTGGGTGTGTTTATCGAAGAAGAACAGATTGCCTCTCTGGAAAAACGCATGGCGGTCAAGGGCTATCTGGATGGTAGCGAGATGGCGACCACCTTCAGCATGTTGCGCGCCAACGATCTGATGTGGTCGTTCTTCATCAATAACTACCTGCTGGGTAAGGATCCGTTCCCCTTCGATTTACTGTACTGGAATTCGGACTCGACTCGGATGCCGGCCAAGATGCACAGCTTCTACCTGCGCAACTTCTACCAGCACAACCGGCTGAAGGATCCAGGCGGCATTTCCCTGTTGGGCACACCGATTGATCTGGGACAAATCAAGGTGCCGACCTACTTCCTATCGGCGATTGAAGACCATATCGCACCGTGGACTTCCAACTACGCGGGCAGTCGGCTGCTGAGCGGACCGGTGCGCTTTGTCCTGAGTGGTTCGGGCCATATCGCCGGACCGATCAATCCGCCTGCTGCCAATAAGTACTTCTATTGGATCAACCCCAAGCAGCCAGCCGACCCGAACGAGTGGCTTAAAGACGCCAAACAGACTGAAGGCTCCTGGTGGCCGGATTGGTGCAAGTGGCTGGGCAAAAATTCTGGCGAAAAAGTACCAGCCCGTGTACCCGGCACCGGCAAGCTGCCAGTGATTGAAGACGCCCCTGGTTCTTACGTCAAGGCGCGTTTAGTCAAATAGCGGCGCGCCTATCCAGGCGACAGGATGACTGCTGAAAAAGGCCGCCGGGCGCACCGGCGGCCTTTTTTTGTTGATGCGCCTTGGCGAATGGCGCGATGAAGAGCGAAGCGCTAGCCCTCGTTGGACAGGAATTGCGCGCCTCACACCAGACTCGCTGCGCATAAAAAAGCCGGCGGCCTGTAGATGCCCCGGCTTCTCAACTGCGGGGCGGGGAGACCGCCCCGGTACAACCGCGTGCTTATTCGAACTCGATGATCGCCTGATCCACGGCCAGACTATCACCGGGCGCTGCCATGATCTTGGCGACCTTGGCGTCCTGATCGGCACGCAGCACGTTCTCCATCTTCATCGCTTCGATCACCGCCAGCTCCTCTCCACCCTTGACCTCCTGACCGACCTGCACCGCCACCTTGGTCAACAAGCCCGGCATGGGCGATAGCAGGAACTTGGAGAGATCCGGCGGCTCCTTCTCCGGCATCAGAGCCTGCAAATCCGCCAGTCGCGGCGACAACACCATGACATCGGCCTGCGAGCCCCAGTGGAACAGCCGGTAGATCATGTCGCGGCGCTCGACTTGGATGCAGATCTCGGTGCCGTTCAGGGTGCCTTTGAACAGCGGATAACCGAACTGCCAATCACTGCGCACCTGATAGGTCTCATCCATGTACACCACATCGTAGCCGCCTGGCGCGGGATCCACATGCACTGGGTGTTGCTGGCCGTTCATCAGCACCACCCAGTCATTGTTGACCTTGCGCTCGTGGCCGAGTAACTGGCCGCTGGTTTGAGCGGCGCGGTCCATGTAGCGGCGGTGGATGAAGGCCGCCACCGAGATCAGCAGCGCCGGGTCATCGTGCGGCACATCAGTGGCGTGGAAGCCGTTCGGGTATTCCTCGGCGATCATGTTGGTGCTGATCCGCCCAGTCATGAAGCGGGTATGCACCATCAAGGCCGCCAGGAAGCTGATGTTGTGCTGGACGCCGCGAATGAAGAATTCGTTAAGCGCATCGCGCATGTGGGCGATAGCGCGGTCGCGGGTTGATCCATAGGTGATCAGCTTGGCGATCATTGGGTCGTAATACATCGACACTTCGCTGCCTTCGTAAATGCCGGTATCGACCCGCACCACGTCGTTTTCCTGCGGCGGCATGTATTTGACCAGCCGACCGATGGAGGGCAGGAAATTGCGGAACGGGTCTTCGGCATAAACCCGGGCTTCAATCGCCCAGCCCTTGAGCCTCACTTCTTCCTGGGTGAAAGCCAGCTTCTCGCCCGCTGCCACCCGGATCATCTGCTCGACCAAATCCAGTCCGGTGATGTATTCGGTGACCGGATGTTCCACCTGGAGGCGGGTGTTCATCTCCAGAAAGTAGAAGTTGCGCTTGGTATCGACGATGAACTCGACCGTACCAGCGGACTGATAATCTACCGCACGGGCCAGCGCCACCGCCTGTTCGCCCATCGCTTTCCGGGTTTTTTCATCCAAGAACGGGGAGGGCGCTTCCTCGATGACTTTTTGGTGGCGGCGTTGCAGCGAGCATTCGCGCTCGCCCAGATAGACGATGTTGCCGTGGCTGTCGCCCAGCACCTGGATTTCGATGTGGCGCGGTTCTTCGATGTATTTTTCGACAAACACGCGATCATCGCCGAAGGAGGAACGGGCTTCATTGGTGGCGCGCTCGAAGCCGTCCACGCATTCGGCGTCATTCCAAGCGACGCGCATTCCCTTACCGCCGCCACCGGCGCTGGCCTTGAGCATCACCGGATAGCCGATGCTGCGGGCGATCTCCAGGGCATGGTCGCCGTCCCTGATAATATCGGTATAGCCCGGCACGGTGCTGACCCCGGCTTCTTTGGCCAGAATCTTGGAGGTGATCTTGTCACCCATGGCCTCAATCGCCCGCACTTTCGGCCCGATGAAGGCGATGCCAGCTTTATCCAAGGCTTCACAGAAGGCCGCCCGTTCCGACAGGAAGCCATAACCGGGATGCACCGCTTCGGCCCCCGTGTCCTTGCAGGCCTGCACGATCCGCTCCATCACCAGGTAGCTTTGCGCGGTGGGGGGGGGGCCGATCAGCACCGCCTCATCGGCCATGCTGACATGCAGCGCATCCTTGTCCGCCTCGGAATAGACCGCAACGGTCTTGATGCCCATCTTGCGGGCGGTCTTGATGACGCGGCAGGCGATTTCACCGCGATTGGCAATGAGAATTTTCTTGAACATGCGTCAACCCCTTACAGCGGAATGTTGCCGTGTTTGCGCCACGGATTTTCGAGTTCCTTGTCCCGCAACATCGCCAGAGAGCGGCAGATGCGTTTGCGGGTGCCGTGGGGCATGATCACATCGTCGATAAAGCCGCGATGGCCAGCGATGAACGGATTGGCAAATTTTTGGCGATATTCCTCAGTGCGCTCGGCGATCTTGGCAGTATCGCCGATGTCTTGGCGGAAAATGATTTCCACCGCGCCCTTGGGACCCATCACCGCGATTTCCGCTGTGGGCCAAGCGAAGTTGACATCGCCGCGCAAGTGCTTGGAGCTCATCACATCATAAGCGCCGCCGTAGGCCTTGCGGGTGATGACGGTGACCTTGGGCACGGTGCATTCGGCGTAAGCGTAGAGCAATTTCGCGCCATGCTTGATGATGCCGCCGTATTCCTGGGCGGTGCCGGGCATAAAGCCGGGTACATCGACGAAGGTGATGATCGGGATGTTGAAGGCGTCGCAGAAGCGCACGAAGCGGGCGGCCTTGATCGAAGACTTGATGTCCAGACAGCCCGCTAGCACCATCGGCTGATTGGCGACAATGCCGACTGGCCAGCCGTCCATACGGGCGAAGCCGGTGATGATATTCTTGGCGTTTTCCGGTTGCACCTCGAAGAAATCCACATCGTCCACGACCTTCAGGATCAGCTCCTTCATGTCGTAAGGCTTGTTGGGATTGTCGGGGATCAAGGTATCCAGCGAGTAATCCTGCCGGTCAGCGGGATCGGGCGTCGGCCGGAACGGCGGTTTTTCCTGGTTGTTGGGCGGCAGGAAGTTGATGAAGCGCCGCAGCATCAGCAAGGCTTCGATGTCGTTCTCGAAGGCGCGATCGCACACGCCGGACTTGGTCGAATGGGTGATCGCCCCGCCCAGCTCCTCGGCGGTGACTTCCTCATGGGTGACGGTCTTGACCACGTCGGGACCGGTCACGAACATGTAAGACGTGTCCTTGACCATGAAGATGAAGTCGGTCATCGCCGGCGAATAGACCGCGCCGCCGGCGCAGGGTCCCATTATGACGGAAATCTGCGGGATCACGCCGGAAGCCATCACGTTGCGCTGAAAGACATTGGCATAACCAGCCAGCGAGGCGACGCCTTCCTGGATGCGCGCGCCGCCGGAGTCGTTCAGGCCGATGACCGGCGCGCCGACCTTGATAGCGTGATCCATAATCTTGCACATCTTTTCGGCGTGCGCTTCCGAGAGCGAGCCGCCAAACACGGTAAAATCCTGGCTGAACACGAACACCAGCCGACCGTTCACCGTGCCGTAGCCGGTGACCACGCCGTCGCCCGGCGTCGAGGTATCGGCCATGCCGAAGTCGTTACAGCGGTGTTCGACGAACATATCCCATTCTTCGAAGCTGCCTGGATCCAGCAGCACTTCAATGCGTTCGCGGGCGCTGAGCTTGCCGCGCTTGTGCTGCGCGTCGATGCGGCGCTGTCCGCCGCCCAGGCGCGCGGCCGCGCGTTTTTGTTCTAATTGCTGAATAATGTCATGCATAAACGCTCTCTCCTCACTGATACGGGCGTCGGTGGCAAGCCAGCGACGCCGGAAGCTGGGGACAGACCCTCGGCGATTGGCAGGCCAGGACGAGGGGGTTGTGGGGCCAGAAGCGGCGGGCGCTGTTTTGCTCCGCGCGACGGGAAGACAAAACTAGGCAAGGCAACGGACGTAAGCCGCGCAGCGGATGGGCGGAGACTAAGACGATCAAGATTAACTTTATAATTTTTTTCATTTTTTTATCTAAAGCGCAAGACAGGGGCCATAGCAGGACTGCTTGCGTCAGGTTCGCCAATTATAATAAGGTTTTTGGCGGCTTCGCGCCATGCATCTGGCGATTTTCGCGGCCTACCGCCCAAGCAGGATTCGGGGCCAACGCTTATCGAACCGTTTATCAAAAAGCCCGCCCTATTGCTGCACAAGAGTCAGCATGCACCAGGATGCGTTTTTGCTGAGATGCGCCGGCGAGTTGTTCACCCACACCGTCCTGCGACCAGTCTGGAAGGAGCGCAGGGCAAGCTGCTTGGGTATCATACTCGGCAAGTTGTTCTCCTGACCCCTGCCAAAATCGATGGATATTGCAAGCAATAGTCTGGTTCTTTACAAAAACGGCCTAGCCCGCGTTGCCGCCATTGGCGACAAACTGGATATTGAATTGGAGGATGGCCGTTCGCTGCGGGTGCGTCCCAAGGATGTGGTGCTCTTACATCCTGGCCCGGTGCGGTCGCCGCGTGATTGGGGCCAAGCCCCGACCGGTGAGGTTGAAGCGGCCTGCGAATTGCTGGACGGCGGCCAAACGACCCTGCCGGAGCTCGCGGAGCTGGTGTATGGCAGCTACAGTCCAGCCACTGCCTGGGCAGCCTGGCAGTTGTTGGAAGAAGGATTGTACTTTCAGGGTACGCCGGAGGCGGTCAGCGTGCGGCCACTGGCTGAAGTCGAGCGGGAACGCACCGCGCGCGCCGCCAAGGCTGCCGAACGCGATGCCTGGAACTGTTTTCTGCAACGGGCGCGCGCCGGGCGCTGCGCGCCGGAGGATGCGGCCTACCTGCGGGAGATCGAGGAGGTAGCGCTGGGCCAGCGCGAGCAAAGTCGCGTTTTACAAGCTCTGAACTGCGACCAGAATCCCCTGAGCGCCCATGCTTTACTCTTGCGTCTGCAGCACTGGGATGGCCAGGTGAATCCGTGGCCGAAGCGAATCGGCGCGGCGCTGACCCCGCCCAGGATCGATTTACCGCCCTTACCGGAGGAATCCCGGCTGGATTTGACGGCGCTGCCCGCCTACGCCATCGATGATGAGGGCAATACTGATCCCGATGACGCCATCAGCCTGGACGGAGATCGCCTGTGGGTGCATGTGGCCGATGTGGCCGCTATGGTCCCGCCCGATAGCGCCGCTGATCTTGAGGCGCGGGCGCGGGGCGCGACGCTGTATCTACCGGAAAGCACCGCGCCGATGCTGCCTGCGGAAGCAGTGCCGCGCCTGGCCCTGGGTCTGACCGCTGTCAGCCCGGCCTTATCCTTTGGTTGGACCTTGGATGCCGAGGGTGCGGTGACGGCAGTCACCATCGCTCCCAGTTGGGTGCGGGTGCAGCGCTTGAGTTATGCGGTGGTCGAAGCCCGGCTGGATGAGGAACCCTTCCGCAGCCTGTATGCGCTGGCGGACCGCCATCAGGAACGCCGCCGCGCCCACGGAGCCATTTTTTTGGAGCTGCCGGAGGTGAAGTTGCAGGTGGGTCCTGGTGGCGTGACCATCGCCCCGTTACCGCGCTTGCGCAGTCGGATGCTGGTGACCGAGGCCATGGTCATGGCCGGCGTGGCGGCGGCCCAATTCGCGCTGGACCACGGCCTGGAGTTTCCGTTTACCACCCAAGACGCAGTCGAGGCCACGGACCGGCAGCCAGTTGGCTTGGCGGCCATGTACGCCCTGCGGCGCAGTCTGCGACCACGCCAGTACCGCAGCCAGCCGGGACCACATGGCGGTTTGGGCCTGCCTGTTTATGCCCAGGTAACCAGCCCTTTGCGTCGCTATCTGGATCTGGTGGCGCACCAGCAACTGCGCGCCTGTCTGCGTGGCGATGCGCTGCTGGATTCCCAAGCCATCATCGCGCGGGTTGGCGCGGCGGGAGTGGCGGCGCAGGGCATACGGCGCGCCGAGCGGCTGTCACGCGAGCATTGGACGACGGTGTATCTCCAGCAGCATCCCGGCTGGCAGGGTGAGGGGGTGCTGGTGGAAAAGCGCGCGCCGCGCAGTGTGGCGCTCATTCCGGCGCTGGCGCTGGAGACGCGGGTCAAGGTCGGCGAAGCGTGCGCGCTGGACAGCACCCTAACGCTGCGCCTGACCGGTGTTGCGGTGCCAGAGCGGGAGGCGTATTTTCGGGTTGAGCCTAGCAGAGGCGGCCTGTGAGCGCCTGCTGGAAATCTCCATGACCCCTTCGGTGCTCCTGGTGGAGGACGAACCGTCCATCGCCGAAATCGTCCAGTTCGCCCTTGCCAGCGAAGGCTTCCAAGTGACGTGGCGCGCCCTGGCCCGTGAGGCCGAAGCCGCGCTGGCGGCGCAGTCTTACGATCTGGTGGTGTTGGACCTTGGCTTGCCGGACGGCTCCGGGCTGGAGCTGCTCAAGCGCTTGCGCCGGACATCGGAGGTGCCGGTAGCGATCCTGTCCGCCCGCAACGCCGAGCTGGATCGGGTATTGGGGCTGGAGCTGGGCGCGGATGATTACATCGGCAAGCCCTTCAGCCCGCGCGAACTGGCCGCCCGGGTCAAGGCGATTCTCAAGCGCGCCACCTGGCGCAACGCAGAAGCGTCCAGGATTGCCGAGGGTTCGGTTGCCTGGTTTCAGGTCGATGAGCAGCGTGCCCGCATCGTCTTTCGCGGGCGCTTGCTGGAGCTGACCCGCTACGAATATCTCCTGCTTAAAACCCTGCTAGCGCAGCCGGAACGGGTATTTTCACGCGCGCAACTCATGGATCAGGCCTGGCCCGATCCCGCCGCCAGCTTTGAACGCAGCGTGGATACCCACATCAAGACCCTGCGCGCCAAATTGCGCGCAATCGACCCAGCGCTGGATCCGATCCACACCCATCGCGGCCTGGGCTATTCGATCCAAACCGGCGACTGACTCCGTACCCTCCGGCGGCCTGGCATGCGCTTCGGTTTTAAATTGTTTCTTGGCTATTTTCTAATTGTCGGGATCGGCATTTACTTCTCGCTCAATCTGCTGGGCAACGAACTAAAGCCAGCCTTTCGCCAGTCGGCGGAAGAGACCTTGATCGACACTGCGAATCTATTGGCCGTCCTGGTGCGCGACGATGTCCTGGACGGCAGCATCGCTGATGGTCGCTTCCAGGCGCGGCTGGAAGAATACGCCGGACGCAATCCCAACGCTCAAGTCTGGACTATCGTCAAAAAGACGCTCGATCATCGCGTCTATATCACCAACGACCAGGGCCAGGTGATCTTCGATTCCCACCATCTAGCCTTGGGCCAGGACTTTTCCCGCTGGAACGATGTCTATCGGACCCTACGCGGTCAGTACGGTGCGCGCACCACCCGGATCGAGCGCAACGATGAGCGGACTTCGGTGATGTATGTGGCGGCACCGATTCGGGATGGGGAACGGATCATCGGTGTGTTGACCGTGGGCAAGCCCTCGTCCGGCGTGCAACCCTACATCGACCGGGCCGAGCACAAACTGCGCCGCATCGTGGTAATCCTGGTGGCGGCATCGCTCGCGGTCGGGCTGTTATTCTCTTGGTCTTTGGGGCGTTCCATTCACCGATTGGCCGCTTACGCCCGCGCCGCCGCCGAAGGGCGGCGCGGCGTGGCTCCCAAACGGGGCGGGCCGGAGTTGCGGGCGCTGGCAGTGGCGTTGGAGACCATGCGCGAGCGTCTGGAAGGTCGGGAGTATGTGGAACGCTATGTGCACACCTTAACCCATGAGATGAAAAGCCCGCTGGCGGCCATCGTGGGTGCCGCCGAATTGCTCCAGGATGAATTGCCCGCCGCGCAGCGGGAACGGTTCGCCACCTTAGCCGCTGGCGAGGCGGAACGGTTACGGCGATTGGTCGAGCGGCTGCTGGCCCTGGCCACCGTCGAGCAGCGCCAGGAACCGCATGAGCGGCGGCCTGTTGCGCTCCAGTCCGCCGTGCAGGAATTGCTGGCGGCGCGGGCGCCGCTCAGCGCCCGCCGGGCCTTGCGCATCGACTGCGCCGTGCCAGAAGGCGCGGTAGTGCTGGGCGAGCCGTTTCTGATCCTCCAGGCCATCGGCAACCTGCTCGATAATGCCTTGGATTTCACGCCAGAACTGGGAACGCTCACCCTGAGCGCCACGGTGGTCGGCCCGTGCTGGCGGCTGACCGTGTTCAACACCGGCGACCCGATTCCCGACTATGCCCAGGAGCGGCTGTTCGAGCGCTTCTTTTCCCTGCCCCGACCCGATACCGGGCGCAAAAGCACCGGTCTGGGATTGGCCTTTGTGAAAGAAGTCGCGCAACTGCACGGCGGAACCATCACCGTGCGCAATGTGGCGGGAGCGGATGGCCGGATGCTGGGCGTGGCCGCTGAGCTGAGTTTGCCCACCGCCTGAGCGGACGCCAGCCCAATTATTTGCGCATTGTCTCCCCTTCACCGAAGCGTCATCTTCCCCTCACGGTGCGCTCATCATGCCCCCAACCGCACCGACTAGGCTAAGCGCTCCATTGACTGTCAGGAGCCTCGTTATGAAATACGGTCTGTTAGCCAAAGTCAGCTTGATTGTTCTTATCACGCTGCTGCTCGCCACGGGTCTGACCCGGATCAGCTTTCTGGTCGATGAGCGCGTGGGGCGACGTAACCAGGTGGTCGCAGATGTGGCCGCCGGCACCGCGCGTGCCCAAACCCTGATCGGGCCGGTGCTGGTGGTGCCCTATACCCGCATCGTCAAGGTCAGCAAGCGGAGTCAAAAGGATAAAAATAAACAGATTGAAGAGGAGCAACGCTGGTCGGAGCGTCTCTATCTTTTGCCGAACGAACTGGAGCTACAGACCGATTTGGATATCAGCCAAATTCAGCGCAGCCTGTATCATGCGCTGGTCTTTAACGCTGCTGTCGCGTTCAAGGGGCGGTTCGCCGCCGCAGGCCCACTGCTCAAGGTGGCGGGGCCTCAAGAGCGGATTGTGTTCGAGGAAGCGCCACGCTTGCTGATCGGTATCAGCGATCCACGCGGCATTCTGCGGGCTCCGGCGCTGGTCTGGGCTGGTCAATCGATTGGCTTTGTGCCGGGTACTGGCGAGGACAAGATGGCCGACGGTATTCAGGCCCAGGTCAACGGCATTGACTTGTTCAAGGCGTGGTCGGTGGAGTTTGCCTTCTCACTGGACTTGCGCGGTACTGAATCCTTCGGCCTAGCACCGGTGGGCGACGCCACGCGCGTCAGCATTCGCGGCAACTGGCCGCATCCGAGCTATTACGGCCAATTTCTGCCGGAAACCCGGGAAGGGAGCGCTACCGGTTTCGCCGCCGCGTGGTCGACCACCCGTCTGGCCACCAACATGCTGCACCAGTTGACCACGTTTTTGCGCGGCGAGGGGGCGTTGGAGACGTTGATTCATGTGCGCTTCCTGGATCCCACCGACAGTTATGTGCAAACTGATCGGGCCATTAAATACGGCTTGCTGTTCATCGGCTTGACCTTTGCAGCGTTCTTTCTGTTTGAAATCCTCCGGCGGTTGGCCATTCATCCCTTCCAATACAGCCTAGTCGGCTGCGCGCTGGTCTTGTTCTATCTGCTGCTGCTGGCCTTAGCCGAGCACCTGGGTTTTGCGCTGGCCTATGGCGTCGCCACGGGCGGCTGCGTGGCGCTGCTGACTTATTATCTCGCGCATATTCTGGGCAATCCACGCTGGGGTCTGGTGTTTGGCGGGCTGATCGGCGCGGTGTTTGGGTTGCTGTACGTATTGATTAACCTAGAAGATTATGCACTGCTGGCCGGTTCGGTGGCGCTGTTTGCTGGTTTGGCGCTGGCGATGGTGTTGACCCGCAAGGTGGACTGGTACCGGCTGAGCGCTGTTAGCCCTCAGCCGGATCCGGAATGATCGGAACGCCGCCCGCTTTTCCGCAGCAGGTGAAATGCAAGTTGCGCTAAAATACCGCGTGTCCTAGTGGCTTGGGTTGAGCGGCGGGGGAGATGGTGACTAGCTGAGCCCACAGGGTGGCTATACGTATCCATCCGCATCAAGCGCCGGGTCAGTAAGCCGTAGGCACGGTGGTATGGGAGGGGGAGTCGGAAGACTTTCCCCTATCCCGATTTTTCAGGCAGCCCATTTCAGGAATTCCCATGAGTCATGCTGTGAAATACCTGCTCGATGAAAGCAGGATGCCAAAATACTGGTACAACCTCGTTGCGGATCTGCCAACCCCGCCGCCGCCGGTGCTGCATCCGGGAACGCTGCAACCGATCGGCCCGGACGATCTCGCGCCGCTATTTCCACTGTCGCTGATTATGCAGGAGGTCTCCTCCGAGCGGGAGATCGAGATTCCAGAGCCGGTTCAGGACATTTACCGGCAGTGGCGGCCCAGTCCGCTGTATCGGGCTCGCCGACTGGAACAGGCGCTGGATACACCGGCGCGGATTTATTACAAGTACGAGGGCGTGAGCCCAGCGGGCAGCCATAAACCCAACACCGCCATCCCCCAAGCGTTCTACAACAAGGAAGCCGGCATCAAACGGATCGCTACCGAAACCGGAGCCGGACAATGGGGGTCATCGCTCGCCTTCGCCGGCGCGTTGTTCGGCATTGAGGTAGAAGTGTTCATGGTGCGGGTGTCTTACCAGCAGAAGCCTTATCGCCGGGCACTGATGGAAAGCTGGGGTGCCACCTGCACGCCCTCACCCTCGGAGCGCACCGCCGCCGGTCGGGCGATTCTGGCCCAGCGGCCGGAGCATCCCGGCAGCCTGGGCATCGCCATCTCCGAAGCGGTCGAGATCGCCGCCCAGCGCGACGACACCAAGTACGCCCTCGGCTCGGTATTGAACCACGTCCTGCTCCATCAAACCGTGGTCGGGCTGGAGGCGCTGGCGCAGTTGGAGATGGCCGACGATTATCCCGATGTGGTGGTCGGTTGCACCGGCGGCGGCTCCAATTTTGCCGGTATCGCCTTTCCGTTTTTGGGCGAACAACTGCGCGGCGGCCGCGCGGTGCGCATTGTCGCAGTCGAACCGGCGGCCTGCCCCAGTCTCACGCGGGGCCGTTACGCCTACGATTTCGGCGACACCGCCCATCTGACACCGCTGACCAAGATGCACACCCTCGGCTCGACCTTCACCCCACCCGGTTTCCACGCCGGCGGCTTGCGCTACCATGGCATGGCCCCGCTGGTTAGCCACGTCAGCCGCTTGGGTCTGATTGAGGCTCGTGCCTACCATCAGCTCGGCTGTTTTGAGGCCGGCGTGCAATTCGCCCGGGTCGAGGGCATTCTGCCCGCACCAGAAGCCAACCATGCGGTGCGCGGTGCCATCGACGAGGCGCTGCGCTGCAAGGAGGAAGGTGTCAGCCGGGCGATTCTGTTCAATCTCTGCGGCCACGGCCATTTCGACATGCAGGCGTACATGGATTATTTCGCCGGCAAACTGACGGATCAAAATTACGATGAAGCCGAATTGGCGATGGCCTTGGCCGGATTGCCGTCGGTGGCGGAGGGGTGACTGAGCGCTTATGAGTCGGTTGCTCAAACCAGAATTTTCAGCCAAAACACTATCAGTTTGAGAGATTCCGCTGCTTCATCCAGCTCTAGCTGCGAGACGACCGCGAAATCGGGGGGTGGGGCGTGAGGGCGGTCCCAGAGGAGCGAGCGGCGCGCAAAACAGCGCTGTCCATGCTAGCGTTGCTCTAATACGAAGGGGATCAATTCGGTCAGCAGGGTGCGGACGGCGGCGTTTGCACCGCGCGCCGCGCCCTCGGCATCCTCGCTGGGGGCCGGGGCGGTCGCGTCAAACACCCGGCTAGCCATCACCCGCCCGCTTTGGCTATCAATGACCTTGACCCGCGCGGTCAAGCGTACCTGGCTGGGCTGGCGCATGAATTCTTGCTGGAGCCGAATGATATCCACATCCAGGCGCAGGTTGACCCCTCCTGGCGCGGGTGGCGTCACCACAGCCAGGAATGCGCCGGTAGTTTCCAGCGCACGCACCAGCACGGGTTGCAGCATCCGGGCGGGCGTATCGCTCCACAGGCTATCCCGATAATAATCCAGTTTAAGCGGTTGGCGGGTGTAGGCGATGCGGCTGGAGTCAAAGCCAGGTGCGGCCTTGGGCGTCGTAACCAGCAAGGTTTTCGTGCTGACGGGCTGGGCTGGGTTGGGTGGGAGGGCCTCGACTTCCAGCAGATAAGCTTGCGCCGGAGGCGAGGAGTCGCCTGGCAAGGCGCATCCGGCGGTGGCCAGCAGCACACCCAGCACTGCCAATCCAGAGCGGAATCGGGTGGTGGCGCTCCGCAGCCAGGGGGAATCAATCCTGCGCATCATTCGATACTCCCAATAGTTTTCGGTCAAGAATGAAGACAGTACGGGCGATGCGGCGCGCTTTGGCTATTTCTCTCCTGGCCCCGGACGGCCAGTGGGTTTGCCCAGCAGCAAAGACCGAGGATTTTGCTCCAGCAGCTCAGCCAGTTGCCGCAGATTCTTGACCAATTCGCTAGCCTGGGCCAGCAATTCATTGAGTTCTGGCAGGGTGCTTTGCCCCATCCGCTGCAATTCACGTTGTCCATCCTTCGCCATGCTGCTTAAGTTCAGGCTGGTTTGATTGAAGGTGTCGGCGGTTTTCCGCACCGATTGCGCGGCGGCGCGAAAGTCAGCTAGGGTTCCTTGCGCTTGGCTATCGAAGCCCTCGATCAACTTGCGCGCCGCTTGGGCGCTGGCGCGAAAGTCAGTCAGCGTTCCCTGCACCTGTCCGCCCAGATCGCCCGATTTTTCCAATCCCGCCAGCAGATGATCCAGAGTCTTGCCCATGCCGCGTACCCGCGTCACCAGTTCGCTGGTGAAAGTTTCGACATTGACCACAGCCTGGCCAATCTGATCGGAATGGCCAGCCAGCGCGCCGGTGACGGTGCTGACGTTGTGCAAAATGGTGGTGAAGGTGGTCTGGTTGTCATCGCCCAGCAGTCGTTCCAGCCGTCCCGACAGATTATTGACATTGGTCAGGATATTGTTGAAAGCGTCATCCAGCCGCGCCACCAGCGACGGCCCGGCCTGAATAACCGGCAGTTCCTGATCGGGCTTTTTTTCCAGTGGCGGCGACTGGGCGCTGTCGCCACTGAGTTCCACCGACGCCACGCCAGTCAGGCCACGGGTGGACAGAGTGGCGATGGTGTCGCGCCGGATCGGGGTGCCTTGTTCAATGGCCAGCACCACATCCACCTGGTCAGGATTGGCGGGATCCAGGCGGATCGATTCGACCTGGCCAACCTGCACGCCGCGATAGCGCACCGTGGCTTTGGGATTCAGGCCCGCCACGGATTCACGAAAGTAGACCCGGTAGCGGTCATACACTTTGTTCTCACCGCCCAGGGTGAGCCAGAACACCGCCAGCGAGAACGCCGCCACCAGCGCCACCACAAACAGCCCGACCAGGGTGTAATTTACTTTGCTTTGCACGCCTGTTCCGCCGCGCGGCCGCGCGGCCCCTCGAAGTAAGCCCGAATTAGGGGGTTTTCGGCCTGGGTCAGCGCGCGCATGGGCGCGTAACCGATGACCCGCTTTTCACCCAGAAACGCCACCCGGTCGGTGGCCTGCCACAGCGTGTCCAGATCGTGCGTCACCATGACCACGGTTAGTCCCAGTGAGTCGCGGAGTTGCACCACCAGTTCATCGAAGGCACCCGCGCTGATCGGATCCAGGCCAGCGGTTGGCTCGTCTAGAAATAACAGCGCTGGATCCAACGCCAGCGCCCGCGCCAGCGCCGCCCGCTTCAGCATCCCACCGCTCAGTTCTCGTGGCAGTTTAGGGCCAGCGGTGGCGGGCAAGCCCGCCAGAGCGATTTTGAGATCAGCGATTTCGTGCATGCGGCGGTCGGACAAGGCAGTATGCTCCCGCAGTGCCGCGACCACGTTGTCCCGCACGGTCAGCGAGCTGAATAAGGCCCCTTGCTGGAACAGCATGCCAAAGCGGCGGCGGAGCCGGAATGCGCCCTCTTCATCAATCCCGACGATTTCCTGACCAAAGAGCCGGATGGAGCCAGCGGCTGGCGTCAACAGCATGATAATGGCGCGCAACAGCGTGGTTTTGCCAGAACCGCTACCACCGACCAGGGCGACTATCTCCCCTTGCTGAATATCGAGATCCAGCTGTTCATGAATCACGGTCGCGCCGAACTGGGTGCGCAAACCGCGCACTGCGATGACCACCGCGCCCGGATGCGCATTTAGCGCCACAAGCCCACTCCGCCCAGAATAATCGAAAACACGGCATCGGCGGCAATCACTAGGAAGATCGACTGCACCACGCTGACTGTGGTTTGGCGTCCCACGCTGTCTGCCCCACCGCGCACCTGAAAGCCCTGATAGCAGCCAACCAGCGCGATGATCGCGGCAAAGACCGGCGCTTTACCGACGCCTATCAGAAAGGACACCGGTGTGACGACTTGCTGGAGCCGATCTACAAAATCGCTAAAACTCACTTCCAGCAGCGTGCGCGCCATCACCATGCCACCCAACAGGCTGAGCGCATCGGCGAACACCGTTAGCAAGGGTAAAGCGATCATCAGCGCCAGCAATTTGGGCAACACCAGTAAATCCATGGGCGGGATGCCCAGCGTACGCAGCGCGTCCACCTCTTCAGTGACCTGCATGGTACCGATTTGGGCGGTATAGGCGGAGCCGGTGCGCCCAGCGACAATGATGGCGGTAATCAGGGGGGCCAATTCCCGCAGCATGGTCAGCGAGACCAGTTCGACGATGAAGATATTGGCACCATACACTTTGAGCTGTTGTCCGCCCTGATAGGCGATGACCACGCCCAGCATGAACGCCAGCAGCCCGATAATAGGCAGCGCTTTGACGCCCGCATCTTCCATGTTGCCCAACAGCGCCCGCCAGCGGAACCGGCCGGGGTGCCGCACCAGCCGCGCCATGGCGATTGTTGCCTCGCCCATAAAGGCCAGGAAGGCAAGCAATCGCCCGATCTGCCATGTGACCGCGCGCCCCAGTCGTTCTAAGCGGGTGGGCGGGGTTAGCGGCGGCGGTAATGCTCCGGCGGTGGCGCGACGCTCTCGCACCAAATCCAGCAGCGCCTGATGCTCGGCGCGCAACCCAATCCACTGCACGGGCTGGCCCGCGCGTTCACGCTCGGCGACCAGATTGAGCAAGAATAATGTGCCCGTGGTGTCGAGTGCGCGAAGGCCGGAGCAATCCAGCCGCACGTCGCCAGTGGGCCAGCGCAGTGTCGGCCACTGCCGATCCAGCCCCGCAACACCATCCAGCGTCCAGAAACCCGTACACACGCAAGATTCCGCCGTGCACCGCAGCGTGGCGGGATCAGTGGCTGGGGTCAGGGGGAGAGAGGAGAGCATTGTGTGGCAGATTTTTAGCTTGTGTAGGCCTTAACGCGGATTCAAGCGCCGCCAGGCCGCTGGATCTTGCTGACCGCCCGCCTTAGCCCAGATACCGCGCTTGGCCTTTTTAGCTTCGGCTTGCGCTTGACGGTAAGCGGGGGAGTGGTTGTATTGCTCATACACAATGGCGCGCCCCTGTTGCACCAGTTCCAGCCCGGCGTCTCGCTCGCCAATGAACACTTGAGCGACGGTCCGGCCATACTGGTCCCGGTCCATCACCCGTAGCGTGATCGACCCGAAACGGGGAAGCAGGCCGCGCAGCGCCTCGCGCGAACGGTCGCCCCACGGCTCCTGCTTCATCTCCGGCGCGTCGATTCCGAACACCCGCACCTTGATTTCTCCAGCGGGACAGTCGGCGACCAAGGTGTCGCCATCGTGGACGGCGGCGACGACGCACGTCAGTTCCGCGCCCCTGGCCGTGGCCGAGGGCAGCGCCTTGGGCTCGCGCAGCCAGTAGCTGAGCGCGACGACCGTGATCGCCAAGCCGACCACGATCCACGGCGAGCTATTTTTCCGGCGGCGGGCGCGGTTGAATTCACCGCGCAGCAGGCGTTGCAGCAGTGTGAGCAACTCTTGTTTCACGAAGATGGTCGGCGTGATAGGCGAGATGCTCGCCGATGAAGGTGGCGATGAAGTGGTAACTGTGGTCGTAACCGTCTCGCCAACGTAGGGTCAGCGGCAAGTTGCGGGCGGCGCAGATCCGCTCCAGCGAGTTGGGATGCAATTGCTGGGCGAGAAATTCGTCGTCTGTTCCCTGATCGACCAACAACGGCATGGCCGTCGCGCCGTCCTCGATCAACCGAACCGCGTCGTAAGCGGCCCAGGTCTCGCGGTCGTTGCCCAGATAGGCCTTGAAGCAGCCTTGTCCCCAGCCGCACGCCATCGGATGACAGATCGGCGCGAAAGCGGACACCGAACGATAAAGGCCCGGTTCCTTTAGGGCGCAGATCAGCGCGCCGTGACCGCCCATCGAATGGCCGGTGATGGCGCGCGCGCCGGTCAGCGGCAGTTGCGCCTCGACCAGCGCCGGCAACTCGCGGGTGACGTAATCGTACATGCGGTAATGGGTCGACCACGGCGCTTGGGTGGCGTTGACGTAAAACCCCGCGCCCTGGCCGAGATCGTAGCGTTCCGGCGCGTCCGGCACGCCTTCGCCGCGCGGGCTGGTGTCGGGGATGACCAGCGCCAATCCCAACTCCGCCGCATAGCGCTGCGCGCCAGCCTTGACCCGGAAATTGTCGTCGGTGCAGGTCAGGCCGGACAGCCAGTAGACCGCCGGGACTTTTTCCTTTTCGGCGAGCGGCGGCAGATAGACCGAAAACGTCATGTCGCAATCGCAGGCTTGCGAGCGGTGGCGGTAGCGGTTCAGCCAGCCGCCGAATTCCTTGATGGCCTCGATTTTCTCCACGCGCCGCTCCTAAAACAGGATGACCGAACGGATGCTCTTGCCTTCGTGCATTAGATCGAAGGCGGTATTGATGCCTTCCAGCGGCATCGTATGCGTCACCATCTTATCCAGTTCGATCTTGCCCTGGAGATAACTGTCCACATAACCGGGCAACTGGCTGCGGCCCTTGACGCCACCGAAGGCGGTGCCTTTCCAGGTGCGGCCGGTGACCAGTTGGAACGGCCGGGTGCGAATCTCTTGTCCGGCTCCGGCCACGCCGATGATGGTCGAAACGCCCCAGCCCATGTGGCAGCACTCCAAGGCCTGGCGCATGACGTTGACGTTGCCGATGCACTCGAAGGAGTAATCGACGCCGCCATCGGTCATTTCCTTGATCGCCTCGACCAGATCGCCGCTCAGGTCTTTCGGATTGAGCGTATCGGTTGCGCCCAAGGCGGTCGCCAGGGCGAATTTGTCGGGATTGAGATCGACGGCGATGATGCGTCCCGCTTTCGCCATCACCGCGCCCTGAATCACCGACAGGCCGATGCCGCCAAGGCCGAACACCGCGACCGTCGCGCCTGGCTCGACCTTGGCGGTGTTCAACACCGCGCCGATGCCGGTGGTGACGCCGCAGCCGAGCAGGCAGACCTTATCCAGCGGCGCGGCCGGATTGATCTTGGCCAGCGCGATTTCCGGCACCACGGTGTATTCGGCGAAGGTCGAGCAACCCATGTAGTGAAACAGCGGCTGGCCTTTGCAGGAAAAACGGCGGGTACGATCGGGCATGTAGCCAGTCCACACGGTGGCGGCGATGGACTGGCACAGGTTGGATTTGGCGGAGCGGCAATAGGCGCATTCGCCGCACTCCGGGATATACAGCGGGATGACATGATCGCCGGTTTTCAGGTCCTTGACGCCAGGCCCGCACTCGACCACCTCGCAGCCGCCCTCATGGCCCAGAATACAGGGAAACGCCCCTTCGGGATCGTCGCCGGACAAGGTGAAGGCGTCGGTGTGACAGACGCCGGTCGCCACCACTTTCAGCAAAACCTCACCCTGTTTTGGGCCTTCGACTTCAACCTGCTCGATGGAAAGCGGTTTTTTCGGTTCCCAGGCCACGGCGGCGCGTGCTTTCATCGGTTGGATTCCTTAATGGCTGTGGATGGTCGGATGCGGTTACTTGGCCGCCGCCAGCGCCTGCTCCAGATCGGCCAGAATGTCGTCGATATGCTCGATGCCGATGGACAGCCGCACCAGATCCTCGCTGACGCCGGCCTTGGCCAGTTCCGCCGGCGACAGTTGCCGGTGAGTGGTGGTCGCTGGATGGCAGGCCAGCGATTTGGCGTCGCCGATGTTGACCAGGCGGACGATCAGTTGCAGGGCGTCGATGAACTTGGCCCCGGCCTCGCGCCCGCCCTTGATGCCGAAGCTCAGGATGCTGGAGCCGCGCCCGCCCATGTACTTGTCCACCAGCGGTTTCGCCGGGCTGTCGGGCAGCGCCGGATAGTTGACCCAAACCACTTGCGGATGATCGCGCAGGTAGGCGGCGGCCTTGACGGCGTTTTCGCAATGGCGGTCCATCCGCACCGGCAGGGTCTCGATGCCTTGCAGGATCAGGAAGCTGTTGAACGGCGAGATCGCCGCGCCGGTGTTGCGCAGCGGCACCACCCGCGCCCGGCCGATGAACGCCGCCGGGCCTAGCGCTTCGACGTAGACCACGCCATGATAGGAGGGATCGGGTTCGTTCAACCGGACAAAGCGGGCTTTGTGTTGATCCCACGGAAAGCGCCCGGAATCGACGATGACGCCGCCGATACTGGTGCCGTGGCCGCCCATGTATTTGGTCAGGGCGTGAACCACGATGTCGGCGCCATGCTCGAACGGTCGGCACAGATAGGGGGTCGGCACGGTGTTGTCCACGATCAGCGGCACGCCGTGAGCGTGCGCGACTTGGGCGAGCGCGCCGAAATCCACCACGTTGGCCGCCGGGTTGCCGATGGATTCGCAGAACACCGCCTTGGTCTTGGCATCGATCAACCGGCCCATCGCCTCCACATCGCGATAATCGGCGAAGCGCGCCTCGATGCCGAAGCGCGGCAGGGTGTGGGCGAACAGGTTGTAGGTGCCGCCGTACAGGGTCGAGGTGGTGACGATGTTGTCGCCGGCCTCGGCGATGGTCATGATGCTGTAGGTGATCGCCGCCATGCCGGAGGCCACGCCCAGCGCGCCGACGCCGCCTTCCATAGCCGCCACCCGCTGCTCCAGCACGGCCGTGGTGGGATTCATGATTCGGGTGTAGATGTTGCCCGGCACCTTCAAATCAAACAAGTCTGCACCGTGCTGGGTATCGTCAAAGGCATAAGACGTTGTCTGATAGATGGGTACCGCAACCGCCTTGGTAGTGGGTTCTGGCGTATAGCCGCCGTGGATGGCGATAGTTTCGATTTTCATAGGCGGGGGTTCCGTCGAGGTTAGGGAAGGATTGCTAAAGTCTGGACGGAGCCATCAGGAAATGTCCAGTCCGGCCAGGCCATAGCTCATCCCTTGTAAGCATAGCCAGGCATAGCCAGCGGCGAGTAAATCGTCGAACATGATCCCGAAACCACCGCCAATCCGTCGATCTGCTTGTCGAATCGGCCAGGGCTTGAGAATATCGAAGAACCGAAACAGGGCAAAGCCGATCACGAGCCACAACCAGCCCGGCGGGGCGGCGATCATGGTAACGAAATAGCCGACCACTTCATCCCACACGATGGCGGGATGGTCGTGAACGCCCAGATCGCGGGCCGTGCGGTCGCAAATCCAAACACCCAGTGCGAAGCCGATCACGGTCAGCAGTAGATAGGTCCACAGCGGTGTCGGTTGGGCCAGCAGGTACAACGGAATCGCTGCCAAAGTGCCGAAGGTGCCAGGCGCTTTGGGCGCGCAACCGGAACCGAAACCGAGCGCGAGAAAATGCACCGGATCGCGGAAGACGCGCGCGCAAGGCTTGGGGGTGGCTGTGCGTGGAGTTGGCGCGGGTGGGGTTGGGGCCGTCACGGGCTTGGTCATGGCGAGCGAACCGGCTTTCGTTTGGGGACGATGGAAAAGGCAAAGCCCCGGATAGGGCGGGGCTTTGTCGCCAAAGCTTTTGATGGAAGGCTGAGCTTAATCGAGCTTTTTCACCAGCGTGGCCTGCGGGCCTTTGGGGCCAGCTTTGGCGTCGAATTCCACACGCTGATTTTCAGCCAGGGTTCGAAAACCCTTGCCGTCGATGACCGAGTAGTGAACGAAGACATCGCTGCTGCCGTCTTCGGGAGCAATGAAACCAAAGCCCTTTGCTTCGTCAAACCACTTTACAGTACCGGTGCGCATCAATAAAAACCTCAAAGCACTGTTTCCTGGTTGCCGGTCCTTGGCGCTTGCGATCCGCATTACCTTTGGGGCGGTGCGGATCCAGCGAGACCGACGCCGCGCATGTTGGGGTATCAACTCCCTGCCCGCAGGCGAAAGTACGCGAAAGCCCCACAGCGCGCAAGTAGGATGACCGCCGTTCCGCGCCAGCCGATTTAGCCCAAGGCTTGGCGGGGTAATTCACCAGCGATTGATGGGAAATGACTGTGGAAAATTTGGTGAGGGCGTTGTATGCGCGTCTGCCCGATTGTGTTTTGCGCGACCGTGGAGTTTTCGCGCGCCGCCTGCGCGAATTACGTCGGCGCTCGCGCGAGGGCAAGGCGGTGGATCGGGGCTTGGAGCAATTGGCAACGGAGATGGATGCCGCCGCCGTGCGGTTGCGCGGGCGCCGGGCGGCCTTACCGACGCCGGACTTCGACGACAGCTTGCCGATCAGCGCCCACCGCGCCGCCATAGCTGCCGCCATCCGCGATCATCAAGTGGTGGTGGTCTGCGGGGAAACCGGCTCTGGCAAAACCACCCAGTTGCCTAAAATCTGTCTGTCGCTCGGCTTGGGCGCGGCGGGCTTGATCGGCCACACCCAACCGCGCCGCATTGCCGCTCGCTCGGTGGCGACGCGGATTGCGGCCGAGCTGCAAACGACGGTCGGCGCGCAGGTGGGCTATAAGGTGCGTTTTTCCGACCGGACGGGTCCCGACGCCGCTATCAAACTGATGACCGACGGCATTCTGTTGGCGGAGACCCAGAGCGACCGGCAATTGGAGCAATACGAGGTCATCATCCTCGACGAAGCCCACGAACGTAGCCTGAACATCGACTTTTTGCTGGGCTATCTCAAGCGGCTGCTGCCGCGCCGACCCGATCTGAAGCTGATCATCACCTCGGCGACCATCGACCCAGCACGCTTTTCCCGCCATTTCGACGCTGCGCCGGTCATCGAAGTGTCCGGGCGAGGTTATCCGGTGGAGGTGCGCTATCGGCCACTGCTGGCGGAAGACGAGGATGAGCGCGACCGCGATTTGCAGCAGGCGATTTTGGATGCGGTGGATGAAGTCTGGCAGGAAGGGCCGGGCGATATTTTGGTCTTTCTGTCCGGCGAGCGGGAAATCCGCGAAACCGCCGAAGGCCTGCGCAAGCATCACCCGCCGAACACCGAGATTGTGCCGCTGTACGCCCGGCTGTCGGCCGCCGAGCAAAATCGGGTGTTTCAGCCCCACAGCCGGCCGCGCATCGTGCTGGCGACCAACGTGGCGGAAACCTCGCTGACCGTGCCGGGCATCCGCTACGTCATCGATCCGGGCATGGCGCGGATCAGTCGCTACAGCCCGCGCGGCAAGATTCAGCGCCTGCCGGTGGAGAAGATTTCGCAAGCCAGCGCCAACCAGCGCGCCGGCCGTTGCGGGCGGGTGATGGCGGGCATCTGCGTCCGGCTGTACGCGGCGGAGGATTTTCAGTCCCGCCCGGCGTTCACCGACCCGGAAATTCTGCGGACGCATCTGGCGGCGGTGATCCTGCAAATGAGCGCCCTGAATCTGGGTCGGCCGGAGGACTTTCCTTTTGTCGAGCCGCCCGATTCCCGCCAGATCAGCGACGGGTTCCGGCTGCTGTTCGAGTTGCAGGCGGTGGACGAGCAGCGGCGCATCACCGAGTTGGGTCGGCAACTGGCGAAATTGCCGGTCGATCCGCGTCTGGGCCGGATGCTGCTGGCGGCGCAGCGGGAAAGCTGCTTGCGCGAGGTGCTGGTCATCGTCGCGGCGCTGGCGATTCAAGACCCGCGCGAACGGCCGCTGGACAAGCAGCAGGCGGCGGACGAGAAGCATCGCCGGTTTCGCGACGAGCACTCCGATTTCATGGCGCTGCTCAAGCTCTGGGATTACTACCACGAGCAAGCGCGCCAACTGTCGAAGAACCAGTTGCGCAATTTGTGTCAGGCCGATTATCTGTCCTTCGTGCGGATGCGCGAATGGCATGACCTGCACCAGGAATTGCTGGGGCGGGTCACCGAGATGGGCATGCGGCTCAACGACGAAGCGGCGCCTTACGACAGCTTGCATCGGGCGCTGTTGACCGGCTTGCTCGGCCATCTCGGCTTGAAGCAGGAGGAGAACGCCTATCTCGGCGCGCGGGGTCGGAATTTCTACCTGTACCCCGGCTCCGGCCTGTTCAAAAAACGGCCGCGCTGGGTGGCGGCGGCGGAGCTGGTGGAAACCACCCGGCTGTACGCCCGCACCGTGGCGCGCATCGAGCCGGAATGGGTGGAAGGGCTGGCGGAACACCTGCTGAAACGCAGCTACGCCGAGCCGCATTGGGAGAAACGCTCGGCGCAAGTGGCGGCAATCGAGCGGGTCACGCTGTACGGTCTGCCGATCATCGCCAATCGCCGGGTCAACTACGGCCCGCTCGATCCGGCCCTGGCGCGGGAAGTCTTTATCCGCCACGCGCTGGTCGAGGGCGAATTTCACTGCAAGGCCGCGTTTTTCCAGCACAACCGGCAACTGCTGGCGGAGTTGGAAGAGCTGGAAATCCGCGCCCGCCGCGATCTGACGGCGGATGAGGAGGCGCTCTACCGCTTTTACGACGCGCGGATTCCCGAAGGCATTTACAGCGGTCCGACCTTCGAGACCTGGCGCAAGCAGGTGGAACGGGAAAATCCGCGCCTGCTGTTTCTGGACCGGGCCGCGCTGCTGGCGGAAGCCGGGCCGGCGGCGGATGGCGAGCGGTTTCCCGATCATCTCGATCTCGACGGTTTGCAATTGCCGCTGGCCTATCGCTTCGAGCCGGGCGCGGAGGATGACGGCGTGACCCTGACCGTCCCGCTGGCGGCGGTCAATCAGGTCGATCCGAAGCGGCTGGACTGGCTGGTGCCGGGCTTGCGGGCGGAGCGGATGGCGGCCTTGCTGAAATCCTTGCCGAAAGCGGTGCGGCGGAATTTCGTGCCGGTGCCGAATTACGTCCAGGCCCTGCTTGAAGTGATCGAACCGGACGGGCGATCGCTGACCGAAGCGATGACCGAGCGCTTGCAGCGGATGACCGGGGTGCGAATTCCCGAGGACGCCTGGAATTTCGACGCCGTGCCGCCCCATCTGCGGATGCGCTGCCAGGTGGTGGACGCCGATGGCAAGGCGCTCGCGGTCGGGCGTGACTGGGAAGCGATTCAGGCGCAATTGCGCGGCGAGGCCCGAACCCGCTTCGCCGCGTTGCCGACCCCGGAGTTCGAGCGGGAGCGCGTGCGGGACTGGGATTTTGGGGAGTTGCCGGAAGCGGTCAGTTTCATCCGCAACGGGATTCGGTTGCGCGGCTATCCGGCGCTGGTGGCGGAGCCGGATGGCACGCTTGCGTTGCGTCTGCTCGATTCGCCGACGCGGGCTGAGAGCGTGACGCGGGTCGGATTGCGCTTGCTGATCGCTTGGCGCTTGGGGCCGGTCTACAAGCAGCTCGCGCGCGATCTGCCACGGTTTCAGCAGATGACCCTGCACTATGTCGGCTTGGGCACGCAGGAGGCGCTGCGCACGGACCTGCTGGACGCGATAGTGGAGCATGCTTTTTTACACGATCAGCCGCTGCCGCGTGATCGGGCGGCGTTTGAGGCGTTGCTGGAGCAGGGCAGGGCCAGATTGCCTGCGGTCCGCTTAGCCATTTGCGAGACCGCCATTGCCATTCTGAGCGCTTATCATGAAGTGCGTCGGGCGGTGGCCGCCGCCGATTCACCGGTGTCAGCCGAGGCGTTAGGGGATGTGCGCGAGCAACTGGCATGGCTGGTGTATCCGGGCTTTCTTAGCCGAACCTCGCCGGAATGGCTGCCGCAGGTACCGCGCTATTTGCGTGCTATCCATGTGCGGCTGCAAAAGCTTTGGCAGGCACCGGATAAGGATCGGCAGCGCAACGGCGACATCGCGCGGCTAGCGGCGCTGTGGCGACAGCAGGCCAAACGCAATGCCGCCGACGAAAAATACGATTCTGAATTACTCCGTTTCCGCTGGCTGTTGGAGGAGTTACGCGTTTCCCAGTTTGCTCAGGAGTTGAGGACGTTGGTGCCGGTGTCGGTCAAGCGGCTGGAGGAACAGTGGGAGAAGGTGCGGCGGGGGTGAGGGAGGGATCAGTGGTATGCGCTACCCAGTTTTCCAATATCCGTTCCGGTAGGCGCTCGAAGTCCTAAGGGTGACTGCCGTCAGCGAGCGGGGTTGCGGCGGATGGTGTGAGGTTTCGCTAGAATGTACATGTCTATTGTGCGTTTTTATGGAGCTTGCCGATGCTTTCTAGCAACGTAACCAGGTTGCCGCGCCTCGTGGCGGTGGGTCAGGGCTTTCGTGGTTGGGAGGCCGACAACGAAGGTTATACTGCCAGTAAAAACCATCAAGTTCGGGTAGTTACTATGGTTCGCGGCATTTTTTCGTGGATAGGCAGAAACCGTATAATCACTTGTTAGAACTGGTCAGGTGCGACGGGTTTAAAGTCGTATGGCGGCTGTTCTTCCGGGTTCCAGTGTTGTCGTGGAACAGTGCTTCGCATGGTTACGGAAAGAGCCATAGCCAGTGCTTCGCAGTGAATTGAGCAAAGCCATCATCCAGTGCTTCGCAAGGAAACGAGGGTCGTGGCTGAGGCGGACAGATGGGTTTGTTCAGGGTTCTGTGAGTTCCAGATTCGGCTGCAGGTGCTCTGGGCTGCAGTCCGTTCCGTAACTTCTGGAGAGTCTGGCCGGGTCGAGCGTGAAGCCGGCGCACGCACCGGAAGAGATCTGTTCCCCGAGGTTCGTGGCAGGATGGTTGGCTGGGTTGGTGCATGGTCTGGGGTCCGGTGCGCTGGTACCGGGAAGGGCTTTCGTAGCCAGCCGAAGCGGGGTAAAGTTCGCCAGAGCCCTCTGCCGTCTGGCCGGGCGCAGCAGCCTGTCCCGGTGCACGCGAGGCACCCACCGATGGAGTGAACACCGTGGGAGCAATTGACCTGGCAGGCCATTGGCAGGACGGTCTGCATAGGAGCAGCAGCCTGTTCAATATCGGGGCTTCGGCCACGTCCGAGGTGGTTGCGGCAATTCCTACCGGCTTGATTTTTCTAACACTTAGCTCCACGCGGACGCCACCGCTTCGCGGCGCCGCCGGTGAGCACGGAAGTTAGCTCTCACAAGGAGAACCACATGCCATACCTGAACGTAAGAGTTTCTACACCTGAGTCCGCTGAAACTGCGGAAAAGTTCGTCGCAGTGCTGATGAAGCATACGAGTGAGGTGCTGGGAAAAAAACCTGAAGTGACTTCCATCGAAGTGGATTTCATACCGCCAAACAATTGGTTTGTTGGTGGTGCGCGCGTCAGCGAGGCAAAAGCTGTTACGTTCTATTTGGACATAAAAGTTACCGATGGAACAAACACAAAGGCAGAGAAGGCGAAATACGTAAAGAATGTGTTCGCTGATTTTGAGGCAATTCTTGGCCCAATTACTCCAGCCAGTTATATCGTTATCCATGATGTACGTGCAGACTCCTGGGGTTTTCAGGGGCGCACGCAAGAATATCGGTTTATTCAATCTCAACCGTTATGAGCTAACAATCGCTTCGAGAGGGACGCTCCGCCGAAAAGCCGGCTCCGCGCCCCTCAAGCTAAACGTTGGGCCCCAGCTTGCCCACCACGAAGGCCATGCCCGACAACTTGCTTGCTTCGGAAGCTCCTACACCCGGTGTCTTCGCCGCTGCTCTTACAACGTGGCGCACGGAGAATTTGTCCCCGGCGGCCGTTGCGCCTATCGGCGGGTGGCACCGTGGCGGTCGAGTGAGGTTCGGCCCGGCGGTCGTTTACAAGAATTTGCGGCCGTACGCAACGCGTAATGCAGTCGTGCGTTTTGGCGTTAGGTCAGGCGCGCGTTGCTGGCCCAACAATGCGTTGCAGCCGACAGCCAACGGCCTTTCGCGTTTTGGCCGTCATTTCATTCTGGCCAAAACGCGTCAAGCCGCTGTCTGCGGCTGAACACAACGTTAGGGGGAAATATGTGGAAGAAGGTGCTCTCTGTTCTTGGCTTTATCGCCATACTGATCGCAGCAAGTATTGGGGGCCAGATCGGCAAGGAGGTTGGAAAAGCAGCGGTTTCCCCGTCTAAGCCAAGCCCACAAGAAGTAGAGGCGAAACTGACAGAAGGGTTTACTCAAGCCGCGAATCAGTACAAACAGAAATTGCCAATGATGGTCGATCAAGACACCCGATTAGATACAGTGACGGTTGGGCCTGGGCCGAGGATCGTTTATCACCATGCTTTCCCAAAATACACGTCAAGAGATATTGAAGCAAATTGGCTTCAAACGAATCTCCGACCAGAGGTTGTTCGGAAAATCTGTGCCAGCGCCGACATGAAAAAATCTCTCCAATATGGTGGCATTTATGCATACGCTTATTCTGGAAGTGATGGGGTCGAAATCACCCGTTTTGAAATCGGCAATAATGACTGCGGGTTTCCAAGAATCACCCCCTAACCTGGCGCTCAACCTCGCTCCTTTCAGTCGCTGGACGCTGCGCGATAAAGCCGCGCAGCGCCGGTTAGCTCTACGTTGTCGCGGACGCTTCGCGCCCGCGACAACGGGGCGGCGGATACGATCCGCTGCTTGCGCGGCGCGAAGCGCCGCACAACCACGCGGATCAAGCCGACTTCGGGCGGAAAAGCCTGCGGCTTTACCGCCTCTCGCGGCTTATCCGCCGCCCCGTTAGGTGCTAATGACTACAGACCCATGTAAAATGACTGCATGAAAAACTTACCCCACCCTATTCAATATCAAGGCAGTAAACGGAATCTAGCCCCCGTTATTTTGCGCTATATTCCTAAAGCTGTTAATTGCTTAATAGAGCCCTTCTCAGGTTCTGCTGCGATCAGCATAGCCGTCGCTGCGCAACAAATGGCTAAGTCCTATCTCATTAACGACCTGAATAAACCATTGACAGAACTATTGCAGTTGATTGTTGAATCACCTGTTGAAACGTCTTCGTTTTATGAAGATATTTGGAACAAACTGCATGATGATTCAATCGGGCATTACTATAAGATTCGTGAAGAATTCAACCTGACCCAAAATCCCCGGTTATTTCTCTATTTACTGGCGCGATGTGTTAAAGGTTCGGTTAGGTATAACTCAGACGGTTTATTTAATCAAAGCCCTGACAAAAGGCGAAAAGGCACTCGCCCTGCAACAATGAGAGCTAATATTTTAGGTGTCTCGTCTTTACTAAAAGGTAAAACTGCGTTTTCATCTTTGGATTACAGGGAAGTACTAGCCAAAGCCAAACCAAACAACCTTGTGTATATGGATCCGCCATATCAAGGCGTATGCGGAGAACGGGATTGCCGTTATTTTTCAGGCATTTGTCATGATGATTTTGTCAGCGCACTAGAACAACTTAACGCGAAGGAAATTTCTTATATCGTCAGTTATGACGGGCGTAGAGGCAACAAAACGTTTGGGGAGTGTTTACCTCACTCGCTTAGGCTTACCCATGTTGAATTGGAAGCGGGGCGCTCTAGTCAAGCGACTCTGCTTGGACTAGACGAGATCACTTACGAATCTTTATATCTTTCCCGTGCCCTGACAGAAAAGCTAGGCTACAACCCTAAAGATTATCACCTACCCAAAGTGCAACAGCTTACTTTGTTCGAGCCTAGCTGCCACTATGCTTGAGCTGCCCAAAGAATTTATAGACCTTTGCCGTTCTGTAAACTGCCAAACGACCAAAGACAGTTATTGACCATATCCTCAAGCATGGTTTTATCACGACCGACGAACTAAAAGAAACTTACGGTTATAACCACCCTCCGAGAGCTGTCAGGGATGTGCGGGAACATAGTATTCCACTTGAAACATTTCGAGTCACAGGTTCTGATGGGCGAAAAATTGCCGCTTACCGCTTTGGAAATACAAGCACAAACAGGTTTACCAAGCTTTCTGGCAGAACTGGACTATCAAAGAAAATCAAAGATGCCCTCGTCGAAAAATACGGTTGTAAGCGCTTCATCTATCTTGAAGAAATGGATGAGAGGGAGTTGCAAATCGACCATCGCGTTCCTTACGAAGTTGACGGCGATGGCGATAGCACCGAGCTTGTTCCTGAAGCTTTTATGTTGCTCTCCGGTTCAGCAAACAGGGCAAAATCGTGGTCCTGTGCGCATTGTGAAAATTGGAACGGCCTAAAAGACCGGATGGTTTGCCTTAGCTGCTATTGGGCATATCCAGAAAACTACAACCATATTGCTATGCGTCAAATTCGCCGGGTTGATCTCATTTGGCAAGGCGATGAAATTGATACTTACGACAAGCTACAAACCAAAGCACGTTTGCTCGACAAGGAAATCCCATCGTTTATCAAAGAAATCATTGAAAATGAGATCAATCGTAAACGCACCTAACCCGACGCTCCAGCGGACTTCGCTACGCTTCGCCGCTCATCTCCTCGTTGTCGCGGACGCTTCGCGCCCGCGACAACGGGGCGGCGGATACGATCCGCCGCCCCGTTAGGCCTCACTGACCACAGACCATGGCCACTCCATCAGGTTGGTTCTTCTGGGCGGCACTGTCGGCGGTGTTTGCTGCCCTCACTGCGATCTTCGCCAAGATTGGAATCCAAGGCGTCGACTCGGACCTCGCAACACTTGTACGCACCGTCATCATCGTTTTCCTGCTCGCTGCGTTCGTATGGCTAGCCGACGAGTGGAGCAACCCGCTTTCCCTCTCCGCCAGAACCTGGTTCTTTCTTGCCTTGTCAGCACTCGCTACTGGCGCCTCCTGGGTGTGCTACTTCCGGGCTCTGCAACTCGGCAATGCATCACAGGTGGCCCCAGTGGACAAGTTCAGTCTTGTCCTTGTCGCGATCTTTGCATTCGCCTTTCTCGGTGAGCGCCCGTCACCCAGAGAATGGGTAGGCATCGCTCTCGTTGCCGCGGGAGTGCTAACCCTGGCTTTCAAGCGCTGACACATGCGGCCTAACATGTCGTTCAACCGGACGCCCTACGGCAGCCGTCCATGCCCGCGCTGCGCACAGGTCCATGATGCTCCGCCGGGCATGGCCGTCTGCCTTGGCGCGCCGGTTAACTCTACGTTGTCGCGGACGCTTCGCGCCCGCGACAACGGGGCGGCGGATACGATCCGCTGCTTGCGCGGCGCGAAGCGCCGCACAACCACGCGGATCAAGCCGACTTCGGGCGGAAAAGCCTACGGCTTTACCGCCTCTCGCGGCTTATCCGCCGCCCCGTTAGGCGTCTGAATCCACTAATCCTCTGCGCTCACATGGAAATTCGACCTGCTCACGAAAGCGATGCGCCATTGCTCGCCATGCTCATCTCGAAGTCGAACACGGATGTTGCGCTGAAATTCGGAATCACAGCCGAGAACTGCCCAAAGCATCCATCATTTTGCCAACCTGAGTGGCTTGCCAATGATTTCGCTCGAGGAGAGATCTACTTCATTGCGTACGAAGCGGAGCGACCAATCGCCTGTGTGGCTACCGAGTACCCATCACCGGAGATCGCATATCTGAATCGGCTTGCAGTACTGCCCGCGCACAGAACGAAGGGAGTCGGCACGTCACTTGTCAAATTCGTAGTGGAAAGAGCGCGAGAACGCGGAACGAAGACTGTAAGCATAGGAGTCATTGGCGAACATGCTGCGCTCCAAGACTGGTACGAAGGTCTCGGCTTCGTAGGCGGTGAGACTAAACACTTTCCGCATCTCCCATTCTCAGTCAAGTACATGGCATATGCGCTCACAGACGCCTAACCACTCGCTCAAGCTGAGCGCCAACGGCGTGTCACGCCGTTGGTGCCAGCTTAGCTCGAACGTTAGCCCGCTTGAGCATCCTCCTCACCTCTGCCATATAGCCCCAATGAAGTGTCTCGTTGTTATCGCTCATCCTGTTTCAGATAGTCTTTGCCAATTCATGGCACAGTCCGCAGTCGCGGCACTCAAGGCTGCCGGTCATGTGGTACAGGTCGAAGATCTTTACCAATCTGCTTTTCCACCAGCGCTTACGCTTGCCGAGCGTCAAAGCTACTACAGTCCATCATTTGAGACAGTTGCTGTTCAGCCTCAAATTGACCGCCTGCTGTCTGCTGAAGCACTGGTTCTTGTCTTTCCTACTTGGTGGTTTGGTTTTCCCGCCATACTCAAGGGGTGGTTTGACCGCGTGTGGGCACCCGGTGTCGCCTACGATCACGCCAGCGACCTCGGTCCAATCAAACCACGGCTTCACCATCTGAAGAGAACACTTGCCGTTACTTCTCTTGGCGCTCCTTGGTGGGTTGATCGCTTGCTGCTTCGGCAACCGGTAAAACGGGTACTGAAAACAGCCCTCTTGGGTACCTGTGCGCCTGCTTCACAGCTTGAAATGCTATCGCTTTACAAAGCGGAGCGTCTCACAGAAAACCAAGTTCGGTTATTCTGTTCGCGTATCGAAAGAGTCCTTTCCAAATGGTCATAGTCGTTTCCTGCCTGCTGGCTAACCCTTCGTTCCAGCCGACCGCCCAAAAGCTGCGCTTTTGGGTTCCCTCCGCGCTGCGCGCTTCGGCGGCGGCTGAACTCAAACGTTAGGCATAACCACTGATTGACCACTATTCAGGTCATCGCATTAAAAATACATCTAAGCTCGGTGACATGAAAAAACTAGCCACAAACACATTCCGCGTTAAGCTATTCAATAAACTGATGGGCTTTGCTAGCGCACTCCAAAACATACCCGCGAAGATAACACCTCCGCCTTTTAGGCTCATGCAAATTGGCTCGCTGTTTTGGCAATCCCGTGCATTGTATGTGGCAACCAAGCTCGGATTGGCTGATGTGCTTGGCGACGCTGAGAAAAGTACGCAGGAAATTGCCACGGTCTTACAACTTCATGAAGACCATCTTTATCGGTTGATGCGGATGTTGGGTTCATTAGGAATTTTCGATGAAACCGCTCCGCGCGTGTTCAAGAACTCCAAAACCTCTGCATTTTTGCGCCAAGATAACCCCAAAAACGTGCGTGCCATGATCTTGATGCACAACTCACCGGAAATGACTAAACCGTGGCTGGAGTCTTTGGAGGAAAGTGTCCGTGACGGCGGTGTGCCATTTTCCAAAGTGCATGGCGTTGATCTATTTGGCCATATGGATCAGCACAAAGACTTTGATCTGTTGTTCTCCCAGGCAATGGATAGCGTGGAAAACCTCACCGGCAACTTGTTCTTGGAAGATGTTTTCCGCCATATTTCATGGTCTAAGTGACGAAGAATGCACAACCGTATTAAGCAACTTGAAAACGGCTATTGGCACTCACCAATCCTCTGTACTTTTTGCTGATGCCGTTGCCGAGGAAACTCATATTAATCCGACCATAGCCGCTTTCGACATGCAAATGTTAATTGGCACAACGGGGCGTGAGCGTACGCCGAGTGAATGGAAGCGGTTGCTGGGCAACGCTGGATTTGAAATTGTGGAGATAATGAATGTGAGAACCTTCGCCAAATTCATTATCGCCAAACCATTCCAGCCAGACCATCATGCCTAACATTGCGCTCAAGCCGACCCGCTTCCGCTACGCTCCAGCGGTCGGCTTAGCTCTACGTTGTCGCGGACGCTTCGCGCCCGCGACAACGGGGCGGCGGATACGATCCGCTGCTTGCGCGGCGCGAAGCGCCGCACAACCACGCGGATCAAGCCGACTTCGGGCGGAAAAGCCT